>ERZ778021.14-NODE-14-length-545693-cov-58.046637_pt1 | contig 545693 bp, 475 predicted proteins | sample MGYA00375751_ERZ778021 | MGnify/ENA primary metagenome ERZ778021 (study PRJEB29350, sample SAMN05389814) | bioreactor metagenome | isolation source: Thiocyanate stock bioreactor | place: South Africa: University of Cape Town | collected 2013-08-29 ...
GGTCGTTGTTGCTCCTATACACTGCGGTGTTGTGCCTGCTGCTACCGTTCCTGCATTGGCTGTTGGGGTTACGGTGTATGGCTTTGATGCTGTTTTAGTGCCTCCGCAGCCACCTGTTACCGTGTAAATTATATTACATGTTCCTGCTCCTACTGCTGTTACTAAGCCTGTGCTTGCATTTACTGTGGCTACTCTGCCATTGCTGCTGCTCCATGCGCCTGTACCGCCTCCTAACACTACACCGTTAGCGGTATAAGTTGTTGTTGAACCAATACATTGTGGTGTTGTACCTGCTGTTACTGATGATACTGCTGCATTTGGGGTTACTGTAACAGCTTGGTTTCTTGTACCATTGGCACAGCCATAAGGGCTTGCAGCCGTTACTGTATAAGTTTGGTTGCTTGTTGGGCTTGCAGTTACTACCGGACCTGTTGTTGTATTTAATCCCGTTGCAGGCGACCAAGTATAACTTGGCACCATTGGTGCTCCCGAAGGATTTACCCATGTTGGAGCAGGGGAGCCAAATGTGCCCGGATTACTATTCCCTGATGCATCTACTACTACTGTTCCAGTGGTTTCATCAAAGCGCCAATAGCCGGCCAAACCTGCTGTGCCTGCCTGTATTGGCTTGTTCATATTTGCTTGTATTTCTGCTGTAGTTCTTGCCACATTCCATACGCGAACTTCATCTATTTGCCCTTCGTAGCCTACTCCGGTATAGCCCAAACCAATCCTTACCGGATTGCCACCCGCCACGGCAGGGAAATACGAAGGTGTAGCTGTACTTGTTAGTGTTCCATTTATATACCACCTTAATTGGTTATTAGTAAAATCTCTAACCAAAGCAATATGATTCCACTGCCCTTGGGTTAATGTTGATACGGAACCAAAACCTTGGTAATTCATTGCATTTCCACCATTAGTTCCATAATAATAATTTAAGGTACCGTCCGGTTCTTGGGTAATTGTACCTTCGCCCCCATACGCTTTATCATAAGGATTTTGTCGCCCTGCTGCCAAATTAGAAGGCTTAAGCCACATTTCAATGGTTTGGTTGCCTGTAATTTTTAATGCCGGAGGATTACCAAAATTCAAATATTGCCCTCCAGTAAAATTAAGAGCACTGCCTGCCAAATTAACATCAGATGCTGTGAGTTGAACAGAGCCCCCGGAACAAAAAGTAGTACTGCTTCCAGGTATAATTGTAGGATTTGCTACAGCCGGATTTACAATTACATCTGCTTCTTTACAGTTCGTTGTGCCTGCGCAATATGTACCGCCTTCCGCGCGTACAAAATAACGTGTAGTTGAAGATGGCGCTACCGTAACAGATGCACCTGTGCCAACGGCAGTACCGCCACAAGAACCGGAATACCATTGCCAAGATGCGCCATCTGCCAAACCATCGTATTTATCGAAACCTGCAAGTAAATCGGCAATGGTTGGCTCAGAACCATCTACCACATCTATTCTCGGATATACCCATTGTTGTTTCGCTGTTGCATCAGAATAAAATAGATAAGTTCTTAAACTTGCGCTTGTTGTTCCGGGTGTCCATTTATAGTCACCATAGATGCCTCCAAACTTACCACCATTTAATAAATATCTGCCGGAAGTAGGCTCTGTGCCGCCTGTATAATTAACAGGGTGAACATAACCCACCATCAATACCCACTCACCTGTTGGCAATTCTACACCTGCAGGTGTTCCCGAATACCAAAAATATGGATTTCCATCAACTGCATTAGCTAAATTAGTAGCTCCACCGGTATTACTTTGAAGACCAAAATAACAACGCCCAGCAGTACCTTGCACTGTTCTTTTAACCCAAACAGAATATCTATACATTTTGGTATTATCAATAGGTACATTGCTGGAGTTCCAGCCGCCATCGCCATTACCGTCTCCGGAGGCTCTTCCCTCCCATATAACGGTAGTTTTGCCCCATGGGTCGGTACCGGATATTAAAGCATTTTCACCAGCAGTGGTTTCATTAAAACTATAGCCGGCAGGGGCTGAACTACCTACTGCCCAATTGCTATGGTCAATAACGCCTCCTTTGCCAACTTTATCGTTTACTTTTAATGTAACAGAAGTGCCACCACAGGTCCCTGTTGGAGTTACAGTAGTTTCTAACGGGTTATAGGATAGCTGAGTGTAGCGGTAGGTCATAGTAGCTGAAGTTGCCACCCAAGTAGCTGAAGTGCGAATAGCACTAACTCTTAATTTAGTAGTAGTGCCGGAAAACCATGGTGATTGGTTTGTATTAAAACCAACTGCATTTCCATCTTGTGGCGCAGCGCAGAAACCACTGTTGTTAGCTCCGCCATTAGCCCACGTAAAGTTGTACCAAGTATTTTGCGTAACAGTTATATCGTACCAAGCACCGGCTCCAAGTTTAAAAGTGCCATTACTGCAACCGGTGGCGGCTGTATGCAGTGGGTTTGTTTCTTGTGCAACAGCAGTATAGCAACAAGCCGATGCACAATAACTTATAATAACTTGACCATTATCACTTTTTTGCCCTGCTGTGGTAGTTCCGTTTGTTACCCCACCAATATAGCTTGAACCACCACCAGCACCAAGGCCTGCTCCACCTCCATAATACCCCCCGCCTCCTCCAGATACGGTATATGTTCCAGTACTTCCACCATTTCCTAATGTTCCATTCCAAGGCGCTCCAACCACAAACCCATTTCCTCCAGCTGTTTGCGTTCCACCATAACCAAATGATCCTCCTCCTCCATTTGAGCCTGAAGTTCCACCGCCAGCTCCTCCGGGATAAGTAGCACAAGTCCAGCACCCACCACCTCCTCCTGCAACAATTTTTCGGTTTGATAAAGCAGTTCCACCTTGTCTAACATCTGAGGCTCCACCACCACCTCCTCTGGGAGTAGTGGCACCGGTACCTCCTCCATTATAGCCAGCTCCGCCACTAGCTGTGCCTTGCCCGCCAACGTATATATAGAGCGTTTCTCCTGGTGTAACGGCTAATGTTCCTTTTGCATATCCTCCCTTTGCACCAACAGCAGTTCCAGATTGGGAGGCTCCTCCCTGAGCTCCCCAACATTCAATATCTACCGAAGTAACTCCAGCAGGCACTACCCAAGTCTGTTGCCCCCCTGTATAATTAAATGTTGTTTGTGCATTAGCCCCAAACATTCCTCCCAGCAACAAAAGGCAAATAAGCCACAATGAAATTTTTGTATGCTTTCTTTCCGCCTTGTTTGCGGAGCGAAATATGTTGCTGTTTAATTCGGTAGAATGTGCAAGTAAACTTTTCTTCATGCTGCTTAAAATTTAAGATATGCGTATATTGAAACTAAAACCGTGCCAAAATACACTAAAAAATAGTTTAGTGTATAAAAATTTATAAAAGCCTTTGTAAATAAAGGAGGTTTGGAGTGTATAAAAAATATTGGCAAATAATTTTTTCGCATAGAGGGAGATGAAAATTGTTGTTTTTTAAATACAGTAGTTGTACTCAAAATAATACGGAGAAGAAGAATAAAGGTTTCAAAATAGAGCCAAGAGCTTTGAGCGGTGAGCCGTGGGCTTTAAGCCGATAGCTATCGGCTATGAGCCGAGAAAGCAAATTAAAAATTACGAATTACGAATAGCAACAGCCTATTCACCATTTATTATTCATCATTAACAACTAACCACTAAAGAGCTAAGACAGAAAAAACTATGTCCCTATGTGGTTAAAAAACAAAACTAGGTTACGCTTTGCTAAACTGCGGGAGCGGAGTAGATTTTATTTGTCTTTCGGTTTTTTGTTTTCAATTTGTTTGGAGTTATCTTTCTCTTTTAGTGCTGTCTTTGCATTTAGCGATGTAACTACTTTTTTACCTGTTTTTGCTTCTAATGCTTTTCTTGCGTCCCCGCAATCTTACCACCATCTTGAGCAATTTTAGCACTTTCTTCAAAAGTTTCAGGGTTTTCGGCTTGTGAAATATCTTTGGTAGAAGCCTCGGCAAGCATATTTAAAATGAGTTCGGTGTTGGTCATATTGTCCCGAAGGTTTTCCTTTTTCAGCCCTTTAAGAACTTTATATTCTTTGGTTGTTTTTCCACTCCACGCTTTTGTAATGATGTCTGTAAGCGTAGCAAATTGAAACCCTTCTTTTAATCCTCGCTTTTTCCATTCATCTGTCAATTCTTTACGAATTTCAATACTTTTCAGTCGCTGGTTAATCCAATTTTCGGAATATCCTAATATTTAAGTATTGCTCTAATGCTCTGTCAATGGTAATTTCGGGGTCTTGCATTTCGTCTAAACGTTCTGATGCTAACTGCGCTAACCACAACTTAAATGGTTCTGCTTTTGGTGACGGAATAGATTGAATGAACCTGAAAATTTGTTCTGTATCTGCAACATCGGTTAATCGCATTTTGCCGTCCGATGATAGCATTTTCAACTGTCCGATTTTTTCGGACAGTTCACTTCCTTCTTTTTTTAGCTTGATTTTTAAGTCACTCCAATATTTTCTCGGGCGGTCTGTTCCTGTTAATACTTCAATTACATCAATAACCGAAATATACCAAAGTTCTTTTTCTTCGTCCCAATGGGTACGAACTTGTTTTTGCTCAAATATCTTTAAGGTGCTTTCTTTGCTCATCTCCTCTTAAATTATATCATAAAGATAACAAAAAGAGCCAAGAGCCAAGACGGGGAAAGCCGATAGCTATCGGCTGTGAGTTGTGAGCTGTGTGCTGTGTGCTACTTTTCAGGTTGCACCTCATTATTACATTACAAATCAATAATTTTCATCCAACAAAAAATCGGCTATATGAAGGTGTTTAACGCCTTCTACAGATTCTTTCCAAAAATCATCTATGGTAACAACATATTTAGGGTATTGGTCTTTGATATTTAAGAGAGTAGAAAATTCCCGTTGAACAGTAGCTTCGCTATCTATTTTGTAAGCAACTTGCACATAAATTTTCTTTCCCTGTTTTTCGGCAACAAAATCAATTTCTTTATCACCAAATTTACCAACAAAAACGTTGTACTTTCGGTGCTTCAACTCCAAAAAAACTATATTTTCTAAAATACCTGAAATGTTGCGGTCTTTAAAGCCCATGGTGGCATACAATAAACCAATATCGCTTAAGAAAAACTTTTCTTGCGTCTTTAATATTTCTTTCCCTTTAATATCATAACGTGCAGTTTGATATAAAATGAATGCCCCCGCTAAAGCATGTAAATAGTTATAGATGGTATTGATATCTACTTTGCGCTGCTGGCTTTTAAAATAATCGGCAATATTTTTTCCTGAAAAAGTATTTCCAATATTATCAAATACATATTTTATCACTCGCTCTAAAAGTTCTATATCCCTAATCTTGTACCGTTGCACTGTATCGCGCAAAATGGCAGAGGAATAGATATCGTAAATTACCTTATATGCTGTTTCTGCAGCATAATTTGCAGTGTGAATAACCGGAAAACCTCCTAAGCGCAGATAAGATAAAAATTCAGACTTATTATCTTGCTTTTTATCCTTTGAATAAACAGTTTTAAACTGCAAATACTCGGCAAATGACAAAGTATAAATCGGGATTTCTACATAACGTCCAGTTAAATAGGTTGCTAACTCTGAAGACAATAAGTGCGAATTAGAACCTGTTAAATAAATATCTACATCAAAATCAACTAAAAAAGAATTAATTGCCTTTTCCCAATGTTCTACTTCCTGAATTTCATCTAATAACAAATATATTTTCTTATCCTTTATCTTCTCTGCCACATATTGGTATAATTTGGGAGCGGTCAATAATTCAGAAAAAGTAAAACTTTCTAAGTTGATGTGTATTATTTGTTCGGTTGTTATTCCTTTCTTAATCAATTCAGCTTTGAGCAGTAATAATATGGATGATTTGCCACATCGTCTGATTCCTGTAAGAATTTTTACTTGCGGCTTATCAATAAACGCATCTAATTGCTTAAAATAATCGGTTCTTTTAATCATTTCATTTATAGTTATTAAGTGTAAAAACAATTGCTACATAAGCAAAAACAAGGTTACAACCACAAAAATATCAATTTTTTAAATACTTTTTATGGTTATAGGCATAAAAAATTTGAGTTTCTTCTTCACAGCAGAGTGTCCTGAAAGACACTCTGCTGTGAAAAGATACAAGAAAATACAAGCCGATGGTTATCTGCTGTAGCAATTACTTACTTCAAATCCAGCTTGGCAACCGTATGCAAAAGGCTTTCGCTGCGCTGAACTTTCCCCGTGTCGGTTTCGCGAAATTTGTGTATAAAAACTACTTGTTTTGGGTATTCGTATTTTGATAATTTTTGTTCGAGCAGCGCTTTAAACTTGGAGAGTTCACTTTTGTTCATCGGGCTGCGCTCTGCGGCAATTATTACTTTTTCACCTAAAGCCTCATCTTTAATTCCTGCAATAAAAAATCTGAATTTTAAAAAATTAAACAGCTTTGCTTCTACTGCTTCCGATTGAATTTTTACTCCGCCTGAATTGATGGTATTATCAAATCGTCCAATCCATTCAAATTGATTGGGCGAAAGAATTTTTACAATATCATTTGTGGCAATCACTTCTTTTGAAAACTGCGGTGCTTCAATCTGCAAACAATTTCTTTCATCAAGTGCGATTGAAATATTAGATAAAGTTTCAAAATAGGGTTGAGCATTTTTTCCATTTAATCTTCGCAATGCAATGTGGCTGGCAGTTTCCGTCATTCCATAAGAATGAAAAACAGATGCTTTTAATAATTGAACTTTACTAAAAAGAAGGTTAGAAACTTCTCCTCCACCCAACAAAATCGTATTGAGATTTTCAACTTTTTTGCTTGTGGAAACATCGCTCATTCCATTAAAAAGTTGCATGGGCGTAAGCGGAGCAAAATCAAATTTTTCATTCAATTTTATACCGTTAAAAGGGTTTGCAGAAAGCGGCACGCAACTTAAATTTAATTGCGCCAAAGCACTTCGCACAATCATCATTTTACCTCCAATTTTTGAAGCCGGAATTGCCAATAAAGTGCTGTTTCTTTTTTGTAAATTGAAGAAATTTATGGTTGCAGCTGCGCTAACTTCTAATTGTTTTCTGCTTAGCTTTATGAGTTTTGGTTTACCTGTGGAACCAGAGGTGAGTACTGAAAATGTATTGTTTTTTTTATTCAGAAATGCTTCGGTAAAAGTCCAAATATCGCGTTCCCAGTCAGATAAATTATTTAAGGCTAACTTTTGGTTTGCAGCTTCGCGAATTTCACTTGCGGTTAAACTTGAAAATGAAATATTGAACATACCAAAAGTGCTAAGCCAAGCGGATTACACCAAGAATTTTATCTCCAAATTCTTGAAAATCAACTGTGGCTTTCACACCGCTTTTGGCTTCAATTGCGGCTTTATCCGATATGTTATTTATTTCAGGAAAGGAGTTGAATAATTTTAAAAAATCATCTCTATGAAGAAATGTATCATCTTGATCTAAAGCCAAAATACGCTTTGCATTGTTTGAAACAAAAACTTTATCGTCAGTTCTATCAATTTCAATTACGCCAATATTTAAAAATACCTGCAAGTTGTTGAAACGCTGTATGCGCCAATCCATTTCCTGCTGAAAACGGTTCAGTCTATTGTTTAAATTAAAACGTTCGTAAGCAAACATTACAGAAGAAATAAGCACTTTGCCATCAAACTTTCCTTTTACCAAAAAATCTTGCGCTCCATAGCGCACGGTTTCTAAACCAACTTCTTCATCGGTTAAACCGGTGAGCACCAAAACCAAATTGCCCGGATATCTTTCATTAAAAGTTTTAAAAGATTCTATGCCATTGCTATCGGGCAAATTCAAATCTTGCAAAATAATATCGAACGAAAATTGCTCTAAAAGTTCATGTGCTTGCTTTAGCGTTTCTGCGTGGTGTGTTTCAAAAAGTGGAGCAGCAGATTCTCCAAGATAAAATTTAATTAAAAAGGCATCGCCCGGATTGTCTTCGATTAGTAAAACTCTAAGAGACGTTTCATTCATATTTTACTCGTAATTTAGTTGTACTGTATTGAACCAAAACGATTCAATCAGCTTAATAATTTGGGTAAAATCATCAAAGTCTAATGGTTTTAAAATATAGCAGTTGGCGTGGTTGCTGTAAGCATTTGAAATATCGTGTTCCGCATCGGAAGTAGTGAGCACAATAATGGGAATTCTCTTTAAGTGCGTATCTGCTTTCACCACTTTAAGCACATCAAGTCCGTTCTTTTTAGGCAAGTTAAGGTCGAGCAAAATAATATCCGGCTTAACGGCATCGGCAAATTTTCCTTTTTTAAAAAGAAATTCCAAAGCCATTTCGCCATCAGTAACCACATCCATATTTATGGCTAAAGAACTTTTGCTAAAAACTTCTTGTGTAAGCCGAATATCACCAGGGTTATCTTCCACCAATAAAATACGTGGCTTCTCCTTTGAATTTCTAAGTATGTCCATCATTCAGGGAATTATTAAAAGCAATAATACATTTTCCGTTTACATTTTAAAACAATCGCTATTTGCCACTTATCAATTTCTTCATTTCGCTCACTTTTTTTGTGAAATCTTGCGACTTCACTTCAAACAAAGCTACTTTCTCTTCGCCCAATTCTTTTGCCAAAGTATTGTTCTTATATTTATTAAGCAAAGCAAGACGTTTATTCAACATCTCTTTATCGTCAGAATATGCAATTTGGGCTAATTCTACTCTTCGCATATAGGCTTCAAATAATTTTTCAATTCTCACTTTTTGGCGTTCGCTTAAACCCAACTCTTTGTTAAGCACTTTTACTAACGCGGTTGCTTCTAAATTATTACGAATTTCTAAACCATCTTTTCCGGTTGCAGCCCAAACAGCAGTTGCCGTTAAAGATATTGCCGACACTACAGCAATTAGCTTGTGTAAATTAGATTTCATAAGTGATTCTTTAGGTTCACTTATTACTTACGTAAAAAAAATAAAAAAGTTTTCTTATTACTAAACCCAGATTTGTGCAGTAGATTCTTTGCTACGATAAAATACTACTTTATATCTGCTTCAACTGCTCAAAAAACATAATTCATTATGCTTTTATCGCATTTTTGCAGCTATTTTGTATTACTTCATCTCACTTAAATTTCTACTCCACAAATCTAGGCTAAAGCGGAATATTATCGTGCTTTTTGCGCGGCAACTTCACGGCTTTATTTTCTAACATTTTAAAAGCGCTAATCAACTTTTTTCTTGTAACTGAAGGCTCAATCACTTCATCAATAAAACCACGCGCAGCTGCTTTGTACGGATTAGCAAATGTATTTTTATACTGCTGTTCAACTTCTGCAAGTTTGGCAATAGAATCATCGGCAGCGGCAATTTCTTTTTTGAAAATAATTTCAGCTGCACCTTTTGCACCCATCACTGCAATTTCTGCTTGTGGCCAAGCTAAATTCATATCTGCGCCAATGTGTTTGCTGTTCATTACATCGTAAGCACCACCGTAAGCTTTGCGCACAATCACTGTAATTTTAGGAACAGTGGCTTCAGAAAAAGCAAACAATAATTTTGCACCATTTGTAATAATTCCGTTCCACTCTTGGTCGGTGCCGGGTAAAAATCCTGGCACATCAACTAAAGTGAGCAAAGGAATATTAAAAGCATCGCAGAAACGAACAAATCGCGCGCCTTTTTTAGAAGCATTTATATCTAAAACACCCGCTAAAACTGCTGGTTGATTGGCAACAATTCCAATACTTCTACCTGCAATTCTTGCAAAACCAACTACTATATTTTCAGCGTAATCTTTATGTACTTCAAAAAAACTTTCCGTATCCGCAACTTCCGAAATTATATCGCGCATATCGTAAGGTTGCTGCGCATTTTCAGGAATTACTTTATTCAGTTTTTCGCGAATTTCATTGCCACTTTCGTAAGCAATGCAAGGTGCATCTTCTTCGCAGTTTTGTGGTATATAACTTAGCAACTGTTTTATTCCTTGAATACAAGCCGCTTCATTTACAAACGAAAAATGCGTAACACCACTTTTGGTTGAATGAGTTGATGCACCGCCAAGTTCTTCGCTGGTTACTTCTTCGTGTGTTACTGTTTTTACCACATTCGGTCCGGTTACAAACATGTATGAAGTATTTTCAACCATCATAATAAAATCGGTGATGGCTGGCGAATAAACCGCGCCTCCGGCACAAGGCCCCAAAATAGCTGAAATTTGAGGCACTACGCCACTTGCCAAAGTGTTTCTATAAAATATATCGGCATAGCCGCCTAAACTCACCACACCTTCTTGAATACGCGCGCCACCGCTATCGTTCAGCCCAATAACCGGAGCTCCGTTTTTCATTGCCAAATCCATTATTTTACAAATCTTTTCGGCATGTGTTTCGCTAAGCGAGCCGCCAAATACTGTAAAATCTTGAGAGAAGACATATATCAATCTTCCATTCACAGTGCCATATCCTGTTACCACACCATCGCCTAAAACCACCTGCTTATCCATACCAAAATCGCGTGCACGATGTTCTACCAACATGCCTATTTCTTCAAAACTACCTTCGTCTAAAAGCAAAGCTATGCGTTCTCTTGCAGTAAGTTTTCCTTTTTTATGTTGTGCTTCAATTTTATCTTTTCCACCACCAAGCAATGCTTGCGCTTGTTTTTGTTGAAGTGTTTCTATTGGATTCATTCTTAAAAATTATAGATGAGCAAACATAGGTAATCGAAAAAATAAAATACAGTAAATATTTTGGTGCAACAAAAAGTACTGTTTCACTCACTAAAAAAACCTAAAGCAATAGCGGTTCTTCTTGAATTATTAGTTTTGCCGAATGCAATTTATCGTAAAACTTTTTCTAAACTCCTTAGCTGTAATTATTGCTTCGCAAATATTGCCCGGAGTGCATGTTAACGATTGGTCAGATGCCATTTTATTAGCCGCTGTGCTTGCGGTGCTTAATGTTTCCATAAAACCAATCATTGTGTTTTTCACTTTGCCGTTTACGCTTTTCTCATTTGGTCTTTTTTTATTGGTCATAAATGCTTGTATCATTTTAATTGCCGATTGGATTCTCGGAACAGGCTTTGAAGTTGATGGCTTTTGGTGGGCTTTGGCGTTTAGCATTATACTTTCCATTTTAAATAGTTTGTTTGAAAGGTTAGTGATAAAAAGTAAACCTCCACAAACCGAAAACAGAGATGGCGACATGCAAATTTTCGACAAAGACGGCAATCGAATTGCTTAAACCTTTCACATTTAAAAAAATCTGAAAACCCAAATTACGCTTATGAAAAATTTAATTCTTGCAGTTGTGCTTATTGCTTCTTTTTCTGCATGTAAAAATTTAGTTCCATACAGCAATGCCCTGCGCGAACAAAACGGCTGGAGTGATGCACAAGTAAAGAAAATTCAATTTTATACTTCGCGTGAAATTGTGCTACAACGCCAGCTTTCGCAAGGTGAAACCGTAATTAGCGGAGGAAAGATACGCATAAAAGACGGTAAAAAAATTGAAGAAATTATTATCCAACGCGGCACACCGGGCATTGCAATTTCTATTCCTTCAAAAGATAGAATTGAAGTAAGTTTTGAAAAAGATGATAATCACTTTTTGCGCTTTGGCATTAACCCGAATATGAATAATAAGTTTACACTTTTAGCAGCAGAATGGAATAACGGAATTGGCAAAATAAATTACGACAACCAAACCTATTTTACCGCCCCTAATGCAGCATTTACCACATTGATGGTAGATTTGCGTAAAATTCAAAAAACAGAATTTAACCAAAGAGTTGCAGGCGGCAGAAAGGTTCATTAAATGAAAATAAGACTAATTGTTTTTGGCGAAACCAACGTGAAACCTGTAGCGGAACTAATTGCCGATTACAGCAATAGAATTAAACACTATTATTCTTTTGAAATTGTAACGCTAAAAGCAACTAATGCAGAAGAAGAAGGTGAGCTGCTGCTAAAGAAAATGTCTGCTACCGAATTGCTTATTTTATTAGATGAAAAAGGCAAGGAATTTAACTCTATTGATTTTGCTTCGCAACTAAATAAATTGATGCTGCAAGGCAGTAAACAAATTAATTTTGTAATTGGCGGAGCTTATGGTTTTTCGCAAAAAAGTTATGAACGAGCAAACGCAAAAATTGCACTTAGCAAAATGACCATGCCGCACCAATTGGTTCGCGCTGTTTTTGTAGAGCAACTTTATCGCGCTTGCACTATTTTAAAAAACGAAAAATACCACCATTAAAAATCACAGTCAATAAATATTTCAAAATAGACAACTATAAAACGTCATAATTCATTTTATTTGCCCAAATGCTGCTCTCAAAACACTTATCGAAGTTATTATTCTTTGTGCTTTCGTTGTTCTCGCTCGATGCTTGGGCAACGCACTACCGCGCAGCAGATGTAACGTATGAACTTATTGCGCCTTTTACTTATCGTGTAACCATAAGAACAATTGCCGAAGACAATGCTGCCGACCGCGACACCGTGCGCATTAGTTGGGGCGATGGCACACCCGAAGAAGTTCTCGCACGCACAAACGGTCCCATTGTGAATGGCTTCCACAAAGGTGAATTTATTGGCTTTGGGTTTAAAAGAAACCTATACATCGGCACACACACTTTTCCGGGAGTGCCACCTCCGCCTTTAAATTATTATGTAATTTCCTTTTACGATCCTGCTCGCAGAAATGGCATCACTAATATAAACAACGGCACCTCAGACCAAATACCAATTTATGTGGAAGACACATTGCGTTTTCCTGCTGATATTGCAAGTTTGGGCTATAATAATTCACCCGTTTTTCAGCAAGACCCCATTGCTTATGGTAACGTGAATCAACTTTTGGTTCATAGCCAAAACCCTTGGGATTCTGATGGCGACAGCTTAACTTTTGAATTAGTTACGCCTTTGCAATTTTCTGACATTCCCGTTCCAAACTGGCAAAATCCACAAAATATTCCTACGCCAAACGACCCAAGCAATCAATTTAAAATTGATAAGTTTACCGGAGAAATAATTTGGAACGTGCCGAAGCAAGTTGGGCTTTACAACGTTGGCATTTTAGTACGCGAATACCGTAGAGGAATTTTGTTAGGAACATTGCTGCGCGATTTTCATATTGTGATAGACAACAAGCCCAATCGCCCACCTGAAATTTCATTACTGAATGATACTTGTGTTCGCGCGGGCGATTTGCTGCAAGTTCATGTTACGGCAAGCGACCCTGATGCAGGACAATTGGTAACACTAAGAGCCGATGGCGGACCATTTTTAGATGCCCCAAATAGCTTGGCAACATTTACGACACAGCCACCGGGCAATCCCACTTCGGGCAGCTTTAGTTGGCAGCCGGATTGCAATCAAGTGCGCAACCAACCTTACACAGTGGTGTTTACTGCACAAGATAATTTTGCACAAGGTGGAAACCAATTACCGTTGAGCGATGATGAAACTTGGTTGATTGACGTGGTAGCACCTCCGGTACAAAATCCCGCAGCAAATGTTGCAGGAAACACAGTTACAATTTCGTGGCAAAACCCTTATTTCTGCGCAAGCTCTAAAAACTTTAGAGGCTTTTCGGTATGGCGAAAAATTGGCTCTAACCCTTTTGTTCCTACCTATTGCGAAACCGGATTAGATGGGAAAGGCTATACCCGCTTAAATTCAACTTTGCTAAATTCTTATTCCTATTTTGATAATGATATTGTGCGCGGACAAGATTATTGCTATAGAATTTTAGCACATTTCAGCCATCTTTCTCCAAATGGAATTTTTGAATACGATAAAGTTGAAAGCGTGCCTTCAGTAGAAATTTGCGTGAATGTGCCTTTGGATATTCCTGTAATCACCAATGTGAGTGTGAACAATACCGATTCCTTAACAGGAAGTAATTTTGTAGCGTGGAGCAAACCACGAGTTGGCGCAAACCAATTAGATACCTTGCAATCGCCACCGCCTTATTCTTTTGAAATTTATCAAGGTACAGGCTTTGTTTTTAGTGGTGCAAACCTAATTCATACCTACACAGCCAATAGCTATTTCGCATTAAACGATACAACTTTCACGCACAATAATTTAAACACAAAAACAACTGCCAATAGCTACAAAATTGTTTTTAAATCTAATGGAGATTCACTTGGTTCAACAGCTATTGCATCATCTGTATTTTTAACTGCTGAACCATTAGATAAATCTGTTCATTTAACATGGCAAGAAAACGTTCCTTGGACAAACGATAGCTTTGCTGTTTTTAAACAGAATAAAGCAACCTTAGTTTTTGATTCTATTGGCGTTTCATTCAACCACGAATATGTTGATACCGGATTGATAAATGACTCAACTTACTGCTACTATGTAAAAAGTTTTGGGCACTACTCAGTTAGCAGTTTAAAGTTTCCTTTAATAAACTTATCGCAAGAAACTTGTGCTACTCCGCAAGATACTGTTGCACCTTGCGCTCCAGTGCTTTCAGTTGATAACGATTGCGAAAAATTCAGCCAAAAACCTTGGAATACAAACGACTTTGTGAACCACTTACATTTAAAATTTGATTCGCTGCCGGATTGTGATAACGATGCTACGCATTACAATATTTTCTTTGCAGAAAATGGAACAGATTTTGTAAAAATTGATTCCACAACAGATACACTTTACAATCATACACAGCAAGAAAATATATCCGGCTGCTACTATGTAACTGCCGTAGATAGATTAGGAAACCAAAGTGTACCAAGCAACATAGTTTGTATTGATAATTGTGTTTATTACCAACTGCCAAACGTGTTTACACCAAATGGCGATGGCAGCAACGATTTGTATAAACCTTTTATGCCTTACCGTTTTGTAAACAAAATTGAGCTTAGCATTTTTAATCGCTGGGGCGAAAAAGTTTTTGAAACCACCAACCCAGATATTTTGTGGGACGGCTCAGATTTTAAAACAGGAAAACCGCTAAACGATGGTATTTATCTTTATGGTGGATACTATTACGAAACACAAAGAGGAAAAGAATTAAAAAAACCTTTACCACCAAACAAAAAAGGCGGTGGTTACATTCATTTGTTCCGTGCCAAATAATTGCGATTAAACAGCAAAAAAATGTTGCACAATAAGGATTATGCTGCCATTTTGAAGAAGTGAATATTATTCCCAATTCTTTCCAAATTAACACATTTGCTTTGCATTGTAATTTGATAATTCATTAAAAAATTTGAACAACAAAAAACGATAGCACAGAATAGAAAATGGAATTAGAAAATAAAGAAATGCTTAAAATAAAATCGTTGAATAGGGTTGAAAGTTTATTCATCATTATATTAGGATTAGTGTTGTTTGCAAATAAAAGTATCTCACAAATTAGTCCGCCCGGTTTAGGAAAAACAAACATTGGCAGTTGGATTGCGGTGGGCATACGGCAGGAATTAGATACCATTGAAGGTAGAGGTTGGCAATCTATGTCTTACGTTGGTTTGGGGCGAAAAAGCAATCCCGATAATTACAATCCATTTCACAAGGCAGGAATTTTTATTGCAAACCAAGAATTTCACCACCAGTTTCATAAAACATGGCAGTATTCTTTGGCTCTTAGCTACCGAAGGCAAGACCAATATTTAGATAATCCGCCTTATGAATATGATAAGCCTAATTTGCAACAAGAGTTTCGCGTGTACGCCAGGCTCTCCTATCTTTACCATACTTCGCGAATAAAAATTGTGCCTACTATTCGGCAAGAATTTAGAAAATACTTTACACCCGATTTTAAAAATGCGGATGATAATTTTCAATTTCGTTCGCGCTTTCGCATACAACTCTCTGCCAATTTAGACCGCAAAAAAAAGCACCGCTTAGTTCTAAGTTCGGAACAACTATTTTCTATTAGCATGAAAACAAAAGCTAACCAATGGACTGATTTTAACTACCGCGAAAGCCGCTTTTCATTTTACTATTCTTACTCTCCTAAAACCTCACCCTTTATTTTCAATATTGGCTATATGAATAATTTGGTGGGAAATAAAAAAGTATATAGCGCACACTATCTTGCCTTTGATATAATTATTGAAAATCCTTTTAAACTTCAACAACGAAATAAAGATAGCATTAAAGAAAATTACGAGTAGTTTTCATTATTGCTTTTCTCTAAAATTTGATGCTTTGTATTGGCGATAAACTTCGCGTACAATACCATCGCTGAGCCCTATTTTAGGAACATAAATTTCTTGCAAATCCATCCATTGCATCAATGTTAAAAATATTTCACCAGCAGGAACTATTACATCTGCCCTATCGGGATTTAAGTCTAAAATTTTTATGCGATCGTCAATAGAATAGGATTTAATATGCGCAACTAAATCTTTTAGTTTACTAAAACTCATTGGCTTGTTTGGCTTTAGCTGCGCCATTTTTGAGATTCTATTGATGTTTCCTCCCGAGCCGATAATGGAGAAATTATTTATTCCTTTCAGGTTTTTCTTCAACCATTCTTTCACACTTTTCCAATCTTCTTTGCTCACTTGGTTTTGCAAAATACGAATGGTGCCAATATTAAACGAAGTAGCTGCTATCGCTTTTTGATTTGCAAAAATCGTAATTTCTGTACTGCCACCGCCAACATCAACAAATATACAATGCTTATTTATTTTATTTGCTTGCGCTTGCTGGCTTTCAAAAATTAAAGCCGCCTCTCTGCTGCCTGTAATTATTTCAATTTCAATACCGGTTTCATCTAAAATTCGTTTTGTAATTGCTTTTCCGTTTTTTGCTTCGCGCATGGCACTTGTAGCACAACCCAAATAATGCACTACTTGATTTGCCCGCATAATATACCTGAAGCCGTTTATTGCATTCACTAAATTATCGGCAACTGTTTGGGGAATTTTATGCTCTGTGAAAGCGCTCACACCTAAGCGTACCGGAATTCTAATAAGCGAACCTTTTTTAAACAATACAACTCCATCTTGCTCTATTACGTTTGAAATCAATAATCGCACAGAGTTTGAACCAATATCTATTGCAGCAACTTTCTTAAAATCCAACTTTCTATTTTTTTTCGAAATTGAAAAATTCTTTTAAATACTAAAAGTCATTTTTTTTACAAGCATTGTTTTTGTTGATTTTAAAATGTTATTGTATTGTAAACATTTAGTGCAATTTTATGCTTTCGGTATTTCGGAATTTATTTGCTCACTTTGTGGCAATACTATTTTATAGTTTAATTAAGGCGCATGAGCGAAAAACAAACCAAACGCAGAGTTACGTTTAAAGAAATTTCTTCCTCGTTTAAAATATATGGTTTCATAAAACCGTATAAATGGCAATTTATCATCGGTATTATTTGTTTGGTGATTTCAACTGCAGTGGTTTCGGTATTGCCTATTGGTTTTAGGCAGTTAGTAGATGCAGCAAACAGTAGCGCCATGAGCCGCGAAATGCTTACAAAACTCGGTATGTATTTAGTTGGTATTTTATTAGTGCAAAGCGTGTTTTCTTTCTTTAGAATTTGGTTGTTTGAAATTGTGAGCCAGCGCAGCATGAGCGATATTCGCAGAACGCTTTACGAGAAAATAATCACCTTACCAATTTCATTTTACGAGAATAATCGCGTGGGCGAACTCACTTCGCGCATTAGCAGCGATGTAACGCAACTGCAAGATGCTTTGGGTTTTAATCTCGCCACTTTTGTGCGTCAATTAGTACTTCCGGTGGTGTGTATTCCGTTTCTATTTACTATTTCGGTGAAACTCACTTTGGTAATGGTAGCAACGTTTCCACCGCTAATTATCAGTGCTGTTATTTTCGGGAATTATATTCGGAAGTTATCAAAGAAAAGTCAAGACGCATTGGCATCTTCAACCACTATTGTGGAAGAAACTTTTCAGGCAGCAGATGTAGTAAAATCGTACACCAACGAAACTTACGAAACCAATCGCTACGGCAAAGCAGTGAACCATGTAGCCGATGTAGCGCTTAGAGCAGCAAAGTATCGCGCATCATTTGTATCGTTTATCATTTTTGCGCTTATAGGCAGCATTGTACTTATTGTTTGGCAAGGCTTAAGTATTGTAGCTGCGGGGGAATTGAGCATGGGACAACTGATTGAATTTTTGCTTTTCACCGTGTTTATTGGCGGTTCGCTTGGAGGCTTGAGCGAAAGCTATTCGGTTATTCAAAAAACAGTAGGAGCTGCTGAGCGTATCAACGAAATTTTAGAAGAACAAAGTGAAGTTCATTTAAGTGATGAAACTAAAATGGTAACGATAACCGGCAATGTGCGTTTTGAAAACATAAAATTTGCTTACCCAACTCGCAAAGACATTCCAATATTTTCAAGTTTATCGTTTGAAGTAAAACCAGGCGAAAAAATTGCATTAGTAGGGCCAAGCGGCTCAGGAAAATCTACCATCATAAAACTATTAAGCCGCTACTACCAACCCGATGGAGGGAACATTTTTCTTGATGAAAAACCATTGAACGATTTTAATGTAACAGCGCTAAGAAAGAATATTGGAATGGTGCCGCAAGAAGTAATTTTATTTGGTGGCACTATTGGCGAAAACATTGCCTATGGCAAACCTGGCGCTACTTTACAAGAAATTGCCGAAGCTGCACGCAAAGCCAATGCACTTCAGTTTATCGAAAGTTTTCCCGAAGGTTTTGACACTACCGTTGGTGAACGCGGTGTGAAACTAAGCGGAGGACAAAAACAACGAATTGCCATTGCACGCGCTATTTTGCGCAATCCAAAAATTTTAATTTTAGATGAAGCAACAAGTGCATTAGATGCAGAAAGTGAAAAGTTAGTGAAAGATGCTTTAGACGAACTAATGATAGGAAGAACTACTTTTATTATAGCACACAGACTTTCTACCATTAGGCAAGCCGATAAAATTTTAGTAATAAACAAAGGGAAAATTGCAGAGCAAGGAACACATAAAGAACTTGCCACATTACAAGATGGTACTTACAGCCGCCTGTTGAAATTGCAGTTTGAAGACTAACTTTAAGTGTAAATTATTTGGCATTGGCCTTTTGCTTTTCACTAATAGCCCAAGCTAAATTATTTTTAGCCAACTGCATATCAGGCTCTATTTCTAAAGCTTTTTTGCAGGCTTCTATTTCTAAATCCCATTGCGCCAACATACCGTAGGCAGCAGCTAAATTATTATACGCCACCGCACTTTTAGCATTGTATTCTAAAGCCTTTTTAGTTGCCTCAATACTCTCTTGGTACTTGCCCGATTGGTAATATACCAAACCTAAATTAAGGTAAGTTTGATAACCTGGGTTTATTTCTATTCCCTTTTCAGCAGCAGCTAAAGCATTACTAAAATCAGCGGTAGTAGATTGTGGAGAAACAACTTCTGCTTGCTTTTTGGGGATAGCTGTAACCGGTGGTGTTTCACGAATAAAATTTGAATAAAAAATATAACAAAATGGCAACACCGCACACCAAACTAAAATAAAAGTGGCAGCAGAAAAATTAAGTATTCTCGATTCCTTGTTCATAAGCCCAAAATTAAAAAGACCTCCGAAGTTTTCACTAAGCGGAGGTCTCTAAAAAAATCTCAAGAAAATTTTTGAAACGCTATTTCATAATCGAAATAGTACCTCTAAAGTCTTTTTCTACACCATTAAAGTATTTCACCTTCATAATGTAAACGTAAGTATCCAACTCAACTGTTTTGCCTTTAAATGTTCCGTCCCATCCATCGTTGTTCCCAATGCCATTCTTTTGGTTAGCATTTGTAAAGATTAGGTTGCCCCAGCGGTCGTAAATTTTCACATCAGCATTTACCGCACCAAGAATATCAAATTCAAACCTATCATTTAAGCCATCGCCATTTGGTGAAAATGCAGAAGGAATAAAGTTACTCTCTTCATTTTTCACTTCTACGCGAACTGTGTCTGAAGCAGTACAAGAGTCTTCGTCCATAACTGTTACCATAAAGATAGTAGTAATTTGTGGTGCTGCTTTTGGTGAGCTGCAATTTGCCGCATCAGCGCAATCAACAAAATTCATCACATTTAGTGGGCTCCAATAATGATTTACTACTGTTTTAGTTGAAGTGGTTACCGCATCTAACTGCACATCCATTCCGCTTAATATTACAACTTTATCGGCAGTTAAATCAACAGTAATATCACTTGGAGAAACCACTGTGAAAGTACTTGTGTTTTCGCAGCCTTTGTAATCGCGCACCAAAACAGTGTAAGTACCTGGTAGCAATCCGCTAAACTCATTTGCTGCTTGCACTATTCCATTAAGTGTGTAAATGTAAGGAGATGTTCCTCCAGTTACGTTCACAGTAACTTTTCCGTTGGCAGCGTTCACACACTTAGAGCCAATAGCAGAAGTGGTTATGTGCATGGAATCTGGTTCATTTACCTGCGCAGTAATATTACCGATACAACCGTTTGCATCAGTAATTGTAACTGTGTAGCTGCCTTGTTTCAAGTTAAGAATATCTTCAAATGTAGAACCGTTACTCCAAACATAAGTATATGGCAATGTGCCTCCGGCAACCGTTATATCTACCGCGCCATTATCGCCCGCATAGCAAGCAGGCTCTGCAATTGATGCTATTGATACAAACAACTGCTGCTGTTCGCCCACATTAAATATTGCAGTTTTGGTGCAACCACTTGCATCGGTTACAGTAAGCGTATATGAACCTACGCCCACATTGGCTAAGTTCTGGTTTGAAGTGCTATTGCTCCAAGCATAAGTATAAGTACCAGTTCCTCCGGTAACATTCACCACAACTGAACCATTTGCTACACCTTTACATTTTGCATCAGTTACCACCCCTGCAATAATAATTTCAGCAGGTTGGTTAATGGTAATAGTATCTACCGCACGACAATTATGTTTATCAGTAACTACCACAGAATAAACTCCCGCAGTTACTCCATTTTGGGCAGAGTCCACTGCAAAGTTGCTCCATAAATAGTAGTAAGGATATGTACCTCCTGTAACTATTGGTGCTACCGAACCAGTTGCAGAACCAAAACAAATTGCATCTGTTTTTTGCAACTGTGCTACCAAAGGTTGTGGCTCAAACACATTGTAAACACCTGTAGCTGTACAGCCATTTCCATCGGTTACGGTTACTCTATAAGCTCCTCCCTGCAAACTGCCTCGGTCTTTATTCACAGAACCGTCATTCCATTCGTAAGTGTAAGGCAATGTGCCACCATAAGCGGTATTGATGATAACACCATCGCTTGCTCCTGCACAAGTTACATCGGTAATAATACCTGTTTGGTAAAGTGGGCTTGGTTGAGAAACATCTACAGAATCAACTGCTGAGCAAGCACGAGAATCTGTAACAGTAACAATATAAATACCGGAAGCAATACTTGATAAATCTTCTAAGTTTGAGCCATTACTCCAAGCATAAGCATAACCCGGAGTTCCGCCTGAAACAATCAAATCAATACTTCCGTTACTATCGCCCGAACACTTAGGAGTATTTACAATAGCATTGATATTTAGTTTTGAAGGATTGATAATTTGTGCACTTGTTGCAGCAGTGCAGCCTTGTGCATCAGTAACTGTAACAGCATAAGTATTTCCAGCCAAATTACTTACTGTAGCCGAAGAGCCTCCATTATTCCAAACATAAGTGTAGCCAGGAGTTCCTCCTGTAACATTCACTGTAATTGTTCCATCATTTGCATTAAAGCAAGAAATTTGAGTAACTGTAGTTGTAAGCACTATTGGCAAAGGCTCAAACACATTTGCACTATCGCGGTGCTGGCAACCTTTGGCATCTGTAACAATTACAATAAACAAACCTCCGTTTAAGTTAGAAATATCTTGTGATGCTTGGAAGGTACTCCACAAATAAGTGTAAGGAGCAGTTCCACCTTGAATAGATAAATCTACTGCACCATTTTTAGCTCCTGCACAAGTAACATCAGTTACCAAAACAGATGAAGTAATAGCAGTAGGCTCGCCTACTGTATAAGTATCGGTAGCGGTGCAACCTGCGCCATCTGTAACTGTAACATCATAAGTTCCTGCAATTACATTATTTAAATCTTCTGTAATTGCACCATTGCTCCAAGCAAAAGTATAAGGAACAGTTCCGCCCACTACAGTAACATCAACTTTTCCTGTTGGTGAACCAAAACAGTTTGCATCAATTTCAATTCCATTTAAAGAAAGTATTTGAGGTTGTGTAACCATATAGGTTTCAACTTTGGTACAGTTGTTGGCATCTGTAATAGTAAGCGAATATTGCCCTGCTGCTAAGTTTGAAATTGTGTTTGTACTATTTCCGTTGCTCCACAAATAAGTGTAGTTTGGTGTTCCACCTACTACTGCAATTGAAATTGAACCATCATTCGCACCATTACAAGAAACATTAGTTATAGTTTCTGTAATCACTATTGGTTGTGGCTCTAATATTTCAACGCTATCGCGCACTTCGCAGTTATTTTTATCGCGTACAACTACAAAATATTTTCCACCGCTTAAACCTGTAACATTAGGAGCAATATTAAAGTTGCTCCAAGCATAGGTATAAGGAGCAGTACCTCCACTTGCAGTTACAGTTGCCGTGCCATTTGCAGCACCGGGGCAGTTTACATCTGTTTTAACTATTGATGCGAACAAAGCCGTAGGTTCATTCACAATAAATAAACTTACAGAGGTACAGCCATTATTATCGGTAACTGTTACCGAATAATTGTTTCCGGCTAATCCCGATACATCTTTAGTTGTATCACCGTTTGACCATAAATAGTCATAAGGTCCAACACCTCCAAATATATTCAATGTAACACCTCCATCAGCAGTACCTGCACAACTCACATGCTTCACAACACCATTCACAGCCATTGATGTAGGCTGCGAAAGTGTGGCACTTGCTGTAGATGTGCAGCCGTTTCCATCGGTAACTGTTACAGTATAGCTTCCTGCATTAGCAGTAATTGTTGTACTCGAATCGCCATTGCTCCAAGCGTAAGTATAAGTTGGCGTACCGCCTACAACATTTGCAGTTATTGTACCCAAATTTCCATTACACAGAATATTGACTGAAGTAGTTGTAACTACAAGTTGAGCAGGCTCAGTAACAAAAACTGAATCTCTTGCGGTGCAACCGTTTGCATCAGTAACCAAAACCGTGTATTTACCTCCGCTTAAACCATTTATACTGCTTGTGTTTGCAAAGTTATTCCACAAGAAACTGTATGGAGCAGTTCCTCCAAGAACAGTTACACTTGCAGAGCCATTTGCATCACCAAAGCAGCTAAGGTTTGAACCTGTTGTGGTAGTGGCTATTGGTGCTGTTGGAGAGTTTACTGTAAAGGTTCGTATTAAAGTACAGCTATTGGCATCTGTTACAGTTACTGTGTAGTTACCACCTGCTAAACCACTTATATTTTGTGTGTTTGCTCCATTGCTCCAAGCATAACTATAAGGAAAAACACCACCGTTTACAGTAGGATAAATGCTTCCACTATTGCCACCAAAGCAATTCACATCGGTAACAGTTTCTGTCATCACCATTGCAGCAGGTTCTGTAATAGTAACAGATGTGGTAGCTCCGCAGTTATTAACGTCATTTATTGTAACACTATAAACTCCGGCAGATAAGTTTGTTCTGTTTTGGTTTAAATCTCCATCGTTCCACACAAAAGAAATTGGTGCAGTTCCACCATTCACAGTTAAGGTAATACTTCCTGTGGAATCGTCATTGCAAGATACATCTTGTTTGGTAATAGTGAATGTAATTGGAGCAGGTTCGGTAATGGTTACCGCCACAGAAACTGAGCAACCGTTTTTATCAGTAGCAACTACCGTGTATAAACCGGCAGCAACATTCGATAAATCTTCTGTAGTTTGTCCATTACTCCATAAGAAAGAATATGGTATCACTCCACCGGTTACGGTTAAGTCTGCACCACCGGTATTTCCACCGTTACATTGCACATTAGTAGCTGTTGCGCTTGCCGCAAGCAATTGTGGTTCGCCAATAAATTTATTGATTACAACTGAGCAACTATTTTTATCGGTTACAGTTACACTATAATTTCCTGTTGGAATATTATGAATATCTTCTAAAGTTGAACCATCACTCCATATAAATGAATATGGTGGCACACCACCTGCAACAGAAATATCAACATAACCAGAACTGTCGCCATTGCAAAGTACATCAGATGAAGCTGCGATTTGCGCAAACAACGGTAATGGCTCATTAATTGCTGCACCGCCAACGGCAGTACAACCTTTTGCATCTGTGATAGTAACATTGTAAGTATTGGCAGACACATTGGTTAAGTCTTGATTAGTGCTACCATTACTCCAAACATAACTGTAAGGTGCGGTACCGCCTCCTGCGCTAATATAAATTCCACCGGTGCTTCCTCCGTTGCATAATGAATTAACAACTGAATCTACTAAAACAGTAAGCAATGCAGGTTGTGTAACATTGGCATTTAAGAAAGCTGTACAACCTTTTGAATCACGCAAAGTAACTACATAGTTATTTGCAGTTAAACCTGTAAAGTACGGCAATGGTTGGAAAGTAATTCCATTTATAGAATAACTATATGCCGGAACACCACCACTCAGCGTTACATAAACTTCACCATCAGTACCTCCGAAACAAGAAACTGCTTTCACAGAATCTAAAGTTGCAGTGATAGCATATTGATTGTTTATCGTAATCGTATCAGAAGCAGTACAAGCATTTCCATCAGTTACCACAACAGTATAGAATCCAGCTCCTACATTATTAAATATGTTTGAAGGTTGGTTTGGCCCTCCATTTAATGAATAACTATAAGTACCTAAACCACCTCCGGCAGTTGCAGTTATTGTTCCATCAAATACGTTTGAGCAACTTGCGTCAGTACCTGTTATTCCTAAAGTAAGCAAAGGTGGCTCAGTAATCACTACTGGCATTGAATAGAAAACATTACATCCATTTGCATCAGTTAAAACTGCATGATATGTTCCTGCTGTTAATCCATTGAACACATTTCCGGCTACAAATGTATTGCCACTATCAACCGAAAATTGAAGTGGAGGTGTTCCTCCATTTGCGCTTATTGTAATACTTCCGGTATTTCCACCAAAACAAAGCACAGGAGTTGAAGATACTTGTGTAATCGTAGCAATCGGGTGAATAGTAATAGTAATGATGTTACTAAAATCTTCGCATGAAGAACTTCTAACTCTTCTCTTATATGAAGTTGTTTGAGTAATTAGAATAGGGTTAAAATCTTGTGCATTTGCTAAAGAAATATCACTCCAGGTTAAACCACCATCTACACTAGATTGCCATTGGTATGTAAAAGAAGAACTTGGAGTTGTAGGTATGCTTCCAGTAAATAAAGCAGGGTCGCCACTTTGGCAAAATGCCGATACTCCGGTGTTTGTAATTACATTATTTGAAATTGGCAATTCGATAATAATAGTTACCAAATTGCTTGTATCTGCGCACAAACCCGCATCTACCACTCTGCGATAACTGTGTGTATCAGAAGAAAGTAATGGAGGGTTGAAATCGGCAGCATTTGCACTGCTTATATTTACCCAGCTACCGCTATTTATTTTCTCCTGCCATTGGAAACCGTAAGTTCCATTACCACCATTTAGAGTAGGTGCAACAGAACCAATAATACTTGAAGGGTCGCCACTTCCACAAAATACTGTAACAGCAGGAGCAGTAATTGTGTTTCCTGCAATAGCTGTTTGCCAAGTAATTGTTTTGGTTGCTGTTGCATTACCACAACCATTTGCACCAGTTAGAGTAATTGTTGCAGTAAAGCTTCCAGAAGCCACACTTGGCGTAAAAGTAGCTAAAGCTGGGTCTATATTTTGCGACCAATTGCCTAATAAAGAACCGCCACTCCAAGTTGCTGCCGAATAAGTTCCAGTAGCAGTGGCTCCAGTCATCGGTATTGGAGATGTGCCGCTACAACCTGCATAATTACTTCCTGCTGAAACAGTAGGTTGTGTTCCCCAAGTAATTACACGTGTTGCAGTTGCATTAGCGCAACCAGACTGCCCTGTTAATGTAAGTGTAGCAGTAAATGAACCTGAAGCTGCACTTGGTATGAATGTTGCCAATGCCGGATTGGCATTTTGGCTCCATGTTCCAAATCCTGAACCACCACTCCAAGTTGGCGTCCCTGAATATGATCCGCTCGCTGTTGCACCTGTCATTGTTATTGCAGAAGTTCCGGTACAAGTTGTAATATCTGTTCCGGCATACGCTACAGGAGTAGTAAGTGTTGTAACCGTTTGTGTTGCAGAATTACCCGAAGTTAAAGAACAAGAAGTGTTTCCTGTTCTTATTCTTATATAGTAAGTTGTAGTGCTGCTCAAGCCCGTAACTGGATAAGTGGTTACATTTCCGGCATTAAAGTTATTGAAATACTGATTTGCATTTACATAATTAGTAAATGCAATATCGGTTGCAATATCTATGTAGTAATGCGAAGCACCGCTAACTGCATTCCAATTGATGGTAAAGCCTCCGCAACCAACACTTGTAGCAGCAGTTAAAGTTGGTGCGGCTAAAGGACTTACTGTAATAGTTACAGAATTTGTCCACTCATAACAATTACCAGATTGCACTCTTCTAACATAGCAAGTTGTTTGACACAATGAAGCGTTAAACGGATATGAAGAAGAAGTAATACCTGTTGAATTCCAGCCTGATGGCGGAGTTGATGAACCCGAAGTGAAAGATGCTCCACAATTTGTAGTTGACTGAAACCACTCGTACACATAATTTCCTGTTCCTCCTGTTGGTGTAGAAGCAGTAATATTTGTAGGAATTTGCCCCACACTTACTGTTTGTGAAGAAGCAGCAGTTCCTGCTACCAATGGCGTGTAATTAGGATGGCTGTTTACAGAATAAGTACCACGTGTACCATTAGCAGCTCCTGTTCCACCATCATAAGTATTAGTAGAAGCGAGTGTATTATTGGCACATGGGTTAATGAATATTTTTATTCTTCCGCCACCGCCACCGCCACCTGAACCTCCGGCAGTTGCATTATTAAAATAAGCACCATAACCTCCGTTTCCTCCGTTTCCTCCGTTTCCTCCAATTGCGTTCAATTTAGAACCAGAAGTTAAATTCATATTTCCAAAAGCAGAAAGTAACACACCACCACCTGCGCCACCACCACCACCTGCGCCACCACCTCCGGAACCCGAGAATGTTACTTCATCGCAACCTCCACTTAAATCACCACAACATTCTCCCGTGTTATAGCTATCTCCTCCTTTCCCTCCATTTCCTCCATTTCCTCCATTTGCAGAAATTACTGCTGATGCACCTAAAGTTAAGTTTACTGAAGATTTAAGAGAAATAGAACCTCCACCATTACCTCCGGCAGCTCCTGATGCTGTAGTACCGCCTGCGCCTCTACCGCCTCCTCCGGCACCTCCACCACCTGAACCCATAAATACTGTATATGCTGTTGCATTATCGTAAGTTCCTCCACCTGTTGTTGAACCTGCACCACCTGTACCGCCTACATCATTTGTACTTCTGCAACTAGCAGTTCTACAGCCTGTTTCATCTCCTCCTCTACCACCAACTGCTGCATTACCGCCATTACCTCCATAGCCACCACCTTTTCCGCCACCTGCTCCACCTGCTCCGGCTACTCTTCCACCATCATCATCCCAATTATTACATTCTTGCTTTACTCCCATTTTATAGGCAGCAGTTCCACCACCACTTCCTGCACCGGCTCCTACACCGGCTCCACCGCCATTACCACCATATAGTCTTAATTCTCTGCAATTATCTTTATCCCAGCAATAAGTAATTCCTCTTCCATCTGAACTTCCATCTTCTGACCATAATTGACCATAGCCACCTCCAGAACCTCCGGCAAGTCCTCTATTCACGCCATCAATGGTTCCGTTTATTGTAATATTATTGGCTGAAATTGATAAATCGCAACCTGCTTGTTCAAAAATAGTTACACCTGCATTTAGAGTAAAATCGCCTGTTATCACATAATTTCCACCCATAGTTACATTAGAAGTAAGCGTTAAATTTCCTGTGTAATATGGAGGAACAATTCCTGAACCGATTAAACTGTTTACATCTAAAATGTTAGAACGTACCGAGCAAGGTCCGCTAGAATTTAAAACACTAAAATATCTATTGGTATTGCTATTTGTAATGCCAAAAGTTGTTCCAAAATTTCCTGTTGGAGTCCATGAAATTCCATCTGTAGATTGCTCCCATTGAATTGTACCGTTGCCACCTGTGCGCTGTAAAGTAAGCGTGCCGCAACTATTTGAAGCTACACTCACAGAACTCGCAACAGGGTTTGTAACTGTGTATGAAATTATTGAAGAGCTACCATTCCACACATTGGTGCAGCTATTGGTTTGGTAAACCATTACCGCTGCCGTGCCTGTAAAATTACTTGTGAAAGTTAGCGCTGTGTTTCCTGATCCAATCACAGTTCCTGTGCCATTGTTTTGCCTTACGGTAATAAACGCTCCGTTAGTTGAGGTAACTGTGTATGTCCAACCATTAGTTAATGTACCAATAGTTCCCCACGAAGTTGGCGGAATGGTGATACTTTGGCTTACACCACATGTAGAAACTGTAGCTCCTGATTGACCGGAAGCAATTGAGCTCGTACACTGTGCATTCGTAAACTGATAACACGCAAAGAACAATAGAATAAGTGAGCAAATTTTTCTCATTATATTGAGTTTAATATTTACAAAAGGATTTAGATTCAGAAAATGATGATAACCAACTGATAGTTGTTACAGACAGTGCAGTAGAAGCGCAAACACACTTCTTTTTCATTACACAATTACACTTGAAAGTATTGTGCCAAGCCGTTGCAGCAAAACAAGAACCCCTTAGAGTTCGGTTCATAATCAGTCCGTTAATTTATTATGAGGGACTGCGAAACTACTGCTTTTTCCACATTTTTAAAAATTTAACGCCTAAAAAATGGACAAAAATAAGTTTATCGTAAATCTATAAGCTTTAGCTGTGGGTATTTTTGAGTGTTATATTCAAATGCTGTATCGGGTAGTGTCAGATTATCTTTTTCGGCTATAATATTGTAAGTATAACGCACGCCATTTTTTGCATATATTTTTGTTTGCAACAAGGTAGAAGTTGCTATATCAATAGTAACATCTATTTTAAAGTATGATGTTTTTTTATTCACAGGGCTCATTTCTATCACTATTGCCTTCTTTCCATTTACCGGCTTCCGTTCTTTCACTTGGTAGGAATATCCTGTTTTGTAAAAGCTGAAAAGTTTTGCAGGCGAAAACACATCATCACTTTCCTCAAATAGGCTTAGTTGAGTTTCTTTATCAGCGAAATTGAGTGTCCAAATATTTTTGCCGTTGCAAATAATTTCTTGCTTAGGAAGTTTTAGAGAAAACTTATCGCCTTTTAAAGTTATAGTACCTTGCTGTTTTGTTGTGAGTTTTGCTTCATCATCAGTTGGTTTGGTTTTGGGGTTATTTACAACCAATTCAAACTCAGCATAAATTATACTTAACGCTTCATAGCGCCTACTCATTTTTTTCAGCGCCAAATCGGCTTCATCTTCTACATAAGTTTTTGCATCGTTTTGTGAAAACATAGGACAAATATTAAGCAATAAAATTACAAGAAAGGCGTATTTCATGTTGTTGCGACTAAAAATTATTTTTAGGGTTTAAAGTTTAATTAAACGAAACTGCTTGAGCGTATTCACTTTCAATTTCATTGAGCATACTCTGCAATTCTGCTTCGTTTAAATTCCATTCATTAGTAAGTTTTTGGCTTATTGGCTCAAGTTCAAAATGCGTTTGCACGCGGTTAAAAAATATACTACCCGTTCTTCTAATAAAAAAATCGGCAGCGGTAAAAATATTTTCATTCTGAATACAATAATCAAGCTCCGCTAAAAGCATTGGATCACTAGCTGTTTTACCTTCAAAATAAAATTTTGCTTTTAATAGAATCTGCTTGCTTTCGCTTCCGTATTTATGAAACAAAGTTTCCACTTCATCTTTATTAAAACCAACTTCATTTGCTTCATTTTGAAGTTCAGATAAGTAACGCGCAGCTTCTTCCGGAGTTGAAAAATTTCCTCCGGTTAAACATTGCCTTTTTGTTGAGCAATTACCAAAGGTTCTACCTTCAACTTTGCCAATATTTTTAGCAACTAAATCTACTATCTTTTTTGCCATAAGTCGATAGCCGGTAAGCTTTCCTCCGGCAATAGAAATTAGTCCTGAATTTGAAATAATAATTTCATCTTTCCGCGAAAGTTCCGATGCTGATTTTCCATCTTCATAAATTAGCGGACGAAGCCCTGCCCAACTCGAAACCACATCGGCTTGTGTGAGCTTTATAGTTGGAAACATTTCGTTTATTGCTTTCAACAAATACGCCACATCGCTTTTTGTTGCAATCGGTTTATCAATATCTTGATTGTAAACAGTGTCGGTGGTTCCAACATAAGTAATGCCGTTTCGTGGAATGGCAAAAATCATTCTGCCATCAGCCACATCAAAATAAGCAGCTTGCTGCAACGGCAATTTTTCGAATGGAAAAACAATGTGAACGCCTTTAGTAAGCTGTAGTCGCTTGCCTTTTAAACTTTCATCTTCTTTCCTTAATAAATCAACCCAAGGGCCGCAAGCATTTACAATATACTTGGCTTTAATTTCAAAGCTCGATTTTGAAATATGATCTGTCGCAACCACGCTTTCAATTTTGCCTTGTTCATTTTTATTAAAACTCTTTAACTCGCAGTAGTTGAGTAGCGTTGCACCATGCCTGAAAGCCGTTTTTGCCAACTCAATTACCAAACGTGCATCATCGGTTCTATATTCATAATACAAACCTCCACCGAGTAACTTTTTTTCATCTAAAAGTGGCTCTGCCATTTGTGTTTCATGCTTAGAAAGCATCTTGCGCCTCTCTGAATTTTTTACTCCGGCAAGCATGTCGTAAATCCATAAACCGAAAGAAGAGGTTTGCTTTCCCAAAGAGCCATTATGCACTATTGGAAGAAGCATTTTTTCGGGAATTACAACGTGCATTGCATTGTGATAAACCACTGCTCTTTCGCGCCCAACATCGTGAACCAATTTTAGTTCCAGCTGCTTTAAATAACGCAAGCCGCCATGTATTAATTTAGTAGAGCGGCTGCTGGTTCCCCATCCAAAATCGTGCTTTTCAATAAGCGCTACTTTCATTCCGCGAAGTGCTGCATCTAAAGCAATTCCACAGCCGGTGATGCCTCCGCCAATCACTAAAAGGTCAAATGTTTCGTTCTTAAGTTTCTCGGAAAAATGTATTCTATTATGCTGCGAAAAATCCATCTTAAAATTGCAGTTAAGCCTTAGCTTGTTTATCTTTTTTAGGTTTAATCATGGGCAAGCCAAGTTGTTCAAATTCTTCAAAATTAGCGACAACTGCACGTGTGAGTTCCATGCCATTTCGCTTTAAAATAGATGCTGCTGTGAATGCTTGTTCGGCAGTTGCACCAACTACATAAATTCGCATATCTTCTTTAAAATCTTGCGACATAGTTTCCATATCATCTAATGAAATATTTTCTGCAAACTCAATATGAGCGGCATTAAATTCATCGGCATTTCTTACATCAATCAAATAAAAATCATCATAGTTAAAATCCATTGCAAACTCATCGGCTTCCAAGGTAATTAAAACTGAAGTTGGCGTTTGCGTTAATTCATTAGCTAAAACATATCCTTTTAAATTAGAAAATCCACTTCCTGAAATGGCTCGTATAGCTTTTGCAGCATTGTTGCTATTGCCAATCAGCACAACTGCTCTTTCATTATTCACCAGCGTTTGAAAGGTTTCTAAAAATGATTCTCCGAATGGAATATTCAATGCGTTTGCAATAATATTTTCGGTTGCTTCTTCAATTGGGCGAACATCTAAAAGAAGAACATTTGTATTTTTAAGTTCCGTAAATTCTGCTTCTGTAAGTTTCTGCATGCAATAAAATTGAGCTACAAAACTAACACAAGCGAGCAACTTTAAACTATAAATTTGTGAAGTTTTCTATTTCTAAGGAATACGAATGCAGCGCAACTTACTTTCTGAGTTTTAAATCTGCAAAATGCTGAGCCAAAATATGTTCAACCATTTCGGTAGAAAGTGGTTTTGATAAGAATTCTATAATTTCAGGAAAAGATTTTGAGCGCTCCATGTCATCGGGATAAATTGAAGATGAAAGCATGAATATTTTTGTGTGCTTCCGAGCTTCTTCAGGAAATTTACGAAAGTTGGTTAAGAAACTCCAACCATCTGCACCGGGAAGGTTTATATCTAAGAATATTATATCAGGGAAACTGGCAGATATTTCCATTGCATGGTCTAATGTGTTTAATGCGTCTTTCACCATGCAAAAGGAGTGAACGTTATTTATATTAACACCACAATCTTCCAGCACAATAGTGCATAAATACCTATTGGCTTTATCATCGTCTATTATGTAGATTTGTTCCATAGTGCATCATTTAGGATATTGTTAATCAGTTAGAGGTAAATAAACAGTAAACTTAGTTCCTTCGCCAACTCGGCTCTCTACTTCCACACTTCCGCCCAATGTTTCTACCTGAACTTTCACCAAATATAAACCAATTCCTTTACCTTCAATTCTAGGATGAAATCTTTTGTAAAGTGCAAATATTGCATCCTTGTTATTTTCTGCATCAAAACCGAGCCCGTTATCTCCTACTACAATGCGCGTAAACTTTCCAAATTCATCAACTATTACTTTAATTTCACAGCTATTTTCGGTATTTCTATACTTAATGGCATTTGAAATTAAGTTATAAAATATGCTACTCAAATAGCTTTTAATTGCCAATATTTTTTTAATTGAATTGTATTCAATCTCAATTTTAGCATTTGCTTGCTGTATCTGTAAATCAAGCGATTTTACAACCGAGTTTAATACTTCATCTAACTCTACTTTTTCTTTCTTGTGGCTCGCATTGGAGCGTATTTGTAGAATTTGGTTAAGGTCTTTTATTACGCCATCTAAATTCTGCGCACTCTCCAAAATATTCTCTACAATTTTATCATTTCGCTTGTCGCCAATGCCTTTTTGATAAATATTTGAAAGCCCGATTAAGTTAGTTACCGAAGATCGCAAATTGTGTGAAACAATGTAATTGAACTGCTGAAGTTCTTTATTGGTTTGCATCAATTCGTTGATGAACTTTTGGCGTTCCTCTTCTTGTAGTTTTAGCGGAGTAATATCTTGCGCAGCACCAATCAACTTTATGGCTCTTCCTTCTTTATTTCTATAAATATGAACTGTTGCATCTATAAAAAACTCATTTCCATTGCGGTGCTTGATACGATATTCTGTTTGAAAACTATTTACATTTTTATTGCTCATAGCTTTCTGTTCTGTACTTAAGACATAATCAATATCGCTTTTATGGATTCGCTCTTTAAAATTTTCAAACGATACTGCTGATGATTTATCAATATCAAAAATTTCAAAAATCATATCGCTCCAATCCACTGTGTCTTTTTCTAGATTCCATACCCAACTTCCAACCCTACCAATTTTTTGGGCTGCTACCAATTGCCGTTGTTTTTCTGCAAGTTCACTTGTGCGTTCAGCTACTTTACGTTCTAATGTTTTATTTAGATATTCTTGTTCCTTTTCGTTAGAGATTCTATCTGTAATATTTCTGTTTATTGCTCTAAAACCAATCACTTCGTCTTTATCATTTCTTATGGCTTTTCCTCTGGCTTCAACCACAATTAAGGAACCATCTTTTTTAATTACATGATGTGTAATTGCCGGATAAGAATTTTTTCCTTTTGTGTGTTTAAATGAATGTTGCACCACATACAACAGTTCATTTTGTGGAATAAATTCCGAAATATTTCTTCCTAAAACATCTTCTTTAGAGTAACCCAAACTTTCTTTCATACTTGGGCTTACATAAACTATTGTGCCATCAACCGAAAGTTCAAAAAAGTAATCCACTGCCACCTCTGCCATATCGCGAAAGCGGTTTTCGCTAAGCTCTAAAGCCATTTGGGTGTTTACCAAATCTGTGATATCGGTAAAGGTTACAATTATTCCATTTAAAGTTTTATTTTTTGACAAAAACGGAATCATCCGTTTCATATAGTGTTTTCCTCGTCCGGTAGTTACTTTACCTTTAAAACCAATGCTGTTTTCAATAATTTTTTCTGCATAAAAAGTAATATCACAACCGGCAAAATATCCGGGAATATCCTTTATTTTTTTTCCAATATCTTTTATTGATATATTGTATAAATTATGTATTCCTTCAGAAAAAAATTGAACTTCAAAATCTTTATTCAACAGCATAGTAGCTACTCCTGCTGTTTTTAAAACTGCATTTAATTCGCTTACCAAATCGGCAAAACATTCTGACGTAACTTCAGTTTTATTCTCTCCAAAAAGAAACATAGCCTAAAATTAGTATTAAAGCTTAAAAAGAGAAAAAAACTTAAACTCAATTACTTATTTTACTAGTAACACCATACCTTTTCTTTCGATGTTTACACCATCGGATGCTGTAAATTTAATAAGGTAAGCATAAGCACCCATTTGCTGGTCTTTTCCATTTTGAGTGCCGTCCCAACCGATGTCAGGTGCATTACTTTCAAATATTTTTGCCCCCCAACGATTCCAAATTGTCATGCTATAATTTTGTGGTGAACCAAAAATAATTGTAGGCTTAAAAATATTGTTTACACCGTTTGGCGCAAAGGCATTTGGCACATACATAATTGGGCGATGGTCTATACAAAACACATTAGAAAAACTGCTTAGTGTGTCTTGATAAACACCCGAAATATCAATAGAATAAACAGCTTCAAGGCGGTAACAGAATTGCCCTTTTTCCGATAAAAATGCTTGGAGCGAATCGGCAGTTTGGTTTGTGCCGGCAGGGAAAGTTTTAATAAGTTGAAAAGCTCCTGTTCCCATATTTCGATACAAATTCCAGTAGAGAATATTGCTGAATTTTGCGGCAAAATCATTCCAATAAAGTGCAACAACATAATAGTCTAAAAGTTCACCACTTAAAAAAACAGTTTCAACCGAATCAGTAGAAGGAAATTTATTATTGCAGCTATCTATTGCTTTAATACGATAGTACAATGCAGAATTTTGTGGGTCCGAAGCTGAATCAATAAATGTTTCAAATTGCGGCAGCGGTTGAGCCACAGAGTACTGTTTCAACAAATTAAATTGTGAACCATTATTTCCCATATCAACCTGATATAAAGAAAGCTCTGCCTTATCATCAACCAACCACGAAACAGAAACGGTATTATCTAAATTCACCGTTGCATTTATTGGGTAAAGATAATCAGGACTTTGCACGATAGAAGGAACAAAACAAGCATAGTTTGAATGCGAAATAATATTTGTATCGGCAGCGCTCACAGCAATAATGCTAATACACAAAGAGTCGCCATCGTTAAAGCCAGAAAATGAAAATACTTGTGCAGAAGTATCAGAAACGCCAACTACTTCAAATGGCTGCATGTTTTTACTCACTAAAATGCGATATTCCTTTACGCCCATTTGCCAATTTTCGTAGCGCGTCCACTTTAGGTTAATGCTTCTTTCGCATTGCGATGTGGCATAAGTAAGCAATATAGTGCGCTGCGGTTTTGTATTAAACGAACTTATTTTATTGCAACTATCGGCTGCGGCTAAAGTGTAAGCAATTGAAGCTGTAGTTGGGTCTGCAATTACATCTAAGGCTGTGATAGTAGAACGATTCTGAACTGTATCAAACGGCTGTGCATTTCCATTTGGCAATGCGTAATACAATACATATTCTTTTGTTTGAGGGGAAATACTTCTTTGCCAATTTACAATTACTTGATTATTAGGCGTTACATCTACACTTATAATTTCCGGTGTAGCCGGAGGTGCATTTTGTATAGTATCTGATTGTAAAACTGTTGAACCCGGGCAAGTGTAATCGGCTTCCATATAATAAAACCAAGTTCCACCTTGCGAAAGTCGTCCTAAATCAACGTAAGATGTTTGGTTTTCGTTCACAATGGTTGTAACCAAATTGTAAGTGCCGTTAAAACTGCTTGCAGCATAAATTTTATATCCATTAAAAGTGCCTCCACACGGGTTGCCGGGCAAGCTCCACTGCAAATCTACGTTTGAGTTAAGCGCATCATTATTTACACATTGCAGTTTTGGAGCAGGAATAGTTTGCGCCAATAGAAATTGTGCATAAAAAATCAAAAAGCAGAATAGGTTACTTTTCATAAAGCCGCGCAAAATAAATGATTATTGCAGAACATAAATAGTTGCAACGAATACCTAAGTTTTTTTATTGTTTTTGTGTTAATGAAACATTACTACGAAGCATCTTTAAACAAAAAAGCCACATTAGATTTTAAGTTCTAATGCGGCTTAAATAATAAACTCAGATAAATTATTGGGCAATTATTTTTCCGGTGCCTATTACACCATTGTTCTGTTTTACTTCATAAACATACATACCACTTGCCAAATTTAGCGTTTGCAGTTGTATCAGATTACTTTCTGAAATTTGCTTCACAACAGTTCTGCCGGTTAAGTCGCGCACCTCAATTTCTATTGGAGATGCCTCAGCACCATTCACCAAAATATTAGTATAAGTTTTGAATGGATTTGGCGAAATAGTTATTGTTGGCTGTTTTCTGTTTATGTTCTTAACAGCTAAGGCAAAATCTATCGTATTCACAGTAGTGTTTGTGAGTATTGCTTCATTGTAATCAAAGTAAATAGCTGCACGGTTGTGAATAGGCGTATTATTTGGCAAATTTTGTTGGGCTTTAATTTTATAGCTCACAAAACCATGACTTTCTGCTTCGTTATGTAGGCTATCCGGCAACATAATATTGCTAAATCTAAAACTCACTAAATTGCCTTCTTGCTGAATATTGCAGCTATGGCTTGCATTCTTAAATTCAAAAGTACTCCAATCTAAATTATTATCTAAAGTATCTAAAACCACTACATTCACAGCGGGTGCGGTGCCTGTATTTTGGAAACGAATAGTATAAGCCAATTCTTGGCCGTTATTCGCAATATTGCCTTCCGGAGAAACATGCTTATCGTTCGGATCGTAAGATGCTACAACTGTTTGATGTGTTGTATCTATATTATTATTCAAGTTTGTTTCTGTGCAATTACTTGTGGTAACAAATTCAGCACGAGTAAAAATAGGGCTTCCTATTGGCAATGAAGTGGGTGTCATTAGCATACTCCCAACCACTTTGTTTCCTACCGGTAATATATTGTTTAGGTTCCATGATACTGTATGGGAGCTGCTATTGTAAACACCCTGCTGATTGCTATATACAAAAGTTAAGTTAGTGTCTAAACTTAGAGTAAGCAAGCCGCTGGCAATAGTATTGCCTATGTTCGATACTTTAACAGCATACCATGTGCCAAAACCGGGAACTACTTCTTGTAAAGGCAATAAATCAACAGCAACATCACATGCTCCGGTATCTAAATAAATTCCAAAATCATATCCTAAGAAAACACGTCCTGAGATATTATTAGCCGAAGGTGAATAATTGAGAGGCGTGGGTATAAATCCGGTGTATGGCGTCTTGGGAATGCAGTTTAATGTTGATATATTTCTAATATTTAAAACGTAATAACCAAATGCATCGGTGTGAGCAGTTTGGTTGTCCATAGTAACTGTTTGTCCCGATATGCCCGGTTCATTACCATCTCGTTTGCCACTGCCGTTCAAATCTGCATAAATATAACCACACACAAGATAGTGATATTGTTGCAATCCGAAGGTTAAGCCACAAATGTTTTGACCACCGTTTAGGGTAATAATATATTGAGAATTGTGAGAGCCGCCATGGTTATTAGTACTTATCGGAATTGTTGTAATCCATTCATCTATACCACGCGGCACTGTGCTGCTAATTTCATAAGTACCAGATGGAAGATATGCTTGCCACGCCCCTGTTATTGAATCGCTCAATACTATTGTTTGAAAATTATTGGAGCCGATAATGTTTATACTGGCAGCAATAAATGGCTCACTGCTATCTTTAACACCATTTCCGTTAAGGTCATTAAATGTTATTCCGCAAATAGTATCGGTGAGTGGAATACTTCCTGCATTGTAGCAGTTTGTGGCGGTGCAATTAGTTGCAGCATCTGTAACGGTTACGCAAAAAATACCATACTGCCCTGTAATGTTTATCTTCTTATTGATAGCATTATTACTCCAAACGTAAGAATAACTACTATTGCCCGATGCGACAGCTTCTAACCACTCTCTGTTACTTGTATCGGTATATTGTGTAATAGATACAGTTAAATTACATGGAGGAAGCGATATTGTTATCTGCTGGCAAAAAGTATCTTGGCAAGCCGGATTACTTTTTTGTGCTATTCGATGACAAACTTGATATGTTCCGGCCGGAAGAGTAATAGTTGGGTTTACTGAAGTATTGGAATAGTTCCCGATGTTCCAAAAGTGGTTTCTGTCGGCAAGCGTATCTAAAGAATAAAAATGAAGTACGCCTTTATTACCTGCGGTATCTAAAGTGAATTGAAATCCGGCATTTGCCATACATGTTTGCGTTTGTAGCGTATTGCAAAATGTATCGGTACAAGCAATGTTAGTTGAGTCAGTTAAAATGTGGCAAACATTTATACCTGCATAATTACTTTGAAACTTAAATTTAGGATTTACATCGGTGGAAAATAAAACCCCGTTAGCATACCATTGGTGCATGTAGCCGGAATATGGATAGACAGAATGAAATTGAATAGTATCACTCGCCATTGCTATATATGAAAATTCTCCATTGGCTTTGCATATTGCTATTGGCTGGCAAATAGAATCTTGGCAGCTTGAATTAGGAACAAACACATTTAAGCATAGCTGGGAATTGCCATCAGGAATAGTATCGGGAACAGTAATGATTACAGTATCGCTGTTATTATGGGTAGTTCCAATAGGAATGTTACCAATTTTCCAAACATAAATATTTCCCGATGTGTCGCCTCCGGTAGTTTGAGGCACAAGTTGTAAAATATTATTTTTAGGTTGAGAATACGAAAATGCAGCAGCAAGATTACAATTTGTGCTGCTCACTAAAACAGTTTTGCACTCTGTACGGCTACAGCCATTGGCTGAGTTGATGGTAGCACACACTTGGTAGCTGCCATCTGCTGCGTAAATATGTTTGGGATTAACTTGATAAGAAACCTGTGAGCTATCTCCAAAATTCCATTCATAAGTAAGTGGAGTAGAATTGCTGCCATAGCCTGAATTAAAATAAACTGTTTGCTGCTCTGCATTAAAAGAAAATGAACCCCAAATAGAATTAGGACAAGTGTAAATCACCGATTTGCAAATTGAATCAATGCAAACATTAGGTGTACCAGTAATTTGAGAAGTGATTTTTAAACAAACATTGTAAATGCCCGGTGTGGAATAAACAATGGTGGGGTTTTGAGTTGAACTTGCAGTACCATTACCAAAATCCCATTGCCAGTCTGTTATTACATAACTTGAATCAATTTGTGAAGAGTCGGTAAAATGGCAGATACCGCTATTGCCAAGAGTAGTATAAAAATTTGCTTGACAGCCTATTTGTGCCTTAGTAACAAATACGCCAATAAACGTAGTAAATAATAGGGAGATAAATCTTAAATAAATATTCATAAAGTAGGTTTTAAACTGATGAAAATATTAGAAGAGAATTACATAGGCAAGGGATTAAAAAGTACGCTTACACTTAGCTATATCGTCAATTTTATAAAGATTCTTCTTGTCGTAAATATATACTTTATTTTTTGAAACAAAGTTGAAATTTCTTACAATTTTTTCTTGTTTTTACAATCTCTCTTGCATAATCTATACTTAAACAAAAAAGCCACATCAGATTTTAAGTTCTAATGTGGCTTAAATAATAAACTCAAATAAATTATTGAGCAATCATTTTTCCGGTGCCAATTACACCATTGTTCTGTTTTAATTCATAAACATACATACCGCTTGCCAAGTTTAGCGTTTGCAGTTGTATCAGGTTACTTTCTGAAATTTGTTTTACAACAGTTCTGCCGGCTAAATCGCGCACCTCAATTTCTATTGGAGATTCCTCAGCACCATTCACCAAAATATTAGTGTAAGTTTTGAATGGATTTGGCGAAACGGTGATAGTTGGTTGCTTGGCATTTACATTCTTCACGCTTAATGAAAAATCAACCGTGTTGAGTGTAGTATTGGTGTGTATAGCTTCATTAAAATCGAAATAGATAGCCGCACTATTGGTGATGCGGGTAGCATTTGGTAAGTTTTGTTGGGCTTTAATTTTGTAGCTTACAAAGCCATGACTTTCTGCTTCGTTCTGCAAACTATCCGGCAACATAATATTGCTAAATATAAAGCTCACCAAATTGCCTTCTTGCTGAATATTGCAGCTATGGCTTGCATTCTTAAATTCAAAAGTACTCCAATCTAAGTTGTCGTTTAGCGTATCTAAAATTACCACGTTTACGGCAGGTGCGGTGCCTGTATTTTGGAAGCGAATAGTATAAGCCAATTCTTGTCCGTTATTAGCAATATTTCCTTCGGGCGAAACATGCTTATCGTTAGGGTCATAAGATGCCACAACTGTTTGATGTGTAGTATCTATATTATTATTCAAGTTGGTTTCTGTACAATTTCCATTGGTTGTAAACTCAGCAAAGCTGAAAACCGGAGTGCCAAGTTGGAAATTCTGTGGCGTATTTAAACGCACAGTAAATAATTTGTAAGTTCCCGGAGCAATATTGCTCACATTCCAAGTTACGGTTGCTGCACTATTATCGAAACTACTTTGAGCAGGAGCTGCACTATAGAAAGTTAAACCCGGTTCAAAATTAAAGGTTAGCAAGCCGCTTGTTGTGTAGCCATTCAAATTGAAAACTTTAATTGTGTATATTGCTCTAAAGCCCGGAGTTACCGTACTAAGCGGAGCTAAATCCACAGCCACATCGCACTGCCCTGATGGTACTTGAATACCAAAATTATTGCCACAATACGGCTGCCCAATTGTGGTGGCTGCTATAGTGTAGTTAGCAGGTAGTGCAGTATATCCGGTGTATGGCGAAATTGGTGTGTAGTTTACGGTATAAGTTCCAGCAGGAATATTCACTCTGTAGTAACCATCGGCATTAGTATATACGGTATAGTTGCCAACCTTCACTGCTTGACCTTGAATACCATGCTCTGTGGAATCTTTCACACCGTTTGCGTTTACATCAATATATACATATCCGCATATTGTAACTTTAGTATTTTGAAACCCAAAGTTGAATCCACACAAATTTTGATTAGGCGCTATATTTACTGTATAGCAAGCAGATGGCGATAAACCGTTATTGTTTTGAGAAACAGGAAGTGTAGCAACCCAACCGCCTGTTGTACCTGAATTTGCTACATACGCACAAACATTGTAAGTTCCGGCAGGTAAGTAAGCATGCCACTCTCCGGTAACAGAATCACTTACAACCGATAATTGTTGCCCATTCCCATTTATATATATCCTTATGCTCATTGGGCTTTCAGTTGAATCTAAAACTCCATTACCATTGGCATCGTTAAAAGTAATACCACAAATAGTATCCAAAGGCGCATTAGGCTGATAGTTAAAACAAGCAGTTGCAGTACATCCGCTACCAGCTTCAGTAACGGTAACGCAATAAACACCATAGTTATTGGTAACATTTATAACCTTTGTTGAAGATCCATTACTCCAATTGTAAGTAAAAGCTCCGGTCATATTTATGGCAGAAGCTTCTAACAAAACTTGCATATTTGGATTTACACTTTTTGCTATTGTTATATGCAAATTGCAAGGAGGTGCATTGCGCACAATTACTTGCTGGCAAATAGTATCTATGCAATTTGGATTGCCGTTTAGAGCAATAATATGGCATACATTATAGGTATCCGGTGAAAGATATAATGCCGGACTAATAGAATTTTGAATAACAGTATCGTTATTTATTATCCAAGTATGACTCCAATTTGTTGCATTGGTTACAGGATAAAATTTAGTTATTCCATTAGTATCTGTAAGAAATTGAAACTGTGCATTTGCATTACATGGTTGCGCTTGCAAAACAGTACAAAAAGAGTCTTTACAAGATGGCACTTGTGCATTCGATACAACATGGCAAATCGTCATTCCCACAAAACTATTTGAAAACTTAACTTTGGGTGAAATATCAGTAGAAAATAAATTGCCATTTGCATACCATTTGTGCGAATAAATATTCGCCATATTAGCAGGTGGAGTAAACTTAATAGTATCATTAGCCAATACATTGTAAGCAAATTCACCATTAGCTCTACAAATAGTTATTGTTTTACAAAACGAATCTTGGCAAGGTGCATTTGGAGTTTCTACTCTTAAACAAAGTTGAAGGTTTCCATCCGGAGTATTGGCAGGTAGTGGCGAAAAAGTATGAGAACTTCCATTGCCCGTTGTTGTGCCTAAAACAACACCATTCAATTTCCAAACATGAATATTAGAAGCAACATTGCCACCTGTAGTTTGCGAAGTTACCACTAACGTATTTGGTCCAGGCTGAGTGGAAGTAAAATATGCTTGAAGATTACAAGTTGCAGTGCCAATTATCACATTTTTACACTCCGTTTTGCTACAGCCAAAAGAATCGGAAACAGTAACGCAAACTTGATATGTTCCCTGGTTAGCATAAGTGTGTGTTGGATTAGGAAGTGAAGAACTTGCTCCATCTCCAAATACCCATGTATAGCTTAAAGGTGGATAATTGCTGGAATAATTAGAAGAAAAAGCAACCGTTTGCTGCTGAACAGTAAAGTTAAAACTTCCCCCAATATAAGTAGAACAACCAACCACAATAGATTTACATACGGTATCTACGCATGTAATTGTAGAGCCTTGCAACTGCGATGTAATTACCAAGCAAACATTGTATGTTCCGGCTGTGGTAAATTGCTGAGTTGGGTTCTGCACTACACTTGTATATCCATTTCCAAAATTCCATTGGTATTGGGAAATAACATATCCCTGTGCCGTAAACGAAGAGTCGTAAAAGGAATAAACCCCATTGGGATTTACACTCCACTGGAAATTTGCTTCGCAAGCTACTTGCGCTCGCAATGCTATTGCTGAAAACATTACCAGCAGCATGCTCAGCATAAGTTTAATTTTTGGTTTCATACAATCATTTTTTGTTTTAATGAAATACTATTTGCACAACAAAAGTAAATCTCATTTTAATAGTTCTAAAAAAAACAAACTATTTTCTTACCTATCCAAAATAATATAAAATTACTTGTCCTCAAATTTTAAATAAAGCCACTTTTCATAATTCAACAACTCGTTTCCTTCATTACTATTTTTATACTTCTTAATAAATCTGTTGTAATATTTATTAACTAAAAGATTATCTTCACTTAGTAATTCAAGTATTTTAAGAAAATCTTTATCGCGAACACCTTCGCGTTTTCTCAATACTAAATCAAAATCTTTTCTTACTTGTTCAAGCCTATTTTTAAATGCTTTTAAATCTGCACTTTCGTATTGCATAATCAATTCAGCAACAGAAATTTTAAGCTTAAATATTGGAGAAGCATTTTTATAGCTATCGTTTATATATAAACGAACTAATTGCCGAATAGCATCATTGTACTTTTTCAATTCAAAAAACAAGGTTGATTTATTCAGTAAAATAAACTGTTCATAATAGCTATTCTTCATTCCCTTCATCACTTTATCTAATTCATCTAACGCTTTGATGGCTTTATTCAAATCTGTTTTGGCATAGTTGATGTAAAGTGCATTATAGTAGTAAAAAACATATTTTGAATAGTTCGTTTTACCATATTCTAAAATTTCACGCCCAAGTTTATCGGCTTCTGCAAGTGACTCTTCATACTTCTCGTTTCTAAATAACACATTGGTTAAATAAACACGCATTTGCAATTTTACATCGTGATTATTTTTATCAAACCATTGCTTTGTTTCAAAAACAGAAATAGTATTGAGCATATATTTTTCTAACTGAAAATAATTGTGTGTTTGCAGCAACTGCTGGCTTACCGCGCGGTACAAGCGTGTTTGAAAAATTTTGCTTGAATCTAAAAAATTATCTCTGCTAAACTCCTTAACAGATTTATTCAACATTTGAAGTAGCGCAGTAGGTTTTTGCCCAAATGTTTGCGCTGTTTTTAAGCGATAGATTACCGTAGCCAGAGCTTGGTCTATGGTTCGCAATCGGTTTAAGTGAAGGGCATTTTCTTTTTGCTTCTCAATATAAATTTCGGGTTTTATTTCAGGATAATCACTTGACAGTTTTATGTAGTTGGAATATATCCAATCCAACACTTCTAAATTTTCAGTTATAGTTGCTAATTTTTCAGCCCGTTTTAAAAAATAAACCGAAAGCTGCAAATTCCCTTTTGCCTGAAAAGTTTCAAACAACATCATCTCTCTAAAAAGACTGTTAGCTTCAACCTTACTGCTATGAAGTAATGCAATTGCATCGCAAATATCTTCTTGCAATCTGTTCTTTAAACGATAAAACGCATTCATTTCTGCATAGTGAAGTTTTGCAGCAGCTTTATCATTACTAAAACTCTTTTCATCACTTCGTATCAAATCAAAAAGTTGCGCATCTTTTCGCTCTCCTTTCACGCTTATTCGCGAAAGATATATTTTAAAATATCGAACTTCTTCTTTGTTTAAAGACTGAATGATTTGTTGAAGCGCATCCATAAAATTCAATTTTGAATACGTAAGAATAAATAAAATAAATTTAATTCTCTTGCAACGGTTACGTATCTTTAAAACACCTATTAGAAAATAGAAATAAAAATTATGCGGAAGTTCCTACATATTCTATTCATTCTTAGCGCTTCGCTTGTTGCCCAATCGCAAACAAGTATTGATTTATCAATTAATCCATTGGTAACGCAACCGCCATTTCGCGTAAGCTATGGCGACACTATTTCTTATGCCACAGAAATCACCAACCAAGATTCCATTACCTTTTCCGGCACATTATTTATTGCGTTTAAAGGCTCAAATTCTACAAGTTACGATAGCCTAAACTTGGGAACAGTTCAAATTCCTCCTGCTGGCAGTATCCAACGTACAATTTCCATTGATGTGCAACCGCAATATTTTAAACCGGGTCCTGAAGTTGTGGTAGTGTGGCCTATTTTCAGCGGCACTGCGGGGAATCAAGTTGCCGATTTCATTTTTGTAAAAGACAATCTAAGTAATATCGAAGACAATAGTTTATCAGAAACAAATTACTTTGTTTGGAATAATAATTTAAAAACAAACACCGATAATAATCTTCTTAAACAAGTAAGAATTTTTAATCTATCAGGGCAAGAAATTTTCAATACACAAAACAAAAATACCCCAATTGCATTGCCGATATTAAATGCGGGACTATACTTTATTCAAATTGAAAAACTTAATGGAGAATTTAGCACTATTAAATGGATAAAGAACTAACTATAACTTTATCTTTCTTAGTGCTTCTATATTTATTTCGTGTCCCCCTTCAAACGTTATTGTTTCAAAGTCTGTTTCTGCTAAAAGTTCATTTAAAAAATCTGGCGCAAACGATGGCAACAAAGGATCTTTTGTACCGTAAACCAAATAGCTTTTTACTGTAGCAAAATATTTAGGAAGCGGCTTTGTTTGTAGCTCGTAAGCTATTTCACCTGCAAATAAAACCAAATAATCCGGCTTAAATTCCGACACGTTTAACCAGCGCGTAAGCGTTGCTACTCCTTGTGAGAAGCCAAGTGTTACAATCTTTGTTCGTGTTCTATCAATTTTAAATTCAGCAATCAAATTATCTAAATATTGATTGTTGTCTTTTATATCATCTAATCGCGCTTCTTTGGTGAGCCAAGTTGCACCAACATTTCCACTGTGTCCTTTGGTATAAAATCTATTTAAGGCTTCTGGCGCAACAATAAATTTATCTTCATTAAAAAAAGGCTCAAACTTTTGAATAAAGTTACTTGCAAGCTGTGCAAAGCCATGCAACACAATCCAAACTTCTTTGGTGTTTTCATTCAATTTTCCTAATGTAAAATAGCGCGCAGTGCGAGTTGTAACGATAGATTGTTCTTTCATTTTATTTCAACTTACCTAAAAATCTTGCTCCGCTCCACGCTCGTATTACAAGCGAAAGTATCACAAGCGAAATGCCAATATAAAATGGTTGTGGCAAAATAAATTGCAACGGCAAAAGTAGCAGTAACCACACATAAATAATGCGTAACCATTGAAAATTAAAAAGCCTAAAGCGTTTAAAAAAAAGCAAAAACGAAAGCGGTAAAAAGAATGGAATTGCCCATAGCACATTCAAGTTTTCAGCCACAGAATAATGTTCTGTGAAAGCCCACATTCCCAAGAAAAAAGTGCCTAATAAACCTGCAATAAAAAACAACAAAAAGTCAAAGCTAAAATAGTGCTTATTGCGCTTCACTTCAATTACGGTAATAGCAATTACAAAAACTAAAAGCACTAAAAGACAGTTTACTGGCGTAAAAAAATCATTGCTCTTTGTAGGCAAAGGATACTTTAATAAAGTATGCGATTGACTCACAAAAGGCTTACTTCCGCTTTCTGTTTCTAAACTTGCTTGCTTAAATGTCTTCTGTAAATAATCGGGCAGAAATGCTTGCGTGCGTGGAGTAGCAACAACATCGCATGGCAAACCCAAAATTAAGTAAAAACCAAACTGAACCCAATGGCTGTTATTTACATATAAATCCAGCATTTGCCTAAGTGTTTTGGTAGTATCAAATCCACTATAATTAAAGTGCAATTTGCCTTCTAACTCACTTTCAAAAACATCTCTAATTCGAGTGGCGCAATTATCAAAAAAAAACTCGTAGCGATAATCTCTATTCTCTGGCTGCGCATTGTGCACCAAAAAGGCAAATATGCGTTGTTGCTCTTCGTTTGTTAAGTTTAAAACATCTTCTTCCACACTCCTCTCCTCATATTCATACATTGCCATAAAATCATCAAATGAACCAACGTCAATCATATACAGCAATCTGCCGCGCACAAAATTTACATAAAAATTAGGCTGATAAAAATTGAAAGTTCCATAGTTAAAGACAGCATCAATATTTTGTTTGAAATCCTTTACCCGAATACCACTATGCCCAAATGCTGAATACAGTTCGCTGCCGGGTGCAACCGTGAGCAACGATACTTGTGCAGAATCAGAAAGCTGCAATGCTCTTGCAGATTTAAACTGCACAAAAAACAAACAACAACACAACAAAATCTTAATAGAAATTGTGTTTAAATTCCACTTCATAACTAATTCAAAATCGGATTTTCAGGATAGCCCGCCATAGTTGCATATATACCGCCCATTTCCTTTAGTGCTTCACGCCAAATATTATCTTGGTAATTGAAAATATATGAGGCTTTAGCTTGTGAAATTATCCATGAGCTACTCTTCATTTCATCTTGAATTTGCTCAGCTCCCCAACCCGAATAACCAATGTAGAATGCAATATCATCGGGCTTCACATTGTTGTTTTCTATCAGCAATTTTATTTGTTCAAAACTGCCGCCCCAAAAAAGCCCATCAGCAAGCTCTACACTGCCTTCAATTTTTTCGCCTAAGCGATGTACAAACTGCATCGTATCAGTACCCACCGGGCCGCCCAAATATATTTTACCAGCAAATGGCGGAAGCGTTGGCACAATTTCATTCAAACGTATTTTTACAGGTTTGTTTAATATTAAACCCATAGTGCCATTTTCCATATCGTGTTCACACACCAACACTACCGTTCTGCTAAAATTTTCATCAAGCATAAAAGGCTCCGACAAAAGCAACTTTCCTGGCGTAATTTGCTTGTCTTTCTCGTATTCGTAACTCCAAATATTCTTACTCATTGCGATAAACCTATTTTAATTTCTCAAAATCACAAACCATATCTTCACACATTGCATTAACAAGTACTTTTCAATACATTTTAAATATCTAAAAACAATCTCCTATTCACTCATTCAACCCTAAATAGCCAATGGGCGCTAAGTAAAATAGTTGCAAAGCTTACTGCATCTGGTTTTAAAGTAATTCATAACTTATAACCCGTTGTGCATTTTAAACAATGTTACTTTTAATGTTGTTGATGTTTCTGTTAAGATAAATTTATTGATGAACTGAATGAGTGTAAAGCAGCTATTACTCCTCTAGAGATTTTAGCCCTATTACTTCTTATATTTTTACAGATTTCTAACAGCATGCTATCTATCAAAAAATAGTTTTAAAACTCGTAAATTACTCTGCTAATCGCTGTTGAATTTGTCGAATGAAAGGAAGTAATTTACGCTTTCTTCTATTGTAAACACTGCCTCTATTTGCTTGTGTAATGATGGAGGGAGTTTGCACTTTCACTGTCAATCCATCCATATTTGGCTGTTAGATTTAGGCTCACCAGTTCAATATCAGACAACTTTGGTCTTCTTCGTTGAAGAGGTAATAGTTGTTCTTCTGAAATTTGACGGAGCGTGTTTAAAACTTTCTCGTAGTTTTCATATAAATTATTTATTATTTTAACTATCTTATTATCAATTAGATATAAAGAATTAGTTCAAATAAATACTTTTTTTACCATTTATTTAAATGCTCAACGGGTAAAATATTAAATGCTATTCAAAATCATTATTTATAGTGTCCCCCAAAATTAAGACAGTAAATTAAGCCAAATTAACATTTGTGATATACGTGGGCAACAACAAAAAGTAGAGTGCATTAACACTTTAATAGGCTATAGAATTGACATGAGTAATTTCTCTCCAGGTTTATATTTTTTCCATATTCAGTTATTAAGCGGAGAAAGATACATTCGCAAAGTACTAAAAGAGTAAGTACTATACCATAACTTTACTCTTGAGAACCTAAGCCCTACTGTCTATTTGCGGTTAAAACAGAATATTTATAACAAGATTAAATAAAAAAGCGGCTGTTCCTTTACAGAAACAACCGCTCTAAAATTTATTTTATTGATACTAAAGGCTTTCAATAACTACATAAGAGCCATTATGTCCAGGAACAGCGCCTTTTACAAGGATAATGTTCTTATCAGCCAATACTTGTACTACTTTAAGGTTAGCAACTTTCACGCGCTCGCCTCCCATTCTTCCTGCCATTCTTAATCCTTTCAAAACACGGCTTGGATCAGATGATGCACCCACAGAACCCGGAGCACGTTGGCGGTCATGTTGCCCGTGAGAGCCCATACCAACACCACTAAATCCGTGGCGCTTTACAACACCTTGAAATCCTTTTCCTTTAGAGATGCCAACAACGCTAATTTTTTCGCCTACGCTAAATACATCAGCACTTAAAACATCTCCTAAGTTTCCTCCTAAATCAAAGTTGCGGATTTCAACTACTTTTCTTTTAGGAGTAGTATTTGCTTTCTTAAAATGACCTACTAATGGTTTTGTAGTATTTTTTTCTTTCTTCTCGTCAAAAGCTAACTGCACAGCATTGTAGCCATCAGTTTCTTCAGTTTTAACTTGAGTAATTACACATGGTCCAGCTTGAACCACAGTTACGGCAAGGTGCTTTCCATTATCGAAAACACTTGTCATGCCAACTTTTTTACCAATAATTCCTTTCATGTTTATTTGTTTTTAGCGGTTCCTACAAGTTTTTTTTTTAAGGAACATAAATGAAAAAATACTACGCTTTAATTTCTACTTCAACGCCACTTGGAAGCTCTAACTTCATTAAGGCATCTACTGTTTTTGAAGTAGAAGAATATATATCTAACAAACGCTTGTAAGTGCAAAATTGAAATTGCTCTTTTGAGTTAGAGTTTACGTGTGGACATCTGTTTACCGTAAACACTTTCTTCAAAGAAGGAAGTGGCACCGGGCCGCTAACTACAGCGCCTGTACTTTTTACAGTTTTCACAATTCTTTCTGCGCTTTTATCAACCAAATTATGGTCGTAGCTTTTTAATTTAATTCTTATTCTTTGGCTTGACATATTAAAAGAACGTTTATTGTTTTAGTAATTTATTTTAAGATTAATCTTCTTCTACTTTTCCTTTCTTACCTTGGTTTTTAGCAATTACTTCTTTGGCTACGCTATCTGGAGCTGGTTGGAAACTATGAAACTCCATAGACGAAGTAGCGCGGCCAGAAGTGAGCGTACGAAGTTGTGTTACATAACCAAACATTTCGCTCAAAGGCACTTTTGCTTTAATAATCTGAGCGTTTTGCTTTGCTTCCATGCCTTCCAAGATACCTCTTCTTCTATTCAAATCACCTACTACATCACCTGTGTTTTCTTCAGGAGTTACCACTTCCAATTTCATAATTGGTTCTAAAAGAACAGGACCTGCTAACTTAGCCGCATTTCTGAAAGCTAATTTCGCACATAATTCAAATGAAAGAGAGTCAGAGTCCACAGCGTGGAATGAGCCATCATATAAGCGTACTTTCATACCATCAATTTCATAGCCGGCAAGTACACCAGATTTCATAGCTTCTTTCATTCCTTTTTCAACTGCAGGAATAAATTCGCGTGGAATAGAACCTCCGAAAACATCATTCACAAATTCTAAGCCCTCTTTATTTTCTTCACTTGGTCCAATTTCAATATGAATATCAGCAAACTTACCTCTACCACCCGATTGCTTTTTGTAAGTTTCGCGATGGTTTATAGTTTTAGTTAAACGCTCGCGGTAATTTACCTGTGGCTGACCTTGGTTACATTCTACTTTAAATTCTCTGCGTAAACGATCTACAATAACTTCAAGGTGCAATTCGCCCATTCCAGCAATAATTGTTTGGCCTGTTTGGTCATCAAAACTCACTTTAAATGTTGGATCTTCTTCAGCCAACTTATTAAGTGCTAAGCCCAATTTATCCATGTCTTTTTGAGTTTTCGGCTCAATAGCTAATTGGATAACCGGCTCAGGGAATTTCATACTTTCAAGTACTATCGGATGTTTTTCTTCGCAAAGTGTATCTCCGGTACGAATATCTTTAAAACCAACACCTGCTGCGATATCTCCTGCTTCAACGCGCTCAATTGCAATTTGCTTATTTGCGTGCATTTGGAACAAACGAGATATACGCTCTTTTTTTCCTGTTCTTGAGTTATATACATAAGAACCTGCGTCTAATTGACCAGAATATACACGAATATAGCACAAACGACCAACATAAGGATCGGTTGCAATTTTAAATGCCAAAGCTGTGAAAGGATCGTCAGTGCTTGGTGAGCGGTGCTCTTCTGCGCCTGTTTCAGGATTTGTTCCTGCGATATCTTTTTTATCTTCCGGTGAAGGCAAAATAGCACATACTGCATTCAATACAGCTTGCACTCCTTTATTTTTGAAAGAAGAACCACAAAACATTGGTACTACTTTCTGTGCAATAACTGCTTGGCGAACTGCTGCACGAATTTCTTCCGGAGAAATTGAATTTGGATCTTCAAAGAATTTCTCCATTAAAGTATCGTCAAATTCTGCAACTTGCTCTAACATTTTTTCGCGGTAGGTTCTTACATCATCAACTAAATCCGCAGGAATGTCGATTACATTGTAAGTCATACCTTTATCTTCTTCGTTCCAAACGATAGCCTCGTTTGTAACTAAGTCCACAACACCTTTAAATTTTTCTTCACTACCAATTGGTATTTGCATTACCATTGGAGTAGAACCCAACATGGTTTGCACCTGGCTTACCACATTAAAATAATCTGCCCCTTGGCGATCCATTTTATTTACGAATCCTAAACGCGCAACATGGTAATTATCAGCTAAGCGCCAGTTTGTTTCAGATTGTGGCTCTACACCATCAACCGCTGAAAACAAGAACACTAAGCCGTCTAAGATACGAAGAGAGCGGTTTACCTCTACGGTAAAGTCCACGTGTCCCGGAGTATCAATAATGTTGATATCATATTTTTGGTCTTTCCAAGTCCAAGCGCAACGAGTAGCAGCCGAAGTAATGGTGATACCACGTTCTTGTTCCTGCTCCATCCAGTCCATTGTTGCTGCACCTTCGTGTACTTCACCTAATTTATGACTCACACCGGTATAGTACAATATACGTTCTGTAGTAGTTGTTTTTCCTGCATCAATGTGAGCAGCGATTCCTATGTTTCTTGTAAAACTGAGATTTTTCCCCATAAAACCTTTCTACATTTCCCTTGCGGGAGGATTGAGATTCTCTTTTTATTTAGTGAATAATATTCTTAAATTTCTTACTATTTTAAAGATTTAGAACTTAAAATGAGAGAAAGCTTTGTTAGCTTCTGCCATTCTATGCGTATCTTCTTTTTTCTTAAATGCGCCACCTTCGCCTTTTGCAGCTGCGATAATTTCATTTGCTAATTTATCGCTCATTGTTCTACCATTTCGGCTACGGCTGTATTGAATAAGCCATTTCATTCCCATAGTAAGTTTTCTTTCTGGGCGAACTTCAGTAGGAATTTGAAAGTTTGCGCCACCAATTCTACGGCTACGAACTTCTACAGAAGGGCTAACATTTGCCACAGCTTTACGCCATGTTTCCAAGCCATCTTCTTTAGTTCTTTCCGATACTAATTCTACTGCATCGTAAAATATTTGGTAAGCAGTGCTTTTTTTACCGCTCCACATCAAGGTATTTACGAATTTTGTAACGATAGTATCACCAAATTTAGGATCTGGTTGCAAGTAGCGTTTCGGTGCTCTTTTCTTTCTCATCTTTCAGTATTTTATCTGATTTTTTTATCTGAATTTGCTTATTTCTTTTTGCCTGCGGCTGCCGGAGCTGCTCCTGGCTTAGGACGCTTAGTTCCGTATTTGCTACGGCTTTGTTTGCGATTTTCTACGCCCGCAGTATCTAATGAACCACGAACAATATGATAACGAACTCCCGGTAAATCTTTTACACGACCTCCACGGATAAGCACAATTGAGTGCTCTTGAAGGTTATGACCTTCTCCAGGAATATAGGCGATAACTTCCGTTGAATTGGTTAAACGCACTTTTGCTACTTTGCGAAGAGCCGAATTCGGCTTCTTAGGCGTTGTAGTGTAAACACGTGTACAAACTCCGCGTTTCTGCGGGCAGGCATCCAACGCACGACTCTTAGATTTGGTGCGTATAATTTGCCTTGATTTTCTTACTAATTGTTGTATTGTAGGCATTCCTCTTTTTTTGGGAGGTGCAAAAGTAGTATCTTCCTTCAAATAAGCAAAATCTGTTTTTAGAAAAATGAAAAAACAAGTAATTACTTGCTGTTTGGCGCTTCTTTTTTGAGAAAAAGTTATCAACATCGCCCGAAATTGATATTTAGAGGTATTAAACTACGATTTAAAAGAGAAAATACTTTTAAAAATTTCTCACTCACTTTCCTTAAATTCAATTTAATATCGCAGTTTAAATATGAATACTAAAAAAGTTATTTTAATAATAATGGACGGTTGGGGGCACGGCAAAAACCCAAAAGTGAGCGCAATAGCACAAGCAAATACGCCATTTATTGATAGTTTATATAAAAAATATCCCAATACCGAACTTTTAACGCATGGTGAAAATGTTGGATTGCCCGATGGGCAAATGGGCAATAGCGAAGTTGGGCATCTAAATATCGGAGCCGGCAGAATTGTGTATCAAGAATTATTGCGTATCAACAACGCTGTTAAAAATAGTGAATTAAAGCAAAATAAAACTTTACTCGCTTCAATTCAGTACGCTAAAGAAAATAAAACACCGCTGCATTTTATTGGCTTGGTAAGTGATGGAGGCGTGCATTCGCACACCAAACATTTAATGGCACTTTGTAAAATTGCACATCAAAACGGATTAGATGCTTCACAAATTCAAATTCATGCTTTTACCGATGGCAGAGATACCGACCCAAAAAGCGGCTTGAAATTCCTAAGTGAACTTCTAAGTTTTTTAGATGAAAATAAATGCGGAACACTCGCATCAGTTTGCGGCAGATATTTTGCGATGGATAGAGATAACCGCTGGGAGCGAATAAAATTAGCTTACGATTTATTGGTTCATGGCAAAGGCGAAAAAAGTAGCAATGTGCTAAAAACAATTAGCGAGCGCTACACAGCCAACGAAACCGATGAGTTTCTAAAACCAATTATTTGTGGCGAAGGAAAAATGATTGCGCCAAACGATGCAGTAATTTGTTTCAATTTTAGAACAGACCGCTGCCGCGAAATTACAAAAGCACTCACACAACAAAATTTCCCTGAACTGGAAATGCAAACGTTACCGCTTCATTACACAACTATGACTGTTTATGACAGCACTTTCAAAAATGTATTTAACATATTTGACAACGATGATTTAAAAAACACTTTGGGTGAAGTGCTTGCTGCACACAACAAAACGCAACTTCGCATTGCTGAAACAGAAAAATATCCGCACGTAACTTTCTTTTTTTCCGGTGGAAGAGAAAAGAATTTTATAGGTGAGGAGCGAATTATGATTCCTTCACCCAAAGTTGCCACTTACGATTTGCAGCCCGAAATGAGTGCTTTTGGAATTGCAGACAAAACTATTGAAGCCATAAAGAATAAAGGCCATGATTTTATCTGCTTAAACTTTGCCAACACCGATATGGTTGGGCACACAGGCGTTTTTTCTGCCGCAGTAAAAGCCTGCGAAACAGTAAACACTTGCGTAGAAAAAGTAGTAAATGCTGCGCTCGAAAACAATTATGCCATTTTACTTACTGCCGACCACGGCAATGCAGATTTTATGCAAAACGAAGATGGTTCGCCAAATACGGCACACACCACCAATCCTGTGCCTTTATTTTTTATAGATAAAGAAAATAAAACAGCAATTAAAAATGGCGTTTTGGCTGATATTGCGCCTACTATTTTAGGTTTAATGGATATTGCTTTACCGAAAGAAATGACGGGTAAAAACTTATTAGCATAAAAAAAAACCTGCCTTTCAGCAGGTTTCGTCAAAAAACAAATTTGACATCAGAGCAACACACTTGGAAGGTTTGTGTTGAGGTTTTTAATATGATATACGGTTAAGCATAGATAAGGTTTCACTTTTATCAGAAATTTTTACCAATGCCTCTGGAAATTGATATTGTTTTCCACTTAAGTCATAAGCCGAAATGCGATACCACAAGGTATTTTCCATTGCAATTCTATCTTCTAAAAGCAAAGTAGAATTTTCGGCTTTTGCTTCTGCTACTTTGTAAAATATTTTTCCATCAATGCTTTTTTCAAGTATCACTGTTTCCATATTTTTAAGCGAAGTGCTTGTAATTTCTACTAAAACTTTATCGCTGCCGCCCGCCACAACATTTAGTGAAGCATTACAATAAATTGATTCATCAATTTGGACAGCAGGATTGGTGAACGAAGCCTGAAACACATTTATATCTTTTCCATAAATTGAATTTGGCGAAGCAATCACAGTATTGTTTGAAAAATAACTGCCTTTATCTCCATCTAAAACACCGCCTTTATTCAATAGTGTAGAGCCGGCAAAAGTAGTTGCTGTGTTATTTATCACTCCGGAATTATCCACTTCCATCATGGCTTCAAGAATCAATTCATTATTTATTTTTCCTTCGTTTGAAAGGCGCTTCACAACTGTATTTCCTTTATTTTCGAGCAAGCCGCTTTTAGCAACTCTTATTTCTTTATTGCCTTGCAGCGCTGCTCCTTTTTCAATAAATAAAGTGCCTTCAACAGCAATAGGAATATTAAGTACAACTTGGGAATTGATAAAAACCGAATCACCAGCTTTTAAAATATTGCCGGGATAAGTTGGTTGCCAAATATTTTCATCAGAAAATTTTCCGTGCGAAATGGTTTTGTAAGTTGTTGCATAAGCGTTTCCGCCAAGTATTGATGCAATTAAACTCACCAAAATGAGTTTTTGGGTGGTTAAGTTATTCATGGTTTTTCAAAGGTTCTTTCTTATTTACGGCAATGCGTTCCAAATTGTTACAGAAAACTGTTCGATTATTTTTTCATGTAGACAGAAAAGCAAAACCAAATTCTGTTTTTCGTTAATCTTGCAATATGATTCGCATTCTACTATTGTGTGCCACCGCAAGTTTGCTGTGGAGTTGTGGCGGCAATTCTTCGCAGCCAAACAAAAAAGTTTTTAGATATAACCAAGCTTCGGGTATTAGTTCGCTCGACCCTGCTTTTTCTAAAGACCAGGCAACTGTTTGGGCTTGCAATCAGCTTTTCAATAGTTTAGTTGCCTTAGATTCTAATTTGAATATTGTGCCTTCCATTGCTAAATCGTGGCAAATTTCTAACGATGGTTTAACCTATACTTTCAACCTAAGAAATGATGTGTTTTTTCACGATAATGCTTGCTTTAAAGATGGTAAAGGCAGAAAGGCAAATGCCAATGATGTTGCCTTTAGTTTAAATAGAATTACCGATGAAAAAACTGCTTCGCCCGGTGCTTGGATTTTTAATGAAAAAGTAGCTAAAGAAAATGCTTTCACTGCTTTAAATGATTCTACTTTTCAACTTAAGCTATTGCAAAAATTTCCTGCGGTTTTAGGTATTTTGAGCATGCAGTATTGCAGTGTAATTCCGCACGAAGCTGTAGAAAAATATGGTGAAAATTTAAGAGCAAATCCGGTTGGCACAGGTCCATTTATTTTTAAAACTTGGGAAGAAGGAAACGCTTTAGTTTTTTTGAAAAATCCAAATTATTTTGAAAAAGATGAAAACAACATTCGACTGCCATATATTGATGGTGTAAAAGTTAGTTTTATTGACAACAAGAAAACTGAATTTCTTTCTTTTAAACAAAAAGAGTTAGATTTTATTTCAGGAATTGATGCGGCTTACATCAACGAAGTTTTAGAGAAAAATGGTGAGTTAAAAAAGAGCTGGAAAGGTATTATTAAACTTCAAAAAAGTGCTTATTTAAACAGCGAATATTTAGGATTTTATCAGCAAGGTCCAATAGCTGAAAACCCATACTTAAATAAAAATTTACGCCAAGCAATTAACTATGGAATAAACAGAGAAGAAATAATTCAATATTTAAGAAATGGCGTTGGCAAACCTGCTCTTCAAGGCTTCTCTCCTATTGGTCTGCCTTCGTTCCCAAGCAATTTAAAAGGCTATAATTTTAACCCTGAAAAAGCAAAGCAATTACTTAAAGCTTCCAACTACAAAGGCGAAGAGCTTAAACTCTACAGCAACGAAACATATAAAGACATGGCAGTTTTAATTTCAAAACAATTAGAAAGTATTGGCATAAATGTGAAAGTGGAAATGGCACAACCTGCCATATTACGCGAATGGATGAGCCAAGGAAAAGTACTGTGGTTTCGCGGCTCTTGGCTTGCTGATTATCCTGATGCAGAAAATTATTTTGCTGTTTTTTATAGTAAAAATACAGCTCCACCAAACTATACCCGTTTCAACAATAAAACATTCGATAATTTATACGAAACATCTTTTTCAATTACCGATGAAAAACAACGCTTTGATATTTACAGAAAATTAGATTCTATTATTATTGAAGAAGCTCCGATTGTGCCACTTTACTACGATGAAGTTTTGCGTTTTATGCAGCCAAATATTACGGGAATTACACCAAATGCACAGAACCTGCTGGATTTAAGAAGAGCAAAATTGTGATTGATTTAAAATATCTTCAAACAAAAATGCCACTGAATATTCAGTGGCATTTTTATATAGTTTAGAGAAACTATGATTACTTTCTAATTTCAGATAAGTTAGTGATTGGACCTTTCTCAAATCTCAAATCGGCAAATTTCGACATTCTCTTACCAACCATCATATCAGCAACATTACAAGTAATACTCCACTGGAAAGCAGTGTTTGAAGTTCCACCGTTTAGCTCCACTACATCAAATCCCGTAGCTGTTTTATTGGTAACATAAACTCCATTGCAATCGCCCTCTAACTGTACAAAAACACGTAATGGATGCTTTTCGTTTATGGCAATATTTTTAGCCAAAATTGGATCGATAGTAATGTGCGCTCTACCATTCACCAATTTAGCTTCGCCATAATCTTGGAAATAAAATTCAGGAGTTTCAATTGCGTGTAAGGTTACAGGTTCTCCGTTTAAATCTTCCACACAAGTAGAAACGGAACCTCCTGCGCTTCCCCAAATTTTGTAGTGAGTATTTGTATTAGAAAAGGCTTCAACCAAAGTAGTTGCATCACCAACAAAATAACCAGCAGCAGTTTGTATATTGGCAGCACCGTTTGTTTGAATTGCCGAAATACCATAATTTGAACCTACAAAAGCACCACCTGCTCCTTCGGCAGGTGCAGCAGGCGATGCGTTGTTGGCAACACCAACCACGCCATAAGATTGTGTGGCAGAAATCGCTTTTCCATAAACACCAATACCATTAGTTGCATCAGCATAACCGTAAGCACCAGTTAAATTAGCAAAGAACGCTCCACCTGAGCCACCATTTACTAAAGTGTAGTTTTGTAAATTATTACCAACACCTAAAATTGCTGTTCCTGTTGTATTTAGGTTTAATGCATAAACTCCAAACCCATTGGATTGCTGAGTTGCAGCAAATACGCCATTACCGATACCAGTTCCTGCAGCAGCACTATTTTGAGCAGTTAAGCCCATACCACTTGCATTTGTGTTATTAAACAACCCAAGCGAATTAGCCGTACCTGCTACATGTAATGGATAAGATGGGGCAAGTGTGCCAATACCAACATTGCCTGTTCCTGAAAACGCTAAGTTAAAACCTCCCAAAGGAATAGTAGTATTCATTGTAAGCGTGCTTCCTAATTGCACTACTGAGTTTGAAATTTGCACACCATTATTTGCTGAAATATTTCCTGAACCAGCAGGTCCTGTTGCACCTGTATCTCCTTTTGGTCCGGTTGCACCATTTGCTCCTGTATTTCCTTGTGGACCTGTTGCTCCATTTGCACCTGCAGGACCAGTAGCACCAGTTGGACCGACATTGCTGCTTGTGCCACCTGATTTTTCTGCATAAAGTGCATAAGGAACACTCAAAAGTTGAGTAGTGCCCATATTTGTAAATGCATTACCTAAACCTGTTACATCAACTTCTACTTGTAAGTACACCGAGCCTGCAGCCCAGTTAATAGAATTAAAAGCAGGAGAACTTGTGCTTGGTGAGCCTTTGCCTACTTCCGCATTTACTAAACCAAACTGATTAGTTGTTTTAGTTTGTGTTTCTTGGTAAAGTTGGTTTCCACCTGAAATGGCATCGAGTATCGAAAAACGAACCATAGTGCTTTGATTAGCAATTACACTTCCAGAATTATCGCGAACTACCGCTTGATAATTAAATGCTTGAGGAACTTGACTCCATACTGCAACTGTTGCTAAGCATGCAAACAGCAACAAAATACTTTTTTCCATGTTTAATTTCATGCGGGCGAGTATAATAGTTGACCAAACATTCTATATGCTTAATCATATTTAAAATTCATATTAAAACAAAATTGGCTGTAAAAACATTCCACATTCTAACTTAGAAATGTCTTTACTTGCAGTATGAATTTTAGTGTTCCATTACCAGAGCGAATGCGCCCAAAAAATTTCAATGATTTTGTTGGTCAGCAACATTTGCTGGGCGAAGGCAAAGTGTTGCGCAATCTTATTCACAGCGGCAATATTCCTTCCATTATTTTTTGGGGACCTCCAGGTGTTGGCAAAACTTCGCTGGCACGATTTATTGCAGCGAAAGTTAATTTACCATTTGTGCAGTTAAGCGCAATTGAAAGTGGCGTAAAAGATGTGCGTGCTGTAATTGAGCGCGCTCAAGCTTCGGGAAAAATATTATTGTTTATTGATGAAATTCATCGCTTCAACAAATCGCAACAAGATGCGCTGTTAGGCGCAGTTGAAAAAGGTACAATTACACTTATTGGAGCCACAACCGAGAACCCCTCATTTGAAGTTATTTCAGCTTTGCTTTCGCGCTGCCAAGTTTATGTATTGCAAGCGCTAGAGCGCGAAGATTTAGAACTTTTACTACAAAAAACTCTTCGTGAAGATGAGTATCTAAAAATTCAAGCAATAGAAATAAAGGAAACAGAAGCTTTACTAAAATATAGCGGAGGCGATGCTAGAAAACTATTGAATGTATTGGAAATTGTGGCTGCATCATTAGCTAATTCTTCAGAAAAAATAATCACCAATGCTTTGGTTGAAAATACGATTCAACAAAAAATTGCATTGTACGATAAAAGCGGAGAGCAGCACTACGACATCATTTCAGCCTTTATTAAAAGTATTCGCGGTAGCGACCCAAATGCTGCGCTTTATTATTTGGCACGAATGTTGGAAGGCGGAGAAGAGCCTCGATTTATTGCCAGGCGCATGCTTATTTTAGCAAGCGAAGATATTGGAAATGCTAACCCGAATGCGCTTCTGTTGGCTACTTCTTGCTTTCAAGCGGTGGAAATGATTGGCTATCCGGAGTGCGATTTAATTTTGTCGCAAACGGTAATTTACCTTGCCACTTCACCCAAGAGCAATAGTGCTTACCAAGCCATTCGCGCAGCACAAAAAGCAGTACGCGAAACGGGAAATTTATCGGTGCCACTTTCTATTCGCAATGCACCAACTAAGTTGATGAAAAATTTGAATTACGGTAAAGATTATCAGTATGCACATCAATACGAAGGCAACTTTGTAAACCATGAATTTTTGCCCGAAGAGCTTAAAGGTTCAAAATTTTATGAGCCGGCAAAAAATGCACGCGAAGAAGAAATTCGCAAGCAACTTAGAAACTGGTGGAAAGAAAAATATGGCTACTGATATAGCATTAAGCAATTTTAGAAAGTAATAACTTTCTTTTATTACACAGTTTAATTTTTGAAATGTTAGTTTAGTGCCTTCAAAAAAGAATACAGAATAGGAGTTTATATATATGGGATGTTCAAGTTGTGGTACTAATGGAGGAGGCGGTTGCTCGAGTGGTGGCTGTTCTTCGGGTGGTTGTAACAGGCATGATGTTTATGATTGGTTTTCAAATCTTCCGCTTTCTTTCAACGAAAACTTCAATATGGTTGAAGTGAGTTTTAAAAACGGTTCACGAAAAGGTTTTTATAGAAATGCTGATTTGTTTGATTTCAGCAAAGGTGAATTGATTGTGGTAGAAGCAGCACAAGGTTACGATATTGGCGAAATGAATTTGCAAGGCGAATTGGTGAAATTGCAAATGAAAAAGAAGAAGGTAAGTGAGCGCGAAGATACCATCAGAAATATTATCAGAATTGCCGACCAAGCCGATATTGATTTACTACTCGACTGCCGAAATAAGGAAAAAGAAATTATGGTTCGCGCGCGCGCTATCGCAAGAACTTTAAAGTTAGAAATGAAAATTGGCGATGTGGAATTTCAAGGCGATGGAAAAAAACTTACCATTTACTACACCGCAGATGACAGGGTAGATTTTAGAGAATTAGTAAAAGTTTATGCAAGAGAATTTAAAGTAAAAATTGAAATGCGCCAAATCGGCTCACGTCAAGAAGCTGCGCGCATTGGCGGCATTGGTTCTTGCGGTCGCGAATTGTGCTGCTCTACTTGGCTAAACGATTTTAAATCGGTAAGCACTAACGCCATTCGCTACCAAAACCTTGCTATAAATACTGAAAAACTTAGCGGCTTATGCGGGCGTTTAAAATGCTGCTTAAATTTTGAGTTAGACACCTACAACGATGCACTCAAAAACTTCCCTAAACATTCCGATAAAATAGCTACCGATGAAGGCATTGCTTATTTAAAGAAAACTGAAATTCTAAAGCAACTTTTGTGGTACGAATACGAAGATAAGCGCGGTGTGTTTTACAAGCTTTCAGTTGAAGATGCCAAGGAATTGCTTTGGATGAACAAAAACAACCAAAAGCCACAAAGTCTTGAAAACTATGCGTTGGTAGAAGAGGTAAAAGATGAAAGCAAACACGATGATTTAGTAGGACAAATTAGCTTGGCAACTTTAGAAGAGAAAGATAGAAAGAAACGCAATAAAAAACATCACTCTAAAGAAAGACAACCATATTCAAAGCCGCAGCAAAAGGCAAGTGCAAGCCAAACGCAAGCGCAAAAAGCTGATGAAAACAATGCACCTCCGCAGCAAACCGGAAACAAACAAGGGGCTCAACAACATCACAAAAAACATCATCACAAGAAGCCGCTCCATAAGCCAAATAACAATAACCAATCTGACAAAAAAGATTCATAAAAACTTGCTTTTCAATTTATGAAAAACACCTTTTGGCTATTTGCTTTTATCGCTATTTTATTGCTGAATAGTTGTAATCAAACTGTAGTTGTAGATAAAAACAATCCACTAAAAAATGAATTGTGGAACTATGAACAACACCAAGATTTTGAAGTTCCTATTGAAGATACCACAATACATTACAATATCTACATCAATATTCGCCATTCTTTCCATTTTGAGTGGAGAAACCTTTGGGTTGAAGTAAACACTCAATTTCCAAGTGGCAAAAAGCTATCGAAGCGCGTAAATTTAGCATTGAGCGAAGCAGACGGAAAATGGTTTGGCGATTGCTCCAGCGATGATTGTTTTATTCAAATTCCAATACAAGAAAATGCTTTGTTTCCTGAAAAAGGAAATTACACTTTCAGCATTTCGCAAGATATGCGTGTGAATCCGCTGCGCAATATTCGCAATGTGGGTTTAAAGGTTGAAAAAGCACTCCAAATAAAAGCAGAAGACTAAGCTTTATTTGGCATGTCTTTTACTGCCAAGGTAAGTCTGCTTATGCAAACTAATTTATCTTCTTCGTTGGTAATTTTTATTTCCCAAACTTGAGTTGTGTTACCTAAGTGCAAAGGTTTTACAGTGCCATAAACCCAACCTTCTTTTGCCGGGCGAATGTGATTTGCATTTATTTCTAAACCCACCACAATTTGCTTACCATATTCAACACATAAGCTACCTGCAACGCTGCCAAGTGTTTCTGCCAATACACAACTTGCGCCACCGTGTAATATGCCAAAAGGCTGGCGCGTGCGTTCATCTACGGGCATTTTTGCTTTTAAAAAATCCAGACCGGCATCTATCATTTCTATTCCCATGGTATCGCTTGCGCCTTTGCCGCGCCAACCATTTAATACTTCCAAATTGGGTTCTGTTTTCCAAATACTTTTCATTCTGAAATTGAAATTTACTTATTAAATTTTGATTGCTTTTCTCCCTTCACAGCAGAAGTGTCTATAATAATTTCTCTCTCGGGCAAAAGAAATGGAATAAAGCCTCCACGAAGAAAAATACGCGATGCTTTCGGCTTAATTAAAAAATTAAGAAAGCCGCCACTCAATTTATTTTGAAGGTCGGTAAGCACATAATTTATTGGCGCAACTAAAGGATAGCAACCTGTGTAAATATCGTTTGGATTTGCTGATACAATTTCAGTGATACTATCGCAGTTCGTATTTACTTTAAACACAGAAATTTTGCTTAGAATTTCTTTTGCTTTAGGAGAATTTTCATCACTAATATTAGCATAATCAATTAGCCCAACTGCATCTTTATTTTGTTCTAAATAAGTTAGCACACTATCTAAATTATTCATAGCAAAAATTTGATTACCAAAATTAGTTACGCCCAATTCTGTAGTAACAATTTTTAATCGGTTACTCTCTTTTCCTTCAACAATAATTGGTGTTTTCCCGTTGGTAAATAATCCTTTAAGTTCAGTATCGGTTAATGTTTTTGCCTCACCTTTTTTTGAAACTAATGCTAAGGCACTTTTTGCCAAAACATGCTGACTACATTTGATTGCATTTACCTGCGAAATTTTATCGGTTTCGGCTTTAGATAAATTTCTTGAAAGTATGGCTGTGCGTGCAGTTCCGTTTAATAATTTTTCAACGATTACTTTTTCTGATGCAAATATTGGTTTCACATTTGCGGCAGGATAATTAAGCACAAAAATTTCAATTTGCTGTTCAGCAATGCTCTTTAAATCTTCATCGCAATAAATTTCTAATGTGCCTGTGTTTTTCTCTTCAATAGTTGGATAATATTTAATTTTAAGTGCGTCTTCGCTACAAGCACTTAAACTTAAGATTACTACCAAAATAAAAAGCACTCTTACAATGTTCTTCATTTTATTCCTTCTTCCTTTTTAGCTTTTTGATATTCTAACCAAAATGTAACAAAGCGGTAACTGCCATACACAAAAGTGAGTGCGCTAAAAATGACTCTGGTATTGGCATTTGCGCCATTCGTTACCGATGGAATATATAAAATTACAAGGCTTATGCTTACAAAAACCAAAGCAAAAAGAAGCCGTAGCGAAACGGTTGGATACTTAGCAAGTATTTTAAAAAAGTTATTCATAATGTGCTGCAAAGATGAACTTATGACGCATGAAAGAAGATAAAATTTTCAAAATAAAATTAAACCCATACGATTTATAGAAATGAAAGAACAATAAACAGAAATATTCATAGCAAATAACTTCCTTTCGCGTATTTTTTTCATCTTGCATTTATGTTTTTACAAAAAGCAATTTCTATTTGTGCCATTGGCTTATTGATAATTTTAATTGTGCAGTGCAATAAAAATCCGCCATCGCATCCGATAGAGCCTGCCATTGAATTTAAAAGTGCTTCTGCCGAAAAAGTAAACGAATACGATACAGTTAGATTTGCATTAACTTTTACCGATGGTGATGCCGACTTAGGTGCTTCAAGCGGTTCGCAAGCCAAATACCAATCGCAACCTTGCGACCTTTACTCTGATACAAGTTATTTTAAAGATGATTTTTGGTCGCTGATACTTTTGGACCATCGCGATAGTTGTTTAGAAGCTAAGTCGCTGCCATTTGTTACGCCACAAGGGAAATATCCTGCTATTTCGGGCGAAATAGAGTTTACCACTTCTGCTTTGGCTTGCAAGGTAAGAAATTGCTCACCTGCTCCAGGTTGCCCTGATGATACTTTGGTTTATACTGTTTTTATTAAAGACCGAGCCGGGCATTTAAGCAACGGAGTGGTTACGCCACCGATTATTATAAATTGCAATTAATGGCAACAATAGATAAGATAAGTTACCTTCTCCATTCTAAAACAATACCAATGAAACGTCTTTTACTCCTAAGCTTAAGTGCTACAATAGCTACTGTTTTATTTTTAAGTGGTTGCACAAAAGATAAAGTTCGCCCTTTTAATAAAGCAATAAGTGGTGCTGTGCAAAAGGGTCCTTTTTTAAGTGGAACCTCTGTGATGCTCTATGAACTTGATAAAGATTACTCACAAACAGGTAAAACATTTTACACCCAAATCACAAATAATATCGGAAGTTTCCAGATAGATAAAGTTGCGCTGACTTCAAATTTTGTTGCTCTTAGAGCAGATGGATTTTATTTTAATGAAGTATGTGGTTCAAACTCTATTTCGCAACTTACTTTAAATGCAATTTCTGATGTAAGCAATACAAATTCTTTAAATGTAAATATTTTAACCCATCTTGAAAAACCGAGAGTAGAATACTTAGCAAAAAATGGAATGGCTTACGATGCTGCAAAAAAAATGGCACAATCCGAAGTGCTTAATATTTTCAATATTTCTTCAACCGGTATTCAAAACTCAGAGTATTTAGATATTTCAAACAATGGAAATGGCGATGGAATTTTACTTGCCGTTTCTGCCATATTACAAGGTTATAGAACAGAAAGCGAACTTTCCTCTTTACTAACTACAATTAGCGTAGATTTAAGTTCTGACGGAATATTAGATAACACTCTCGTAAAATCTTCTCTTATTGATCATGCTCTTTTATTGGATACTGTTTCTATCCGAAATAATATCACCAATTATTATTTAAACTTAGGTATAACACCTTCAATTCATAATTTTGAATATTACATAAAGCAGTTCATAAATAATTCAACATATACGGCAACAAATACCGTAATAAATTATCCGGCTATGGGAGATTTTGGTGATAATATCCTCAATAAAAGCAAACTCACTTTCAGCGGTTCTACCTTTAGCGTGAGAGTTCTACCCCAAAAATGCACTCGGGTAAAAATAAATATTCACTCATCAGACATTACTGATTTCACCTATGTGTTTAATTCACTCTACAATTGGAATGTTTCACAATATGATGAAACAAATAAAGTGCAATCATTTACTGTAATTAATTCTGAGCAAGCGGCCGATGTTTCAATTATGCTAAAACCAGGAAAAACATTCTTGATTGAGTATTTTGAAAACGACTTTTCAAAAGCGGCATTTTCAAAAACAATTAAAGTAAATTGAACTGCCTTGGAAAATTCTTAAAATAAAAAAGCCCCTCCACAAATAAATGCGAAGGGGCTTTTTACTATCGTTTAGTTTAAACTAAACTTCAAACAAACCTTCTACAGAAAGGTATCTATCTCCTGTATCGTAGTTGAAACCTAATACCTTAGCACCTTTTGGAAGTTCGCCTAATTTCTGTGCAATAGCAGCAAGTATGGCTCCGCTCGAAATTCCGCCAAATAAGCCTTCTTCTTTCGCGGCACGCAAAGTGTATTCATAAGCAGCATCTTTACTCACAGAAATGGTGCCATCTAAAACTGAAGTATCTAAATTTTCAGGAATAAAACCTGCGCCAAGTCCTTGAAGTGGGTGCGGTCCGGGTTTGCCCCCGCTAATTACGGCAGAAAGTTCCGGCTCAACAGCAAGCACTTTTGTATTAGGGAATTTTTCCTTTAGCGCTTTTGCAACGGCAGTAATGTGTCCTCCAGTTCCAACTCCGGCAATTACCACATCAACGCCATTTGGAAAATCAGCCAATACTTCTTTTGCTGTTGTGCGTGCATGTGCTTCAACATTTGCAGGATTTGCAAACTGATTCGGCATCCACGAATTTGGTATAGAAGCCAACAATTCTTGTGCTTTTGCAATAGAACCATTCATGCCTTTTTCGCGTGGCGTAAGTTCAAATTCAGCACCATAAGCCTTCATTAAACGTCTTCTTTCCACACTCATGCTTTCGGGCATCACCAAAATAATCTTATAACCTTTTACGGCAGCTACCATTGCTAAACCAATTCCGGTATTGCCGGAAGTAGGTTCAATAATTACTCCACCTTTCTTTAATGCTCCACTCTTTTCGGCATCTTCAACCATTCCAAGTGCAATACGGTCTTTAATACTTCCAGTTGGATTTGCCTTTTCAAGTTTTATCCACACATCTGCATCACCAAAAAGGCGGTTAATTTTTAAGTGTGGAGTGTTGCCAATAGTTTCAAGAATATTATTTGCTTTCATTCTGTATAAGTATCTGTATTTTGTTTATTTAATTACGTTAAAATTGCCTGTTCCTGTTATTTTGTTTCCATGGCTGATGGTAAATAAATAGCGACCTGCAGCAAGTTCGTTTACGCTTACTTGATTGCTCAATAATTGCTTAGAAATGCTTTGATTTCCTGCTAAGCTATAGATAGAAATAACGCTATTTTCTTCAATATTATTTAAGCCTAAGTTTAATGTGCTTACAACTGGGTTTGGATACACTTTAATTGTAGGTGTTGATACAGGTAATTCAACAATTCCGCTTTGTGTGTTGTAAACAAAGCGAACATTATCTACCCAAAGTTTTGAGCCTTTTGTATTTGCCATACCGCCTGAAAGAAAACCAATTAAAACGGTGTCAGCAGTTTGTCCTGCAAATTGTGGATCATAATCAATTGGAGCAGAAACACTATCCCAATTTGCACTTCCAGTAGAGTCTAAACTTTCAAATACACCACCAAGATTTACTGAAGAATCTACCGTAGAATTGAATTTGGTTAAGCGCACAAAGAACGAAGCACTATCACCACCTTGAGGCTCATATTTATATGCAAATTTTATTAAGTCCGGAGCAGCAGCAAATGCAGTTCCAACCGGATCGAAACTTTGTGTTGCTAAAGAAACATTGATTGTTCCATAAATTAAAGTTCCAGGAATTTTTTGTGTTCCACTTCCCGGAATAGAAACTTCATCGTTTTGAACACTTACAGCTTGTACTCCTTCAACATAATTTCCGGCAGTTGTTTCTTTGCTGCTGAATTTTTTTCCAGTTAATAGCATACCTAAACCGGCTCCATCGGCAGCAGATTCTACTGTACTCCAACCTGTTGGTGCTTTAGCTCCGCTTGCCCATGTTTCAAAGCCTCCGTTTTGAATAGGCGTTTGCTGTGCAAATAGTGTTGTTACCAATGCAACTGATGCGAAAGAAAGTAGTTGTTTTTTCATTTTACTCGTTTTTTTTATGTTTTGTTTAATTTCTGTAATGTTGGTTTAAAGTGAGCAATTATCAAAATAATTCTACCTAAAAAAAAGCTAAAACAACAAACGGTATTGCGGAAGAATAAAAAGCCCTTGCTGATATTCATTATTTAAAGAATTGGTACGCGGATTGTAAACCTTTCTAAAAATGTTTTTGATGTTCGCTATATTCTGCAAGTCAATAGAAATTTCTTGCGTTACTCTCTTCATACTTAGGCGATAACTCACTTTAAAATCTAAGCGAAAATAATCTTGATACTTTTGAGAAAAAGCAAGGCTATCAACTAAAACTTGGCTATGTGCCAAACCGCTTGCTGTTACATCAATTGGCGTGTAACACCGCCCTCCGGCTCCAGTCATTTTCATGTCAAAAGCAACGGTATGTCTTTTTGTTTTATCTTTCTTTCCACCAAAGCGATACTCATAACCGCCCAGCGCATTCACCACATATAAACCGTTGAAAGCCGTATTGCGCCACACATTGTCGCTGCCTTTATACTTTGATTGAAAGAGCGAAGTCGTAACCAAAAAATAATAGCCTTTATTGAAAAATTTTTCGACTGTGAGTTCTAATCCGTAATTATAACCAACACCTTTATTTACTAGAAAGGAATTGTTTGGTGTGGCAAAATCTGCTCCGGCATTCAACATACTAAATGAGCTCTTAAATTGCTCTACCGGAACTTTATCTACATATTGAAAATAGGCTTCAGTTTTTAAATGAAATGATTTGTGAAAAACCAAATCGTAACCGGCAACAATATGCTGGCTTCTACTAAAACTCATGCCGAGATTGGTAGGTTTTGCAGGCATTCCGGTTTTCACATCGTAGTTGTAGTACGTTGGCAAAGGTTGAATTTGATGATGCAAACCATAACCAATACTCACAAACTGATTTTCTCTAAACTGATATTTTAAATTGATGCGCGGCTCAGGAGCAACACTATTGCTAAGTGTAAAATATTGAATATGAAAACCTGTATTCAATGAAAGTTGCGTAGTAAATTTATGCTGCCACATTGCATAAGCTTCAATGAGTGCACTCCAGCCTTTTCCACTTTTTTGTGCTGCAAAAGAAGTAGAATCAATTCTTATACTGTCATTAAAATTCAATCTGAAAACATCAGCAATAATACCAGTCTTCACTACATTCTTTGCATTGATTTTATTGTTGTAAAAAACGTGCCCCGTAATCTTTGTTTGCAAAAGCCCCACTTTGTTCACGCGAACTATATCTGTTCTATTTACAATGCTCACAGAATCAATATTTGCATACTGTCCTTGGTGCGAAACAGCAACATTAAATTTGTAAAACGATTTTGAATTGAAAAAATAAGTATGCGAAAAACCGAAAACGCCTGTCTGCACTTTGTTGTAAATATCTTGATTTTCGTTGCCATAAAGATTGTTTGGATTTTTTGCCAAATCAACTTTGGAACCTAAAATTTCAATAGAACTTAAACCGCCCAAACCCCAGAAGCGAAATATACCCGCTTTCTTGGTCGGAATATCAATTTTAAAACTCAAATCTTGATACTGCGGCACCGCAGTTCCTGTTCCAAAATTTGCCTTCAGCAATTTAAAAAACGCGAGTGTGGAATAGCGATAGTTTATCATAAACGAAGCTCTACTTTTCTTTTTATGAAAAGGACCTTCTGCGCCTAATTCTATACCATTAAAACCAAGCTGAATAAGAAACTCGTGTTTATCTTTATTTCCGTTTCGCATTGATAAATCGAACACTCCCGAAAGCGCATTGCCATACTGCGCAGGAAAAGCGGCAGTAAAAAAATCGCCATGCGCCAAAGTGTTATTATTGAGCATACTCACGGGGCCTCCGGTGCTTCCAAAACCACCAAAGTGATTTGGATTTGGAATATTTATTTCTTCGAGTCTCCAAAGCAAACCTATGGGCGAATTGCCGCGAATAATTATATCGTTTCGCGCATCGTTTGCACCACTCACACCTGCAAAATTTGAAGCCATTCGTGCAGGGTCATTTCTATTGCCACTAAACCTACTTGTGAGTTCTACATCAAACGAGCGCGCACTCACTGCGGCAAATTCATTCTTGGCTCTTCCTTCGTTTTTACTATCTGTAATTACTACTTCGTTTATTTCATTTACTTTCTCTTCTAATTCGATATTTACCTGCGTTTCTTTACCCGACATTACCAAAACATTTGCAGCTCCGCCATCTTGATAACCCATGTACGAAACTTTTATGGAAACACGGCCCAAAGGAACCTCTAATTTGTAGTATCCAAACTCATCAGTTTGTGTGCCAACTAAAGGTTTAGAACCAAGCACAACCACCGTTGCACCAATAATCGGGTAATGTGAATCTTTATCAGTTACTTGCCCTTTTATCGCCTTTTTATCTTGGGCAAAAAGCAATTGAACTGTTGTGAGTATTAGTAGAAAAAAATAAAATTTTCTCATCGGATTTTACAAATATAAAAATAGCAATAGGAAGTTTTCTATTCAGCCTAAATTTCTTGTTTTCTTACTCTGCAATAATTTTAGCGCTCAAATGTTGCTTTTCATTTTTTTGTTTTGAAACTTAGCAGCATAAGCAGAAACCGGAGTGAGCATGAAAAAAACTAAAAGCGTTATTGATTTATCTAAATTTGATTTTAATCCACCATCAAAATCTTTTGCTAAAAATTTTATTCGCCCGTTTAAGCTTTGGTTTGCACCCAACTTTTATGGATTAGAAAAATTAGATGTTTCAAAACCAGCAATGTTTGTGAGTAATCACACCATTCTTGGCGTATTGGACGGTTATCCGTTTGGTATAGAATTATACTTAAAAAAAGGAATTGTACTGCGTGCACTTTCTGATAACAACCACTTTAAAATTCCATTTTGGCGCGACTTAATTACACAGCGATTAGGCGTGGTGCGCGCCAGCCGCGAAAACTGTGCAGCATTGATGATGCGCAAAGAAAGCATGCTGGTTTACCCTGGTGGCACAAGGGAAATTTGCAAGAAAAAGGGAGAAGAATATATTTTGAAATGGAGCGACAGAAACGGCTTTGTGCGCATGGCAATGCAATACGGTTATGATATAATTCCAGTTGCTGCCGTTGGTGCAGAAGAAGCATACACCATCACCAAAGATGCAAACGAAATTTTAGGCGAAACTGGATTTGGAAAATTTTTAAAATTTACCGGAATTGCCGATAGTGTTTTTAAAGGTGGCGAATTGATGCCGCCATTAGTAAAGGGTTTCGGGCTTTCTGTAATTCCCAAACCAGTAAAGCTTTACTTTAGTTTTGGCAAAAGAATTTCAACCAAACGGTTTAAAACCAAGTTTGAAGATGCCGAAGCTCAACAACAAGTAAAATCTAAAGTAGAAGCTGCTTTACAAGAGCAATTTGAAGCACTTTTCCGCTTGCGCGAAATGGACAACAGCGGCAGTGCTTTATTGCGCAAGGTTTTGGTAAAATAGAATTTAATATTTTTTACTGAATTACTCCGCCTCTATAGAATAATATTGTATTGAATATTTCTTCTTTTGAGGTAAAAAATTATGCTGAATAAAATATTAAACGAACGAAGTTCTATATATCGCTACGATAAATTTGTAACTGGATTTATTCTCGGATTGATAGCTCCTTGGCTTGGTGTATTGCTATTTTACGTAGCCAAATTTAGCTATATGCCATTTGTAGAATACATCAATTATGTATTTGACCCAAGAGTGTTTGCGCCACTCATGAGTTTAGGCATTGTGATGAACTTAATGGTGTTTTTTATTTTCATTTGGCGCAACTATTATATTTCAGCTCGTGCTGTAATATTTGCTTCCATACTTTATATTATACCTATTGTAGTGGCTAAATTTTTCTTGTAGCCAATACTATTTTTTAGCAGATAAAATTTCGGTATATTTTGCTGTGTTGTTGAGTATCTCCAATGCTTTAGCAACGCGTTCGTCTTCTAACATTTGTCGCTGTTCAAAACCTGGAGCAAAGTAATAGCGACTTACAATTTCAGCTTCAATTAAAGTTTTAATCTCTGCTTTTGCATTAAGCACATCTTGTTGCTTATTATGTGCTAAGCCTGTTTTTATAGCTTCATATTTTTCTTTTATGGCATTAAAATATTTCTCTTCTTCAGCAGCTTCTTTTAAGTTTTCTAAAAGATTCTCACTTTCGGTAGTGTAGGAATAATCTTTGTTTTTTATGAATTGCAAAAAGCCATCGAACTCACTTTCACTTAGTTTAAAATCTTTTGCAGAAGCAATGGTTTTATTCTTTAGTGCAAACTGTGTGGCAAAGTCAAAAATCAGGTGCTTTGAAATAAGTTGCTGCGCAATTTTACTCAATTCTTTCTTTGGTAATACTATATCAGGATCAATTCCACCACCATCGTAAACGGTTCTTCCGGCTTTAGTTTTAAAAGCAACTTTAAGCGAATCTGGAATGTGCTTCACGCTTCCATCAGCATTTCTTTCAGCATAATTTATTGCTTGTATGCAGCGTCCGCTTGGGATATAATATTTAGCAGTAGTTACTTTCAACACTGTGTTATAGTTTAAATTCTTGGTAATTTGCACCAATCCTTTGCCGTAAGTTCTTTGCCCAACCACTACACCTCTATCCAAATCTTGTAAGCTACCCGAAACAATTTCCGATGCAGAAGCACTCATATTATCTGTGATAACTGCCACCGGAATTTTAGTATCAAGCGGATCGTCTAAAGTTTTAAATGTAGTGTTCCATTCTGCTACTTTTCCTTTGGTAGAAACCACTAACTGATTTCGAGGAATAAATAGATTTACAATCTTCACAGCTTCTTGCAAAAGCCCTCCAGGATTGCCACGCAAATCAAGAATTAAGCTCTTTATATTCGGGTTGGTGCGTTTAAGGCTATCGAAAGCGTGTCGTACATCGCGTGCCGCATTTTCATTAAATATTTTTAAACGGATTACACCTGTGTTGTCAGTAATCATTCCAAAGTATGGCACATTTGTTTCTTGCGTTTCTAACCTTGTGAGATTAAGCGTTTTGGATTCATACTGATTTTCACCAACCACTTTTTCAATTTTTAAATTAAGTGTGGTATTTGGTTGCCCGCGCAAAAATCTTTCAATATCATCTTTAGACTTTCCTTTGGTTGCAGTGCCATCAATTTCCAAAATTCTATCTCCAGGCTTCAAATTATTTTCATACGCAGGTAAGCCTTTTTCTACCTGAGTAATTACTGCTACTCCATCAAAAATATCCACCTTAATTCCTATGCCTCCAAACTTTCCGGTTTGCTCCATTCGCGCTGTTTCTACTTGGCTTTGGCTAAAGTAGTTTGTGTATGGATCCAGTGTTTTTAGCATGCCGTCAATTAAGTTCCGCATCAACTTGCTTGGATCGGTTTCGTCCACATACGAAGTATTTACTTCGCGGTAAGCTGCCGCCATAATGTCTAAGTTTTTAGATATTTGAAAGTAGCGATTTCCAAAAGCGTAAATGGAAATCAGTACAATTGTGCATCCTAAAACTACTCCTATTTTCTTTAGTGAAAACTGCATCTTATTCTATAATTATTTATTCAGGATTTTGTTCATTCTTGCCGGTTCACTCAAAAGTTTTATCGCTTCTTTCAAGTCGTTATCATAGCGACATTGCACTTCTGCCCTACCGCTGTTTAAGTAATAGCGTGAAGCAATTTCTTCTTCCAAAAACATTTTTATTTGCTCTTTCTGTTTATACAAATCTTGCTTTTTATCGTGTATAATTTGTTGACGCAACGAATCAAATTCCACTTGTATATTTTTAAAATAATGTTCCTTTTCTGAAGCAGTTTTTAAGTCGTCTAATATTTTTTCGCTCTGTGTAGTGTACTTGTATTCTTTGTTGGCAACCCACTTCACAAAATCATTGTATTCTGCATCTGTGAGTGAAAATTTCACAGCAGGAGAAATAGTGCTATGTGTAGCTTTGTACAGCGTTGCGTAGTCAAAAATATAATTGCGTGCGTAAAGCGTAATAGTAAGGCTATGAATTTTTTCAGGCTCGGTAATAACGTCCGGTTCAATACCTGCGCCATCATAAACCACTCTGCCTGATTTTGTTTTAAAGGCTGTGCGCAAAGAATCCGGAAGGCGCGTAACTCTTCCGGTGCTATCGCGCTCAGCATAGTTAATTGCTTGTATGCACCTGCCGCTTGGAATATAATATTTTGCTGTGGTAATTTTTATTTTGGCATTATATGGAAGTGGTTTGGTAGTTTGTACTAAGCCTTTACCAAAAGTACGCTGACCAACAATCACAGCACGGTCTAAATCTTGCATAGAGCCTGCAACAATTTCTGCTGCCGATGCTGAATTTCCATTCGCTAAAACTACCATTGGCAATTTCGTATTCACCGCATCTCCCGTTGTTCTACGTGTGTAAGAATCTTCTTTTAGTCTGCCTTTTACACTCACAATTTCTGTGTTTCTATTCACAAAAACATTTGCAGTATTGATGGCTTCATCTAAAAGTCCACCGGGGTTTCCGCGTAAATCCAAAACTATTCCTTTTAGGTCTTTACTGTTTTCCATAGTCTGCAAAGCATTATGCACTTCTTGTCCTGCGCGCATGGTAAAATTTGAAAGTCTGATATAAGCAATGCTATCTTCAACAATTCCGTAATATGGTACATTGCGAATTTTAATTTCTTCGCGCTGCAACTTTATTGGCAACTCATCTTCTTTTCCTTCAGCATTTAGTCTTTTTATTTTTAAAGTTACCTCGCTACCCGGTGTGCCCTTCAGCAACTTGCTCACATCATCAGTTTTGTAAGCACGAACACTTTTACCGTTTATCTCAATAATTTTATCGCCTGCTTGTAAGCCACTTTTAGCAGCAGGGAAACCTTCGTAAGGCTCTGTAATAATTACATAATTATCACGAGTGCCAATCAACGCACCAATACCTGCATATTTCCCGGTAGTTTGTATTCTGTAATCATCAGCATCATCTTCCGAAATATAATTGGTGTATGGATCAATTTGATCCAGCATACTTGTAATGCCTGCTGTAATTAGTTGTTCGTGGTCGAGCGTATCTACATAAAGCGTATTTAGTTCTTTATACAGCGTTCCGAAAATGTCTAAATTTTTATTGATATCGAAGAATGAAACCGAAGAAAGCGAAATGCTTCCAACGGCTGCAATTAAAGCTAAAACAGCTAACTTAGGTTTACTTACAATGGTTTTCAATATGCACATATTTATGCTGTTACTTTTATTTGAAACGGCTTTAGGGCGAATATGTTATTAAAATTACAACGCACAAAAATTGCGGTATAGAAAAAGATTTTTTTAAGAGAAATGAAGTAAGCTTTTCAAGGCTTGGATTTCTATACTCATTCTTTCTAAAAGAAATTATGATAGAAAAAAAACAAAAATAGAATCTCAATTTTTAAATTGAGAATTTAGAATACTTTCTTCGCTCAAACTCTTATATAATCTATTTAAAATAACACAAAACATGATTTTAATCATAGCTGTTTTATATACAATGAAGTACTTTTGTTTTGATTAAAATAACAGGATAATTGCACCTCTTTTTGAGCAATTATTTTGATATAAAAATGTACGTGTAATATTTTAAAAATAAAATTGGAGTGATATAAAAAGATATTAAATATCGGATTGAGCAATAATGGAAACACAAACAACAAGTAGAAGAACAAAACAAGAGTTAATAGAAGAAATTCACCAGCTCAAAAAGGAAAAAGATGCGGTAATTCTGGCGCATTACTATATGACGCCTGATTTACAACTTACGGTTGATAAAGGTGGCTTCACTGATTTTATTGGAGACTCATTGGGATTGAGTGTTGAAGCAACAAAAATAAAAGCTAAAAATGTGATTTTTTGCGGTGTTAAGTTCATGGCAGAAACCGCTAAAATTTTAAATCCGGAGAAACATATTTTGCTTCCTGATATGGGCGCTGGTTGTTCTTTAGCTTCCTCAATCACCGCAGAAGACATTAAGGAACTAAGAAAAAAACACCCCGGAGTGCCAATAATTGCTTATGTAAATACGTATGCAGAAACTAAAGCAGAGGTTGATATTTGCTGCACTTCGCGCAATGCTTTAGCAATTGCAAAATCCTTTGAAGAACCTGAATTGATATTTGTTCCAGATGTTTATATGGGGCAAAATCTTCAACAAAATATAGAAGCACAAACAGGAAAAAAGCTCATACTTTGGCATGGAAGCTGCGAAGTGCACGAGCAGTTTACAGGCAAAAATATGAAGGCAATGCAAGCCATGAATCCCGATGCTGAAATGCTGATGCACTGGGAAGTTCCAAAAGAAACCATAAACACTTCTTTTGAAAATTCTGATGGTGTATTGGGCAGCACAAACGATATTTTACGCTATGTTGGAGAAAGCAAAGCACAAAAATTTATCCTTGCTTCGGAATGTGATTTAGGCGCAACACTAAAAGGAATGTATCCTGATAGGGAATTTATCACACCATGTTTTAAATGCCCGTATATGAAAACAATAACTTTAGAAAATACATTGGCAGCACTAAAATCTATTGAAACCGATAAGGTGTCGCACTACGAAATTACTTTGCCGGAAGATGTTATCAGCAGAGCTTATATGCCAATAAAAAGAATGTTGCAATTTACATGAGAAATGAAACCTATGATATTGTAGTAATCGGTAGTGGCATTGCTGGTTTATCCTATGCTATTCGATGTGCCGATTTTGCAAAAGTACTTATAGTAACCAAAGGAAACATTGGCGAGTCGAACACCATGTATGCGCAAGGTGGAATTGCTGCCGTGTTAGACGATAAAGATTCAATAGAAAATCATATTTCCGACACACTCACAGCCGGAGATAACCACTGCAATAAAGATTGTGTAAGGCTTTTAGCCGAAAATGCAAAAGATGCCATTTTATATTTAGAACAACTAAGTGTAAATTTCAACAAAACAGATAATGGCACATTTGACCTACATCGCGAAGGCGGACACTCGCACGCACGAATTGTACATCACGCTGATGCAACAGGAAAAGAAGTAGAAAGTGCTTTGGTAAATGTGGTGAAAAACAATACCAATATTACCATCTACGAAAACTACTTTGCAATAGACCTTTTAGTGAAAGAAAACAAATGCTACGGTGCTTTAATTTTCAAATCTGACAGCGAAGAATTTCTTCAGGTAAATGCAAAAGTAACCATGTTGGCGAGCGGTGGCCTTGGTCAAGTATTTTTACAGAATACCAATCCAGATGTGGCAACAGGTGATGGTTTCGCAATGGCGTACAGAGCTGGGGCAGAAATGGAAGACATGGAATTTGTACAATTTCATCCAACAACATTGTTTGCCCGAAAAGGAAGAACCTTCTTAATTACAGAGGCCCTCCGCGGGTTTGGTGCAATACTAAAAAACAGCAAGGGCGAAACTTTTATGGAGAATGTTCATCCATTATCATCACTTGCACCGCGCGATATTGTTTCTCGTGCCATTATTCAAGAAATGAATAAAGACAATAGCGAGTTTGTATATTTAGATGCTACCAAATTAGATAGAGAAAGTTTAGAAAAACATTTCCCTAATATTTTTGAACGCTGCTTGCTCGAAGGTTTAGATATTTCAAAAGATATGATTCCTGTGGTGCCTGCTGCGCATTACATGTGCGGAGGCATAAAAACTGATTTGCATGCTAGAAGTTCTATTGAAAACCTTTATGCCTGCGGTGAATGTGCTGCAACTGGCGTGCATGGCGCAAACAGATTGGCAAGTAATTCACTTTTAGAAGGAATAGTATTTGCAAAGCAAGCTGCAAATGATACACAGCAAAAAATTCAAGAAACATTTACTTCAGCAATCTTTGGCAACTTAGAATATAAAACTCCTGAAGTAAATTGTGAAGAATGTAAGCAAGAAGTCGGTGCCCTCAAAAGATATTTGCAAGCTCAAATGTGGCGCAACTGCGGCATTGTGCGCACCGAAAGTAAACTCACTTATTGTTTTGAAGAATTAGATGAGTTGCAAGAAAAAACAGAAAAAGATTTATGTGAAAATGGATTTTCCATTGCCACAATGGAATTGTTGAATATGGTTACTTGCTCAAAACTAATTGTGGAAGCAGCGCTAAAGCGAACCGAGAGTAAAGGTTGTCATTATAGAGCAGATTAAATATTACACTATTATTTCTGCGCACTCATTTTAAGCGAGTGCATTGCTTCTATACCACAATCTAAAAAGCGTAAATAGTCTTGAATCTCTGGTGTGTAGCCAACTGCAGGCGTAAGCAACTCTTCATTTGGCGACACTAAAACATAGTAAGGCTGTGTGTTGCTATTAAAATAAGTTGCTTGCATATCGCTCCATTTATTACCTACTGTTTTTATTTTCTTTCCACTGAATTTACTTACATATTGCTCACTTTCAGGCAGTGCTTCGCGGTCATCAACATATAAACTTGCTAAAACAAATTTTTCACTTAAACGCGCGTGTACTGCCGGATCAGTCCAAACATTTTCTTCCATTTTTCTGCAATTCACACAAGCCCAGCCCGTAAAATCTATCATCACAGGTTTGCCTTCTGCTTTCGCAATCGCCAGCGCCTCTTCGTAGTCTTTCACTACTTTTATTTTTTCTTCATGCTTAAATAAAGAGTAAAATTTTGGTGGTGGGAAACCGCTGAAAAGCTTTAATTCATTACCAAACAAGCCACTTGCTGTATATACCACAAAAGCTAAGGAAATACCTGCCCAAGCCCAACGTGCTTTAGAAATTACTTTGGTTGGGTGGTCGTGTGGAAAATGAATTTTACCGATTAAATATAAGAATGTAGCCAAGCCGAGAACAACCCAAATAGCAAGAAAAACTTCGTATTTTAAAATTCCCCAGTGCATTACTAAATCTGCATTCGATAAAAACTTGAAAGCAAAAATAAGTTCAAGAAATCCAAGAACCACTTTCACCGTTGTCATCCAACCACCGCTTTTAGGCAATGATTTTAGCATTTGCGGAAAGAATGCAAATATGCCGAAAGGCAATGCCAGAGCCAACCCAAAGGCAGTCATACCAACTACTAAATTTAATTTTCCGCCACTTGAAGAAAGCGCCCCAACCAACAGAGAACCTAAAATTGGACCAGTACAAGAAAATGAAACAATGGCAAGCGTTAATGCCATAAAAAATATACCAATAATGCCGCCAACATTTGAGGCAGAGTCCACACGATTGGCAATAAAACTCGGTAGTGTAATTTCGTAGTAACCGAAAAATGAAAACGCAAAGATTACAAATATGAGAAAGAAGAAAATATTGAGTGGTGCTCCGGTTGAAATTTCGTTTAGCGTATCGGGAGAGATATTGAAAATTAGAAACGGAACACTAATTAAAAAGTAGATAAACACAATACTAAACGCATAAAACAGCGCTTCTGCTTTTCCTCGTGCAGGGTTTTCATTTCGCTTGGTAAAGAATGAAACCGTAAGCGGAATCATTGGAAACACACAAGGTGTAAGCAATGCAATTAAGCCGCCAAGAAACCCAAGCACCAATATTTGCCAAAGTGATTTATTTTGAGAATGTGCTGTTTCTACACCGCAATTTTTTACTGGTTCACCAAACTTTTTATCGGTTGATAGCTGTTGTAAATTGGGCGTAGCATCTTCGATTGCAACATTAGGTGCTGGTGTTGAAACATCAGGTACAACATCGGCTGTAGTAGTTAAATTTACTTCAGTTGTTGGAGTTTTGTTTTCAACCGGAGTGGCTGCTGTACCATCGTTTGTTGTTTTTAAATCGAACTCAAACTCCTTTCCATCTGGCGGCAGGCAGCGACTTTCATCGCAAACCATAAACTCTAAACTTCCTTTTAACTTAGTGCTTTTCAGCAACTTTACTTTCTGTGTAAAAGTGGCTTGCTCACCAAATTTTTTCACATGAATTCCAAAAATTTCATCTTGTCCTTCAACAATTTTTTTTCCGGTTTCAGCAGCTTTTCCAATTAGCTGCACATCGCTATTTTTTTCAAATGTAAACGAAGTAGGAATTGGTCCGCCTTCACCCACAAACTGCGAATAGGTGTACCAACCTTTATCAATATTCGCTATGAAAATTAAATTGAACTCATTATTTTTTAGGGTTTCAACTTTCCAACTCCATTTCACCGGATTCACAATTTGCGAAAAACCATATTGAAAGAAAAGCGTAACCGCTAAAAACAAGAGTGCATTCTTTAACTTCATAAGCTGAATATTTTATCTAAAATCTAAGCAAACAAAAGTATAACTACTTGCGCTATACTCTGTATTAAAAGTTACAATAAGGTGTGAATAAATCTAAAAGTGAATTAAGCGCAAGTAATTTTGTTCACACGATTTTCATGCCTGCCACCTTCAAATTCGGTAGAGATGAAAGTATCGGAAAACTCCTTTGCTTCTTGTAATGAAATAAAACGCGAAGGCAAACACAAAACGTTAGCATTATTATGTTGGCGTGCCAAAGCTGCAATTTCACTTTTCCACGCTATGCAAGCGCGAATTTGTTGATGCTTATTTGCAGTAATTGCTACGCCATTGGCACTTCCGCAAATTAAAATTCCAAAGTTGCAAGAACCATTTTCTACATTCTCGGCAACTGGATGCGCAAAGTCCGGATAGTCGCAACTTGCATTGCTAAATGTGCCAAAATCTTTCACTTCAATTCCTTTTGAAGTAAAGTATTCTTTCAATGCCTCTTTATACTCAAATCCGGCATGGTCGCTACCAATTGCAATTGTGTTTTTCATGGTGTTAAGCTACATTTCTTTTTTCAACTCGCGAAGCTGCCACAATACTTAATTCAAACAAAAAATACATTGGCACAGCTACAAGCATTTGAGTAAAAACATCTGGTGAAGGTGTAATAATTGCCGCAGCTATTAAAATTACAACCACAGAATGCCGTCTGAATTTACGCATTGTATCGGCACTTAAAATTCCAAACCGCGCTAAGGCAATTGCGATCATTGGCAGTTCAAAAACAACTCCAATTCCCAAACTCATCATGGTAAAAAAAGAGATGTAGTTATCTAACGTAATTAAGTTCTTAATTTGGCTACTTACAATATAATTAAAAGCAAAATTTACTGAAAACGGAATGATAACAAAGTAGCTGAACGATACGCCTAAGAAAAAGAAAAATGAGCTACCAATGATAATTTTAGCTGCATTTTTTGCTTCGCTTTCAGTAAGTGCGGGGCGAATGAACCGCCACAATTCAAAAATTATATATGGAAATGAAACAATAAACCCAAGTAGAAATGCGGTTTTTAGCTGTGTAATAAACTGCCCGAAGAGTTCGGTGTTTAACAATTCCATTTTAATGCCGCTTACACAAAGTGATTCCGGCAGGCTGAATTTGTGTGCAAGCGAGCATAGCAATTTATAGGTAATAAAATTCTCGTTTGCAGGACCAAAAAGTAGTTTATCAAAAACAAAATCGCTCTTTATGATAAACAAAATAGCTAAGGCTACAATAGCAATAGCAATTCTCATCACGTGCCACCTCAATACTTCAAGGTGGTCGAAAAAGCTCATTTCATCATTGGTATCCTCTGCCATATTGCAGCGCGAATGTAATGATGCAGCGCAAAGTTTCTGCATAAAAAAAACTGCCACAAAAATTTGTAGCAGTTTTTAAGAAATCATTTAAAAAATATTCTGAAATATTAGTGCGCGTGTCCGCCACCACCGTGATTGCAGCCTGAATGTCCTGCTGGTTTTGCAGTTGAATTTTCAGTAGCATTTGTCGGTTTAGTTGCAGCATCTTTGTTTACTTGTGCAGCAGAAGCTTTGGCAGCGCAGCAAGCAGGTGTTGCTCCGCCTTTTGCATCTTTAGAGCAAGAGGCCGATGATGATTGCATTTGAGTACAGCAAGCTTTTTTCTTTCCTTTTTTCTTTCCACTTTCGTGGCTGTAAACAGAAATTGAAATTGCAAGCAACGAGAAGAGAATAATTGAAAATACAGATCTCATACTTTTCATGTTTATTTGGTTTGTTATTTAAGAATTTATTCAGGTAAAGTTCCGATTACAGTAACGCCACCTTTTACTTTTTGTTTTAAGTCCACTTCTAAATGTGTGTTAATAGGCAAAAATAAATCTACGCGCGAACCAAATTTAATAAAGCCTAACTCTGCTCCTTGGTTCACTTCATCGCCTTCATTCAAATACCATCGAATTTTTCGGGCTAATTTCCCTGCAATTTGACGTACCAAAATTTCAATACCATTTTCATTTTCAATCACCACGGTATTGCGCTCATTTTTTTCTGAACTTTTTGGATGCCAAGCCACTAAATATTTTCCAGGATGATACTTTTGGTAAGTAACTGTTCCAGCAAGCGGAGAGCGGTTTACGTGCACATTGGTAGGACTCATAAAAATACTCACTTGTATTCTCTTATCCTTGAAATATTCTTTCTCATCTACTTCTTCCACCACCACAATTTTGCCATCAGCCGGAGCAATAATTTTATTGTCTTCAATTACCAATTCGCGGTAAGGCATTCTAAAAAAGTAAGCAAATGCAATAAGTATCACCACAGAGAAAGAGCCTGCAATCCAATAAGTGATTTCATTCTGAAAAATTAATGCTGCTGATAAATTTACAGCAAGTAAAACCAATCCGGTAAAAAGGAGCGTTTTATGTCCTTCTTTATGAATTTTGATTTTCTTCTTCATTATTATTTAACTAATTCTATACGAAGATAATATACTTTCCGATATTGCGAATTAGAGCAACTTTTTAGCGTTGCAAATACTATACAAAAGTTAATAAAACTATTTTCCGATAATTTTCTTTTTTCACACTTCGCATGAGTTATTTATTTAGAAAAAAATCGGTTGAAAAAGTGTTGCATGACGCAGCAGTTGCAGCAAGCGATACCGAAAGCAAAAATCCACACTTAAAACGTGCTTTAAGTGTGCGCGACCTTACGGCATTAGGCATTGCAGCAATTGTGGGAGCAGGAATTTTTTCAACCATAGGCAAAGCAAGTTTTGATGGCGGACCTGGTATTGTGCTGCTATTTATTTTTGTCGCCATCGCTTGTGGATTTTCTGCTCTTTGCTATGCTGAATTTGCAAGCATGGTTCCGGTGAGTGGCAGTGCTTACACTTATGCTTATGTTGCTTTTGGCGAATTGGTTGCTTGGATTATCGGTTGGGATTTACTCATGGAATATGCCATTGGAAATATTGCCGTATCTATTTCATGGAGTGATTATTTCACCACTTTTTTAGCAGGCTTCGGCATTGCAATTCCTGCTTATTTCACTATGGATTATTGGACAGCGCAAGCCATGCTAACTCCCGATGCTGTTGCCGCTTGGACAAATGCGCCTATTCTTTTTGGCATAAAAATTATCTGCGATTTACCTGCATTTTTTATTGTTGTGGTAATTACTTATATCACTTACATCGGCATTCAAGAATCGCGCAATAGTGCCAATGCAATGGTAGCGCTAAAACTTGCTGTTATTTTTTTAGTAATTGCAGTTGGTACATTTTATGTAAAACCCGAAAACTGGTCACCATTTTTGCCTAATGGCATTTCAGGTGTTTTAAATGGAACTGCTGCTGTATTCTTTGCCTACATTGGATTTGATGCTATTTCAACCACGGCCGAAGAGGCAGAAAATCCACAGCGCGATTTACCTAAAAGCATGGTTTATTCGCTCATTATTTGTACTATTATTTACATAGCTATCGGCTTGGTTTTAACCGGAATGGTTTCATATTCAAAGCTAAATGTGGGCGACCCGTTAGCATTTGTATTCAACGAGTTGAATTTGGGTTGGCTTGCCGGAATTATTGCTTTGAGTGCCGTGGTAGCAACAGCAAGTGTAATGTTGGTTTTTCAAATTGGGCAACCGCGAATATGGCTGAGCATGAGCCGCGATGGTTTATTGCCAAAAGTATTTTCAAAAATTCACCCAAAATATCAAACTCCTTCATTTAGCACAATACTCACAGGTTTTGTGGTAGCCATTCCTGCATTGTTTCTAAATATGAATGTGGTAATTGACCTCACAAGTGTGGGAACACTTTTTGCATTTGTGCTAGTGTGTGGTGGAATTTTAAAATTACAACTTACGCCTAATCGTCCGAAATCAAGTTTTAGTGTGCCTTACATCAATGCCAAATATATTTTACCAATAATGTTTATTGCCAGTGTTTTCGCTTGGTGGCATTTTAATAGTGAAAGTTTTTTTAGCTCCGATTTTTCAAGCTGGCAAAGCATTAGAACCATAGTTCCATATATTGTATTTGCCTTATTAGCACTTTCACTTTCAGTACTTTCTTTCTTAAAAAATTTATCGCTCATTCCTGCTTTGGGAATGCTTAGTTGCAGCTATTTACTTTGCGAATCAGGCACTACTAACTGGGAGCGTTTTTTAATTTGGCTTCTGCTTGGCTTGGTAGTTTATTTTCTTTATGGAAAAAAGAAAAGCAAATTAGCCGCAACTCCAATTCAATAATTAAAAAAACATAGAAAACTTTATAGCAATGGCATATTGGCTTATAAAATCTGAACCCGGAACTTACCCGATAGAGCAAATGAAAAAAGACAAACGCACTTTTTGGGATGGCGTGCGAAACTACCAAGCGCGAAACAATTTACGCGCAATGAAGAAAGGCGATTTGTGTTTGTTTTATCACAGCGTAACTAATCCGGGCGTTGTTGGTTTAGTGGAAATAGTGAAAGAAGCGTACCAAGATCCAACTACAAATGAAACAGCTTGGGTAGTGGTTGATGTGGCGTATAAAGAGACTTTTAAAAATGTGGTTTCATTAGAAAGTATCAAGCAAAACAAAGCTTTAGCTGAAATGGTTTTAGTAAAAAGCAGCCGCTTGAGTGTGCAGCCGGTTCGCCAAGAAGAATTTGAAATAATTACAGCTTTGGCTAGAAAATAACAAAGCACACTATTGCCAAATTGCATTCTCCGTGTTATTTTACGAAGAAGTAAAAACATAGGGCATGAATCAATTTATGGTGGAAATTTTGCTGCCGACTTACATGAGTGATGCACTTTTTGCATACCTACCGCAGCAACAAAGAGTGGTAAATAAACTGTTTAAACAAGGAATTATTTGTAGTTATTCTTTCGCTCTAAACAGAAGCAAAATTTGGATTGTATTTAATTGCGCTTGCAAATCAGATGTGGCTGATTTTGTAGAGCAGTTTCCAATTGCCGCATACACTGATTATACAATTAGTGAACTAGCTTTCAGTGAACAATTAGACTATGCCATAAGTACCATGTCGCTGAACTAAGGCTTCAGCTTTTTGTTGTTTTGATGGCGTTCGCTATCGCGATTAGTTTTCTTTTCCAAGTTTTTCTTAAAAGCATCGGTAAGATTCACACCCGTTTGGTTGGCAAGGCAAATAAGTACCCAAAGCACATCAGCCATTTCATCTTCTAATTCGTATTTTTTATCGCTTTCTTTAAAAGATTGTTCACCATATTTTCGCGCCATAATGCGCGCCAACTCTCCTACCTCTTCCATTAAAATTACAGTATTGGTAAGTTCATTAAAGTACCTTACACCAACAGTTTTTATCCATTCATCAACTTGCGTTTGCGCTTCTTGAATAGTCATATTTTAAAGAATAATTTTAAGTAAAAGAGAATTACTACTTCAGTGCTTTTGTTTCGTTCACATTTAAGCGAACACCTTTTTTGTAAGCAATGATAAACGCATCAGGATAACCATTTGCCACTGCTTTAGGCAATAATTTTTCTGCGTCTTTATAGCTGCTGAATTTCCCTGCCATAAAACGATTTACGCCATTTGGTAATTTCTCCACTTCAATATTCACAAATACTTCTTTTAGTTTTGGATAAGCTGAAAGTGGTTTTGCAGAAGCCAATAATTGAACAAAAAAAACATACTCTGACTGCACATTAGATGTACCGTTTGATGTACTATTAGTTTGCTTGGTTTGTGATTTTACATTACTTCCGTTTGAAGTTGCAGCTTTTACTTCTGTAGGTTTTGTAATCGTGCCGTTTGATGTATTTGCCTTAGATTTTGCAACTTCCTCTTTTGTAACTATCGGTTTACTTTCAGTAGCTTTAGTTTCTGCGTCATCTGTATTTTTAGCCTTTTTCGGTGGAGTGTTTGCTTCAGGAATTTTTGAGGCAGCAGTATCTTTTATGTCATCAGATTTCGCAACAGTTTCAGTACTTGCTATTGGCTTAGCACCTTTTTCAATTGCACTTTTGTAACTGACAAATGCATTAAAAATACCGGTGGCAATTTCATTTTGTCCTGCTTTGCTTGCTAAATATTTTTCTTCTGTTGGGTTTGAAATAAAACCAATTTCAGCCAAAAGAGACGGCATTGAAGTTTTATACAATACAAAAAAGCCTGCTTGTTTCACTCCTCTGCTTTTATGAGTATTTTGTGTAGCTCCGGAAAGTTCTGTTTCTATTCGCGCGGCAATATCAATGCTTTGGTCTAAAAAAGCATTTTGCTTCATGCTCATAATGATATGACCTTCGGGAGTATTTGGATTAAAATCGTAATTTTTATCCACATTATCCTCTAACTCAATTACCGCATTTTCGCGTTTAGCAACTTCTAAGTTATCTTCAGTTTTATGCAATCCCAAAACATAAGTACTGCTACCTGTTGCAGTGCGGTTAGTTGCCGAATTGCAGTGTATTGAAATAAATAAATCTGCCTTGCTTTTGTTCGCAATATTGGCGCGCTCAACCAACGGAATAAACACGTCAGTGCTGCGTGTGTAAATCACTTTCACATCAGGATAAGTTTCCTTAATTCGTTTCCCTAAATCTAAGGCTACGGCTAATGCAACATCTTTTTCTTGTGTTTTGTTTAAACCAATTGCGCCAGGGTCTTTTCCTCCGTGTCCGGCATCAATTACCACTGTTTTTACAGCAAAAAGCGGTGTGGCGCTGCTCACTTTCGCCAACAATACACAAGCACTAAATAATAATATCAATACGCGCACGTTCCGTGTTTTTTTAGATTTGACGCTTGATTTAAAATATTCCACATCAACCAACAACAAAAATATAGTTACAATTTATACTTGCGACTGTTGAATAACACAGTAGTTGCGTTATTGTCTATTTTTGTGATTTCATCGGCAGCACATGCCCAAACAAACATCAGCAATCAAACTTCAAGAAACGCCCCAGATACTTTAACACACAGCGATACTTTAACTGCTTCACACGATACGCTTCAACAGAAAGTTGATACTTTTTCTTTAAAATTTTCTGATAGTGAAATTAAAAGCCCGATAAACTACCAAGCCGAAGATTCGATTGTGTACGACTTGGAAACGCGCAAAATGTATTTGTATAACAAAGCAGATTTGAAATACGATAAAATAACTTTGGCAGCCGATTCTGTAGAGTTCGATTGGAATACTTACACACTTGCTGCAGGAGGGAGAAAAAACGATTCCACAGAAGAAATTTCCGGCAAGCCTGTTTTTTCTGAATCGGGGAAAGAATACAATGCGGGGCGAATGGCGTATAATTTCAAAACTAAAAAGGGTAAGATTTTTGATGTTGTTACGCAAGAAGGGGAAGCCTACATTCACAGCGAAGCCGTGAAGCGTAACGAGTTTGAAGAGTGGTACAGTTTACGCGCAAAATACACTACTTGCAATTTAGACCATCCGCACTTCTATTTTCAAGCAAAGAAAGTAAAAGTAGTGCCAAATAAAGTTTTGGTAACCGGTCCGGCAAACTTGGTGGTAGGCGATGTGCCAACCCCAATTTTTATTCCATTCGGAATTTTTCCTGCGAAGCAAGGCAGGCGTTCAGGCTTAATAATTCCAAAACCGGGGCGCGATAACTCTTATGGATTTTTCTTGCGCGAAGGCGGCTTTTTTTGGGCAGTGAATGATTATTTCAACTTGAAATTTACAGGCGATGTTTTCACCAACGGAACATTTGGTGTAAACGTTGGTTCAGAATATAGAGTGAACTATAAAGCCAATGGAAATATTGGTTTCACTTACTACCGAACACAACCTGCCGATGCCGATTTGCCAGGTTCAAAAGCCAGTAATGCTTTTTCAGTGCAGTGGAATCACACACAAGATCCAAAGAGTATTCCCAACTCTAATTTTTCTGTAAACTTGAATGCGCAAAGCAGTGATTTTTATAGTGCTTCGCGCGTTACCGACTCTCGATTATTGCAAACACAATTTAATTCCGGAGCTTCCTTTTCCAGAGTGTTTCCGGGCACTCCGGTTTCGCTTTCACTCAACTTTAACCATGCTCAAAATTTATTAAACAAAAGCGTGAGCATTCAATTTCCGGTATTTCGTATAAATGTATCGCGCGTTACGCCTTTTAGAAGAAAAATTTCTACAGGAAAGCCTAAATGGTACGAAAATATTGGCATTCAATATTCATTTGAAACCAAAGCTGTTTTAAATACTTATGATAGTTTATTTTTCAAAAAAGAGGCTTTCACTAAATCACTTAAATATGGTATAAACCAAAACTTTACGGTTGATGCACCAATCACTATTTTCAAGTATTTCAATTTTAACCCAAGTTTCTCTTATCAAGAACGATGGTTTTTTCAGAAAGAAAATAAGCACTGGAATCCTGATACAGTTTATATTCCAAACGAAACCACAGGCAAAATTGATACTTTTAACGGAAGACTTCTAAGCGATACTTCTTTAGGTTTTTATGGTGTTCGAGACTTTGCTGTTTCGGCATCTTTGGCAACTAAACTTACTGGAACATTTAACTTTAAAGGCAAATGGGTGAAAGGCATTCAACATATTTTTACGCCTTTGGTAAGCTTTACTTACAAGCCCGATTTTGGCTCTGCACTTTGGAACTATTACACTTCTGTACAAAACGATGCCAAAGGAGATATTGTACGCTATTCTCCTTACGAAATTACTAATCCGCTTGGCTATGGCATTCCATCGCAAGGGCAAACGGGGCAGATAACTTTCCAGCTTAAAAATAATTTTAGTGTGAAAGCATACTCCAAAAAAGACACAGTGAAACATGTGCAATATCTTGGAATTTTAGAGCGTTTCAACATTAGTGGCGGCTATAACTTCTTAGCAGATTCGCTGCGTTTACAGCCATTTTTATTTGAAGGAAACTCAAGAATTTTAGATAATCTCTCGCTTAATTTCCGCTTTGTTTTTGACCCGTATGCAACTGATTCTAACAATAGAAAAATAAACACTTTCTATTACCAAAAAACAGGTCAGTTATTGCGCTTCGCAATGGCAAATTTTGCACTGAATGCTACATTTCAAGGCAAGCCAAAAGGCAATGCAGCAGCTGCCACACCGCCACCACCGCGCGGTGTAAGTAATTATGTTTCTCTAAATCCAGATGAATACTACGATTTTAATATTCCGTGGACGGTGCGCATTGCATACAACTTTGATATTACGCGTGGCACAATTTCAAATCCTGATACGGTGATTACCACACAATCGCTGCAAGTAAATGGTGATTTTAACCTTACACCAAATTGGAAATTTGCAGTGAACACAGGCTTTGATTTTATGCGCAAATTGCCTTCACTTACCAACCTTTCGGTAATTAGAAATTTACACTGTTGGGAACTTAGTTTCAACTGGACAGCTTTCCCAGTGGAAGTTCAGCAGTTTGTGATTGAACTAAAGGTAAAATCGAGTGTGTTGCAAGATTTAAAACTCACCAGGCGAAGAACTTTCTTGCAAAATGGATTTTAGCTTTCTACAATTCCAATAAAAAACTTTGATAAAAAGCGATGCTTTCCATTTGTGCCTCAAACGAAATTCGTTCGTTTATGCCATGAATTTTTGCTACATCATGTTTATCCATTCGCACAGGAAGAAAGCGATAAAGATTCTCGGCAATTTTTTCGAAATGTTTAGAGTCGGTGCTGCCAATCATTAAGTATGGAGCAACTTTTGCATCAGGAAAAACCTTAGCAATACTCTTTTGAATAATCTGAAAGCCAGGTGCTTTTGTATCTGCATTTTTCGATGGCTCGAAAGTGATTCCAAAAGGCTTAATCTGTACTTGTTCATCAGCAATTATTTCCTTCACTTTTTTAGTTACATCGGCACTACTTTCGCCTTGCAAAATTCTAAAATTCACTTTTGCCGATGCTTCTTGCGGTATCACATTTTCTTTCATTCCGGCTCGCAAAACCGTTGGCACACCTGTAGTTCGTGTCATTGCTCTTCCTTCACCCGATTTTCCATACTCACTTAAAATTACACTTTCAAAAAGCCATTTATTGGCAAAAACTAATTTCAATGGCATCTTCATTTCTGGTCCCACATAATCTAAAAAGTCATTTACCGTAACACTTATTTTTTTATCAAACTCATATTTATTCAATTTTTCTAAAGCGCTCACAAGTGTTGTTATTGCTGTTTTTGCAGGTGGGCGGCTGCTGTGTCCACCTTCCATTTTTACACTTAACTCTAAAGTAAGAAATCCTTTTTCGCCCGTGCCGATTAGCGCAAAATCTTCTTTTGCTCCCGGTACCATTCCGCGTGAAACCAATCCACCTTCATCTAAATAGAATTCTGCTTTCACATTGCGTTCTTGCAACAATGCTGCAATCTGCTTTGCACCTGCTTCCCCGCCAATTTCTTCATCATGTCCAAAAGCCAAATAAATATCGCGCTGCGGCTCAAAACCTTTTGCTAACAATTTTTCTACAGCTTCTAAAATTGCAAGTACACTTCCTTTATCGTCTAAAGTACCTCTTCCCCACACAAAACCATCTTTTATTTCGCCCGAAAAAGGCGCAGCACTCCAATCGCTCAGCTCTGCATCTTCAACCGGAACCACATCTAAATGCGCATACATTATTGCAGGTTTAAGCGCACTGTTTTTCCCTTTCCAACTAAAAAGTAAACTGTGTTTATTTACCACTTCCCTATTTAATTTTTGATGAACTAATGGGAATGACTGTTTTAAAAATTCGTGTAAACTATCGAACTGTGTATAGTCTATTTTTTCAATTTCATCGTAAGAAATTGTTTTAAACCGAATACTTTTACTAAGCCGCTGCATTGCTGCAGAATCAATATTCAATTTAACTACTTCGCTTGCGGGCACTTTTATTTGTTTACTCTTTAGTGCAAAAGTTCTAAACAATAAAAAAGCTATTAGCAATAGCAGCAAAGCCAATAGCAAGAGAAGTATTTTTTTCATAAATGGAACTTTTGGCAATGATACATTTTTGGTATCAAAATCTATTGCCTAAGCAAACAGATTAGCTACTTTAGCAACTGCAATTTTTAAAAATTAGTGAAACCAATAAAAGTTTTAATTACTGCCGGACCAACGCGCGAAGCTATTGACCCTGTGAGATATATCAGCAATCACAGTACTGGAAAAATGGGAATTGCCATTGCTGAAGCTTTTGCAGCTGAAGGTTGCGAAGTGAGTTTGATATTAGGAGCTACACATTTAAAACCGAGTTTGCCCATGCAAATTATTTCGGTTGAATCGGCACAAGAAATGTACAACGCTTGTGTAAAAATTTATGCAGAAACCGATATTTCAATTTTTGCCGCTGCCGTTGCCGATTATACTCCGAAAGATGTTTCTAATGATAAAATTAAAAAGAACAACAACAGTTGGCAATTGGAATTGGTAAAAACTAAAGACATTGCTTTTGAAATGGGTTTGCTAAAAAGTTCAAAGCAAGTGAATGTGGTTTTTGCTTTGGAAACCAACAATGAAATTGAACATGCAAGACAAAAATTAGAAAAGAAAAATGCTGATTTTGTAGTGCTAAATTCCATGCGCGACTCGGGTGCAGGCTTCGGTTTCGATACCAATAAAATTTCATTGCTTTACATAAACGGATTAACTACTAACTTCGCATTGCAGAGCAAACAATCTTTAGCGAAAATTATCGTTAAAGAGGCGCTTCAATGTTTTCATAATAAACAAGAATGATAAAAAACGTATTTATTGCTTTCCTACTTTTTGCCGTTGCACGGTGGCTTCCAGCTCAAGAGTTGAATTGTAAAGTTTCGGTGATGGGGCAGCAAATTACCAATGTGGATCAAAGTATTTTCGCTACGCTGCAACAACAAATTTTCGATTACATGAACGCACGCTCGTGGACACAAGATGCTTACAGTCAAAATGAAAGAATTGAGTGTAGCATTTTTCTTCACATACAAGCTAGCCCTGCACAAGATAATTACACCGCCACGATTACCGTTTCGAGTTCGCGACCAATTTTTAGAAGCAGCTATTCCAGCCCCATGATGAACTTTATTGATAAAGACTTTCTTTTCACTTATTCACCAGGGCAACAAATTGAATTTAATGCCAATAACTACAATGGAAATTTATCGGCAGTACTTTCGTTTTACGCCTATTTAATGATTGGTTTAGATGCCGAAAGTTTTGCAAAAGGCGGTGGCGCAAAATACTTTACCATAGCAGAAAATATTATGAATACCGTGCCTAACAATGCTCCTGAAGCCAAGGGCTGGCGACCGTTTGACGGTATTAGAAACCGCTACTGGATAATCAATAATTTGAATGCAGGGAAATATGATGCCTACAAAGAAACTTTATACCTATATCATTTTAAAGGGTTAGATCAATTTTACGATAAGCCGGAAGAAGCTCGAACAAATATCACTACTGCCATTGCCGGTTTGGAAAGCATTGCAAGAGATAATCCCAACAATGTTTTGCTCAACATGTTTATGCAAGCAAAGAGCGATGAACTCACGGGAATTTTTACCGGAGCGCCACAAAGCGAAAAATCAAAAGCAGTTATTTCACTTAGAAAAATTGACCCTTCAAACGCTTCTAAATACGATAAAATCCTGAAAGGGAATTAGCCTTCTATCTAAACTTCTACGCTTCTATCCTTATACTTCTTTAAAGATAAATTTTTTAAAAGTATTTAAATGCTTTTATTTTAATTTCTTAGATTTACGAAGTATTTCTAATTACTATTTAAAAATTATTTGCGATGAAACAGTTTAGCATTTTAGTACTCACTATCTTTCTCTTAGGCAACACATTTGCAACAGCATCAAATAGCAATACTGCAAAAGCTACCGAAACAGGAATTCAATTTCAAAATATAACATTTGCACAAGCATTACAAAAAGCCAAGCACGATAAGAAATTGATATTTCTAAATGTTTATGCCACATGGTGTGCGCCTTGTATGTCGCTCCAAAAAACCACTTTTAAATCGGCAAAAGTTGGGGAAGTGTTTAATAAGAATTTTATCAATTTATCTATTGATGCCGAAAAGGGTGAGGGTGTTGGAATTTCGCAGCGCTATCAAGTTACAGCACATCCTTTAATGCTTGTAATAAATGGCGAAGGCAAAGTTGTAAAACGTATTCTTGGTTATGTAAATAATGAGCAGTTATTCTCAGAGATGAAATCATATATTAAGTAAAAAAAAGCAGCTATAACTACTAGAAACAAAAAAGGCAGTGAATTACTTCACCGCCTTTAAAGTTGTAGCCCGTAGGAGAGTCGAACTCCTCTTTCCTCCGTGAAAGGGAGATGTCCTAACCGATAGACGAACGGGCCTTGTTGAAAGCGGCTGCAAAAGTAAAAATTATCTATTAAGTTCAAAGAGATAATTAAAATTCTTAGAAGATTTTTTTTTGAGTCCCTCTACACAAACACCAAATCAGAATTCTGTTTAATCGCAGCTTCAATATAATCGAAAGTGGTAAGTATTTCCGGTGCATTAGGCTTTATGCAAATCGTGTGTTCAAAGTGAGCAGAAGGTTTTCCATCTCGTGTTACAATAGTCCAATTATCATCGGCAGTATAAACCTCTCTTACGCCTAAATTCACCATCGGCTCAATGGCAATTGTTAGATTGGTGAGCAATTTTTTTCCATCTCCTCTCCTACCTACATTTGGCACTTGTGGCTCTTCGTGCAGATTTTTCCCTAAACCGTGCCCTACCAAATCTTTCACACAAGTGTATGGATTTTCTTTCTCACAATAGTTCTGCACTGCATACGAAATATCGCCAACACGATTATTGGTAACTGCTTTTTCAATACCCAAATACAAACTTTTTTTAGTTACACGCATCAGTTGCAACAAACTTTCGTCCACATCAGGAAAAGCAAGGGTATATGCCATATCTGCATGATAGCCATTTAAAAACACGCCACAGTCTAAACTCACAATGTCTGTGCTTTTGTATGGTTTATCGCTTGGGAAGCCGTGTACAACTGCTTCATTCACCGAAATACACATGGTGTAAGGAAATCCATTGTAATTTAGAAATGAAGGCGTAGCACCATGATCCTTTATCATTGTAAAGGCAATTTTATCTAACTCTAAACCTGTTTTTCCAATCTTAATTTCTTTAGTAACCTCTCCTAATACTTTGCTTAGCAAAGCTGCGCTGGAACGCATTTTTATTAGCTCTTCCTCTGTTTTTACTTGTAGTCCCATTATCTTATTTATTACTGATAAAATCACCTTTCGATAAAATTAAAAAACCCTCTCTTGGTTGGAGAGGGTTTCAAAAATATATTTATTTTTCAATTACATTGAAGCCATTGCATAACCTTGTCTTCCTTTAATTCTTCCGGAAGAAGTTAAGCCATCATAGTGGCGATTTAGCAAGTGCGTTTCAATATTTTGCAAAGTATCTAAAATTACACCAACCATGATAATTAAAGAAGTACCACCATAGAAAAGTGCAAATGATTGTTGTACATTTATTAGCATCACTATTGCCGGCATTATTGATACAAAGCCTAAGAAAATAGCGCCCGGTAAAGTTATTCTTGAAATTACGGTATCAATAAAGTTAGCAGTTGCCTTACCTGGTTTCACACCCGGAATAAATCCATTGTTGCGCTTCATTTCATCAGCCATTTGAGTTGGATTGATAATTAAGGCAGTATAGAAATAGGTGAATACTACAACTAATAAAAAGTAAGTTGTGTTGTACGGTATAGAACGAATATCGTTAAAAGCAATTAAGAACGAATTGTTTTGATCCATACCCGGAAGAAACTGTGCAATAGTAGCCGGTAAAAACATCAAAGCTTGCGCAAAGATAATTGGCATTACACCCGCAGCATTTATCTTTAAAGGCAGGTACTGACGAACGCCTCCGGCCTGCATCATTCTGCCGCCTTGTACAATATTTCTTTTAGCATACTGCACCGGAATTCTTCTTGTTCCTTGAACCAATACGATACATCCTGCAATTACTACCAACAAGAATGCCAACTCTAAAACAAACACGATTAAACCACCGCTTTGCAAACGAGAAGATGCTTCTTGAATTAAAGAACTTGGGAAATGCGCCAAGATACCAACCATGATAAGTAAAGAGATACCGTTTCCTAAACCTTTATCGGTAATTTTTTCACCCATCCACATCACGAACAATGTGCCTGTGGTAAGCACAATTACTGTTGATATTGCAAATAGTGTTGGAGAAATTAAAACTGCCGCGCCATCAATACTGGTTAAGTAAACTACATAACCCGCACCTTGGAAAGTTGTAACTGCAACTGTTAGCCAGCGAGTGTATTGATTTATAAGCCTTCTGCCACTTTCGCCTTCTTTTTGTAACTTTTGAAAATATGGAACTGCAATAGTAAGCAACTGAATTGCGATAGATGCAGAGATATAAGGCATAATACCTAATGCAAAAACAGATGCACGACTAAATGCACCTCCCGCAAATAAGTTTACCAAGCCTAAAATACCTCCGCTCCCTTGGCTTTGCAAAGCAGCCAAAGCATTTGGATCTATTCCCGGCAAAGTAATAAATGTTCCTACGCGGTAAATTAAGATAAACCCAAACGTGAGTAAAATTCGTTGCCTGAGCTCTTCTATTTTCCAAATATTAGAGAGTGTTTCAAAAAGTTTCTTCATCGAAAGATAAGTATAATATTATTTCACTATTGTAACTGTACCGCCTAAAGCTTCAATTTTTTGCTTGGCACTTTCGCTAATAGCGTGTACACTCACGTTCACTTTAGAAGTAAGTTCGCCATTTCCTAAAACTTTTACTAATTCTGTTTTGCCTAACTGTCTGCTAGTACGAAGGCTTTCTACAGTAATTTCTGTAAGGTTAAACTTTTCCACTAATTGTTGAATTTTACCCAAATTAAGTTGGTTGTATTCTACACGGAAAGGATTTTTAAATCCGAACTTAGGCAAACGTCTTTGCAAAGGCATTTGACCACCTTCGTGTCCTTTCTTAGCTTTGTAACCTGAACGGCTTTGAGCGCCTTTATGACCACGTCCGGCAGTTCCGCCAGTTGTGCTTCCTTGGCCGCGACCTAATCTTTTTTTGGTTTTGGTAGCGCCTGTTGCAGGAGCTAAATTATATAATTCCATTTCGCTTATTTTCTTTTGTTATCTGTTTAGAATATTAAACCGCTTCTACTTTTAATAGGTGTTTAACTTTAGCAATTTGACCTTCTAATGATGGATTCAATTCCACTTCTTTAGAAGAGTTCATTTTCTTTAAACCAAGAGCAGAAAGTGTTCTTTTTTGTCTTCCTGTGTGATCTATCTCACTTTTTACTTTTGTAATGCGGACTTTAGGCATAACTTATTTTTAATTACTTTATTGGAATTATCCTTTAAATACTTTTTCTAACGCAACTGTTCTGTTTCTTGAAACAGTGTAAGGATCACGCAATTCGCTTAGAGCAGAAAGCGTAGCCTTAATTACGTTTGCAGGGTTTGAACCACCCAAAGATTTTGCTAAAACGTCTTTAATTCCGGCACTTTCCAATACTGCACGCATTGAACCTCCGGCAATTACTCCAGTACCTTGTGTTGCTGGCTTCAACATTACTTTTGATGCACCGAATTTACCGTGTTGAACGTGAGGAATTGTACCTTTAAAAATTGGCACACTCACCAAGTTTTTCTTTGCGTCATCAATAGCTTTTTGGATTGCTTCTTGCACTTCGCGTGCTTTGCCAAGACCTTCTCCTACAATACCATTTCCGTTACCTACTACCACCGTAGCTGAGAATGAAAATGTTCTTCCACCTTTGGTTACTTTAGCTACTCTGCGAACATTAACTACTTTTTCTTTAAGTTCCAGTTCGCTGGCTTTTAATTTTGTTACGTTTAAACGCGCCATTTTTATTGATATTTTACTTATATTTTCGGTTTGTTTCCGAAAAAAGGACTGCAAAGATAAATTTTTGCTACATAATTCCAATACGTGCATTTTTTTATTTTACAGAATTTTCAAAATCTTGACTAAAACGTTGCATTTTCAAGCTGCTTACGCTTTAATCAAATGAAAATATTTTTCTATTTCAAAACATTTCTAACTGCTTTCTAAGTTTTTCTGCTTGTGTTTGAATAAATTTTCGCTCTACTTTTTCCGTTTGTTCAATTCTTCCCAACATGGGCAAATTGGTATAATTCAAAATATATTCTTCAGAAGAAGGCGTTGGTTCTCCATTAAATATGATTCCTAAAATTTCTACTCCTGCGGCATTTAGCATTTCGCAAGTGAGAATGGTGTGGTTTATACTTCCCAAATAATTTTTTGAAACCACAATCGCGGGTGTTTCCCAGTCCACAATTAAGTCTAAAATTACTGATTCATCATTTAGCGGCACCATAATTCCGCCTGCGCCTTCAATAACAAGTGTGTTCTTAGTTTGGGGGATTTTAATTTTATCAGGTTCAATTCGTGTATTTTCTTTTTTAGCGGCAAGGTGTGGCGATACCGGTTCTTTAAAACAATATGCCGATGGGTGAATTACAATATTCTCAAAACAATGCCGCCTCACAAAATCGCTATCTGTTCCTTCTACACTGCCGCTCTGCACTGGTTTCCAATAGTCAGCTTTTAGCGCTTCGCATAAAATAGCAGATATTACTGTTTTCCCAATATTGGTATCAATTCCGGTAACAAAAATTCGTTTGGGAAGTGCTATCATTTTAAATAAGAAATGGTTTGCAGTAAATCATTTATTTCTTGTGTAGTGTTGAAACTGTGTAAACAGATTCTAATTCGCTCTGTATCTTTTGCAACTGTTGGCGAAAGAATAGCGCGAACTTCAAAGCCTTGTTGTCTTATTTTTTCTGCCGCTGTTTTTGCATTTTCGTTTCCGGGAATAAAAAGTGTTTGAATTGCAGAAGGAGATTCGGCAAATTTAAACTCTGTAATTCCTTTAGTTACGCTTGAAAATAGCTGAATGTTTTGCATCAACTTTTTTCGCTCTGCTTCACAAGCAGTTGAGGCAAAATATTCATAGCAACTACGAATGGCGCAAACAGAATGTAGCGGCATGGCTGTGCTAAAAATAAACGGGCGGCTGTAATTCACTAAAAACGATTTTACACTTTCGTTGCAAAGCACTACTGCGCCATGCACTCCGGCAGCTTTGCCAAAAGTGTGAATACGAATAAAAATATCTTGATGTAAATTTTGTTGTTGTGCCCAGCCTTCGCCTTTTTCACCATAAATACCGGTGCTGTGTGCTTCATCTAATATAATGGCTGCATCATATTTTTTTGCCAGCGCAACTATTTCTTTTAATGGAGCAAAATCACCATCCATTGAGTAAAGTGCTTCAATAGCTATAAATTTAAAATTATGCGTTGCAGCAAGCTTTTCTTCTAAATCTTTAATTGAATTATGCTTGAAAGCAGTTGCTTTTGCCTTACTCATTTTTATGCCATCGTGCATACTTGCATGTATCAATTCATCATAAAAAATAGTAGCATTTTTATATGGAAGCGCACTCAGCACACCCAAATTTGCATTATAGCCCGAATTGAATAATAGTGCGGCTTCTGTTTGATGAATATTGGCGAGCAGCGTTTCTGTATCTTCTACAAATTGCGAATTGCCAGAAAGTAACCGTGAACCTGTGGCACCAAACAATGGCATATTGTGTGGGACCTTTCGTATAATTTTATTTAAAGGAAATGCCAGCGATTTATTAGTGGCAATTCCTAAATAGTCATTTGAAAAAAAATCTACTTTAGCTTCGGGTAAAAACAACTTCCTAAAAGTATTTTGTTCTTTTCGCTCTCTAATTTTTTCTTCAATATATTTAGAAACAGAATGGCTCATTTACAAATGTTTTTTTTCCAAGACTTCACAAATTACATTTTCTCCGGAACGCGAATGCCGAGCAATTTCATGCCTTCGTTTATTAACCTTGCCACTTGAGCAGAAAGTAAAACTCTAAACTTTTTTTCTGCTTCGTTTTCTGCAGCAAGTACAGGTTGCTCGCTATAAAATTTGCTATATGCTTGTGCCAATTTATACACATAATTTGCCACTTCGCTTGGGTCGTATTTTTCGGCTGCGGTAGTAAGCATATTGGGATAATCGCTAAGCATTAAAATTAAATCGCGTTCAGTGTTGCTTAGCGCAACTGCATCTTTCAGCTTTTGCTCTACTGCTCCGGCTTTGCGCAAAATGGCACAAATTCTTGCATGTGCAAATTGAATGTAAGGTCCGGTATGTCCATGAAAATCTATGCTTTCTTCTGGGTTGAAAATTATTTTCTTGTATGGATTCACGCGCAGCACAAAAAACTTTAATGCACCCAAACCTATTGTTTTGTATAGCTCTTCCGCTTGTTCATTGGTAAAGCCGTCAATTTTGCCCAAAGCTTTTGTTTGCTCTTCGGCAATGCGCAATACTTCTGCAATTAAATCATCGGCATCAGCAGTTTTACCTTCTCGGCTTTTAAATCTGCCGGTTGGCGATTCCACTAAAGCATAGCTTAAATGGTAAATTCCATCAGCCCACTTCTTTCCTAATTTTTGAAGTGCCAATTTCAATACTTTAAAATGGTAATCTTGTTCGTTGGCAACTACATAAACCATTTTATCCATTGCAAATTCATCGTAGCGGAGTTGTGCTGTGCCCAAATCCTGCGTAATGTAAATGGAAGTGCCATCGCTGCGCAAAAGTACTTTCTCATCTAAGCCATCTGCGGTTAAATCTATCGCTACTGCACCATCAGCACGTTTGTAAAACACCTTTTTTTCTAAGCCTTCTGTTATTACACTTTTGCCGAGTTTGTAAGTTTCGCTTTCGTAATAGTTTTTTTCAAAATCTACTCCAATGTTATTGTATGTTTGGTTGAAACCTTCATATACCCAAGCATTCATTTGTTTCCAAAGGTTCACGGTTTGCTCCTCTCCTGCTTCCCACTTCAACAACAATTCTTTTGCAAATTGAAAAATTGGAGTTTCCTGCTCTGCCACTTCGCGTTCTTTTCCTAAATGCTTATACACATTTGCTACATCTTCCGGAATATGATGAATTGCGCGCAATTGCTCTTCAACAATTCTACCAAACAGCACATAATAATCGCCCACAAAATGGTCGCCTTTTATTCCTGTGCTTTCTGGTGTAGCGCCTTTACTGCGTTCAATATAAGCAGCCATGCTTTTGCAAATTGCAATGCCGCGATCGTTGTAGATATTTGCCTTTATTACTTTGTATCCGTTTGCCTTTAAAATTTCGCACATAGCAAAACCAAGAAACATATTGCGCACATGCCCAATATGCAAAGGCTTATTAGTATTGGGTCCGCCATATTCTACCAGCACTTTTTCAGCTTTTTTAGAGTGGGTGGTAAATTGCGCTTTTGCGGCAATTTCTTGCAATTGTATTTGCCAAAAAAGGTCGCTGAATTTCACATTGATAAAACCTGTTTTTAAAGCAGCCGAAGCAATTTGAAAATTGCCTTTATCATACTCCGCAATTACCAATTTAAAATTGCTTTCGTTTATCAATTTTTCACCAAAGGCAGTATTATCTAAGGTTGTGAATTTTCTAAGCCCATTAAAATTAAATGAATAATCGCCCGTGCTTCTAAAATTGGGATTTGTAAGCGAAATATTCAGAAAATTAGGATTGTTTTCTATACCAAACTCTTGCTGGCAATAATCTAAGATACTTGCTTTAATTGCGTTTAACACCTTCATGCTGCAAACTAAATAATTTTTTTGTGCATGAAGCTTGCAAGCAAAAGTATTAGTGCTTTATTAACTTGATGCTTCTATTCCCAGAAAGCGAATTTGTAACTTGAAGCAAATACATTCCTTGTGTAAATTGGCTAATATCAAAATTGGTGTCGCTTGTAAAACTACCTTGTTGCACAACTTTCCCTTTCATATCCAATAGTGCAAAATGATAATCACCAGAAGTATTCATTTTTAAATTCACTATGCCGGAAGTCGGATTTGGATAAACTTCAAAATCGTTTAAAGTTGGCGTTTTTATTGCTGTTGTAACTGTAAAAGTTGAATCTTTCACAATCGGTTTTTCTTTATTTATTATCCAATTGCGTGGGTCAATTTTTTTTACTCCGGTAAAATTATTAGTGTTTGGAAAAGCTATTTGTGTTTGTGCTCCATCTATTGAAAACCTCATTACAGTATCGGTTCCTGTGCTACGGCTAAAAAGTAATTCAAGGTCATTTGTAAACACCGAAGTAACACTTGGCTTAGAAACTGTAGCATTTACTTCTATATAAAAATTTGCATTGTCTTTATTCCAGCGAACACCGTAAGTAGGATAACCTTCACCATAATACCACTGCTCGGCAAAATCTGTAAAACTTTTACCGCTTACGTTTTCAAACACCTGAATTAAATCCATTGCAGAAGCATTTGAGTCGGCATATTGAAACTGAATTTGTTTTAATGCACTAAGAAATTTCGCATCATCATTCATTAAAAAACGCAAGGTATGCACAATAGCTGCGCCTTTATCGTAAACCAATCGGCTATCGAAAATACTTTCATCGTTAAGAGAATCTTTTACCCAAACCGATCCACCTAAACTATCCATCACATTATTGTGACGGTTGAGCATATTTGGCGCTCTATCTGCCGGATATAAATACTCCAACATCAAATCTTCGGCATAGGAAGCAAAGCCTTCGCTCACCCAAATATTTGACCAAGAACTACAAGTTACATGATCGCCAAACCATTGGTGTGCCAATTCATGTGCAGTAAGCGTGTTCATAAAAAATCCTTGCGTTGTCATAGTTTGATGCTCCATTCCTCCTGAAATTGGAGCCATGCAATGACCATATTTTTCATTCCCAAAAGGATACGGGCCAAATAAATTTGCGAATAACTCTAAGAAATCTGCCGTTTCATCAACATCTTTTTTCACATAAGGCAAAGTTTGCGGATTATCGTAAATATAATTTTGAATAAGCACAGAATCGGAAAAAACCGGATGCGCATACACATTGTATTCTACATATTTTGCAACCGCTACCGAAATTAAATAATACGCAATCGGGTGCTTATGTTTCCACTCAAATCTATGCTTGCCGTTTCCCAAATCAACTACCTGCTGAAGCAATCCATTTGAACCTGCTTTGCAATTCAAAGGCACCGTAATCCATACTGCGCAACTATCTGCTTTATCCTTCAAATCTTGTTTACAAGGAAACCATTCATAAGCCATAAATGGTTCCGAAAGCGACCATGTAACGGTGTTTCCCCACGATGGGGAACTGGCATTGCTCATTCCACCGCCACCGAAAGGATTGTTTTGAGAAGTTGGCGGAGTTCCGGCATAATCAATTGAAAGTATGAAATTTTCACTCTGCAATTTATTCACCGGAATATATAATATATTTCCTGAATGAACAAACGAAGTTGAAGCACCATCAACCAAAACAGAAGAAACATTTAGCGATTGGTATAGCTCAAGAATTGCAGTGTCCAAATTTACACTTGCCGTTGCATGAATTTCAACTGTGCCCGAAAGTGCAGTTGAATTATTTGTCATATTCAGGTTTAGAAAATAGTAATGAATATTATACTTCGAAGCTTGAATTTGTTGAGAAGCAGAAAGTAATTTGTTTTGCGCTGTGGCATTTACCATTTGCTTTACACCCGAACAAAAATGAGCAGTATTTTGCGAAAAGCTATTGAGTGCAAAGGCGAGAAATAAAGTAAGTGTTATTGATTTCATATTTTAATTTTCAAAAAAGGTAATACCTAAAACTAAAAAAGCTCACACAATTTTTTGTATGAGCTTTTGTTTATATTTCAAACAAGTTTGAGTTTTTGTTTATGCTTCTTTAGTTTCTTCTACTGCAACCGGAGCAGCTGCATTTACTTTGCTATCTACTTTAATAGTTACGTGGTTGCTACGCTTGCGAATACGGTAAGCACGACCTTGTGGAGCCGGTAAAAAACGTTTAATTGAAGTGCCTTGGTTTACGAAAATTTCTTTTACAAAAAGTTCGTTATCTTCAGGGCGAGCATCGTTTTTCTGTTGCCAGTTGTTGATAGCGCTCTTCAATAATTTTTCCAATTTCAAAGATGCTTCTTGTTTGCTAAAACGCAAAATCACTAAAGCTTCTTCTACTTTTTTACCGCGAATTAAATCGGCTACCAATCTCATTTTTCTATCGCTGGTAGGATTGTTGTTTAAATGTGCTACTGCTTCCATTTCAATATTCTTTTATTCGTTTAAGCGAAATTATTTTTTCTTATTTCCTCCGTGTCCTCTAAACTGGCGAGTAGGGCTAAATTCGCCTAAGCGGTGGCCTACCATGTTTTCTGTAACATACACAGGGATAAATTTATTGCCGTTATGAACTGCGAAAGTATGACCAACCATATCAGGTAATAACATTGAAGCACGACTCCAAGTTTTAATTACGCCTTTTTTATTGGTTTCGTTTAGTTTAGATACTTTTTTAAGTAGTTTGTAAGCTACATAAGGTCCTTTTTTAATACTGCGTCCCATTTCTTTCTTTTTATAGATTAACTATTTAGCCTTTATTTAGCTTTTCTTCTTTGAATAATAAATTTGCTTGAAGCCTTTTTAGGTGAACGAGTTTTTAAGCCTTTTGCTTTCAAGCCTGTGCGGCTACGTGGGTGTCCACCCGAAGCGCGACCTTCACCACCACCCATTGGGTGATCTACAGGGTTCATTACAACACCACGGTTGTGAGGTCTTCTGCCTAACCAACGATTACGACCTGCTTTACCTAACGTTTGTTGGTTGTGGTCTCCGTTTGAAAGAATTCCAATTGTAGCTAAACAAGTTCTTAAAATTCTACGAGTTTCGCCAGAAGGCATTTTCAACACTACATAGCGTTCTTCTTTGGCTTGAAGCTGCGCAGAAGCTCCTGCACTGCGAACCAATACGCCACCTCTTCCTGGTTGCATTTCGACATTGTGAACGTTTACCCCAACCGGCATTTCGCCCAATGGAAGTGTGTTACCTACTTCTGGTTCAACTTTAGAACCGGCAACAACTGTTTGTCCAACTTTTAAACCTGCCGGAGCAAGAATATATCTTTTTTCACCATCAGGATAGTGAATAAGTGCAATAAATGATGTGCGGTTTGGATCGTATTCTATTGAAGCAACTTTACCCGGAATATCGAATTTGTCGCGTTTAAAGTCAATGATACGGTAGCGCTTTTTGTGTCCGCCACCCACGTAGCGAACGGTCATGCGACCAGCGCTGTTTCTACCACCTGAGCTTTTTTGTGGCCCTCCCAATAAACTCTTCTCAGGTTTGTTAGTAGTAATTTCTTCAAAGTTTACCAATTTGGTAAACCTCATACTCGGTGTGGTCGGTTTGTACTTTTTAATGCCCATGGCTATTTTTTTTCCTTATTTTAATTTTCAGCAGTTAGGTTTCTACTATAGTTTAATAATTAAGTACGATTTCGTGCTTATACGTTTCCGTAAAAGTCAATTACTTGTCCTTCTTTTAAAGTAACAAATGCTTTTTTGTAAGCTGCTTTCATTCCTTTTGCTAAGCCTTTTTTAGTGTAGCGGCTTTTTGATTTACCGGGAATTACTGCTGTGTTTACGCCTGAAACTTGCACGTTGTAGTATTGTTCAACAGCTTTTTGAATTTCAAGTTTGTTTGCACCGCGAGCTACTTTAAATACGTATGTATTTAACTTATCGTTAAGTTTTGTTCCTTTTTCAGTAATTAAAGGTTTGGTAAGAACTTCAGTTGCCATTTTTAATAAAATTAGTTGTTAGATAATGAAGTGGTGATGGCTTTAACCGCATTTTCGCTTAACACTAATTTCTTAGCATTCATAATATCGAAAATGTTTAGTGAAGTAGCTTGCACCAAATTAACTGTAGGAATATTTTTTGCGCTTTTATTTAAGCCGTTTGAAACTTCGTTGAAAACGATAGTGCTTTTTACACCATTCAAGTTCAAGTTTGAAAGAATACCTGCAAACTCTTTTGTTTTTGGAGTTTCGATATTAAAATCTTCCACCACAATGATGTTGTTGTCTTTTGCTTTGTAAGTAAGCGCACTCTTACGAGCTAATGCTTTTACTTTTTTGTTCAATTTAAAATCGTAGCTGTGAGGCTGCGGACCAAAAGTTCTACCACCACCGCGCACAAGAGGCGATTTCATATCACCACGTCTTGCACCACCGGTTCCTTTTTGGCGGAATGCTTTTTTGGTTGAGCGCGAAATTTCCCAACGCTCTTTGGTTTTATGTGTTCCTTGGCGTTGTGCTGCCTGATATTGGCGCACAGCTAACCAAACCACATGGTCGTTGGGTTCTATCCCAAAAATATCGGCTGCTAATTCCAGCTCGCGGCCGGTTTCTTTTCCTTCTTTATTAAGTACTTTAACCTTCATAATACTGCAAAATTTAAGCGAATTTTCGCATACGTCCCGAAAAAGGGAGTGCAAAAATAGAAAATAGAGGGAGGTTTACAAATTTTCGTGTAAAAAATAATACTGCTCAGTTAAAAAATAGCTGCGATGGCTGCTTTCACGTTGAAACCGAAGGCAAAATAGGGTACAAAAAATACTAATCCCCAAAGAATGCAAGAGGCAGTCATGCCCCAAAAAACTTTTCTGCGGTTAGCGGTAAACGATAGTGAAAACAAAACGCCTATTGGAATTGAAAGTATAACCGGTGTGAGTAATGCAATTCCGCTTAACCCAAATCTGCGTTTAATATGAACTAAAAAGCGGGTTCGCTTAGAAAATTTTTTGTTGTACTTATTGGGATATTTTTGAATTAACCAATTGCTAATAGCGCTGCCCAAATAGGTAAACAATAATACTCCGGCAATACCTCCTGCTACATTTGCCAGTGCACTTTCAATGCCCATACCACCTGCAATTACAGTAAGTGATGTAACACTAAACTTTGCTGTGCTAATAATAAAAATTGCCGCTTGCGCTATTAGGTTTTCCATTGAAGTTTGCGAATGTATGTTTTGATACGTTTACGAATTGTTAAAAGTTTAGTTTTATACGAAAAAAATTGCAAAAAGATTTAAACCGGATTTTGTAGTAGATTCTTTGCTATGATAAAATACTACTTTATATCTGCTTGACTCCTGTCCTATGAATGGGGAGCACTATACATCAAATACACCCAACTAAGGGTACAATATTTGAAAAGAGTACTACTCCATTACTTATTTGGTTTTACTCAATGTTTCTATTCTCTAAATCAAAGAACGGTTTAAGTGCATCAGAATTAGAAAGGCAAACAGGAGTTAATTACAAAACTGCTTGGAGAATCTTAATGAAGATTAGACAACTTACTAATACTGATACTTCACTTAATACAGGAGTATTTGAATTAGATGAAACCTTTATTGGTGGTAAGAATAAAAACCGTCATTGGGATAAAAAGGTAGCTAATTCACAGGGTAGAAGTTTCAAAGATAAAACACCAGTGTTTGGAGTTTATCAGAGAGGTGGTAAAGTAAATGCCTATGTAGTTGATAATACTAAGGCAGAAAGCTTAGTTCCTATTATTCAGCAAAATGTTGTAAAAGATAGTGTTGTTTACACTGATGAATGGACTGCATACAGCAGTTTAAATAAAGACTACCAACACAGTTTTGTACTCCATAATAGAAAGCAATACAAGTTTGAAGATTGCTGCACTAATGGAATAGAAAATTTTGGGTCTGTTCTTAAAAGGACTTTAGGAGGTAGTTATATTCATGTAAATAAAGAGTATTTACAGCAGTATGTTAATGAAGTAGCTTTTAGGTATAATAATCGTAATAGTGAAGTATTTAATGAGTTAGTTTCTCTTATTTCTTCTTAGGTATTACCTTCTTTAATACCTTCTCAAAGTCTTCTTTCCTTACTTCTTTAACTTTATTAGTTTTCTCAAATTCTTTAAAGCTTTTTTCTAAGTCATCTATTGTTTTAGGTGGCTTTTTCTTTGTTTTCATGTTTACGAAGATAGTTTTTAGATTTGTGTTATTATTTAACCAAAGGTTATACTATTGAAGTAAGAGAGAAACATAGTTAGTATAGTTGTTTACTATATTCCTGTAGTCTTAAATGTCCAAAATTTACAAACAAAACAGGGGATAGATGCAAGCAACACGCAAGTAAAGGCGTGGAACTTGTTATATTCTGTTCTGTAGGCTTTGGACAGCCTTAGACTGCGGATGCAACTTTGGTTCTACGCCTCTTTAGTTTGCCGCAAATCTAACTTTATGAAGTACTTCTTTCTTTTACTTCCTGTTTTCTTAGAAAGTCAATTGTTTTCACAGGTTAACAGGTATGATACTCCTGCGGAGCAACCTACTAATCAAAGCTATTATCAAATGTCTGATAATACTTATGAGCAACTAAAATCTACTTTATTAGCAAAACAGGCTCAATATGATGCTTTAAAGCAAAAACTTGAGTATGTGGAGCAAAGAGTATTTGACCTTAAATTAATGAACAACAAAAAAGACCTTCTTTTTGAATCTGAGTTAGATGGTATTCAAAACAAGATTGATTATTTAAGAGACAAAGACCTTACTCTTTACACAAGAGAAATTGAAGGTTTTAATCCAGCAATAAACAAGGCTTATCTTAGTTTCATTGATAGAAATAGAGCAAACTAAATTTACTCACTTATTTAAACGATAAATCTAATGTCAAATCTTATTAGAAGAGCAAAGTTTCAAGTAGGGCAAATTGCTTTTGAGAAAGGAACTAATGTTCAAATGACTATTCAAGAAGTAATAGAAGATAGAAATCCACCTATTCCTAATAGTAATAGACCTAGTACAGAGTTTAACGGTTACTATAAATGCAGTTATTTAGAGAATGGTATTAGAAAAGAAGCTAAAGTTGCAGAAGAAAATTTAAGTCTATTAATAGAGTAATTCTATCTTACTGCTTTTCGAGCCTCAATACTTAAATGAGGTTTATTACCTTCAGCAACATGAGCTGTATAAATCCTAACATCAATAAAAGTGTTAGGATTTTCTTTTTCTACTTCTGATAATACTTTAGCAGTTTTCTTTGCTAATTCAACAAGTTTTTTACTTAATAATGTTTCTTTTATCATTTTTAATAAGAAATAATGTCATTTTCAATTATTCAAATTATTTAGAATAATTAACAAACAAGGCGACTATTTGATTACCTGTAATTATTCTGTATTTTCAAAATCTATTAACAATATTTAACTACTGCCAATATGACACATGCCAGATATTGTTAAATTATTTTCTTTAGCTATTTTTAGCATTTAAGGCAATTCCCCTTTCAAAATCACCTTTGAGTACAATTTTTACACTTAATGAGTTAAGTTTGATAGTGTTTTGAAAGGGGAATTGCCTTAAAAAAATAGCTGCCACCATTTAAAAGTTTACACAAAAAGCTCCGCACAAATTTATATTTGCTTTTAATGACATTTAAAGGTGTAAAGGGAAGAGCAATAGCATTAGCATGGCCGGATACTACAGCAAGAGGCGATGAAACATGGATGCTGCTCTTAAAGAAAGCAGGTTTAGTAAAAAACCTAAACTTTAAAGTTGGACACGCTGCAATTATTTTAGTTGAAGATGGTTCGGGAGATTTATTCTATTTTGATTTTGGCAGATATGTTACTGCACGAGGCATGGGCAGAACGCGCTCTGCATTAAGCGACCCAAAATTAGTATTGCATACTAAAGCAAAAGTTAATGCCAATGGAAGTATTTTAAACTTACAGGAGATTGCAACAGAGTTAGATAATCTAAAACACTGTACGCATGGCAAAGGGCGAATATTTTTTTCTGTATCAGACACGCTGGATTTTAGAAAGGCACTCGCCTTTGCCAACAAAATGGTAATAAAAGGCTCTATGCCTTATGGCGCATTAGCATACAAAAACAATAGCTGCTCAAGATTTGTGGCACAAGTTTTAGTGGCAGGTTTGCAGCAGCAACATCCGGCAGTTCGGAAAATTATTTTACCGGAATCGCTGATGCCAAGCCCAATTAGTAATGTAGTTAATGCGCAGCACCACGGAGAAGTTTATTGCTACCATCAGGGTACTATGGAAGAAGTCAGCATGTCGAGAGTTCAATCACTAAAGTTTTTAATTAGCCAGCTAACTGATAATTTACAACACTCAACTTCTCGCGAATTGCCGAGCGACAATATAGCCGGTTCTATAAATGAACCAATGCGTCCATCTGACTTACCACACGATGCACAATGGCTTGGCGGCATTGGAGAAGGAGCTTGGTTTAGATTGCAGCTTATAAACCATTCCTTAACAGCCACACGCTACATGGAAAACGGCATAATAGATTTCTGTTTTCAATGCCAAAGTAATGAAGAACTAAACTCGAACTTGCCTTATCATTTTGTGTATGATAGCCATCATATTTTTGTTACCATTAGCCAAAACGGGAACAAGATTAAGCTATTGAATAGCGACTTAATTTAGGTATGATACTCAAAAATGGAATTCCACTTTAAAAAAGAATATTACAAACAAGAACAATACTGCACGACTCAAGTATTTGGGCGATAAACAATAGTGCCAAGCAGCTTTGCAAATTCTTTGCGTTGCTTGCTTAATTCTATGTGTTTGCTCATAAGTTCCATTAGCAACTCACTGTTGTCTTGTTTTTGACATTCAAGAATTTGTGCTTCAATAATTCGCAATTGTTTTAGGTTGTAAAACTGTTTTAATCGTATTAAAGTGCTTTCAATATCTCGAATAAAAAGATGCTTTTTTTCAGGAACAACAATCTTATGTTTTGTCCACCAATTATCGCTTACTTGATATTTTTCTGCCGTGATGTTGAGTGCCGAAATTCGTATTTCATCATTCTGGTGCGAAGTATAAAAAATAGAGTTGTGATAATTGTTTTGCTCAGCTTCTTCTTTAATCAATTTGGTGATTGCTTGCAAGTGTGGCGCTTCAATTTCAATGCCATCTAATTCTTCCAATAAAAATATGGTGATATTTGTTTCACTTCCATCTTCTTCTTTTATTGCCCAGTCGCCATATTCCAGAAACAGGCGGATAATTCCTTCTTCTAAAATTTTTTGTGTTTCAGGAAAACTGTGAACTTGCTGACTGTGAATTTTTTCAATTTCTTCATGCTCTTTGGTAGTGATAATTGGCTGAGGAATTTCGCTGGTTTCATTTGCTAATTTTCTTCTTAATTTATTCACTTCAACCGTAACCAATTGCTCCGGCATATCAAAGTGTTGTGAGCATTCTTTGCAATAAACAGCACGCTGTATCGGGTCTGGAATTTTTGCAATTGAAACAAGAATTTCGCGAATAAGTTCGCTCTTTTTAATTGGGTCGTTGGCTGCTTCTTTTGCAAAAAGTGAAGTTTTAAAAAGGATTACATCTTTCTTATTTTCTGCAATATATTTTAGGAAACCTTCGCCACCTACTTTTTTTACGTAGCTATCTGGATCTTCGGGTTCGGGCAAAAGCACAATGCGCACATTCATGCCTTCTTCCAAAATCATATCTGTGCCGCGAAGCGCAGCTTTAATTCCTGCTGCATCGCCATCGTAAAGCATGGTAATGTTTTGCGTCATTCGCTTCACCATGCGAATTTGGTCTGTAGTGAGCGAAGTGCCGCTCGAAGCCATAGTATTTTCTATACCTGCACGGTGCAAAGAAATTACATCGGTGTAGCCTTCCACCAAAAAACATTCATCGTATTTACGCACGGCTTGTTTGGCAAAAAATGCACCGTAAAGAATTTTACTTTTTTGATAAACTTCATTCTCTGAAGTGTTGATGTACTTTGGGCTTTTTTCGTCTTTCTTTAAAATTCTTCCACCAAAACCTTGCACTTTTCCGTTGATGCTGTGAATAGGAAACATTACACGGTTTCTAAAAAAATCGCGCATTCCGTAATCGTGGTCGGCAACCAATCCTGCTTTTACCAAAATATCTTTCTGAAAAGCATTTGCGAGTGCGTGGCGTGCAAAAATGTCTTTGCCATCGGGCGCAAAACCCAACTGAAATTTTTCTATTGTGGCAAGGTCGAAACCACGCTCTTTAAAGTATGCCAAACCAATTCCTCCGGCTTCTTCGTTCAATAAAAAATTAGTGAAATATTTTTGAGCAAAACCATTTGCAATAAAAATACTTTCGGTGAGCGATTGCTGCTCTATTTCTTCTTTGGATTTCTCTTCGTTTGTTTCTTCAATTTCAACATTGTATTTCTTGGCAAGTTGGCGGAGCGCATCAACATAGCTGAGTTGCGCATATTCCATTAAAAATGTAACTGAATTTCCAGCTTTGCCGCAGCCAAAACATTTGTAGATATTTTTTGCGGGAGATACATTAAACGAAGGCGTTTTTTCGTTGTGAAAAGGACACACGCCCAAATAGTTTGCTCCGCGTTTTTTCAATGCCACATATTCGCCCACCACTTCTTCTACGCGGGCTTCTTCCATAATTCGCTGAATGGAATATTTACTAATCACGTGGTAAAAATAGTTTTTTCATCGAAGCAATTTTGAAACACGAAATAGGAATATGATTTTTTGGACAAGTTTGGGTTGGAATAAAAACTAAGTTTGATGCAGCTTTCGCAAGGAAAGAGCTGTGTATTTTTATTCGTAAACGCGCTTGTTTTCCTGAAAACAATATTTATATTAGCCGCTTCTGCTAATAGTATCAATTAACAAAACAAAATAATAAGGGTGGAAAATAAAGACGGAAAATACAGTGGTTACTTTAGTAAAAAACTCCGCGCGGGAAAAAGAAGAACTTATTTCTTTGATGTGAGAAGCACTAAGCAGGGTGATTTTTTCTTAACTATTACCGAAAGCAAAAAGAAGTTTGATAGCGATGGTTACGAAATGCACAAAATTTTCTTGTACAAAGAAGATTTTAAAAAGTTTATGGAAGCGCTAAACGAAACTGTAGATTACATAAAGAGCGATTTGCTTCCTGATTATGATTTTGAGTCTGAACGCCCGTCATTTGCAGCAAAGCGCGAAAACGAGGAAGGCGCACATGAAGAAGAAAATGAGTCTTATTCTCAAAGCGCTGACAACTCTGAAAATTCAAATGATACACATAAAGAATTAGATGAAGAAGATATGACTTGGAATTAATTTCAAGTTATATCTTCTTTTAAAAACTTATATCTCTCTTTTGCCGTCAAAACTTTCTAAATAATCGGCAACTCTACGTACAAAACTTCCGCCCAAAGCGCCATCTACAATTCTATGGTCGTAGCTGTGGCTTAAAAACATCATGTGGCGAATTCCAATGGTATCACCGGTTTCAGTTTCTATTACTACTGGTTTTTTCTTTACTGCGCCTGTGGCTAAAATGGCAACTTGCGGTTGCATTATCACCGGAGTTCCCATCACGTTTCCAAAAGTTCCTACATTGGAAACCGTGTAAGTTGCACCTTCAATATCTTCAGGTTTTAGCTTATTGTTTCGGGCGCGATTTGCTAATTCATTTACTTGCATTGCAAGCCCAGCCAAATTTAACTGGTCGGCATTTTTAATTACAGGCACTATTAAGTTGCCGCTTGGCAAAGCAGTTGCCATGCCAATATTGATATCTTTTTTTACAATAATTTTTGTGCCATCAACGCTGCTATTTACCAAAGGAAAATCTTTAAGCGCTTTAATAATTGCTTCAATAAAAATTGGTGTGAAAGTAAGGTTCGCGTTATAGCGTTCTTTAAATTTATCTTTCACTTTGTTTCGCCATAAAACAATATTGGTAACATCAGCTTCCACAAACGAAGTAACGTGTGCTGAAGTGTGTTTGCTTTTTACCATGTTTTCAGCAATGAGTTTCCTCATTCTGTCCATTTCTATAATTTCAACATTGCCGCTGTAACTCTTTGCCGGAGCAACAGTTTCTGTTGCTGGTTTTTGTTCCGTAATAGGCTGAGTTGTTTGGGCAACTTGTGTAGCTTGAAGTGGAGCAATTTTTCTGTTTTCTACATAAGCTAAAATATCTTTTTTAGAAACTCTACCTCCGGCTCCTGTGCCTTGCAAGTTTTCTAATTCACTCATGCTTATGCCTTCTTGGCGTGCAATGTTTAGTACCAATGGAGAATAGAATCTATCACCGGTTGGCGCTGCTGAAGTTTGTGCTACAACCGCAGTTGCCACAGGTGCAGAAACTGCAGCAGGAGCAACCTTTTGAGCAGGAGCGGCAGAAGTTGAAGCGCCTTCGGTTTGGATAACGGCAACCGCTTTTCCAACAGCAACCACATCACCTTCTTTAAAAAGAATTTCGCCCATTACGCCACTTACTGGCGATGGCACTTCAGAATCAACTTTATCGGTGGCAATTTCAAGAATTGCATCGTCTTGTTTTATTGCATCACCTGGCTTTTTCAACCACTTTAAAATTGTTGCTTCCGTAATACTTTCGCCCATTTTGGGCATAATCAATTCAAAATTTGCCATAAGTTTTAGAACTAATGTTCGCGGCTAAAATAGAAAATCCGCTGTAGCTTTATAGTTTGTTGGAATTTAGAATAAACGTTGCTCACTTACTAAAATACCGTCTTCATCAATAGTAACGAAATGCCCGGGCACAAAATCTACGCCTGCAAAGGTTACTTTTATTTGTTCTTGGCCTTCGTTTCTTTTTACGGTTTTAAAAGGATGGGTATTAAGCGCTTTTACACCTAAATGCAGCTCCTTTAATACTGCGCTATCGCGAACGCAGCCATAAATTATTAAACCCTGCCATAAGTTTTTCACAGCTAATTCACCCAATTTATCACCCAATAAAGCGCATCGCAAAGAGCCTCCGCCATCAACTACTAATACTTTTCCGGAGCCGTTTTGCTCCAGCATTTTTCGTACTAAAGAATTGTCTTCAAAAATTTTGAGAGTAACAATTTCACCACTAAATTTTTTTGTGCCGCCAAAGTCTTTAAACATTGGTTCTGCGGCTTTTACAAGCTCTGGAAATTGATCGCTTAAATCAGCAGTATTCATCTTTTTTTTTAAATGTTATGTGCATCACAAAACTATCAAAGAATTTAAAACCATATTCGATAAAATTTTTTGTTGTTTTTAAGTGAAGAATAAAAGCAACCAATTGTTTTTTTAACTCGACTAATTTGGGACAGAACTATCACTTCTTTAAATATATTTACGTGCTGATAAACAACAGAAAAAAACGGACGAATGAAGGTTAGAAGTTTACACACTGCAATATTGTGTTTTGCATTGTATTTAAACAGTTTTGCACAAGTAATTCCAAATAATTACACATTAGGAAATGTTCGCGATATAAACATAAGCAATGGAACATTTAGTGATAATGGCGAATTGGGGTCTAAGTATTTTATTACCACATTGCATGGCGAAAGTATTTTAGATGTTTATTTTGAAAAGTTTGAAATTCCTACCGGTGGTATTTTAAAAGTTTACAATGGGAAAGATGCCAATGGAGAATTGTTAGGTATTTTTACTAATGGCAAAATAGCTAACCTGCACGGAAAAGAATTGACCTTTGAATACTTTCCACCAAACACGATTGCAAAAGATGCTTTTTATTTTAGAGGAAAAGCAAAAGCGCAGCAGCAAGAAAATAATGGAGCGGCAAGAGCTAATAATCCTGCAAGTGATTGCCCGGGAGCAATTCCTTTGTGCCAAAACCTTACAGCCGTTGCTTTAGCAGGGCAATACACAGATATTGGATTAGTGAGTGATGATGGCGGAAGTTGCTATGGAGGCACAGGACAAGGCGGTTCAGTTTGGTATTCTTTTCAACCGCAAAGCGATGGGCCTTTAGATTTTACAATTACACCAACAGGCTCTACCGATTACGATTTTGTGCTGTGGGATATTACTGCCGGTTGTGGAAATGGCAGCCGCACAGAAGTGAGTTGTAACTATTCTTTGTATTCTGGAAATACAGGAATAAGCAGTGTAAATTGTAATGAAAGTTATGGAGGAGGGGGAAACTGCAGTAACAATACTTGTACTACGGATAGCAAAGGCTCTGATTGTAATCGTTTTAATAGAAGACCAAATGTACAGTCGAGCAGGAAGTATGCTGTTTGTATCAATTTTTACAGTGGTTCCAATGATGGTTTTAATATTGAATTTAAAAAGGAAAGTGGTTCGGTAAATATTACAGATGTAACTCCGCCAACAATCATAAATGCGGCTGCCAATGCTTGTCCTTCTGCTTCTCAATTCGATATTTTATTTTCGGAATATGTGGATTGCAGTACTATACAAGCAAGTGATTTTACATTAGTAGGGCATTCAATAAGTTTAAATCCGCTGAATTGTAATAACAACAGCACAAATAGTGTTTCCATTACCATTACTCCAGCGCTTACTTCAGGCACTTATTCCCTACATGCACAAGACATAAAGGATTTATGTGGCAACAATATGAACTCCAATTTCAGTATTGTAATTGGTAGTAGCCCAACTGCAACTGCTACATCATCAGGTAATATTTGCAAGAGTCCGGGTCCATTAGGAATTGGAACAACCTATACTCCCAATTTTGTAACACTTACTGCTTCCGGAGGAACTTTTTACAAGTGGAGTGATGGACAAACCGGTGCCTCTATTACTGTTTCCCCAACTGCTACTACCACTTACACTGTTACCGTTACCCAAGGTGCTTGCCCTGCAACCAAAACAGTAACCGTAAATGTAGAAAATGCTCCAACTGTTAGTATTCCCAATCAAAACTTTTGTGCGGGGCAAACCAAAACACTCACAGCAACTGGTGGCGGAACCTACCAGTGGTATTCCAATCCATCATTGTTTAGCAATGGAACAGCAGTACCCGGTGGTAATGTTGCCACTATAAATGTTTCCCCATCGGCAACAACTACTTACCGTGTGGTAGTAACCAGCCCTGCAGGTTGTAAAGGTCAAGGTGATGTAAAACTTACTTTAGTAACAACTGGATGTTGCGATGCTACAATTATTCCTGCAGGACCATTTTGTACTTCTGACGCACCTAAAACTTTAACCGCAGGAACTTCTGGCGGCACTTGGAGCGGAACGGGAATCACCAATGCAAGCACAGGTGAATTTAGCCCTTCAGTGTCTGGCGCAGGTTCATTTAAAGTATATTATACATTAAGCTGTGGTGCGAATGATTCGGCAACCATTGTTGTGCAAACATGCACTTCATTAAAAGTATGTAAAGAAGCAAATAATAACCTCACAGCATCAGGAGGAATTAGTCCTTACACTTGGGAAAAGGAAACCACAACTTTAGATTGCAGCAGTTGCCCAGGCGGAAGTTGCATTCCTTTTATTTGCCCTGGCACAAATGTTACTACATGGACAAGTTTTGGAACTACTGCAACTGTAACACCTCCGGGAACTTATCCTATTCGCGTGAAAGATTCAGGTGGAAATATAATTACAATTGCATCTTTAGCATCTGTAACTCCATGTGTTACTTGCCCAAGCATTAGCGTGAGCGTACAAAGCAAACAAGATGCAACTTGCGCAAGTGCCAACAGCGGCTCAGCAACTTTTAGCGCCACAGGCGGAACTGGCGCATATACTTATACTTGGCAACCAAATGTAAGCACAACCGCAACCGCTTCAAATATTACAGCAGGAACTTACAATGTAACAGCAACCGATGCTAATGGCTGCACGGGAATAGGAAGTGTAACTATCAATGCAGCACCTGCTCCCACCCTCACGCTCGGCACACCAACCAACCCAAGTTGCGGGCAAACAAACGGCAGCGTGAGCGCTACTTTAGCTGGCGGCACAGCACCTTATCAAGTAACGATTGATAACGGGCAAGGCAGTCCGCAAACACAAACTATACCTATGGCAGGAACTGCTCCGGTGAGCAATCTTGCAGCAGGAACTTATACCATCACCGTGCGCGATGCCAACAACTGCACTACTTCTCAAACTCTTACACTCACTGCGCCTAATTCACCAACTATAAATCCTGTGAATGTAACTGCTGAAACCTGTGCAGGACAAAACAACGGCAGCATTGTTTCTGCTACTGCTACCGGTGGAACCGGCACACTGCAATGGAGTTATGCTCCGGCTGCTACGCCAAATAGCACTACCAACATCAGCAGTTTTCCTGTAAATAATTTAGCAGCAGGAAGCTACATAATTTTTGTGCGCGATGCCAACAGTTGCACTGCAAGCCAAACTTTCACCATTGCAGCAGGAGCAAATTGCTGTAATTTAAGCCTTGCTGTTAGCACCACACAACCAAGTTGCGGCCAAGCTGATGGAGGTATTACCGTTACGCCTTCTCCGGCAGGAACTTACACTTACACTTGGAGCAACAGCTTGCCAAACCAAGCTACACAAAGCAATTTAGCAGCAGGGCAATATCGCGTTACGGTGAATGAAACTGCCAATCCAAGTTGTACAAAAGATACGGTAATCAACCTAAACCCAAGCAATGGACCAACGCTTTCTTTCAGCAATCAGGTGAATCCCGGTTGTGGGCAAACTAATGGAAGTGTGAGCATTACTTTAGCAGGCGGCACTGCGCCTTATCAAGTTACCATTGATGATGGACAAGGAAGTCCGCAAACACAAACTGTACCAATCGCAGGAACTGCTCCCGTGGGCAATCTTGCAGCAGGTTCTTACACCATCACAGTGAATGATGCCAACAGTTGTTCGGTGGTTCAAACTTTAACTTTAACTGCTCCAAATCCTCCGGTAATTACTTCTATCAATGCTACTGCAGAAACTTGCGCGGGTGATAACAACGGCACGGCAAACGTAATCGTGAATGGTGGCAATGGAGCACTTACTTATACTTGGAGCAATAGTGGTTCTGCGGCTTCTATCAATAATCTTAGTCCGGGTGTTTACAAAATCACCGTAACCGATGCTGCTAATTGTTCTGCAACTGATAGTGTTACTGTTTCGGCAGGTCCGGTGTGCTGCACTTGGAATATAAGTACCAATATTACTTCTCCTTCGTGTGGAAATAATGACGGTGGAATTAACCTTACTGTGCTTCCTGCTGCTACTTACACTTACACATGGAGCAATAATGTAGCAACTGCAAACAACAGCAATATAGGCGCAGGCACTTATCATGTTACAATTACAAACGTTGCAAATGGTTGCGTAAAAGATACTTCATTTACATTGTCAAATCCTAATGCACCTATTGTTTTAAGCATTGATACAACTTCTGAAAGTTGTGTAGGAAATGATGGTAACATTACAGTACATGCAAGTGGCGGAACCGGCAATTTAGCTTTCACTTGGAGCAATAGCGGTAGTGATTCTACTATTGTTCAATTAGTAGCTGGAACATATAATTTCACTATTACAGATGCAAATAACTGTCAAACAAGTGGCGCTGCAACTGTGAACAAAGTTTCAGGTTGTTGCTTTGTGCAATTAGCTGCTACAGCAACAAATGCAAGTTGTGCAGGGAATGATGGAAGCATTCATACCAATATAACTACAGCAGGAGTTACGCCATACACTTACAGTATTGATGGAAATAGTTTCCAACAGAGTGATTCTTTTTCAAATTTAAGTGCCGGAAATTATGTGGTATATGTAAAAGATTTTTCGGGTTGTGGAGATACTGTTCATGTAACAATTAGTGCAGTTACAAATACGCTTTCACTTTCGCTTGCGAGTGTGCAACCAGGTTGTGCGGGCGCAAACGCAGGAAGTGTTTCGGCAAATGTGAGTGGCGGAAATGGTACAATAGTTTTTGCATGGAGCAATGGCACTTCTAGTAATAGCATTGCTAATTTAAGTGCAGGAAAATATATAGTAACAGTAACAGATTCTACCGGTTGTATGGCTGTTGATTCTGCAACCTTAATTGATGCAGCTCCACTAAGTTTAAATATTGGCAACGATATAAGTTTTTGTGATGGCAAAAGCGCAACAATAAATGCTCCGCTTGGTTTTGCAAATTATCTGTGGAGCAGTGGCGATACTACGGCAGCAATCACAGTAAGTACACAAGGGAATTACAGCTTAACAGTTACTGACGCAAATGGTTGCACTGCCAGCGATGTGCTTGTTGTTTCAGTTATTCCTTCGCCTGTAATTACATTGCCAAAAGACACTACTATTTACGAAAATAGTTCTGTAAAATTATCACCAGTTATTACAAATGGAAGCACTTCTGCAACTTATTTATGGCAGCCAAGCGAAGCGCTTTCTTGCACACAATGCTCAACGCCTGTTGCTACGCCAATGGATACAATTTCATATACGTTGTTATATGCTGACGCAACTAATTGTACGGCACAAGCACAAATTACAATCAATGTTTTAAAAGGCGGTGTTATATATATGCCAAATGTTTTTTCTCCAAATGGAGATGGCAATAACGATATTCTTCTACCGCTCGGAAATGGCATCAAAACACTAAATTGGAAAGTGTTCAATCGCTGGGGCGAATTAGTTTTTTCAACCGAAGATGTGCGAATTGGTTGGGACGGAACATATCAAGGTGTGAACCAACCTTCTGGAGCGTATGTTTACACATTGCAAGTAACGTTTTACAACAAAAATACACAGCATTACAAAGGCAGTGTGATGCTTATCAGGTAAGGATTTTTGTCTTTTTAGTTTGAAAAATTCAATAATCATTTTTCTTTATTGAAAACATGAATAGGTTTGCTATGAAAGAAAAAAGATAATCATGTTTTATACAGAAGAGCAAACGAAAAGTTTTCACCAGCAGCACTTTGAATATTTGATTGTGAAAGAAGAAAATCATGTGCTTTATATAACACTTCACAACCCTGCACGCAAAAATGCGCTAAGCCCACAATTGCTAAATGAATTAGCTTACACAATGGCTTATGGTCAATATGCAAGTGAGGTTTGGATAATGGTACTGCAATCCGAAGGAAATGTGTTTTGCTCCGGTGCAGACTTAAAAGCCTTTGCCGGCAATGAATTAAGCACTGTATCAAGCATTCCAAAGCCGGAGCGCGATATTGTGATTGGTGAAATTTTTACTTCGTTTCACAAACCAAGTATTGCAAAGGTAGAAGGTGATGTTTATGCAGGTGGTTTTTTACTGCTTTGCGGAGTGCGTTTTGTATTGGCTAACAATGGCTTAAAATTTGGCTTGCCGGAAGTAAAAAGAGGATTATATCCGTTTCAAGTTATGGCAGCTTTAATGGAAGTGATGCCTGCGCGGAGAGTGCTGGATTGGTGCGTGCGTGGCTATAATTTACCGGTTGCCGATGCTGCTAATTTAGGCTTGGTAACTAAAGTAGTTGCCGAAGGTGAAATGGAAAATGAATTGGCAAATTTAATTGGAGAATTAAAGCAAAATTCACCAACTGCCATGCTGATGGGAATTGCCGCTTACGAAAAAATAAAGAAAAGCGCTTCGCCCGAAGAACATGAAGCTATGAAAGCCATGCTGGGAGTTTTGCTTAAAACAGAAAATGCTGTGGAAGGATTAACTGCGTTTAAAGAAAAGAGGAAGCCAATTTGGAAATAGCGTTATTTTAGTTGTAAGAAAATATAAGCAATGGCAAATAAAAAAACAGTAATTACCGCAGCATTAACGGGCGTTTTAGCTAATAGAAACCAGTGCCCTTATATTCCTTACACGCCTGAAGAAATAGGAGAAGAAGCATTACGCGCAACAAATGCGGGCGCTTCAATTTTACATATTCATGCGCGCAAAAATGATGGACTTCCGGCTTATGATATTGAAACCTATAAACTCATTGGCGAAGAGGTTCGCAAGCGTGTTCCCAATGCTATTATCAACTATTCCACCGGAGCAGTAGGCATTTCGAGAGAAGAACGAATACATCATGTTTCGGCATTAAAACCCGAAATGGCAGCGCTAAATATGGGCAGTATGAATTATGGTATTTACTCTTCAAAAAGTAAACAGTTTCATCACGATTTTGTTTTCCAAAACCCATTTTCGGATATCCAATTTTTCTTGGAAAAAATGAAAGAAGCAGGAACAATTCCCGAAATGGAAATTTTCGATAACGGACACATCAATAATGCGCTTCCATTTATGGATATGGGTTTGCTGCAAAAACCTTATGTGATGAGTTTTGTGATGGGTGTGATGGGCGGTATTCCTGCAACAACGCAGAACTTGATGCACCAAATTGCAAGTGTGCCTGCTGGCGTACATTGGCAAGTAGTTACAGTTGGCAGAAAACAATGGGTAATGAGTGCCGTAGCATTGAGCGTTGGCGGAAATTTTAGAGTTGGCTTAGAAGATAATTTCTACTTGCCTTGCGGTGAAATGGCGAAAAGCAATGGTGAATTGGTGGAAGCAGCAACTACACTTACTCGTATTTTAGGTTCAGAACCTGCAAGCATTGCCGAAACACGTGATATGCTTGGGTTGCCGCAGATATAAGTTGAATTTATTTTAACCTTTTTAGGGTATCAACCAATAAATCTAACTCACTAAAATTAGTGTAAATACTTGGTGCAATTCGTACTGCATTTAATCCTTCCCATAAAACGGCTGAGGTGTGAATTTTACTTTCGTTCAGCAAAAACGCAACAATATCTTCTGCTTTTTTATTTTGAATTTCAAATGTTGCCATGCCGCAGCTAAGTTCATTTTTGAGTGAAGTAAGCAACTTTAATCCTTGAATGTTTTTAGCTGCTTCTACCCAATAATTTTTTAATTCCCGCAGGCGATTTTCTTTTCTTTCGTTGCCTATTGCTTGGTGAAAATCGAGTGCTGCACTTACTGCCATTTCTGCCGGAAAAGAGCGTGTGCCAAGTGTTTCAAATTTTCTGATGTTATCTTTTAAACTTTCGTAAGAAGATAGCAGAGGAAATAAATTTTCGATTTTCTCTTTCTTTACAAACATAAAACCTGTGCCAAACGGAGCACAAAGCCACTTGTGAAAAGATGCTGCAAAATAATCGCAATTCAAATCGCTTATTTTAAAATTGATGTGTGCAAATGAATGTGCGCCATCTACTAATACTTCGCAGCCTTTTTGCTTGGCGGCATCGGCAATTTTACGCACTGGAATTATTTGCCCTGTCCAATTTAATACGTGTGTTAGATGTATAATTTTTGTTTGCGGAGTAATTGCTGAAACATACTTTTCTATTATGCTATTTTCGTTTTCTTCGGGCAAATTAAGTGCTACCCAGTTTAGTTTAATGCCATTGCGCAATGCGCGTTGTTGCCAAGCATTTAATGCAAACGGATAATCATGTTTTGAAACTACTACTTCATCTCCGGCTTTTAAATTTAAGCCAAAAATGATGGTACTTAAACCCTCGGTAGTATTGCGGTTAAATGCGATTTCTTCTGTTGAAACGCCACAAAAATCTGCTACTTTATTTCGTAGTGGCTCGCGTTGTTCATCTAACTTTTGCCACATAAAATAGGAAGGTGCTAAATTGCTGTACTGGTAATTCTCAATATGTGCTTGCTGCACTGCCAATGGTTGCGGGCTTACTGCTCCGTTATTCAAATTGATAATCTCTGGCGAAAGAGTGAACTGCTCACGAATTTGCTGCCAAAATTTATCATTGTCTTTTTCTGCAAAATTTACGGTAGAGTTGCCTTTGCCCGATTGAAAAAGCAAAGGAGCAAAAGCACTAAGTGCCAACGATTTTTTCAAAAAGGATTTCCTGCTTTCCATTCACACTACAACTACATTAAAAATGTTTTCAAATTCTTTTTTAAAAACATTTACTACATCAATCATATTCAAATTGCCGCCTAATATTTGTGCCATACTTGTAACACCTTTATCACTTAAACCACATGGAACAATGTGCGAAAAGTAACTCAAATCGGTGTTTACATTCAGTGCCATGCCGTGCATAGTAATGTGCCGGCTCACTTTAATGCCCACGGCTGCTATTTTGCCGTTTCCGACCCACACACCAGGTGCGCCTTCGCTTCGGGCAGCTTCAATATTAAAATGTGCAAGTGTTTTTATTACTGCTTCTTCAAAGTTAAATACATACTGCGCAACTCCTATCTTCAATATATCAATATCCCAAATAGGGTAAACTACCATTTGTCCCGGACCGTGAAAAGTGATATCGCCACCTCTGTTTATTTCGGCATAGTCTGCACCTACAGTTTCGGGATTCAGTAATAGGTTTTGGCGCTTGCCGCTTTTGCCTAATGTGTAAACCGGATGGTGTTGGCAAATAATTAAAGTAGGCTGAACAGCCCTGCCCGCTTCTTTATCCGCGATTGCTTTCTCAAATAAAGATTCTTGATACCTAAGCACGGAATGGTAAGGTGAAACCAAGAAATATTTTAAGGGAACTTTAATCATAAAACCTACTGCAAGCGAATATATAAAAGGGCGCTACTATACACAAAAAAAGCCGCCCTTGTGAGGCAGCTTTTATAAAGAGAAATAATTGGAAATCTTATTTATTTATCACCAACTTTTTAGTGGCAACAGCGCCATTGTTGGTAACATTCACCAAGTAAACCCCATTGGCAAAACCAGCAGTATTTATACTTAACTCTGTAGTGTTTGCAATGGTAGAATATACTTGCTTGCCTGTAAGGTCGGTGATGGTAATTACTGATTGATTAGGTACATCGCTAATTACAAATGCAGTGTTGGCAGGATTAGGATGAATGTTTACAAATATTTCAGATGCGGCTACAGAATTTATTCCTGTTAATGTACCGGATAAGTTATTGTATGAAGTTTTAATTGCAACAGAATCCTTGGTGTAATTATGTATTTTTAATACAGCTATGGAACCTTCACTTGCTTCATCGCTTACCACTAAATCGTCTTGGAAAAAATTGAGTTTTTTATTGCTGGCATCATAAATCGCATCATTATCAGTATCTGTAAAAGTAACATATTGATTGCCATTGCCGTAGAGTGTTACTTTTTTTGTGGCTGCATTTCTTGTAATAACGTAATGTGAGAATGAGTCGGCATTAAAAGGAGCCGCACCGCTGGTTACAATGTTGTAAAAATTCATTTGACCATTAAACACATAACAGCCGTAATCAGAAGCCCTGTCTTTAAAATCTATTACACGTCTCCACACACTCAAGTCTTTCATTTTAAAATATAGTTCTATGGTGTAGTTTCCTGATGCAAGAAAACCTCCGGCATCATTAAAGCTAAACCCGCAGTTAGTATCAAAATGATATACTTTTCGAGTAATATTATAGCCGGGTAAATTATCTGTTTCAAACTGTCCGGTACATATTTTTGTTAGCACTGGTCCACTGCCTGAGCTTTCAGTAAAATCACCATTAAAATTGTAGGTGTATGTTTGCTGCGCTGTGCTGCTAAGTGCTAAAAGTAATATAATTATTGTTTGTGAAAATATAGATGTATTCATTTGGTAATATTTATTTTAATGATTAATGATTAGCTTTTTATTCACCATGTTTCCTGCAGTAGAAACATTCACCAAATAAACCCCATTGGCAAAACCACCAGTATTTATACTTAACTCTGTTGTATTTGCAATGGTAGAATAGATTTGTTTTCCTGCAAGGTCGGTGATGCTTACAGAAGTATTGTTTGAAAGATTAGTGAGTGTTACTATATTGCTAGCTGGGTTGGGGTGGATGGAGAAATCCGTTTTGCTTATATCGCTGATTCCGGTAGAGCTGCCTGTCCCCATTTTTAAACGCCTTAAGGCAAAGTCTTTTCTTACTCCAAAATATAAGTAGTCATCTACTATTGTTAAATCATGAGGATCTCCCGCTGTTGTATACGAGCCGATGTTTTCTACAATAAAAGTACCAGCCGGTGTTCCATCGCTTTGCCATAATTCATCTTCATTTAATTGTTGATCGGTATCTGCTGCTGGGTAATAAACTATCCCATTGTAGCCCACCATGTTTTCACTAACAAGGTTTGATATTTCAGCAGAGTCAAGAAGCATGGTACCTGCATTAGTACCATCAGTTATCCATAGATGTCTATCGCTGCCACGAAAAAAGAATTTGTTATTGGTTATGACATGTTTGGGAGTAAGCGTTATTCCTTCTTTTACCAATACCGTGCCTGCGTCTGTTCCATCGCTCTTCCATAAACCCTCATGGGTACCATCGGTAGCATTAAAATAAACGAGACCAGCGTATGCAACCATTACCGTATTATCCAAGCCGGTTAGAAGAGACGAACCCATTCCCGGATTGATATCTTTTACCATATAGGTTCCTGCGTCTGTGCCGTCAGAACGCCATAATTCAAACCCCTTGTTTGTATTACCATATTGTCCATCGGCAGCAAAGAAATAGACAATTCCATTTACATTTGTCATTTTGTTGATCCCATAAGAATTAGAGTTACCGGTAACTATTAGTTTAACTAACTGGGTTCCGGCATCTGTGCCGTCCGTTACCCATAATTCTTTGTTGGTAACATCTGTAAAGAATAACTTATTGTTTGACCATACATAATTGCTAGAAGTGCTAGGTTGAACCGGTATTGAGTTTTTAGTGATAGTCGAAGTTCCCGCAGCAGTACCATCACTCTTTGTCAGCTTGGAAGAGATAGTAAAATAAAAATAATCATTGGTTGCAACTAAACTCCCAGTAATATTATCTGTAAAGGGTTGAAGTACAATTTCTGTACCGGCAGCGGTTCCATCACTTTTCCACAAAGCTTTATCTTGCGAAGAATAACCGGCTACGAAATACAACTTTCCCTGAAATACGAATGGGTTCTCAAATGTATGATCTGAAGTGCCCGGATACAAGTCTTTCACCATGGTGGTACCGGAGTAGGTTCCATCACTTTTCCAAAGTTGATCGCCAGCTATATTAAGTGGTTGAAAAAAGAGCGCCCCGTTTACATTAATTAAATCTTGAGGGAATATCTGGTCTCTCACCACCTCCGTTTGCCCATCTACCGATGAAATAGCACCGGCAAAAATGAAACTCATTAAAAGGAACTTTCTTAGTAGATTTTTTTTCATGTTGTTTTGTTTTTATTCAATTAAAGTTGTTTTGTGGTAACTACCTGCTTCTGTTTTAAATTAACCAAAATCAGGTAGCTGTTTAAGTCTTTGTCGGAGCCGTTTTATATTGCAAATATGAGCTATGGCATACAGGGTAGAAATAGTACAGATGTACCATGCCCGAAAAAACAAATGTCTTTCATTGTAAATGATAGAAACATTTCGTTTGTAATGAAAGGATTGGCGTACTAAAGGATTTACCTTATTGAGTTTAGTTATTTGTTTTCTTTCCACTCCTTTCTTTCAATTTCTATCTTTGCTGCTTTCATAGCTATGAGGCAATTTTTCCTGCTTGTATTATTGGTGTTTTTGGGCTTTTCTAAAATAGTATTAGCAGATACCGGAAAATCTTATTCCGAAAAATATTTTGAGTTGCAAAATTCAGGCTGTGTGGACATGGCTTGTGTAGATAGCATGTTTTCATGGCTATACTATCTACAAAGCAGCAACACAACTTTGGGCGATTCTATCAGCAATCATTTTCTTAAATATGCCAATAAAAAAAGCAGCAATTACTTAAAAGCAAAGGCATATTTGCTGAACGCTGTTGTTTCCAACACGCAGGGGAAAAGTATTGAAGCCATTTCCTTTGCCCTTACCGCTATCAAATATTTCGATAAAGGAGCGAGCATAGATAAATGCTTTGCCTACCAAAGTTTATCAAAAGCATATAATGAGGCAGGCAACTATAAATTAGCCCGTGAGAGCAATAAAAAGGCATTGGCAATAGCTGAAGTCCTGCAAAATGAAGTATTGATAAGCAATTCATATAATAGCATAGGCGTTAGTTACAATCACGATAAGCAATATAAAGAAGCCATTCCCTGGTTTAGAAAAGTAATTGAACTTAACGAGAAAAGAGAAAAGCCATCGGCTGTGGGTTATCAAAATTTAGGGCTGTGTTACAGAAAGATAGGGCAATACGACAGCGCTCTTTTTTACATTAAAATAAGCCACAATATTGCCCAAGAGCAAAACAATCAATACAATATTGCATATTCCTTTTTAGAGTTAGGCGAAATTTTTTTGGAGCAAAAACAATACGATACTGCCATAGTTTATTTACAGCAATCTGCATCAGGCTTCGATACTATAAAAGAGAATTTCAACCTTGCTTATGTTTATATGTATTTGGGCAACTGCTATTCAGCTAAAAGAGATAAGCAAACTGCACAAAACTATTACCGAAAAGCTCTATTGCTTAATGAATACAATAGCAACCTAAAACAGCGGTATGAACTATATTTCCAGATGAGCGAAATGTTTTCCCTGTTCAAAGAGTTTGATTCTGCTTATAGTTATAGTCAGAAATATGCCTTCTTGCAAGATTCGGTGCTGCGTACCCAAAGCAAACTCTCTGCTGCTGCCACAGTGGCTTCGTACCAGTTAGACGAAAAAGAAAACAACATTCAACTCCTCCGCCAAAAAAATGAACTTAACCGCATGGCAGTAATTATTGCAGTAGTACTGCTTTTATTGCTTGTGGTGCTTGCTTTGTGGTGGCTTAACCACAATCGGTTTAAGCAAAAGCAAAAAGAATTTCAAAATTTCCAAACACTCCAAAAAGAACGGGAACGCATTGCAAGAGATTTGCATGATAATGTAGGCGGACAACTTTCATACATCATTTATTCTTTAGATGGAATTAACGAAGAAGATAAAGAAAAAAGAAATGCCGTAACGGATAGTATTAACCAATCTGTGCGCAGTGTTATCGGCAATTTGCGCGAAACGATTTGGGCAATCAGTGATGCCAATATTAGTATTCAGGATTTTTCGGATAAACTGAAAATATTTACCCGAACACTATTTAAGCACAGCAATACCAAAATAAATTTTGTTGAAAATATCAATACTAATAGAGAATTGAACGCTTTATTAGGCTTGAATCTTTACAGAATTTGCCAGGAGATTTTAACCAATGCTTTTAAGTATGCCAATGCTGCCGAAGTAAATATTTCTTTGAATAGTGAAGAAGGAAAACTTTTAATAGAAATTGAAGATAATGGTATCGGTTTTGATGCCACACAAACCGACAAAGACCGGTACGGCTTGCAGAATATTAAAAAGCGCACAGCAGAATTTGGCATATCGCTTACTTTTAAAAGTGAAATAGGAAAAGGAACCAAATATTCGGTAATAGTATAAATGTACTATATACCAAATGCTCCTAAACAGTAATTTTGCTCCAAATAAGTATGAACTATATTGCCATTGTTGATGATAAGCGAAGTTTGCGAAGCACACTGAAAGAAAAATTAAACCGCTTTGAAAATTATGAAGTTCTATTTACTGCCGAAAACGGAAAAGATTTTCTGGAAGCCATGAAAGAAGCCCACAAAACAATAGAACCCGATGTGGTGCTAATGGATATAGATATGCCGGTGATGAATGGAATTGATGCCGTATCAGAAGCAAAATTACGCTTCCCGAAAACAAAGTATTTAATGCTTACTATTTTTGATGAAGACGAAAAAATATTCAATGCCATAAAAGCAGGTGCCGATGGCTATTTACTTAAAGATGAACCGATAGAAAAAATAAAAGAAGCAATAGAAAACCTGCTGAATAATGAAAGTGCGCCCATGTCGCCCAGTATTGCACGGAAAGTATTGAACATGCTCACCAATACCGAATTGAATTTTTCAAAAAACACAAAAATAGAACCTGAAAACGAATACAACCTCACCGAGAGGGAAAAAGGCATTTTGGCATTATTGGTAGATGGATTGGAGTATAAAGAAATAGCCCAACAGTTAGAATTAAGCCCTAACACGGTTCGTAATAATGTAACTAAAATATACAGCAAACTGCACGTAACTTCGCGTATGCAGGCAGCCAAGGTGATGAAGAAATAAAAATTTTTTTATAGAAAACAAACTACCCGCTTTGCTAATAAGCACTTAAATGCTTTTGAACGATGTGAAGAAAGAACACGAATTTTCTCTTAACTGTTTCAGTAGGCTTTCGCCTTTTATAGTTCTAATCTTCCTGTAGGAACGTGCCTCGAGGCACGTTCCTACAGCGTTTCAGTAGGCTTTCACCTTTGATAGTTCCAATCACACCACGACAAAGCTGCTTTATACATTTCCGCTCTCGCAAGTTTAGCAAAGCGTAACTTGTGAGCATAAATCAGCCAAGTTTGTAACTTGGCAAAACCACTACAATACATCTATCAACCCTTTTTTTCTGCCATAATATTTTCTTGCGCTGCTGTATAAATAATGTTCTGCTGATTCTACCCAATTCGCACGCATAGAATTTTGGCGAATGTTATATAAAATTTAATTTATAAATTAGCCCAATACCGATGTGATAATCGTTTAGGGCAATGTAATTGGACTATTACGAAATTATATGCCAGCATAAATACAACTTTGTTTAGCAATACAAATAGAAGATATTTTTTATACTTGGTTCTCTTAAAACAATGAAATGAGGATAATGCGATTGTTTTTTATATGTGTTTTTACAATGATTTGCTTCGTTTGCAATGCCCAAACCGATAGTGTTTTTGTAGGGAACAGCATTTATACAGGAAATGTAAAAGTGTTTTTAGATAGAGTATCTTTTGAAAACGAAAACGGCTTATTTGTTGTGCCGAAAGAAAAAGTAAAGAGTATTGTAATTAAAGGAAATTCATACACAAACGCGCAAATAAAATTTGAAGACTTTGGTCAATACAAAGATTTTAAATACTATTTAAAAGATGCCGCAACTTATGGCATAATATCAACTTGCTTAGTTAGTGCAGGAGCAATATTGGCAGGTGTTGGAGCAGCATTAAACAAACAAGAAATATTATATGCCGGCAGTATAACCGCAGGCACAGGCACGGCATTTTTGTTTCCAACATTTATTTATGTTTTTAAAGCTGCCAAAACCAAAAACTATAAATTGATTACAGAGTAATTAATTTCCCTTCTTCTAAAAATATCGAAGTATTTAGAAATAAGCATTAGTTAAAGTTTTGTTTGTTCTAAAAATGCGGAGTCTCCACTACTAATGCATCACAGAAATAATACAATTGCCCTATTGGGTTAGCAATACAAGAAAATACAATTGTTTTTACTTGTTTTCTATTTGCAGGTTATTTCTTAAATAGTACATAAACTGCTTGTAAAGCGATGAAAAGCGTTTTAAACCATTCAAAAGCATTTAAAAGCATTTAAAAGCATTTAAAGCCGTTTTTAAAATATGTACTACCTGTACGAATAAAGAACTTAGAGCAATACGCTAAATATTAAAAAGTGGATATAAAATAAGAATAACCGTAAGCCGTTTGTAAACTATGGATATAATTAGTAATGAGAATGTAGAAAATTCGGAACAGACAAACAAAAACCGCATAGCAGCGCAGAAAGTAAACGAACCTGTTTACGACCGTTACAGCATTATTTTTGTAATGATAATTACAGCCGTTATTTTGTTTTTTCTGTTGAAAGAAGAGAAAGCAAAATATGCTGCTTATTCAATAGGAATTTTAGGGATTGCGCTGGGATATACCGCTTCACAACCGGCACGCATCAGGCGCAACGACTACGAAGGCTTCATACAGTTTAAAGGAGAAAACGATTGCGGTTTCAGCGACACAGCAAAAACAGAAATAGACGGCATAAAATTTTTACAGCCGCTTTCACACCCTGCAATTTTTAAAGCACCAAACGGAACAGATATTACTATTGATAAAAACGGCAATGTGCAGTTTGTAGGATTTGGAAGTCGCTTAGTAAATATGGCACGCAATGGCGGTTATATAAACACTGCGCCCGATAAATGTTGGAACTAAACAAGAATTTTAGCTTTAAGCATAATAGAGTTTAACCGATTTGGCAACAACACCTTCTTAAAAGCTAATTCTTTTTCTCAGGTAGTTTTAATAAGAGTGAAAGAAGTGCTGCTACCGCTGTGGGTTGTGGTTCTGACAGGAATCGAACCTGTATCTGAGGCTCCGGAAACCTCCATACTATCCATTGTACTACAGAACCAGCCTATTTTTATTAAAGTAATTTTGCTATTCAACAGCAAAAATAAATTGGGATGCAAATGTAAAATTTTGTAATTGTGTATTTTGAAAATTATTATTGCAGCATGAGTACGCAGAAAAAATTTGAAGAAGCACAGTTAAGTGTAAAAACATTAACCGAGCGCCCTGCCAATGAGGAGCTATTAGATTTATATGCACTTTTTAAACAAGCCACCGAAGGTGATAACAATGCCAAAGAACCCGGAATGTGGGATTTGAAAGAAAAATTCAAATGGAAACAGTGGGATAGCAAACGCGGTATGAGTAAAGATGAAGCCATGCAGGCTTATGTAGATTTAGTAAATGAATTACTCGGCAAATACAGCCACAGCTAAGTTTTTTATACCTAAAATTGAATATAAAATGAATGGCTTTTTTTTGAAGCTATTTCGGCTATATTCGCACGGCTTTTTTTAGCATCATTTGCAGTTAAGCATAAAAAAATAATAAAATGAATTTTGATAGTAACGAAAACCAAACCATGATTGCGCAAACCATTCGTGATTTTGCCGAAAGGGAAATTCGCCCTAAAATGATGGAATGGGACGAAACACAACATTTCCCCAAAGATTTATTCCATAAAATGGGTGAATTGGGTTTAATGGGCATGTATGTACCGCAAAAGTACGGTGGCAGTGGCTTTAGCTATTTTGAATATGTAACCGGAATTGTGGAAGTTTCAAAAGTTTGCAGTTCTATCGGGCTTTCTATGGCTGCTCATAATTCTTTATGTACAGGACATATTTATTACCACGGCACAGAAGAGCAAAAGAGCAAATACCTACCAAAGTTGGCAACTGGTGAGCATCTTGGCGCTTGGGGATTAACAGAGCCAAACACCGGAAGCGATGCCATGCGTATGAAATGTGTAGCGAAAAAAGTTGATGGCGGTTGGGTTATTAACGGTACAAAATGCTGGATTACACATGGTATTTCAAGCGATGTAGTAGTTGCTATTGTGCGTACCGGAGAACTTTTAGATTCTCATGGAATGACTGCTTTTATTATTGAACGTGGCACTAAAGGCTTAAAAGCTGGAAAGAAAGAAAATAAATTAGGTATGCGCGCCAGCGAAACTGCCGAAGTAATATTTGATGAATGTTTTGTGCCAAATGAAAATGTAGTTGGTGGCGAAGCAGGCGTAGGCAAAGGATTCCAACAAGCCATGCAAATTTTAGATGGTGGAAGAATTTCAATCGCAGCACTTAGCTTAGGCATTGCAAAAGGTGCTTACGAAGCATCAGTGAAATATGCAAAAGAGCGCCAGCAGTTTGGTCAGCCAATTGCACAATTTCAAGCTATTGGTTTTAAATTAGCTGATATGGCAACGAAAATTGAAGCTGCCGAATTGCTTACTATGCAAGCAGCATACTTGAAAAATGAAAAGAAAAAGATGACTAAAGAGTCTGCATTTGCAAAATACTACGCTTCGGAAGTGTGTGTGCAAGTGAGCACCGATGCCATACAAATTTTTGGTGGTTATGGTTATACCAAAGATTTTCCGGTAGAGAAATTCTTCCGCGATAGCAAATTGTGTACCATTGGCGAAGGAACTTCTGAAATTCAAAAATTGGTGATAAGCCGCGAAATCATGAAAGGAAATCTTTAATAATTTCTTTACATGAAATAGAAAAAGCCTGCTGTTTGCAGGCTTTTTTGTTTATACAACTTGAATATTTTAAATAAGAAGAATGAAAATACTAATGTCCGCAACTCACATCTTTTTTGCAGCAAGTTGGGAGCTTGGCAAAATCTTCGGCAGCGGGTTGGGTTTCATTAAAAGCATATCCGGCTTTTAAAATCACTGCTTTAATTTTTGCTTCATCAGTTTTTAATGGATCATATTTTACGCTTACTTTTTTAGAACTTAAATTAACCAATGAAACCAATACTCCCTCTACACTTTTAAGAGTTTCTTCAATGGTTGATTTACAAGTTTTGCATATTGTGCTGCTTTTAAAAACAAGCTTTTTAGCTTTAGGATTTGCAGCTGCATTTGTGAATACGGAAAACACACCAATCAATATAAAACTAAGCAAAAACGATTTTAAGACATTATTCATAAAGCATATATTTTACGAACTAAAGTAACGAAACAATTTACTTTATATTTTAGAGATATTTTTTTTAACCCAAATTGGCGAAATTGTTTTTGCTCAAAACAGTTTAGTATAACCAAAAATGAATTTTAAAATTGTGCTATAAATTATGGCAAGCAATAAGAAAAAAGAGAAGGAAAAGCAGCAGGAAATTAAAAAAACACCAGCTGCTGTAAAAGAAAAAACTTGGTTATATAGTTTAGTTTTTGCGGTGATAGCATTTCTAATTTATGCCAATACGCTAAATCACGGTTATGTTTTAGACGATTTTAGTGTAATACGCGAAAACAATGTGGTAATGCAAGGCACAAAAGCTATTCCAACTATTTTTAAAACTTCTTATCGCTATGGCTATATGAATTTAGAAGATGGTTTGTATCGCCCGCTTTCGCTTGCCATGTTTGCTACAGAATGGGAAATTTCGCCAGATAATCCTTCGCTAAACCACTGGGTGAATGTATTGCTTTTTGCATTTAGCTGTAGTGTTTTGTTCATTGTTTTGCGAAAACTCTTTCATCAATATTCATTGGCGATTCCTGCAATTGCTACCTTGCTTTTTGCGGTTCATCCATTGCATACCGAAGTAGTTGCCAACATAAAAAGCCGCGATGAAATTTTATCGCTGCTCTTTATTTTGTTTTCATTTTACGCTTTACTAAAAGCAACTAAAAATCAAATGTTGCTTTATATTCTATCAGGCTTTTTATTTTTCGTTTCACTGCTAAGCAAAGAATCGGGAATAACCATGCTTGCCGGTTTTCCACTTTTGTTGTGGGCGTTCACCGAACGAAAAATTAAGAATATAGTAATAGGAATGTTACCACACCTTGTTTTTACAGCTATTTTTCTAACTATACGATTTCAGGTTTTAGAAGGAAAATTGAGTGATACCACAGTAAGTGTTTTGGATAATTTTATACTTGGCTCGGCAGATGTAACAGTGCAATTTGCTACGGCAGTAAAAGTGTTGGGATTGTATTTAAAATTGTTTTTAGTTCCGCAGCCGTTGCTCTACGATTATTCATTTAATAAAATTCCACTTTCAAGTTTAGGCGATCCGCTATTCATTATTTCATTCGTAATTCATTTGGCATTGTTTGTTTATGCAGTAATTAAAATTCGTTCAAAGAATGTTTATGCAGTATTCATTTTACTATATTTTATCAGCATTTCGCTATTCAGCAATGTATTTTTAAAAATTGGCGTTGGCATGGCAGAAAGGTTGATGTATTTTCCTTCTCTTTCAGTTTGCGTGTTGGCTGCTTTTGGCTTATGCAGTGTTTTTAAAGAGAAAATTTCAGAAAGTAAAAGCGCTGAACTTTTTCAATCGCATAAACTTTCAATTGTTACAACGCTTGTAATTTCATTCCTTTTCAGCCTAAAAACGATTGCACGAAATACTGATTGGAAAGACAACTTTACTTTATATTCCAATGATTTAAAAGACTTGCAGGAAAGCACTCGTGCACACTATTATTTAGGTAATGAAATTATTAAATACACCGCACCGCAAGAGAAAAATGCAGCACGGCAAAGAGAATTATTTCAACAGGGAATAAATGAATTGCAACTCGCTTTACGGATATATCCGGCATATAGCGAAGCACTTTCGCAGTTAGCAGTTGGTTATTACAAAACTGCCGATTATTCCAACGCGGTGAAATATTCAAAGTTGGCTTTAGAGCATAATCCAAACGATATTATCACCATAAATAATTTAGGTAGTGCGCTGTTTCAAACCGGCAAACAAGAAGAAGCAATGACTTATTATCAAAAATCAGTTCAGCTTAATCCGCGCTATGAAGATGGCTGGATGAATATCGGCAGCATCAACGGTATGTTGCAGCATTACAACGAAGCAATAGAGGCATTTAATAAAGCACTTACAATCAATCCAAATAACGCTCGTGCATATTATTATATTGGAATAACCTATCGCAGTTTAGGCAATGAAAAATCGGCAGTTGAGTACATTAACAAAGCAAAGCGGCTCGACCCAAGTTTACAGTAAATATTGTTTTTATGTGTATGTTTTTTTTTACAACATTCTGCTTTTAAAAAAATCTTAATATAATTAACATTCAAGCGGCTTTTATTACTTTCGTATTGATTTGAACATCAGAAAGAACATAAAACGATGTGCTTTGATGGTTTGTGTGTTTTCAGTAATAGCACTGAAATCGCAAGAAACTCAAGTAGGAATTGCATCTTTCTATCACCAGAAATTTCATGGTAGGAAAACCGCAAATGGTCATCATTTAAACAACGATAGTTACACTTGTGCGCATCGCACTTTGCCGCTTGGCACCAAAGTAGAAATTACCAATTTGAATAATGGGAAATATGTAATTGCTACCGTTAATGATAGAGGCCCTTACGCGCGAAATAGAATTATTGATGTTACGCAGCAAATAGCTAAAGACCTTGATTTTTTAGATAGAGGAATAGCAAAAGTTCAAATTAAAGTAATAAAAGGTGAGCCTTTGTGGTATGTGATTAAAGCAAGTGATTCAGCACAATTTGCAAATAGATTTGGAGTAAAAATTGGTTCGTTTACTAATTATGCCGAAGCGGCTTTAGTAGCTAAAAAACTAAAAGAATGTTGTGGCGCTTTTGTGAATTTAGGTAGAACCACAAATGCAGGGAAAGCCTTTTTGTTGGTTGCCGGAAATTTTGCCACAGCCGAAGAAGCCAAAAATCTATTGAATAACTTTCCACATAAGATTAAAGAGCCTGAAATAATTAGCTACAATCAAATTTTGGAAACACTGAAATAATTCCTCAACTCACTTTTCTTCCTCTCCAGCGATAGCGCCCGCTAAGACTGATGATGCCAATAAATGAAATATAGAAAATGTGCAGCACTTCAATAAATGGAAGCAAGAGTGCCAACCATATTTTTTTGAAAAAGTGAAACACGGGAATACAAAAAATTAAGTCTGCAAATAATTTTGATCCTAATGCGATTGCACCCGGTAGAAGCGCAAATTTTTCTTGTGTGTATATAAATTTTGTAATAGAATAGGCTACTGCGGCAATCACTAACACATTAAATAAATAGGCAAAAAGCAGTTGTAGTTTTACCCACCAATTTGCATAGCCAACACTTTTGCTCACCCAGCGAATTCTTTGCCCCAAAAACTTAAACAATCCTTTTTCCGGCAGCGTGAAAACAGCAGCATCAAAATGCTTCACAAAACCAATTCCATCAGCATATTTTTCATGCACTTTTTGCATTAAAAAAATATCATCTCCCGAAGGCACATCGTGATTTCCTTTAAAGCCTTCAAGTTCTAAAAAAGTTTCTTTGGCATACATTAAATTTGCTCCACTGCACATAGTTGGCTTGCCTGCTGTAATGGTGGCTGCGGTTATTCCCATCAAAGTCATCACATCGGCTTGCTGCAATATTTGCAGTGGCGTAAATGCCGGTTTAATTACTACAGGTGCAGTAATAAGTTTATAGTTATTATTCACAAAATAATCTACCATCGTGTGCAGCCAATTTTCACTGCGCAAACAATCGCCATCGGTGGTAATTATTAAATCACCTTGTGCATTTTTAATACCAATTGAAATTGCTTCTTTTTTGTTAGGCTTTTTCTCTCCTCTGTTGCCTAAGTATTGTTGTAAATCGAAAAGGCGAAGTGCAGGAATATCCATTTCGCGCATAATTTTGCGGGTGTCGTCTGTGCTGTAATCGTCCACCACAATCACTTCGTATAAATATTTAGGATAGGTTTGGTTAAAAAGGCTTTCAATACATTCTTTAATTCCTTTTTCTTCGTTGCGAACAGGAACAACAATCGTAACAGAAACTTCTTTTGCAGTTTTGGTTGAAGGTTGGAAACGCTTTTGTTTCAACCAAAAAATCAAAAAAAACAGTATCATAAACAGATACAATGCACTCAAAACGCCTACTACAATCAGAATCAACAAATCACTTTCCATAAATGTAAAGGGCAAATATGGCGCACAAAAATTCATTTCAAAGAAATACAATCCACATTGCGGGAAAACATTTCTCTTTCAATACAATTTGTTTACCCTTATCTTTGCGCGATTTTTTTGAAGTAGCATCTTCAAACTTTCACAATTGCTCATTATTAAAAATAGAAACAGATGCCACGCGACAATTCCATTAAGCACGTTTTAATTTTAGGTTCAGGTCCCATTATTATTGGTCAAGCATGTGAGTTCGACTATTCGGGTTCACAAGCAGCACGCAGCTTGCGCGAAGAAGGAATTCAAGTAACACTTTTAAACAGTAATCCTGCAACAATAATGACCGATCCGTTGGTTGCTGACAATGTGTATTTGCAGCCAATTTCAATTGAAAGTGTGGTAAAAATTTTAGAAGAGCAACAACAGCGCGACAATAGTATTGATGCCGTGTTGCCAACAATGGGCGGACAAACAGCATTGAATTTGTACATGGAAGCCGATGAACTGAAAATTTGGCAAAAGTACAATGTAAAAGTGCTTGGTGCCGATGCCAAAGCCATACAAAAAACTGAAGACAGAGAAGAGTATCGCAAGTGGATGCTTGAATTGGGCATTCATGTTGCACCTGGAATTACCTGCAATTCATTTTTAGAAGGTAAAGAAGCTGCACAAAAAACAGGATTCCCATTGGTAATTCGTCCTTCATATACTTTAGGCGGCACAGGCGGTTCTTTTGTACACACCAAAGAGGAGTTTGATGAGAAATTAAACCGCGGCTTAGAAGCCTCTCCGGTTCACGAGGTATTGGTTGAAAAAGCAGTGCTTGGTTGGAAAGAATATGAGTTGGAAGTGATGAAAGATAGCATTGGAAATTTTGTAGTGATATGTACGGTGGAGAATTTTGACCCAATGGGAATTCACACAGGTGATTCGATTACAGTTGCACCTGCCATGACATTGAGCGATACGGTTTACCAGCGCATGCGCAACTATGCAAAAACAATGATTACCGATTTGCCCGGTTTTGCCGGTGGTTGCAATATTCAGTTTTCAGTAAATCCTGAAACGGAAGAAATTATTTCCATTGAAATGAATCCGCGTGTATCGCGCTCTTCGGCCTTGGCAAGTAAAGCAACCGGTTATCCTATTGCAAAAATTGCCGCAAAGCTTGCTATTGGCTACACTTTAGATGAATTGAAGAATCAAATCACCAAAACTACTTCAGCCTTTTTTGAACCTGCTTTAGATTATGTAATTGTAAAAATTCCACGCTGGAATTTCGATAAATTTCAAGGTTGCGACAGCACTTTAGGGTTGCAAATGAAAGCTGTTGGAGAAGTGATGGGAATTGGCAGAAGTTTTCAAGAAGCACTTCAAAAAGCATGTCAGTCGCTTGAAAACAACCGCATTGGCTTAGGCAGCGATGGCAAACAATGGGTAAGCCCCGAAGATATGCTGCAAGGAATTACCAATGCTTCGTGGGATAGAATATTTAGATTGTATGATGCGCTGAAATTGGGCGTGCCTTTAAAAACAATTCAAGATGCTACACACATTGACCCTTGGTTTTTAAACCAAATAATGGAGTTGGTTGATATTGAACGCGAATACAGAAAACGTGAACTACACAGCATTTCCAATGATGAAATGCAAATGCTGAAAGAAAAAGGCTATAGCGATTTACAAATTGCTTACCTAACCAAAACAACTGAAGATGAAGTTTACAATTACAGAACTAAAATTTTGGGAATTAAGCGTGTTTTTAAATTAGTAGATACTTGTGCCGCAGAGTTTGAAGCGCTTACACCATATTATTATTCTTCGTTTGAAAAAGCACCTTTACAAACAAAAGTAGCAACGAACGAAAGCAATGTTTCAGCAAAGAAAAAAATTATAGTACTTGGCTCCGGACCAAATAGAATTGGGCAAGGCATTGAGTTTGATTATTGCTGTGTGCATGGCGTGCTTGCCATTAAAGAAGCAGGTTACGAAGCCATAATGATGAACTGCAATCCGGAAACTGTTTCAACAGATCCTGATATTGCTGATAAACTTTATTTTGAACCAGTGTTTTGGGAACATTTGCGTGAGTTAATTACACACGAAAAACCTGAAGGCGTAATTGTGCAGTTGGGCGGGCAAACCGCTTTAAAACTTTCTAAGAATTTACACGAAAGTGGTGTGCGAATTTTTGGTTCATCTTATGATGCAATGGATATTGCCGAAGACCGCGAGCGTTTTAGTGATTTATTGAAAGAATTAGAAATTCCATATCCCGATTATGGTGCAGCGAAAGATGCAGAAGAGGCTTTGGAAGTGGCGCACCGCGTAGGTTATCCGGTTTTGGTTCGCCCAAGTTATGTACTTGGCGGGCAGCGCATGAGAATTGTAATTAACGATGAAGAATTAACCAAAAGTGTTATTGGAATTTTGAAGTTTTTCCCTGATAATAATATTCTAATAGACCATTTTCTCGACCGCGCAGATGAAGCTGAAATTGATGCTATTTACGATGGCGAACAAGTTGAAATTATGGGCGTGATGGAACACATTGAGCCGGCTGGTATTCACAGTGGAGATAGCAATGCCATGTTGCCGCCTTACAACCTTAGCGAGAAGGTGCAACACGATATGCGCGAGTACACCCGCAGAATTGCAAAAGCACTAAATATTCGTGGGTTAATCAATGTTCAATTTGCGATTAAAAATGAGAAAGTTTATGTGATTGAAGCGAATCCACGCGCCAGCAGAACTACACCATTTATTTGCAAAGCGTATGGCGTTCCATACTTAAATTATGCAACAAAAATTATGCTTGGGGAAAACAAGATTAAAGACTTTACTTACTACAAACGCCTAATTGGTTATGCAGTAAAAGAGCCTGTGTTTAGCTTTGATAAATTCCCGGGAGTTTCTCGCGAATTAGGTCCTGAAATGAAATCAACAGGTGAAGCAATTCGCTTTATTACAGACTTGTACGATCCTTGGTTTAGAAGTTTGTACAAGAAGAAAAGTATGATGTTGAGTAAGTAAGGAAATATTATTTTGGATTTAGAAACACATATTAGTTTGTTGTATTATCTACTGTTATCGTAGGTTGCTGTAAGATGTTGCTATCTTTTTCTGCCAATAATTTGTAGTCCGATTTTGAAACGAATAAGTCGCCCTCTACGGTGTCAAGTTTTGTCGTGATTGCCTTAATTGCTTCGTCTGATTAGTCAATTCCAATCCATTGTCTGCCGTTTGTTTGTGCTGATTTTAAAGTTGTCCCTGAGCCTGCAAAACAGTCAAGAACAATACTATTCTCGTTTGATGATGTCTTAACGATAATATCCAATAAATCAGAGTTTTTTTCGGTTGGATAAACAGGATATTGTGGGCCTTTAAATTCCCAAATGTCTTGCATACGTTTTCCTTCCTGCTCGTCAAAATAAATTTTCTTGCGTGGATTTCCGTTGTCGTTCCACTCAATTAAGCCGTCATTGTCCCATTGTTCCAACACTTCCACATTGCTTCGCCAATATCTGCCCGATGGTGGCAAAATCCCTTTAAACGCTTTTGATGTATTTCCGTTTTGTGTTTCGCCCGGTGCGTGCAACGGAATTGTAGTGTAACGCCTGCCGTCTTTGTCGGTTTTGGGAAACAGTTTTATTTTATCTTCTTCGGTGTATGGCGTTTTAGGTTCGTTCCAAATTAAGTTGTCGGATTTGGAATAAAACAAAATCAAATCTTTAATATTTCCGTAACCTTTTCGTGCAAAGTTTTTCGGGTTACATTTCACTCGTGTAATGTCATTTCGGAAATTTTCAATGCCGAAAATTTCGTCCATTACCACTTTTACATAATGCCCGATTTTGTAATCAATATGCAGATAAATTGAACATTTATCGGAAAGCAACATTTTCAAAAGCACCAACCGTTCACGAATAAATTCAATGAAGTCAAAACACTTTCAAAGTGTCGGTATATGCTATTGTCCCGTTTGAACTGTTACTGATTGTATTTGCTCTACCGTTTGTAATCGTGAAAGTATTGTTAGTTGCAAAAGGTGGGTCAATATAAATCAAATCAATTTTACCTGCAAGATTGTATTTTGTGATGAGTTGTTTTAAAGCAATTAAATTGTTGGAATGAATGAGTAAATTCGGATTAACACTATCGTTTAGTTGCACCAACTCAATGTTGGGAATACTGTCAAATATTTCCTGTTCCGATTTTTTATTTGGGTAGTATAACTGCATAGAATTTTAGATTTACTCACTAAGTTTTTTTAATTTTCATTGGTGTTCGTAATTTACGCTTCGCTACAATTGATATAAAAATTCACGCAACACTAAACTGCTCATTATGTTAAGGTCTTTGTAGGTAGTGGTTATGTCTTTATACATCTTGTTTTTCCCTTTGATGTATAAAACTCCGTCAAGAATGGCAATTTTCATTGCCTTTACATTTTTCGCTTGAACGGTGCTGATAGCGTCATTGAATTGTGCGTTTTGATTTCCGCCAAAGTCAGTAAGAAATTTGGCTTCGCCAATTACATATTTGCCGTTAAAACGACCGATAAAATCAAGCCCTTTGTTGTGTTTGTAATTTAGTTCGCTTGAAGCAAAATCCATTAACTGCTTGTCGCTTCCGTTCAGAATTGCATCTTTTTTTTGGGGTAAACTCATCAAGCGAAACGGGTTGAATACCTAACGCTTTTGAGTTTAACCAACGTCTGAAAAATGGTCCAATTTGTCGGTTAGTTTCTTTGGGTTCGCTACAACGTTCAAAGATTTTATCCAATCCCATTTCATACAATCGTCCGCAAATTCTGTTTATAGTTTTTGGATTTCTTTCAATAGCCGAAGCATCACGTTTTAAATAAGCTATGTAACTATCTTTAATTGGGAAAAGTTCAAATTTCAGGAGTTCACGAATTAAAGCATCGTTGTTTTTCTTTTTAAATGCTTTCTCAATATTTGCCCAACGCTCTTTGTTAATATCTCTGATACCTTCTTGGATAAACCTGAAAAAGGTCGTCCAAGCAACTCCGTTGGTTAGCATAATCTATACTTAATTCTGTCCAATAATTCATAATACCAAAGGTAGTTAAAAATGTTGTTCTCTATTTGGGCTAATCCAAATTGTAAGAAAGAAGTATTGTTAAGAGCCGGATTCAACCGATTTTTTTAATTTTTCTATTAGCAGCAAAGTAGCAGGGCAGCGATGCAAGTTTTCTGTATAAACTTGTGTTTGGTCTGTAAAATCTTTGCGGATAAAATGCGGAAAATGCTTGCAATCTTTTGGTCGCACTTCATATACTTTACACAAATTTGTTTTTAAATCTAAGTGCTGGCAAGGTGTGCTTTTGTTTACTAAATCGCCATTGTCTTCATCAACGGTAATGTATTTATCGTAGTAGGCTTGGTAATCCATTTTTACAAAAGCAGCTACCTTTTTTATTTCATTTTTGTTCCATGTTGGTGTCATGGTTTTGCAGCAATTAGCGCAAGCAATACAGCTAATTTCTTGCCACACTTCTTTGTCGGCAGCCTTCACTTGTTTTAGTAAATCTTTAGGCGGTTTTCGCGTTAGCTTCTTTAAAAAAGCCGCAAGCGATTTTTTCTTTTGGTAAGCTCTGTTGCGGTAGTATTGTACGTTTAATTGCTGCATATAATTTTCAACGCACGCAAATAAAATTAAAATTTAATAGCAGAAAGTTTTGTTGTGCAACCTTTATACCGAAATAGAGCCTTTTCTGAAATCGGTTTTTCCAATAATGGCATTTATGATGTATGGCGTACCGTTTCTACTTGCTTTTTTCGCTTCGTCCACAGCGGCAACAAAGGACTCTAAAGTATCTACTTTTTCACCATCGCCTCCAAAGGCTCTTGCAATAATTTGGTAATCGCTATGAGAAAGATTCATGGCACAATCACTCTTTAGAAACTCAACTTGGTCACGCGCAATTTGACTCCAGCAAGCATCGTTGCCAATTACTGAAATTACAGGCAAATTAAATCGCTTAAAAGTGTCGTATTCCATTAAACTGTATCCGGCACTGCCATCACCGTAAATAATAAAAACATCTTTTTCGGGGTGAACTAATTTTGCACCTAAGGCAAAACCAGCGCCAACGCCTAAAGTTCCAAACACGCCAGGGTCAAGCCAACCCAACGGACTACGAGGCCGCAAAGTGTAAGCCGCAGTGCCAACGAAATCGCCACCATCGGCAACTAAAATGGTATTGTCGTCTAGTTTTTTTTCTAATTCTCTAAATAGTTTTATTGGGTTTATTCCGGTATTTACAGGCGCTGCTGCTTGCGCATCAATCTCAGCTTCTCGTTTGGCATCATTCTTTTTTAAGTGTGTAATCCAATCAGGATAATTTTGTTGAATCTTATGTGAAAGCGCAATTAAAAATTCTTGCGGATCTGCCAATATTCCCAAGCTCGGTTTTTTGTTTTTGTTTAGGTCTGTTTTGCTCCTGTTTATTGAAATAAAAGAGCGGTGTCCGATGTGATTTCCATAGTCTAAACGAAAATCGTTTGGCACGCCAGCCAGAATAATTAAATCAGCATCTTTAATAGCGTTTTTGCGTTTGTGGCGCATTTGCAAATCGTTATCTTTTCCAAGCAAGCCACGCCCCATGCCGCTTAAATAAACAGGAACACCAATCTTTTTTATGGCTTCGGCTAAAGCATCTGCTTTTCGTGCATTCATCACGGCTCCGCTACCAACCAACATCAATGGCTTTTTCGCAGCTTTTATCCGCACAACGGCATCTTCTAATTGTCCTTCGTTGTAATGCGGAATCGAAGGCGTGTGAATTGGATTGTTGAAATTTACTTCATTTTTTCCTTCAAACAATTTTTTGGCGTGGTAGTTAATATACCATTGCACCATTCGCTCTTGGAAATTGCGCGGAGGTACATCTTTACTCTTTGCGCCATACCATTCGCGAACTAATTCTTCACCATAAAGCGTATCAATGGGGCACTCCACAAACACCGGACCCGGAACGCCCTCTTGTGCAATTCTAAAAGCGTGTTCCATGGTTGGAACTATTTGTTTTACTTTTGAAATTGTAAAACTTGCCTTGCAAACAGAGCGCATAAAACTCATTTGGTCTATATCTTGCAAAGCGCCTCTGCCTTTAAGAATAGTTGCTGCTGCGCCACCCAATAAAATAAGTGGCGACTGAGCTAAAGCTGCATTTTTAACTGCCGTAACCGTATTTGTTACACCCGGTCCCGCAGTAACTACTGCTACTGCAGGAATGCCCGTAAGCCGCGAAACAGCATCTGCTGCAAATACGGCATTTACTTCGTGTCTGGTATCTACTACTTTTATTCCTATATTTTGTGCTGAAACAAATATGGGCGAAACGTGTCCACCACAAAGTGTAAACAAAAATTTCACACCATGCTTTTGAAGCATTTTTGCAATAATTTCTCCACCGTTCATTATTCTTAATATTTTGAGGTGAATATAGAATAGCCTTATTGTTTTTGATAATAAAAAATGCTTTTGTAAGAGATATTAAGGGTATTCAAAAACAGGAATTATTAAAACGTAAAATATAAGGTTTGTATTAAGCGCAGGCATTTAATTGGAATTGTAATTTAAAGAAAATTATGGGTTACAATGGATAAATGAGAAACTCCGTGTGATTGTGTTTTAACCCAGATTACACAATAGATTCTTTGCTATGATAAAATGCTACTTTATATCTGCTTCAACTGTTCAAAATCATAATTCAGTAGGCTATCGCCTTTGGTAGTTCCAATCTGTTGGCAACACTGGAGGTGTCAGCACAGTTACGCTTACTACCGCTCAGCTACCTGCTCATACACATACATTCACAACAGGTTCTGCCGGTGCACATACTCATTCAATAGATCCTCTATCAACCAATACGAGTACCGCAGGTAATTATAGACATGCTTTAGTTCTTTCCGATAGAGGATATCCAGATGGATCATGAGATCGCACAGATAATTATTATATGATGGATGATGATAGGGGGACACCCACATCTTCGGAATATACCGATTATCAGGGCAATCACACTCACAGTGTTGACATCGGTGCCTTTAACTCGAGCAGTAACGGTGCACATACGCATTCGGGCACCACAGATACAACTGGTTTTGGTAGTGCGGTAAATATTTTACCCCATACTACCAGTTGGCGTTTATTATGAAGAAGTAATACATTACTCGCAGCAACATTTAAAGTGCTTTGATAGTATAGGTGTTGTTTACACCAATATATTAACTACTTAGTTTGCAATGTGGATGTATATTTCATGCTATAAATTAGAAAAGATCGTAAACTTGTGGTGTACTTTACAGGCTTAAGACCAAAACAAAAGTATAAATTTGTTCTGAAATGCTTGTAAAATATAGCAAATTGAGCGATTACAAAATTAAAAAACTCTCCTCGCTCTCCCTATCTCGCAAGTTACGCTTCACTAAACTTGAGAGAGCGGAGTGCAAAATAGTTTTGTTTTCAGTATTGTATTTTGCAAAACATTTTGCCCTTATTTGGGGTAAAAGGGGTACAGGCACGGCATTTCTATTTCCAACATTTATTTATATTCTTTTAGTTGCAAAAATATAAATTGCATTTTTCTAAATTAATTACCCAATGAGCAAGATTAAGATAACGATTCTATTAACTTTTTTGATACTATTGATTTTAGAAGTTGCAAGTTTCTACTTGACAACCTATACTCCTTTTTTTAAGAAAATTGAATATCAAAGGTTAAGAGGAGCATTATCGGGTAGTGGTGAAGGTGGATTAGGGTCTGCATTATCTAAGTATCTTGCTACTCCATATTTAGGCGTTACCCTAAATCCGAGATACAAGAATGAGGATGGTATAAAAATTACAATGATTTAGGATACAGAGGCAAGGAATACTCACTCACAAAACCAGACCACGTGTATAGAATCATATGCCTTGGAGGCTCTACAACTTATGGGTTTAATGTAAACAACAACGAAACTTATCCTTATCAACTTGAGCGAAAACTTAATAGGCTTATTAAAAATAAAGAACTGCACTTGAATATGTACGATTCTATCCAAGTAATTAATGCAGGTATTGAGGGGGGCAAATATGTTTCTCGTATTATCTAGCTATATGTATAAGTATAGGCAGTTTAAGCCTGATATGATTATTGTTCATGAAGGCATCAATGATTGTTACGCTTATATGGGTGAGATTTATTCTCCTGACTATACTCACCTTCGAACAAATATTACAGAATTAAAAGAGCCATCATATTTTGTAAAAAAGTTGTTGAGATCTAACCTTCTTTCACTTTTTATTATTGGATTTAACTATCAAGGAGCATTTATGATAAACAAGATTGTTGATGATAAGAAATACCCTCAGTGGTATATTTGCAAAAAAAATAATTGTGATTATTATTTAAAAGAACACAATGCATTTTACCAAAACTCTGTAATGCTAAATAGCATTGCAAAGAATGATAGTTGTAATATATTATACTTTCCTATGATTGTTAACCCAGTTGAATTCGTAAATCCTTCAAATGCTGCATTTAAAAATGGCATTCTAAAACATTCTGAGTTTTGGAAAGAGCTTAGCAACAACCGTGATGTTAAATTTGCAGACATCTCAGCAACAGCAATAGACTCAAAATATTTCTTAGATGGGACTCATTTAAATGGGGCTGGGAATGAAATTAAAGCGAATTTATTAGTAGATAAATGTATATTAAGTGATTTATTTAAGGATACTTGGAAGTGTAATTTAAACTGTATCAAGTAATTTATTCTTCCTGCGAATATAAACCCATTTGAATTTCAATCTTATATAATATTGGCATATTAAGCAGACAAAAAAAACTTATGCATAATGAAATATACTGGCAGTGAATAATAAGAAAATAGCATCGGGCGCAGTTGCTGTTATTTTTGTGCTATTGGCTTTTATACTCAACCGAAGCAATGAGCCAAGTGCAACAGCCAACCCCAAAAGCAATATTTCCGGTTTTAGCAAAGAACAAAAAAAGACAAATAGCAATGCTGATGGGTTAAGCAGAAATATAGCGTATATTCAATATTCAAAACATGCGCGCTGCAGAATGGATTGCCGGCAAATTACAGAAAGTGAAATAGAAAAGGTATTAGAAACCGGAACTATAAACTACCGAAAAAGTGAACTTGACGTTGTTGAGTGTAAACAGAAATATGCTTTAGAAGGTTATGGAGACGATAGGCAACATATTCGCGTAATTTTTGCTCCTTGCCAAAATAAAACCACCGTAGTTACATGTATTGATTTGGGCGAAGATTGGGAATGTGCTTGCAACTAAGTGCATCTATAAAATTTCAATACTTAGTTTTTACAAAATTCTTTCAACCTTTGCAAAATGTTGCTTTCTCCTGCATATTTAAAAAAGGGTGATACTATTTATATTTTAAGTACAGCCCGCGCTATCTCCGAAGAAGAAATTTTACCTGCAATTCAACTTTTTGAAAGTTGGGGATTTAATGTAACGATTGGTAAAACAATTGGAGTAGTAGAAAGCCAATATGCGGGAAGTGATGCGCTGCGTTTAAAAGATTTTCAAAATGCAATAGACAATCCAAATGTGCAAGCGGTGTTTTGTGCAAGAGGCGGCTACGGCACAGTGCGCATCATGGATAAAATTGATTTCACTAAGTTCTTACTTCAACCAAAATGGATAATTGGTTTTAGTGATGTTACTTATTTGCACACGCTTATCAATCATTCGCTGGGTGTAAGAACCATTCATTCGCTCATGGCTTCCACTTTAAATACCGCTACTGATGCCGCTAAAGATTCGCTTCGCAAAATACTTTCGGGTGAAAAAATAAAATATGAATTTGCGCCACATACATTAAACAAAACCGGAAGTGCTATTGCCGAAATTACTGGAGGAAATTTATCTATTTTGTATTCGCTCACAGGCACACAAACCGTGATGAACAATCATGGAAAAATATTGTTTATAGAAGATTTAGATGAATATCTTTATCACATTGATAGAATGATGTGGAATCTAAAACGCTCAGGGAAATTGAAAGGTTTAAGCGCCTTGCTTTGCGGAGGCTTTACCGAAATGAAAGACAATACAATTCCCTTTGGAAAAACTGCCGAAGAAATTATTGCAGAACATGCTTCGGAATATAATTTTCCGCTCTGCTTTAATTTCACAGCCGGGCACATTGCCGATAATCGTGCACTTATTTTAGGGGCAAAATATTTTTTAAATATCACCGAAAGTAATTCAACATTAGAACTGCTGTGATTAAGTTACCTTGCAGCGCAGCAATTCAACTTTTAACTTTGCAATATGAACGATAAAAAATTTGTAACCGATTCGGGTATAGAAATAAAGCGAGTTTACGACCAGCACAATAGAGAAAAAGAAAGTCCGGGCGAGTTTCCTTTTACTAGAGGCGTTCACAGCGATATGTATCGCAGCAAACTTTGGACTATGCGCCAATACGCAGGCTTTTCTACTGCCGAAGAAAGCAACCAACGCTATCATTATTTATTGAAACAAGGCGTGATGGGGCTGAGCGTAGCTTTCGATTTGCCTACACAAATTGGCTACGATAGCGATCACGCACTTGCCGAAGGCGAAGTAGGAAAAGTAGGCGTTGCCATTTCGAGTATCGAAGATATGCGCACACTTTTTCATGCCATTAAATTAGAAGATGTTTCTACTTCAATGACCATTAACTCTACAGGCTTTATTTTGTTGGCGCTTTACATTGCTGTGGCAAAAGAGCAAGGCGCAGATTTGTCGAAACTAAGCGGTACAATTCAAAACGATATTTTGAAAGAATACGCAGCGCGTGGCACTTATATTTATCCGCCAAAGCCAAGTATGCGTATCATTACCGATATTTTTGAATACTGCAACCAAAGTGTGCCGAAGTGGAACACCATCTCAATTAGCGGTTATCATATTCGCGAAGCGGGTTCAACGGCTGTGCAAGAAATTGCATTTACGCTAAGCAACGGCAAAGCATATTGCAAAGCTGCTATTGAAAAAGGTTTAAACATTAACGAGTTTGGGAAAAGATTGAGTTTTTTCTTCAATGCACACAATAATTTTTTTGAAGAAGTTGCCAAGTTTCGCGCAGCGCGCAGAATGTGGGCGAAGATAACAACAGAACTTGGAGCCACCGATTCGCGAGCGCAGATGTTGCGTTTCCACACACAAACAGGAGGCAGTACGCTTACTGCACAGCAGCCGCAAAATAATATTGTGCGTGTGTCATTGCAAGCACTTTCGGCAGTGCTGGGCGGCACACAATCTTTGCATACCAATGGTTTTGACGAAGCCTTAAATTTGCCAACTGCCGAAGCTGCAAAATTGGCTTTGCGCACGCAGCAAGTTATTGGCTACGAAAGTGGTGTTACCGATTCTGTAGATCCTTTAGCCGGTTCCTATTTTGTGGAAGCACTTACCGATGAAATGGAAGCAGAAGCATGGAAATACATTGCGCATATTGATAAAATGGGTGGTGCAGTGAGCGCTATTGAACAAGGATTTATGCAGCAAGAAATTGCTCGCGCTTCTTATGATTATCAAAAAAATATAGAAAGCGGTGAAAAAATTATTGTGGGTGTAAATAAGTTCACAGAGCAAGAAACGAAGCACGATAGCGCTTTTAAAATTGATGACTCTATAAGGAAAAAGCAAAGCGAGCAGTTGGCAAAACTTAGAGCAAATAGAAGCCATACAAAATTTGAAACTTGTATAGAAGCTATTGCACAAGCCGCAAAAGATGGTTCAAATCTTATGCCTCCGGTAATTGAAGCCGTAGAAAATAATTGTACTTTGGGCGAAATTGCAGATACGCTTCGCAAAGTTTTTGGAGAATATAAAGGCTAGACCTTAAAGCAAATTTTCACTTTGAGGTTAAGTGTTTTTTGAATGAAAACATACTTTTCACTGCGCTGTTTTCAATAAAAATAATAGGCAAAATGTAGAATTGCCAAATATACACAAAGAGCTTATTAAGAAAGCGTAACTTACCTATTATTGCAGTTGATAGCAGTTTTAAAATCATGATAGAATTTCTTACGCAGCGATTTGGTTCAGAAGGTTTTTTAGGTGAACATTTATGGCTTGGTCATCTCGGTTACTTCTTTCTATTGCTTAGCTTTTTTGGAGCATTGGTAGCTTCAATTTCTTATTTCGCGGCAGAATATGCCACTACACGCAAATACGAACTTTCGTGGAAGCGTATTTCAAGAACCTCATTCATAACACACGGACTATCGGTTTTCGGAATTTTTGTGTTGCTGTTTGTAATGATTTTAAACCATTGGTTTGAATATCACTACGCTTGGCGACATTCTTCAACCGAACTGCCGATGAAATATATTATCAGTAGTTTTTGGGAAGGACAAGAAGGCAGCTTTTTACTTTGGCAATTTTGGATTGTAGTGCTTGGTTTTGTAGGTATAAAAGTTCTTAAAGATTGGGAATATCCGGTAATGGGAACTTTAAGTATCACTCAGTTTCTCTTGGCCAGCATGGTTTTGGGCGTTTATGTTTTTGGATATAAAATTGGCAGTAATCCTTTTGTGTTGCTTCGCAACGAAATGGCTGATGCACCTGTATTTCAACGCCCTGAATATTTAAGTTTAATAGCCGATGGAAATGGTTTAAATCCATTGCTTCAAAACTATTGGATGACTATTCACCCTCCGGTTTTGTTCTTCGGTTTTGCTTCGGTGAGTATTCCGTTTGCGTTTGTAATTGGAGCATTACTGCGAAAAGATTTTATCGGTTGGATAAAGCCTTCGCAGCCGTGGATTTTATTTTCTGTTGGCGTGTTTGGCGCAGGCATTTTAATGGGTGGTGCTTGGGCTTACGAAAGTCTTAGCTTTGGCGGCTTTTGGGCTTGGGATCCGGTTGAAAATATGAGTTTTGTGCCTTGGCTTTTGTTGGTTGCGGGTTTGCACACGCACATCGTTTACAAGCACACGGGACATTCTTTGGTTTCAACTTTTGTGTTTTATTTACTAAGTTTTGTAATGGTGCTGTATTCTACTTTCCTAACCAGAAGCGGCATTTTGGGCGAAACTTCGGTACACGCATTCACCGATTTGGGAATGACAGGGCAGTTGATAGTTTATATGGCTGCATTTGCAATTCCTGCATTTATTCTTTTGGCAATTCGCTATAAAGACATGCCTAAAAAAGACAAAGAAGAAGAATGGCTTTCGCGCGAATTTTGGATGTTCATCGGCTCTTTGGTGCTTTTGCTCAGTGCCGTTCAAATGACTTTCACAACTTCAATTCCCGTATGGAATAAGCTGTTTAATTTACAGTTAGCACCACCCGAAGATGTAATTCAACACTTCAATAATATTCAAATTTGGCTAGCTATTGTTGTGGCAATTCTTACAGCAGTAGTACAGTTTTTAGCATACAAAAGCAAGCGCGTTCCATCTACTTTTAAATGGGCGTATATTTCGTTTGCAATCGCTTTGGTGCTTTCTGCTCTAATCGCTTGGGGCATGAAAATTAGCTTTACCGAGCAGTATTTAATCAACGGCACAAAAGCTTCTACCGATGTATTTTTGAAGTTTCCGTTTGTGAGTCGTTCATTCTTAATGTTGCTCACTTCCATGTTTGCAGTGGTGGGTAACTTGGTATATTTTATTCGTATTTTAAAAGTAAAAATGAAACTAAGCGGTGCATCAATCACGCACTTTGGTTTCGGATTGTTTTTGGTTGGAGTTTTAGTTTCACAAGGTAAAAAAAGTGTTATCTCGGTTAATACCAGTGGTATTGATTATGGTTCGAATTTTAAGGCAGAAGAAAAGAATGAAAATATTTTACTGCTAAAAGATAGCGTGATGCGCATGGGCGATTATCTTGTTAGCTACAAGGGTTCAAAAACAGAAGGCGTAAACCACTATTACATTGTAGATTATATTCGCAAAGATGATAAGGGCAATACGGTTGAGAATTTTACACTGCACCCAAATGCGCAGATAAATCCCAAAATGGGTTTAATTGCTAATCCTGACACAAAGCACTATTTATCGAAAGATGTGTTTACGCACGTTTCGAGTGTGCCAAATAACGAAGAGCTGCGCGATACCACAAGGACTTATGAAGTTGCTTTGGGCGATACCTTTTTCAATATAAGTTCTTATACCGTATTTGAAAACATAAACACCACACCTAAACTTCCGCAAGGAATGTCGCACGATGGAAAGATAGTGGTAGCACCTGTTTTATCAACTAAAACATTAGAAGGTACAAGTATTATTTCAGAGCCTGTTTATGTAATTGACACTAAAAATGGAAATAACGTAACCACAATTCCTGCAACGGTTGAAGGTGCGGGACTCACATTCAATGTGGTAAAAATAAATCCTGAGGCAAAGAAGTTTTCAATCTCTGTGCGCGAGAAAGAAAAACCGCTCGATTTTATTATTCTGAAAGCAATTATTTTTCCATATATCAATCTGGTTTGGTTAGGTGCTATACTTACGTTCTTAGGCTCAATTTATAGTGCATATCGCAAAGCCAAACAATTAAAATAAGGAAGATTAAGGAGAGCTTTTTTGTGTATCTATTGATACAGAAATTTAATTTTAAAAGTAAAATATTTGCCACAAAACTAAACAACAATAAAAGTGATGAGTAACGAAGAAAAGAACATTGTAGATTGCTTAATTATTGGTTCAGGTCCAGCCGGCTATACTGCTGCAATTTATGCTGCACGCGCCAATTTAAAACCGGTAATGTTCACAGGATTGCAACAAGGCGGTCAATTAATGAATACTACTGATGTGGAAAATTATCCGGGTTATCCTAAAGGAATTTTAGGACCTGAAATGATGGAAGATTTTAGAAAACAAGCCGAGCGTTTTGGCACCGAAATAAATTTTGGAATGGTAACCAAAGTAGATTTTTCTACTTCGCCTAAAAAGGTTTGGATTGATGATACAAAACTTGTGGAAGCACATAGCGTAATTATTGCCACTGGTGCTGAAGCCAAGTGGTTAGGCTTGCCAAGTGAAAAAAGACTGAATGGAAATGGCGTAAGCGCTTGTGCTGTTTGCGATGGTTTCTTTTACAAAAATACAGAGGTTGCCATTGTAGGTGCGGGCGACACCGCTTGCGAAGAGGCTTTATACCTTTCTAAACTCTGCACCAAAGTGCACATGATTGTGAGACGCGATGAAATGCGCGCATCAAAAATTATGCAAGACCGCGTTTTGAATACTCCCAATATTCAAGTGTATTGGAATTCTGAAACCGATGAAATTATTGGTGAAAATGTGGTAGAATCGGTCCGTTTAAAAAACAATAAAACGGGTGAAATAACTGAAATTGCAGTGAAAGGATTTTTTGTAGCAATCGGACATAAACCAAATTCTGATGTGTTTAAAGAGTTTTTGGACACAGATGATCAAGGATATATAATTACTCAAAACGGTACGCCTAAAACAAAAATACCCGGAGTATATGCTTGTGGCGATGTGCAAGATAAAACCTATCGCCAGGCGGTAACTGCGGCAGGCAGCGGTTGCATGGCAGCTTTAGAAAGCGAAAGGTGGCTGGGCGAAATGAGGCAGTAGTCTTATTTGTTTTCTACAGATTCTATTGGATTAAGATTTTTGCATTTTACAGTAAATAACCATTGGTTGGTTATTTCACTTAAATTTCTTTAGTATAGTGCAAAAGAAGAGATTCCGAAAATACTACTTCTTTTCCCTTCAATGGTAAAAGTTTCAAGAGCATCAAACAACAAATTGCTCTACATAAAAGTATTTCTATATTTTAGTCCAATACTTCCACTTCAAAACAAGCCAAATGCCAGAACTAATTATCGAAGCACGTAAAGCAAGCATTAGTGAAGAACTAAATGTGCGTAGAATTCTTCCTTTTCGCAAAATGCGCATGGTTGGTCCTTTCATTTTCTTAGACCATGCTGGTCCAATAAGCGTGCCTACAAACAAACTTTCATCGCTCGATGTGCTTCCACATCCACACATTGGTTTATCTACAGTTACTTATCTTTTAAACGGGCAAGTTACACATCGCGATAGTTTAGGTGTGGAACAAATTATTCGCCCGGGAGAAGTGAATTGGATGACCGCAGGTCGCGGCATTTCGCATTCCGAAAGATTTGAAAATCCTGATTTACTTAATAAGCATCAACTTGAAATGCTCCAATGCTGGGTTGCATTACCCGAAAGCGATGAAGAAACTGAACCAAGCTTTACAAATTTTACTCCGGAAGAATTGCCTGTATTTAACGATAAAGGCGTGTGGATGCGGTTAATTGCCGGAACTGCTTTTGGCTTGCAAAACAAAGTAAAAACACATTCGCCACTTTTTTATTTACACGTAAATTTAAACACAAACGCAAAGTTTGAATTGCCAACAGGCTACACAGAACGCGCCATTTATATTGTGAAAGGAAGTGTAGAAATTTCAGGAAACACATATCCAGAAAGCACCATGCTCACCTTTAGCAAAAATGAGTTTCCAACAATTACAGCAAAGCAAGAAACCACACTCATGCTTTTAGGCGGTGAGCCTTTAGGCAATCGCTACATTTGGTGGAATTTTGTTTCATCGCGAAAGGAACGGATTGAGCAAGCAAAAGCAGATTGGCAAAGTGGAAAAATTATTCTTCCTCCAAATGATGATAAAGAATTCATCCCGCTTCCGATTGATAAATCAAAACCTGCTGAAGAATCGCCCGAAACGCCAATTTTATCTTAACTAATACCGAAAGGATATCCGTAATAGACCAATAAAATTGTTCTAAACGGCTATCATCCCGATAGCTATCGGGAGTATTATACGGCAAAATTCCCATTTATTTTAAAAATCATTTTCGTATAAACACTAACACTACAAAAAATATGAAAAGCATTATTTTTAATAACAACTTAGGGCTACTAATTTTTAGAATAGGAATTTCTTTACTCATGTTTTTGGGGCATGGATTTCCAAAACTCCAAAAACTTTTTACCGGCACAGAAATTCAATTTGCTGACCCAATTGGTGTTGGCGTTGTACCTTCCTTTTATTTAGTTGTTTTTGCCGAAGCGCTCTGTTCAATCTCTATTCTCATAGGATTTCAAACGCGCATAGTTTCTTTCTTTTTATTTTTCACAATGGCAGTTGCAACTTTTGTAATGCTTGGCAAAGGTGAATTTCCAGAGTTATCGCTGCTTTATTTAACCGGATATATTCTACTTATGATTTTGGGAAGCGGCAACTATTCTATTGATAATTTATTAAGCAGCAAAAACAAGCTTTGATATTTATTTTACGTACTTTTTAAAGATTACCATATCGGCAACGATTGTACCGCAAGGTGGCAACGAAGAAAATAAACTCCAAGCTATTTCGCGCTTTCTCCATTTCATCATAAAGCCAACAAGCAACACCATTATCACAAATCCTATAAACATAAACCCATGAATTCTACCAATTAAATTCATGTGTGTGGTATCGCCTAAAACCCATTTGTAGTACATTGCAACAAGCAATGCAATCCATGAAATAGCTTCTAAAATGGCAATAGTCCGCAATACTTTTAAGAGTGTTTGTATATTCATTTCAGCGCAAGATTAGCCCAATTTAAACACAACAAAACTTAAATATTGTTGCCTATATTTCTTGATATTTTGGGGCTACCAGAAAAGCTATTTACTTATGATTTGCTATTATCAATAGCACTTTTCACGCTCCCAAATTGTAGTAAAAGCTCCTTACTTTTTTCATACGAAAAGCCAAGTGCCTCTTGAATCATTCGTGTACCTCTGTCTAAAAGTTTGTCGTTGGTAAGTTGCATGTTTACCATTCTGTTTCCCTCTACCCTACCGAGTTTTATCATGAGCGAAGTTGAAATCATATTCAGCACTAATTTTTGTGCTGTTCCAGCTTTCATTCTGGTGCTGCCGGTTACAAACTCCGGACCAACAATCACTTCAACCGGAAAATCGCTTTCTGCAGCTAAAGGTGTTTGCTCATTGCAGGTAATACAAGCTGTAAGAATATGCCCTTCTCTGCATTTTTTTAAAGCGCCAATCACATAAGGTGTGGTGCCCGAAGCTGCAATTCCTATCACAAAATCTTTAGATGAAATTTCGTAATGCAATAAGTCGTTCCAACCTTGCTCTTGGCTATCTTCAGCAAATTCCACCGCTTTGCGAATAGCGGCATCGCCTCCTGCAATTAAACCAACTACCAAACCTTGTGGCACTCCAAACGTTGGCGGACACTCACTTGCATCTACAATTCCCAACCTGCCGCTGGTGCCGGCTCCGAGATAAAATAGCCTGCCACCTGCAAGCAATTTATCGGCTGCTACATCTACTAACTTTTCAATTTGAGGAATAGACTTTTCTACGGCAAAAGCAACTGTTTTATCTTCAGCGTTAATGCTTTGCAACAACTCGGTGGTTGTCATTTTTTCTAAATCGTTGTAATGCGATTCAGATTCTGTATGCTTAATTATTGGCATAGTTTAAAATAAAATTCCTGCAATAGTAGCATTCAAATACGATGCTAAAGTACCGCACATTAAAGCTCTAAAACCTAATTTAGCTAGGTCTTTCCGCCTCTCGGGTGCAAGCTCACCAATGCCGCCAACTTGTATGGCAATAGATGAAAAATTCGCAAATCCACAACATGCAAAACTTGCAATCATTATTGCTTTAGGCGAAAGTGTTTGCTGCGCTATCATCGGGCTCATATTGGCATAAGCCACAAATTCATTTATCACCATTTTTGTTCCCAATAAAGAACCAACCGTGCCAATATCTTGAATAGGAACGCCCATTACATAAGCAAAAAGCGAAAATACGGCACCAAAAACTTCATCTAAGCTCAAGTGATTTATATCTACACCAATATTTAAAAAATTTATTCCTGTAGAGCCAATCATTCTTCCACTCCAGCCCAAAAATGCATCTGCCAAAGCTATTAAAGCAATAAAACCGATTAGCATCGCAATTACATTTAAACTCACTTTTAAACCATCGCCTGCACCGTGCGAAATGGCATCTAACAAATTCGCGTGTACTTTTTTTACTTCTAATTTTACAGCACCTTTTGTTGCGCTTTCTTCTGTTTCGGGCAACACAATTTTTGAAATTACCAAAGCAGCCGGAGCAGCCATAATACTTGCTGCCAACAAATAAGAAGCGGGCACGCCCATCGAAATATAAACTGCCATCACACCACCCGCAATACAAGCCATGCTACCCGCCATGCTTGCAAGCAGTTCGCTCTTTGTCATACTATTTAGATATGGTTTAATCATAATTTGCGCTTCTACCTGGCCCACAAATGCCGAAGCCACATTGCTTAATGCTTCGCTGCCGCTCACGCGCATAAGCGCATGAACAATTCTTGCAATAAAACTTACCACTCTTTGCATAATGCCTAAATGATAACTCATACTTACCAATACTGCTACAAAAATAATGGTAGGCATAATTTTAAACATGAATAAAAACGAATATTGATCGCCAAAAATCGGCTTGAGTAAATCTGGTCGCATTAAGCCGCCAAATACAAATTCACCGCCTTTATCGGCAAAGTTTAAAAGCCGCGTAATGAAAGCTCCTGCCCTAGCAAAAAGCGCTTCGCCCGGGCTTGTTTTTAGTATAAAAAGTGCTAAGCATAATTGAATTGCCAAACCACTTAAAACCAAGCGGTAGTTAATGGCTTTTCGGTTAGCAGAAAAAAGAAAGGCAATGCCTAATATTACAGCAATTCCAAGAAGTCCGGTCCAGCGATCCATATTATATTCTGTTTGAAAATTTGTGTTGTAAGTGTTTTTCTCCTAAAATATAATCAATGAAAAGCATTCAATCCCGTAACATCGTGCCCTGTAATAAGCAAATGAATATCGTGTGTTCCTTCGTAAGTTATCACAGTTTCCAAATTCATTAAGTGGCGCATAATCGGGTATTCGCCCACAATGCCCATTCCTCCTAAAATTTGGCGCGACTCGCGGGCAATATTCAATGCTATTTCGCAACTGTTTCGCTTTGCCATGCTTATTTGTGTCGGTGTGGCTTTTCCTTCGTTTTTTAAAGTCCCTAAGCGCCAAACCAATAGTTGTGCCTTAGTAATTTCGGTAATCATTTCGGCTAATTTTTTTTGTTGAAGCTGAAACTGTGCTATCGGCTTGCCAAACTGAACACGTTCTTTTGCATAGCGTAGAGCCGTGTCATAGCAATCTAAAGCGGCACCGATTGCACCCCACGCAATTCCGTAGCGCGCACTCGAAAGGCAGCCAAGCGGACCTTTTAATCCTTCCACATTAGGCAAAATATTTTCTTTGGGAACTTTCACATTATTAAAAACCAATTCGCCTGTGGTAGAAGCGCGTAAACTCCATTTACCGTGAATGGTTGGCGTAGTAAATCCTTCCATGCCGCGTTCCACTACTAAACCTTTTATTTTTCCTGCTTCGTTCTTTGCCCAAACTACCGCAATATCAGCATAAGGCGCATTAGAAATCCATGTTTTTGCACCATTCAAAATATAGTAATCGCCCTCTTCTTTTATAGTAGTTTCCATGCCTCCCGGGTTGCTGCCGTGGTTGGGTTCGGTTAATCCGAAACAGCCAAACCACTCTCCTTTCGCCAGCTTGGGTAAGTATTTTTTTCGCTGTTCTTCGCTGCCGTATTTGTAAATAGGATACATTACCAACGAGCCTTGCACCGAAGCGGTAGAGCGAATTCCTGAATCGCAGCGCTCTAATTCCTGCATAATAATTCCGTAGGTAATTTCATCTAACCCTCCGCCTCCGTATTCTGCTGGAATATTGGGACCAAAAGCACCAATTTCGCCCAAGCCTTTTACTATATGTTTTGGAAATTCTGCCCGCTGGGCATAATCTTCAATAATTGGACTAAGCTCTTTTTTTACCCATGCGCGCACCGTTTCGCGAATGAGCTTTTGCTCTGTGGTTAGCAAATCATCAACTAAATAATAATCGTGATGTTGGTATTGGTCTGTTCTCATATTTTATACTTATTGGGCGTAAATATAAAAACCTCAGCGACTAAGATAAGTTTTGCATCGCTCTATAAATTCTGTGTGGTTAAAGTTAACTGAAACAGCAGCAGTGCTTGGGGTTGGTGTTTCAAATATTTTGTTGAACTTTTTTTCGGCAATAATTACCTGCCGTAGCATTTCAGAACAAATTTATACTTTTGTCTAGTCTTAAGCCTATTTAATAACCAAAAACAATTCGTTATGAAAAAGTTTCTTTTAAGCCTTTTGGGCATTGCCATGCTGTTTCAATTTGCTACAGCCGAAAAACCGGCTGCAAGTTCTAAGCGTGTAATTGATATTTATGAACAAGAAAAAGTATTATTTTCAACCAGCGATTCTTATTCAGGAAGTATTACCAAAGTGGAAGTTTATACTTTAAGTTGGAGTTTATTGCTCACTCAGGAATATAGTGGTGTTTATAGCTGCAGTACCGATGTTTCTACACTTGGCTCCGGCAACTACATTGTGAAAGTAACAACTACAAAAACGTCTTACGCAGAAAGGTTTAATCTTTAACTAAAGGATTTATTTATCGCAATGGCAGACTTTGCAGGTCTGCCATTTATATTTTGGCAGGTTTTCTTTTAGGAGATGCCAATTCGCCTTCAATCCAGTCTTTTCCGGCAAAGTGCTTTTGTTGTTGCAATGCTGTAAGCAATTTCTTTTTTTCAGCAGGCAGGTTTGCTTTTAAAAGCTTATTTGCAAATGAAATAAAGAGTTTTATTTGTTGGGCTGCATTAGAGTGTTCTGAACTAATAGCAGACAACTGTTTGCGCCAACTATCCAAATAATTGAAAAGAATAGTTTTATTGCTTAAATAGTGGTAACGGCTCATAAAACCCCAACGCCTGTTAATATGAATAAACTGAATCTTTTTATTGGTGTATACCTGCTCAAAATATTGTGCAGCTTCATAATATTTTTTCTCGGCAAAACTGCATATTCCTAATGCAAAATTGTAATGATACTCGCATTCTTCTTCGGGTAAATGAGGATAATATTTCTGAGTAATATGTATTATACGGAGAATACTTCTTTGAGCAAATAGCAAAACTTAAAAAGTAACTTAGCAGCAGTTTCTAAAACCACTACTTTCCCCTACACCAAAAATCTCCCATCTTTATATATCAATTCCCCATCGGCAAAAATTTCACCGCCATTTTTCATATCGGTAATCATATCCCAGTGAATGGTGCTTTCGTTTTTGCCGCCACACTGCTTATAGCTTTGCCCTACTGCCATGTGTATGCTGCCGCCTATTTTTTCATCGAATAAAATATTGCGGGTGGTGCGTTGGATATTGAAGTTGGTTCCCACAGCTACCTCGCCAAAAAACTTTGCGCCCGGAATAGAAAATACTTTATCTAACACATCTTGTCCTTTTTCGGCTTTCCACGAAATTATTTCTCCATTTTTTACTTCGAGCGAAACACCTTCTACATCTTTTCCCATATAAATTCCCGGGTAAGAAAAATACACTTTCCCGTTTACGCTGTCTTCTACCGGAGCAGAAAACACTTCGCCACTTGGCATGTTGGCTCTGCCATCGCTGTTCATCCATTTTCTACCTTCTACCGAAAACTGAATATCAATATTCGGACCTTTGTAATGCACGTTTTTGGCACGATTTAAACGCTCCACATAAGCTGCTTGATTTTGTCGCACTTCCAACCATTTTTCAACCGGATTTTCATCGTATAAATAGCATGATTGGAATACAAATTTTTCGTATTCCTCCAAACTCATTTCTGCATCTTCTGCTCCTGCCAAAGTAGGATATTGGCACAAGCAACGCCTCATGCTTCCATTTCCGGTTCGCTCAAAATAAAGATTATTCAACTCTTTTTGTGCTTCTTGAAAAATTTTGAATTTCTCATTATCAACCGGCTCTTGCTCATCATCGCCTTTCGCAAAAGGTGCGCGAATATTCAAGTAGCAATCAAAAGTTTCAAAAGCCACTTTGCGCATTGGATTCACCCACTCCAACTGTTGTTTTTCGCCCAACTTTAAAACATTGGCATCGCCTAAATTTAACTCTATATTCAGTGCCGGATTTCCTCCTGCCTTGTACACTTCTTTTACTACCTCTTTCAGCAATGGCTCAGCCAAATAGCTCGAAGAAATATAAACTGTTTCATTTGCCTTCACTTCCAAGCAATAATTCACTAAAAGTGCAGCATATTTTTGTAGTATTTTTTGTTCTACCATTTTCTAAAAAATTGAGGTGCAATAATAAATTAAACCTTCACAAACATGACGAAAACAGGATTTTCTTATTTTTGAAGTTTAGCCTCAATATATTTTTAACAAAATAATTCAAGTAGATTTTTAGTTTTACAATTCAAAACAAACAGACATGAAAAAACTGTACTTTCTAATTTTTACATTCAGCTTTTTAGGATATATTACTGAGGCGCAACAGTTGCTCAGAGGTCCATACCAACAAAAAAAGACTCCTAATAGCATGAACATTAGATGGCGCACTGCCGATTCTTTAGATGCTAAGGTTTATTACGGAACAGATTTAAACAATTTGAATTTAACCGCAACTGTTTCTACATTGGAAAACGACCATGATGTAGAATTAAAGAACTTATCACCTTACACTAAATATTTCTATAAAATAGAATCAGGAGGAAATGTACTAAGCGGACCGGATACTGCACACTGGTTTAGAACTGCTCCCGTAGCCGGAACAGTACAACCAATCCGCGTTTGGGCAACCGGAGATTTCGGTAAAGGAAACGATGGCCAAAGGCTAACGCGCGATGCTTATTTGAATTATTCAAAAGATAAAGAAACAGACGTGTGGATTTGGTTAGGCGATAATGCGTACCAAGATGGTGCCGATTCTGATTACCAAGCAAAAGTATTTGAACAGTACTATGCCTATGGTGATATTTTTAAGTTCATGCACTTTTATCCAAGCCCCGGAAACCACGACTACAACTCTGTTTGCGGCATTCCTTGCCAGCAAGATCCGCGCCAACACAAAGGCCCTTATTACAGTATTATCACAGCTCCACAACAAGGCGAAGCCGGTGGTGAACCATCTACTTTAGAAAATTATTACTCTTTCGATTATGGCAATGCACACTTTATTTCGCTAAACTCCGAATTAGGCTCCCCAACCGCAGCTTACGACTGGATTGGTGCTTACACCAACGGTGCTTCAACTTCGCCAATGATACAATGGCTTAAAGACGATTTATCTAAAAATACACAACCTTGGGTTATTGCTTACTGGCATCAACCGCCTTACACAAAAGGCTCGCACGATTCTGATTTATTTTATGAAATATACATGAAAGCCATTCGCGAAAAAATAACTCCAATTTTAGAACAATATGGAGTAGATTTAGTTGTGAACGGACACAGCCATGCTTTTGAACGCTCTTACTTACTTAAAGGACTTACAGGCACTGCTGCAACATTTAATGCACAAACAAATGTTGTAAACGGCACAAGCGGCAAAGAATCATTAGGTGAAGCCTACATAAAATATACCGATGGCACAAAGCCAAACGAAGGAACTGTTTATGTTGTTTGTGGAAATAGCGGAAGCGATGTAGCTGCCAATAAAGCACTATTTTACAACGGAAGCCCACATCCTGCAATGTTTTATTGGGATGGAGGAACTGGCGTGTGTGGTTCGTTTATTATTGATATTGACGGCAACAAATTAACCGGTAGATACTTAACTTCAAACAACGTAGTAAAAGATGAATTTACCATTAAAAAGCAATCTGTAACCGGAATAAAAAACATCAACAGCATCACATCTTCTATCAGTGATGCAAAAGTATTTCCGAATCCGTTTGCAAAAAATGCAACCCTTTCTTTCACGCTTTCAAAACCTATGGCTTTAAATATTGAATTATTCAGCACCGATGGAAAAATGAGCCGCGTACTAAGTAATAGCTCATTTAACGAAGGTGAACACAGTATAGAAATAAATTCCGATGCATTACATCTCTCAAAAGGAGAATATATCGTGAAAATTAACGAAGGGAAAAGTGCCTCGTTTGAGCGCTTATTTAAAGTAGATTAAATGAATTTGGATTTAAGCGGCAAAAACGCTTACGTTGGCGGCAGCAGTAAGGGCATAGGAAAAGCTGTTGCAATTGAATTGGCAAAATTAGGTGCTAACATTACTTTTTCGGGAAGAACCGAAACTGAGTTAATGCAAAACCTGATTGACCTAAGTTTTATTAGCAAAAGTGAACAAAAGCACGATTACGTAGTTGTAGATAACAGCCAACCCGAAAAATTAAAAGCCGCTGTTGAACGCCACCAAAAAAAAACGGCTAAGCAGTATCATATTCTTATCAATAATACCGGAGGTCCGCCTTCGGGAAAAATTACCGATGCCGCAGAAACTGAATTTATAAAAGCGTTTGAAGCACATTTAATCTGCAATCACATTTTAGCGCAGCTCTTTTTAAACGATATGAAACAAGCTGCTTTCGGTAGAATTGTAAATATTATTTCTACTTCAGTAAAACAACCGCTTCCCAATTTAGGAGTTAGCAACACCATTCGTGCGGCAGTTGCCAACTGGGCAAAAACTTTAGCCAACGAAACCGCAGCATTTGGCATCACCGTAAACAATGTATTGCCGGGTGCTACGGAAACAGGACGTTTAAAACAGATTATTGAAAACAAAAGCAATACGGCAAAAGTTGCAGCAGAAGATATTTCACAAAAAATGCAAGATGAAATTCCAATGAAGCGCTTTGGCAAACCCGAAGAAATTGCAGCAGCAGTTGCCTTTTTATGTAGCCCCGCAGCCGCTTACATCACCGGAATAAATATTCCTGTTGATGGCGGCAGAACCTCATCTTTGTAACGTTTTTCGTTCTTGCTGCTTCTTTAAAAAACATAAAACAGTTTTTTCAATCAAAGTAAGGTTTAACTTTGAGCGCAACGCATGAATACATCTCAACAATTTGATGAGCAAATTGCTATTTGCCGCGATATTTTTCATAAAAAAACTTTGGATTACAGCACTTCTTGGCGTGTGATGCGCCCAAAAAGTATTACCGATCAACTGTTTATTAAAGCACAACGCATTCAAACCATTGAGGAGGCACAACAAAAATTGGTAAACGAAGGCGTAGAACCTGAATTTATCGGCTTAGTAAACTATGCAGTTATTGGCTTAATTCAACTTAAAATGCTGAGCGATAAACGCACCGAAATTCCCGCAGAAGAAGTAATGAAACTTTACGATATTGAAGTTGCCAATATTAAATCGCTGATGATGGCAAAAAACCATGATTACGGTGAAGCTTGGCGCAATATGCGAACCAGCTCTTTTACCGATTTAATTTTAATGAAATTGCTGCGCATAAAACAGATTGAAGCCAACAAAGGCAAAACAATTATTAGCGAAGGTATTGATGCCGGCTATTCAGATATTGTAAACTATGCTGTTTTTGCACTTATCCAGTTAGCTCAAAAAAATAATTCTTAGTATTTTAAAACTTATCTACCTAAAATAAAATCTCAATATACATGAACATTTACACGCTTCTCGGCTTAATTGCCACTATCGCTTTAGGGTTGTATGCTGTTCGTTTTTATGTTAGAAAACCGAAGCATTTGCTCTTTACTTACATGCAATTTTTTGTAGGCACATTGTTTGTTTTTTCAGGTGCGGTAAAAGCTATTGATCCTCTTGGAACTTCCTACAAAATGCACGATTATTTCTCTGCTTTCGGGCAAATTGGGCTAAGCAATTTTTGGGCGGCTATGAGCGATTGGAGTACACCATTAGCCGTGTTTATGATTGTATTTGAAATTGTACTCGGCATTGCGCTTCTGCTGGGTTGGCAAACTAAACTCACACTTTGGCTTAGCTTTGCAATGCTCATTTTCTTTACTTTACTCACAGGCTTCACTTTCCTAAATGGCTACGATTGGAAACAATTTTTTAGTAGTGGAAAATTGATTTTTGATGAAAAAAACATGAAAGTAACCGACTGCGGCTGCTTTGGCGATTTTGTAAAACTAAAACCCTGGACTTCGTTCTACAAAGATATTTTCTTAGATATTCTCATTGTACTTTTAATACTTGGAAAAAATAAAATTCAACCGCTCTTTTCGGGGTTCAGCCGTAATGCAATTGTTGGGCTAAGCATTGTTTGCACTTGGGCTTTTTGTTTCTTAAACTATGTTTGGAATCTGCCTGTTGTTGATTTTAGACCATACAAAATTGGCAACAACATTACTGAATTAAGAAAAGAAAAAGTACCCGCAAAAACCGAAATGATTTTCACCTACAAAAACAAAAGTACAGGCGAAGAAAAAGAGTTTAGCATGAGCGATTTAAACAACCTGAATTATGATGAATGGGAGTTTAAAGATAGAAAAGATAAAGTGTTAGATCCGGGTATTCCTGCTGTAATAAACAACTTATACATTAGCAACGAACACAACGAAGATATTACTGATGAACTTTTCAGCGACCCAAATTATTCGCTCATGATTGTTGCCTACAAATTGGCAAAAACAAACGAGTCGGCATTTAAAGAACTTAATGCACTTGCTGAAAAAGCACAAGCTAAAAACTTAAAAGTATATTGCGTAACCAGTGGCGATATTAGTATCGAAAATTTTAGAACGAAGAACCAAACGGCATATCCTTTTTATACTGCTGATGAAACTCCGCTTAAAACAATTATCCGCTCCAATCCCGGCTTAGTTTTGTTGAAAAATGGAGTAGTAAAAGGCAAGTGGCATTACAACCATTTACCAACTTTTGAAACATTGCAAAAAGACTATTTAAAGTAGTTCTTGGCTGAATAATAAAATTCAGTTTCAACATAAGAATGCACATATAAACAAGTTCAACTAAGAATTTGCTGAAACTTCTATATTTGACACCGAAAAATTTAAACAACAATGAATTTTAAATCAACCAAACTCTTAGCAGCAATCACAATTTTTGCTGCAATCTTAGCTTCTTGCGGTGGTGGCGGCAAAAAAAGCGAAGGCGTAAAAAGCAAACGCGCAGGAATAAACGAAGTAGTGATTCACATTTCTGCCGATCCTGATAAACTAAACGGAATCACTTCAACTTCCAGCAATGCCAGCGAAGTTGAAAGAAATATTTTCGGCTCTTTTTTGGATAACCAATTAGATTCTCCTTTCGCCATTATTCCGGGCTTAGCAAAAGCAAGACCACTTGTTGAAGAAATTACAGAAGGAGTACTTAAAGGCGGATTAAAAATTACTTACGAAATTCGCGATGCTGCCGCTTGGGACAACGGCTCACCCATTACAGTTGATGATGTGCTATTTACCTTAAAAGCCATTAAAAACCCAAAAGTAGATTGCGAACACCTTCGCCCATACTACGATTTTATTCAAGATGTAGTAACATATCCTGATAACAATAAAAAATTCACTTTCTTGTGTAAAGGTCAATACTTCCAAAGCGAAGTGTGGAGCGCTATTACACCGTTTCCGGAATATATTTACGACCCCGATAAAATAATGCGTAAATTTAAAGTTACAGACTTCAACGACCCAAAAAACGTAGAGAAATTAAGGGGAAATGCAGATATAATAAATTTTGCAAAACAGTTTAATGCAGAAAAACACGCCCGTGAACCGGAAGGTGTTTCAGGTGCAGGTCCTTACACTTTAGAAAAATGGATTACCGGACAAAGAATTATTTTAAAGAAAAAACAAAACTACTGGGGTGAAAAATATGTGAGCGAAGACCCTGAATTTGCTAATCTTCCCGATAAATTGATTTTTGAAATCATTAACGATGAAAGCGCTGCTTTAGCTGCCGTAAAAGGTGAAAACTTAGATGTATCTTCTTCTTTCAAATCAAAAGATTTTATTGAGTTGCAGAAAGACGAAAAAATCACTTCTAAATACAAGCTTGAAACACCTACTCAGTTGGTATATTCTTACATTGGCTTGAATATGCGCAACCCAAAAACAAGTGATGTAAAAGTGCGCAGAGCATTGGCTCACTTAATTGATATTGACCAAATTATTAAGAAAATTTCGTACGGAATGGCTACACGTGTAGTTGGGCCAACAAGCCCACAGCGCCCATACTACAATTCAGACTTAAAACTTATCAATTTTGATATTGCAGAAGGCAACAAACTTTTAGATGAAGCCGGCTGGAAAGATACCGATGGCGATGGCGTGCGCGACAAAGTAATTAACGGTAAAAAAGAAAAGCTTTCTCTCACCATTAAAATTCCAAGCGGCAACGAAACTTCTGAAAGAATTTTATTGCTATACCAAGAAAATTGCAAAAAAGCAGGTGTAGAAATTTCAATTGCACAAAAAGAATGGACTGTATTCTTAGATGAAATTAAAGTTCACGATTTTGACGCTTATTTAGGAAGCTGGGTTTCGCATCCGCTTAGCGATGACCCTAAACAAATTTGGCATACTTCATCATACAATGGAGGAAGCAATTATGTAGGCTTTGGCGACCAAAAGAGTGATAAAGTAATTGATGAACTTCGCTACGAACTAGACGAAGCAAAACGCAACGAATTGTACAAAGAATTCCAGCAATTGGTTTACGATGCGCAGCCTTATATTTTCATGTCTTCGCCTTTAAATAAAATTGCATTGCACAAACGTTTTGAAAATGCAAGAGCAAGAGTTTGCCGTCCGGGTTATCTTGCAAAAGAATTCAAATTAAATCCTGATTTCGGGAAATAAAATATCATTTAATAAAAAAGCCACTGCAATAACAAACAGTGGCTTTTTTTATTCATTTAAACTTTTGTGAAGGAGCAATTGTCTTCTTGTAAATTCAAAAAAGTTTTGTCTTTTAGCAACAGAATTAAATTCAACAATGAAAAAAATCTTATTCACTTTTATTGGCGCAGCAATTACCGCTGCCTCTTTTAGCCAAAGCAGCAATGTTACCGCTGCTTGGAACTACATGAACTATTACAACAATGGCGATGGTGTTCAAAATTTAGAAAAAGCAAAAAATGCGATAGACCAAGCTGCTGTAGATGAAAAAACTGCTCCACTTGCAAAAACTTGGTTTTACAGAGGTCAGGTTTACCAACTCATTTTTTCTGATAGCACTTTAATTCCACAGCACGATATGGCACAAGCCGAAGCTGTAAAAAGCTACAAAAAAGTGTTAGAAATTAACGACCCAAAGTTTAAACAATGGAAAGATTACACACGCTATCTTTTAGCCTTAGGACCCGGAAGTTTCAATGCTGCCATCACCCAATTTGAGCGTAAAAACTACGAGCAATCCTATAAATATTTTGCTTCAATAAGCGACATTAACAGCATGTTGGAAGCACAAAACGAAAAGCCTAATATTGAATTAGATAAAGCGCTTGGCAATGCCGCTTTAAGTGCAGAAAATGCAGGAGATACAAAGGCTGCCATTGATGCCTACAAAAAATTAACCGAGAAATATCCTGATGCAAAATACTTCTTATTGCTTTCGCGCTTAGAAAAGAAAGATGGCAACAAAGATGCTGCCATTGCAACCTTAGATGCCGGTATTGCAAAGTTTCCGCAAAGCATAGATTTGCTCATTGATAAGCTTAATATTTTTATTGGAGACAATAAACACGAGCAAGCAATGGACATGCTGAATAAAGCGATTGCGCTCGACCCAAACAACGACCAACTTTACTACGCTTTAGGAACTGCTTACGAAAAACTTGGCAAAGGCGATGAAGCAAAAGCTGCTTATGAAAAAGCGACACAAATAAATCCAAAAAACTTTGGTGCTACTTACAATATGGGCGCTTACTACTTTAACCAAGCAGGTGCTTTAAACGATGAAATGAACAAACTCGGTTACAGCAAAGCAGACCAACTTAAATTTGAAGAGTTGAAAAAGAAACGCGCTGATATTTTCAAATCGGCAAAACCTTATTTTGATAAATGTAAAGAGCTAAATCCTGATGATGCTTTAACACTAAAAGCATTAAAACAAATTGAATTGTATTCTGCTCAATAAGCACAAATTACTATATCTCAAAAAGCCATCGGAAACGGTGGCTTTATTTTTTTTAGCTATTCAAAAGCAGCAAAGCAGTTTTAACTAAAAAAACTTCTACAATACAAGCTAATTAAGCTACAGAAAAATATCTTCGCGCATTAAATTGAAATTTAAGGCATCATATAATTCTGTTATTCGTACTATGCAACTAAAACCTTGGGCATTACCAATATTTTTTACTCTTTTCTCTTGCTTATGCTCCAATAGCCTATTTGCACAAAAGGGAGAAACAAAATATACGCTTTCCGGCTTTATGAAAGATTCCACAAGCGGTGAATCTCTTTTAGGTGCAACTATCTTAATTACAGAACTCAGCAAAGGCGTAGCAAGCAACGAATACGGCTTTTACAGCATCACACTTCCGGCAGGAAAATATACCTTAAAAGCTGCTTATATCGGCTATCAAACTCAAATAAAAGAAATAGACCTTACTAAAGATCAACGCCTAAATATTGCTTTCCAACCCAACTTTATTGAAACAAAAGAAGTAGTAATTTCTGCCGAAAGAAAAGCCAATGTAGAAAGCAGCCAAATGGGAAAACAAGAAATTACCATTGAGCAAGCAAAGTCAATTCCAGCACTTTTAGGTGAAGTAGATGTTTTAAAAACTTTACAACTTTTGCCCGGTATTGCAGGAGCAGGAGAAGGCAATAGCGGCTTTTATGTTCGCGGTGGCGGACCCGACCAAAATTTGGTTTTACTTGATGAAGCAGTGGTTTACAACACGGGACATTTATTTGGCTTCTTCTCTGTTTTTAATGGTGATGCAATCAAAAATACCACCATTATTAAAGGCGGAATGCCCGCTAAATACGGAGGAAGAATTTCATCGGTTGTTGATATTGGAATGAAAGACGGCAACATGAAAAAGTTTGAAGTAGAAGGCGGCTTGGGAATTATTGCTTCGCGTTTAACTGTTCAAGGCCCTTTATGGAAAGATAAAATGTCCTTCATCGTTTCAGGTAGAAGAACTTATATTGATGCTTTGCTAAAACCAATGCTAAAAAATTTAGATGGTGGACAATGGGCAGGAAACAGCTACTACTTTTACGATTTAAACGCAAAGTTTAATTATAAAATAAGCGATAAAGACAGAATATACATTAGCACCTACTTGGGGAAAGATGTGCTAAACTTTACGGCTCCGGGCGGAGGTTTCGGCTTTAATTTCCCATGGGGAAACCGCACTGCCACTGCGCGCTGGAATCACCTTTACAGCCACAAACTTTTTAGCAATGCCACATTTTGTTACAACGATTTTGAGTTTAATGCCAACACGCAATTTCAAGGTGTAAAATTTGGTGTAAGAAGTAGCGTGCGGGAATATACTGGCAAAATAGATTTTGACTACTCTCCTATCATCGGTCATTTTATGCAGTTTGGTGCACAGTATAATTATCACATTTTCACGCCTTACCAAGCAAGTGGAAGTTCGGGCGATGTAACCTTTAACAACGCTAACAAATCGCCTAAATACGCACACGAAACCGCAGTATATTTTCAAGATGATTTTGATGCTTTTCGTTGGTTAAAAATAAACATCGGCTTACGTGGCTCTATGTTCAACTTTGTTGGTCCATTTGAAAAAACAGTTTTCAATAGCTCCGGGCAAGCAGTAGATACACTTAACTTTGCTAAAAATAAAAACATAAAAACTTATTGGGGATTAGAACCTCGATTGAGCGCTCGCTTTAAATTAGGTAAAAACAACAGTATAAAATTAGGCATTACATGGAATCAGCAATACGTGCATTTAGTATCGCAATCTACCACTACTTTGCCCATTGATTTGTGGGTTCCAAGCAGCTTAACCGTGAAACCACAAATAGGAATTCAATACGCACTCGGTTATTTCCACAACTTTAAAGACGATATGTTTGAAACTTCTGTTGAAGTATATTTTAAAGATATGCGCAACCAAATTGAATATAGTGAAAGTGCCATTGGAAGTATTAGTGCCGATGTGGAAGATTTATTTACTTTCGGAAGAGGCTACAGCACGGGCGCAGAATTTTTTGTAAAAAAAGCACTTGGAAAATTCACCGGTTGGATTGGCTACACTTTAGCTTGGACATGGCGCAAATTTCCGGAAATAAACAATGGCGAACCATTTTTAGCTCGCTACGATCGCAGACACGATTTGAGCATTGTGTTAATGTATAACATTAGCAAAAGCTGGCGCGTGAGTGGTACGTTTGTTTTCTCATCAGGGCAAAGAACTACCATGCCAATTTCCTACTATTTAATTGAAGGCAATCCGCACTTTGTTTATGGAAAACGAAATTGGTATCAACTTCCACCATACCACAGAATGGATTTAGGTTTCACCTACATTATTCCTACAAAAAGAAATTGGTATTCCGATATTACAGTGAGTGTTTACAATGTTTACAACCGCGCCAATCCTTATTTTATTTATCTTGACCCAAAAGGCGATTTTAGCTCAGAGAAAGAAAGCAATGGCAAAGAAAAAAATGCCAACTTCCAATTTTCAGCAAAGCAAGTTTCTATTTTCCCTGTTTTACCTTCGCTCACTTGGAACTTTAAATTTGGTATTGACTTAAAGAAAAAACCGAAAAAGATAAATGAGTAACTCAAAATATAGAAAAGTGCAATCAATGCTTCATTTATCGGTATTTATACTTGCCGTATGTTTGGCTTCGGTAAGTTGTACCAAAAAGATTGATATCAACATACCCGAAACCGCTCAACAATTAGTGGTAGAAGGTAATATTGAAATAGATAAACCGCCAGTAGTTTTACTTTCAAAATCGCAAAATTTCTTTGGGAATATCAACATCAATAATCTTTCTTCTTATTACGTTCATGATGCTAAAATAACTGTAAAATCAGGCAGCGACAGTGTGCAATTGGTTGAGTTTTGCTTAAATAATTTACCACTAAGCGATGAACAGAAGAAAGAACTTTTAAGCAGCTACGGCTTTGATATGGACGATTCTGTACCGCTTCCAAACGTTTGTATTTATTCCATTCCGGACTTATTTAGTTGCATACTTAACGGCAACTGCTCCATGTTTGGTAAAGCAAATACCACTTACGATTTAAAAATAGAAGCCGAAGGCAAAACACTCACTTCAACAACCACAATTCCTACACCGAGAGGTGCAAATTATTTAGAAGTAAGACCACGACCCGACTCAATTCCAAACGATAGTTTCGTTTCTGTATTTGTAAACATCACAGTGCCCGATACCTTTGGAAATTTTGTTCGCTACTGGACTAAAAGAAACAAAGAACCTTTCTATTTGCCAGCCAGCCAATCTGTTTGGGACGATAGACTTTTTGTAGGCTTAAATATTTCTCTACCAATGGAACGCGGCTATCCTAAAGGACAAAAAGTAGATATGAAAAACTATTCTTACTTTTTAAAAGGCGATACCGTAACCCTAAAATGGGCAAATATTGATAGTAAAACTTACGATTTTTATTACACTTTAGAAAATGATGGAAGCGGCAGTCCATTCTCAAATCCGGTGAAAGTAAAGAGCAATATTATTGGTGATGGATTAGGTGTTTGGGCAGGCTTTGGTGCAAAATATTACACCATTATTGTTCCAAAATAAAACCTATCTGTAGCCTTCAAAATTCAAGTTGTAAAAATCTAAGCTATTGCTTCTATTTATTGCCTCGCCACTAATTACAATTCTATTCGGAAAAATTTTTCCATCACCTTTTACATTGTACTTAATTGTATCAGGTGCTAATGCCGCAACTAAATCAAACTCAAAAGTAGAATCACTCTGCAAGGTAACTGTTGGAATTATTAAAAACGGAGCCGATTTCCCCAAAACATATTGAAGCGAAAAAGTAGAATTGCTCACTTTGGTAACTATCGCATTATCGAATTTACTATGCGCCACAGGAGCAACATAAGTTCCTTCAAAAACTGAAGTTTTATCAATATCCTTTTCCTTACAAGCTGCAATTAAAAGTATAAGTATTAAAAATAAATTCGCATTTTTTTTCATAACAAAAATTGTAATTTCAAATATAAACTTTTGAGACTTAAAAGAAATAAAACAAATTTGTAATAGTAAACTGAACAAGATATGCTTAATACAAAATACGCAATTTTAATTGCTCTTGCAACACTTGCCATTGCTGCAAAATCACAAGATGTAATATTCCTAAAAAATGGAGAAGAAATTCCTTCTATTGTAAAAGAAGTAACAGAAACAAGCATTAAATATATAAGAGCCGATAACATAAGCGGACCATTATACAGCACAAGAAAAGCAGAAGTTTTTATGGTGAAATACGAGAACGGAACAAAAGATGTTTTCCCAGTAGAAAAACCAATGAACAACACCAGAATGCTTCCTCCGCGTGAGCAACTTCCTCCACCTCCTTCACAACCAAATCCTAATAACGATAAATTTAGAAACTACAATTTTGTAAAAGATAGAGTAGTAGGAACAGCATTGGTAACAGCTGGCAGTATTTTAATTCCTACAGTTTCGTTACCATTGTTTGCCGCAGGAAGCATGATGGTTTACAGTGCCAGCAGACATTCGGGGCATCAAAAAGATATGGAACCAATGGGGCCGATAGGCGCACTATCTATGATTGCAGGAGTTGCTGTGCTGGGCGGTTCTGTTGCAATGGTTGCCATTGGAGCAAAAAAAATAAAACGCTCAAAAAAGTTTGAAATGAATAACCGACAAAATACGTCTATGAATTTATCGCTAACACCAACAGGAGTTGGCTATGCTTTAAATTTTTAATCAATACAAAGATATCCGAGAGTAAGAAATTCAACATAATAGCACAAGGTTTTTTAGTAAACCTAAAAGCTATTATTATTTTCGTTTTTTTTAAATAAATAATACGACTTTTTGTTTGTAGGTACTGATTATGACATTTAGCCAAGTTTATATTACAAGAACTGCACACTTTCTGCCGAACGCTCCGGTTTCAAACGATGATATTGAGGCTTACTTGGGCTTAATAAACGATAAGCCTTCGCGCTCACGCAGAATTGTGCTAAGAAACAATGGAATAAAAAGACGATTTTACGCCTTAGAAAAAGGCGGAAAAACCACACACAACAATGCCGAATTAACCGCATTGGCAGTGCGCAACCTTTTTGTACAAAACTCCGAATTGGAGCAAGTAGGTTTATTGGCATGCGGCACTTCTTCACCCGACCAAATTATGCCTTCGCACGCAGTAATGGTTCACGGGCTTTTACCCGAAACAGGTGCGATAGAAGTTGTTTCTCCTTCAGGGAATTGCTGCTCAGGAATGCACGCACTCAAATTTGCCTACTTGGCAATAAAAACTGGCGAAGCTACAACTGCCATTGCAACAGGCTCAGAGCGCACTTCAGGCATTTTAAGAGCCACAGGATTTGAAGAAGAAGCCAAACACTTAAATGAATTAGAAGAAAATCCATACTTAGCTTTCGAGAAAGATTTTTTGCGATGGATGCTTTCTGATGGAGCTGGAGCTTTTCTACTTTCAAACAAAAAAAATAGCGATGGAATAAGTTTAAAAATTGAATGGATTGAAAGCGCTTCTTTTGCATACAAAGTAGAAACTTGTATGTATCAAGGCTCTGATAAAAATAGCGATGGAAAACTAAAAAGCTACATGGAATTTTCACCGGAAGAAATTGCCCAACATTCCATTTTAAGCATGAAACAAGATGTGAAATTACTTGACAAACACATCGTTGAATTAGGCTACGAAAAACTATATTCCATTTGCGAGAAAAAGAATTTAGACGTTAAAGAAATAGACTATTTTCTTCCACATCTTTCCAGTGAATTCTTTAGAAAAAAAATTGCCGATAAGTTAGAAGAAAAAGGAATGGGAATACCGCAACACAAATGGTTTTCAAACCTTACAGAAGTTGGAAATGTTGGCGCTGCATCTGCTTATTTAATGATAGATGAATTATTAAAAAGTGGCAAACTAAAACCTGGAGAAAAAATACTAATGATGGTTCCTGAAAGTTCTCGATTTTCTTATGTGTATGCACTGCTTACTGTTTGCTAAACTTGCATAGCTTATGAAAAATACCGAAGCACCGCAAGACCATACTTCTTTAGAAAAATTTACAAAAGAAGTTTTATACGTAACTGACGAGAACGGGAAATACACCACACAACTTAGCTCTGGCTGGAAAGTAAAAGCTGATGCACTCGGTATTTCGTGGCAAGCAGCATTAGAAAAAATAAATACCGCCAAGCAAAAAGTATTAAACAAAGAAGCAAGCCCAATTCTTTTTTTCATGGAATTGAATTTGATGGAACTTTCAATACTTTCTGATTACACAGGCTTTTGGCAATTCAATATTAAAAGGCATTTAAAACCATCAGTTTTTGCAAAACTAAGCAACAAAAAGCTCCAAATTTATGCTGATGTTTTTGGCGTAACTATTGAACAATTAAAAAACTGCGAGGCAAGTGAAAATTGATTTTAAACATATACAATCTGCACACTGCGAAAATGGCGTAACCACTAATTTGTTGCAACATGCAGGCGTACATCAAATCACCGAACCTTTAGCATTTGGAATTGGTGCAGGTATATTTTATATCCATATTCCATTTATGAAAGTGAATGACGGACCTGCGATTTCATTTAGAACAGCACCCGGCACTATTTTTCGCAGAACCTGCAAACTCTTAGGCATAAAAACTGAACACAAAACTTTTCGAACTAAAGAAAAAGCAAGTTCATTTTTAGAAAATTGTTTAGAGCAAAACCAACCTGTTGGTTGCCAAGTAGGCGTTTATTTTCTTACATATTTCCCAAAAGAATACCGCTTTCATTTTAACGCACACAACTTGGTTGTTTACGGAAAAGAAGCTGATAATTATTTAATAAGCGACCCTGTGATGGAAACCGTAACTACGCTAAGCAGCTACGATTTAGAGCGCGTTCGCTTTGCAAAAGGAGCATTAGCGCCAAATGGGCACATTTATTTCCCTAAAGAAAAAAAGCAAATAAATAGCGAAGTAATTAGGAAAGCCATTGTAAAAGGAATAAAACATGCTTCGTGGTTTATGACCGAAACGCCTGTGCCAATTTTAGGAACAAATGGAATTAAATTTACTGCCAAGCGCATAGTAAAATGGCATGAAAAATTAGGCACAAAAACTACCGGAATATATTTAGCACAATTAGTGCGCATGCAGGAAGAAATAGGAACCGGTGGTGGTGGCTTTCGCTTCGTTTATGCTGCATTTTTAGAGCAAGCATATCAATATCTTCCCAACCAAATTTTATTAGAAACTTCTACCGATTTTTCTGTTATTGGAGATTTATGGCGAACTGCCGCAGTACACGCAGCTGGCATTTACAGAGGAAGAACTACCGAGAAAGCAGATTTTAAAATTATGAGCGAAATGCTCTTGGAAATTGCAGGTAAAGAACACACTGCTTTTCAAAAATTATTGAAAACAAAATACGACTAAAAAAATTTAACTGCTGCGATATAAATACTAATACCGCAGCAATTAAGCAATAATTTACTTATGAACTTTGCGCATTTCAGGATGCGTGTTTCCATTGTGGCAAGTGGCACAACCTACTTGTGTAAGCACACCATTTTCTATATGATTTTTGAAATACTTTTTATTGATAGCAGCCGTCATTTTCAGCATGTTTCTTGAAATATGTTTTTTAGGATTTTCATCACTTGCAAAGTCTAAACCCTTTTCGCCATTTTGCTTAGGTGCGTGGCAATAGCTACACTTTACACCCAACGATTTATTAAAAGATTTCATTATCGCCTCTAACTCATCAGAGCTAATATTTTTAGGCAACACTTTTAAGTTTGCCGGTTTAAAATCTTCATGTTTTTCGGGCTTATCAATACTTGTGAAAGCACTAAAACAAAGGAAGGTGATAAAGCAACCTAACACGACATACATTTTTTTCATACTGTTATATTTTAGTTTTTCCAATACTACAAAAAAAATATTTTTCCTTAAAAATTAACTTGAAACCACTTTTAACCCAACCACTGATGCTACTAATGTACACAAGAAAAAAATACGCCAAAAATCCGCAGGCTCTTTAAACACAAATATTCCCAAGAGTACTGCTCCTACTGCGCCAATTCCTGTCCACACTGCATAAGCTGTACCAATTGGCATTTGCCTGCTCACTTTTATCAAGAGTAGCATACTTATGGCAAGGCACACAAAAAAGGCAGCATACCAATAATAAACTGCCGTTCCTGTAGCGGTTCGTGCTTTGCCAAGGCAAGCAGCAAATCCGGCTTCAAAAAGCCCGGCAATTACAAGTAAAATCCAGTTCATTTTATTTAAAATACTTAGTCGAAATTAAATTACCACATTGGCAATTTTACCTTTCACGAAAATGAATTTTTTAATCGGTTTGCCTTCTACCCATTTTTGTACTTGCTCTAATGCCAATACTTTTTCTTGTACTTGTGCTTGCTCCATATCGAGCGGAAGTTCAAGAGTGGTGCGAAGTTTACCATTTATGCTAATCGGATAAACAAAAGAATTTTCGCGCAAATAGTTTTCGTTGTATGCTGGAAATATTGCGGTGTGTACACTTTCTTTATTACCGAGTTTTTCATACAGTTCTTCAGTAATAAAAGGAGCAAATGGCGCTAAAGCAATCACCAAGTTTTGCAATACATTTTTATTGTGGCACTTTAAATCTGTAAGCTCATTCACACAAATCATAAATGCTGCAACAGAAGTATTAAAACTCAACTGTTCCACATCGTAAGTTATTTTCTTTAGCAATTTGTGAAGTGATTTTAAACTATCGTTTCCAGCTTCATCTTCTGTAACTAAAAGTTTCCCATCGGCATCAAAAAACAAGCGCCACAGCTTACGCAAAAAGTTGTAGCAACCGCTAATGCCTTTATCGTCCCAAGGTTTGCTTAGCTCTATTGGGCCTAAAAACATTTCAAACAAACGGAAAGTATCGGCTCCGTACTTTGCAATCACATCATCAGGATTTACAACATTATACTTCGACTTCGACATTTTTTCAACTTCTCTTTGAACTAAAAATTCGCCTTTACTGTCTAATACGAATTGAAAACTTGCAAACTCACTTCTCCATTTTTTAAATGCTTCAATATCTAATTTATCATCATTCAAAAACTGTATATCGCAATGTATAAATCTACCTTCATCACCTTCTTTTACCATGTTGGTAGAAACAAATTTTTTCTGTTCCAAGTTTTGAAACACAAATGCACTTTTACCTTGAATCATGCCTTGATTCACCATTCTTTTAAATGGTTCATCTGCTTTTAGAAAACCCAAATCGAAAAGAATTTTAGTAAAGAAACGCGCATAAAGCAAATGCCCAACAGCGTGTTCACTTCCTCCAACATACAAATCAACTTGCTGCCAATAATCTAATTTTTCTTTAGAAGCAAAAGCGGTTGAATTATGCGGATCCATGTAACGCAAAAAATACCAACTACTTCCTGCATAGCCAGGCATTGTATCTGTTTCGTAGTTATTTTCTAACCAAGTTTTATTGCTTGCCAAAGGCGAACGCCCGTCTCCCGTTGGTTTAAAACTTTCTACTTGTGGGAGTGTTAATGGCAGTTCATTTTCACTAAGAGCAACAGGAACATCTGCATAATCATCATCTTTTCCATTTGCAAAAGGTAAATCGGTTTTACCTTTCACCTCGTAGCGAATAGGAAATGGCTCACCCCAATAGCGTTGGCGGCTAAAACTTGCATCGCGCAGTTTGTAGTTTACTTTGCGTTTGCCAATTTCCATTTCCTCCACTTTTTCAAGCATCACATCAATAGCATTTTGCACTTCCATTCCGTTTAGAAAATCGCTATTTATCATTTTGCCAAGTTTATCTTCAATAGTAGCATTTGGATACATTGATTTATCAATAATCTCAACTATCGGCAAATTGAATTTTTCTGCAAATTTTTTATCGCGTTCGTCATCGGCAGGAACGCCCATCACCACTCCGGTTCCGTAGCCCGAAAGTACGTATTCGGCTGTCCAAACCGGAATTTTTTCTCCGCTAAAAGGGTGAATTACATAAGAGCCTGTAAAGCAGCCTGTAACCTTTTTTTCTTGCTGTCTTTCAATTTCAGTACGGCTTTTTACATAGGCTAAATATTCGCTTACTGCTTGTTTTTGCTCTTGTGTTACTAACTTATTCAGTGCTTCATGTTCCGGTGCAATTACTACAAACGAAACACCAAAAACAGTATCAATTCTTGTAGTAAAAACAGTAAGTGAAAGCGGTAAGAGTTCTGCATTAAAATCAAGCAGGCAACCTTCGCTTCTTCCTATCCAATTGCGCTGTTGTTCTTTAATACTTTCACTCCACTCAATTTGGTTTAAGCCATCTAAAAGCCTATCGGCATATTCTGTAATGCGCAAGCTCCACTGTTTCATTTTTTTCCTCACAACAGGAAAACCACCGCGCTCACTTTTGCCATCTTTCACCTCATCGTTGGCTAAAACGCAACCTAATGCTTCGCACCAATTCACTTCTGTATAAGAGCGATAAGCTAAGCGGTAATATTGTAAAATACGTTCCTTTTTATAGCTTGAGAACTTACTCCAATCTGCGCCTGAAAATGTTTCGTGTAAGTTTGGGTTAAATTGTTTCCAATCGGTAATGCAACCTTTTCTTTCAAATATTTCTACGAGTGTTTGTATTGGTTCTGCTTTGTCCGCCTCGCGATTATACCAACTATTAAAAAGTTGTAGAAAAATCCACTGTGTCCACTTGTAATATTCCGGTTCGCAAGTTTTTACTTCGCGGCTCCAATCGAAACTAAAACCAATTTTATCTAATTGTTCGCGATAGCGCTTAATTGCTTTATCGGTTGTTTCTTCGGGGTGCGTTCCTGTTTCTATGGCATATTGCTCAGCCGGCAAACCAAAGGCATCATAACCCATTGGGTGAAGCACATTAAAGCCTTGCAGTCTTTTGTAACGTGCAAAAATATCGCAAGCCACATAGCCAAGCGGATGCCCAACATGCAAGCCTGCGCCACTCGGATAAGGAAACATGCTTAAAGCATAAAACTTAGGTTTGTTCTTATCTTCAACTACTTTGTAGAGATTTGTTTTCTCCCAATTCTGTTTCCACTTTTCTTCAATTTCTGTAAAACGGTATTCCATAATTTTCTGTTGCAATATTAGGCTTTTGAGCGCAGTAATGCGGTTTAAAAAGGAATAAAAAATATACCAATTCTATTCTTAGATGTAAAGTACAAAAGAAATTAGATAACCGATAAAGGAATTTACTTTACCAATGCTTCGGAATTTATTTTTAATTTTTGAAGTCCGAGTTCTAAATCACTTCCCATAATTTTCTCCATAAACAAGCCGAATGGGCGCTCAAAAAAGGTGAGATTGCCTGACTGTTTCCAAACAACTTTGCAAGTATTTGCCGGCATTTCTTCAAAATAAAATTCCATGAAAAGTGCTTGTGTATTTTTGCTTATCTGCGTTTCTATTTTTAAATAATTGTATGGTTTAAATTCTACTATTTTGTTTGAACCATCATTTTCTTTTCCATCGTTGCTCCATAGCATTTCTGCACCAACATGTGTTTCCGGTCCGGCAAATGTAATTTGCAAAGTAGAATCGCTCCACGGGCTCCAATTGCGCCAATTTCTAAAACTTGCAACTTGGCCAAATACTGTTTCTTTATTTGCTTTTATTTCTATGCTTCGCTGAAATGAAAATGTATTGGGCAGAAATGCGCAAACTATAAGGTTTAGTAAGACTATTGCACTAAAAATAATTACTAATTTTTTAGCCATAGTTTGTTATTACAATTTCAAGAAAAACTATTCTCCACTTTCGTGAAAAGATAATTCTCTACTTTTTGCTTTTAAGTGCTTATACTGTATTGCTGCTTTAATCAATCCTTTAAAAACCGGATGTGGATTTTCCACTGTACTTTTTAATTCCGGGTGAAATTGAACACCAATAAAGAATGGGTGGCTAGGAATTTCAACAATTTCAACTAATCCGCTTTCGGGATTTTTGCCACTTGCCTTCATTCCTGCATTTTCTATGGCAGTTAAATATTCATTATTAAACTCATAGCGATGGCGATGGCGCTCGCTAATATTTTCTGTACCATAACACTCATAAGCTTGACTTCCTTTCTCCAAAACACATTTGTAGGCTCCCAAACGCATGGTTCCGCCTTTATCTTCAACATTTTTCTGCTCCTCCATTAGAGAAATAACCGGATACTTTGTTTGTCTATTCATTTCAGTTGAATGTGCATCGGTGTGCCCCAGCACATTTCGTGCAAATTCAATTACTGCGCATTGCATTCCCAAACAGATTCCAAAGAATGGGATATTGTTTTCGCGCACATATTTTATAGTTTCAATTTTTCCCTCAATACCTCTTGTGCCAAAACCTGGAGCAACTAACACTCCATCTAAATGACCTAACAATGATTTTACATTCTTTTCATCAATATCTTCGGAGTGTATTGGCTCTACCAATACCGAACATTCGTTGGCAACACCTGCATGCACAAATGCTTCGTGAATTGATTTGTATGCATCTTGCAACTCGATATATTTTCCAACCAAACCAATTTTTACTTCATGTTTTGGGTGCTTTTGCTTGTAGAGAAAATCTTTCCATTTATCTAAATTACATTGTTCGCCATTTTGCAAACGCAGTTTATTTAAAACAATCGTATCTAAATTTTCTTTTTGAAATTCAAGCGGCACTTCGTAAATACTATCTACATCTAAAGCTTGAATAACCGCATCGCGGCTTACGTTACAGAATAGAGCTAATTTCTTTTTCAAGTCTGAATTCATTTCCATTTCAGTTCGGCAAACCAAAATATCAGGTTGCAAACCCAATGCTTGAAGCTCTTTCACACTGTGTTGTGTAGGCTTTGTTTTAAGCTCCTTTGCACTTTTTAAATATGGAAGTAAAGTTAAATGACAAATCAACGTGTCTTCTGCCGGAAGCTCCCATTTTAGCTGGCGCACACTTTCAATATAAGGCTGTGCTTCAATATCGCCCACTGTTCCACCAATTTCAGTAAGCACAATATCGTAGTCGCCACTTTGCCCCAAAAGCAACATACAGCGCTTAATTTCATCAGTAATATGCGGAATTACCTGTACTGTTTTTCCTAAAAAAGCTCCTTTTCTTTCTTTCGTAATTACTGAAAGGTAAATTCTTCCGGTAGTAACATTGTTTGCCTGCGAAGTTGGCACATTTAAAAACCGCTCGTAGTGCCCTAAATCCAAATCTGTTTCGGCACCATCTTCAGTAACATAACATTCACCATGTTCATAAGGGTTTAGCGTACCCGGATCTACATTTATGTATGGATCAAACTTTTGAATGGCAACTCTGTAGCCGCGCGCTTGTAATAATTTTGCTAATGAAGCAGCAAAAATTCCTTTACCTAACGATGAAGTAACTCCACCGGTTACAAAAATATATTTAGCCATAATACTCTGGGAAATTAAAGCGCAAAGGTAACTTGAAAGATGCAGAGGTTGCAAGGAAAAGCACAAAAAATAAACTGAATGATTTTACTATCTTTGCCCTCCCACTAAACTTTACTTTTTACTCAAAAGTTTATGCAAACAAAATTACACTACATTATTTCAGGAATTGTTTGCGTCTTGTTTTCTCCATTCCTATTTGCACAAAATTTCGATTGGGCTTATGCTGCCGGTGGCGTTGGAAATGATGTAGGAACTTCGATAGCAACCGATGCAAACGGCAATTCGTACATAACAGGAAATATTTCGGGTGGGGGCTATTTTGGAAGCAATTACGTGAGCGGAACAGTATTTGAAGTTTTTTTGGCAAAATATGATGCAAATGGAAATGCGCTTTGGGCAAAAAGCTATGGCGGCTTAAAAAATGAAAAGGCATTTTCATTAGCACTTACCAATAACGCTATTTACCTATGTGGCTATTTTGAAGATACTGCTACATTTGGCAACACAACTCTAATTTCAAAAGGTGAAACCGATGTTTTTGTAATGAAAACAGATTTAAACGGAAATGAAATTTGGACTAAGCAAGCAGGTGGCATAAATGATGATGTAGCTTATGGAATTGCAGCAGATGCCGCAGAAAATGTGTATTTGTGCGGCACATACAAAAGCAAAATAAATATTGGCGGAACAGAACTTACCACCACCAATCCTTTTAACGAAAGTTTTATTCTTAGTTTTGATAAAAACAGCAATTTGCGTTGGGCAAAAACTTCAAAAGGAAACAACAATAACTCTGCATTTGGAATTGCATGGAATAAAAACAATGCTATTTCAGTTTGTGGATTTTTAGGGCAGCAATTCACTTTCGACTCTACTCAAATAAGTTCGCAAACAAGTAGCTACGATGCTTTTGTTTCAAGTTTTGATTTAGATGGAAATTTACAATGGTTAAAACAAATTGGCAGCGCTGCCGAAGACCAAGCAATGGCTGTAACCTGCGACCAGATGGGCAATTCCTATATTACAGGCTACACCGGAGGTTCAATAAAATTTGGGAATGATACTTTAGCATACAGCGGCTGGAATGATATTTTTACAGCTAAGGTTAATACCAATGGAGATTTTTTATGGGCGCGGCAAGGTGGAGGCAGCAAGTTAGATTTAGGAACATCAATTGCTTTAGATAATTTAAACAATGTGTATGTAGCCGGAATGTTTGAAAAAACTGCAACCTTTTCGGGCAAAACAATAAACGATGCTGACCGCGGTGTGGCGTTGGTGAGTTACGATAGCAATGGCAATATTAGATTTGCGCAAGGTGCAGGCGATGTGCAAACAGATGCTGCCTTAGGCGTTTCTGTAAATGCAGAAAAAACCTATCTTACAGGCTACTATTTATACAAGTGCAAATTTGGAAATTACGCATTGCCTTATGCTGATTTCTTTAATATTTTTATTACTGCTTACGATTTCCCACACTTGGTTTCTATTCAGAATTTTGAACAAGAGAAAATTCAATTTTATCCTAATCCTGCAAATGATGTTTTGTATATCAATTCAAGTGAAAATTCAACACTTACCATTTTAAATATCCAAGGTAAAATATTGCTAGAGGCAGCGATAAATAACGGCTTGAACCAAATAGATATTTCAAATTTAGAAAATGGAATTTTGATTTTGCAATTCCAGAATGCAGCCAGAGCAACTTCGACTTTTAAGTTAGTGATGCAGTAAGTTTATACATACTGAAAACACTAAAAGAAACAGGAAAACTCAATTTACTTCTTGTTCATTTTCTATTGCAAATTTAATTTGACTTAGCTGCTCCATGTAGGTTAATACCTTAGATTTTTCAAACTCAAGTTGTGCTAAATCGGCATAATTTTTAGCCATTTTCCAACTTCCAACTTTTGTGCTTGCAGATGCCAGCATCATATAATTATATCCTAAATAGAAAGGATTTTTATTTTGAAGATTCAACTCCAAAGCTCTTTGCAAATATTGCAAACCATGTTCAGTATTGCCATTTTCAATAAGCCTTTCGCCCACATTGGCATAAGCCATTGCATGGCTGTTTATATCCTTTTCTTCTTCAAAAATTTTTGCAGCTCTTAAAAATAGGGCAATTCGCGCTTCGTTTTCCTCTTTCGGCATAATAAATGCTTGCATATTCATACAACGAGCAATACCGCCTCTAAAACTACCTTTTTCAAAATACTCTATTGCCATATACAAATGTTGAATTGCAGCAATACTGTCATCTGCAATAAGAAGTTTAGCATGGTTGTAGTACATACTTCCAACCACATTGTAAGTTTCTTTGTCAAAAGTGTGATGAATACTTTCAACAATTTTTTCAGCTCGCAAAAATGCTTTCAGCGCAAATGTTTTCTCTCCCAATTTATCATTCGCCACACCTGCATTCACAAGCAAATCGAGCAACAATCTTGTATCGCTATACTTTTCGGCAATAGGAAAAACAATATCAATAAATTTCACAACCAAATCATGATGGTTATGCGCATTCAAAAGCGCCAATACCAATTTAATGTTGGTAAAAGTTTGTTCGTTCCAGTTATTCCAAGTTTCGTTTATTTGCCGAAGTGGAGTTTTAAAAATTAGTGAGTAAGAAACAGGCGTTTTATTTTCTAAAGCTTCGCACCACAAATCAAAATCTTTCATCTAAAAAATCATTTTTTTCAAACACAATAAATATAAAGTAATGCTTCAGCAACGAATAAATGAAATTGTAAGAAATGTACCTAACTTCCCAATTGAAGGTATTTTGTTTAAAGACATTACTCCAATTTTTTTATACCCTGATATTTGTAATGAAATAGCTGAATTTCTTGCAAAGCAAGCCACACAGCACGAAAAAATTGACGCAGTTGCAGGCGTTGAGAGCAGAGGCTTTTTGTTTGGAATTTTATTGGCACAAAAATTAAATGTTCCATTTCACTTAATACGAAAAAAAGGGAAACTACCGGGTGAAACCGTTCAATACACTTACAATTTAGAATATGGTTCTGCAACCATTGAAATACACAAAGGTTTTGTAAAAAATGGTGATAAAGTGTTAATTCACGATGATGTGCTTGCCACCGGAGGAACTGCTTCGGCTGCCGCAAATTTAATTGCAATGGAAGGCGGAATTGTTTCAGGATTTTCTTTTTTAATTGAGTTAAATGCTCTAAACGGCAGAAAAATACTGAGTGAAAATTTCAGCAATGTTTTCTCTATGATTCAATACGATTAGCCGTTATCAACCTTCAATTCATTTTAATTTTCCGGTTATATGATTGCGTGCATTTTAACAACCTAAATTTTTATTTCTGGAATTGAAAACCTTCTATTTCTTTCGCACCTCTTTTTATTGCAAATGAAAATTATACAGTTGTTGTTTTTCGTTTTTTGTTGCGGAATACTTTCTGCACAAGTAAACTTTAAACTGAAAATTTCCAACACAAATTGTGTAGCAAACGGTGGCAGTGCTAAAGTTGTTTTAAGCAGCGGATTACAACCTCAAAATTTCATTTTTAAATGGAGCAACGGCAGCGCAATAGATTCAATTTCTAATTTATCGGCAGGGAGTTATTCTGTTACTGTTTTCAACTCTGCTAAAACAGATTCTTCAACTAAAAACTTTACGGTTGATAGCGCGGCAACTATTACTATAGCTACATTTCCTAAAGATACCATCTGTGTAGGCACAACTGCAATTTTAGAGGCAACTGCTATGCCTCAAGGCGGAAGTTTCACATGGAGCGGTGGCGATTTAGGTTCTCCACGAAGCAAAGATTCTATTCATGTTCAACCTACAACCGGTCAAGTTTACACGCTTAACTACAACAATCCTGCTTGCCCCGGCAGCACTACCATAAAAATTGTTTCAAGCCCTGTGAAGGCGCAGTTAGCGGGCATTTCACAACCAACTTGCGGTTTGGCAAACGGTTCAATTACGGGTGCGGGCTCTGCTTTCAAAGCTACCTTTACTTGGTTTAAAGATGGATTGCCATTCGGTACAAATGCTTCTATTTTAAACAACCTAAAAGCGGGAAATTATACTTTTATTATTTACGATGGCGTAACCGGTTGTAGCGATACTATGAAGAATATTATCTTGGCTGATAACACAACTTATGCCTCGCTCGCTGCATTAGAAACCACGCCTGATAGCTGCTTGCGTGGACAAGGAACTGCAAAATTAACCGTAACGGGCGGCAGCGGAAATTACACTTTTAAGTGGAGCCATTCCACAACTGCTATAGGAAACACAGTTGCGAATTTGCCCAAAGGCAGCTATCGCGTAACGGTGAGCGATGGCGTTTGCACTCCCTTCGATACTTCCGTAACAATTCTTGGACCAGATTCTACATTAGCTATTTCGCTCTCTGCCACTAACGATAATTGCAGCAAAGCAAGCGGAAGCGCAACCGCATTGTCAAAGTTAGGAACTCCGCCATACAGCTATATTTGGAATAATGGAAGCACAGGAAGTACTGCAACTAATTTATTAGGAAATAGCAGTTATTCCGTTACTGCAACTGATGCTTTAGGCTGTGCCATTACCGATAGTATTTTTGTGAGCGATGTTGCCGCTCCTCATTTAGCATTTTTACCGTTTGATTCGCTATGCCCAAATGCCAATAATGGCATTTTAAAATTAAAAGCTAGCGGTGGTCAATCGCCATACAACTATAAATGGTCTCACGATAGTTTGCTTACAGCTTCTACAGCCAATCATTTATCGCCAGGAATGTATGCCGCAACCGTTACCGATGCAGGAAATTGCACCGCAACAGCAAGTGTTACCATTACTGCCTTTGGCAACCCAACAATAGATTTAGGAAATGATACAACTATTTTAAAAGGCACCATTGCAGAACTTAAATTGAGTACTTCTCTTCCTGTTACAAATGTATATTGGAAGCCATTTATACAATCCGCAGAAAATAGTTTGATAGCTTATGCAAAGCCAGATTCTACCACTACTTTTTCTGTATTAGTGAAATATGGAAACAATGGCTGCCAACTTTCCGATTCAATCACTGTGATGGTGATAAACGAAAATGCAGAAGTGATTGTGCCAAATATTTTCACTCCAAATGGAGATGGTGTGAACGATAATTTTTATGTATCTGCAAAAGCTGTAAAAAACTTCAATATTTCTATTTACGACCGTTGGGGAAACAAAGTGTTTGAAGCCTTTGATGCAAACTTTAAATGGAATGGAAACAACCAAATTGATGGAACAGAATTGCCAAACGGAGTATTTACTTATATGCTTGAATACATCACTTTAAACACCAATACACGCAAGCTGCTAAAAGGCAGTGTTACTTTACTTCGCTAATTTTCAAGGCTGCATTTCTAAGTAAGTTTGCAGAATAATTGTAGCGCTTACTCTATCTACAATCTCTTTTTGTTGTCGTGTTTTTTTGTTCACACCACTTGCTAAAATAGCTTGTGTTGCCATCTTTGAAGTAAAGCGTTCATCAATTCTATGAATACTTTTTGTAGGAAATTTTTCATTTAGCCAAACAATAAATTGCTCAATATCCTTTTCAATATCGTTAGTTTCAAAGTTTTTAGTATAAGGTTTTCCTACCACTATTGCCTCTACATCTTCTTGCAAAAAATACTTTTGTAAAAATTCTTTTAGCGTGGCAGTATCAACCGTTTGCAGCGCATTGGCAATTATTTTTAGAGAATCGGTAACAGCTAATCCTGTTCGTTTTCTCCCATAATCTATTGCCAAAATTCTACCCATTTGCATTACTTAAATCAATCAACTAAGCAACTGGAGCATCAGGAATTGTTGCCTCTTGCGCATCGTTGTTTACCACAGTAGTTTCTGTATCTTGCCTATCGAAAGGACGCTTACCGATTAAGCGTTCCAAATCGTCTTTAAACAATACTTCTTTTGAAAGTAATTCCTGCGCAAGCAACTCCATTTCGTGGCGTTTATCAGAAAGCAATTTCTGCGCACGCTCGTATTGCGATTCAATTACTCCGCGCACTTCATCATCAATCAATTTAGCAGTTTCATCGGAGTAAGGCTTAGTAAATCCTCCGCTTTGCTGCATCATATCATAGAAGCTAATGTTTCCAACTTTATCATTCATACCGAAAATACTAATCATAGCATAAGCGGTTTTGGTTACTTGGTCTAAATCGTTTTGCGCACCGGTAGAAATTTGTCCAAACACAATTCTTTCCGCAGCTCTGCCACCAAGCGACATACACATTCTATCCAGCATTTCTTCGGTAGTTTCCAAATATTTTTCTTTAGGCAAATATTGTGCATAACCTAATGCTGCCACACCGCGCGGCACAATAGAAACTTTCACCAATGGATGCGCGTACTCCAAAAACCAACCGCAAATGGCGTGTCCTGCTTCGTGGTAAGCAATTATCTTTTTCTCATCCGGAGAAATCAATTTATTCTTCTTCTCCAAGCCACCGATTGTTCTATCAATTGCATCGTTGAAATCTTCCATTTCAACTTGTGTTTTATCCTTTCTGGCAGCAATTAAAGCTGCTTCATTACAAATATTAGCAATATCAGCACCTGCAAAACCGGGTGTTTGTGCTGCTAATTTGTGCGCATCAACTGTTGGGTCAATTTTTATATTCTTTAAATGAACTTTAAAAATTTGTTCTCTGCCAACTAAATCGGGTTTATCAATACTAATTACTCTATCGAAACGACCCGGGCGCAATAAAGCAGAATCTAATACATCTTGGCGGTTTGTTGCAGCAATAATAATAACGCCTTTTTCACTACTGAAACCGTCCATTTCAACCAACAACTGGTTAAGTGTATTTTCGCGCTCATCATTACTGTTCATTAGGTTTTTACCTCTTGCTCTACCGATGGCATCAATTTCATCAATAAAAATTATGCACGGAGCTTTTTCTCTTGCTTGGCGGAACAAATCACGCACACGCGAAGCACCAACACCTACAAACATTTCTACGAAATCGGAACCGCTTATTGAAAAGAATGGTACTTTGGCTTCGCCAGCCATTGCCTTTGCAATTAAAGTTTTTCCCGTTCCCGGAGGACCTACCAACAATGCACCTTTCGGAATTTTACCTCCAAGTGCGGCATATTTTTGCGGGTTCTTCAAAAAGCTAACTATTTCCTGAACTTCAACTTTTGCTTCATCTAATCCGGCTACGTCATCAAAGGTTAAGTTTATTTTTTCGTCTTTATCAAAAAGCACTGCTTTGGAACGGCCGATGTTGAATATTTGTCCGCCACCGCCCATACCACCGGAAACCCTGCGCATAATAAAAATCCAAATTCCGATAAAAAGTATCACCGGAATTATCCAGCCTAAAAGGCTTGCCACCCAATCGTTTCGAGTTTGATATTGCAAATTTACAGGTGCAAGTTCTGTATGTTCTTTGTAAAAATCTGAAACAAATCTATCGAATGCATCGTTTGAGGCTACCGACAAAAAGAAGTGTGGCCCTTTGTTTATCATGCCGAAGCGCGTGCGTGCGATTTCTTGAAACTCAGGTTTCGATAAAACAGTATCGCGCAAATAGATTTCTGCCACTTCTTTGTTCACCACAATTATTTTATCCACTTCATTTTTTTCCAGCATTTGCTTTAGCTTTAGCTGCGAAGTTTCTGTGGTTTGCCCTTGGAAATAATTCATGTTGAGCGAAAACAAAATAAATACGCCAAGCAAAATGTAAACCCACAAATAATTGAATTGAGGACCTTCCGGACGTTTGCTTTTAGGCATTCTTATCGGTTCTCTCTTATCCTGTTTTTTATCTTTATTTTCCATCTTTAAATTCTAACAAAAGTCTTTTCTAAATTTTATTTGAAGAGTATCTGACGAGCATGTCGCCAATTTATTTTTTCACCTTTTTAGGTTTGTCGCTGTGTTCTGCAACTTTCGCATCATTCCAAAGTTCTTCTAACTGATAGAAATCGCGCTTCTCGCGGTGGAAAATATGCACCATCACATCAGCAAAATCCATAATTATCCATTCCGAATTTTTAACACCTTCTACATGCAGCGGTTTCATTCCGTTTTCAACAGCTTCTTTTTCTACATTATCGGCTAAAGCCTTTACCTGTGTTGTAGATTCACCATGTGCAATAATGAAATAATCAGTTGGACGTTCGTTCAATTTTTTCAAATCTAACGTAATAACTTCGCAGCCTTTTTTATCTAATAATGCTTCTACTATTATTGTGCGCAACTTTGCGGTACTCGGAATAACTTGCTTCGTCAAACAATTATGATTTTATTTTATTAAATATTAAACGCCAAAGATATAAAAACAGCACACTTCTATGGATAGTTCGCCACTCTTTATCGGAATAAATGTTATTGAATTAGAAGAAACCACTTCTACCAACACCGAAGCCAAATTGCTCATTGAAAAAGAAAAGCCTTTGGAAGGCACTGTGATAATTGCCAACAAACAAACCAAAGGCAAGGGACAGCAAGGAAATTCATGGCAAACCGAAGCCGGGCAAAACTTAACGTGCAGTTACATTTTGTATCCGGTTTTTTTGGGAGCTGATAAGCATTTTTACTTAAACATGGTGGTGAGTTTAGCCGTGAAAGAAGCCTGCGAAGTAGTTTTAGAAGACGAAGTAAAAGTAAAATGGCCAAACGATGTTTATTACGGCAACAAAAAAATTGCGGGCATTTTAATTGAAAATTCAATTAGCGGAGCAACCGTAATTACTTCGGTTGTGGGTATTGGGTTAAATGTGAACCAAACAGAGTTTGATACCGAATTGCAAAATGCCGGCTCACTAAAGCAGTTTACGGGGCACGATGTTTTGCTTCAAAAAATTCAACAAGACTTAAACATCTATTTAGAAAAATACTATTTACAACTGCGCCAGCAGCATTTCCATTTTTTGCAAAGAGCCTATACCGAAGCCCTTTTTCGCTATAACCAAACTGCTTATTTTAAAAAGGGAGAACAAACTTTTAAAGGTGAAATTACAGGCATTGCCCGCGATGGCAAATTGATAATTGAAAGTGGTGGAAAAGAAATGCGCTTTAATATGCAAGAAGTGAAATTTGTGATTTAACCCAAATTACACAATAGAAATTTAAGCGAGATGAAATAATGCAAAATAGCTACGAAAATGCGATAAAAGCATAATGAATTATGATTTTTGAGCAGTTGAAGCAGATATAAAGTAGCATTTTATCGTAGCAAAGAATCTATTGCGTAATATGGGTTTAACTACTGCTATTTTTTCTACTTTGCAACAACCTTCAATGTGGTTTTAACTATCGCAGCTTTTGAAAGCAACTCGCGATAATTATCGCCAATTACGGTAACGTGTCCCATTTTTCTGCCGGGTTTGGTTTGCGCTTTGCCATACAAATGAATTGAAACACCTTCTAACTGAAGAATATTTTCCAAACCTTCATAAACCGCATTTCCGCTATGATTTTTTTCACCCAAAATATTTAGCATTAAAGCTGGCTTTATAGTTTCTGTGCTGCCCAAAGGTAAATTTTGCAACACGCGCAGCAGCATATCAAATTGCGAAACATAATTGCCTTCAATGCTTTGATGGCCGCTGTTGTGAACGCGCGGTGCAGTTTCATTTACCAGTAGCTCGCCTTGCTTATTTAAAAACATTTCTACTGCAAAAATTCCGGGACTGTTGAATGCGTTACAAACTTTAAGAGCAAGTTGCTTTGCTGTTTCTGTTAGCTCTGTAGAAATATTTGCAGGCGCTAATAGATAATCAACCAAATTCAAATCGGGGTCAAAAACCATTTCCGTTGGCGGATAAACAGCAGTATCGCCACTTTCGTTCTTAGCAACTATCACCGCAATTTCTTTTTCAATATCTACCAACTTTTCCAAAACAGATGGCGCATCAAATGCTTCAACTAAATCTTCGCTATTCCATAATAAATGAACGCCTTTGCCATCGTAACCTCCGGTGCGCAACTTTTGTGCGGCAGGAAAAAAACTTTCGTTTGCTGTTACTTCCTCTTTATTGTTTAATAGCAAAAACTCCGGTGATGCAATCTGGTTGCTTTCATAAAATTGTTTTTGCAATCCTTTATCTTTTATGGTCTGCAAAACCGAAGGTTTCGGTATCACAGTTACGCCTTCTTTCTCCAACTGAAAAAGCGCTTCAACACTCACATTTTCAATCTCTATTGTTATCACATCTACTTTTCTGCCAAATGCTAAAACTGTTTCGTAATCGGTAATTTTACCTAAATGAAAATGATGACAGAGATGCGCAGCCGGAGCGTTTGCATCATTCTCTAAAACATAAGTTTCTATCGGATAATTTGCCGCTTGCTGAAGCATCATTCTTCCTAATTGTCCACCGCCAACAATTCCTATTTTATGCATAACTAAAGTTGAATTTTCGGGAACAAAAGAAATAAAAAATATTTCAGAAGTTGAATAGGCTCAAACAAGTGATTTATCTATACTTTCGAGTGAAAGTAAAAAACCTTAGCGCGACAATTTCTTTGCAAGAAATTGTTTCAACTCAAGCTCCAATTCCGGTACAATGTTGAAGATTTTTACCATTGAAAGAAACAGAAAAGAAATAACAATACCACGAAAAATAATTTGAAAAATCGGATGCCCGAACTGCGGTATAAAATAAACGATTGCAAAACACAAAACAATGGAAAGTAAAGTGAGCAAGGTCTTTTTATCGAAAGGTTGAAGCTGATATTTCTTCCACAAGAAAATATACTTCATCACATTAAAAATAGTAGCAGAAAAAGCAGTGGCAAAAGCAGCGCCATTCATACCCCAAAGCGGTATAAAAATTAAATTATTCACGATGGCAATCACAAAAAGGCACATCAACATGTAAGCTCCATAAATGTATTTATCAGAAGTGTAAATAATGGAATCGTTTATGCCTGTTGCCATATTGATTACTGTACCGATGCTGATAATCAATACCACACTTTCGCCAAGCGAATAATCTTTGCCCGGAAAAAGTTGAAACAGCGCATGCGTATTAAGATTTACACATAAAAACAAAAAACCACCGGCAAGTAATAAATAACGCGCAGAGCGGAAATAAATCTTGCGAACTTCTGCCATGTCGTTGCGTTTCCAAGCTTCGGAAATAGATGCTACACCAATTTTATCTAAAGCGCCCAAAGGTGCTTCAATTACTGTGGGAATAAACACTACAACAGCATAAATGCCTACCAAGTTTAGCGGAAGATATTTTCCTAACATCACAATATCAATATATTTTAAACCTAAACTCGAAAGCGATGTAAACGAAAGTAGTAAGCCATACATCACAATTTCTCTTGGATTTTGTTTGGTAAAAAATTTAAAATCTAATTTCAACGATGGGCGGTCAATTTTTAAAATATAAGCAAGATGGCTCAGAGCAATAACTGCAAAAACGCCTACATACAAAAGCACAAACTGCGACAGTGTAATCCATTTCATAAAGTAAACCGCCAACAATGCAATACTTAAAACTCGCGTAAAAACATCATTTAAAAATGCCGGCACATTTGTTTTAAAAAGCGAAGAACTATAAGTAAAAAACACATTGCTGAAAGCCAGAAAAAACGTGAGCGGAAAGATGTAATTAAAATATTCATTCAGCAATGGCGACTGCTCGTTGTACTGCGATGTGATAAACGATTTAAAGGTGAGTAAACTAATAGATGCTATTGCAAAACCCACTAAAGTTAGTGCTACTGCAAAACCAAAAATGCCGTAATGTCTTTTTTCTTTATTCCTGAATATTGGAAAATATTTAAGCAAAATACTGTTTACACCAAGCGGAACAAATGTGGCAATGAGCGCAGAAAACGAGAACAGAACACGCGTTAAACCAATTTCTTCTTCGGTGAGAAATGCAGGCAGAAACACGATGGTATTCAACGCGCCAAGCAAAATACCTAAGTATGAAATTATACTATTGATAATGCCTTGCCGCTGAATAATTCCCATTAAAAAGTTGGTTTAATGATAAACCGGAGTTGGATTCAGAAAACGAAGAATGGCATTTTTGGTACGCATATAAGCTGTATCAAAATCATTATTTTCTAAAGCGTAATCTGCTTGTGGTTCAAACTTCAATTCTTCTTCTGCTCTTTTTAAGCGCGCTTTAAGAGATTTTGCATCTTCGGTGTCGCGGGCTTTCAATCTATTTTCTAAAACTTTTAGCGATGGTGGCTTTACAAAAATCACGAAACAATCTTTACCGAATTGCTTTTTCAAGTTTGCAGCACCTTTTATATCAATATCAAAAATTACAACTTTTCTTTGGCTCCAAAGTCGCTCCACTTCTGACTTTAAAGTGCCATAAGTAATTCCGGGATAAACTTCTTCATGCTCTAAAAATTCACCGGCAGAAAGTTTTTGGTTAAAGTCGCTCTGCGAAATAAAAAAGTAATCTTTTCCATCAACTTCGGTGCTTCTTTTTTCGCGCGTGGTAGCAGAAACAGAAAAAGCATAATCTTTATGGTGAACCAATAATTTCTTCACGATAGAAGTTTTTCCTGCACCTGAAGGCGAAGTAATTACAACTAATTTTTTACCGTAATCGCGAATTTTAGGTGTATGAATATTTGCCATGCGTAATTGCTATTATTTGTAGTAGAATTTTGCTGCGAATAAAATGATTTAACTGAATTTTATCTGTGTCTTTTCCCATTAAACGTGCCATGTGGACAATCGCATTTGCTTCCCTTGCAACTGCTAAATGTAGCAGCCATAAAACCAACTGCTAATAATGCCAACACAAACAACTTAAACTGCTTCATTTTTATTCTTAAACGCAAATTAAATTTGAAAATACATAGAAACATTGCAAACTTAGCAACAAATACCAATTGCTTTGTGCAATTCACAAAAACTAATATTTTAATTGCCGAAATTAGCGTTTATCATTGTATTAAAAGCAGCTTATGAAATTTACAGTGTGGTTTATTATTTTACTAAGTTTAAACTTTGGGCTGGGAATACTTTTTGCAGAATGGTTGCCTTGGTGGTACATCGCAATTACCGGCTTAGGCATTGGCTATTTATGTAAATTAAAACCGCGACTTTCCTTTTTGCTTGGCACACTTTCAGTTTTCATTCTTTGGTTTGCATATTCTTATTGGTTAGATAAACAAGGCGGAGCAATACTTTCGCCCAAGCTTGCAGAACTTTTTGCACCACTCACTTCCGGTTCAACCTTAAACTTATTTTTAATTACAGGAATAATTGGCGGCTTGGTTAGTGGAATGGCTACTCTAACAGGAGCTTTGTTTTACACCAATTTTTTTAAAAAATAAACACACTTAATTTATTAAGTGCCTCAATCTATTTTACAAGAATATCTTCATTTAGATTTATATTGTCAAATGCTTCGTGCAAGGATTCCCGTAAATATATTTCAACTATTTCTTCTCTTTTTTCTTCACTTTCTCTTTTGTAAAAAGATCTGCTGTGTATCTTTCGTAGAGTTCAAATAGAAACACCATTCTGTTGGGCTATTATCTATATTTTAGGAGCTATTTGGGTTAGTTTTGCTTTCCTTGTAACGTGCCAATCTGAATGAGTACAATGATATATTAAGCCATCATCCATTGCTCGAACTTTAAGTTTTAGATTTCCATTTTCATCAAAGCACTTATCAAAATTGAAAGAACAGAAGTGAATTGCACCGTGCCCAAACTTAATTTCTTCCTTTGTGGGCTCTCTCCAATAATCAATGGTGGCTTGTCATCAATAATTTGAGAAATATAAATCATGATTTATTTTTTTGGGTATTTCTTTCGAAAAAAGTTCTGCTGTATATTTTTCGTAAAGTTCAAATAAAAATTCCATACGATTGGTATCACTTGTAAAAGTAGCTTTTTTATATGAGCTATCTACTGCTTTATCTAATTCAATATGTGCTTTTACTAATGCTGGTGGCATTTTACCGTTTTCATACATTTTGCCGATAGGACAATTTGTTATACTTTTTCTTACAGATAAAACTTTTTCGATTGCTTTCTCAATTGCAGACACTTGTTTCTCACTAATGTTTTCTGGCCATAGAAAATTATTGTAAACAATCTCGTTTGAATAGCGATAACGACTTTCTAAACTCACTGCACGAAGGTAAAAATATTACACAAGCGCTGCTGCTGTATTTTGCGTTAGTGATTGCAGCAGAAATCCTTTTGTGAGGAACGAGCAAAAGATTGGAGCGTAAAGCACGACCCGAAACATTAGCAGAGCATTTAGCCAAGCAAATGTTTCGGGGAACGCCCAAAAAACACTTTGTGCGCTGCTAATAATTGATATACACAGCTTACCAACATTTTTAAGTATATTGCAAAAAAGCCCGAAAAACGATATTTGTTTGTGGTGTTAATTTTTACATTCGCGGTTTAGAACAATAAAATAATAAAAAACGATATGAAGTTTATTATATCAACTACTTCGCTGCTTAAAGGTTTGCAAACTATTGGCGGTGTAATTAACTCCAACACTGTATTACCAATTTTAGAAGATTTTCTTTTCGACATCAAAGGTAATCAACTTGTAATTTTTGCTACCGATTTAGAAACTTCTATGAGCACCGAAGTGAATATTGAATCTAAAGATACCGGCAAGGTGGCAATTCCGGCTAAAATTTTGATTGATACATTGAAAACTTTGCCAGAACAGCCGCTTACTTTTTCTATTGACCAAAATAACTACGGTATAGAAATTAGCAGCCAAACAGGTAGATATAAATTGAGCGGAGAAAACCCTGAAGATTTCCCTAAAATACCTGAAGCAGATTCTGTAACTGAAATAAATATGCAAGGATCTGTGCTTAGCAGCGCAATTTCTAAAACTTTCTTTGCAGTGAGTACCGATGAATTAAGACCAGCCATGACAGGTGTGCTTTTTCAAGTAAATCCTGAAGGTTTAACTTTTGTTTCTACCGATGCGCACAAGTTGGTAAAACTTAACCGCAGCGATGTTCGCGCATCAAAAGAAACACAGTTTATTGTGCCAAGGAAAGCACTAAACTTAATGAAAAGTGCAGTGCCAAACAATGCTTCGGTAGTGAATGTGAGCTACAACAAATCAAACGCATTTTTCTCGTTTGAAAACACCAAACTTATTTGCCGTTTAATTGAAGCAAATTACCCGGATTACAATGCTGTAATTCCTTTAAACAACCCAAATAAACTTACGCTTAACCGCTTAGAATTTCAAAATGCACTAAGAAGAATTTCAATTTTCTCGAACCAAACTACTTACCAAGTGGTGTTGAGTATTGCCGGTAGCGAGTTGAAAATTTCTGCACAAGATATTGACTTTAGCAACGAAGCAAACGAGCGCTTAACTTGCAGCTACGAAGGAACAGATATGGACATTGCTTTCAACGCACGTTTTTTAATTGAAATGCTTGGCGTGTTAGATAGCGGAGATGTAGAAATTGAACTTTCTGTGCCAACACGTGCAGGAATTTTGCGTCCGGTTGAAAAAGTAGAAGGCGAAGATTTATTGATGCTGGTGATGCCGGTAATGATAAATGCGTAACGCAACATAGCGCGACAAAACAGCAATACAAATACTCGTTTTTCTCGCCATTTTAGTTCATTTAAAAACAAGCAGTTTAGTAATGATACAAGCTACCATAGCAGGAAAACAATTTATCTTTAATGATACTGATGAAAATTCTGATATTGATATTAAAATATTAGATGAACATCATCTGCATATCATTCACAATTACAAAAGCTACAATGCCACGCTTGTAAGTTTTAATAAAGAAGAGAAAAAAATCACCGTTCGCATAAACGGAAACGACTATGAAGTTACGTTGAAAAATGATACCGATTTGCTACTTGAAAAATTAGGAATGAACAGTAGCAGCCAACAAAAAATAAACAACCTGAAAGCACCAATGCCGGGCTTAATCATAAATATTGCTGCGCAAGAAGGTGAGCACATCAAAAAAGGCGAACCACTTATTGTTTTAGAAGCCATGAAAATGGAAAACGTAATAAAAGCACCTGCTGATGTTACTGTGAAGAAAATTAAAGTTAGCCCAAAAGAAGCAGTAGAAAAAGGAATGGTTTTAATGGAATTTGGGGAGTAGCTTTTAGCCAAAAATACTTATTCAATTTTATTTAATAGAAATTAGCGCACTTGAAAACTGTCGGCATTATTCCTTCTCGCTTTAGTTCATCACGCTTACCTGGCAAGCCTTTGGCACTCATTGCAGGCAAACCGATGATACAAAGAGTATACGAACAATGCTTAAAAAGCAACTTGAGTGAAGTAATCGTTGCCACTGATGATGAGCGTATTTTAAATACAGTTCTAAACTTTGGCGGAAAAGCAATGCTCACTTCACCCAAACATAAAAATGGCACAGAGCGCATTGCAGAAATTGCGCAAAATATTTCGGCAGATTACATTGTAAATATTCAAGGAGATGAACCGTTTATTGAGCCTGAACAAATTAATTTATTGCTTGCTACTTTAACTGAACCTTCCACTCAAATTGTAACGCTTGCAAAATTTTTAGATGATGAAAGTTTATTTGAAACTCCAAGTATTGTAAAAGTGGTTTTAAACCTTAAAAACGAAGCATTGTACTTTAGCCGAAGTGCCATTCCTTTTCATCAAAGCGAAGATAATTTCGGATTTTACAAGCACATTGGTTTATATGGATTTAAAAAGGAAACAATTTTAGAATTAGTAAAATTACCCACTACCAACTTAGAAGAAATTGAAAGCTTAGAGCAACTGCGTTGGCTGCAAAATGGCCACAAAATTAAGGTAGCAATTACACAAAACGAAACCATTTCTATTGACACACCTGATGACTTGGCGAAAGCAGAACGCTTTGCAAAAGCGCACAATCTGCTTTAGAATTTTCTCCAAAATCTTCTGCACAACATTTATTCACTAAACAAAGGCTTCTATTTTAAATAAGTTGAAATACTATTGCACAGAATTATCATGAAACATACCACATTCTCAATTATATTCTTTACACTTTTTTTAAGTGCATGCCATTATTCAAAACAGTGGACAACCGTTAGCGTAAACAATGAATTTTCTGCTGCTGTGCCATCGTGGATGAATAAAACTGATGAATTATTGCCTGGCGCACCGCTGCAATATTCCAATCGCTTTCGCAGTGTATATTTTGTGGTGATTAAAGACAAACAAGATACGCTTCCGCCATTTGCAGAATATGCTGCAAGAAATATTTCTGTATTAAAAAACGTAATGCAAAAAGCACAAGTTGCCGATTCTTCAGCAGCCGAGTTGGGCGGCTTGCAAGGCGTTCACTCCGAAGTGATGGGAAACATGGGCAAAGAGAAAATATTCTATTCGCATTATTCTTTAGAAGGAAGGAAAGGTTACAACTACCAAGTATGCGTGTGGACCAGAGGCGAAGAAAGAAAACTGCGCTACAAAGACGATTTAAACGGCATGTTAGAATCGTTTAAAGCACTTTAAAAACAGCTTCTATTTTTCTAACTTTTTTAGTCGTTTTTCAAGACTAAACAAGTATCCAATTAAGCCTAAAAGAATTACAAACAATACGGCAACTACCACGTATATTTTTTGATTGCTGCGCATAAATTCTGTTTCATTTCCTTGCGCGAAAACAGTGCTAAAAGCAACTAAAAAAGCAATAACTGAGATTATACTTTTCATTTCTATCGGTTTTTGTTTTTCTATAAATAACGATTACTTAAAAACTGCAAAACATTATTTCTCTCTAATGCTTTATAGTTTTTCACTACTATTTTTTATGCTTTTCCTTTAATAAATTTATTCTCACCAAAATACCAGAAACCCAAAGACCCAGTAGAATCCAAGCAATTACAGCAGGATAAAAAACCATGCGTAAATGGCTATCCAAATCATATTTGCTGAATGCAGGGTTTCCTCCATTTCCGGGATGTAATGAATCGGTACCCGGCAGACGCGGCACCACAAAAATGAAGAGAATAAAAATTACCGCAGCAAAAATACTGTACACCGAAGCAATTCGTGCGCGCTTAATTTCATCATCAACAGAGCCACGCAAAATAATATATGCCAAGTAAATCATAATGCCGATTGCAGCGCCATTCAGCTTTGGGTCGTTTGGCCAAGGCTCGCCCCAAGTGTAAGTTGCCCAAATCATTCCGGTTACAATTCCTAAAATGCCAAATACCAATGCTACACTGCCAAATGCCGCAGCCAATAAATCGTTTTGTAGATTATTCGTTTGCAAATATCGCACACTAAAATAAGTAGAAAGCAAAATCAAAAACAACATGGTGAACCACATCGGAACATGGTAAAAAGTGTTGCGAATACTCTCGTACAAAATTTCGCGAAACGGAAATGCAAAGGCTGCTGATTTATTATTATCAACTTCCACCACGCAGCTATTTGTAGTTGGCAAAGTTGAATCTACCACAGCAACACTACCAGGCAAAAGTGTAACACCTTCGCGCAAAGCAATAGTGCCATCTTTATCGTTGTTTACAATTATATCGTAGTTATTATCTTTTAGCGGCTCGCTCAATGCTTTGCTTATTCCAAATTGAACGTTCAAATGCTCTGCATCAACCACTTCAATTTTAGAAGCACAGAAATATTTTTGCTCTGCCTTAAACCAAACTTGTGTATTGCTTTGTGCAGAAAAATTAGTGTTTACTCCTTTCACCGAAAAGGTAAAAACCGTGTCGGCTTTAAACACATAAGGCTGAACGGAAGAAATACCAGAACCCATTGGAATCAACATTCCTGCGAGTAAAATATAAACGAGCAATGCTGCGCAAAGCCATTTCCACCACATTTTTTTTAAGAAGTTCAGCATAACAATTTCAATCGCGCCAAATATATGGGAACAGTACGTAAGTAAAAGCCCCAATTAAGCAATCTAAAACAAATAATAACAAAAGATTTTTAATCGCAATATCTGATATTGCAGGTTCCAAACTTGCCATCGAGAGTTTCGCAATAAATGCCAAAATAGGAATTATTAAAGGTAAACCAAGAATAGCAGTAAGCGTGGCTGCATTGCGAGTTCCCATTGCCACTGCGCCTACAGTTGTAAAAATTATAGTGTATCCACCACAACTTAAAATTACTGTTGCTAAAAACAGCGGCATATTTTGCATTTCAAAACCAACCATGGTATAGAAAGTTACAAACCCGATAAGCGCAAGCAACACCGCAAAAATAAAATTGAAAATAAGTTTTGAAACAATAAACATTTCAGGCGACACTGCCCAGCGGTAATAAAACATTCTGCCTTCAGGTTCTTTTTGAAATGAACTTACAACAGAGTTTACAATGCTAAACAAAATGGTGAGCCAAAACAGTGCCAACAAAGTAGTTTCTTCGTTCTTAGAAACTTCGGCATACTGAACTAAAAACTTCACCAACAGAACACACGAAAGTTCATACACCAACAAACCTGCCAAAATGTATTTGTTGCGCAGTTCTTTTATCAACTCAATATTTAGTAATGAAAACAGCTTTGGGTTCACACTTCAAATTTTAGTCTATTCCGGTGTATTCAATATTTTTTGAAGGCATTGAAAGTTTCATCAACTCAGGATTTTGAGTGTAGTAATGCTTTAGTTCTTCTAAAATAGTTTCAATTTCGCTCGAAGAACTTGCAGTAACCAAGCGGCTTCTAAAAGTTTTTACATTTTCAAAACCTCTAAAATAATGTCCGTAGTGCCTGCGCATTTCTAAAACACCTAACTTCTCTCCTTTCCACTGTATGGAGCGATGCAAATGTGTGTGCGCAGCTTCCAAACGTTCGTTTAAAGTTGGCGGAGCTAATTTTTTTCCGGTATTAAAATAGTGTTTTATTTCTCTAAAAATCCAAGGATAACCGATAGAAGCTCTACCAATCATCACACCATCAGCGCCATATTTATCCAGCATTTCTTTAGCTCTCTCCGGTGTGTCCACATCGCCATTTCCAAAAATTGGAATTGTAATACGCGGATTTTCTTTCACCTTGCTTATCCATGTCCAATCGGCTCTGCCGGTGTACATTTGGTGGCGTGTTCTGCAATGCAGCGAAAGCGCTTTTATGCCGACATCTTGTAATCTTTCAGCCACTTCCACAATGCGAATAGAGCTTTCGTTCCAGCCTAAGCGCGTTTTTACCGTTACAGGAAGCGAAGTAGATTTCACAATCAATTCAGTGAGTTTCACCATTTTATCAATATCGCGTAAAATTCCGGAGCCTGCATTTTTACAAACAACATTCTTAACCGGACAGCCGTAATTTATGTCTAAAACTTCAGGGTTTGCACGCTCCACAATTTCGGCACTGCGTGCCATTGCATCTTCTTCACCGCCAAAAATTTGAATTCCAACCGGGCGTTCATCTTCAAAAATATCCAGCTTTTTTAAGCTCTTTTCTGCATCGCGTACCAAGCCATCAGCCGAAATAAATTCAGTGTATAGCATATCCGCTCCATGTTTTTTACACAAATGGCGAAAAGGCGGATCGCTTACATCTTCCATTGGTGCAAGCAACAGCGGTTTTTCCGGCAAAGTGAAGTTCCCGATTTTTATCATTGAATGGCAAAGATAAGCACCTTGTTTAAATACCAAGCAATGTTTACTTTTTAGCAGGCAAAATCAATGGCAATGCAACGTTAAATTCCAATAATTTATATTACATTATAGTATATTTTCTTGTGCAAAATTTTTACGTAGGTTAAGTTTGAAAGGCAGGTTGAAACTTAATCTCATTTCCAACTATTAAAATTCACTTGCATAAAATTCAATAACTAAAAACACCTAACATGATTTTACAAAACTGCTGGTTCACAACTTTACTTGGCATCAATACACCAATTTGTCCACCGCTCACAAAACAATAAAAACTGATATTTTAATAGTTGGCGCAGGAGCAGCCGGTATATCAGCAGCCTATTACTTTATTGGAAAAGGATTGAAAGTAACGGTAGTAGAAAAAAATATTTTCGGTGGAAGTTCTTCCGGTAAAAGTGCCGGCTTCCTTACACCGGATAGCGAATTAGAACTTTCGCAACTGATACGAAGACTTGGAACAAAAGGCGCAAAAGATATTTGGAGTGTGCCTGTAAAAGGAATTGATATAATGAAATAAGCAGTTGCCGAACATAAAATCAGTTGCGATTTTCAAATTCAAGACAGTTTACTTTTAGGCATTGGAAAAGATGGCTGGCAGGCAATTGAAGAAGAAATGAATGCAAGAAAACTACTTGAATTTGAGCAAACACTTTACGACACTAAATCACTTCAATCTATAATTGGCTCACAAGCTTATTCAGGCGCTGTGCGCTATAAAGAAACCTATGGAATTGACGCTTTGCGCTATTGCCAGGGAATGAAAAAAGTACTGCTCGAAAACGGTATTGAAATTTATGAAGCTACCGAAGTGTTATCAGTAAAAGATCATTGCGCAACTACACATTTAGGCTCTGTAACTGCCGACCAAATTATTTTTGTGCAGATAAAATAAGCCCGCAGCTTAGTGATTATTCAGAATTGATTTACCATACACAAACATTTCTTTCTATTAGCGAGCCACTAAATGAAGAAATGGTAAATTCTATTTTTCCTGATGAAAGATTTCAATGCTGGGATTCTACTTTGGTTTATAGTTATTTCCGGCTCACGGGCGATAATAGATTACTGCTTGGAGGAGGAAGTATGCTTACCACTTTTTCAAAAAAAGATGTGAACTCTGCTATAATTATTGATATGGTAATTAAAGATTTTAAGGAGAAATTTCCGCAGCTAAAAGATTTACACTTTGTTCAATTTTGGCCCGGTAGAATTGATTGCACAAGAGATTTACTGCAATCAATAATTAAAGACCCGGATTCACCTTGGTTGCACTTTGTATTGGGGTGCGTGGGTTTGCCTTGGGCTACTTTTTGTGGAAATTTTGCAGCGCGACATGCCTTTGATACCAACTCCATGAACGACCATCACTACTACAATTATTTTGGACCAAATAGAAATTTCTTTGTTCCACTTTGGTTAGAAAAAATAATCGGAAAACAACTTACATTCTCCATTAACAACGGTTGGGCTAAATACTATCAAAAAGACTATATGCCAACTAAATTATAGATAAAACAATTCACAAAGTTTATCTCTATCGGTTAAGTGAAAAACTTGAATATGCAAGGCTTTTGCCGCTTCAATATTCTCTTCTTTATCATCAATAAACAGTGTTTCGTGTGGGTTTAGAAATTGCTGTTGTAGCATTAGTTCGTAAATTTCCAATTCCGGTTTTCTAAAACCTGTTTCGTTTGAATAATATGCGTGATGAAAGAAGTCTGCAAATTTTTCTTTCCCTAATTTTTCCTTTGCCGCTTTGTTTAATGCCGCAACGTGAATTTCATTTGTATTGCTTAGTGCCAAAACTCTATAATGTAATTTTAGCTCTTGTAGCAATTCAAATTTTTTTGGTGGGTATGAAATTAAAATACTGTTCCATGCAGCATCAATTTCCTCATCTGAAATGTTTGGCTTTAAGAACTGGCGCAAAGTATTTCTAAATTCTTTTGCCGATATTTTTCCTTTCTCAAACAAATCGAAAAAACTTTCTTGCCTATTGTAAGAAACTATTGAAGAAAAATCAGCAATTGCAATCTTTTTAAACGCATCTGCTACTGCTTTAAAATCAATATCCACCAACACGTTTCCTATATCGAAAACAATATTTTTAATATCTGAAAAAGGCTGCTTTAACATATACTTCTAAATATAAAAATTTCTTGCAGCTTCCCAAAGCACCACACCCGCACTCACTGAAATATTTAAAGAATGTTTGCTACCAAACTGTGGAATTTCAATGCAGTAATCACTCTTAGAAACTATATTTTGTTGCACACCATCTACCTCATTTCCAAAAACAAATGCAATAGGTTGTTTCATTAAATCGGCAAGCGATTGAAGGGCAGTGCTACCTTCAGCTTGCTCTACCGATAAAATTTTATATCCGTTTGCTTTTAGTTTTTCAATAGCAGTTTCTGCATTTTCAAAATATTCCCACTGCACAGTTTCGGTAGCTCCTAAAGCAGTTTTTTGTATATCTCGATGAGGCGGAACGCCTGTAATACCGCATAAATAAAGCGCTTCTACAGGAAAAGCATCACAACTTCTAAACACGCTTCCTACATTCAAATGGCTGCGAACATTATCTAAAACTACCACCACAGGCATTTTCTTCACAGTAGAAAATTCACTCACTTCTACCCTACCCAATTCATCGTTGCTAAGTTTGCGCATAAATTATTTAAGATTGAACAAGGTTTGCAATCTCTTCCACAAAACTTCACGTTCGTTTTTATGTGCCGGCAGAACTGAAAGTGGAACACTTCTTAAAATTTTTGCTCCTCCAATTTCTAAGATTTCAAACAAAGGCAGGCTCATATTTTTACCTAAAGTGTATTTAGATTCACTAAAAACCAATATAACTTCCGGTTGATACAATTGTATGGCTTGGTGAACGGAAAGTGATTCCTGAAACACATTTAGTATTAAAAACTCTTGAGTAGAAACTTTTGCAGCACCTAAAATTTTCTCTGCCAAACCTCTATCTTCTTCAGATAAATCAGTTGCGGTTTCATGCAATACCAACACGCGTACTTTCGTTTGAAAAGTATTGTCTAATGCAATGCTGCCAAAAACTTTTTGTGATTGAAATAGTTGTTCTGGATTTTGAATGTCTAATGTATTCACAACACAAATTTAAAAGGGGAATAAACGATAGAACTTTATTTTATGAACACCGTTTTAATATTCACAAACTCTTTCAATCCCGCCTCGCCCATTTCGCGACCGAAACCGCTGTGTTTCACTCCGCCAAAAGGTAAGTGAGCATTGCTTCTTACTACTTCATTCACAAAAACATTTCCTGCTTCAATTTCTGAAATTAAAGTGCTTACATGTTCCACATTGGTAGACCAAATAGAAGCGCTCAATCCATATTTTGAATTGTTTGCCAAGTTAATTGCATCTTGTTCATCGTTTGCTTCAACAATCGAAAACACAGGACCAAATACTTCTTCTTCAAATGCTAAAACACCTGGCTGCACATTTGTGAGCACAGTTGGCGAAACATAATTTCCAATTTCCGGAATTTGCTGTGGCGAAACATGTGCAACAGCGCCTTGTTCAACGCTTGTTTTTATTTGCTTTAATACTTTTTGTTGTAAATCTTTACGCGCTAAAGGTCCAATTTGGGTTGAGTTTTCTAATGGATTTCCAACTTTTAATTGGTTTACCTTATTAATTAGCTTTTGTGTAAACTCTTCCGAAATTTCTTTTGCCACAATAAAGCGTTTAGCGCCATTACAAGCCTGTCCTGCGTTAATGCTGCGCGACTTTATAGCACCATTTACTGCACTTTCCAAATCAGCATCTTTCAACACAATAAATGGATCGTTTCCGCCCAATTCCATCACTACTTTTTTAATACTTTTTCCTGCTTGCGAAGCAATTATACTTCCAGTGGCATCGCTTCCTGTAAAACTCACTCCTGCTATGGCAGCATTTTCCATCAACTTAGCGGCATCTTCGTTGGTTAAAAAATAGTTTTTAAAAACACCATTTTCTAAACCTGCATCATGAAACAATTGCTCTATTGCTTTAGCACATTGCGGCACAGATGGCGCATGTTTTAAAATTGCTACATTGCCTGCATACAAAGCCGGAACAGCAAAACGCAGCGCTTGCCAAAGCGGAAAATTCCAAGGCATGATGCTAAAAATTATACCTAAAGGTTCGTAAGCTAAATAACTTTTTGTAGCGCTTGTTTCCACATATTGTGGACTCAAAAATTGCTCGGCATTTTTGCTGTAAAAATCAAATAGCGTGAGTGTTTTTTCAACCTCATGTTCAGCTTCGCTAAGCGGCTTGCCCATTTCTAAAGTAATAAGTGCTGCTAATTCCCTTTTCCTTTCTGCTATTAGTTTAGCTACTTTTTGCAAACTGTTATTTCTCTCTTCAACACTTAACTTTTTCCAATTTCTAAATGCGTTTTTAGAAATAGAAACATCAGGGAAATTATCAAAATAAAATGATTGAATGAGTTCACTTGTTGCCGGGTTTCGGCTCTCGTATTTCATTGTATCAAAATTTATTGTGGATAAAAAACATGGGTACATGCATAGCCAACACTACCAACGCTATATTCAATATTCATGGTAATTCTTCTATCCATCGGGCTATAAGTTCCAACTCCATACACCTGAATACCTCCTAAATTTTGTTGTGGAATTTCTATTGAATTGCCTCGGTTAGCTTTGTCTGTTCTAATATAAGCCGTAACTTCAATGCCCATATTTAGAAAATTAGAAAGTCTTAAACGGTATCTGTAATTTGGAAAAGAATCAATATGAGTTTGGTATGGCGAACCGCCCGGATAGCCTTGCCCACCTTGGCATTGGGTTTCGTAAACTATATAGTCGCGCGCATATTTTTTGTTGGCGTATTGGTTACAACTGTCGCCTTCTAAGCCATCTGCACAATAACATTCGCCTTCAAAACATTGGCGGTTGCTTCCACAGAAAACTTTATCGCAGCTTTTTTTGTTGCAAGAATAAATACCTGTAGCTATTGCTCCAAATAAAAAGAATAAGATAAAAAACTGTTTCATGGATAATTTTTGTTTGCTTACAAACTTAGCCTAATAAGCTAAAGTACTATTCAAAAAAAATAAAAAAAGCTACCGTTTTGAAGCGGTAGCTTTTAGAATATTATTTTAAAACTAGAAATTATCTAACAGTAAACTTCTTCACTACTGAATTAGCAGGATTTTTTGCATCAGAAATTTTAGCAAAATAAATTCCTGAAGAATAGTTACTTAATTCTACAATGGTATTATCATTAAACTCATTTGTTGAAATTGTTCTTCCGGAAACATCGGTAATTTGCACTTGGTATGAGCCAAATTTATTTACAAATAACTGCACAAAGTCCGATGCAGGATTAGGAAATAATTTCACATCGAAAGGTGAAATTTTATTTGCAACCTCTTCAACTCCAACATAGTTTTTAGGATTCCAAACCGGAAAAACAATGCTTGAAGCATTTTCCGGAGAAAAAGCAATACGTTGAACGGCAACCCTTGCAGGCATATCTACACCTTCAAAACGGTAAGTTAATCCATCGCCTGGTTTTCTACGGAAAAAATCTCCTTCTTCTAAAGGTAGATTTGGATTTACTTGATAGCGTGTATAATTAGAACTACTAATTAGTACTCTCAATTTATGTCCACGACCAAATGAATATCCTATTGGTTGAAACTTAAATACATATTCATACACTTCACCAATATTGATGTTTGTATAAGGAATATATCTATCGCCCGGATCTTCAATTCCATTATAGTAAGAAGGTTCAGCAGGATTTACAGTCATAGAATCAACTAATGAACGCGCCCAATCTCTCGCACGAGCATTCACACAACCTTCTTGTACAAACATTACTCTGCCATCAGGATATTCATCAAACAAACGAACAAACCAATCGGTATCTGTTGGCCCATCTAAAACACCTCCCGGGTTTGTTTTTGCATAAAGTGTACAAACAGGAAATCCTAAAATTGAAAAGGAGTCGGTAAGAGCTTCTGTTGCAAAAGAAATTACACCTTCACGATTCATAGTATATGCTGCATTTTCAGGAGAAGCAGCATCCATTTGGCTTTGAGATGTTCTTGTGCCGTCAGGTGAACGCACAATCATATTATTTCCACCGCAAGTTAAAATAGGATCGTCCGGATCGTGTACATAAGTTCTAAACCCTTCGTTTGTAGTTGGAGCTACATTATCGAAAGCGCCATTTTGGTGTAAGTACATTTTCTTCCATTCTACACCTGTGGTTGGAGGAAACTCATCTAAACCAACCCAATAGTTTCCTACATCATTATTGTTTATTCCTTTTTCTACATCGGCAGCATAATCCGGCCCCGGAATATAAAGCCTAAATGCAGGAATGCTATCTAAGAAATTTACTTTTGGAATCTTTTGCACTTTATTATTAGCTAATGCCGGCAAAGTTGCGCCAGATGGTTTAATTGAAGGTATTGGTAAGTTAAAAACTCCTTGCTCTGTTTTAACTTGAACTTGTACATTGCTCAAACTATCGCTACCTGCTAAGAAGTTAAGCATGGTTTGGAAAGGAATAACCACATCGTTTGCAGGAATTCTCACTTCGCGAATAGTATCCCATTTGCCAAAGATATAAAGTGAATCTAATTTCTGCCAACGTTTTCCTGCTCTAATAATAAATTTAGGTTCTCCCAAAGTATCGTTTCCATTATAGTTTAGGTTGTATCTAAACCATGTAATAATATCAGATTGAACAATTTGATCTATTGGAACTTCAGTTAAGCTAACATCTGCCAAATCAAATTTAGTAATGTCAGTTACGTTCATCGGATAGCGCGAATCTCTTCCTGTAACAGGATCAATTCTTCTATCGCCCGAAGAGCGACTGGCTACAGTTTGGTGCGCCCATGGTCCGATAATTATTTTCTGCATTTTTCTCAAGTCCTCTAATCCTGCTTCTTTTAAAGCTTTAGCAGCATAATTTCTTGTGTTTATTTGTCCTTCAGTAAAAATATCCCACCAACCTGTAATGTGTAAAACTGCAGTACGCAAGTTGCTATATCTGCTATGCGTAAGTCCCGGTCGAGGTATTTCCACACCATTTCCAAGTTTTTGAACCGATTCACCAAACTCATCAACCGGAGCAGCGCTTGCATCCATATCTCCTCTACCAACGCTTGCAGGGTAAAAACCTGCAAAATCTAAATCGTTGGTTGGATATTTCTGGTAACGTTTAGCCGCAAAGTGGTCAATACACAAAGTAGCAGCATCAAATTTATTTTGATTGTATTGACGCACTACTCCGTTAATTTCAAATTGCTTAGGCAAATCGTAATCTACTGATGAGTGAATATTGTTTTGGCGGTCTAAATCTGTAGGAATAGCATCATCATCAGTTCCTGTAAATATTTGACCTTTCAACCAACCTGTAACAATTCTATCTCTAAAAACACCATTGTTGTAACCTGTAGAAACATAGTGTTCTGTAGTAGCAACTATTGGCATTAAACATTTTAATTCGGGAATAGAGTCTGTAATTCTATGCGCAAGTGCCAATTGCAATTGTGTGTTACCTAAAGCCGAAGCTCCAAACATACCAATACTTCCGTTGTTTACTTTTGTGTTGGTGTGTGGATAACCATCATATAGTTGCTTTGCTAATTCAGGGAAACCCAAGTCGGCAAAGTACGCAGAATCCATTTTGGCTATAATTTTTATACTCTCATAACCATCTTCGTGCTTATTACTGTTTTTTGGGTCGGTTAAAGGAGTATAATCTAAAACGTGTGCCCAATTTGGGTGATAAGCATTTTTATTCCAGCTATCAGAATACATTGGAAAATAAACACCTTCGCTTTGGTAGCGACCGCGCATATCTTGTAAGCAATAGTTGTATCCTAAAATTGCAAGAATAGCGCCTACTTCATCAGTTTTTTCCGGTTCACCTTTATCATAAGGTGTTCTGGTAAAAATTGTTGGTAGTTGATATGGGTTTGGATTCGGCTGCCCATTTATGCTATCATAAAAAATTATCTGCTCTCCTTTTTCAATAAAGGTTGGCATTCCTTTCGCTTTTACCAATCCTAAGAATGGAACTGTTGTTTCTACATCAAACGGCTGCACCAAAGAGTCACGCAAACGCGGCAAATACATGTCAGTATAAAGCCTAATACCATCAGGCAATTGCATTGGCAATGTATATTTGGTGGTAAATTCTTCAAAGGCATCTAATTTTCCGTTGTTTGCCCAAGGTTGTTGTTGTTGTGAAAAAGCGGCACTGGATAATAGTAATGCCACTGTTGCTGCGAAGAGTTGTTTCATACTTTCGTAAGAGCTGAATTTTGTCCGTTTAAAAATTTAGAACACGATAATAAAAAATTCTTCATCAATATCTAATAATAATTTTTATTTTTTGCCAAAAATTGTTGTAAAGAGTACTTCGCTGTTCACCAATTTTCAACTTCTCCATTTACTTTTCACTTTAATGAACTTTGGGCAATTAGGCAAATGGGAACCCAGATAAACAGTCTAATTAAATAATTTGCAAAAGCTCTCATCCGTGCAGCTTTTTTTATTTCTGTTACTATGTTAATCACAACTTTTCAACAAAGCGCTAAGAAAACAAAAAGCATAGGGAAAAGCCACATATTTTTCGTATTTTCGCCAAGTTTTATTATAGAAAAATTACATGAGTACAGAATTAGAAACTCCGGCAGGAACAACCAACCAATCGCAAGAATATTCAGCAAACAGTATTGAAGTTTTAGAAGGCTTAGAAGCTGTGCGCAAACGCCCTGCCATGTATATTGGCGACACTGGCGTGAAAGGTTTACACCACTTGGTTTACGAAGTAGTAGATAACTCGATAGATGAAGCACTTGCGGGCCATGCACAAAATATTTTTGTTACCATTCATGAAGATAATTCCATTACCGTAAAAGATGACGGACGCGGTATTCCTATTGGTATGCACGAAAAAGAAAAACGCAGCGCACTAGAAGTAGTAATGACTGTACTTCACGCGGGAGGAAAATTCAACAAAGATTCATATAAAGTTTCCGGAGGTTTACACGGTGTGGGCGTAAGCTGCGTGAACGCACTTTCTACACACATGACCGTGCAAGTTCACCGTGATGGCAAACAATATATTCAAGAATATTCTATCGGCAAGCCGCTTTACAATGTAAAAGAAGTTGGCACATCAAACTACCGAGGAACGATTGTAACTTTTAAGCCAGATGACACAATTTTTAATACCACCGTTTATAATTACGATACGCTGCAAGCGCGTATTAGAGAATTGGCATATCTAAACAAAGGCATAAAACTTACACTTACCGATGAGCGCGAAAAAAATGATGACGGCAGTTTCCGTTCAAACTTTTTCCATAGCGAAGGTGGGTTAATTGAGTTTGTAAAATTTTTAGACAGCACACGCGAGCCGCTTATTCCTGAGCCAATTTATGTTGAAGGAAGCCGCGACATGGTTGCAGTAGAAGTTTCAATGCAATATAATACTTCATATAGCGAAAACATTTTCAGTTATGTGAACAACATCAACACGATTGAAGGCGGGCAACACGTAGCAGGATTTCGCAGAGCGCTTACCAGAACTTTTAAATCTTATGGTGATAAAAACAAGCTATTTGAAAAAGTAAAAATAGAAGTGAGCGGAGATGATTTCCGCGAAGGTTTAACGGCTATTATTTCAGTAAAAGTTCCTGAGCCGCAATTTGAAGGACAAACCAAAACCAAATTAGGCAACAGCGAAGTGAGCGGTATTGTTGATACTGTTTTTGGTGAAGTATTAGAGCACTTTTTGGAAGAAAATCCCAAGTTGGCAAAAATTATTTTCGATAAAGTAATTTTAGCAGCCACCGCACGCCACGCAGCCCGCAAAGCCCGCGAAATGGTGCAAAGAAAAGGCGCCTTAAGCGGTGGTGGCTTGCCGGGTAAATTGGCAGATTGCAGCAGCAAAGACCCAGCCGCATGCGAAATATACTTAGTGGAAGGAGATTCTGCGGGTGGCACAGCCAAGCAAGGTCGCGACAGAAATTTCCAAGCTATTCTTCCACTAAAAGGAAAAATATTGAACGTAGAAAAAGCTTTAGAGCATAAAATTTACGACAACGATGAAATTCGCAATATTTTCACAGCCTTAGGTGTGCGCATTGGTACTGTTGATGACAGTAAAGCCTTGAACACCGAAAAACTCCGCTATCACAAAGTAATTATTATGTGTGATGCCGATGTGGACGGTTCGCACATTACTACACTTATTCTTACATTCTTTTTCCGCTACATGAAAAGTTTGGTGGAGCAAGGCAGAATTTACATTGCCATGCCACCACTCTATTTAGTAAAGAAAGGAAAAGAGCAAGAATATTGCTGGACAGAACCTCAACGCTTAGCAGCTATTGAGCGCCTCGCAAAAGGTGGAAACCGCGATAATGTACACACACAACGCTACAAAGGTTTGGGAGAAATGAATGCGGAGCAACTTTGGGAAACAACCATGAACCCTGAAACACGCACACTTAAATTGGTTACCATTGAAAGTGCTGCCGAAGCAGATCGTGTTTTCAGTATGCTCATGGGCGATGAAGTACCACCGCGCAGAGAGTTTATTGAAGCAAATGCCAAGTACGCGAAGGTTGATGCCTAATTTTTAGGTTTTTATACCTGAAAAATCTATGCTACTTTTAGAGCGTGGATAAGAAACCAATCAACAGTTATTTAAAATATTCTACCATGGCTTTTGAAATGGCAGCTACCATCGCTTTAGGCGTTGGCTTGGGCTATCTTGCAGAGCAACGCTGGAATATTGCGCCTTACGGAAAAGCCACAGGAGCTTTTGTTTTTGTAATTATTGCTATTTATCGCGCTGTAAAAGATTTTATTCGGTAGAATTTTTACTTACCTCAGCACTACAAACTTCTTAGCATTACCTTCTACCTGCAAAAAATACATTCCGTTTTCTAAAGTAGAAACATCAATACTTTCATCGCAAGAGAGTTTTTGCTGCAATACTTGCTTTCCGCTTAGGCTATAAACTGAAATATCTTTTGAAGCACAATTGCTAAACTTCACCACCATATTTTTACTTGCAGGATTTGGAAACAATTCAATATTGCTTTCTGCAGTTTCAACTTCATTTATTGCCGTTGCCATTGTTTGCACTTTCACCGAATCAATATCTTGAAAATACTTGCCTCCACCCCAAGTGCATTTAAACTTCAGCCACACACTATTGCCCACAAAACTTCCTAATGGAACTTCTACTTTTTTAAACAGTAACGAAGGCTGGTGATTGCTTGAATCAATAGTGTAAACAAGTGAAAAATTAGTACTATCAGTAGAAGCAAAAATTTCCAATTTGTCTTTGCTATTAGGCATTCGAGGATCAGAAGGATAAATAAATTCTGCTACCCAACGGTAGAAAAAAAGTAAAGAAGTTGAGCCATTCACCGGACCAATAAGAGGTGTAATTACAGAATCCATCATATCAGTACTGCTAAGCGATGCCGCCAAGCCTTTGCCATCTCCCACACCGTGATAACCTTGAACTGAAATATCGCCTACCCAACCGGCAGGTAACTGCCCATTTAATGTACCTTCAAAACTTTCTTTGAAAGGATATTGTTGTGAAAATGTTTGTGTAAAAAATGCGGCTAAAAAGATTGTAGCAATAAAAAATTTCATTCGCCTAAAGTAATTGCTTTCAGCATAATTAGAAGATTAAAAATCTATTACCCCAAAATTAAAAGTTGGTTAATCGCTTAGCAGTATGTAGCTGTATTGAAAAGTAATATTTACATTTGCCTACGGACAAAACTAATAGCATACAAATAGTATAATATGCTATTAAAATAATAAAGATTTTTTTGAGTTGAAGAACTGCTGTTTACAAATGGCAATAACAGCCACACACCCAAAAATTGCTTTAATGCCCGCAAAAATTGTATATTAAAAAAACTGTTTTATGCGTAAACAATTTATAGTTGTAACTACCATTTCATTAGCCATATCATTACTTCTTTCAATTTATTTAAGCCACAACTGGTATGTAGTATTTGTACTCATTTTTATACTCACGATAATGGGTTACATAGACATGTTTCAAACCAAACATGCTATTAGAAGAATTTATCCACTCACAGGAAGGCTGCGCTATGTGCTGGAAGATTTGCGCCCTAAAATGTACCAATATTTTATTGAATCGGATATTGATGGAAGACCCATTCACCGTGTAGATAGATCTACCATTTACCAACGTGCAAAAAATGAATTAGAAACAATTCCATTTGGAACACAGTTTGATGTTTATGCCGAAGGCTATGAATGGATATGCCATTCTATGGCACCCAAAGCCTTTGATACATTAGATCACGACCCAAGAGTTTTAGTAGGAAATAAAGATTGTAAACAGCCTTATTCTGCAAGCATTTTAAATATTTCGGCTATGAGCTATGGCTCTCTAAGTTCTAATGCCGTAGAAGCTATGAATGCAGGAGCACAAATTGGAGGCTTTGCACACAATACGGGAGAAGGTGGCATAAGTACTTTTCATTTAAAACACGGTGGCGATTTAATATGGCAAATTGGAACAGGCTACTTTGGTTGCCGCGATGAACACGGAAATTTTAGCCCCAATTTATTTGCTGAAAAAGCAACGCTTCCTAATGTAAAAATGATTGAGTTGAAAATTTCGCAAGGCGCAAAACCCGGGCATGGCGGTATTTTACCTGCTTCAAAAAACACGGAAGAAATTGCGAAGATTAGACATATAAAACCACATACAAAAGTTGCTTCACCACCGTTCCATTCTGCTTTTAATACGCCATTAGAAATGGTTCAGTTTATTCAAAAGCTTCGTGATTTATCGGGAGGCAAACCAGTTGGTTTTAAACTTTGCATTGGCCATAAAAACGAATTTATATCAATATGCCAGGCAATGATAGAATTGGATATTTATCCCGATTTTATTACAGTTGATGGTGGCGAAGGCGGCACAGGTGCGGCACCTCAAGAATTTTCAAATTATGTAGGCGCACCAATGATTGACGGCTTAGATTTTGTTCATAACATCTTAAATGGATTAGATATTCGCAAGCATATAAAAATTATAGCTTCGGGTAAAATAACTACAGGGTTTCATATAGCGCGCGCCATCGCTTTAGGTGCAGATATGTGCAACTCCGCCCGCGCCATGATGATGGCAATTGGCTGTATTCAAGCTTTACTTTGCAACACCAACCGCTGCCCAACGGGCATTGCTACGCAAGACCCAAAACTAACTGTTGGTTTAGTGGTTGAAGATAAAAAAGTGCGCCTTGCCAAGTACCAACAAGCTACTGTAAATAGTTTTGTTGAGCTATTAGGAGCTGCCGGTTTAGACGAAATGAAAAACATTACGCGCTCGCATATTTATAGGCGTATTTCCCTAAACGAAATGCTTACTTATGAAGAAATATTTCCTTCTATAGAAATTGGCTCTATGCTACACGGAAACATACCGGCAAAATACAAATTAGATTTTGCCAATGCCGATATGCACAGCTGGGGAATTCCACCGCATAAAAGCAATCGTATATAGAATTTGAAAAATACCAAAACAATTGCGATAATTAATGCATGAAAGAGCAACATCAATTTTAAAACTTCGTATAAAATAAATATTGTGTGCAATGAATACCAACGATAGAATTCAAACCTTAAAGGAAGAAGTTGCGAATGCCATCACACATGGTGCGGGCTTTATTTTTTCGCTCATTGCCATTCCATTTTTAATTGGTTTTGCTTTAGAGAAAGGTAGCACTGGAACAGTTTGGAGCGTGAGTGTATTTAGTTTTGGCATGTTGATGATTTATCTTTCTTCCACACTTTATCATGTTGTTCAAAATCCGGGTACTAAATTTAAATTGCGCATTTGGGATCACGTGAGTATATTTTTTATGATAGCGGGAAGCTACACCCCAATTCTTCAAAAATATGCTGATGATGCTACCGCTACAAAATTTTTAACTGCACTTTGGATAATTGCCGCACTCGGTGTAATAATGAAACTATTTTTCACCGGACGCTATGAGATATTCTCTATTTTACTTTATCTCGGCATGGGCTGGATTGCTGTATTTATTGTGGGACCGCTCGCAAAAGTTATTCCGTCTGATATTCTTACGCTTTTAATTATTGGCGGTTTAAGCTACACGCTCGGTATTATTTTTTATGTGTGGCACAGTTTAACCTATCAACATGCAATATGGCATGTATTTGTGCTGGGAGGCTCTGTTACACACTATTTTGCTATTTATTACAGTGTGCCTTTCCAATTACAATAGCTCTTTGTATAACTGCCACTGCACGTTTAATTGAAAACTATCGTTTGAAAGTTTTTTCTTTGCTACTTTGCAGCGCATGATTTTTGCTACACGAACATTTCCTTTACTCTTAGCTATTTTTGCAATTAGTGTGCTTGTTCAATTGCCACTATTAAACAGGCCACTTTCTAAGCATCACGAATTTCGTACTGCGGTATCGCTTAGAATAATTAAAATTTGGAGCGATAGCGGCATCGAAAAATTCGGGTTTAATCCTGCCATGAACTTTGCTAAACCCACCGATAAGTTCATTAACAACAAAGCAAACACTTCAGGTAAAATGATAGATGCAGAAGGCAACTATTATTATGTTTCGCACCCGCCATTTGCATATTATTTTCCATTCTTTCTATTTGAATTTTTACATATAAAACCCGATGTATTACCATTACAGCTATTCAATATTGGCTTGCACTTTTTAAGTGGGTTATTTGTTTACTTTATCGTGTGTTTACTCAGCTTTAACCGAGCCAGAAGTTATCCGCATTTAGCATCTGTTATTGCATTCACAATTTATCTTTTTCTGCCGCCTACACTTTGGTTTCAAGGCAATGTGTATATGAGCGACATGGCAGTTCACACACTTTTTGTTATTGGTGTTTACATAGCGCTAAAGATGATTATTCGCCAAAAATTTTACACATTTAAATACATTTTCTTTTTCTCGCTCATACTGTTTTTAATGATTTACACCAGTTGGCTTGGTGTGTTTTTTGCCTTTGGCGTATTTGTGTATAGCTTGCTGCATGTAAGTAAAATAAAGGGCTTTAGAGTGCTAATAGCCACTACCGTAATTATTACCTTGTTTGCACTTCGCACCATTACCTATCAATACTCACAAATAAACGGAGCAGAGTCGTACTTCTCCGAAATGCTTGCGCGAATTTTGGTGCGCGGCAGCTTAAGCGATACTTCACATGGCTTATTTTCATTCTTGTTTTCGTATCTTTTACTTGTAAAAACTGTATTGGTAAATTACGTTGTAAATTATTTAGCAGTATATATTTTACTGCTTGGTTTTGTTTGGATTGCTTTTACTAAAACAAAACTAAAAATAATGTTTAGTGAAAACGGCTACCGCTTTATTTGGTTATCTGTATTGCCGATTTTGCTTTTACACCTTACTCTTTTAAATTATAGTGTACACGATTTTACAGTTCTGTATGCTTCACTTTTCTTTAGTGTTTTATTAGGAATTTTATACGACAAGCTAAAAAAATCTGGCGTTTACAATATCGCTCAACTTAACCGAATTATATTTGTATTTCTACTTGCATGTGTGGCACAATTTTATTTCATCAACAGACCTGGAAAAACTTCTGTGTTTGGTTATTCTTATGCGGCAGCAATGGAAGCAGGAAAATTTATAGCACAAAATGCAAAAGCCGATGAGGTTATTTTTGTTTTAGGGAAAGAACCGGAACCACAAGAAATTTGGTATGCACAACGCAATATGGAATGGGCTCCCAACACTAAAGTATTAGAAGAGAAATTAGCAAAACACCGCTCTGCTAAAGTAATAGTTTTCAATTACACCAATGAAGGAATTTCACTTCAAAAAAGAATTGAGAAAATAGAGCAATAACTAACTTTTAGCCTTGCGCGTAAGTTGTTCAATCATATCCCACTGCTCGCCACTTACATCATCAAACAAATTAAATTCTCCTGCACCTTGTAGCCATTCACCGCCATCAATGGTTACTACTTCTCCATTTACATACGCTGAAAAATCAGATACTAAATACGCAGCTAAATTTGCTAACTCTTGATGTTCGCCTACTCTACGAAGCGGCACTTGTTTTTTCAAATCAAATTTATCGCGATAAGGCTCCGGCACTAATCTATCCCAAGCACCTTTTGTGGGAAATGGTCCGGGGGCAATAGCATTCATTCTAATGCCATATTTTGCCCATTCTACAGCCAAAGAACGTGTCATTGCCAGCACACCTGCTTTGGCGCAAGCCGAAGGCACTACATAGCCGCTGCCTGTCCAAGCATACGTGGTTACAATATTTAATACGGTTCGGTTGGTTTGCTTATTTTTTATCCATTGTTTTCCTAATGCTAAAGTGCAATTGATGCTTCCTTCGAGTACAATTCCTATCACTGATTTAAAAGCATTTACACTAAGCCTTTCTGTAGGAGAAATAAAATTCCCTGCCGCATCATTTACCAAAACATGCACTTCTCCAAATGTTTCTGTGGCTTTGGCAATCATAGCTTCCACTTGCTCATAATCGCGCACATCGCAAGCAACCGGAAGCACCTTCCCTCCCGTTTCCTGTTCTAATTCTTTTGCTGTGGCTTCTAAAACTTCTAACCTGCGGCTGGTGATAACAACATTTGCGCCCAACTGCGAAAAATAGCGGCTCATAGATTTTCCTAAGCCTGTGCCGCCTCCGGTTACAATTATAGTTTTTCCTTTAAGCGCATCTTCGCGCAACATGGGTTGGTTATACATATTTAAAATATTTAGAATTAAATTTTATTCCAACAAATTTAAGTGTTTGAAAATAACCTATTCACAAATTATTGAAACGAATACAAAAAAGAAAACGCCCACTTTTTGAGTGAGCGTTTCAGTGCTTTAAAATTACTTTTTTACATAGCTGCTTCTGCTGCATGTCCTGCTAATAAATGCTTCACTTTTTCCCAAGGCTCGTACTCAAAGTGTTTGCGGTCTTTCACTTTTTCAGGGAAGCGGATATGATACTCAAACTCGTGGCGGAAATGGCGAATTGCCGCAGCCACAGGCCATGCAGCTGCATCGCCAAGTGGGCAAATGGTATTTCCTTCAATTCCTCGTTGAATATCCCAAAGTAAATCAATATCTTCTTCTGTGCCGTAGCCGTGTTCTATACGCCAAGTTACTTTATCTAACCAATGTGTTCCTTCGCGGCATGGCGAACATTGTCCGCAACTTTCGTGGCGGTAAAAGCGCGAAAAATTCCAAGTATTGCGCACTATACAAGCGCGATCGTCATACACAATAAAACCACCTGAACCAATCATAGAACCGGTTGCAAAACCGCCATCGCTCATGCTTTCGTAAGTCATTAAACGTTGCTCTCCGGCTGCTGTTTTCAATAATAATTCCGGAGGCAAAATTGGCACTGAACTTCCGCCAGGCACACAAGCTTTCATCGGGCGTTCGGTTTGCATTCCACCTAACCATTCATCACTAAAAACAAATTCTTCAACCGGCAAGCCTAATTCAATTTCATAAACACCCGGATTTTTAATGTTGCCCGAAGCTGAAATAAGTTTTGTGCCAGTAGATTTCCCATTACCGATTTTTGCATATTCATCACCTGTATTATTGATAATCCAAGGCACGGTGGCAATACTTTCTACATTGTTTACCACTGTTGGATTTCTGTATAAACCCACAACGGCAGGGAATGGCGGCTTAATGCGCGGATTGCCTCTTTTGCCTTCTAATGATTCAAGCAATGCAGTTTCTTCGCCACAAATATAAGCTCCCGCTCCGCACGTAACATGAAGCTCTAAATCATAGCCCGTTCCCTTAATATTTTTACCAAGCCAACCGTTGGCATATGCTTCTTTTATCGCTTTTTCTAAAATGCGGAAAATCCACATGTATTCACCCCGAATGTATATATAAGAAAGATGTGCTTCTAATGCAAAACTTGAAATAATCATTCCCTCAATAAGCAAGTGAGGGATTTTTTCCATCAAATATCGGTCTTTAAAAGTGCCGGGCTCCGATTCATCGGCATTGCAAACCAAATGGCTTGGACGACCACTTTTTTTATCTAAAAAACTCCACTTTAATCCCGTTGGGAAACCCGCTCCTCCTCTACCGCGAAGGCCTGATTTTTTCACCTCTTCCACAATATCTAAAGGCGCCATTTTTAGTGCTTTTTCTACACCAACATAACCACCTTTGCTGCGATATACTTCATAAGTTTCAATTCCCGGAACGCCAATATGTTCTAATAATATTTTCTTTCCCATAATTTATTTACAGTACAAATTTGCAATTTAAGACCGTAATAATAATGAGGTTTTAGCATTTTACCTAAGAGAATAAATTGCTTGTTTGTGAAATAAGCAAAAGTGCTATTTGGGTATTAAAAACAAGTGTGTATGATAGCTCTATTCTAAAGCAAATGAGAATAGTAAAGAGCTACTTAGCTCCGTCTAAAATCTTAAAGATTTCTTGTAAGTCTGGTGTAAGTACAATTTCTATTCTGCGGTTTTTGCTTCTTCCTTCTGCGGTTTCGTTGCTTTCTATTGGAAAAAACTCTCCATGACCGGCAGCAGTTACGCGCTTAGCATCTACCTTGCCTTCCGAAACCAAAATAAACGCCACAGTTGAAGCGCGCATCACACTTAAATCCCAGTTGTTTTTAATGTTTCCGTCAGGGCTTTTGTATGCTTTGTTATCTGTGTGTCCCTCAACAGTAATTCCAATTCCTAAATTTTTGTTTAGTTCTTCAGCAAGTTTTGTAAGCGCTTGTTTTCCGCGCACATCTACGGTGTAGCTTCCTGTTTTAAACAGCAATTTATCGCTCATACTCACATACACTTTTCCATCTTTCTGCGTAACAGTAAGTTCATCGTTGCTAAAGCCTGTGAGCGCATCTGCAATTTTCTTTTTCAAATTACTTACTGCTGCATCTTTTTTAGCAATCAAACTTTCCAAATCATCAATTCGTTGCTGCTTTTGTGTCATTGTTTTCGATAAATCGTCTAATTCTTTAGCTCGAATATTTAGTTCTCTTTCTTTCTCTTTCAACGCTTCGCTCATGCGACTTTTTTCATCAGTAGCTTTGGTAAGCAAATCATCATAGCGTTTTTTCAAATCGTTGTAAACTTTTTCGGCATCGCTTTTTTGTTGTTTCAGCCTTCTAATTTCTGCTTGCAGTTTTGCAGTATCTGCCTCTAAATTTTGCACTTGGTCGCTTAATGAAGCAATAGTTGCTTTTGCTTTTTCTAAATCTTCATTACAGCTATTTCGCTCTGCCAAATGCTTTGCGGCCAATGCCTGTTGCTCATCAAATTTCTTTTTAGAAACCAAACAAGAAGACAAAGAAAACAACATAACAAACGTAATCCAAACCGTATTTTTCATAACTAAAATTTGGCATAAAGTTAGTTGAAAACCATAGCGAACTAAGCCTTATTTTCCACTCTAAATTTGTGAATGTACAATCGCAAAAAACTAAGAATTTTAAACAGTTTTATTTATCGTTTGCTTTCGCTTTGTTTGTGCAAGTGAAACTATCTGTAATTATTCCTGTTTTTAATGAAGAAAAAACAATTGCAACACTTCTGCAAAAGGTGCTGAACGTGCCTATTGAAAAGGAATTGATTATTGTAAATGATGGCTCTACCGATAATACTTCGGCAATTATTTCAAAATTTGCATCGAGTGAAATTCATATTTTTCATCATAAAGAAAACACAGGAAAAGCCGCAGCTATAAAAACAGGGTTGCAATATGCTCAAGGCGACTTGGTGATTATTCAAGATGGTGATTTGGAAACCGAACCTATGGACTATTTACATTTGGTTCAACCCATAATTGATGGCAAAGCAGAAGTAGTTTATGGCTCTCGAAATATTCACCACACACAAGAAAAGCGAATATGGCTCTACGATGTAGGTGGAAGATTTATTTCTTGGTGGGCAAGTTTTTTATACCATCAAAACATTACTGACGAAGCTGCTTGCTATAAGGTTTTCAAAACAGAAATAATTAAAAATTTAAAGTTAGAATACAATCGTTTTGAATTTTGCCCAGAGGTTACTGCACGCGTTTCTAAGCAAGGAATAAAAATTCTCGAGTTACCAATGCACTACTATCCGCGTAGTTTTCTAGAAGGTAAAAAAATGAAATGGACTGACGGATTAAAAGCCTTTTGGGTACTTTTAAAATTGAAATTCACAGATTGATTTTTGAAAAAACATCTTTATTCACAGTTTTTATTTTTCCTACCGAAAATAGATAAAAAATTGCCATTAGATTTGAACCACTAAAGTGAATACAAGAGCAGAAGTTAAAGTACAGCGCGCAGCAATAATCATTAGTATTTTATTGATGATAATAAAGTTTGTTGCTTGGTATTTTACACATTCAAACGCCATATTAACCGATGCTTTAGAATCAATCATAAACGTGGTGGCAGGCGGTTTTGCGCTATACGCAGTAATACTTTCAGCCAAGCCAAGCGACAATGATCATCCTTACGGACACGGCAAAGTAGAATTTATTGTTTCTGGCATAGAAGGTGGTATGATTGCGCTGGCAGGAATTTTAATGATTGGAAAAGCAGCTGTTGGATTTATCAACGAAAATGAAATTGAGCATCTGCAATTTGGTTTAGTGCTTACTGCACTCACAGGAGTAGTAAATTTTGCTACCGCGTGGTGGCTTATTTCTACAGGGAAAAAGCATCAATCGCTTCCGTTAATTGCCGATGGCGAACACATTAAAAGCGATGCCTACACTTCGTTTGCAGTAATTGCAGGCTTAGGTTTAATTTGGCTCACAGGCTGGCATATTATTGATAATGTGGTAACAATGTTGATGGGTTTTTGGATAATCAATATTGGTTACAGATTGGTGCGCAAAGCCTTAGCAGGAATTATGGACGAAGCCGACATAAAACTTGTGGAAGAAATTGTTCGTTACCTTTCAGCAAATAGAAAAAATGAGTGGATTGATATTCATAATTTGCGTGTAATACAATATGGAAGTAAGCTGCATATTGATTGCCATATCACATTCCCATTCTATTTCACACTCGAAAAAGTTCACCGTGAAATGAAAGAAGTGGAACAACTTCTAAATACTAAATACGGTAAAGGTGTGGAAGTTTTTATTCACCCGGATCCTTGCACTTCTGTATCGTGCAAATTGTGTAGTATAAATCCATGCAGCGAGCGAAAATTTGCATTTGAAAAGCGTGTGGAATGGGAAGTAAAAAATATTACAACAAACAAAAGACACGAAGTGTAATGAAAAAGAATGAAGCCGAAAATCCTTGGAAAACCTTATCGCAAGAAACAAAATACGATAATAAATGGATAAGGGTTGAAGAGCACCAAGTGCTGAACCCAGCAGGCAATCCGGGTATTTATGGCAAGGTTCATTTCAAAAATATTGCAGTTGCCATTATTCCTTTAGACGAAGAAAATAACACTTGGATTGTTGGGCAATATCGCTACACTTTAAACAGCTACGAATGGGAAGTGCCCGAAGGCGGTTGCCCCGAAACAACTTCGCCATTAGAAACTGCCAAGCGTGAACTCTTAGAAGAAACAGGTTTGGTTTCTAATGATTTTGAGTTGATTTTAGAGATGCAACTTTCTAATTCTGTAACCGATGAAATTTCTTATACTTATGTGGCACGTGGTGTAAAATTTATTGGCGCACAGCCCGAAGAAGATGAAGTGCTGCAAATAAAAAAACTCCCATTTCGGGAGTTAGTAAATATGGTTATGCAAGGAAAAATTCGCGATGGGCTTTCTGTTGCCAGCATACTAAAATTACATACTATTCAACAGCAGCAATAGCGCAAAGCACTATTTATCTAAAAGCAAAATAGCATCAGGATTTTGGCTAAAAGCCTCACCACTTATCACTTTAGCTTTAGCTTCTGCAATATGTTTTTGTAAAGCATTGTAGCGCTCAGCACCTAATATTTCTTTAAATGCTGTTTCTCTTTTCTCAATCATTCGAGCTAAATCAGCATCGTTTAATTTGCGCGAAGCAGACAATGCTATTGCGCTTTCTACTTGTGTTGGCGCAGAGCTTCTTTCTTTAAAAAATTCTAAAGCGGGAGTATATAATTTGGCTGATGTGGCAGCGTCTAACTGCAACACACGTGTAATGCGCATTTGCAGCAATTTTGCGGCATCGTCCATTTTGTTCTCTCTTGTTGTAGCAGATTTTGCACTCATTGCAGAAGCATCTTCTTGAGCAAAAATTGAAACAGAAAACATAACAACTGCCGATAGTATTAGAGACTTTAATTTCATACTTTATTTTATTTGAAGCGTAAAGTAAACTACTTTTTAGTAGTTGTCAAGTATTTACTGCCAAATTTGATTTTAACCCAGATTGTGCAATAGATTCTTTACTGCAATAAAATACTACTTTATATCTGCTTCAACTGCTCAAAAAACATAATTCAATTAACTTAAAAAATAGCCCTCAATTCTGCTCTGCCGGAATGCACTACTTTTGAAGTTCCTGTCTTTCTTCCATCATAAACAAAAGTGAGTAAAACTGCTGGTGTTAAGCGGTATTCAACCGTTGCATTCCACACCAAATTATTACCATTCTGTAAGCCTTCCATCATGGCATATTCCAGCTGTTGATTCACATAATCTTTATCCATGTATTTAATATACGAGTAAGAAAACTTCGCTTCAGCAGCAGCCTTCCCAGAAATATTGTATCGAGAATTTAATCCCGCCTCATGAATGTTTACCGTTTGCTTTCCTACGCTATCGGTTGGATTTACTTTTCGGGCAAAAAGATAATTTACCGCAATTCTAAAATCGGTTTTGTACTGATACGAAAACTCTGTTTTTGTTTGGTTAAAATAAAAATGGTATCGCTGCCCAAAATAAAAATCGCTGCTATTGGCTCGTGTGCCATTCGTATAATTTGTTTGTAGAGTAAGCGACTTAATAAAGTTGTATCGCAGCGTTACACTTTGCGTTTGTGATAACCTTTCTTCATAACCATTGGTAAGCAATACTTTGTTCTGCAAGTAGCTAAAATCGAACTGAGCGCCATACTTTGGATCTAAGCGATTAAAAAAAACTGAAGCTCTGGAATTGTGTGTAATACTCACTAAAAGCGGACTCTTAAATGAAACCGGAAAAGGATTAAAAACATTTGCTGCACCAGAACCTTTCAGCGCAAAATTTTTGCGCTGCACTTCTATGCTTGCAAACATTGAAAACTTTGCAAAAAACTTTGCCGCACGCGATGCGTTTTTACCAAGCAATGAAGCCGGATTTATATTTAAAGTTTGTGTAAAACCTGCCACATTTACGGGAAGAGATTCAGGTGTAACTGTAAAAACTTTCACGTAAGAAGAATCTTCACGAAAAGGAGAAATTACAAATTCATCTAACTGTTTTATACCATCACCATTCGCATCTTTCCACACAAAATCGCCTGTGTTTGTAGGCGAACGCTGATAAGAGAGTTGCACTTTCTGCTCACGTCCGCTGCTAATTTCATACAAAGTAGTGCTTCGCAAAAAGCCTTTAAGCGTAGTAATGGTATAATCAATTCGTCCTAAATAGTAATGTTGATTATAGTTTTGCGCATTTATGGAATCGCTGTTAAAAGCGTAACGATAAGTTGCAGTCCAGTTTAGTGATTGATTTTTTAGCGTTGTTATTTTTCCAAAAGTGGAAACAGACTGTCCATAAAAATATGGCGAATTAAACTTGTTAGAATCAGGGCGCTGCTCCATGCGCAGTCGCGCTTCAATTCCAAATTGATTGCGCATACTATCGGGCGATTTTAAATACACACCATAGTTTTGCCACACATAAGAATGTGCATCTAAATGGTTTGTGCTGCTGTGTGTAATTGAGTTTATTTCATGGTCTAAATACACGCCAACCCTTACGTTTCGAGCTTTTGCAATTGCATAACTCAAATCTGCTTTGGGTCTAACGAATAGAGATTTTTGTCCTAAGCCGCTGCTATTCATTATTGAATTTTGCGTAGTAAACAAAAAGCCTTTGCCTTGTAATATTGCGCCAATGCTATTTTCATAACCCGTAAAAACTCCTTTCTGAACATAATTTCTAAATCTATAATTAATGTTTCCTGCCTTCGCAAATTGATATTGTAAAAACAAATTGCCATAATGTTCATCGCGTGGATTCACATACGCAGTAGTATTCCATTCACGGTTAAATTCTATTGCTCTAAATCGCTCTACATATTTGAATTTTGCTTGCACAAATTCATACGAAGCATCTATCAATAACTGCTCTTTTATTGTAGCGCTATCGCGCTTTGTTGGCACTATTCCTCTATAATTTATTTTTGCCGCAGCGCCCATATTATCGTTATTATCTTTTGTAGAAAGCGTGTTCACATCTCTATTACTCAATGCGGCTTCTGTAGTGATTAAATGATTATCACTTATTTTAAAATCGTTGCCAAGCGAAAATATTTGCTGAAGTTGCGGGGCGGGCAAAAGCACAGCAGGAACATAACTTCCGCGCTTGTAAATTATACCTGAAACAGTATCTGGTTTCACCCATGCAAACACTCTTCCGTTTGCCGTAGTTGAAGCTGAAATATAATCTCCTTTTCCATCGCCTACCAAGCTAAAAGTAGCAGTATAATGAGCCGCTGCATCAGTGCTATAAACCAACACAGAATCGTAACCAAGCGAATCTTTAAGTGCATACAAAACCCTGTTTCCGTTTGGCGCAACACTATCTAAAGTTGGGTATAAAAAACTTTCCACACTATCACCAATTGCAGCAAGATAAGAGCGCTTTTTATCATCTAAATCTCCACTTAAAGTTTGCGACTTACTATCTTGTTCACTGTAAATATTGATGTGCGTGTTCACAAATTTTGTTTCCCATTCTGCATTGGCAAAAACAACAGAGCGCAAATAATTATTGTTGGTATATTCAAACTCTACCACCACACGCAAATCGCGCGTAATAATTCGCTTTGGCGTGAAACGAATTTCGGCAGTATTGTAATCAATCACATAATCTCTATCGGCACCGCGTTGCATTTTTTGTCCATTAATAAACACTTCTTCGCTATTGGCGAGTATCACAATATAAGTTTCACCATTAGCACCTAAAAGCTTGTATGGACCTTGGTTTCCTTCGCTCACCGTTAAAGTATTTCTTGCAAATTTCCCGCGCATAATGCCGCCTGCTGCTTGTGCTTTCACACTTCCCCATTCTTTAAAATCAAAACTGCCCTGATACCAACCGCCTTGCGGCTTTTTTGAATAGCGTAAAAAGTAGCTGTTGCTTGGCTGATACAAATCGAAATCGCCCGCAGTAACTTTATGATTCAAATATTTTAGTTGAATAAAAATTTTATCGAACTCTTGAATTTGTTGTGTGTTTCCTTCGGGCTGAAACGGAACACTGTTATCGGTTAGCGCTGCGGTAACTTCTAAATCTTTTGCCAACATTCCGCTTAGCTGAAGGTTGAATTGTGAATTCAAAACTACATCTTGATTGCTGCCGAAACTCAAGCCGCGAGAAAAAGTTCCATTGTAATCTAATGAACCAAAATCAATAAAATTTTGCGGGCTTTCCACAGGTTTATACTCAAACGGATGCATTACAAAATTTTGCTGAGAATAACTGTAATCGGAATGGTTTTTTCTTGCTAAAATTTCAAACTTTTTAAACGGATACACGCGATATTTAGTTGTGATTTCGCCCATTGGCTTTTGCTTCCATACTAAAAGCGACTTGAAAGGATACAAGGTATAAAGAGATGTATCAACCGGAGCACCATTTTGGTATAAAAAAACCTGACCGGGAACTAAAGCCAGCGAATCTAACTTGAGTGAATCTCCGCTAACAGCAAAGGTTTTAGTGCGAAGATTAGAAAGCGCTTGCGACTTTACCGAAGAAAGCGCACCCAAAAACAACAAAACAAAAACGACCGACTTTCTAATCAAATTAGTTAATAGTTTCAGCGAATGAAAGTAGATTAAATCATTTTTATACGCCACAACCATTTGCACAATGGTAAAAATTCGGTTCAGCAATACTTGCAACTGTATTAAAAAAAAGAAACCAACGCTGTTTTTAGGGAAAAGATTAAAGCCTTAAATTAAAATAGAAACACTGTTGGTTTGTATTTTCAAACTCCATAAAAAATAGCTTTATGTTTTACGAATTTCTTTCCCCCACCGATATTGAATTAGTAGTTGGCGATGAAAATTTTCAACTTAACCAAATTGGGAATCATATTCAATATTACAATGGAGAAGAAGTAGATTTACAATCTTTTCATCTTGCAATTATTGGCGTACCCGATGGCAGAGGCTCTGCCGAAAACGAAGGTTGCTCAGGAGCGCCAAATGAAGTGCGCAAACAGCTTTTAAAGCTTTTTATTCCTTCAAAAAATCAATTTAAGGCAATAGATTTAGGCAATATTATTTCGGGAGAAACTATTCGCGATACTTACTTTGCATTAGCATCAGTTGTATTGAAATGTGTTACAAATAAAGTAGTGCCAATTATTTTAGGCGGAAGCCACGACCTCACATTTGGTCAATACATGGGCTACCAAGATTTGCAGGGAATGATTAACGTGGTGAATGTAGATGGCAAGTTAGACATGGGCGCAACGCCAGATACACCTTTGCAAGCAAATTCATTTTTAATGCACCTGCTTATGCACCAACCTAACTTCCTCTTCAACTACAGCCATTTAGGGCATCAAAGCTACATGAACGACCCAAATGCAGTTGACACTTTGGAGAGCTTAGGTTTTGATTGTTACCGCCTTGGTTTAATGCAAAGCGATATGGAAATTGCAGAACCAATTGTGCGCGATGCTGATATGATTTCTGTTGATTTAAGTTGCGTGCGCATGAGCGATGGACCTGCACATGCACAAGCTTCACCACATGGCTTTTATGGTGAAGAACTTTGCCAAATTACACGCTATGCCGGAATGAGCGATCGCGTGAGTTCAATTGGATTCTATGAAATGAACCCTCACTACGATATAAACCAACAAAGTGCTCAACTTTACGCTCACGCAATTTGGTACTTTATGGAGGGCTACTACTGCCGTAAAAACGATGTGCCGGCACAAAACTCAAACTACTCGCACTATGCAGTAAACATTCACGATGTAGATTATGAAATCGTGTTTTGGCGTAGCAATTTAACCGGAAGATGGTGGATGGAATTGCCGTTTAGCAATGAAAAATTTTCGCGTGAGCAACATTTAGTTCCTTGTTCTTACAACGATTATCAACTGGCTTGTAATGATGAATTGCCAGATAAATTCATGAAGTATTATACCAAAATGTTGTAATTCTAAAAATACAATTAGTGCAAACAAAAAGGGCTTCAGAAAATTATTTCTCGAAGCCCTTTCACTTTTATTAAAATACGATTCTACAAGTATTCAATATTTATTTCTAACTCGGCAAACTTACGCACCATTGCTGCAACTCCACAATATCTTTCTTGCGATAAATTTACTGCCTTCTGCATCTTTTCTTTGTCTTCTGCATTGGTTAATTTTATACGATAGGTAAGCCAAACTTTGTGGTAAATTTTTGGATGTTCATCTGTAAGTTCTCCATCGGTAGAAATTGAAAAATCTGAATATCCCACTTTCATTTTATTTAAAAGCGAAACCACATCCATTGCAGTGCAACCCGCTAAAGCCGTAAGAATAAGTGCTTTAGGGCGCACACCTTTATCTTCGCCACCGTGTTCTTCGGCAGCATCAATTAAAAAAGTGTGCCCATCTTGCTGCACTTGAAATTGCATTTTTTCAACATGCTTAATTGTGCTGTTTTGTTTAGCTCCCATAATTCTATTCTTTATTTTGTGATATAATATTTCCGTTAGAAATAACTGTTTCCACATAGTTGCTGCCAAAGTAATAAGGCAGCACAGCTATATTTTCAATTGGTTTTGTAATTAAAATATCTGCTCGTTTCCCAATGCTAATGCTGCCGCAACTTTGCTCCAAACCCATAGCAAAAGCGCCATTTATAGTTGCTGCGGCAATTGCCTCTTTGGGCAACATTCGCATATAAATGCAAGCCAGCGAAAGCACAAAAGGCATATTGCCACTTGGCGAAGAGCCCGGATTGTAGTCGGTGGCAAGCGCCACTCCCAAACCTGCGTCAATCATTTTACGAGCCGGGGCATAAGGCAAGCGCAAAAAGAAAGCAGTAGAAGGCAATAAAGTTGGTGTGGTATTGCTTTGCTTTAATAGCTCAATATGTTCAGCAGAAGTGTGTTCCAAATGATCTACCGAGCGCGCACCATACGCTACACCAACTTCTATGCCGCCTGTTTCGCCTAATTCATTTGCGTGCAGTTTCGGAATTAAATTGTGCTTTATTCCTGCTTCAAAAATTTTTGCAGTTTGCTCCGGTGTAAAAAAACCTTTATCACAAAACACATCAATAAAATCTGCCAAACCTTCATCGGCAACCTTCGGAATCATTTCATCAATAATGAGTTGAACATAGCCATCTCTGTTGTTTTTATAGCTTTCGGGAAATGCGTGTGCACCCAAAAAAGTTGCCTTAATGTTTAAGGTGGTGTTTTCTTTCAGTCGTTTAATTACACGTAGCATTTTTAACTCCGCATCTACACTTAAACCATAGCCACTTTTAATTTCTACCGAAGTAGTTCCGGTGGCAGAAATTTCGCTTAAACGATACAATGCGCTATTGAAAAGTTCATCTTCTGTGGCATTGCTCAATCGCTTGGCAGAATTTAAAATACCACCACCATTGGCAGCAATTTCTTCATAGCTCAATCCCTTTATTTTATCAATAAACTCAGTTTCTCTACTTGCCGCAAAAACCAAATGCGTATGGGAATCGCACCAACCCGGAAGCACAAACTTTCCGCTTGCATCTATCACTTTATCGGCTCTTTCCGGTGCATCACTTTGTTTGCCGTAAGCAGCAATTTTTCCATTTTCAATAAGTAAATACGATTGCTCAATACTCTTATAGTTTGCCATTTCCTCACCTTTTAGTTGAAGCTTTTCCTTAGGCAAAACCATTTCGAGCGAAGAGATATTATTTATGAGTAAGCTGTTCATCATGCTTTTGATAATCTGTGCAAAATAGTAAAAAGTTACAGCTTCAACTCGTAACAAATGTTGCAAAGTACAAAAGTTGCTACTTCAAACTTAGGCTACATAAAATTGAAAAAAGCCACCTCTCACACAAGTTTAACCCAATAGTTCAGGATACATTCATGTAATTAGTGGCATCTTTGTCCTCATTTATTTTTATCATTTCACCATTGCTAAATACTCCAACAAAGTATGTTTAGTTCTTTCTGCAATAAGTTGATAAAAATCGGTTCTATCGTGTTCTACTTGCACTGCTTCTAACGCCTTATAATAACGAAGTCTATTGGCTAAATCGCCTTTTAAACTAACAATCGGATAGCCATGTTGTAAAAGAATTAAGTTCATTACCAAACGTGCAGTTCTGCCGTTGCCATCTATAAATGGATGAATAGAAACAAGGCGTTCATGCATTTCGGCAGCCAAAACTACTGGGTGTAATTTCTTTTTCCGATGTGCATAAAACAGAAAATAATCTTGCATCATATCCTCAATTAAATACGGCTCCGGAGGAATATGCTTACTGCCGGAAATACGAACTTGAACAGAACGATATTTTCCTGCATTTCGGGGCTGAATTCCTTTTAAAATAAGTTGATGAATTTGCAGTAACACTTGTTGGTTAAATGCTCCTTTTTGGGTTGCCAATTCGCCAATAAACCCGATAGCCTCTTGATGGTTAATAGCTTCTAAATGTTCGCGCATGGATTTACCACCAATGGTAATACCTTCATTCACTACCAAATGAGTTTCTTGAAAATCCAAAGTATTACCTTCAATTTGGTTACTTTCGTAAGTGTATTGCGTATGAAAATACTCCAACATTTTTTTTAGTTGTAAACTGCTAAGCGGCTTTTTCTTTTTCCATCTTGCCTGCAACTCGGTTAATACTTTTAATTCTGCTTGAATAGATGATATATCTATTACCTCCAACTTATTTTCGCTCAAGAGATAAGAAATACGCTTCTCTGCCACAGTTAAAACTTCCTCAGCTATTTCAGGATAATCTTTTAAAACGGATGTAACTTTGCGTATCATTTTTTCCTTTAGCAACTCTTCGTAATCAAGTGCTAATAACTGAGATAATTGTAGTAATTGCTCATCTGATGGCTCACGTTTTCCATTTAAAATTCTACTCATTAAGCTGGCATCAATCTTTACATGATTTGCCAACTCAAATACTTTTAGTCCCAACAGTTCGCGCTTAGTTTCAATTATTGTTTTCATTATGACAAATTATGTCATGACAAATATAGTCATTTTTTTGGAGTGCCTAATTTATTTTCACTTTGTTTTTCCTTTCACATTACAAATTGTATATTTTATCAGTAGATAACCTTGCTGGGATAGACAAACACATATCCGCAAATCACTATAAATGCATACAAAATTGTATTTTCATCGAACAATTCCAATGTGTGGAAAAACTTAAAAAAGTACGCTAAATAATTGGCAATCAATTACAATGGTGCGGTAAACTTACTTTTCTACTTTGGCGAACTCTTTATTCAAGATAGCTTTGGAAAAAAGCTGCCGCTTGGCGCATTTGCCGGGTTTAGAAATTAAAAAAGAGAATATTAGTTGTTTGCAACGAGTTCTTTTAGTTTCTGAACTTCAACCTCCCAATTAAACTTATTTAAAACAGCATTGTAGCCATTGTTACCTAATTGCACTAAGTCATTCCTTTCAAAAACTTTATTTATAGCTTCAGCTATTGAGTCTTTTGTTGAATCATCAATCAAAACACCACAGTTTATTTCATTAATAATTCGCGCAGGTTCTAATAATTGATTGCTTATTATCGGTTTGGCAGCAGCCATATACTCAAACAATTTATTAGGTAAGGCATACTTCTTTGAAACATTGTAGCCCTCAATCAATAGTATTCCAATATCAGCAGATAGCGTATATTCATTTAGTTCATCAAAAACTTTTTTCCCTAGAAAATGTATTCTACTTGAACTGTATTTATCTTTAAATTCTTTTAGCTTATTGCCTCCTCCTATTACAACAAAATGGATATGTTCATTTACAAGTGGCATTGCCTCCGCAACTTTATCAACTCCTCTACTTACGTTTACATCGCCTTGGTAAAGCAATATCCTAGTATCGCTTTTTAGTTTCAGTTCTTGCCTTATTCCATTTGATTTATATATGCTTTGGATATTTTTAGGGCAATTTCTTACAACCAAAATATTTTGTAAATCATATTTCTCTTCAAAATAGTGTTTTAAGCTATCGCAAACAGTTATCATTTTATCTACTTGCTTCACCAATTCTTTTTCTCTATTTCCGTGATACCATTGATTTAGCCAAATAAGTGGCTTGCCATAAATTACTTTCCAACCACTCACAGGAAAAAATTGATTTATGGTTGCAATGTAAATTTCATGCGAATCAAATATCAACTTAGCGCCTATCTTTTCCTTTAGTGCAACGGAAACTTCCAAAAGTGGATAATCGTTGCAATAAATAAAATCGTACTTTATGTTTTTGCCTAAAACTAACTGTGGCAGGTTTTCAAATTTTTTTTGAAACAGTAAATTTCTATTTATCCAATTGATGTTCAATTCATAATTAAACACCCGCACATTTTTTCCAAAAAGAGAACTGTCGTCAAATGTAGTTTTTACACAAAACAAATCCACTTCATTTTGCTCTGAAAGGCTTTCTACTACACGCCTAACTCTACCATCGTGCAGTATTGGAATATCTAATAAAACTGCTATTTTTTTCATTGGTAAATTGACTTGTTCAATGCTTTAATCAACCCATCAATATTCTTCGCATAATCAAAATTCTCTTCTACAAGCTTACGTGCTTCTGCTCCCAATCTTTTTATCTCCACTTTATTGGCAATTAACGCTGATAGCTTTTCATCCCAATCTTCTAATCTATCAGCAACCACACAATTTTCATTATGCGTTAATCCCTTAGGAATTCCGAATGGCGAAGTAGCCAAAGCAATGCCTAAAGACATATATTCTAAACACTTAAACGAAACTTTGGCTTTTGTTCTGTCATGATATTTAACCAATGGATTTATTCCAATATCAAACTCACTAAGATGTTTAAAGAAATCGAAGTCTGAGTCTGCAAAACTGTGATAAGTAAGGCGTTTTAAACCTAAATCTGCTTTTTCTCTGCATACAAACACAAACTTTACTTGCGGAAATTTTTTTTCAATTTCAACCAATTGTGGTGCAATATCTTTTACATATCTAAAGTTGTCTATAGAGCCCATCCAACCGATGGTGATTTCATCTAAATTTCCATACTCTTTTACCGGATAATTATTGTACTTAAATGAAAAAGGAACATAAAATACATTAGGATTAAACTGCTTACAGAAGTTCTCTAAAAATTCACTTGCAACAGTAATTTTATCGCCCGATTTAATTGTATCTACTACTAAATCGTAATTCGATTCATAGTCCGCATCGTAGAAATCATAAATCACATTTCCGTGCTTCTTTAATTGCTTTTCAAACAAGCCATTTTTATACGGAAAAAGTGGCATAAATCCACGCTGAATCCAAATAGAATCATACTGATGAAAAGTTAAAGCTACTCGTACTCTATCTAAGAGCACTTTAAAGTAAAATTTATACTGCTTAAAAGAGTTAGTTGTGAGCATTAAGTTTTCTTCGTAAAATTTATTCTCGTAGCTCCAATGCACGTAATATTCAATTCCTCTTTCTTCAAAAAAAGGTTGCCAATCTGCAATTCTTTCTTGTGCTCCGGAGCGACCTTTGCCATAATATGGAAGTGCTAATATCTTTTTTCTAGTTCCTTTATTGCCTTGCCGTGGCTTTAGCATTACTGCCAAATACTTTGCACACAAGTACGAAAACAAACAAAAACATTCATACAGTACTTTATTGGCTATTTTATTTATCATACGCTTTCTGATGTATTTCTACTGTACTCGAACTTTAGTTGTTATACTCCAAATATTTGGCATTCTTATCTAATTCAATTTGAGCAATAATCTCTGGAGAAACTACTAGCGTATTGCTTTCAAAATAAACACGCTTTGGAAAAAATATTCCAATAGTTCTTAACTTAAAAACAATTGAACGAATCACAGGAATACGCTTAGTTATATGAAATAATTTAAAATAAGAATTAACGCGTGTATGTGCACTCTTTCCTAATAGTTCTAATATTTCCGTACTACTATCGCTAATTAACTTCAATCCAATTTCTTGCTCTAAAATTTCAATTTGATTATATAAGCGTGTGATAATTTTTTTTCTAAAAGTTTCTTTATAGGTCACTGGTAATTTCTGCCAAATTTTATATTGAGTTTTTAAAATACTGATATGTTTCTTAGCACTATTAGAACTGGTAATCGATTTGTCATTAGTTGGATTTCTAATATAAACATCAGGTAATTCGTAAGCCCAGCAATAACTTTTTGCTGCTAATAATGCACGCACATGAATTTCCGGATCTTGCCAAGCTAAGGCCTCTTCATCCCAGCCATTTATTTTTTGCAGCAATTCCTTTTGCCAAATAGGAGATGTAGTTTGTAAAGTAGATTCAAAACTTAATAATGAAAGTATAATATCTTTAACCTTATATATTGTCCTGTATTTAAACTGCTTGTTTCTATTTCCAAATACTTGAAAAAAGACTAAATCGAAATTGGGATTTTTATATACAAATTCCATTCTTTTTTCAAGGCAAAAGCTAAATAAGATGTCATCACTATCTAAAAATATTATATAATCGGCAGAAGACTTCTCTACTCCAATATTCCTGCAAGTTGGTGCGCCCTTAGGCAATCTATCTCTTTTAAAAATTTTAATTCGACTGTCTTTCTTAGCATAACATTTAATAACTTCCCATGTATTATCGGTTGAACCATCATCCACCACAATACACTCCCAATTTGAATAGGTTTGGCTAAGAACAGAATCTAAGGCATCAAAAACAAGGTGTGCTCTATTAAAAACAGGGATTACAATAGAAACCAAAGGTTCTTCCATATATAAGAAGGAGTTCATTCTTTAAGAATTTCTCCGTGTTTAGTATTGAACTTCAAATTTTTAAATCACAAAAATAATATAAAAAAAATTAGCAGAAAATCATATTTCCAACACTTTAAAGCCTCAGCAATTTAAGCACTGAAAAATAATTTTTTTGTAGTTACTATTGCAGTTCAAAATTTATTCACGGTTTTATTTAGAAAATTAAAATTATCTATGAAAAAAGCTTTGGTGTGTGGAGGCGGAGGTTTTATTGGCGGGCATTTAATTAAGCGTTTAAAGGCAGAAGGTTATTGGGTTGCAGGTGTTGATTTAAAGGAAAACGAATACGGAAACAATCAAGCAGATTATTTTTTGGTTGGCGATTTACGCGACCCAAAAGTTTGCGAAAAAATTATCACCAGCGATTTAGACGAAATCTATCAATTGGCAGCAGATATGGGTGGAGCAGGTTTTGTGTTCACCGGTGAAAATGATGCTGATATTATGCACAACTCAGCTTTGTGTAATTTGAATGTATTAGATGAAGCAAGAAAAAAAGGAGTAAAAAGAATATTCTACTCTTCATCGGCTTGCATGTATCCGGAATACAATCAATTAGACCCTGAAAATCCAAAATGCTCAGAAGATTCAGCGTACCCTGCAGCACCGGACAGCGAATACGGCTGGGAAAAATTATTTAGTGAAAGACTATTTTTTACCTATCACAGAAACTGCGGTATGGAAGTGCGCGTTGCACGTTTTCACAACATTTTTGGACCGCAAGGAACTTGGCACGGAGGCAGAGAAAAAGCGCCTGCCGCCATTTCAAGAAAAGTTGCTGTGGCTAAAGATGGTGACACTATTGAAGTTTGGGGCGATGGCAAACAAACACGCTCTTTTCTTTTTGTTGATGAATGTGTTGATGGCGTTAGAAGATTAATGGATTCAGATTTTATTGGGCCGGTAAACATTGGTTCAGATGAAATGATTTCAATAAACGATTTTACCAAAATGGTAATTGATATTTCAGGCAAAAATTTAAGCATTAAAAATATTGATGGGCCATTAGGTGTTCGCGGCAGAAATTCTGACAACGATTTAATTCAACAAAAATTAGGTTGGGCACCTTCGCAGCCGCTAAGAAAGGGCATGGAAATTACTTATGCTTGGGTAAAAGAACAAGCCGAAAAAGCTGGGCTATAATCCCATTTACTTCTAATTAAAAAAGCCAATGTTTCATATTTAAACATTGGCTTTTTTAATTTGTATTAAGCTGCAAAAAACTACTGTACTTCTTCCGCTTCTACTTTAAAAGATTCTCTTGGTTTTAATCCTAAAATTTCAAACATTTCTTTATCAGAAGCAAGTTCATTATTAGGCGTGGTAAGTAATTTTTCTCCTGCAAAAATTGAGTTTGCGCCAGCCATAAAGCACAATGCTTGTTGCTCATAACTTAATTCATTTCTGCCTGCACTTAAACGCACCATAGATTTTGGCATTAAGATACGTGCAGTAGCAATCATGCGAAGCAGTTCCCACACGCTTACTCGTTTATTATGTTCTAAAGGAGTACCTTTCACCGGAACCAAAACATTTACAGGCACGCTGCCCGGATGGTTTTCGCGCGTAGATAATGTATGCAATAATTTAATTCTGTCTTCATCGGTTTCTCCCAAACCAATAATTCCGCCACAGCAAACACTTAGCCCCGCTTCTTCTACTTTATCTAAAGTTTCTAAGCGATCTTGGTAGGTTCTGGTAGTAATTACTTTATCGTAATACTCTTCGCTTGTGTCTAAATTGTGATTGTAGGCGTAAAGTCCGGCTTCTTTTAGTCGGTGTGCCTGTTCTTCTGTGAGCATTCCGAGTGTGCAGCAAACTTCTAAACCTAAGGCATTTACTCCGCTTACCATTTCTAATACTTTATCAAAATCAGAATTATCGCGCACATTTCGCCATGCTGCTCCCATGCAAAAGCGTGTACTGCCTGCATTTTTGGCTTCTAAAGCGCTATCAATCACATCGTCATATTTCATTAAGCGCTGTGGTGTTAAGTCTGTGTGGTTGCGCGAAGATTGTGAACAGTAAGAACAGTCTTCGGAACAGCCTCCGGTTTTTACTGAAAGTAAAGTACAAACTTGCACTTCGCCTGTGGCTTGGTATTTGTGGTGTACTTGCGATGCACGAAAAACTAACTCCATAATCGGAGTGTTGTAAATTTCTCTTATTTCCTCAATAGTATAATCGTTTCTTATCATAATTAGTTTGTTTATTTTAAAAGTTTACTCCTAAGCGAAGGTATGCACTGGTGCCGGTGTAAGCAAGTGGCGCAACCGTTCCTATTAAATTGTTTGTGCCAATGGCAAGGTCAAAATATCTCCAATGTTTTGCGGCTTCAATTCCCACATTAAACTTTGAATATCCTCCATAACCGAGCGTTAAACTCGTAACCAAATCGGGCTTCACAAAATAGTTTGTTTTCACAAAACCATAAACATAATACTTGTAAAGTGGTTTATACTGAATGCCTGCATTCACAACAATTTTATCTTTCCAAAATGGTTTTGAAACCGTGAAATTTAAAGTAAACGGTAGAAAAGTTTGATACTTATCGCTGTGCTGAGTTGGCAAAAACGATTTAAGAATACTATCTACTTTTACTCCGCCTAAGTTTGAAGATGTAATGTTTGTAATATCCGTAAATTCAATTCCCTTAAAATGTACTGTATCGTTTCCGCTTCCGTAATAGTTGCGAGGTTGCGTTCTCCAATTTATAGCGCCAATATCTACTATACTGAAACTAAATGCAAACTTTTTATTGAAATCCATGCGCAAAAACATATCTCCGCTCATTCCCACATCTGCTTTCTCACGCTTGCGTTTGTCGCCTCCTTGGTTTTGGTCGTATCGCAAATCATAAATCAAATCTATGTATTCTCCATCTTGTGCAGTAAACAAAGTGCCTTTATTTACATACAGCGACTGATTGTTCATGCCGTGTAAAAACGAGGCATTTAAACCCAAGCTAATGGTGTAGCTTTTCACTTTAATATTTTTATAGAAACCTAAAGAAAATTGATTGTATAAACTGTTTTGAAAACGTGTGCCTGAAAGATCAACCGTTTTATTTTCGAACATGGCATTGCCGTAAAGTAGCAGTTCATAAACTTCCTTATTGAAATTGGCCAACCGCATAGTTCTAAAGTTATATCCGGCAGTAAAAAAGCCATTAAATTTCTTTGAATAATACTTGTACCGCACTCCTGCCGTAGTATTATCTTCATACCCATTTTCTGTTTTTAAGCCATTTCTAATTTTATATTTCACTTTGCTTGTGTAGCCTTTATTTCCCAAAATATTCCATACAAACTGTTGGTTAAGTCCGTTAGAATTTCCTTCTAAACCACCAACAATTTCAAAACGGTTAGGTGTACTTTCATAATCCCAATTTGATGTAAAAGGGTTTAAAAAATCACTTGGCTGTGTATAGTTAAAAAGGTAATGATTAACCTTTTCCGCAGGCGGCACAACCGAATCAGGTTTTAAATCAACCATTACGCCATCTTGGCTTTTTGCTGAAAATGCTATCAGCGATAAGGCAACATAAAAAATTTTATTCACGAGAGCTATTATTCGATTTTAGTGCTTACTGTATAGTTAAAACGGGCAGTGAATGTAACATCCAATTTGTAATCGCTGTAAATCTGCATTGGTTTGCCATTGCATGCAGCATTGTTCTGTGGCGTATTAAATTCTGCAAATAAAATTGCTTTTCTACCACGTTTAATATTTTCTATTCGCGCTTGGTTCACATCTACCGAAGTTTTATTTCGTTGGGCTTGCGTTACCTTGCAATTGGCATCGGTTGGTGCTGCACTCACAAACATATTGCTGGTGAGTGTATCAACCGTTACAAAATTTTCATCAACCACAATCACCTTTATTTTGGCATCAATCGGATATTTGTTTTGCGTAATAATATTTATCACACCATCGGTAATACCATTCACCTTTAAATTCGTATTGCTTAAATTAAAATCTATGGTATCTAACAAGGTTAAATTATTGGCAATAAACGAAAGCGGAATAGTGGCATTTAAGTTTACTTTTAAAGTGCTTTCCAAATATGCAAAATCGCGATAAAAACCTGTATTTCCCTGTGGATTCGTTTTTATCTCCATGTTATATCGCAGGCGGTTTGGCATTATGTTCAGCAAGTCGGTAACATTTGAATTGTTGCTGTTGATATCGAAAGTGGTTACCGCAGATTTAAAAGGAAAATCGGTTGCTCTGCCTACTGTGAATGGAGAAGACAAAACAGAACCCGTTAAAGTGCGCGAGCCATTCTGTGGACTCATTGCTGTGAGTTCATTCACTTTTACCACACCATCAATTCCCATTCCATTATCTAATGTAAACTTTAAATCAACATCTTTTAATTGAATGCTGCCGCTCTTAAACAAGGAACCAAAAAAATCGAAATCGGTGCTATCGTTGGCTACAATTGTATCTCGGCCTGCGTAACCTTTAATATAATTTGGAGCAATATCTTTTAAATCGTAGCGAATAATTAAACTATCATCTAACGAAATATGGCGCACCTGCCCTGTAGAATCTATTCTGCCATAAATGGTTTGCGTATAAGTATTGAACTTTGTTCCATCTTTGCCGCTTAAATCTATCGAGTAGCCGGAAATATCAAATTCTCTATCCACTGTTACACTTCCACCTGCCGGAGCCGGGGGCACGGTTGTGGCTTCTACCAAAGGTCGCCCGTACTTATCGTAAGCGCCTTCCAATACATATTTTAAATATAGCTGTTCTTCAACCGTACTTGTAATGTAAATTTTTAGTGTTCCTTTTCGGCAATCAATGTAAGTAAGTTTTCGGTCGCCAAGGTTTTGTGTAACTTCTTCGGTAATTGAAACAATATCTTGGTTAGGAAATTTTGCATCAGCTTCTTGCACGCGCATTCCCCAAAAGCGAATGTCTATTCTAAAATTATCGTTTGTATCAACCAAAACCTGATTGCCGTTGCTGCCTGGCGAGTTGAGTGAAATAAGTTGAAACGATAGTTGGTCGCTCACTGTTTTCCCTGCAATATCTATTAGTTTAAAAGTGCTGTCATGCGCATTCACGTAAGGTAAAGTTTCTGTGAGTAATACAGTATTTGTTTTCAAATCTTTTACCTCAACCACTGCATTAGAAATCGGTATCGGAAAATCGTTATGAATGTACAAGTCAATATAACCGGTTTTTAAAGTTGCTTGTTGAAAATAATCTGAAGCATCAAAAACTGTTGGCGGTGCCGAAAGTCCATTTATTGGCGGTATCACGCGCATTTGCTGGTGCGAATTGATAATAAAATTTCCGATAGCCTGTGTGCTTGGATCGGGACTGGCTTTCATCATATTGCCCATTTGTCCCAGAGTGGTTTTGTAAACTATCCATTGGTTGGCAATGCGTAAAGAATCTAAGCGAAAAACTGTTCCAATAAACGTATCGGGCATATTTATAATTTGCTTCGCCAAGCCGAAATCATAAATTTCTTTATTGTAAGAAAGTAGTAGCGAGTTATCGCTTTGCTTCTTTACCAAATTGGTATCTTTTACAATATTTTCAATAGAAAGTGAGGCGCTGGCAATGGGCGTAAGTAGCTCTGTATCCCAATTTGAGCGACTATCCTTTTTACATGCTTGTATAAGCACCAAAAGGAAAATAAATAGTAGAAATGATAACTTCTTCATGGCTAATAAATGCAAATAAAAAATTTATCTGATAATTGTTTCCAATTAGATGGCAAATTTACAATTAGGGATTGCTGTTTTCGTATTTTCTGTACTCATTTATTTTCTTGCATATCGAAAATTTTTGGGTGGAAAGTTTGCCGTGGCGCTCTTCTTTATTCTGTTGGCAGGCTTAGTATTGCGCATTTATTGCTCCTTAGATTTTTTTCTGCACGAATGGGACGAACGCTACCACGCTTTGGTTGCTAAAAATTTAATGAATAATTTTTCGTTGCCGATGCTTTATGCCAATTGCCCGCTTCCGTGCACCCCAACTTCTTGGACAGAAAGCCATATTTGGCTACATAAATTCCCTGTTCCGCTTTGGCTTATGGCAATAAGTTTAAAAATATTTGGTATAAACGAAATAGCAGTTAGGTTGCCATCTATTATTCTTTCAACACTTTCAATAGCTATTACTTACAAAATTGCCAAGGTGTTATTCAATGAAAAAGTGGCACTATTAGCTGCATTTCTCCATTCAATAAACGGCTTGGTAATTGAAACAGCAAGCGGTAGAGTAGCAACCGACCATATTGACGCTTTGTTTCTGGTTTTTGTTGAACTTTCAGTTTATTTTTCTTTAACCGGAATAAAGTCGCGCAAGATTTTAAATTATATTTTTTGTGGCATATTTCTTTGTGCCGCCATTCTTACCAAATGGCTTCCTGCGCTTATTGTAATTCCTATTTGGCTAAGCATAAGGCTGAAAAATGAATTTAAGATTACAACTATTTTATTAGAAATTTTACTCATAATTTTTCCAAGTGTTATTGCTGCTGGCGCTTGGCAGTACTATACTTTTACGCACTTCCCTGTTGAATATGCTTATGAAGCAGCACACAGAACCAAGCATATTTTTGAAGTATTAGACCAACAAGGTGGAAATATTTTTTACCACTTCACCAAAGCAATGCGTGTAGTACATGAATTGTGCTGGATTGCATTTGCATTTGGCATATTTTTTGGGCTAAAACATATGCAATGGCAATACCTTCCACTTATTGTTTGGATTGCAGTTCCTTATCTGTTTTTCACTTTCGTGGAAACTAAAATGCAGGCTTATTTACTTTTTTGCGCTCCGCCATTTTTTATACTCCTTGCAACTATGTATTGGGAAATAAAAACCTGGTTCATAAAACCCAAATACATGATGCTTGTTTTTATTTTGCTTTTCTTTTTCCTACCGATACGATACAGCGTAGAAAGAACAAAAGTTTTTTGGCAGCGCGATTTAAAGCCGGAATGGGTAACAAGGGTAAAAAACTACAATAAACTGCCTCAAAAAACCGTAGTTTTTAATGAACCGCACAACATCGAAGCCATGTTTTATGCCGATGTTACAGCAGTTTACAATTTTATGCCCGATGAAGCTACCAAAGCTAAGCTGCAAGCAGAAGGCTATCAGGTTTATGTGAATAATTAAGAGAAGTTTCGGCAATTCTGGCTTAAAATTGCTTTCTTCGCCTTCCTTTTTTAAATTGGTTGAAAGATGAGTAACGATAAAAAGAAAACAGTTTTGGGTAAAGGTTTGGGGGCTTTATTAGCTTCAAACGATACCACAAAAGGTAATGAAACTTTAGAAACAAGCACAGGCAAACAAGTTGGCGTAGTAGTAAATATTCCATTAGATCAAATTGAAGTAAATCCATTTCAGCCGCGCAGCACTTTTGAAGAAGATAGTTTATTAGAGCTTTCTGAATCCATTAAAATTCATGGTGTAATACAACCAATTACAGTAAGAAAAATTGAAAATGGACGTTATCAACTGATTGCCGGAGAACGCAGATTGCGCGCTTCAAAACTTAGCGGTAAAAAAGATATTCCGGCATACATTCGCAATGCAAGCGACCAAGAAAGTATTGAAATTGCTTTAATAGAAAACATACAGCGCGAAGACCTAAATCCGTTAGAAATTGCGGTAAACTACAAGCGCTTGATGGATGAATGTGATTTAACGCAAGAACAACTTTCGGTGCGCGTGGGTAAAAACCGAAGCAGTGTTACCAACTTTTTGCGCTTGCTAAAATTGCCTCCAGATATTCAAGTTGCACTCCGCGATGAAAAAATTACAATGGGGCACGCTAAAGCACTTTTGGGGGTTGAACAAATTACCACTTTGCTTGCACTATTTAAAGAAGTAGTTTCCAAAGAACTATCAGTACGCCAAACCGAAGAATTGGTAAGAAGTTCGGAGCACAAACCTGCAAAAAAAGCAGTGGGCAAAAAAGTAACCCAACCTGCCGGCACTTTTAAAAAATTGGAAGATGAACTTACCAGCGCATTAAGCACTAAAGTAACTATAAAACCAATTACTACCGACAAGGGCGAAATAGTGGTAAGCTATTACACCATTGACGATTTAGACAGGTTAAGAGAAATTTTTACGAAGTAGTAGATTTTTTTTCCTTTGTACGGAAAGAGTTTAGTAAACTAAAAAATTAAGGTTATGAGAACGTTTATTATTCAAATTTTAATGAATGCAGTTGCTGTTTTTGGTGCATCGTATTTATTGCGCGGCATTCATGTGAGAGATTTTAAATACGCCATTATTGTAGCGCTGGTTTTAAGCCTATTAAACACTTTTATAAAGCCGGCAATGGTATTTTTTTCTTTTCCAATTACAATTCTCACACTCGGTTTGTTTTTATTGGTTGTAAACGCAGCCATCATAAAAATTGCGGCATGGCTTATTGGCGATGGTTTTAGGGTCGATGGCTGGTGGTGGGCTATCGCTTTCTCTATAGTAATTACAATACTAAACAGTATTTTAGAATGGATTTTGGGATAAGCCTAATCTAAGCGCGCACCCAACACAACTTCCTTTTTAAACCGCTTTGTTTTACCTTGCAGATTAAATACTTCTGCAAATACGGTATAAATACCAACACTTGCTTTTGTGCCGTCATTATTAGTGCCATCCCATTGAAATTCTCCGCTTGCACCAAGTGTTTCGGCTTTCACTAAGTACTTTACTTCTCTGCCTACGCCATCAAAAATTCTTATATAAATTTGGTAGCCAGGCTCTGCAAAGTGATATTTAACAAAGGTAAAATCTTTATAGCCATCATTATCGGGCGAAAATACTTCGGGTTCAATAGAAATAGCATCTTCACTTATGCCGGTAGCGTAAAATTGCGAGTTCAGATAAGTTGGCGTTGCAAAGCCAATATCACCTGCTGCCGAATGCCAATTGCTTTTATCGTTGGTTGGTTTATTGTAATCTATCCGCTCCAGCGAAACGCCATTTTTATCATCTAATAAAGCATAATGCCATTTTGCAGAATATGAAAGACTATCTACAACTAAACCCGCAGTTGTTTTCAACACACAAATTCCTGCGCCATCAGCAAAGTTTGGAAACTTGCCTAACTTAATTAGTTGCAAAGGATTTTTCACTACATACTGCGCTTTAATTACATCAGGATTTGGCGTAAATACAGCATATTCATCAGGAAAAAGCAAAAATGGCTCAACAAGCGTATCACTTGTTTCTAACACATTTTCCGGAGCTGTTGCATCGTTTTCAATCACTCTAATTTTTGAAATATCAATCACTTTTGCAGAGCGATTATACAACTCTATAAAATCTACACCACCTGTTTTCGGCTTAAATAAAATTTCATTTATCACCACATCATAAGCTGCCATAGAATCTGGAATTGCGAAACGAGCCGTATCGCTAATTCCCATGCCGTTTCCTTGGCAATCGCTTAGTCCGTTTACCTTCACCGAATAAATTACTCCTTTATGAAAAGCTTGTGAAAAGCTAAGCAACACACGATTAAAAGCATACTGCACCACCGAAACATTTTGAGGATTTCCAATGCCATTATTCACCGTATAAAAATTAGGATTTACTACTGAAGCGCTATCTAAATTTTTATCGAACACGATGCGAAGTGTAGTGCTATCAACCAACGAAGCACTTACAATATTTAAAAGAGAAGAGTCAGCAGTGGTTGCAGCAACAGCATTTTTTGTACCCGGTGTGCCGCCCGTTGAACTCGTTGAAGCAGTCCAATTTTCTGATGTGCCACAAGGATTTTCAGTATCAATCATTTCTAAACTCCAGCCTCCGTTTTTCTTCACCGCATCGCCATACCAACTATCTGAATATTCAACATAAGAGATAAGTTTCCCATCAGCATCTTTCAAAAAAACTGCATCGCCAGTGTTATTTAATGACGGAAATCCTGTTAAGCCAAGCGGATAAGCAAAATTCGAAAACTCACCAACGGCAGTAGTGCCACAAAGCAACAAATAGTTGTTGGGCATCAATAGCACATCGGGCAATTTTGCAGCTGTTGTAGAAGTAGTTTTTCCCAATATCCAATTCTTTAAAGAAATTGCTTTTCCACTACGATTATATATTTCTAAATATTCTCGATTAGGCAATTCTATTTGCGGATCTGGATCTGCCATTATTTCGGTAATAAGTACATCGTAGCGGCTTGCTTTTTGCGGAAAAGCTAATGTGAACGAATCGGTTGATGCGCCAAGAGAAACACAATTTCTAACATTGCTAATTGTTAGTTTGTAAATTTTTGTAGTGTCGAAATTTACAGCAAAAATAAGTGTAGCAGAATTTTGTGAAACGGTATCAAATAAAACGTCTTGAGGATTTCCTATCCCATTGTTTACCGTATAATTAAAAATATTAGTTGCAGAAATACCGTCCGCAGTTTGTGTAAACGAAACACGAATAGAATTTACACTTGCAAACGTTACATTTCCTGTGCGAAAATCTAACGCCAAATTTGGCTCATAAACTGAATTAGTTTTACCCGGAGTGCCACCGTTTTCATCATTGCTTGCTATCCAATTTCCTACCACCGCGCATGGATTATTGGGGTTGCGAAGTTCTAACGAAAAACCACCTTGCTTTTTCGCATCATCACCATACCAACTATCGCTGTAAAGCAATGAATGAATTACCTTTCCCTGCACATCTTTTAAAGTAAGCGAATCTTTATCGTTATTTAAAGAAGGTAGTGAAGCCACTGGAATTACAATAGCATTATTGGTTGTAAAAAATGTTGCGGAATCGCTTTTTACAATCACGGCAAAACTATCTGCCGGAATAAGAACCGGAGGCAAAATAATGGTTGAAGAAGCATCAGAAAATTTCCAGCCGCCAATATTTATTGCAAAAGCGCTTCGGTTGAATAACTCTACATATTCTACTGCCGGAAGTCCAACTTTTGGGTCAGGATCAGGCATAATTTCATTGATTAAAACATCAAATTTTTCCGGCTCAAAAAAACTCAGATAAATTTGTGTAGGCAACATCTGGTTACCTGCCAAATCAGAAATATTTGCAATGCTTAAAGTATAATTACTTCCACTCACCAAAGCATTTCCGAATGTAAGATGAACCAAGTTTTTATTCACAATATCAACCGCTGCATTTGTAGCATTTCCAATTCCTCCGCTAATGCTATAATTTGAAATTGTTTGTGCTTCTGCAATATTTATTTGCTCCGAAAAAAGTAAATCCACTTGTGTTGAAGAAATTATACTTGCCGCAACAGCATTTGGTTTGGAGGTATCGCCAACAATGTTTCTAATCACAAAATCATCAAAGTAATATTTATCGAAACGCGAAGCTGTGGAATAGCGTGCATAAACTCCAAAATAAGAAGTTGCAGTAATTGTGTTTTCGATAAAAGTGCCGTAAGAAATATAGTTTGTGCCTCCCGTTTTATCGGCTGAAATTTTCCAAACTCCTGCACTGTTTCGAGTAATGTAAAAACTAATATTTGCTGTTGTTGCACTGCTGCCAATTATTTCAGAGCTACCTGCAAAAACCAGTGTTGAAAGTGTGCCAGTTTGCTTAAAAATTTTAATTGTGTCGTTGCTTCCCGTTTCGCCCAATAAAAGATAATAACCATTTAGTGCTTTGCGAAAATCATTGCTATCGCTGGCTAAATAAATGCGTAAATAATTGGTAGAACTTGGATTAAAGCCCAACATCACTTTAAAACTAAATTCTACAGAATCGAATAAAGTATTTGGTGTAGAAAGCCACAAAGTATCGCCTGATGCGCTGTTGCCGTTGCTTTGCAATTCAAAATTACCATTCACTAAAAATTTACTTGTGGAACCACTCCAAGTTGGGTTACTTGTAAAATCTCCATCGCTAAAATTCTCTTGTAGTTGCGCATTCACATGCTGCACAAACAGCACCACAAGCAGTATTAGGATATTCTTAAAAAACTTCATTGCCCGAATATATAATTTGTTCACATACAAAATAAAAGCAGCTCTAAAACAATAGTTTCAAAACTGTAACATTTTACTCAAACAAACGTGAAAGAAAATATAATGAAAAAACAAAACACATCATTATGAAAACCCAATCTGCAAAACAAAGTTCAGGCAAATGGTTAAATCCTGCCGGATGGCGAATTGTGCAAGCAGTATTTTCTACTTGTCCTTGCTGCAATAGTTTTCAATATTCCATAACAGAGCACAAAAGAGGTTTACCTTGCAAAGATTGCGGCATGCCAACAGATAGAATACTAAGCGAAGTTTATGCCTGCAAAAGCTGTGGCTACGCACAAGAACAATTTTTTCCTGAAGGAGACAAAGTAGAAGACTCGCTATTTTGTGATTTTTGTACGCCAAACCATCGTTAGATCTTATCTTTCTCCAATACTTCTAATGCTTTTTTGATGTCTTTATCACTATCTTTCATGATATAAAAATAGCCTTCGTTTTGCCAGCGTTGTCTGCACAAAAATGCTTTTAATCTTTGCTTTACTTTCGGATAGTAAGGCTCAAATTTTGTCATATTTACTTTCGGGTCGTGTTGCTTCACAAACTCAAGATATTGGTGAAACAAAGCATCGCTCACACTAAACTGCGCATCAAAAGTTTGCACATCTTTATATTTAGCAATTTGCTGTTCATACTCCGGATAAGTTTTGTAGGTAAACTCTGGAATAAACCCAACTGCTTCAGCAAAATTTATATTAAGTATGCTGCTATCAAAAGGTGTAAAATAATCTGGATGAATGCCGCCACCACCATACACTTTACGACCTTTTGCAGTTTTATACACTAATGAATCCTTGTGAGATAAAGTATCATCTTTTAACAGACTTCCATCTTCATAGCGCTTCAAAAAATCTTCGTTGTAAGCAGTTTTGCCGTGGTCGTAAGGTCGCTGAATACACCTGCCGGAAGGCGTGTAATATCGCGCGACCGTTAAGCGCAAAGCACTGCCATCTCCAAGTGGAAATTGCTCTTGTACCAATCCTTTGCCGAAAGAAGTTCTACCTACAATTGCTCCTCTATCCCAATCTTGCACAGCGCCTGCAAGTATTTCACTGGCAGAAGCAGAGCCTTGGTCTATCAACACTACCAACTTTCCTTTTTCAAATAATCCTTCTCTACCTCCAATATAATTTTGGCGTTTGTAAGCTTGGCCTTCGGTGTACACAATAAGTTTTTCGCCACGCAAAAGGTCGTCTGCAATTTCTGCCGCAGCATTTAAGTAGCCACCCGGATTTTGACGCACATCTATTATCAATTGCGTCATTCCTTCTTCTTGCAATGCTCTAAGTTTCTTTTTAAACTCATCGTGTGTGGTTGCACTAAAACGATTGATTTTAATATAGCCGGTAGTTTTATTTAGCATCAATGCAGCATCAATACTATAAAGCGGAATAGTGTTTCGGATAATATAGAAATCTAAAATTTTATTCTCCGGCTTTCGCAAAATACTCACTTTCACTTTCGTGTTTTTTTGCCCGCGCAATTTTCGCACCACATCTTCATTTTTAATTTTCACACCGCACACCAAAGTGTCATTTATCTTCACAATTAAATCGCCACTTTTTAAGCCAACAGCTTCTGAAGGTCCGCCAGTAATTGGTGTTACCACCATTATCGTATCTTCAAAAATATTGAACTCAATTCCTATTCCATCAAAGTTGCCTTCGAGTGATTCGTTTTCGCGAGCAAGTTCTTGTGCAGGAATGTAAACCGAATGCGGATCTAAACTCGAAAGCATATCTTGCACGGCATCTTCGTATAAATTCTGTGTGTTTACCGTATCTACATACTTCAACTTAATGTAAGTGAGAATTTCGTTGAATTGGTCGCGTTGATTATCTACAAAAGGTTTCTGTTTTCCTGTATTCACCATAAACAGCAGTAAACCGAGCAAAATACCAAACACCAGCACCAGTGCAAAAATCAATGGTTGCCAAACGTTTATTTTCTTCTTTTCCAAATTGTTATCGCTCTCCATCATCTATAATACTATCTTAAAAGTGGGCGAAGATAAACAGTTCTCAATTTGTTGCTGCCTGCTTTAATATTTTAAGAAAAGTTGGTGGAATAAAATACTTTAGAAGTCCATAAAAACTATGCGATGAAAACAATAATCATTACCGGAGGAGCTTCAGGAATAGGCAAAGCTGCTGTTGAACTTTTCACCGAAAATGGCTTTGCAGTTGCCATTTGGGATATGAACGAAACTGAAGGAAAGGCATTGGAACAAACACTTCAACAACAAAATAAAAAAGTGCTTTTTATAAAAGTAAATACAGCCGATTTCACCCAAACCCAAACTGCGGCAAAAGTAACACATGAATATTTTGGAAGTATTTTTGGTTTAGTAAACAATGCCGGAGTTACACGCGATGCTCCACTTTTAAAGATGAGTACCGAACAATGGCAACAGGTAATAGACATTAACCTTACCGGAGTTTTTAATTGCACTAAATCGGTTGTTCCGTTTTTAATTCAAAATAATGCCGGAAGAATCATCAATACCTCATCGGTGGTTGGTGTTTACGGCAATTATGGGCAAAGCAACTATGCAGCAGCCAAAGCCGGCTTAATTGGGCTAACTAAAACTTGGGCAAAAGAATTTGGGAGATACAACATTACGGTGAATGCTGTTGCACCTGGCTTTATTGCCACTGCAATGATTGAAACAGTGCCATCAAATGTGCTTGAACAAATAAAAAGTAGAACAGCACTTAGCAAAGCAGGAAGCCCAAAAGATGTGGCAGATGCATACTTTTTTTTAGCCTCAGAAAGTGCCGGATTTATTACCGGAGTGGTTTTAAATGTTGATGGCGGGCTTACACTTTAGCCCAAATTAATTTTTAATTAAATAGCTTTCGTAAGGTGTGCGCGTAGCGATAGAGCGCGCAAGAGTGAGTTCATCAGTATATTCTAACTCTCCTCCAAAAGCTATTCCTCTGGCAATGGAAGTTATTTTAATGTTGAACTTTTGAAGCCTTTTTGAGATATAAAAAATCGTAGTATCGCCATCCATCGTTGGGCTAAGCGCCATAATAATTTCATTTACTGTATTCTCTTCAACCCTCTTTATCAACGAATCAATATTTAGTGCATTTGGGCTTACGCCATCAATAGGCGAAATTAAGCCCCCTAAAACATGATAACCACCTTGGTAAACTCCTGTGTTTTCAATAGCAATTACTTCGCGTATGGTTTCTACTAAACAAACAGTAGAATGGTCGCGCATGGGGCTGCTACAAATAGCGCAAAGTTCATTATCGCTTACGTTGTGGCATGTTTTACAAAACTTAATCTCATTGCGCATTTTACTAATGCTGTGGCTAAACTGCTGTGCCTTTTCAGGCTCTTGTTTTAGCAAATGAAGCACTAAACGCAAGGCTGTTTTTTCGCCAATGCCCGGCAAGCGCTTAAATTCTGCAACTGCATCGGCAATAAGTTTTGAAGGATATAGCATAAACTAATGCCTGCGAAAATACAAAATTATTCAATCGAATTTTGTGTAAATTTTGAGCTAAAATCAAAACTTTTTCAAAGCTCATTTATAGAATTATTTTCTTCAATATCAGCCTAAAATCACTTCTTTTCTTTCACCTTAATTTCAACTTCTTTTCCTTCTTTTCCTTGCTTGGTTTCTACGCTCACTTCACCATGCTCTGTTGTAATTTTGGTTGTGCTGTTTCCCTGTTTCACTTGAATATTACTTAATGTTGTCGGAGCAGCCAATGGTGTTGGTGGTGCTGGTGGTGTTGGAGGCAAAAGCATAGTTTCGTCTGCTTCAGTATCGCAGTTTAAGCAAATTACTTTTCCATTTTTTACCGTCCAAACTGTATTGGCAAAATAGGTCGCATCGTAGCTGTCATCACCTTTTACAGTTGCAGGAAGAAAATCTATATTATCAGAAAAGCGCACTATTTTTCCTTCAGGAATTGCCAAATTGATATAAACATTTTGATTGCGCCATTTGTTTCCTTTTAAAATTTCGGCATAAGTGTTTAAGTTTAAAACAGTATCAATTTGAGTAAAATTATAGTTCACCGCTTCTGCGTTTGCAAGCGCCAAAGCCTTTGTTCTTCCTTTTGATGTGATTACTTTTTCAATATAAAAAGTTGTGTCTTTAGAAGGCATCAATTTTACATGCGGTTTGCCAACTTTAAAACCTGTTTTGGTTTCGGCTACTTCTCCATTCCAAAAAAAGTTTCCACTATAGTTTTCATCACCATCTTCAAATGCTACACCGCTGGAATCTGCAAGTTGCACATACAAATTATTGGTTACAGGTTGAAGCAAAGCGTATTGCTGCTTTACAGAACTTGTGTTTCTAAAATTTATACCAATACTTATTATTGAAATGGCAAGAAAAATCAATCCCAGAATAAATCCACCACCAAAAATCCATTTCAATTTTGGCTTGCTTCCGGCAGAACCAACTAACACTCTAATGCCGCCATAAAGTATCGCAAGTAAAGGCATAAGCACTACTAAAATTCCACCTACAATTCCAAGTGTGGCCATAGTGCTACTATCGGCATAAACATCAGCCATTTTTTGAATTGCAGGAAGTGATGTTAGAGAGAGCAAACCCACGGAAGCGGCAACTACTCCAAACAACATAAACAATACAACAAGCACTACAAAAACGGCTACTATTTTGGCAATAATTTTGCCTATACCGAGTACAATTTCTACAATTTTTTCGCCCGCACTTTCTTCTTTATTCCATTCACTTATTCGAGTAGCGGCTTCGCTTACTTCCTTTTTTATATTATCTAAAGTTACCGGTTCGCCTTTCATTTCGAGCTTTTGAGTTGTGGTAACTGCCTTAGGAATTATTATCCATAAAATGATATAAATTAAAGCGGTGGTGCCTAAGCTAAAGAATAAAAATACAAGTGCAGCCAAGCGCAACCAAATCGTGTCTTCTATTCCTAAATAAGCACTAATGCCGGAAATTACGCCAGCTATCTTTTTATCATCAACATTGCGATAAAGTTTTCGCGTAAATCTTGAACTTGATTTTGTTGTAGTTTGCGCAGTAGTTTCCTCATTTGAATTTATAGTTTCGCTTTCACCTGCAATATCTTCTGGTTTGCCCATAGCAGCAATAGCAGCATTCACATCTTCAATATCCACCACTTCTTTTTCAGCATTTTTATTAGCAGAAAATAGCTCTGCAAGTCGTGCTTCAATATCTTGAATTACTTCTTTTGCAGCATCGGTATTGCCCAATTTTTTACTAATTGCTTCTAAATACTCGTGCAATTTCAAATAGGCATCTTCATCAATATTAAAAGCTATTCCGCCTATGTTTATGTTTACTGTCTTTTTCATTTTCAGTCTATTTTAATTTTGTGTGTTTAAGAATTGTTTTCTACTATTTTACTTATGGCTTCATTCATTTCGCGCCAGGCATCTCTTAACTGTTTCAAGAATTTTTTTCCATCAGCAGTTAGTGTAAAATACTTTCGAGGTGGGCCTCCGGTTGATTCTACCCAGCGGTAATTAAGCAATCCGTCATTTTTTAAGCGTGTGAGCAAGGGATAAATCGTTCCTTCCACCACAAGCAATTCCGCTTTTTTCATTTGCTCTAAAATTTCGGTTGGGTAATGTTCGCCTTCATTTAATATTGATAAAATACACAGCTCCAAAACACCTTTCCGCATTTGAGCCTTACTGTTTTCTATATCCATACTATTTGGTTTTCTGTTCCTTTTTAAATGATGATGCAAATATATAAGCATAGGAATGTACTTTGCAATGCACAGTACTAATTTTAACAAAATATTTTCTTTTACCTACAAGTGTACGATTTGCATATAAGCGCAATAGCTTTAATTTCACGCCATCAAAGCATAATAATGAAACACAGCTTAACTGAAGGAATGATAATTATATCACTCGTTTTTTTCTTTTGGGGAATAGGCTTGCGCATGATTTCCGACTCTTATTTAGCATTAGGAAACATGATTATTGTAAGCAGCGCAGTCGTTTTCGGCTATAACTATTACCAAAGATTTATTAAGAAATAGTTGCTGAGCAAAAGCATTTTCACGCTAAGCAAAATATTGTTTCAATTACAGCATTTCAAAAAATTAAAAACACTTAGGTTTAAATTCAACAAAAAAATATGGCTCAAAATTTACTAAAAGGAAAGCGTGGTATCATTTTTGGCGCATTAGACGAAAACTCTATTGCATGGAAAGTTGCATTAGCAGCACATGAACAAGGCGCAATTTTCACACTCACCAATGCACCGGTAGCTCTGCGTTTAGGAGAAATAAACAAATTGGCTGAAATAACCGGAGCAAAAGTGATTCCGGCTGATGCCACCTTAGTTGAAGACTTAGAGAAATTAGTTACTGAATCGCAAGCATTACTTGGCGGAAAGTTAGATTTTATTCTACATAGCGTAGGCATGAGTCCGAATGTGCGCAAAGGAAAAGTTTATACCGATTTAAACTACGAATGGCTTCAAAAAACATTAGATATTTCAGCGATTTCATTACACAAAGTATTGCAAGTTTGCCATAAAAACGATGCGTTAAACGAATGGGCAAGTGTGGTAGCGCTTACTTATATTGCTGCACAGCGTGCATTCCCCGGTTATGGCGACATGGCTGATGCCAAAGCAACTTTAGAATCTATTGTGCGCTCTTTCGGATATTACTACGGCAATGCTAAAAAAGTACGTGTAAATTCGGTATCGCAATCGCCAACGCAAACCACAGCCGGCTCAGGCATTAAAGGTTTTGGAACATTCTTTGATTTTGCAGAAAAAACAAGCCCGCTTGGCAATGCAAGTGCCGAAGATTGCGCCAATTATTGCGTTACGCTCTTCAGTGATTTTACCAGAATGGTAACTATGCAAAATTTATTTCACGATGGTGGATTTAGCAGCGTAGGTACCAGCGATGCTATTATGAATTTATTTTTGGAGAAAGAAAGCTAAAAAGCTTTGCCTTTCAGCATAGGAACGAACCTAAAGTTATGAAAGTTTTCTTCTGAAAATTCATTAGGAGAAATACGTGTAAAGCGTTTCATAATTGTAGAATTTTCTTGTGTGTGCGGAATTACTAAATTGCCACCAATAGCCAATTGAGCCAATAGCTTTTTAGGAATTTCCGGTGCCGCAGCAGTTACAATTATATGGTCAAAAGGTGCAAAAAATGGCAAGCCTTCAAAGCCATCGCCAAAAAAACATTTTATTGAATTGTAGCCCAATTCTTGCAAGAGCGGCCGCGTAACATCAAACAGTTTTTTTTGCCTTTCAATGGAAAAAACCTGAGCACCTAAAACAGAAAGTACCGCAGCCTGATAGCCGCTCCCAGTGCCGATTTCAAGCACTTTATCGCCAATGGCAATTTCTAATAATTGTGATTGAAAAGCTACCGTATATGGCTGCGAAATGGTTTGCCCCGCTCCTATTGGGAATGCTTTATCTTCATAAGCATGATTATCGAAAATGGTATCTAAACCAAAAAACAAATGCCTCGGCACTTCTCCTATCGCATTCAAAACACGTTCATCAGTAATTTCTTTGGCTTTTAGTTTCTCAACTAATCCTTTGCGCAACCCTTGATGCCGGTAAGTATCGTTTTTAAAATTCATTATAAAAAATAAGCTAACTGTTTAGTAATTTAGGAGTTTCAAACTTAAGGTTATTGCTTCTTACTTTTTCAACAAAAAAAATGCGTTTTATGCTTTTGTCTAAAAACAAGTTCATTGGTATTATTAGCTTACTTCTAATAGCAATTTTATTGCCTGAAAACACCTTTGCTAAAGATAAAATACAAAAAAAAGAGCTGCGTATTCTTTCGTACAATATTCAATTTTTACCGAATTTCTTGCGCCATATTCAACACTTTCCAAGAAAACGTGCGCCATTTATCGGCAAAGCTGTGTTAGGCGATTCTGTTGATGTGGTTGTGTTTCAAGAAATGTTTGATGCGCCTGCGCGCAAGGCTTTAATTAAAGAACTTGAAGGAACATTTCCATATATTGTGGGGCCACGAAAAAACAAACCAAAAGGTTGGAAACGCGGAACCGGTGTAATGATTATGAGTAAATATCCGCTCACACCGTTGGAAAAAATCAAATTTTCAAAATGCAAAGGAATAGATTGTTTAGCCAATAAAGGAGTGGTGGCAGTGCAACTGAATTTTGATGGACAGCCAATACAAATTTACGGCACACACTTGCAAGCCGAAGCATCTGAAGAACTTTTAAGATTGCAACATCACGAGTTTGGGCAACTTTTAAAAAAATATGAAAAGAAGAATATTCCCCAAATAAGCTTAGGCGATTTTAATACTACCAAAGCTGATACAGCCTTGTACCACAACCTGCTTACTGAACTGCAAAGTGAAGATGGCAACCTAACGGGCGAAATTCAGAATACTTTTGACAGTAATGTAAATGATATGCAAAAGCCTACCGGAGAAAGAGGCGTGATTGATTATATTTTATACAAAGGCAATGGTATAAAATTAAAATCTGCCAAGCGCCAAGTGCGCGCTTATCAACACAAATGGGGCAAGAAAAATAAAGATTTATCGGATCACTACGCACTATTAGCCGATTTCAAATTTTGAGCAGCAGAAAAAAAATCTCTTTTCCTTACAAAACTGTTTAAATACAAAAGCTAACTTGCACCCTTCATGCAGCTTTCCGTAATTATTGTAAACTACAATGTGAAACATTTTTTAGCGCTTTGCTTAAAAAGTGTAGCAGCTGCCGTTAAAAATATTTCAGCAGAAGTAATTGTAATAGACAATAACTCTACCGATGGCTCTGTTGAAATGTTGCAAAAAACAAGCAATATTCAGGCAATTTTAAACAAACAAAACACTGGATTTGCAGTAGCCAATAACCAAGGAATAAAGATTGCAAAAGGTAAATATGTTTTATTGCTAAACCCCGATACAGTAGTTGCCGAAGATACTTTTGAAAAGTGCATTGCATTTATGGAAGCACACGAAAATGCAGGTGCTTTAGGCGTTTATATGATAGACGGGAAAGGGAATTTTTTACCTGAAAGCAAACGCGGCTTACCAACTCCCACAGTTGCATTTTACAAGATGTTTGGGTTAAGTTCCTTATTTCCAAAATCAAAAATTTTCGGGCAATATCACTTAGGTTTTTTAGACAAAAACGAAACGCATCAAGCAGAAATTTTATCGGGCGCATTTATGTTTATGCGTGCTGAAGCGTTGCAAAAATCAGGCCTATTAGACGAGGCATTTTTTATGTATGGTGAAGATATAGACCTTTCGTACAGAATAGAAAAAGTGGGTTACAAAAATTACTATTTCAGCGACACAGATATTATTCACTACAAAGGCGAAAGCACTAAAAAAGGCAGCTTAAACTATGTGAAAGTTTTCTACCAAGCCATGATAATTTTCGCCCGAAAACATTTTGCACAAAGCAGTTCACAGTTGTTTGCATTGCTCATTAACTTTGCCATTGTGATGCGAGGATTACTCACATTGCTCACTTCGCTTTTATCTTCTTCTCTGCTGCCGCTTATTGATGGCGCACTTATGTTTTTAGGTGTTTATGTTGTGGAAATTTATTGGGCATCAAATATTAAATCTGCACCGGAATACTACCCTGAAAAATTCTTATTCTTCATCGTTCCGGTTTACATTGCAGTATGGATAATAAGCGTATTGCTAAGCGGTGGCTACGAACGGCCTTACAAAATTTCACTCACTTATAGAGGGCTTTTGTGGGGCACAATTTTTATTACTGCCATTTATGGATTACTACCAAATGAATGGCGATTTTCCAGAGCTATAATTTTGCTTGGAGCAGTGAGCAGTGGCGTGGCAATGACTTTCACAAAAGTGATATACAATCGTATAAAGCACGGCAAATTATCTTTTGAAGCAGAAGATAAAAAAAACATACTTGTTTTTGCTGAAACCAAAGAAGCTGAAAGAATTAAAAACTTACTTTACCAATCGGGGATTGATGCGTCAATTTTTGTTGAAAACAGAATACAAAATTTAACTGCTACGAGCCGGTTATTCAATGTGAATGAAATTATCTTTTCATCTGCTTCGCTTTCTTTCAAAGAAATAATTGAATACATCAAAACATTAGGAGGTAATTTAGAATTTAAAATTGTGAACCCTGACAGCGATGCCATCATTGGCAGTAATTCTAAAAACAGTGCCGGAGATGTTTACGACATGGAGAAAAATTTCGCTATCGGCAATTCGCTCACCATGCGAAAAACGCGATTAGCTGACATTTCAATCGCTATATTACTACTACTATTTTCACCGTTTTTTCTTCTTAAAAAGAATGGGAAAAAAGCGTTAGCCAACACAGGAAAAATTCTATCATTACAAAAAACCTGGATAGGTTATTGTGGCAACAAAAATGACCACAACGGCTTACCTAAATTAAAGCCTGCCGTATTTTTAATTGATGAAATAAAAGGTGTAGAGGCAGGTGAAAGAGCAAGAGAATTAAACCGGTTTTTTGCTTCAAAATACAGGGTGGGCGAAAGTGTAAAAATGCTACTAAAATACTTGCTACAGTAGCTTTTTAGCTATTTAATCATTGCTAAGAAATTTCGTATATCATCATAACAATGCAACACATTCACGTGCATCAAAGGTAAATTAAAAAAGCCATGAAAAAGTTCTAAATATTCCTTGTACTTCACCATTACTTTTGCTTTAGAAAGTTGGGTAAAATAATTGTATCCATCATCAATAAGCGGATCAAATTCTCCGGTGATAATAAATGCAGGAGGCAGTTTTGTAAAATCACTTTCATAGCAAGGAGAAACTTCCGGTATCAAGCGCTCAACTTCATTAGGAACATATACCTTTTGAAACCAAAACATTGTTTCTTTTTCAAGCATATAGCCACTTCCGTTTCTATCTATGGAAGGATTTTTCAATTTCCCATCAATCCAAGGATAAATAAGAATTTGTGCCTTCAATTTAATATTGTTCTTAATGCTACGATGTGCCATACAAGCCGCCAAATTGCCACCTGCGCTATCGCCTGCTACTACAATATTTTCAGCATCGCCTCCATATTTTCCAATATTTTCTTTTACCCAAAGCAAGGCTTCAAAAGCATCGTTATGTGCGGCAGGAAATGTAAATTCGGGTGCTAAGCGATAATCTACCGAAACAACAATCGCATTATTATCTCTACATAATCTTCGGCACACATTATCGTGTGCCTCTAAGTTGTACAATACAAAACCTCCTCCGTGGTAATAAACTATCACGCGCTGCTTAGAGGTGCTTTTATTATTGTAAATTCTTACCGGAACAGTATCTGCTAAAGTATCTTCTACACTTTTAATGGCAATTTTTTTATCGAAAAAGAAAGTACCCAGCTTTGCAGCACGCGTTGCTACACTCCGCAAATCACCAATATGCGCATAGCTTGTTGCGTGGATAGGCTTGCGCAGGTTTGCAAACAATAAAACAAGTTTCACTTTCCAGTTCATTCCTTTTCTGAATAGGTTTTTGCTTTGCAGAAAACTTAAATCTGCCGTTACAAAAAATAAAGGTTTTGAAAGTTAATAATTTAATTGGTAGCCAACCAAGCTTCAGGGTCTATTTTTTCTTTGCCGTGCCAAATTTCTACATGCACTTTGGTAAGGTTATCATCAGCATCATCAACTAATTTCCCGAGTGGCTGTTTGGTTGTTACCTTCTGTCCCGATTTCACTTTTGCATCATCAATATTGGAATAAACCGTAAAGTATTCTCCGTGCTTTAAAATAATACAAGTATTGGTGGTTGGCAAAGAAAACACACTCACCACAACGCCATCAAACATAGCACGAGCTTCGCTTCCGGCAGTAGTTTTAATATCTACGCCATTGTTTTCAATTAAAACACCTTTTAAAGTTGGGTGCTCTTGCTTTCCAAAGCCTGAAATAATGTGTCCTCTGGAAACAGGCCAAGGCAATTTCCCTCTGTTACTTGCAAAGTCGTTACTTAATGCAAGTTCTTCCGGTGTGAGCGGAATTGATTCAACATCTTTTTTCTCGGTAGGAGTTGTAGGCGTTTTAGATTTTGCTCTCGCTTCATTAGCCTTGATTCTTGCCAAGCGAATTTCTTCTGCAATTATTGCTTCAATTCTCTTATTCAAATTGCGAACAGCTTGTTGTTTTTGATTAAATCTTTTTCTTAAATCTTTCTCTTGGCTGCTTAGTTTTGCAACCATATCGCTTTGTTCACGTTTTTCGCGAATAAGTTCTTGCTGCTGTTTATTTTCTTCGGAATAAACTTGCAATTGTTCTTTTTTTTGGCTTTCAAGCGAACTTCTTTTTTTATTCAAATCTACAATTTCTGATTGTAACTGTTTAGCTTGAATTCGCCTAAAATCTGCCACGCGCTTCAACACACCATAACGCATTACTGCTTCGTAAAAAGAAGCCGAAGACATGATAAATAAAAACTCATTTTGCAGCGTTAAATTGTGATAAGCTTTGCGAATCATATCAGCATACTGCTTCTTCATTTCACCAACTTTTTTGGTTTGTTGCGAAATGCTGCTTTGAGTAGTGCGTATATCGCCATCAATTGAAGAAAGCTGCGATTGCAGATTATTTATGAGTTTCTCGCGCGATTTTATTTTTGCTAAAAGCGATTGTAATTCTCCTATGCTTTGCTTTTTCTTTTGCGATGTTGAATTTATTACTACTTCTATTTCCTTTATTTCCTTTTGCAGCTTTTCCATTTGCCGCTGCATGGTTTCTTTGTTTTTTTGCTGCGAAGTTTGTGCCGAAATAAAATTAGATGAAATAAGCATCAAAAGAAAGAACATAAATACGGCAAACTGCGGTAAGTACTTTATACATCTATTTTTGCTTGTAATGTTCATTTACTTCAAATGGAAATACTAACGGTTCATTTAAGGTATATCGCACTAACTCCATTTTAATATTTATCTTTTGAAGTCCGCGATTCACTTTTATTTCACTCTCAAAAGGAAAGTGTTTCTCGCCAATATTTTTGTAGTTGCCAAAAGTAAGTTGCAAATCCTGTTTTATGTGCTGGTCTGCTAACATAATTTCAGTTGATGTATAGTTTTGTTGATGTATGGTTGTAGTTTGCTGAAGTTTAGGCGTTTGCTGCTTTATCACATCAAAGGAATCGGTGTGATAAAAACGGTGACTGCTGCCTGCAAGTTCAATTGGCTGAGCAAGCAAAAGATTTTGAAGCATTTGCAAATTAGTATTGAGTGGCACAATTTGACTCAGATACGAAATTGGCTTTGCAGTATATTCCTTGGTGAGTTTATTCAACAAGAAAAAAGAATCTTGTGTAACGGCAAGTCGTGCACCTTCAAAACCCATTGCGCCTGTGAGTGAAATCCAAATAATACTATCTCTTTTAATTCTGATATTTGCAGAAAATTGTTGATTTATTTCTTCATCGCTATAGTTGGTTTTGTAGCGCAAAGCAAGGTAGTTAAAGTCTAAACTATTCTCCTTTAATTTTTGCAATACAGCATTTAAAACAGAATCGGATGCACTACCTTCACTTAGAGAAGTCTTTCTAACTTCACTTGATTTTTGCTTTATGCGTTGAACTTTACAAGCCGAAATTTGCAAGATTAAAAAGCAGCAAACAATTAGAAATAAATAGTAACTTTTGAAGCGAAAAAGCATGAGTAGAAATTTAAAAAATCGCTTTCTTTTTAAGCTCAAAGTTTTGTCCCAAATATAGTTTGCGCACCATTTCATCAGCAGCTAACTCATCGGGATTTCCTTGTTTCAAAATTTTACCTTCAAACAATAAATATGCTCTATCGGTAATTGAAAGTGTTTCTTGCACATTGTGGTCGGTAATTAAAATGCCTATGTTTTTTTCCTTCAGTTTTGCCACAATCTTTTGAATATCTTCTACTGCAATTGGATCAATTCCGGCAAAAGGTTCATCCAACAAAATAAACTTTGGCGAAGTTGCCAGCGCGCGTGCAATTTCGGTTCTTCTACGTTCACCACCGCTGAGCACATTTCCCATACTTTTGCGCACTCTGTTTAAGCCAAATTCAGCAAGCAAACTTTCTAATTTCTCTTTCTGCTGTGCTTTAGTGAGCGTTGTCATTTCCAACACTGCAGCAATATTATCTTCAACACTTAAATTTCTAAACACACTTGCTTCTTGTGGCAAATAACCAACACCATTTTTTGCACGTTTGTACATCGGCATCTCCGTGATATTGTGTTCCTCTAAAAAAATATTTCCCTTATCGGGCTTTATTAAACCAACTGTCATATAAAACGAAGTTGTTTTTCCTGCACCGTTTGGGCCAAGCAAGCCCACAATTTCGCCTTGTTTCACATCGTAACTTACTTCGTTCACAACGCGCCTGCCTTTGTATGTTTTCACTAAGTTTTCTGCTCTAAGTACAATCATAATTTTATTGTGCGGTGAATGTAAACTAAGTTCCCGATTTGAAAGATTGATTATGAATATTTTCCATTACTAAATAGAAGTTTAGTTACCAATTCACACATTTTGCGAAGCACTGCAATAAAATTTTCAATTTTAAATTAGGTTTGCGAAGTATGAAGCAATTTCTTTCGTTTTGTTTTGGCATTGCGCTTAGTTTTCAACTGTTTGCTCAAAATAGTGCTACTGTAGAAAATTACCAAATTATGCTTTCGCAAAACGGGCTAAACTCCATTGGTGCTTATGTTCCGCAACTTCCGGTGGCAGAAGTATCCGTAGTAATAAGAGTTGGTGCCATGTACGAAAACACCAACCAGAGTGGACTTTCAGCTTTGCTTTGCGAAATTGTAAGCAATAGAATTCAAACCAAACTAAACTCAGGCAAATATCCCACAATACGCTTCTCAGCAGAAGTTAGTCCCGAACTTACTACGTATAAGTTTAAAACAATTCATTCTGACCTGCAATTGCTCTTAAATTTTATTGCAGAAAACTTAGTAAATTTAAAGATAGATAACCAAGATTTAAACGTAGCTATTGAAGCTGTAAATATTAAACACGAAGCTTACAACGCCAATCCACAAACTGAATACAACAGGCTGTTAGATTCAAAAATTTTTAAATACGATTTAGATAAAATTGATATTTGGAGCGACTCCTTAACCATTTCTAAATACACTGTTTTAGATGTAGATTCTTTTTACCGAATGTATTATTCGCCAGTGGCTTCAACCGTAGTAATTCAATCGCGCTACCAACCTTATTCACAACTTTCAATGCTCGAAAACAGTTTTAGGAATTGGCAGCGTATAGATTTCAACCCTGATGAATACACAAAAATGCGCAGCATAAAGCCGCTAATTTACACTACACAAAACACAGTGTTCAACACTCCTGATAAAGCAAAAATTACATTAAGCACTTTATCATCTGGAATTAGAAATTATCGAAGAGGAAGCTACTTTGCGTTTTTGCTAAATGCATTCTTAAACGACAAATCGCAAGAAGTATTTAATGAACTAAAAGCTGAAACCGGCACCACAGATCTGCAAACATTTTATGAGCCGCATAATTTCTACGGCACATTTAGCATTTCCGCTTCTCCTGTTGAAGGCAAACACAAAGAAACTTACGAATTTTTACAAAAAGCAATCAGCAATTTGCATCGCTTTATCAACGATAATTCTGTTGCGGTTGCCAAGAAAAAATTCGCAACAGAATATGCCGCTTTCAAAAAAAATCCGGCATTTTTAAACGAAAGCAGTAAACATATTTTTGCCAACGATGCCGATTATTTTGAAACGCTAAATGATAGTGTTCAAGCCATTACCACTCATCAATTTCTACGCACAGTTTACACCGATTTTTGCAACGCAAATTTTGCCGCAATAGCGCAAATTGACAGCAGTACTTTTGAAACTGAAAACTACAACTCTTGGTTCGCAGAAATTGATGAAAAAATAGCTGATGAAAAATTCACTTACCGCCAAAACGTATATGAAATTGAAGGCGAGCAAAACAAGCAACTGCTGAATAGGCTCACTCAATGGCTAAAAGTAAACCCTGATATGCAATGCCAAATTAACGGCATTGGCGACCGCAGCGAATACAATAAATTTCAAGATGCTTCCGTTTCGGCATTTATTGACACCATCACTACTTTTAAAAAATATAAGCCCGATTTACTCAAAACAGGCATTATGCGCATTGAACTTTTGCGCTCTTTAAAAATACTTCAATCATTAGCAGAAAGTGGCATTGCATTTGAAAGAATTTCCGGCACAGCCATTCCTCTAAAATCTAAAAACAATGAAGAACAAGCTGCAAACCGCGCTGCCACAATTACACTCACACGCTTAAAAAACCGACTGCCTCTTCGCGACATTAGAATTTTTAGAAAATAAATAAATATGAAATCAAAAACACCTGAGGAATCTAAAACTATAATGACAGAAATAGTTTTACCAAACGATACCAATACTTTAAACAATTTACGAGGCGGCACCATTTTGCATTGGATGGATATTGCTTCTGCCATTGCTGCCGGAAAACATGCAGACGCAGTTGTAGTAACAGCTTCGGTGGATAACGTAAGTTTTGAAAACCCAATAAAACTGGGCGATGTAGTTACCATTACGGCAAAAGTTACACGCGTTTTTAATACTTCACTCGAAATACGATTAGAAGTTTGGGCAGAAAATTTGCCTTCGCACACACGCTATCGTTCAAATGAAGCATATTACACTTTTGTGGCTTTGGACAGCAACGGCCGCCCAAGAAAATCACCTCCTGTGGAACCACAATCAGAAGAAGAAATGAAGTTTTACGAAAGTGCCCTTCGCAGAAGAGAATTGCGCTTAGTGCTTGCCGGTAGAATGAAGCCAAATGAAGCACAAGAACTAAAATCACTATTCTCAGAATTGTAGTTTAAATTTTACCACACAATAATAAACGGCAATTTACGATTATACTTGCACAGAAATTTTTGGTTGGTGAAAAATGCTTTGCGCCTTATATTATTATTATTTGCTTGTAAAGGTTTTGCTCAAAATCCCGTTGGTGGAAGTGCGGCAATTTCTTTTTTAAACAATCCATTTAGCGCAAGAGTGCAAGCTTTGGGCGGCATTAACCAAGCACTTTTTGGCGATGATGTTTCGTTGGGTTACACCAACCCTTCGGCATGGAATAAAAGTATGCATAAAACTGTATGTTTCGGCACATCATTTTTGCCCGGTGGCATCAATTCCGGCAATGTAACTTATGCGCATCATTTCGATAAAAGAGCAACTTTCGGCTTTGGCATGAATTACATGGCTTACGGCAATATTCCACGAACTGATGAAAGTGGTAACGAAATTGGAAGAATGAATGCCGCAGAATTTGCTTGGTACAGCGGAAGTGCTTACCACTTTGCAAAAATTCTTTCAGTTGGGGCAAATGCAAAATTATTCTATTCACAGTTGGCAGAATATAGCAGTGTTGGCATGGCTGCCGATATTGCATTTAGTGTAAACGATAGCGCGCACCGCATTTCTGCTTCGCTTGTGGCAACCAATATTGGAGGGCAGTTCAAACCTTTTAGAAATAAAAATTACGAAATGCTACCTTTCGATTTGCGACTTGGTTTAGCATTCGGCTTTAAAGGTTTTCCACTGCGATTTCATTTTACCATGCACGATTTAACCCGCTGGAATATCCGCTACAACGACCCTAATGCTTCAGCTAACGATAACTTATTTGACCAAAATAATTCTGCAGCAAAAAAAGATATTGGTGATGAAATTTTTCGCCACATTATTATTGGCGCAGAAGCCAATATTAAAAATGTGGTGCGCCTGCAATTAGCATACAATCACCAGCGCAGACAAGAACTAAAACAAGATAATGTGCGCGGCATTGCCGGAATTTCTTTCGGCTTAGGCATTCACATAAAATATTTAGATTTACAATATGCACTAAATCCTGCTGCATTAGGAAAAACAACCAATCACCTTACTTTTTCTTTGAATATTGCAAAGCTTCCGAAGCGCAAAAAAACAAGTTAGGCTCAATCTCTCCCTCTATTTAGCCACTTTTTGCTTATTTCTGCTTTAAAGCAGCACTTTTTGAGGCATTTTTTCACAAATGAATAGATTATATTCGCTTCCCATTTTTTTAAGAGAGATAAGGATAAAAGCGTATGCAACTAACAGCACTTGAAATAAAAGGATTCAAAAGCTTTGCCGAAAAAACAACCATTCACTTCAACAATCGCATTACAGGAATTGTGGGTCCGAATGGCTGCGGAAAAAGCAATGTAGTTGATTCCATTCGTTGGGTTTTGGGCGAGCAAAAAACCAGCATGTTGCGTTTGGAAAAAATGGAAAACCTAATTTTCAACGGAACACGCCAACGCAAACCTGCCGGACTTGCTGAGGTGAGTCTTACTTTTGAAAACACTAAAAACGTTATCAGCAGCGATTACAAAACCATCACCATAACACGTAAACTTTTCCGCGATGGCGAAAGCGAATATAGGCTAAACGATGTACCTTGCCGCTTAAAAGACATCACCGGTTTGTTTATGGATACCGGAGTGAGCAGTGACTCTTATGCCATTATTGAATTGGGAATGGTAGATGAACTGCTGAACGACCGCGATAACAGTCGTAGAAAGCTTTTTGAACAAGCAGCCGGAGTTTCAAAATATAAAAAGAGAAAGAAAGAAACACTCGATAAACTTAAAAGTACCGATGCGGATTTGGAGCGTGTGAGAGACCTTTTATTTGAAATTGAAAACAATTTAAAAACACTTGAAAAGCAAGCACAGAAAACAAAAAAATATCACGAACTAAAAGAAGAATACAAAAACCTAAGCTTGCTGTTGGCTAAGTTTTCGCTGCGCGATTACAAGTTTGCTTACAAGCATTTGGAAGAAGATAAACAAAAGCAAGACACCGCACGAGCCGAAATTGAAGCCACAATTGCAAAAGCTGAAGCAGCTTTAGAGAAAGAAAAATTAGACAATATCGAGAAAGAAAAATCCCTCTTCGCCATTCAGAAAAAATTGAATGAATTGCTAAGTGGCGTAAGCGATAAAGAGAACGAACGCAACCTCCTTAACTCGCAAATAAAATATGCACACGACAAAGCTGATACCGCACAGCGCTCCATAATTGATGCAAACGACCAAACTGAAAAACTAAAAATTTCAATTGAAAAATTACAGTTTGAAAAAGACAGTGAAGGCAAAATTGCGGAGCTAAAACGCACCGAAGTTTCTACACTCGAAAAAGAACTTGCAGAAATCAGAGAACAGCACAACGCCTTAAAAGATAGCTTAAGCAGCGAGCAAAAACTCTATACCGAAAAAGAAAGACAAATTTTTGAGGCAGAGAAAAAACTTGCCGTAAACCGTTCAGGCAATGAAAGTTTGCAGCGCGATCTTTTTCAAAGTGAAGAAGATGTGGTGAACAAGCGCAAAGAATTAGAAAAACTGCAAAGCGATTTAGCTTCATTACAAAATGAGAAAGAAGCTGCCGATAAAAAGCTTGAAAGTCTGCGCACGCAAGACGAAAGCAACAAAAAGCAATTAGCAGAATTAGAACAAAAAATAGAAAAGAAACGTCAAGAACTCACTTCAGAAACACGCCAATTAGATGCCAAGCGAAATGAGTATGAACTCACCAAAAGCATGGTTGAAAACATGGAAGGTTTCCCTGAAGCCATTAAGTTTTTAAAGAAAAATGCCAAGTGGGGAAAAAACGCACCATTGCTCAGCGATTTAATCTATTGCACCGAAGAATACAGAGTAGCGATTGAAAACTATCTTGAGCCATATTTGAGTTACTATGTGGTTCAAAGTTTTGAAGAAGCAATAAGCGCAGTGAATTTGTTAAACGATGCTTCTAAAGGCAAAGCCAACTTTTTTATTTTAGATGATTTTGAGAAATACGAAGCGCATCAACCAATGCTTATTCAAGGTGCAAGGGCCGCAACTGAATTGGTAGAATTAGATAGCAAATACAACCGCTTGGGTGCATTTTTGCTCGACCGTGTTTACATGATAGACGATAGCAAAAATTTTGCCGCCACACAACTAAACACCAATTCGCAAAAGGTAGTTTTACTAACCAAAAGCGGACGTTTTATTCGTCAAGATTTTACACTTAGCGGAGGCTCCGTTGGCTTGTTTGAAGGCAAAAAAATCGGCAGAGCAAAAAACCTGGAAAAACTTCAAAAAGAAATAAGCGGCTTAGAAGAAAAAACACGTAAACTTTCAACCGAAACTAACGAATTACAGACGGCAATAAACACTTTAAAAGCAAGTGCACTACCGCGCGAAATTGATGCTCAACGAAATGCTGCAAGCCAATTAGGCAATCGCTTTTCGGCATCGCAAGCAAGCATACAAAGTTTAGTAAAATTTTTAGAAAGTGCCGATGCAAAAAGTAAAACTATTACCGAACGTTTGGATTTGCTTCGCAACGAAGTAACTACGCTAAACGAGCAACTTTCAGTACTTAAAACAGAACAAGGCAGCATGAAATCGCTGCTGGAGCAAACCGATAAAAATTTCGTTGAACTCACCAATAAACTCAGCGAAGCTTCTTCTCGTTTCAACCAAAAGAATATTGAATTTCACCAACAGCAAAACCGTGTAAATTCTATTGCGCAAGAGCTTACTTTTAAAAATTCACAAATAGAAAGTCTTAGTGCACAACTCTTGCGAAACAACAGTGTGATTACTGAATGTAACGCTCAAATTGAAGAAGCAAAAACAAAATTAAAAGCAATTGAAGGCGAGTTGCTTTCTGGCTATTCTAACAAAGAAGGCTTTGAAAAAGAAGTTGCCGATGCAGAAAAAAACTATTACGATTCCAGAGCTGCAATAAACGAAATGGACGCTTCACTTAGAGAGGAGAATAGAAAAAAAGAACAAATCAATGCGCTTCTAACTTCAATAAATGAGAAATTCAATGAACTAAAACTGAATATCACAGGGCTTCGCGAACGTTTAAGTGTAGAGTTTAACATCAACATAAACGACATCATAAACGAAGAAATAAGTGGCAAAGAATCGAAAGAAGAATTGGAAGATAGCGTGCTCAAATTAAAGAAACGCATTGAAGGTTTTGGAGAAATAAACCCGATGGCAGTTGAAGCTTATGATGAAATGAAAACACGTTACGATTTCATTATTGCGCAGCGCAAAGATTTGGAAGATGCCAAAACCTCACTTTTAGACACTATAAAAGAGATTGAAACCACAGCAAAATCGCAATTCACAGAAGCATTTGATAAAGTGCGCGAAAGTTTCATTAAAGTATTTAGAACACTGTTTAGCGAAGAAGACCAATGCGATTTATTCTTAGTAAATCCTGAAGACCCATTGGAATCTAAAATTGAAATTGTAGCCAAGCCAAAAGGAAAACGCCCAACAGTAATTGACCAATTATCAGGAGGAGAAAAAACACTTACAGCAACTGCACTGCTCTTTTCGCTATACTTATTAAAACCAGCACCGTTTTGTATCTTCGATGAAGTAGATGCGCCATTAGATGACGGCAACATTGCCAAGTTCAATAAAATTATACAAGAGTTTAGCAAAGACTCTCAGTTTATTATTGTTACACACAACAAAAGCACCATGAGTTCGGTTGATGCAATCTATGGCGTTACCATGCCCGAAATGGGCGTGAGCCGTGTAGTTCCTGTGAACTTTAGCAGTTTGAATTAATGCAAAACCAAGTGCGATTATACTACTATTCGATATGCGCTGAAGAATGTGTTGAACAGCAATTAAAACCAAGCTTTATTAGGTTGTGCGAGACCGATAGCCATCGCTTGCAACCTTGTACAATTCTTCATTTTTCAAACACATCAATTTCAATTCAATAACCACATTCTACAATGCCTAAAAACACTATTGTTATTTTATTGATTATACTACTCGCAAACACCCTCACCGCTCAAACTACAGTTGCTATTATTGGAGGAGGAATGGCAGGAATATCTAGCGCTCACTATATTTTACAATATGACTCAACTGCCAAGATTACAATTTATGAAAAGGAAAAAGTAACTGATGGAAATGCAAAAACAGTTGAAGTTTTGAATGCGAGCCAACAAAAAATAAAAGTAGATATTGGTCCACAATATTTTATCGAGGGTCCTTGGAATGATTATATCGAATTTTTAAATGAAACTTTAGGCGAAACACCCTATGATTTTGAATCGTTGTCTGGCTAGCTATTGATCCAACATCAAGGAGAAAAAAATCCACATTTTATTACGCCACACAAACTCAACTTTAGAGGAGAAAAGTTAAGCAACCTCATTAAGTTTAAACGCTTCAACAACTTAGCATACAAACTATATAAGAATTCCGCAGATTGGAAAGGCGTGAGCATAGAAAATTGGTATAATCAGATACCTCTTCCATTAGAATATAAAAAGAGAATTGTATATCCATTTTTAGCAGCATCCTTAGGCACAAGCGTATCTGAAATAAAATCAACATCTGCTTTAGACATTGTAAAATTATTTGCTTTTCGCAAACCCAAACTCAGCAATAAATTTAAAATAATGACAGAGGGAATGGGAACACTTATACAACAAGTTGGGGTAGAATTAAGAAAACAAGGAGTAAAAATAAAAACCGAATCTCCAGTTTATCAAATCACAAAACAAGGAACAAAATGGCTGGTAAAATACGTGCACAATGCAACCGAGCATAGCCAATTGGTTTATTTTGTAATCACTACTGCACATGCTGACCAAAATATAAAACTGCTGAATAATGAACCAAGTTTATCACAAGTGGTCTATCACTTACAACAACTAAAATATTTTGAAGCAAAAATTGTTTTGCATAGCGATACTTCATTCATCAATACTAAAAAGCCCGCCTTTTTAAATATTATGACGAACCAAAAACATGAAATTGCTTCGAGCACCATGAATTTAAGTATGATATCTCCCAGATTAAATGGTATCTACAAAAGTTGGCTATCTCAAAATGATATTGATAAGCTAAATGCCTCTAAAAAAAATATTACATATCGCAAGTTTCTACCACCCGCTAATCACTCCTGAATTTATCAGTCATTTAGATACATTACACCAACACCTTAAAAAAGTATCCAATTTTTATATAGGCGGTGGTTGGAGCGAAGGATTAGAAACGCAAAATAGTGCGGTAGTATCCGGCAAACATGCCTTAGATAAATACAAAATATTTATTGGTGGCACCTATGCCATAAAAGAATAGGAACTCCAGTTTCAGCAAAAAATAAACAGCGAATGCAACACAACAAAACTTAAGCAATAGCACTTGGGTAACAATTTTTATTTACTTCGCTTTTGTAAACAAAAAACAGAAAAATCATGGCACTTAGTTCAGCTTATTCAGAGATTATTTCAAATGCTATAAAAGCAATTCATGCAAGAACTTTTTTTGCGCAATATCCGGAACATCCCAAAGCCTATGGCGAAGATGCAGCACCCAAAGGGCAAGTGGCATTTGATAGCCAACGCAATCATAAATTTGAAGGCTTACTGCAAAGCAATGCCACAGAATGGATTGGCGAAGAAGTTTCGCCATACACTTTAGAAGCCCTTGGCGTAACTTATCCTGCGTTTGATGTGGACACTTTGATAGTGCGCTCGGGCAGAGCTTTTGAGCAATGGAAAAAAGTGAGCGTAGAAGACCGTGCAGAAGTTCTGGTAGATGCTTTAGAGAGAATTAAAAACCGCTTTTTTGAAATTGCTTATGCTACGCAACACACCACAGGGCAATCTTTTATTATGAGTTTTCAAGCGAGTGGACCACATGCAAACGACCGCGCTTTAGAAGCCTTAGCATTAGGATACGAAGAGCTTTCACGTTTTCCTTCAGCAATAACATGGGAAAAACCTGCCGGTAAAAGCAGTATTAAATTAGAAAAAACATATCGTCCTATTCCAAAAGGAATCGGCTTAGTAATTGGCTGCTCAACCTTCCCAACATGGAACAGCGTTCCAGGACTTTTTGCTTCACTTATTACAGGCAATACTGCCATTGTGAAACCTCACCCAAAAAGTATTTACCCAATTGCCGTTGTGGTTGCAGAAATTCAAGCTGCGCTTCAAGCCAAAGGTTTAGATCCCAACACTTGTCAATTAGCTGTAGATAGCAGCAGCAATTTGATTACAAAAAAATTGGCAGAACATCCATTGGTAAAAATTATTGACTACACAGGCGGTTCCGCATTTGGAAGCTATATAGAACAATTGCCGGGCAAAACTTCTTTTACTGAAAAAGCCGGAGTGAATTCTGTAATTTTAGACTCCGTTGCAGATATTAAAGCAGTAGCGCAAAATTTATCGTTTGCCACTTCGCTTTATTCCGGACAAATGTGCACTGCGCCACAAAACTTTTTTATTCCTGAAAACGGCATTAAAACAAACGATGGGGAATTAAGTTTTCAAGATACCGTGAACGCGCTCACATCTGCTATTTCAGGCTTGGCAGCTAATCCGCAAATGGGTGCAGGAATTTTAGGAGCCATACAAAATGAAGCAACCTTAAAGCGCGTAGAAAGCTCAAAAGATATTGCAGATGTATTGGTTGAACCAACGCAAGTTGCTAATGCTGAATTTCCAAAAGCACGCACTTGCAGCCCGGTAGTATTAGAGACAAACGCAAAAGATTTTGGCGTGTATGAAAATGAATTATTCGGGCCAATAGTGTTGTTTATTAAAACTAAAAACACCGAAGAAAGTATTCGCTTGGCAAAGGAAATGGCAGCAAAACACGGAGCAATTACTTGCGCTGCATACACCACAAATGATGCTGTAGCCGCAAATATTGAAGATGAAATGGAAAGCGTGTTTACACCGGTTAGTTTAAATTTAACCGGAGGTATTTTTGTGAACCAACACGCTACATTCAGCGATTTTCACGTAACGGGAGGCAACCCTGCGGGCAATGCAACTTTCACTAATCCTGAATATGTAAACAAGCGTTTTGTGTGGGTAGGACACCGCAAAATGGCTTAATTAAAAATGTTAAACATACTACTGCCGCAATAGGAATTAGTTTCTGTTGCGGCAGTTTTGTTTCATGAATAATGCTACTTTTACTTTGCACTAAAAATGAAAAACTCACAAATTCTTATACAGCAACCGCAAACATTCAAGAACTATCAGCTTTTAGATAGCGGGCTTGGAATGAAAATTGAACGGTTTGAAAACATCATTACCATTCGCCCCGAACCGCAAGCCGTGTGGGAACTTTCGGAGTCTTTGGCCTATTGGGAAAAGCAAGCACATACAAAATTTGTGCCCGCATCGAGCAATTCCGGCATCTGGAAAAAGCTAAAAAACACACCCGATAATTGGCATCTAAATTACAATGGTGCTGTAAATTTCACTTTTAAATTAGCGCTTACAGGCTTTAAGCACGTTGGTGTTTTTCCTGAACAAGCTGTAAATTGGGAGTATATTGCCAATGCAGTAAATGCACTTAAAGCAAAAAATATTCAGCCGAAATTTTTGAATTTATTTGCTTACACAGGTGGCGCATCGTTAGCGGCAAAAGCAGCAGGAGCCGATGTTACACACGTAGATTCTATAAAACAAGTGGTGAGTTGGGCTAACGAGAACATGCAGCAAAGCAATTTAACCAATATCCGCTGGGTGGTTGAAGATGCACTTAAATTTACCAAGCGCGAAGCCAAGCGCGGCAATAAATATCATGGAATTATTTTAGACCCACCTGCGTTTGGGCACGGACCTTCGGGCGAAAAATGGAAATTAGAAGATAACATTTTAGAAATGATGAACACGGTTCAGCAACTGCTTGATAACGAGAATCATTTCTTAATTCTAAATGCTTATTCATTGGGATTTTCTTCGCTTATTCTTGAAAACTTAATTCAAGATAAATTCAAGAAAAGCAACTTTGAAATTGGTGAACTTTTTATCCAAGATAGCTTTGGAAAAAAATTGCCGCTTGGCGCGTTTGCGAGGTTTAGGAGTTGTTAGCAACCTATTTTCAACTTAATAGTAAGTAAAAAAACACTTCTTAGAGAGCTAAGTGTCTTTTGGTGTTTTTGGTAAAATTCAATTACGCTCTTATCTTTAAAATAAGCGTTAAAACCTTCAATTTTCAATTACATTTACCGCTTCAATGAAAAAGGTTCTGATACTGGCTTACGATTTTCCTCCGTATAATTCTGTTGGAGCACAAAGACCTTATTCTTGGTATAAATATCTTCCTGAAAGTGATGTTTATCCAATTGTTGTAACACGAAATTGGGATGGAATAGCCTATAATAGTATTGAAGCATTTACTAAGTGTACCGGTGATGTGGTTAAGGAGGAAATAACTTCTAAAAGTGCATCGTATTATGTTCCTTACAAGCCTAATTTAAGAGATAAACTGCTAACAAAGAATGGAAGAGTATATGGCTATCTCAGAAAAATATTGACAGTATTATATAGACTGTTGAGTTTTATTTCAACTAAGTTTGATAATAGAGCAGAAATATATTACCACGCTCGAAAAATTATTACAGAACAAGGAGATATAGACTATATTGTTGCAACAGGAGAGCCTTTCATTTTATTCAAATATGCACATCTTCTTTCAAGGGAATTTAGTATTCCTTGGCATGCTGATTATAGAGATGATTGGATTCGTAATCACTCAAAGAATGCTAGTAAACCGTTTCAAAAAATGCTACTTAGTATTGAAAGACTTTTCGAAAGAAAGTACTTATCAAATGTTCAGTCTCTGAGTTCTGTATCGCAATTTCTTGTTGAGGATATTAAGAGAAGGACAAATGTTGAACATTGCTTTGTGGTAGAAAATGGAGTGGATTTGAATTTGCTTAAAAGTGTAGCGTATGTTTCAAATAAAGACTTCTTAATAACCTATACAGGTATTATGTATGATTTCCCTTATATGGAATTACTTTTTGGAGCATTTAAAATTTTCCTCGAAGAGAATAATTGTAATATCAATATTCAACTTCGATTTGTGGGGATTGATAGCCAAAATAATATGGCAACAGAAAAGGCTAAAGAACTTTCTGAACTATTTCCTCATAATGTAAAAATCTTAAAAAGAGTATCTGTTGAAGAATCTATAAAGATGCAACTTGAATCTTCACTTTTAATTAATTTAATAGCAGGCGACCCTTCAAAAGGTTTAATTGGTGCAAAATGTTACAGTTATGCAGCGGCAAAGAAACCTATATTAAGTATTACCAATAGTGAAAGTACGGATACCTTTTTCTTTAAAGGTAGAAATATTCATACAGTAGTAAATAGTGAAAGAGCAATATACGACTATTTAAAAAGTTATTATGAAATTTATAACTCAGGAAAAAAAATAGAAACTGATATTAGCGATGAAGAAGTATTTAAACTTTCAAGAGAATATTTTACCTCTGTACTTTTAAAAACTTTGAAAAAAAACTATGATTAATAAAGAAAGAGCAAAGGTGTTGATTCTTGCGCCTCACACAGATGATGGAGAATTTGGCTGCGGAGGTACAATCTCCAAATTTATTGAACAAGGACATGATGTTTACTATGCTGCATTTTCTGCTTGTGAGCAATCGGTTTTACCTCAGTTTCCAAAAGATATTTTAATTACGGAAGTGAAAGAAGCAACTGCACATTTGGGAATTAAAAGTAGTAACTTAATATTATTTAAGTATGAGGTTAGAACCTTTAATTATAGAAGGCAAGAAATATTGGATGATATTATTTCACTCAAAAAAAATATAGATCCAGACATAGTATTTCTGCCAACGTTAAATGATTTACATCAAGATCATTTTACAATTTCAAACGAAGGTTTAAGAGCCTTTAAAACCAAAACTATTTTTGGCTATGAATTGGTATGGAATAATTTAAATTTTAATACTTCAACATTTTTCAATTTAGAGGATAGGCACGTTCAGAAAAAGGTTGATTCTATTAAATGCTATAAATCTCAGGCTCACAGATCTTATGCAAATGAAGACTTTATTAAATCCTTAGCAAAAGTAAGGGGAACTCAAGTTGGGATGAAATATGCTGAGTGCTTTGAAGTAATTCGTCTTATAATTACATAAACCAATAAGCGCAAGTATGTTGTTAGATATTGCAGTTCTGAAAGAGATATTTTCTGTTGATTGTGTTTATGTTGGCAACAAAAGTTTAACCTTTAATGGCATCAATACAGTATATGATGCTGTTGAGGGTCAAATTGCTTGGATAAAACCGAATGTAAAAAACAACGCGGAAATTCTTTCAAACACAAACGCAAGTTGTATTATATGTAATGAAGAAACTTTTAATCTGGGTAACAGTGAAAAGCAAAGGTTGTATGTAATATCGAAAGACCCAAAACTAGAATATTTTAAAGTACTAAAACACATAAGAAATAGCACAAACAAGAAACCACTAAGTGCAATTCACGAAACTGCTATTGTAGATAAAAACTGCATTATTGGAAAGAATGTAACTATTGGAGCCTATTCAGTTATAGGCTCTTGTACTATTGGCGATAACACTCAAATTGGCGAGTTTGTAAAAATTTTTGACAGTGTTACTATAGGCGCAAATGTTTTAATTAGAGAAAATGTTTCCATTGGAGGCGAAGGATTTGGATTCTACACACATTCTGATGGAACTGTAGAGCATATACCACATATCGGCAGTGTGAAAATTGGAAATAATGTTCAAATATTTCCTTTTGCAAATATAGATAGAGGAACATTAGGTAGCACAGAAATTGGGAATGGTAGTGTGATTGATCATTATGTGCATGTTGGACATAATTCTAAAATTGGCGAAAGCACCATTGTTTGTGCTAATTCAGTTCTTGCGGGAGGCTCAAAAATAAATAATAGATGTTTTATTGGTGTGAATACGCTATTAAAAGAGAAGTGTGAAATTGGCAGTGACTCTATAACTGGAATCGGTGCCGTAGTCGTAAAAAATATTCCTGATAGTGAAGTTTGGGTTGGTAATCCTGCTAAATTCTTAAAGAAAAATGAGAAGTAATAAACACTTCTATAGCTTGTTTAAATTGAAGAATTTTGCTCAGAAAGGAACGCTATAAATTGTTAGTAGATACAAACAGAGAAATTGGCACAAATAATACAAGAGTTAGTATAAAGTGAAAGAAAATATTACCCAAATTTAAAAATCTGTTTTGAGCGTTTTATTTTGTTTGGATTCATTCTTTAAATAATTTACTTACTAAGTATTTTATTGTTTTTATTGCAGCCACCAAAATTTGAGAAAAAGACAATAAAGTATATGAGTGAAACTTCTAAGTTCCATTTTAAAAGTTTAGATGCCATAAGAACTATTGCGTTTTTCTCTACTTTTTTAGCACACTCTTTTAGAACTGAAAATAGTGCAATTTTAAATTCAACACTTTTTAAGGCAATAGATTATATAAAAGAAACAATTGGTTTTGGAGTTCCTATTTTTTTTGTTTTAAGTGGTTTTTTAATCACTTACTTGATATTAAAAGACCAAGAAAAAGAGAGGTTTACCATAAAGAATTTCTACATAAAACGAGTGCTCCGTATTTGGCCGGTATATTTTGCAGTAGTAATCTTTGGATTCTTTATTTTTCCGCTTATACGCTCTTTGGTGTTGCATCAACCTACAACAGAAAATGCGCATTTTTTAATGTACTTGTTTTTTCTTAGCAATCTCGACCAAATATTTAATGGTCAGTTGCCGTTTGGTGTTGGTTTGGGACCTACTTGGTCGGTAAGTATCGAAGAGCAGTACTATTTATTTTGGCCAATTCTGCTTTTTTTTCTTCCAAAAAGAAACTTTGTAAAAGGTATTTTATCGGTATTGGTCGTAACTACAATTCTTGCGCTAATATTTAATCTTCCACACACGCATTCCATTACATCAATGATATATTTGTCAATGGGTTCTTTGTTTGGCTATATGTCTTACTACAACTATAAAAATATCAATACCAAAATTGCACAATCTGGATTTGTTGTAATTCTATTGATTCTTGTTTCTACAGTATCCATTTACAATAGCCATTTTTTGCCATATCCAATTAAAATTATCGTTTTCTCATTTGGAATTGGCATGTTTATTTTATTCCAAATATACTCGCCTAATTGGTCGCTTTCAAAAATTAAAATTTTAGAAGATAACGGCAAATACACTTATGGTTTGTATTTATATCATTCCATTGCAATTTTTGTTGTTTACACATTATTCAAAAGTGTCTTGCATGTTCAAGAAACAATCTTGTCTGTCATAGTTGTTATTCCTGTATTATCTTTAGCATTAAGCTATCTTTTTGCAAGAATTTCTTATAAATATTTTGAGTCTTATTTCCTTTCTCTAAAAAGCAAGTACTAAAAGAATGTCTTTTAGAATACTCTGCATACACTTATTTTGAAGTGGAAACTGTAGATGTAAATTTATTTAGAAAGGTATCTAAAAATCGAAGTTTTGAAAGTAAAAATGCCGCAGGTAGAAGCATCAAAACATCTGGCTGTAAAAGATACCGCATTTCAATATTCCTACACTGTGGGCTAGTGCCAAAAGATAAGTAAAAATAGAGTGCTACAAAGAATGAGCCAATTAACATTGCTATTGGTATTGTAAACCTATCTCTGAGCATCATTACTAAACCAATAATACCAAGCATAAGAAGGAATGTGCGATAGTAGAACAACATACCTCCAAGCTTCTGTACTAAACTTTTGCTATCACTTAATTCTGATTTAAAAAGAGCTTTCTTTAGATTTTGCAATGGAATTGTAATGTAGAAATTGACAGAATTATATTTTATCTGATTTGCTCTGAGTTCATTAAAAAGCTGCGCTGCCTCTGCCGAACAATTTGAAGGGTCATTTGCAGGAATTGGATTTTTCCAATAGCCTTTCCAATAGCTAAACCCGCTACCGCAATTTTGAGATAAGTAAATAGCTCTTTCTAACTTAATTGAATCTTCTGGCGTTCTATAAGCTATTGGCGGAAACTTTACGGGCTTATTATGAATAATATTTGAAAACTGTGGATCCCATTCTGCCTTTACACTATAAACATACTGCATAAACGCAATAACTTCTTGATTCCAATTGCTTATACCACTTAAATCTTGTGTTGTAACAACCTTGCCAAAGCGGATATAATTTCGCAAGGGCCAAGAGCCATAGGTTATGGTAAAAAAAACATAGAAAATGAGTGCCTGAAAAGCACTCTCTTTAGTGAAGCCTTTGTACTTTTGGTAAAAAAGGAAAATAACAAACGGTGCTAAAAGTGCATATTGCGGTCTATTAAGCACAGCAAACCCTAAAGAAATACCAGCTATTGCTAGTATATATTTTTTATCTCCCTTAAGTGCGAGTGCAAGCGCAAGAAGGGCAAAAAAGATAGAAGGAATTTCGGAATAGCAAACAGGATTCCAAACTATTACAAACGGATAAGTTGCATAAAGGAAAGCTGAAATAATCCCAATCTTATAGTTGCTGAATAATCTTTTTGCAATATAAAATACAAGAAAAATACTTATAGTATCTAAAATAATCTGCGTATAGGCGGTTAGCTTTAAAGCAACGTCCCAAATAGCGCTGTAGTTATGTATGTCTAAGCCTTGTATTTTATAAAATAAAGTAACTATTAAGAATGATGGTGCTAAGAAAAATGAATAGCCAGGCATTCTACTATATGCGGTTATATCATTACCGGGCTTAAGAAAGTTTAGTTCTCCATAATGTATCAAATTTTGTATTGCTCTTGTCCATGCACCAGTATCTCCATCAACAAATATATTTGCACGATTAAAATAAACCGGTGCTACAACGAGTGTAAAAATTAAGCGTAATACCAATCCAAATAAAATAATATAGGTAAGGCTTTTATTTTCTCTAAAAAACTGAGTGATTTTTTGGAACATGCTAATTATTAAAAAAAGTCTTTTACAAGTACTGGAAAATGTTCAAGCAAACATAAAATAAAAGCATAACAGCAATATGTTTTGATTATGAATTATTATCTCTCTATATGTGGCGTGTAAATATTTTCACATTTTAGTTACCTTTGTTATTCAATGGAAAAAGAGAAGAGCCTCACAATTATTGGTGGAGGAATAACAGGACTTGCCGCAGCATATATTGCTGCCAAGCAAAATGTGAAAGTTACGGTTGTAGAATCTAGTAAAAATTTTGGAGGATTGCTTAATACATTTGAAATTGGAGGCACTCGTTTAGAATATTTTTATCACCATTTTTTTACGCACGACAAAGAAATTCACTGGCTCATAAAAGAATTAGGAATAGAAGATAAACTCATTTACAAGAGCACCACAATGGGTACTTTTCGCAATGGCAAACTCTATTCATTTAATGGCATTTTAGACCTTTTAAAGTTTAGTCCAATAAATTTTATCGGAAAAATAAGATGGGGACTTAGTAGTCTTTATCTTGGAAAAATAGCTAAGTGGAAAAAGTATGAAAATGTTACCGCGCTTGATTGGTTTTACAAAAATGCAGGAAAATCTGCAACCGACAGTTTGTGGAGACCCATGCTGGATATAAAGTTTGGACCTTATTCTAATAAAATTCCATTGTCGTGGATGATTGGCAGATTAAGGCAGAGGCTTAATTCCAGAAAGTCTGGCGATGAACGATTAGGCTATATTGAAGGAGGATTAGATACGCTTCTTCAAGCATTGTTAAGCAAGCTTAAAGAAATGGGAGTTGAGCTTATCAATGAATCTCCTGTAACTGCTATTCAGTTTGATTCAAGCAAAAAAATAACTTCTATTGAAACCGCAAAAGGAGTTATGCAGGGCAACAATTTTTTATTTACCATTCCGGGAACAATTATTTCTAAACTGCTGCCCGAAAATTCACCAACAAAAAAAGATTTTGCTTCAATAGAATATTTTGGTGCGGTATGTGTGATTTTAGAAAGCAGTAAAAAGTTGAGTGATACCTATTGGATTAACGTAGCCGATCCGGGATACGATTTTGGAGGTGTTATAGAGCACACAAACTTTATTGGTCCCGAGAATTATCAAGGAAAACACATTACATATTTATCGCGTTACTTTGATTTAAAAGACCCGCTTTTTAATGCAACAGATGAGCAGATTAAAAATAAAATGCTTCCTCAACTTAGTTTAATTTTTCCAAACTTTAATTTAAAAGATGTAGAGAAGGTTTACGTGTTTAGAACACCATTTGCTGCTACCGTTTGCGATTTAGAATTTTCAAAAAAAGTTCCCAATTGTAAAACAGAATTTGATGGAATGTATGTGGCAAATATGGCGCACTTGTATCCTGATGAAAGAAGTGTAAATAACAGTATCCGCATTGCCGCAGAGGCTTGTAAAAAAATGGGATTTGCCCAAGTTGTTGTGCCCGAAGGCAACTCTCTTGCAGGAAAATTAGGATTTTAGTACAATCATAAAAATGCTATTAAAGTTTGAGAATAATATATTCGCCAATAATTTGCACAATCAATGATATCAATAGTAATTCCAATATATAATGAAAGTATAATTCTACAGCAATTGTACGATAGACTTGTTTCCGCAGCTCCTTTGTGGAAAGAAGATTATGAAATTATTTTAGTGGACGATGGATCTCAAGATAATTCATTGGAGCAAATGAGAAAATTTGCCGAAGCCAATCCACATTTTAGAATTCTAAAATTGAGTAGAAATTTCGGGCATCAGCCGGCAATTTCGGCAGGAATAAAATATGCGAAAGGAGATGCGGTGATTATTATGGATGGCGACTTGCAAGATCCTCCTGAAGAGCTTCCGCGCTTTTTAGCAAAGTGGAAAGAAGGTTACCATGTAGTTTATGCAGTTAGAACCAAGCGAAAAGAAGGATTCTTTAAAAAATTAGCTTACAAAGTTTTTTACAGAGTGCTTGCGAGAATTAGTGATATTGAGATACCAATAGATTCAGGAGATTTCTGTATTATGGATAGAAAAGTTGTAGATGTTTTAAACATAAACATGCCTGAGAATATTCGATTTGTGAGAGGGCTTCGTGCATTTGCAGGCTTCAAGCAAATTGGAGTGGAATATGAGCGTGCTGAACGAGCTGGTGGTGAGGTAAAATATACTTTTAGCAAGTTAATGAAGTTAGCAATAGATGGAATTTTTGATTTCTCTACTTTTCCACTCAGGCTTGCAACTTATTTAGGATTACTTATTTCAATTCCATCTTTTATTTTAGGCATATTCTTTATCTTTCACAGATTGCTCAACTTTAAAGTATTTGGATATTCTCCTTCTGATACGCCAGGAATGGCAACACTTGCCGTAGCTATGTTCTTTTTAGGTGGAGTTGTTTTAGTTATATTGGGTGTAATGGGAGAATACTTAGGTCGAATTTATATTGAAGTAAAACGAAGACCTTTTTATTTGGTAGAAGAAGAAATTGTAAACCAATCAAAAGTTTCAAAGTAAGTGAAGCGTAATTCCATAAGCAACAATTAGTTGCCCTTACAAACCATACAACTAATGATATAACACTCGTAATTGGTATAGCTCTTTTGTTTGCAATTTTCACAGCGTTATATATAGGTTCAAATTAAAATTTCAACCGTTTTCTTTATTTATTTGCCACTGCAATGAAAGAAAAAACTGTGATTGTGCCTTGTTGTTATTTGCCTCCAATTTCATTTTGGAGTGTAGCTTTGCAAGCAGAAAATTTAGTAATCGAACAACATGAAAACTTTGTAAAAAGCACCTTTAGAAATCGCTGCGAAGTGGCAGGAACAAATGGCATGTTGAAACTCTCAATTCCCGTGCAGGGCGGCAAAAGTCATCGGCAACTTTTTAAAGACACTCAAATTTCTAATGAAGAAAGGTGGCAAAAAATTCATTGGCAAACACTATGTAGCGCTTACAGACGTAGTGCGTATTTTGAATACTTTGAAGATAAACTACAGCCTTTTTTCCATAAAGAATATAAGTTTATTTTTGATTTTAATTATCAATTGATTGAATTGATTTTCTCTTTGTTGAAAAAAGAAAACCACAGCACTTTCACTACCGGTTTTGAAAAGGAATATGCTGCCGAAACACTTGACTTACGCAGCAAATTCAAATCATTTCACGAAACAGCATTTGGAAGTACCAAGTTTACACCTCCGGTTTATTTTCAATGCTTTGGCGAGCGCACCGGTTTTCTTCCCAATTTAAGTGTGCTGGATATACTTTTTAGCGAAGGCCCGCACGCTTTAGAAAAGATTAAACAAGCCTTATACGAAATTGATTTATAAATTAGTCTAATAATATATTGTATAATGCCGATGTGATAGTCGTTTAGGACAATGTAATTGGACTATTACGAATATCCAATCGGTATTAGTTACCGAGTAAAAGAAATGATTTTAAATTCGCGCTTCAATTTATTTTAAATGAAAAACACAGCACTCACAAACACACATATTGCCTTAGGCGCAAAAATGGTTCCTTTTGCCGGTTACAACATGCCGGTTACTTATAGCGGATTGGTAGCAGAACACAACCAAGTGCGCAATAGCGTTGGCGTTTTTGATGTTAGCCACATGGGTGAGTTCTCAATAAAAGGCGAAAAAGCTTTGGAGTTAATTCAGTTAGTTACCACAAACGATGCTTCAAAATTAGCCAATGGAAAGATACAATACACTTGCATCACAAATAACGAAGGTGGAATTGTAGATGACCTTTTGGTGTATCGCTTTACTGAAACCGAATATTTTTTGGTGGTGAATGCTTCCAATATCGAGAAAGATTGGAACTGGATTGCGCAACACAACTCTTTTGGCGCTGAAATGGAAAATGTTTCAGAGCAATTTAGCTTGCTTGCAGTGCAAGGTCCAAACGGACTAAACACTATTCAGAAACTAACTGAAGTAAATCTTTCAAATATTCCATATTACAGTTTTGCAAACGGAAAAGTTGCAGGCATTGAAGATGTAATTATTAGCAACACAGGCTACACCGGAGCAGGAGGTTTTGAATTGTACATTAAAAATGCTGATGCGCAAAAAATGTGGGATGCGATTTTTGATGCCGGTAAAGAATTTGGAATTTTACCTTGCGGCTTAGGATGCCGAGACACCCTGCGTTTAGAAAAAGCATTTTGCCTTTACGGACACGAATTGAACGACACCACTTCGCCTATTGAAGCCGGATTAGGCTGGATTACCAAGTTTAGCAAGCATTTTGTAAACGACACTTATCACAAGCAATTGAAAGAAAATGGCGTTGCGCAAAAGTTAGTTGGGTTTGAAGTTTTAGAGCGTGGTGGCATACCACGTCAAAATTATTTATTAAAAAACAGTGCTGGCGAAACTATTGGCAAAGTAACTTCGGGCACGCAATCGCCTTCGCTAAATAAACCTATCGGCTTGGCTTATGTACAAACAAAATATGCTGATGTTGGCACTGAAATTTTATTGGAAGTGCGCGATAAACTTTTAAAAACAAAAGTGGTAAAAACACCATTTCTATAAACTATTTTAAGGTATGCAGCAGGAGGTAATTTTAATAAAAAACATAAGCAAGAAATATGCTATGGGCGACCAAATTATTGCAGCGCTCAAAGATGTTTCGCTTACCATTTGCCGCAACGAATATGTTGCACTCATGGGACCTTCCGGCTCAGGAAAATCTACCTTAATGAATATTTTAGGTTGTTTAGACACGCCAACTTCCGGTTCGTATATTTTAAACGGAAAGGAAGTGAGCAAAATGGGTGATGATGAATTGGCTTATATTCGGAACAAAGAAATCGGATTTATTTTCCAAACCTTTAATTTGCTGCCGCGCTTAAGTTCTTTAGAAAATGTAGCTCTGCCTTTGGTTTATGCAGGCATGAGTGCCGCAGAGCGCAAACAGCGCAGCGAACACGTAATGGAATTAGTTGGACTAAAAGATAGAATGGATCACAAACCCAATCAGCTTTCGGGTGGGCAAAGGCAGCGAGTGGCAATAGCGCGTGCTTTGGTAAATAATCCATCTATTATTCTTGCCGATGAACCAACTGGAAATTTGGACACTAAAACCAGTTACGAAATCATGGATATTTTTGAAGAAATAAACAACAACGGGAACACCGTAATTTTAGTTACACACGAAGAAGATATTGCCAAACACGCTAAGCGAATTATGCGTTTGCGCGATGGTTTAATTGAAACCGACAACCCAAATATTCCACAAAAAGCATTTGCAGAATAGCGATATTCGCAGCATTTGTAAACTACTAATTTTATAGCATGAAAATATACACTAAAAAAGGTGATGTGGGCGAAACATCGCTGTTTGGCGGCAAACGCATTTTAAAAAGCGCTCTCCGCATCAATGCCTATGGCACTGTTGATGAGCTAAACTGCTTTGTTGGCTTAGTGCGCGACACACAAGCCAATCCAAAGCAAATCGCTATTCTTAAAGAAATTCAAGACCGATTATTTACACTTGGCTCCACACTTGCCAGCGACCCTGAACTAAATGAAAATGCAAAAAAACTAGTACCGGATTTGCACGAAAGCGATGTGGAACTTTTAGAAAAAGCAATGGACGAAATGGATAGCGAATTACCTCCACTCAGGCATTTTATTTTACCCGGTGGACACGTACATGTAAGCTACTGCCATTTAGCCAGAACCGTGTGCCGCAGAGCCGAACGCTTAGTTGTGGAACTAAACAACGAAACAGAAATTGAGCCGCTTATTATTAAATATTTAAACCGCCTTTCCGACTACTTTTTTGTATTATCCAGAAAAACAATTCAAGAGTTGAACGTAAAAGAATTAGAGTGGCAACCGCGCAGAAAAGAATGAGCAACATCAACATTGTAATTATTTTAGGAAGTGTGCGCGTAGGCAGAGAAACGCACAAGGTAACTACTGAACTCAAAAAGCGATTTCACGCAGCAGGTTTCGGCAATACACAAGTGCTTGATTTGGCAAAATATAATTTACCTATTGCCGAAGAGCGATTTGGCAAAACGCCAACTGCAATAAATGGAATTGATGATGCGCAAGCTATATTAGCAAAAGCCGATGCTTTTGTGTTTGTTTCACCGGAATATCATGGAAGCTACAGTGGCGTTTTGAAAAATTTTCTCGACTATTTTAGCGATGAATTTAAGCGCAAACCTATTGGCGTAGTAAGCGTTTCTACCGGAAGATTTGGCGGCATCAATGCCTCAACCGAAATGCAGCTTTTAGTTTTGGCTTTGGGCGCTTTTCCAATGCCATTAAAGCTTTTAGTGCCTACTGTTCATTTTACTATTAGCGAAGAAGGCGAAGTGAAAGAAGATTTTCTAAACACTAATTTCAATAAATTTGTTCAAGAATTTTCTTGGTTCGCAACAGCCATTGTTTCGCACAAAAAATAAAGTAGTATTCCTTACAGATGATAACTATCTACCTGTATTTCTTGGCTCTATATTATATTTACTCGCAGTGCATCACTCACAACCCATTGCTCATAACTCATAGCAGACAACCTTCTTGACTCTTGGTTCTTGGCTCTTGATTCTTGACTCTATTTTAATTTCCTTTATTTGAAGTTTAGAAAAAAGACGGACGATGAAAATTGGAATTATTAGAGAAGAAAAAACACCACACGATAACCGTGTTCCGCTCACGCCTTCGCAATGCAGAACTTTAATGGAAGATTATCCCGATTTGTGGATTGCCATTCAACCGAGTGAACACCGCTGCTACACAAACGATGAATATCGCTGGCAAGGCGTGCCGGTACGCGAAGATTTAAGCAGTTGCGATTATCTACTTGGCGTGAAAGAAATTCCTGTTGAGCATATTTTACCGAACAAAACTTACCTTATTTTTTCGCACACGATAAAAGAGCAAGCGCACAACAAAAAGCTACTCCAAACATTCATAAAACAAAAATCTTCGCTTATAGATTATGAATGTTTAAAAGACGATAAAAACAAACGCATTATTGCTTTCGGACGCTGGGCAGGAATTGTTGGAGCTTACCATGCTTTGCGAATGATTGGGCTGCGCTCAAAGGCTTTTAATATTCGGCAAATGAATGAATGCCACAATTTTGCAGAAGCACAAAAAGAATTTTTAAAATTAAAATTACCGCCTTTAAATATTGTGCTCACAGGCACCGGAAGAGTGAGCGATGGCGCAAACTTTTTATTGGAACTTGCAGGCATTAAAAAAATTGAACCTGTTGATTTTTTGCGCAAGCAGTTTAATGAAACTGTTTACACACAATTAGAAAGCAAACATCTTTTTTATCGCGATAATTTAGATGAGTTTGACACGCTTGACTACCACAAACATCCTGAACTTTACAAGAGCGCTTTTTATCCGTTTACCAAAGTTACAGATATGTTTATCAATGGAATTTATTGGGATAAACGCATTCCTGTTTTTTTCACCAAAGAGCAAATGCAAGAAAACGATTTCAGAATAAAACAAATTGCCGATATTACTTGCGACATTGCTCCCGAAGCCTCTGTGCCAAGCACTTTAAAAGCTTCAACTATTGATGAACCTTATTACGGTTACAATCCAAACTCTAAAAATATTGAAGCGCCATTTGGCGAAAATGTAATTGATGTGATGGCGGTAGATAATTTGCCAAACGAACTACCACGCGATGCTTCAGAAGATTTTGGGAATATGCTCATCAGCCGTGTAATTCCTAAGTTAATACGCGGCAATCATCCGGTTATTTACAATGCAACAGTAGTGTATAAAGGCTTATTAAATGAGCCTTTCAGCTATTTAAAAAACTATGCAGAATTAAGCTAAAGTTTATTGTAGTCGCGGCTTAAAAAAATTGATTAGGCGAATGATAGCATCATTATTTTGGTTACCGTCAAATCCGTGAAAAGCAGGATATTCCTTGTATTCAACAGCTACGCCAAGCGATTTTAATTTACTGTTCAGCCATTGGCTTTGGTAATGTGGCACAATCGGATCTGCATTGCCGTGAAAAATAATTGTTGGCTGACTACTACTGCTAATATTCCAATATGGACTCACAGTTTTATATTCTGTTGTATCCCAAGTTTGCCCAACATATTCTGCCAAAATATCGCCTACTTTTCCGCCCAACCAAAGGTTAAAACTGTTATACCAATCCCAATCGTTTATAATACTTGGTCCGTAAAAATTTCCCACACATTTTATGTGGTTCAAACTATCGTATCTATAAGCGTAAATCATAGCCAATTGTCCACCTGCGCTTGCACCCATTATTCCCATTTTTGCAGAAATATGATAACTCTCTTTTAAACTATCCAACTGCGAAACTACTGCCGAAATATCTTCGATAATTTCTGTATGGTGAATATTTTTAGTATTGCTTGCCAAGCGGTAATTCATATTCACAACCGCGGCATCTTTCCACTGGTTTTTTATAATATTCATAAACACATTCATGTCTTCTTTTTGCCCTGCCTTCCAAGCACCACCGTGTATCATAATTATCACAGGCGTGTTAGAATCTCTTTGAGCAGGTAAATAAGCATCGTAAACTTGTGCGCTGTTTGTGCCATAAACCACATTTAAAACTGTAGTATCTTTTAAATTGCTGCTGCCGGTTGGCTTGCTGTTATTGCTAAGCGGCTCTTTAAAGCAAGATTGCAAACTCAGCATTACAATCCCTAAAATTAAAAAGAGGCACTTCTGTTCAGTCGTACTCATATATGCAAAAGTATAGGATTATTTTTAAATATTTTTTTAAATGAATAGCCGATCTCAACTCCTTAAAAACATGATTTAGCTTTCGAGTTAAACCGTAATTTTTACCTTAGCACCACAAAACGAAAACTTTTAGTTATGAATACAGATACTTTAGAAAAAGGCACAACGAATACTACAGCAGATTTTCTTCCGTTAAACGGAACCGACCATGTTGAGTTTTATGTAGGTAACGCAAAGCAAAGTGCCTACTATTACCAAAGTGCATGGGGTTATGAATTAGTAGCTTATGCCGGTCCTGAAACCGGAGTGCGCGACCGTGCAAGTTACGTACTTCAACAAGGTAAAATTCGCTTGGTACTTACCTCTGCACTTTCACCGGAACACGAAATTGCAAAACACCATTTGCAACATGGCGATGGCGTGAAAGTATTAGCACTTTGGGTTGATGATGCACGCAAAAGTTTTGAAGAAACTACTAAGCGCGGTGCTGTGGCTGTGATGCAACCAACTGTTTTAAAAGATGAATTTGGCGAAGTAATAATTTCTGCCATCGAAACTTATGGCGATACCATTCATAAATTTGTAGAACGAAAAAATTATACAGGCGCATTTTTACCCGGCTACAAAGCACAGAAAAGCAACGTACCTGTAAAATCTGTGGGCTTAAAATATATTGACCATTGTGTAGGAAATGTAGAATTAGGCGACATGAACAAATGGGTGAAATTCTACGAAGATGTGATGGGTTTTAAATTGCTGATTACGTTTGACGATAGCGATATTTCTACCGAATATTCTGCACTAATGAGCAAAGTGGTGAGCAATGGAACCGGCTATGTAAAGTTCCCAATAAACGAACCTGCCGAAGGCAAGAAAAAATCGCAGATTGAAGAGTATGTAGAGTTTTACAAAGGTGCGGGCTTGCAGCATATTGCCGTAGCTACCGATGATATTATTGCCACAGTTTCTGAATTGCGCAGACGCGGTGTGGAATTTCTTTATGTGCCGGATAATTACTACGATGAAGTTTGGGAACGAGTTGGCGCTATTAAAGAAGACACAAAAGCCATTCGCGACTTGAATATTTTGGTGGATAGAGATGACGAAGGCTACTTATTACAACTTTTTTCCAAACCAATTCAAGATCGCCCAACAGTTTTCTACGAAATTATTCAACGCTGCGGAGCAAAAAGCTTTGGCAAAGGTAATTTCAAAGCCCTGTTTGAATCTATTGAAAGAGAACAAGAACTGAGAGGAAATTTATAAAAGTTACTTCTGTTTATTTTCTGTAAATAATAATCTATTGCGCTATAAATTCAGATAGCGAGGTAAAAGTTATTTGTACAATTTTTTCGTCCTTTTCTCTACTTTTTGTAAAAATGTGGAAAGCCACCATACACAAAACGGCTTCAATACTTAGTTTAGCAACAAAATGAGTGAAGATTTAGAAAATAAGGCTGAAGAAGTAGTGCCAATTAGCGGCATGTTTAAAAACTGGTTTTTAGACTATGCCAGCTATGTAATTTTGGAACGTGCCGTGCCAGCTATGGAAGACGGTTTAAAACCCGTGCAACGCAGAATTTTACATGCGCTAAATGAAATGGACGATGGCAGATTTAATAAAGTAGCAAACGTGATTGGGCAAACCATGCAATATCACCCACACGGAGATGCAAGCATTGGCGATGCTTTGGTAAACATCGGGCAAAAAGAATTACTCTTCGATATTCAAGGAAACTGGGGCGATATTCGCACCGGAGATGCAGCTGCTGCTCCGCGATATATTGAAGTGCGCTTATCAAAATTTGCAAAAGAAGTAGCTTTTAATCCACAAACCACTGAATGGCAATTAAGCTACGATGGCAGAAAAAAAGAACCGATTACATTGCCAATGAAATTTCCATTGGTAGTTTCGCAAGGTGCCGATGGTATTGCAGTAGGGCTTTCAACCAAAATTTTACCACACAATTTTATTGAAATTTGTAAAGCTGCAATTGATGTTTTAAAAGGAAAGAAAACAAAAATTTATCCCGATTTTCCAACCGGAGGTTTTGCCGATGTAAGTGAATACAATGGCGGAGCAAGAGGCGGAAAAGTAAAGATTCGTGCAAAAATTGAAGCCGTTGATAAAAAGAATTTGAGCATCACCGAAATTCCTTTTTCAACCACCACCACTTCTCTTATTGAAAGCATTTTAAAAGCTAACGATAAAGGCAAAATAAAAATTAAAAAAGTTACGGATAACACCGCCAAAAATGTAGATATAGAAATAGAACTGCAAGCTGGTGTTGATGCCGATAAAACCATTGATGCGCTTTATGCTTTCACCGATTGCGAAGTGAGCATAAGCACCAACGCCTGCGTGATTGAAGGCGACAGACCGGTGTTTGTTACTGTAGATGAAATACTTCGCAAAAATGCAGAGCAAACAAAAGAACTGCTAAAGCGCGAACTCGAAATTAAGTTAGCAGAGCTAAACGAAGCTTGGCATTTTGCTTCGCTAGAAAAAATATTTATTGAAAAAAGAATTTACCGCGACATTGAAGAAGCGGTAACTTTTGAAGAAGTAATAAGCAGAATTGACAAAGGTTTGAAGCCTTACAAAAAACTTTTCCGCAGAGAAATTACGCAAGAAGATGTTCTTAAACTCACCGAAATAAAAATTAAACGTATCTCGAAATACGATTCGTTTAAAGCCGATGATGAAATAAAGAAAATTGAAGATGCCTTAGCACAAGTATTGCACGACTTAGAGCACCTTACCGATTATTCTATTGCCTATTATGAAAACCTGATAAAAAAATACGGCAAAGGCAAAGAGCGCAAAACAGAAATTCGCGGCTTCGAAAATATTGAAGTAAAAGCAGTGGCTTTCAACAACACAAAACTATATGTAAATCGCGCTGATGGCTTTGCAGGAAGCGGTTTAAAGAAAGATGAGTTTGTATGCGACTGCTCCGATATTGACGATGTGGTCGTTTTCACGCGGAGCGGAAAAATGATGGTCTTTAAAATTGAAGACAAGAAATTTATAGGCAAAGAAATTATACATATTGCTGTTTGGAAAAAAGGCGATGACCGTACTGCCTACAACATGGTGTATTACGATGGAGCCAGCAAACGCACTTTCGTGAAACGCTTTAATGTAACTTCCATTACGCGCAACACAGAATACGATCTCACGCAAGGAACTACCGGTAGCAAAGTGCTTTACTTCACCGTAAACCCAAATAGCGAAAGCGAAATTGTGCGCGTGCAGCTTCACCCAAATTCTTCTGCAAGAATTAAGGAATTCAATTTCGACTTCAGCAGTATTGGCATAAAAGGAAGACAGGCAAATGGAAATATTCTCACAAAATTTCCGGTGCGTAAAATTGATTTAAAAGAAAAAGGAACTTCGAGTATTGGCGGCATCAAAATTTGGTTCGATGCGGAATATGGCAGATTAAACCAAGATGAAAAAGGTAAATATCTTGGCGAGTTCGATACCGGAAAGCAAATTTTAGTCGTTCACAAAGATGGCGATGTAGAGCTCACGGATTTTGAACTCACCAATCGCTACGAACCAAACGATGTTTTGTTGGTAGAAATGTTTAAGCCCGAAAAAGTGTATAGTGCAGTTTATTTTGATGGCAACAGTAAAAACTGGTATGTGAAACGTTTTCTTGTGGAAATGAAAACAGAAAAAACGAAATCAAGCATTATCAGCGACCATAAAGACAGTAAACTCGCGGTATTTAGCAGCGCAGCCAATCCAATAGTGAAGTTTAATTTCGTGAAAGGAAAGAGCAAAGAAAAATACGAAATTGAACAACCGCTTACAGATATTATTGATGTAAAAGGTTGGAAAGCACTTGGAAACAGGCTTACGCAGCATGTTGTTACAGGAAAAATTACAGACATCACACCGGAAGAAATAGAGCCGGAAATTGAGCAGGGTAATGAAACTGATACCAACCTGAATGTTGGCAATACTATTGAATGGGAAATAAACAACAAAGCAGGAAAACAAGGCTCACAGGGCGATTTATTTTAGTCTGAATTTATCTATGAACAATGAAAACTTTTAAGCAAATTTCATTGCAAGAAATGCCTCTTGTAGCAAAGGAAATACTTGCGCTTTTTCCTACTGCGAAAGTATTTTTATTACAAGGAAATTTAGGTGCAGGAAAAACCACCTTAACACAAAATTTTTGCAAGTTGCTGAATGTAATAGACACTGCTGCAAGCCCAACTTATTCCATAGTGAATGAATATAAAACAGCACAAGGCAATAGTGTTTTTCATTTAGATCTTTATCGCCTAAAAAATGTTGAAGAAGCACTAAATGCCGGAGTAGAAGAAGTGCTTTTTAGTGGTTGCTACTGCTTTGTAGAGTGGTTTGAAATTGCCGAAGATTTACTTCCCGAAAATTGCGCCATAATTGAAATTGAAAAAGCAGAAAGCGACACCCGAAATATTGTAGTGCGTAGTTTTTAGAGTTTAAACAAATCGCCCCATAAGCGCTGTCCACCATCAATATAAATTGTTTCTCCGGTAATATATTTCATTTGTTCTGTACAAAGAAAAATAGTAAGCAGAGCCACTTCTTCTACCGTGCCTAAGCGCTTTGCAGGAACAGTATCTTCCATGCCGCGCTTAAAATCTTCAGGGTATTGCTCCATACCGCTGCTTTGTATAAAGCCCGGAGCCACAGCATTTATGGTTATATTATATTTGCTCCACTCCACCGCCAGCGACATAGTTAAATTAGCAACACCAGCTCTTGCTGCGCCCGTATGCGCCATACCAGGAAATCCTCGATAAACATTAGCTATTATATTTAAAATAATACCGGAATTTTGCGGAATAAAAAAACTATTGGCTGCTGCATGAATTAAATTCCAAGTACCGTTTAAATTATTGTTTACAACCGCAGCAAATCCTTTGGGTGAAATATTTTCTGCTGCAGAAGGAAATTGCCCTCCGGCATTATTCACTAAAATATCTAACTGCTTTTCGTTTGCCAGAATATTGCTTACCAAAGCATCTACTTGTGCTGCATCTCGAATATCGCAAACTACATAGCGCACCGAGCCATACTGCGAAAGTTCCTGAGCGGCTTTTGCTAATTTTTCTTCGTTGCGCGAAGCGATAATTACACTTGCGCCCAGTTCTAAAAATTGCTTGCTTATGGCAAAACCAATGCCGCTACCGCCTCCGGTTACTAATGCCGTTTTTCCTAAAAATAAATTTGCCTGAAACATTGTGTTCGTTTCAGGCAAATTTATAGGAAATATTAAGCTACTGCAATGTAAAGTTTAGTAGTTTGCTTTGGTAATTAAACTACTGTGTGTTTCTCCGTTTACTTTTAAAACTGCAATATAATTTGCTGCTGCAACTGTATTTTTCTGCACATCAAAAATAAACTCGTGATTACCTTTTTCTAATTTTCCATTTTGCAAAGTAGCAACCGTTTTACCACTCAAATCCATTACCGAAAGTTCAACTTTTGCGTCCTTATCTAAATTGAAATTTATGGTAGCCTTACTCACAAAAGGATTGGGCTGCACATTCATGCTAAAACCGCCTTCGTTTAATTTTGAAGAAGCAAAATTTGAAAAATCTATTGCTTCGCTACCGCTATCTACCTTTTTCATATTACTAAAACCTCCGGTACAAGGAAAGCCGTAATATGGCATATAGCTTGGTGTTTCACCTAAAAGCGCAACCTGTCCGCCATCTTTGGCAAAGCTTAATTCACCAACTTTGTAACACCATGTTTTGCCCTCGTTTAAAATATTTTCTGAAACAATTTCGTACTCTTCAAAAATTAGTTTGTTACCGCTGATGACACCGCGCATTTTCATATCACCAAAAATTCCGTTTTCACCCGAAATAGAAGTAGTGCCGGTAACAATATCACCGTTTTGTTTTAAGTCAAATTCGTATTCAAAAGTTTGCAACACGTTTTTGTGGTCGGCAGTATATTGAAAACGCTTTCCAACCCATTTTCCGCTAACATCAAGTTGCGAAACTTGTTTTTCGTTTAGTGTATTTACATCAGAATTTTGTGCGCTTGCAGTTGAAAATATAGTAGCAAAAGTTGCTACTGCGAGTAAGAGTTTTTTCATAAGGCAATGTTTTTTTTTGTGTGAACTAAAATAATATTTTATACTTAGATAGCAAAAATACAAAGTTCCATAAGCGAAGATTTTCTCTATATTGTATCTATGCAAAAAACTCTTAAAAGAAAATTTCAGATTTAACATTTAAGGCTAATTACTATCTTTCACTCTAAATAACTTAAAATGAGAATATTGATAACACTAGTTTGCCTGTTGGCGTTTTCGCAAATATACAGCCAAGCCGGTTGGGAAAAAACCAACAGAACGCATAAACGTGCAACGCAAACGTTAATTGGCACAAAGCAAAATGCAACTTCTACTACGGGAAAACCAAGTATGGATGGAAATGGAAGTAGCAACACAAATACTACAAACACTTCTACAAAACCTAACATGGGCAGCAACGGAAGTGGAAACAGCAATAGTAATACTCAAACAAGTGGAACAAATTCATTTACCGAAGCAGAAGCAGGCAAAGCTATTAAAGATGCACTTTTAAATGGAATTACAAATGGCGTAGTAAAGGCTTCTGCAACAGATGGATTTTTTAAAAATGCTTTTATTAAAGTTTTAATGCCTCCTGAAGCACGCGCAATGGAAAGCACACTTAGGCAAATTGGAGCCGGAGCTTTGGTTGATAATATTATACTTACCATGAACCGCGCTGCTGAAAAAGCTGCACCAAAAGCAAAGCAAATTTTCATCAATTCTATTACGCAAATGAATATCAACGATGCCATAAGCATTGTGAGTAACCAACAACCTGATGCTGCTACAAAATTTTTAGAAAGAACAACTACCGAGCAGTTGGTTTCAGCCTTTAAGCCAAGCATTAAAACAGCTTTAGACCAAACTTTAGCAACACGCTATTGGAGTCAAGCAATGTCGCAGTACAACCGCATTCCATTTGTACAAAAAATAAATACCGATTTGCCGGATTATGTTACACGAAAAGGTGTGAGTGGTTTGTTTTACTTAATTGGTCAAGAAGAAGCAAAAATTAGAAAAGATCCTGTTGCGCGTACTACCGATATTTTACAAAAAGTTTTCGGCAACATTAAATTTTAAAATTTTCACAGTTTAGGCTTGTGGAATTTTATTTCAGTTTTCATCTAAAACTTCAAATAAAAATTATGAAGAAAATATTTGTTTTCGCAGCTGCATTTGCGGCAATGCAAACTTTTGCCCAAACGGCACTTAATTCTAAAAAAGTAACTGTTTATAGCAATGGTACTGCGCTAATTGTAAATGAAGGAACAGTGGCAACCAAAAACGGAAAAGCCGTGTTGCCGCTACCGGAAAAAGCACTTTATGGAGCATACTGGATTGGCTCAACAAAAGAAAATCCCATAAAGCAAATTAACTTTAGAACCGATACGCTTAAAAAACAAAAACGCTGTGAAAATGTTGCTGAGTTTTTAGCCGGAAACATTGGTAAACAAGCAACTATTTCTTACACCGCTTCAGCTAATCTCGATAAAAATGTGAGCGGCACAATTGCAGATTTCTACCAACCCACAGACATGTTGAAATTTAAAACCGATAAAGGAAATTTATGGATAAACGCAAGCAAGATTTATCAAGTAGAATTTAAGGAAACAGAAAACACAAGTTTTGTTGCCGATAGCTTAAAAAGAATGGTAGTAGTGCAGCCGGAAAAAGCTGCTGCAAATCTTTCTATGCAAGAGTTTTATTTACAAAGCGGCATGAATTGGGTTCCCTCATTTTTCCTTAAATTGAAAGATGAAAAAAATGCTCGTTTAGAAATGAAAGCACTCATTGAAAACGGTGGCGAAAACATAGAAAATGCCGAAGCAGAATTAGTGGTTGGTTCACCACAATTAGCCTATGGTTTAAAGGCAGACCCAATGACTTATGATTATGTTTCTAACCAAAATATTGCACCATCTGCGCCACAATACATGTATAAAGCGGCAGGCAGAGCCATGATGGCAGAAATGGCTTCAGATGGAGATGCTTTTACCGGAAACTTTGATACAGAAGGTGAAAAAACAGGCGATTTATATTTCTATAAACTTGGTAAAATTTCAATTTCAAAAAATACTAAAGGCACCTTCCCTATTTTTGCCAAAGAACTGGAATACAAAAACAAGTACAATTGCGCCATTCCGGATGCTGTAAATTTTTATGCTACTCGCTACACCAATAATAGCGAAACCAAATACGATGTTTATCATTCATTAGAAATTAAAAATACTGCCGGAGTGCCACTCACTTCCGCACCAATAATGGTTTTAAATGATAAGGAGCAGTTTTTAGCTCAAGATAAAATTGAATACACGCCAAGCAATGCTATCACTTCGGTAAAACTTTCAAAAGCAATTGATGTAATTCTTAAAAACCAAGAAGAAGAAACAAGCCGAAATGATAATTACAAAAAGGTTGGCAAGGCAAACTTTGGTAAGGCAACACTTAAAGGCACAATCACTATCGAAAACTTTCAAGAAACTGCAATAGAATTAAAAGTTACCAAAAACCTTACCGGTGAAGTAAATAAGCAAAGCGACAACGCCAATGTAACCAAACTGAAAAACTACTATTACACCGGAATAAATCCAAGCTCAGAAATTAAATGGGAATTGAATTTAAAGCCGAACGAGAAGAAAACACTTACTTACGAATACGAAGTACAGTATAATATGTAGATAATAAACAAGAAACAGCACTCCGCTAAATAAACTCAATCAAAGGGGAAAATGAACCGAATATTGTATTCTTGCAACCATGTTTAAAAGAATAACTAAAGAACAACCTACGCCCAAACAAGCAGGTTTTTATTTCCCCGCAGAGTTTGCTGCACAAGAGGCAATGTGGCTTTCGTGGATACATAAAGAAGCAAGCTGGCCCGGAAAAATTCATACCGTTTATGACTCTTATTGCAAGTTTATTCTCACAGTTGCTTCGCACCAAAAAGTGTGCATCAATATAGCTGATGAAAGCATGAAAAATTTTGCTTTGCAGGAACTACAAAAAGTGGCTCATCTTTTTAATTCCGCAGCATTAAACAATGTACATTTTTATTTTTTTCCAACAAACGATGCTTGGTGTCGCGACCACGGTCCGGCATTTTTATTGAATAAAAACAATAACCAAAAAGCTATTGTAGATTGGCATCACAATGCTTGGGGCGGTAAATATCCTCCTTTCGACTTAGACGATGTGATTCCTACACGCATTGCTGAAGCACTTAACTTACCTGTTTACGAACCCGAAATTGTGATGGAAGGTGGTAGTGTTGAATTTAACGGTAAAGGTACTTTGCTCACCACAAAAGCATGTTTACTAAACCCAAACAGGAATCCACATTTAAACCAAAAACAAATTGAAGATTTTCTATACGAATACTATGGTGTGGAAAATATTTTATGGTTAGGCGATGGCATTATTGGAGATGATACAGATGGACATATTGACGATATTACACGTTTTGTAAATGAAGACACAGTAGTTACTGCCATAGAGGAAAACAAGCAAGATGAAAACTATTCAATACTTCAAGAGAACTTGGAAATATTAAAAACATTTAGGTTAGAAAATGGTAAACCACTAAACATCATTGAAATACCAATGCCAACACCTGTTGTGTATGAAGACCAACAACTTCCGGCTTCTTATGCCAACTTTTATATTTCTAATGAAGCGGTGATTGTGCCAACTTTTCGCGATGATAAAAACGATACAAAGGCATTAGACATTTTGCAATCGTGCTTTGCAACACGAAAAGTAGTCGGTATAGATTCTACTGATTTAATTTGGGGACTTGGCAGTTTCCATTGCTTGAGCCAACAAGAACCTAAAGTTGTGTTTTAGCAATCACAAGCTAAACATTTTTCCTCACTGTGTGTATTTGTTTGCTTAGAATTAAAACTGGCAATTATCTCCTCATCGTTCACGTCTAATTTCTTATTTCTTGGCTCTTGGTTCTCAAATCTATATCACTGTTTCAACACACGCACAACAGCTTTTTTATTAGCTGTTTCTATTGTAACCAAATACATGCCGGAAGGTGGATTCGACAAGTCTAAATTCAAATAATTCGCGCCTATGATTACATTAAAATTTTGGCTCTGAATTTGTTTCATATCCATTGTAAACACATTTACTTTTGCGGTAGAATTGCTCTCGCTATTAAGCTGAATTTGATAGTTTCCTACCGAAGGATTTGGAAAAAGTAAACAAGACAACACCGATGGTTCGTGAACAATACCAACCGTTTCAAGTGCTTTTTTCACTGCGGCATAAGCATTCACTTTACCAAAACCCCAAATGTTGCTACCGGCAGCGGGAATAGTATCTGTAAACTTATCTACAATAGCAGTTGTTTTAAAAATATCAAAAACTTGCTCAGGTGATAAATTCGGATTTACTTCCAACATTAGTGCAACAATGCCGCTCACTGCCGGCCCTGCCATTGATGTGCCGCCTAAAGCTGCATACGAATATTTTTTTCCATTCTGTGGCGAGGTGTAAACACTTGTAACCGCATTGTATTCACTACCGGAACTCATAAATGAGCTATCTGCAGAACTCACAGCAGAAGCCACAATCATTCCCGGTGCAGCAATATCTGGTTTTGTTCTGCCATCGGCAGTAGGTCCGTGGCTGCTGAATGCAGCAATTTTTCCCGGAGAATATCCCGAATAAATTTGCTTAAAACCGTTCACGTTTCTAAAGGTGTTTTTTGAATTATATGCTGCTACGGCAATAGCTCTGTGCGTAGTTACCATATCGCTCACTACCATTTCGGCATCGCCCGCAGTTGCCCAAGTATGCCCTAACTGTGCAAAAGTTCCGTAATGACCACTTGTTTTCACCACAATTCCTTGCCACATATCAATATTTCCTGCATTAGAAGAAACTGTTAGTGCCAAGTTATCGGCAGTTTTTGAGCGCAACTGAATAAGTGCATGCGGCTTATTATTAAACTCACTTACTACGGTAGAAAGCGTAATAAAACAAGTGTCGCCATCAGAACCAACCAAACTAAAATTGTAAACTTGATTATCTAAACAAACTTGAACAGTACTATCTGTTTTTGTATTCACATTCCAAAGGCTAAAACTCAAACAAAATGTTTGGCTCGAATCGCCCCAAATATCCACTTGATTTTTCTTTTCAGGAATAGTGGTGGGAAAAGTAACAATGGTTGAAACTACTGTATCATTTGCTGCAAATTTTTTGCGCAAGTGAATAATATCTGAGTTATTATTTCCTCCTGAAAGTACGAAAATTTTTCCTGCGCCAACCGTGCTATCACAAGCCTTGCTAAACAGTGAATTGCCATCGTGCGGGCCAAGCGGACAACCCCAACTCAAATTTGCCACAGCCGGCTTTCCAACCGATGCGGCATAATTAAACACATAGTGTATGCCATCAAGCATATCGCTCATGCCGGTTGAAAGCCAATATTGCGGTGTTGGATAAATAGCCACAAAAGCCAAATCGCTATTATAGGCAATTCCTCTAAAAACTTTATTCGATGTATCGCCACCAATGCCTGAGCCACCTGCAATTCCAGCAACGTGTGTTCCGTGCGAGCCTTCAGTAATATCAGTTCCTTTTATTAGAATTGAAGAAGAATCCGTCAATTCATTTCCATACGAAAATCCTTGTGGCGCTGTGCCGTTGCTCTTTTGCTCCCACACTTTTTTTACTCTATATTTTCCATAAGCAGTATCGTAAAATGCAGGGTGTGAATAATCGAAACCCGCATCAACAATACCAACCACAACATTTTTTCCAGTGTATGGCATTGGCAAATCGTAGCCGCCATGCACAGAATCTACGCGAGTTGCTCTTCGCACAGAATCTAACTGCATCGTTACCGGTTGGTCTAAATCTATTGCAATTATATTTTCTAATTGTGTGAACTTTTGCAGATTTTCTATCGGCACTCGAACAGTATAAATATTGCCCGATTTACTTCCGGTTTTCACACCAAGTGTTTCAAAACTTGCAGCATTAAAATTGCTATTTACTTCCGCAAAACCAGACACATAAACTTTACCTGCATTATCTTGTTTATACACAAAACCATCAAAGAAAAACTTACCTTCTTCTTGCTTTATTTTATGCAATAAAAGCCTTGTAGAAGCCGAAATTTTAGGCTGCGCTTGCAATGAAAAATTTACTGCAAAAAACACAACTGCAAATACAAAATATTTCATGAAATAGAATTGATGACAATAATGCTACAATACTAAAATTTAAGAGCGGAAATGCGAAGTTTAGTTTAAGAAACTGTTTAACAGCTTCTAAAACAAATTGATAAAACCAAGCTGAACCACAATGCCGCGTGGGTAAAGCGAATACGTTTGATCAACTACTGTATGCAAAACATTATAGGAAACCATAAGTGGAAAAAAGAAATTTCGGCTCTGCAAAAGATTGTAGCCAACGCCAATTAAAAGCGAAGGAATTGTTTTTTGAATGCGTGGAAAAACAATTTTGTACTGTGTATTTTGTGGAGGACCATAAGCAGCTAAATAAGCATTATCAATATCATCTAAATCGCGATGCAGCACTTCAAAACGAGCACGCGCAAAAAAGCCTTTCCAAATATTGTACTGGAGAAAAACTCCTCCGCCATAAGTTTGAAATTTCGCTTTCGTAGTAAAACGAAATGTTCCCGATGGATCTACAAATTCAAGGTTATTAAACCCAGTGTAGTAGTAAGTAATTCCGCCTCCGGCATAAAGCCCTGTCATGCTGCCGGATTTTGCCTTTTTAGATTGCCAAATTCTATAGCCAACATAAGGTGAAAGTCCCACATCAAATCTTCCGCTACCCAACGAAAGATTAAAATTTGGCTCGATAATAAACTTACTTAAATCAAACTTTTTACGCTTAGAAAACGGCTTAAACTCTTCATCTTTTTTTTCATGATTTATTGTACCTGGCACATCATCATTTGGAGCGTTTTCGGGTGCAGCAGAAGGCTCTTCGCTTCTTGGCATTTTCTTAAACTTTGGCGTTGGTGGCAACACATTGTCTTCTTGCGCAGCAAGTTGCAAAACAAAAACACACAGCAACAAACTAATCCAATATTTCCCCAACATACTTCTATCGTTTAAAATGTGATTAAGCGCTATTTTTCTAAAAGTAGAAATATACCAAAACGTTTAAACACAATCAAAAATTGCATATATTTTTTAATTGCAAGGTAATTTTTTGTTAAGTGGCAAAACCTGCGATAACTGAATTGGAGACAACTCCCATTTTAAAAACGGAAGCAAACCGCCACCCAAATTCAAATTTTCTAATTTAACCGAAGTGCCACTTAGCTCAAAATTCATTTTAAATGTGATTACATTTTGCAAGTAAAAAGCAGTATTCAAAACATTAGAAACACCTTGCTCCGAAACCGAAATAGATTCACTTGCTGCACTATAAAGTTTTTGAGCATCGGTGATAAACAAAACGCTTATGCGATATGCGTGATAGCTGAAAAAATTTTCAGGAAAGATACATTCATACATGTATAAACCTTCGCTATTGCAACTCAAATTTTCAACGGTTAAAGAAGTTGTAGTAAGTACAACTCCTCCTTGAATATCGGTAATTACAAGTGCTATATCTACCCAATCGCTATCGTTTACTTTTTCAAATAAAATTTTAAATCGCGTATCTTTATTTGTACTAAATCTTCCAGAGTTTTCTTGCAATAATTCTACCTGCTTCACTTTCAAACTATCTGAAGTTGGAAACATCGAAAAATTAGTAAGTAAAATATTACCCGTGTGAATAGTTTCACCAGATTTCTGTATGTTTCTTTCAAGATATTCGGTAAGCAATTTTGAGCTATTTTCTATTCTACTTACTTTACCTTTTTCCAATAAAACAAATAAACTCTGATGGCTTAATTCTGCCATGTTGTGGCTTACAAAAACAGTTGTTTTCCCTGTATTGACTAACTCTTGTAATTTCTGTTTAGACTGCTGCTCAAATTGCGCATCGCCCACACTAAAAACTTCATCAAAAAGATACACATCAAAATCTAAATGTGCCATAATACTAAATGCCAGGCGCAAAAACATTCCGTTTGAATAATTCTTTACAGGCTCAAAAATAAACGGTTCAATACCGCTAAACGCCACAATTTCACAATAGTAATTTTCAATTTCGCTATTTGAAAAACCGTGAATACTTCCTATCAAGAAAATGTTTTCATGTCCGCTTAAATCAGGGTGAAAACCTGCGCCAATATCTAGAATACTCGCAACCTTTCCTTGCACTTTCACCGTGCCGGAAGTTGGCTTGGTTATGCCTGCCAATATTTTCAACAAGGTACTTTTTCCGCTGCCGTTCGGCCCAATTATTCCTACGCTTTCTCCTTTCTTAATTTGAAAAGAAATGTTTGACAAAGCCCACAAATTATTGCTATTACCATCAGTTGAAAAACCATTTTGTAACACAAAACATTTTGAAAGATTTTCAACAGAAATAGCAATATCACGGCTCATGCAAAATCACTAAATTTATTTTCTACCAAATTAAATAAATAAAAACCCAGCCAAAACAGCACAAGGCTTCCGAGCAATGCAGGTAAAAAAAGTATATCGAAATTCCAATTAGAAAACAAGCACCAGCGCCAACCTTCAACCACTGCCGCCATTGGGTTTAAGTACCAAATAAACTGCAAATTTTGTGGCAAAATATTCTTCGCAAAAAACACAGGTGTAACCCAAATTCCAAAGTACATTAAGAACGGAACAAGGTGCGTTAAATCGCGTTTTTTATATGAAAGTGCAGCAGTAATAAACACCACCGCTAAGCCCATTAGCGTATTAAACAATAAAATAATGGGGATAAAAATTATCCGCCACGAAAGCGGTTGTTCGTACCAAATTAAAAGCGGTATCAACAATAAAAACGTAACTGAAAGTTCTACTAAAGCCACCAGCACTTTCGATAATGGCAGCACTGCTTTGGGGAAATAAATTTTCTTAATCACATTGGCAGATTCTTGCACGCTGCCCATGCCTTGAAACACGATATAGGAGAAAAAATTCCAGCCCAATAAACCCGTTAAAATATATAGTGCATAAGGCAAACCATCGGCTTCCCAATGCAAAACATAACTAAAGAAAAACGTAAAAATAAATAGTCCGGTGAGCGGCTGTGCAATTGTCCAACCTAAGCCTAATGCCGTTTGCGCGTATTTTACTTTTAAGTCGCGCTTGGCAAAAACCGAAATTAGCGAACGGTACTTCCAAATTTTCTTAAGATACGTAAGCTGCGTATCAGGCTCGGCAGTAATTATTGTTTGTATTTCGTTACTCATTTCTATATCTTTTATAGTTGCAAAGCCATCAAATTCAATCGCATTTTTTTAACTATAACTCCAATTCTGGCAATAGCAATGCACAAGCATAATAAATTGTAATTAACCTTTAATGAATAAAAATTCATTTAGCAGTTAATTTTATTGTTCAATAGTTTTTCGAGGTTGTTCTAACAAATGGCTTTGCTCTTTGAGATGTTAGCGTAGCGTATCTCAAAGAACAGATAAACGGGATTTTAAATCCCTCCATATCTGCCGTTCGAGATGCCTTTCAGAACATCTTGAACAGCTAGGTGGGTTTGCACCAAGTGGGCGAAAAAGAAGATATTGCCGAAGTTTAAACTTGCGAATTAAGCCGTTTAACTTCTTCTTGTAGGTTTTTTACGAGCAACTTGTAGGCAGCAATTGCTTCGCTGCTATAATTATTTTGGGAACTAGTATCATAAAATACACCTGAGTTAGGAGAACTTTCAATATGATTACTTTGGTCTGATGAAATGAAATAGCTAATATCTCTTTTAAAAAATGCGGCAATGCTTAACAGTTGCTGTAATGATAAGTTTGATTTACCGTTTTCAATTTGGTTATATGTACGGACATCAATATCCATAAATGCTGCAATCTCTTTTTGTCCTACTCGTTTTAAGATGCGTTCCTCTTTTACTTTGTCTAATATTTTTTGTAGTTTATCTTCCATAATCTATTTTTACTATGCAAAAATAATCATTTTTAATACAAAATACATCTTATTTATGTTTTCATTTTGCTTGAATTTGTGTTTGTATGTGCAACATATTTGTAAAGCCACAAAACTCTATTACGGCTTTTTACATTCGTTCCTAACTAAAATTAAGATTGTGAAAAGTATAAAAGCATTACTACTCCTTATGTTACTCACTTCGTTAAATACTTCCTTAGTTCATGCACAAGTAAATCTTGTGCCGAACCCTTCGTTTGAAAGCATTACCAATTGTCCATCATCATTATGTGGTGATTTTGATATTGCTCTAACACAAAATTGGACAACCCCAACACTTGCAACTCCAGATTATTTTAATTTATCTAATGGGGGTATTCCTCAAAATATTGGAGGATACCAAAACGCTCGAACAGGCAATGCTTATGTAGGCATTGCCATTGGTAAGGCTTTATATCGTGAATATATTCAGTGTAAGTTAATACAACCATTAGAGGCTGATAAAAACTACAAAGTAACATTCTTTATTTCAATGGGCGATAGTAGTGGAGGTTCTTGTGATAATATGGGCATATATTTTTCAACAACAGCAATCTCTGTATTAAATACAGAACACTTACCGTATTCACCGCAAGTAATAAGCAAACCTAACAATCCAATAATTGACGATATTGACTGGATTCAGATAAGTGGTATATTTCGTGCTACAGGAGGCGAACAGTATATAACCATAGGCGTTTTTACAGACGAAGCAAATACCGATTGGATTCCAATAAGTGGAGGTGCAGAATGGGCTGCTGAGCAAGCATACTATTTTATTGATGATGTTTCTGTGGTCGAATTTTTTGCTCCGTTAGCAATGCCAACTTCGTTTAGTCCAAATGGAGATGGCATAAATGACTTTTATTATCCTGTGTATTTCGATAGCACAATAGCTGTTCGTGAATTTAGAGTCTACAATCGTTGGGGGCAACTGATACACGATAATCCTACTATTGGTTGGGATGGCTACTACAAAGACAAGCCACAACCTGTAGGTATTTATACATATTATATTTATGCAGATATTCCTTTGCCCGATAACCTAATTCAGCGTATATCCTTCAAGAAAGAAAGTTCATTCACATTGTTACGATAATATTGAAAACACAAACTATTTTTTAATTACCACAATTCAATTCTATGAAGAAAATATTTTTACCATTAGCATTAGTACTTGTAAGTTTAAGTATTTTTGCGCAAACGCCTGATTGGAATACCGCAGGGAACAATACGGGGATTTCCACCACTAACAATATTTTAGGTACAGGACAAAATTTCCCCATTCGCTTCCAAACCAACGGCTCAAACCGCATGAAACTCAACGAAAATATCAGCTACGCCATCAACGGAGCACCAGGAACAAATATCGGCCGCAGCGGTTACTTGCTGCTTGGAACAGATAACAGCTTCAACAGCACCTCTAACCCAATATACAATACGGGAGCTTTTAGTCTGCTACATTTAAACGGCAAAAGCAATGGAATTGATGAACTCGGCTACCGCAACTGGATGCAAACGGGCATCACGCTCACAGGCAACCAAGATTTATCGTATATGGGATTGCGCCAAGTGGGCGAAAAGGAAGATATTACCGAAACCACCATCGCCTGGGCTGATGACGGTGGCGGAGAACTCGGTCCCGATGATTTGGTATTTCGTTTTTTGGGTGGTGGTCCGGGCGCAAGTTCTGTATCGAGCGATTTTACCGACCCAAGCGATTTAGATGGCGTAAACATTGCCCGTTTTACACCTTTCGGGCAAATAGGTTTTGGCAACACCTTTGGCTTAACTGCCGACCATCCTAATTATGTGCGCCCGCAAAATCTGCTGCACTTAAGTACAGCCTCAGATAAGCAGGTTTATCTCCAAATTACCAACGAAAAGGTTACAGAACAAACCAAAAATGACGGCTTGCACATAGGCTATGCAGAGAGCAACTCCGAAGCACAGATAATACAGAAAGAAAATGACAGGCTTTCTTTGTATTCCAATAATGGCGAGCGCCTCCGCATGATGCACACAGGCGCTTTAAATAACGGAGTGGCTTTTAATCCGGGTGGCTTGGCAAACAACCTCACCCGCATCGGCATCAGCCACAATCCTGCAACACCCGTAACCCGCCCTTTGAGTTTATTGCATTTGGGCTATGATGTAGCCAACTCCACAAGTAATGACGGTTGGCGCTCGTGGATGGATGTAGGCATGTTTGTTTCGCAAGGCAGCGATCATGTATATCTGGGCTTAGACACCTCAAACAATGGAGCAGATGCGGTGCTGGCATGGGGCGATAATCAGCCCGGACAATCGGGTCCCGACAATTTCAAAATACTATTTACAGCTACAAGCAATCCCGGATTGGGTCTTCCGGCAGAAGGGCAAAATGGTTTGGAGGGCTTGCGAATGACACCCAATGTTACGATTAACGGGTTAAACGTAAAAGAAGAAATTTACACAGGTATTGGCGGAGACCCTATTGCAAATCAATACTATGGCAGCAGCGCCAACCCCACCGCCACTTTAGAGGTAAACTCTTGGGGAGCAGTAAGCGATAGTGGCGGCAGCAGCGGGCTTCGCTTTACAGACTTAAACACAGCCTCACCTGCCCGCACCAACCCGGGTCTTGGCGTTTTGGCGGTAGATGCCGAAGGCGATGTGGTTTATGTGGAAGCTAACAATGCTCCCAACATCGGCAACTACTGCGGCAGTACGCCAAAACCGCTTACAAGTGATTTTGAAATACCGTTGAATGGCAATACATATAATTTTAGAGCAGGAAATAATGATAATAGTTCCGTAAACATTGGAAATATATCTAATTGCGGCTTACAATTTCCGGCAAGGCTGTATGTTGAGCAAAGCGATACCATGCCTGCAGTATATGGACATGCTGCAATTGCAGGTGTTACAAATGGCACTCACTTACCATTAAGAAATACATCTTATGGTATAATGGGGATAATTACAGAGGCGAGAGGGAGCAATGCCGGAATATATGGAAGTTCTGCACATGCCCTAAATGCTGCTATAGCAACCTACGGCACAGGAGTGTTCGGTACTGCCGAACAGAACGCATATAATTATGGAGTGCGTGGCTCTGTGGATGATAGCAATGCTGATGCCAACTATGGAGTATATGGCAACGCCTCCAACGGAGCAGCAAACTATGCAGTATATGGTTATGCAGATACCAACTATGCCAACACTTACGCAGGTTTCTTTGATGGACATGTGGTGGTAACGGGCAACCTTATCAATTCTTCCGACCGAATTTTAAAAAGAAATATAGATACCATTGCCAATCCAATATCCATTATCAACCAATTGCAGCCTAAAACCTATTTTTTTGATACTGCTAATACATATGGTATTCGGTTTTCAGGTAAAAAACAATATGGATTTATAGCACAAGATGTAGAACAAATTTTGCCTGAACTTGTAAGCGGCATTCATAAACCTGAATATATTGACACATCGGGAAAAGTGATATATCCTGCCATAGATTACAAAGGAGTGAACTATAATGCGCTGTTTGGTATTATTGTAGCGGCAATGCAAGAGCAGCAAAATCGCTTAGAGTCCAAAGATTCAGTAATAGCAGCACTTGCGAATAGAATTTTATATATAGAAGATTGTATGCAGCGAGCTAATTTATGTAACACAAACAACGCTCCGGCATTTAAAAAGGAACAAAATAACGAAACTAATGTACCTCAACAAGATATTCAACTTAAAAACCTGCAAACCATTATCCTAAACCAAAACACACCAAATCCTTTTGCTGAGCAAACAGTAATTGGCTACTATTTACCGCAAGAAGTAAAAACCGCAGCCATTATATTTTACAATGCCGAAGGCAGAGAAATAAACCGCGCAGAAATAGCCACACGCGGCAAGGGAGCAATTAACGTATATGCACAAGATTTAAGCAGCGGTGTTTACAGCTACACGCTTATTGCCGATGGCAATGTAATTGATACCAAGCGCATGGTGAAGCGGTAGAAGTATCACTACTTTGACATACTATTTATCTTTACTATATATCTTACTGAATAAGATAGACATTGTAATTTATTTTAAAATTGCTGTATAAAATTTTTATTGTTGTAGAAGTGTAACAAATCATCACTCGTTCAATAAAAATATGGAAATAGCACCAAACGCAAACACGCACCACGCCTTTACTTCATTTATGCAAGAAGTAGAAAAAAAGAATTTGCATGAGCCGGAATTCTTACAAGCCGTTCGCGATGTTTCAGAAAAATTGATACCATTTATTGAAGCCAATAACACGTACAAAACACACAAAGTTCTAGAGCGAATTGTGGAGCCTGAAAGAGTGATTATTTTCAGAGTTCCTTGGATGAACGACAAAGGCGATATTGAGGTGAATAGAGGCTTCCGCATACAAATGAATAGCGCTATTGGTCCATACAAAGGTGGCTTGCGTTTTCACCCGAGTGTAAATTTGAGTATCTTAAAATTTTTAGCTTTTGAACAGATATTTAAAAATAGTCTTACAGGCTTGCCGATGGGAGGCGGCAAAGGTGGAGCAGATTTTAATCCACACGGAAAAAGCAATGCCGAAGTAATGCGCTTTTGCCAAAGTTTTATGACAGAAATGTATCGCCACATTGGTGAAAATATGGATGTGCCTGCCGGTGATATTGGCGTGGGCGGAAGAGAAATTGGCTACCTATTTGGGCAATACAAACGCCTTAGCGGTACATTCACCGGAGTGCTCACAGGCAAAGGAAAAGAATATGGCGGCAGCCTAATTCGCCCAGAAGCAACGGGCTACGGCTTAGTTTATTTTACTGAAGAAATGCTGCAAACAAGAAATGAAACCATGAAAGGAAAAACAGTAGCAGTTTCAGGTTCGGGAAATGTGGCACAATATACTATTGAAAAATGTATTGAAGTGGGAGCAAAAGTGGTTACCGTTTCAGATTCAGAAGGTTTTGTGCACGACCCAAAAGGCATAGACAAAGAAAAACTGAACTATATTTTTGACCTTAAAAACAATAGAAGAGGAAAAATTAGAGAATATGCACAGCAATTTGATTGTGCTTTTTTTGAAGGCGAGCGACCTTGGCAAATAAAATGTGATATTGCTTTGCCAAATGCCACACAAAATGAAATAGACCATATTGATGCCAAAAACTTAGTTGATAACGGTTGTATTTGTGTTGCCGAAGGAGCTAATATGCCTTCTACTTCCGAAGCTATTCACACTTTTGAAAATGCAGGAGTTTTATATGGACCGGGTAAGGCTGCAAATGCCGGAGGTGTGGCAATCTCTGGTTTAGAGATGTCGCAAAATTCACTTCGCTTTAGTTGGAGCAGAGAAGAAGTAGATACTAAACTACAAATGATTATGAAACAAATTCACCACAAATGTTTGCAATACGGCAATACCGAAAGTGGCTACATGAGCTACGAAAAAGGAGCTAACATTGCGGGCTTTGTGAAAGTTGCCGATGCCATGATTGCGCAGGGCGTAGTTTAGCATTGTACTCACACGCTTATTTTGCTACCTTAGCTTTATGAAAACACTTCCACAATTTGCCAATGTTTTTGAACCTGCATTGCTCAAAGAAATTGAACAAAAAGGTCAGCTAATGGAAGTAAAAGAAGGCACCATAATCATGGAGCCGGGGCAAATAGTTCGCAATATTCCTATTTTACTTTCGGGTAGCTTAAAAGTTACACGCCCAAACGAAGAAGGACACGAACTTTTACTTTACTATGTAAATGCCAACGAAAGCTGTGCCATGACTTTTACCTGCTGTATGCAGCAATTTCCAAGTGAAATAAAAGCCACTGCCGAAGAAGATTCTGAGCTACTTGCAATTCCTATTGGGATAATGGACGAATGGTTAGTAAAATATCCAACATGGAAAAGTTTTGTGATGCGCACCATGCGCAATCGCTTTAATGAATTGCTAAAAACAATAGACCAAATTGCCTTTCAAAAATTAGATGAACGCTTAATTAACTACTTGAAAGAAAAAGCAAAAACAAATAATTCATCGCTCATAAACGTATCGCACGAGCAAATTGCGAGCGAATTAGCTACTTCCAGAGTAGTGATTTCGCGCTTGCTAAAAAAACTTGAAAACGATGGAAAACTACTGCTTTACAGAAACCAAATTAAGCTATTGAAAGACTTGTAATTTCTACTATTTAAACTACTTTATTTGCACAACAACTTGCAGCAGTAGCATCAGGTTTTGCCTTAAAAGTAAATCCCATTGAAAGTATATAACCCATCGCTTCGTTTAATGCAATATTGCTATTAAAACGAGGATCGGTGTTTATATCTGCATGAACTTCCAATGCAGTTTTATATTTATCTAACAGCGGACATAATTTATAGGCAACATCAATAGAGCGATGTACTTCTAAAAGCAATCTTTCTTTAAGTGTCATTTTGCGGTTGCTCCTTTCGTTTTGAATAAACATGTAGCCGCCTCTCCCCTGCCTTAAAACCACAATTACAGTAGCAAATTCTGTTTCTGCACCATGCACCTGGCTATCTGTTCCAATACAAACTTTAATAGGATTTCCCAATTCTCGTTCAAGAATTAAAGCATCTTCCAATGCCTCTCCAATTGGCTTTTCAATGCGATTTCCATTTAGCTTTCGCCAAACTTTTTGTGTAATGCTTTCCATAAAAAATGCTTTTCGTTTTTAAATGAAAACAAGAACTCAGCTAAAAAAATAGAACAAAAGACTCACTCAATTTTAGAGTTGCTCAAAGGTAAAACAGTTGTATTTAAAAATTCAATAATTTTTGCACACTAAATGAGAAGCTGGTCAAAACTGATATTGACAAAGCTTTCCTTCTGCTATGCGAACTCCTTTTCTATGAAATAATAATTTAACGCTTGTTTTGTTTACAGAATACTACCTTCGCGATATGAAAAAATGTTTGGTTGCTATTTTGCTTTTTGCAGCATTAACTTTCGTTGCTACGGAAGCCAATGCACAATGTGCTATGTGCAAAGCGGGTGCTGAAACGTCAATACAAAGCGGCTCCAGTGGAGCTGCCGGAATAAATAAAGGCATATTGTATTTGTTCTTTACACCCTACATTGTAGGTGGTGTAATCGGCTTTTTTTGGTGGCGCAACAAAAAGCGCGCTGAAGCCTAATTGCTAACTACAGCAATAAGCTAAAAATGCTTACTTCTATACAAAAACAAAACAACAAAACCTCCTATCGCTTTCACCCGATAGTTGTAGTTACTTATTTACTTTTATTAGGTATCACAAGTATTTTCTTTGCCTTATCAATTGCCTATTTGTACACTACTTACAATACACATTTCAGTTCATTCAAACTGCCTTTACTTTTTCATGCAAACTCTGTGATAATTTTAGTGAGCAGCTACAGCATGCACCAAACACGACTTGCAAATTTAAGAGATGATGAGCGCGCATATTCAATCGGTTTATTGGTTACAATGCTATTAGGAATTGCATTTGCAGCATTTCAAATTGTAGCATGGAGCGAACTCTTTAATAGCGGTATCAGTATGCAAAGTAATGTTGCAGGAGCTTACTTGTATGTGATTTCCGGCTTACACTTTCTACATATTATTGCGGGTATTATTGTGCTTTCCATTTTTTGGTTAAAAGCAAAAGAACGTCAAGACAATCCAGTAAAAGAATTGCTTTTTGATACTGACCCTGTGGCTAAATTGAAAGTAAAATGTTTAGCGCTTTATTGGCATTTTGTTGATGGCTTATGGCTTTATCTTTACGCCTTTTTTCTCCTCAATTATTTTCTCGTAAGCAGCAACAACTAAATCTATTCATTTGCTTTTTGCATATATAAATCTGCATTAGCATTATCGCCTTTATTCCTATACGAAATACTTAAATTCATGTATGCAGGTTTATAGTTTGGTCTAATTTGCAATAGCTTGTTCATGGTTTCAATCACTGCATCAAAATCTCCTTTTAAACCATACGCAACACCCAAATCTTCCAAGTAAGCAGATTCATTTGGATTGAGCTGCGTAGCTTTTAATAAGTACGGGATTGCATCGTCTAAGCGATTAAAACTTTTGCCGTAAATTCTTCCTAATTGATGCACTGTTGCAGCATTATCTGGCTGGTTTTTGTACGCAACTTCTGCATACATTAAAGCCGTGTCTGCTTGGTTGTTGTAAGCATAACTATCACTCAAACGCAATAGCATATCAATGTTATCTGGCTGCATGTTTACTGCACGCTTCAAGTAAGGAATTGCCAACGCATATTTCTGCTCGCCAAAAAGCAAATTACCTGCATTTTGGTTAGCAAGAAACTCTCCACCTTTATTCATGGCAATTATCTTATCATAAAATGGAGTTGCAGCTTCAGCACTTTTGTAATACTTGAACTGTGCATTTCCCATAAGCAAAAGCGTATTAAAATTTTCAGGATAAATTTTCAGTGCTTGCGTTAAATAACCCATCGCTTCTTCTATCATTTGCTTGCGCTTTAAAGAATCTGTTTCGGTATCGCTTGCAGCAAGCAAATCGCCACCGGCACTTGTGTTTACCTTTGCGCTATTCGGTGAATTTTTCGCATCGGTGATGAAGAGTGTTAGGTTATCTTTCCAAACCATATTTCTACTATAAGTTTTGAAACTATACAAACCAATAACCGCAACCATTAAAATTTGTGTAGCTACTACAGGTATTTTTTTTGTTTGCAAAAAGTACTGAAAACCAGCAGCCAGCAACAAACAAAATCCTAATGAAGGCATAAAAAGAAAACGCTCATTCATAATAATTCCCACAGAAAAAAGAATATTAGAAACCACAGAAAATGTAATGAAATAATACAAGATAGAATATGAAACAACAGTTTTGCGTTTAAGTTGATTAAGCGAAATACCAAGTAGCGCAATGGTTACAACGGCTGAAGTGATAAACTTCACATCGCCAAAACCAATAAGTGGAATTTGATTAAAGTAATAATCGTGGCTCAGTGGATGCGGAAAAACTAATTTATAGTAATACAATAAAAAGCTATAAACCGGAGTGGCATATCGCTCTGCAAAAGTAGCGTGCACAAACGGATTATTCAGTATCTCTGAAGATTCTTCTGCTAAGCCCGAAGCCGCATACTGACTACGTAAAATCAGATACAAAACCGTAGGCAAAAGTATGGCTGCAACTGCTATTAAATACTGCTTTGCATTTGCTTTAGTAAAGAAATAAAACGTGAGTGGCACCACTGCTAAAAAGGTAACAGAATTTTCTTTTGCAAGTAGCGAAAGAAACATTGAAACACCAGCAAACACTAACCACTTCGAACCCTTTGAAATATACAGCACTGTACCAATAAGCGATGCAATAGCAAAGAGCATACTCATAATTTCATCGCGCCCTTTTATGTTAGCTACTGCTTCGGTGTGGATAGGATGTGCGGCATAAAAAAGTGTTGCTAAAAACGGAATTGAAAGATAGAATGGAATATCCTTTTTATCAGGAAACAACTGCAACAACAAGAAATAAATTAAAAGACAAGTAGCGCCAAAGAGCAAAACATTTATAGCATGGCTAAGCATAGGATCTAAACCAAATAATCCATACTCTACGGCAAATGTGGCAACACTCAGCGGTCGGTATCTTCCTCCCGCAACCAAACTTTTTTTCTCTTTAAAAAAGCCTTCAAAAACATCGTGTGTAAATATGTCTTTTATACCCGAAAACCCTTCTTTCACATATATGTTTTCTGTAAGCACAATCGCATCGTCTGAGGCGTATTTATTCCATAGAGTATTGCCATAAACCAAGCAGGTAAAAAGAAAAATGAGTAAATAAGGCAAATACTTCTGTTGTGAATTGGCGTTTGTTCCGCTTACTACATTCGCAGTTGTTGGCTTTGTAGCTGCTAATTCTTCCTTTTTCTTTCCCTTCTTCATGCGCTGTTACTTTCAGTTTTTGCACTGCAAAGATTACTGAATTTTGCATTGAAGCAATAGTTCACAATTATCATTACAAAAACTTGTATAATTAGCATGCCGCATTAAACAAGTCTATATCAGCATACGAAACTTTATCGCCAATAATAATTGCAGGTGATGTGTAAGTGTGCTCTTGAGTTTTTCCCACTGCCATTATATGCTGCACATTCCAGCCTTTTGCCTTTAAATAATCTGAAACCATAGAGCGATGGCAGCGCCACCAAACAGCTTCGGCACACATATAAGCTGTAGTTTTCTTCAGTGCAATTTGTTCTAAATTTTCAATGGCTTTTTCAAACTCCGGAGTTTCCATGTAATCGGCATAGCCTTTAAACGAATCGTTGCGCCATCGGTTATTGTGCGAATCTTTCTTCACTCTTCTTCTACCGTCTAAATCAAGCAAATGCAAATACGCTATATTGTTTTCCGGCAATGAAACTTGCAATGCCTCTTTATTAAACTGCGGATATTTATTAGAACCGGGCAAACTTCTAATATCAGCCAACACTTGAATTTTAAACGATTGCAGCATTTCTAAAAACACCTCAAAAGTATGCGTTGAATGACCAATAGTATAAACCGTATGTTGTTCTTCCTTCTTCATAATTCATTGTGAAGCGTGAGAATATATTTATCAATATAATGCTGTTTTTCTTTCGATTTATATTGTTGAATAAAACGCGGATGTTCTAAAACTGAAATTTGCTTAAACAATTTTGCTTCATCATTTAGTTGCCGAATAAAAGCGGCATTTTTTTTGCCTAACACATACACTTCAGAACTGTATAAGCCAACGCTCAAATGCTGCTTCAACGATTCTATCATAAAGTCTTTTACCATTTTAAAAAGCGCTGGCTCGTCATAGTAATTTGCATTCAACCATTTGCCGTCTTTTGTTTCTCTAACTATGGCTAAGGGAAAAGGTGAATTGATATAGAAGTTTCTATAAAATGCTTCTGCTCCGCCATATTCGGCAATCATATCATAAAGAAAAACAGAAGAAACTTCGTGTGTGTAAGCCGATTTCATTTTTATGCCGCATACATTTTCTAATCGCTTTGTATCTGTGAAAGGAACTCCGGTAACTCCCGCACCATGACGGCTTGGGTTAATTCCAATAATAAATTTCCGTTTTGTATTGTCGTTGTAATACTTGTAATAAAACTTGCGCATCACTTCCATCGTTTCAGGGTTATCCATGTAAGGATTCAACACCTGAAAGCCTTTCGGCAACTCACCGAAATAATGAAGAGACTCATTGAACTGAATTACTTTATCTGCAAATGTTTTTGCCATAACCTATATCAATAAAATAGCAAATACTAAGTCAAAAGGCTCTAATTTACTCAAACCTTTTCACTCTATATTTTCAGGCTACATAAAACTTATTAAAATGCTTCGCGCACAATAAATTCATTTGCAACACCTAATGTTGCCAAGTGCTTTTCAACAGCAGTCATCATTGGTGGAGGTCCGCACAAATAGTAGTACTTCAAGTTTGGAGCACTATGCTTTTTAATTACTTCAGCAGAGATAAATCCATGTTCGTAACCTTCCAATTGCTCATCAGAAAGTATATTTACAAAGTTGTTTCCGAGCATCTTTTTAAAGCCTTCTTCTTGAATAATATCTGCCTTTGTTTTGTTTGCAAAAAGCAATTTACTGTGTCCAATAGATTTAGATTTTTCTAAGTTTCTAAGAATTGCAAGAAACGGTGTGATGCCCGCTCCGCCTGCAATAAAAATGCCTTCACCTTTGTAACTAATATCGCCAAACACATCGCCAATAATTAGTTCATCTCCGGTTTTGAGCGTAAGCAATTGGTTGGTAACACCATTGTGCGAAGGATAGGTTTTAATATTAAATTCTATATGGTCATCTTCCGGCAGCGAAGTAAAGGTGAATGCTCTCAATTCTTTTTCCCAGCCCGATTTGTTTATAGAAACATCAACTGCTTGACCCGGGCTGTAACTCAATTCTTTAGGTTTTTCTGCCACTATTTTTAGTACATCGTGTGTGAGATGTTCAATGGTTTTTATTTTAACTATACTGCTCATGATATGTTGTTTTATTATTTTACATAAGACAAAAATTCTTGTTTGATATTTTGATTTTCAAACTTGCCGGAATAGCTTGAAGTAACGGTGTTGCTGTTGGTATCTTTAATGCCGCGCGATGCCACACATAAATGATCAGCTTCAATCAATACCGCCACATCATCGTGTCCAAAAATTGATTTTAGTGCTTCGGCAATTTGAATAGTGAGTCTTTCTTGCACTTGCGGACGCTTTGCATAATACTGTACAATTCGATTTATTTTTGAAAGACCAATTACTTCCTTATCGGGGAAATAAGCCACGTGAACTTTGCCAATAATTGGCACAAAATGATGCTCACAAGTAGAGAATAGCGTGATATTTTTTTCTACCAACATTCTGTTGTAGTCGTACTTGTTTTCAAATAATGTAACCTCCGGTTCATTGATAGGATTTAAGCCGCTAAATGTTTCTTTCACAAACATTTTTGCGACTCGCCTTGGTGTGTTACTTAGGCTATCATCATTTAGGTCTAAGCCAAGTGTTTTCATTATCTGTGCAAAGTGGTGTTCAATTTGGTATATTTTCTGTTCATCATTTAATTCAAAAGCATCTTCTCGAAGCAAAGTACTTGTTATCACTTCATTTGTGTTACTCTTCATTATTTCCTCCATAAAGTTTTTAGTGTTCATTTTGTTTAAAGTTCATTTATCTTTTGCATCACATTACTCACTATTGCATTGCAATAAATTAAGTTGAATTCGTAAAGCTCTTTAGCGGTGTAATTCTTTTCAATTTCGTTTCTAAGCATTGTTTTGGCTCTATTTAAACGAACCTTCACATTTGTTTCTGTAATATTTAAAAGCTCAGCAGTTTCAGCAGTGCTCAACTCGTTTATTTCCCTAAGCGAGAAAACCATTCTGTATTCTTCCGGAATTTTTGATAGGGCTGCCTCTATCACATGTGCTACTTCGCGTTTGTGAACCATAGCATCTGCACTATTTTTTGAGTTTGAAAACATGGGCTTTGAATCTTCTTTTATTTCTTTTGAAAGTTCATTTTTAAAACTTAATTTTTGACTTTTTCGATGGCAGTTATTCAACATAATTCTGAATATCCACGTTTTAAAACTTGCGCGATTTTCAAATTTCGATAAGCTTTTGTAAGCATCAATAAAAGTTTCTTGCATAAGGTCTTGCGTGTCTTCGTGGTCGTAGTTATACGAGCGGCCAATCTTATACAAGAATGGATTGTATCTCCGAACTACTATTTCATATAGTGCCTTATCACCAGAAATTATTCTTTCTAATAGTTCAACTTCAGAATTACTTTCTACTTGAATCATGATTTAAAGTTGGCTTTTGATGTAAAAAAACAAGTTAGTTACTATTATAGAGTAACCATACCTTAAATAGGTTACAAAATAGTGCTAACTAAATTTTAAAAGTATATGCTTTAGCATTGCCAGACACCTAAAAAAGTAAAAAGCAATAGAACTTTGATTGAAAAGATAGGTACAGCTTAGCAAAAAATATCACTAATGCTACATTTTATTTTCCATTACAGAAGCAATAGTTCTAGCATGTTGGCGAATTTTTTCTGTGTTTTCGCCCTTGAAATTTTGATCGAGTGTTTCATCAAAAAGTTGCAACCATTTTTTAAAATGCTCTGGCTCGGTTGCATGTTTAGCATTTATTCTTCTATGTGTTTCTAATGGATTTCCTTCGTAATCACCGGTATAAAAAAGCACATTTTCCCAAAACTTGCTCATCATAGCGATATGCCTATCCCAGTTTACTGGAATAACTTTGGTAAAGAAGAAATATAATTCTTCATCAGCCTTCAATTTTTCATAGAATATCGCAACTACTTTTTTTATATCTGCTTTATTGGTGATGTCAGGCTTCATTATTTCTTAACTAGTTGTTAATTAAATATTGCATTAGATGCACTAATCGCTCTTTAACTTAAAGGCAAATTTATGTGTATTGATTTAACTTTGTAGAATACTTTTAGGTTTTTTATCTCTTAGTACTTTTCCATTCTTAAAATCGAAAACTCTCTACTATCAAAAGCAAAAAAAATCCGAGTAGGTTTATTTACTCGGATTTTTTCTAATGATAATTATTTAAAGTTTAAACTATTTGGCTCCATCGTTTTGGCGCATATATTCCAAAATTTCTCTTGCTTCGGTTGCATTAAGATTTTGGTTTGGCATACGAACCAAACAAGCTTCAAGTTGTGCTTGAACTGCAGGATCTTTTTCAATCATTGGATCTGGATTGGTAATAAAGTTCAATATCCAGTGTGGGGTTCTTCTTTCTGTAACGCCTTTCCAACCCGGCCCAACTAATTGCTCTGAAGTCATTTTGTGGCATGAAGCACATTTGGTATCTGCAATTGCTTTACCTTTTGTGGCAAGAGCAGGATCTAATGCACCTAATACAACATTGGTTGAATCGAATTCTCCCTCTCCGCGCGAAGGATCATAATTTGCATCAGCAGCTTCTTCTTTAGGAGCGTCTGTGGTTGTCGTTTCTTGGGTTGCAGTTTCTCCTCCGCTATTACAAGCAACAAAGAATAATGGCAGTGCTAATAAGCAGGCAATGATGGTTTTTCTATTCATAACTAACAATATTTGTATTTTAAGCAAATGTATAAAAATATCTGTTTGTGAAACACAAAGTTAATTCTATTCCAAAACAAGGTTTACAAAGAGTGATTGAAAGCGGCTTGTTTCATGCTTTTTTTCATTTCGCGCACATGCAAAGCTTTATGATATACTATTGGAAAAACTAACAAGGTAAAAATTGTTGCAGTTACCAAACCGCCAATAATTACGATTGCTAATGGTTTTTGACTTTCGGAGCCAATTCCCGTGCTTACCGCAGCAGGCAATAAGCCAATAGCAGCCATAAGCGCTGTCATCACCACCGGTCGAGTTCTAATTTTTACAGCATTGATAATTGCGTGATTTAAGTCGTTTTCAACTTTTGCTTGTTTATGAAATTCAGAAATTAGAATAACTCCATTTTGCACACAAATTCCAAATAGTGCTATAAACCCAACTCCGGCAGAAATTCCAAAATTCATTCCTGTGATATGCAGCGCAAGAATACCTCCAATGAGTGCAAACGGTACATTGATAAGCACATAAGCGGCATCTTTTGCATTGTTGAACATGATAAACAACAACACAAAAATAAGTAACAAACTAATTGGCACTACTTGTGTTAATCTTTTACTTGCACGCACTTGATTTTCAAACTCACCAGTCCAACCGATGTGGTAACCTTCGCCTAATTTCACATGTGCTTTCACTTTCTTTTGAGCTTCTGCAATGGTGCTTCCCAAGTCGCGTTCGCGTACCGAAAATTTAACACCAATAAAACGCTTTGTGTTATCGCGATAAATAAATGCAGGTCCTGTAATTTGTTTTATGGAGGCAATTTCTTTTAACGGTATTCTATTTCCGGTGATGTTTGGAATCATCAGCATTAAAATATCGTCTTCATTCTTTCTAAACTCTGGGTTGTAGCGAATTCTAATATCAAATTTCTTCTCTCCTTCATACTTTTGTGTGACTGTTTTTCCACCAATTGCCATTTCAATTACCGCCTGAGTTTCGGCTTTGGTAACACCATAAATCGCCATTCTTTCTTCATCTAAAAGAATACTAATTTCCGGCTGACCAATATTTCTTAATATGCCTACATCTTTTATTCCAGGCACGTTTTGTATTTGTGCAATTACCTCATTGGCATATTCATCTAATTTATTCAAATCATCACCGTAAATTTTCACTGCGTTTGAAGCATTTAATCCGGCAACAGCTTCTGCCACATTATCAATTATCGGCTGCGAATAATTGTAATTTATTCCTTGGTAATGTTTCAATTTCTTATCCATTTCTTCAACCAAATTATCCATAGAAATTTTTCGCTTCCACTCTTCTTTTGGCTTCAAATTCACTTGCATTTGTACATAGTAAAATCCACTTGGATCTGTTCCATCATTGCTTCTTCCTGTTTGCGAAAGCACCCCATTTACTTCCGGGAATTTATTTAACTCAGCACGAAGAACACGAGTCATTTCAACCGTTTTGGGAAGCGAATAACTTATTGGCATTTTTGCTTCCACCCACAAAGCACCTTCGTTTAGCTGCGGTAAAAATTCTGTGCCAAGCCAATGTGTTGAAAGCATGGTGAGCACAAAGCAACCTCCTGCAATCATCATTGTAAGTTTCTTATTTGAAAATGTCCAGTAAAAAGCTTTTGCTACTGAACTATTTACAAAACGTGTAAAGAAATTATCTTTTTCTCTTACATCTTTATTCAACAAAATTGAAATTAAAACAGGAACTAAGGTAAGTGTAAATATAAGTGCCCCAAGAAGTGCAAAGCCTAATGTCCAAGCCAAAGGCGAAAACATTTTGCCCTCTACTTTTTCAAATGAAAAGATTGGTAGAAGCGCTGAAATAATAATAAGTTTTGAAAAGAAAATTGCTTTGCCCATTTGTATGCCGGTATTCTTTATCAATCCCATTTTAGCTAATGGGTTAAACCGCTTCATACCAACTTGATGTGCTTTATGGTCAAGTGCCACAAAAACGCCTTCAACCATCACAACTGCGCCATCAATAATTATTCCAAAATCTATGGCACCAAGAGAAAGCAGATTGGCACTCATTCCTTTCAACTTCAACATCAAAAACGAGAAAAGCAAAGACAATGGAATGATGATAGAAACAACAACTGTTGTTCGCCAATCTGCCATAAACACAAATACAATTACAGTAACTAAAATCATACCTTCAAAGAGGTTGTGCATTACTGTTTTTGTGCAGTAAGCCATTAAATTATCTCTATCGTAAAAAGTTACCATTTTCACATCAGAAGGTAGTATTGAAGTGTTTAGTTCTTCAATTTTATCTTTCACGCGTGCTAAAACTTCACTTGGATTTTCGCCTTTGCGCATCACAATTATTCCTTCAACTACATCATCATTTTCATCTAAACCTGCTTGCCCAACTCGCGGCTTACTTGATTCCCGAACATCAGCTACATCTTTTACCAGCAAAGGGTTTCCATTAAAAATATCTACAATCGTGTTTTCAATATCGCGCTTGCTATCCAATAATCCAATACCGCGCACCACATAAGCTTGACTGTTTTTTTCTATTACATCACCTCCCACATTCAAGTTTGATTTACTTACTGCATCAAACAACTCTAATGGTGTTAAATCATATTGCTGTAACTTAAGCGGATTTACCGATATTTCATAAATTTTTTCTTGACCACCAAAAGCCACAATATCCGCAACACCAGGCACGCGCCTTAGTTCACGGTCAATAGTCCAATTTTGTATCGTTAATAAATCTCTTGAATCTCGTTCATCACTCTTTAATGTATATCTAAAAATTTCTCCCGTAGGTCCGTAAGGTGGCTGTACATCAGGCTCTACACCATCAGGCAATGAAACATTGCGCAGTTGATTATTTACCTGCTGGCGAGCAAAAAAATCTTCAACATCATCATCAAAAATTATTTTCACTACCGACAAGCCAAACATGGTAATACTGCGCACATTAGTTTTGCGCTGCACGCTGTTCATCGCTATTTCAATAGGTGTAGTTACAAAGCGCTCAACCTCTTCGGCACTTCTTCCATTCCATTGAGTTACGATTATTATTTGTGTATTGGTTACATCAGGAAATGCTTCAATAGGAATTTTTAAAAAGCTGAAAACTCCTGCAATCACAACTATTCCAACCCAAAAGAATGTAAAGAATTTATTCTTGAGTGAGAATGCTATTATGTTTTTAATAAAATTATTCACAGCTTAAAACTTTAATCGTTAATAGCATCATAAACCAACAAACCATTTTTTGAAATTATGGTTTCACCTTCACTAAGCCCGCTCAGGATATAGCTTGTATTTCCTAACTGGCGATATATTTCAACTTGTCGAGTTTCTATGTTATTTCGGTCTTTAAAAACCATCACCCAATACTTACTCTTATCAAAAATTACAGCAGCAGAAGGCACTGCCAACATATTTTTATTCTCAGTATAGTTTACGCTAACCGTACAATTCATATCTGGTTTTAGTTTAAAATCGCTGTTAGGAATGCGCACTCTAAATTTCATTGATTTCGTATTCGCATCTATTACGTTGTAAATTTTTTCAATCTTTCCTTTGTATGGCGAATCAGGAAAAGCAAGTGTGTTTACATTTACATCGTACCCTTCTTTTATGTATGCAATATTGCTTTCGTTCACATAAGCAACTGCCCACACTTCACTTATATTGGCTATTGAAAAAAGAGGATTCTCTTCATTTAACCGAAGCAGTTCATTTATATTGATTTGCTTAGTAGTAATAAAGCCGCTAATTGGCGCTATTACAGGAAACACAGAGCCTTTTTTGAAGTGATAAATTTTGTAAATTTCATTTAAGCGTGCAAGGTTTGCCTTAGCTTTTGCTAACTCGGATTCCGCCACTTTTAAATCTTTTTCGGAGTTCAATTTTCCGGCTGATAAATCATTCTGTACTTGCAAATTTTTCTCGGCAATAGCTACTTCATTTATTGCATCTAAACGCTCTTGTTCATACCGCGCTACCTCGCTACTTTGTATTGTTGCTAATACTTCACCTTCTTTCACATAATCTCCAAGCCCAATATTTATTGATGTTACCAAGCCATCAACAGCTGAAAACACTTGAGCTGTCTTGTTATTATCGGCTTCAATTTTTCCAAAAAGTCGCACCTCGTTCTTCACATCTTCATAGCCTACTTTGTAAAAATCGCACTTGCGCATCATGGTATCACTCATAGAAAATGCAGTAGCATCTTCTTCCATCGGTTTACTCTTACAACTTTCTATCGCTGCCATAAAAGCTAATAGCATCCACGTAATAATTGATATTCTAATTTTCATTTTTAATAAATGGCTTTACCAGTTAATAGATTTATTTTTTCTGCGGAATTGATGAGCTGAGTTTTAATTCTTGTAAGTTCATTTAATGCTTCATTATACGATTCAAAAAAGTCCATGAACTCAATTACACTAACATTTCGCTTTTGAAAATTATCGGTCATTCCTTTCACGGTTACTTCAAAATCTTCATTGTAAATAGCTGTAGATTTTTGATACTCTACTGCCGATTGTGTATAGAGTTGAAAAGCATTTTGCAGATTACTTGTAATTTCATTCTGCATACTTTGAACATTGTAATCTGCCGCTTTAATCTGGTATTGAGAGGTTTTAATGTTTCCTCTATTTCTATTCCAAAGTGGAAGCGGAATGGCAAAACCCGCATTAAACTGATTTGTGAATGCGCCTCCGCGCTGGTCATAAGAAGTGATGATGTTGATGTCTGGAACTGCCAATCTTTTTTGATACTGTAGATACTGCTCCGCAAGTGTTTTGTTGCTTTGAATAATTTGCAATTCAGGATTGTTACTAAATGCTGTTTCTTTTATTTCTTCAATAGATTTTGCTTGTAAATATTTTTCAATGTCTGATTCTGAAAACTGAAAAACTACAACGGCAGAGGTCCGAAGTAAAGTTTGCAATGAACTTTGCGTTTCAAAATAGTCTTTAAGTAAATCTGCTCTATTATTGTTTAAGTTTAAATAAGCGCCTTTTAATCGCACTACATCTTTTAATGGAATATTTCCTTTCTGAGCTTGCAACTCATAGGCAGAAACTAAATTTTCTAAAAGTTCAAGTTGCTGATTGTAGCGTTCTAAGAGTAGTTTTATCTGCCCCATCGAAAACAAATTGCTATGCAACTTAAACTTTAGTTGAAGCAGCAATTGTTGAAACTCTAACTCAGCAATTTTAGAGTTGGTTTTTGCCATTTCAATTTCAGATTTTCGCTTACCTCCAAGTAAGATAAGTTGCTCTAATTGAAATGCTTTTTGCCCACTTGCACCAACATGAAATGCTTTATTGTTTTGAGGATCATAAACATTCAAATCAACTGTAAATATTGGATTGGGATAAACTTTTGCTTGAATAATTTGAGCTTTTTGTGCTTCAATATTCATGGAAGAAGCCAAGAGTGAAAAGTTGTTTTTCTGAAACAAACTATCAGCAGTTTGTATGGCAACTCTCAAAGTATCTTGAGCATTAACTATTATTGAAAAACACAAAACTATTGCACTATAAAAAGTTCTTAAGCACATTGTACGCTATTGTTTTCGGGTACAAATGTTTTTAGAACAAACTTAAAAACACCTTAATGCAAATAAATTTTAGCTTAATGGAAGCTGAACCGTAAAAATATTTGTTTGCATATTTTCTGAATGGTAAGCGATAGAACCTTTGTGAAGGAAAATAATTTTATGAACCAAAACTAAGCCCAAGCCAAACCCACGTTTCCCTTTACTGTTTTCGCCTCTAAAAAAACGTTGAAAAATATATCCATTTTCTTCCCCCGAAATTGGAGTTCCTCTATTTTCAAATACAAGTTTAATTTCATTGTTTCCTGCTTGTACTTTCACATGCGCCATATTTTCATCGCCATATTGTGCACAATTTTGCATTAAGTTTACCAATGCTAATTTTAAGAGTTGCATATTGGCAGAAATGGTAAGTTGATTTTCATCAATATTTTCAGAATCATATTCAATTAAGAACTTAAAATTTGGATATATATTTTTAAGTTCTGCTGCCACATCAAAAATCAACTCATCAATTCGTAATTTTTCTTGATTTAAAACATTAAGTGATTCTGTTTTTGAGATTTCTAACAGCGCATTTATAATTTCGCTTAAACTCTTCGTATCTTCTTTTTGTGTTGAAATTAACGCCTTAATTTTAGCCGAATCTGTTTCGCGTTCAATCCTTTCAAAGTTAGAAACCAAAATGCTTATAGGTGTTTTCAATTCGTGCGAAATGTGATGCACAGCGTGTTTTTGAAATGCAAAAGCTTCGTTCATTCGCTTCATCAATTTATTAAACTGCATGGCAAGTAAAGCCACTTCATCTTTAGATTTCGATACTGCTAATGGTGAATAATTTTCTTCAAAATTATAGTCGGTTATCTTCTTGGAAACTAAAGCCAATGGCTCTGTAATTTTTTGTGATAAATAAGAAGAAACAAAAATTAGAATGATGGAAATAATGATAAAAGTAATTAGAAGTACATTGCGCAAATAGCTTAATTTTGAATAGCCAAACGTATCATAAGCCTTACTAATTCCATAGTAAATTCTCCCATTCGATTCCACATAAGCACCAACTATATCGTATAAATCTTCTTTGTCGTAAAGCCATTTATTTTCCGGTGTTAATTGCAATAGAATTTTCTCCGGAAAGTGTATTGGAATATCATCTATACTTGAGTAAATCAGTTTCTTATTGCTATTAAAAAGTAATAACTTTTCATCGTACAAATCGTGAATGGTAAGTAAATCTATTTCTTCTAAAAGCTTACCTTCTGTGTCTTTAATTTTGGCAAGCAAATCGAGCGTAGTCGCTATTTTTTCCTTTTGCCTTACTTGAAATTCTTCTTTCCTATTTTGAGAAAACAATAGATAAACAAGAATAAAAGCCACACCTATAATGAGCAAGGTAGTGAACGAAAAGTAAACCGTAATTTTACTTCTAATTTTCATGTGCCTTTATTCAAAGTAGTAACCATATCCTACTTTTGTTTTAATATTTTGTTTTCTAAAAGGTTTATCAATTTTATTGCGAAGAAAATTGATATACACTTCAATAGTATTTGTATTGGCTTCTAAAATGTTTCCCCAAATTTCTTGTATCAATTCTTTCTTAGAAACCAGCTCACCTTTATTCTCAATTAGTCGCAGCAAAATTTGGTATTCTCTTGGTGTGAGCGTAATTGCTTCACCTTGTCGAGTTACACTTTTTGTTTTTGTATCAATCACAATATCATCGGCAGTAATTATTGCATTCTGAACATCTTTTGTGTTTGCTCTTTTCACCAGCGAGTGAATGCGAAGAAGTAATTCTCGCATATAAAACGGTTTTGTGAGATAATCATCTGCACCGCAATTAAATCCTTGAATCTTATCATCTAACTCACCAAAAGCTGTGAGCATTATCACAGGCGTGTTTGTATTGAATTGCCTGAAATCGCTACACAAATCAAATCCATTTTTCCCTGGCAAATTTATGTCCATTACCACACAATCGAATGTGTTTCTTTTGAGTGTTCGCTCGGCTAACAAACCATCGTAAATTGAAGTTACAATTATACCTTCTGCCTGTAATGCTTCACTAATATTTTGATTTAGCGTTGTATCATCTTCAATTATCAAAACATTCATAAAGTTGGAAATAGTTTAATATAAAATTCCGGAAGCAGATTTACTCCACACGTTTCATTTTCACGGTAGCAATATTTGTGTGAAAAATCAATTCTTCGAGTACGCCATTCTTGTAGATATATTCGTTGTCGTTTCCTTCTTTCGTTTTAAAAATATACCAACCTGGCTTTTTCTCTTCAACAGGTGTGGCAAACAACTGCGCTTCAAAATAAATTTTAGAAATATTTTTTGGCTCAGTAAAATATAATGAAAGCAACGAAGGATATTTTTCAGGAACAATATTTCGCGTGCCGTTTTTAGTACTCACAGTATATTGTTTTCCATCATAAACCATATTTGTAAAATACTTTCGTTTGTCATTTTGGTCTTCAAAATAATTTACAGAATGTAACCTATCTTTCACGTACTTAATATTCATAAAAGTATAGTCAATATAACTCATCCAAAGCACTTTTGCCCTTGCATTGCTTTCGAGCAAGTAGTGTGTTGTGTCGCCTTTTATTTGTTTTGTTACCGTAAGTTTTCCAATTTTATTTCCAAAGAGTATAATTTCAAAATTTACTTTATCGCTACTAAAAGTTATGGTTGAAATAAGTAAGAGGAGAAGAATAAAGATTTGTTTCATATATATCACTTGCTAAAATTACCACTTTTATATTTGCAATGTTGAAGAATTTTCTTGTTTCCAACATTTATATTAAGCAAATTTTTCAAATATTTAATAGTGTAGATTGATTAAAGCACAGCAAAGAAGTTTTGCCTTCAGTACAATGCTCAAAAAATATTTTTATGGATTGTGTAAAAATAATCCTTGTAAAAAACATTCTTTAGAAATAACATTGCACAAAATTTATCTATGGCAATAAAACTTGCGGTTTTTGATATTTCGGGTACTACGGTAGAAGATAAAGACTACGTAGCAGAAGCATTGGTGAAAGCGTTTGAAAAACAAGATTTGTTTATATCGCATAAACATGCAAACACCAAAATGGGGATACCAAAGCCATTGGTAATTCGCGAATTATTAAACGATATTTTTGAAGAAACACCTGAAGATTTTGAAGCATTAGTGTCAAATATTCACGCAGATTTTATTCAAACAATGATTGATTTTTATCAAACAGATAAAAACGTAAAGGCAAAAACAAATGCTGTTCGCACCATGTTGGCACTAAAAAATGCAGGCGTGAAAGTGGCGTTAGACACTGGTTTTTCTAAACAAATTGCCGATGCAATTATTGACCGATTAGGTTGGGATATTCAACAAGTAGTAGATTTTTGGGTTGCCAGCGATGAAGTAAAACAAGGTCGTCCACACGCGGATATGGTGCTAAAAGCAATGGAAATTGCGGGTGTTACCGATTCAAAAGAAGTTGCGAAAATAGGCGATACCGAAAGCGATTTAGGAGAAGGAACTGCCGCGGGTTGCAAATATATTATTGGCTTAACCACTGGCGCTCAACCGCGTTCAGTATTAGAGAAAACGAATCACACACACTTGGTTGATGACCTCTACGAAGTAGTGAATATTGTTTTAAACTAAACTCCTACAACAATTTTTCCAACCGATAATTGCAAGAATGTATCGTGCAGTTATCAGTTGAATTTCACACAGAATAACTCAATTCCCATTTCTTTCCCAAATTCAATAACTATTTTCGTGCTTGTATGAAAATTTTAGTTGTTGAAGACGAGAAAGAACTCATGCAAGCCATTTCAGCTTCGCTTGAAAAAGAACATTTTATTATTGAAACTGCCGGAGATTTTGCAACTGCCAGCGATAAGATTGCTATTTACGATTACGATTGCATTTTGCTTGATATAATGCTGCCCGGAGGTAGTGGGCTTCAACTTTTAGAGGAACTTAAAAAGCTTGGAAAGTCTGAAAACGTAATCATTATTTCTGCAAAAAATTCGCTTGATGATAAACTAAAAGGGTTAGAACTTGGTGCCGATGATTACCTTACTAAACCATTTCACATTGCAGAGCTGAATGCAAGAGTAAAAGCTGTTTTACGCAGAAAAGATTTGGGCGGAAAAACAACTATTGAGATTGCAAATGTTGCTTTAGATTTAAAGGAAAGACAACTCACCATTAACAAAGAAAACATTCCGTTAAACAGAAAAGAGTTTGATATTCTAAATTATTTTTTGCTGAATAAAAATCGTTTAGTAACAAAAACTGCTTTGGCAGAACACGTTTGGGGCGATAATATTGACCAAGCCGATAACTTTGATTTTATTTATTACCAAATAAAAAACCTGCGCAAAAAATTGCAAACAGCACAAGCCGATATTGAAATTGAGGCAGTTTATGGTTTTGGATATAAACTAATAGAGAAGTGAAACTACTAAACAAATCTATCATCTACCTTTCGGTTTCACTTTTGCTCATTATTAGCTTGAGTTCAATCTTTTTTTATTTCAATTTATTGAAAGAAATAAAAAGCAGCGTAGATGAAGGTTTAGACAATTTTAAACGTCAAATAATTTACAAAACAGAACGAGACACAACACTTCTCACACACAGCAATTTCAATAATGGCTTTTTTTCCATCAATGAAATTACACACCTACAAGCATTGCAAATACATGATACTTACGCTGACACCGTCATGTTTATGCGCGATAAAGATGACGATGAAGCAGAGTCCGAAACTGTGCGAATGCTTACTTCCGCATTTGAAAAAGATGGAAAATACTACAAGCTGAGTATTATCAATTCGATGGTTGAAGAAGATGATTTGGTTGAACAATTACTGCATGGATCGCTTTGGCTTTACGGCATTTTAATGCTCTTTATTATCTTGATAAACAACTTTGTGTTACAGCGATTATGGAAACCTTTTTACTTATTTCTAAACCAATTAAAACAGTTTAGAATTGAAACCAAAGAAAAACTGCCCGCAGTAAAAACAAACACGAAAGAGTTTATTGATTTACAAAATGCAGTACACATTTTGCTTCAGCGAAGTATAGAAAGTTTTGAGCAGCAAAAACAATTTATCGGTAATGCTTCACACGAATTGCAAACGCCTTTGGCAATTACCATAAACAAGCTAGAATTACTTATTGAAAAAAATTCGTTGAAACCGGAGCAGGCAGAAAGCATTTATGAAATAATGAACACCGTTGAACGACTAATTCGCTTAAATAAATCGCTACTGCTACTTACCAAAATTGAGAACAAACAAATATTTGATAACAAGCAAATTAACTTCAACAAAATCGTGTTGCAAAACATAAATGACTTTGAAGAAATTGCAGATTTTAAAGCAGTAAAAATATCCTATACCGAAGGTGGAAATTTAGCAGCAGAAATGGATTCTTCTTTAGCCAACACCATCATTTCAAACTTGCTTAGAAATGCTTTGTTTCACAATATTCCAAATGGAACTGTAACAGTCTTTGTTTCTGAGAACTCAATAACCATAAGCAATTCAGGAAGTGAGAAAGCTTTAGATGCACAGAAAATTTTCACGCGTTTTTACAAATCAGAACAATCGCAAAATGGTACCGGTTTGGGATTAAGTATTGTAAAAGCAATTTGCGATTTATATGGTTTTTCAATCACGTATTATTTTGAAAATAGTCTTCACCATTTCAAGATAAACTTCAAGTAAAAAATATTTTTCAAAAAAAAATTGCGAGAGGCAAAAGTTCCCAAGTCTTTCCAGATTGTGTAGTTTCCTTTGCATCATAAACTAAATTAAAGAATTATGAAAAAGAGCATTTTAACTACAGCGTTCGCGCTATTTTTGTTGGCAGGTTCAGCATTTTCACAAGATATTTTGCAGAGCCAAGTTCCGTCTTTAACACTAAATAAATTTCAACAAAGTTTCCCGAAAGCATCTAATGTAGAATGGGAACTAAAAGGAGATTTATACAAAGTAGAATTTGAAATTGGCTTGCTTGGTGTGGATCATAGTGTTTGGTACGACAAAGCCGGAACAATGGTAAAACACAAAGAAGAAATTTCAAGTACTGATTTACCTAAAAGTGTTTTAGCAGCCATAAATAAGGACTACAAAGGTTTTCGCATTTCTGATGTAAAAAAGATTTCGGAAGGAAACACAGTTAGCTATACTTTAGATTTAAAATCATTCACACAAGAATGGAAAATGGCTTACGATAGCAACGGGAAACTATTGCAAAAAATAGCAGACTAAATTCTTAAAAAGCTATATAAACTTTAGCCCGAGTTGAAGTACAACTTGGGCTTTTTTGTATCCGTTATCTAAGCACTTCTAAACGTTGTGCATCTAAACGAATAAAAATAAAAAGCAGAACAGTAAACGAAAGAAGCGATGAGCCGCCATAGCTGATAAACGGGAGCGGAATACCAATTACAGGCGCAATACCAATTGCCATTCCAATATTTATAACCAAGTGAAAAAAGAGAATACTCACTACACAATATCCGTAAACCCTACTAAATCTACTTCGCTGTCGCTCGGCTAAAAACACTAACCTAAAAAGTAATGCTACAAATATTCCAATTAGCACTACACTTCCCACAAAACCAAATTCTTCACCAATAGATGAAAAGATAAAATCGGTACTTTGCTCCGGCACAAAATTCAACTTAGTTTGCGTACCTTTTAAATAGCCTTTTCCTAATAAACCACCAGAACCAACTGCAATAATTGATTGCCTCACATTCCAATCTTTAGCGGGATCGTTTTCTTTGCCGAGCAATACATTTATACGGTCTTTTTGGTGTCCTTTCAATTTACTAAATCCATAATCTACAGAAAAAACATAGCCACTTGCCAGAAACCAAAACGCTAACAAATACAAGGTATATTTTCTCATTCGCCAGTTTATCCAAATAAAGAGAATGGTTAAGCCAAGCAAAACTCCAACAAGTAAAAATTTATCTGCCACTAAAGCCAAGAGCGACAAAATAATAATGGTGCCGCCAATGATTAAAAAATACGATTCTAAACCTTCGCGAAACAAGGCAAGAACCAATGCCACAAACACAATCGCAGAACCCGCATCGCCTTGTATAGCAATGGTAAGCATTGGAATTACAATTATCGCCATTGCAATAATTTTATCTTTCCATTTGCGCACATCTATGGTTAAACCCGATAAATATTTTGAAAGTGCTAATGCCGTAGCAAACTTCGCCAATTCCGAAGGCTGCATTTGAAAACCACCAAAGCGAATCCAGTTTTGCTGCCCTTTAACTTCAACTCCAAAAAACATTACGCCAACACAAATGAGCAGTACAAAGCCATAAATTACATAAGCAAAAGTGGAGAAGAATTTTCCATCAATTATGAGCAGCAAAAGCGCCACAATAGAACAAGTAACCATCCATTGAAATTGCTTTCCGCTATTTCGAGTTACATCAAAAATATTACTGTGTTCTTCGCTATAAACAGCGCTATAAATAGTTGCCCAACCGATTAGCACCAGCACTATATACAATAGTACTGTAAGCCAATCAAAATGCCCCGTAAGCGAATCTTCTTTGCGCCCCATAAAATACTGTGCAAATTTATGTGCTTAAAGTTTATCCTAAAACTTATTGGAACAGAATAACCTTTCTATTGTATTACTTTGAGTACGGCAATGCCAAACTCACCTTACTAAAACTGGTAGCCAACTTGGAAAGTATAATTGCGCGGAGCTTCAATTAAACCCGGGCGCAAAGTATATTCTGCATTAGTTACATTTTTGGCAATTACATTAAAGTTCAACTTATCCTTAAATGAATAACCCATTCGCACGTCCATCACAAAATTCCCCTTGTTGTGTTCGTTTCTAAAGTTTGTAACCGAGCGTAATGCACCAACTCCAATCTTATCAACTTCGCGCATAAAACTATTGTAGAAGCAGCGCACACCAATGTTCACACCTTTAATATTGGCAGAAACATCGGCTTTAAAAGAATGCTCTATTCTATACTTCAAAATTTTATAGTCTAAAGCAAAGCTATCTGGATTGTAAGCTAAATTTATTGGATTGATATAAGTGTAACCAACTATAAAGTTCAATGGAACGGAATAAATTTTACCATTTCCAATGGCAGAAATTTCAGCACCAACTATTCTTGCAGAAGGCACATTGGTTGCTTGAAAAGATAAGCCTGCACCAGGAAATTTTGCCGGATTGGCCGATTGAAATTCAATCATATTTTTAAAATAGTTCACAAAAGTGCTTACATCTGCATAAAACACCCAGCGGCTTATTTTCATACCCTGCTTAATACCAAACTCCGCACCCCAACCGGATTCCGGTAATAAATCAGGATTGGGAAACACCTTTATACCACTGCGAATAGTGCGCACATATTTTTCTGCAATGGCAGGGAAACGAAACCCTTGCCCGAAGCTTAAACGCAAAAATGTTCCTTCAGTAGCTTGATAATTTAATCCAACTCTAATTACAGGAATCACTGGAGAGTAAACCGGTTTCACAAGATTATTTTTACCGCTATTTATAGAAGTGGCAAAAATATCTGCCTTCTGAATTTGACTATCTAATTTAGCATGTTCTAATCGCAAGCCTACGTTCAAGGTTATTTTATTCAAAAACTTCTTATCAATATTTACAAACGCCCCAACATTGTATGCAGTTCTATTGTTGAAAGTGATACTCTGCAAGTTTGTATAGTAAAATGAAGCGCCTGTAGAAATGGTAAGCGCTAATGGCTTTATTTCTTTAAAAAATGAATACTCAACGTAAGATTGAGTTGTTTTTGAAGAATCTCCACCGGAAATTGGTTGTCCGTTCACAATCACCGGAGGCGCATCGCTATTGGCATCGTTATATAATTCAGTAAAATAAATGCGCGACTTTAAACTGTGGCGATTTTCTTTTTTATCGTAATAAGTAATGTATGGATCCACATTCACTGTGGTTGTAGTTCTGTTCGCAATTTGCGAAGGAATATAACCAAACGAAGTATCTAATCCGGCTTGTGAGTATGGCGTTTTATTAAAAGATTTATCTGCAAAACCAGGCCAGTAATGGTCAATAGAATCACTGCCATAAGACCACATCACAAAGAAATCTTTAAAATCTTCGCGCAACACACCAAAGTTGGCACCTACAGAAATTCTATCAAACTTCTTTGGAATGTAACGCAACTTACCAAATCCTCTGATAGTGCGCTGTTTGTTAGCGTATCTAAAACCTTCATCTTCTTGGTAAGCACCGGAAAGCACTACATCAAAATCGCCATATTTTTTAGCGTGTGTATATTGAAATCCACCAAACATCGGGCGATCGACAACAGTTTTTGTTTTACCATTCTTTGTTTTTGTTCTTCTCCAAAACCAAGTTTGCGATTTATCTTTAGGCTGTTGATAAAAACCAACATTCACCAAAAGCTTATTGTACATTTCTGTTTTAGGCGCAATGGTTCTAAAGTTCATAATACCATTCAGTGCACTTGAGCCATACGATGCAGACGATGCACCTTTAATAATCTCTACTTGTTCAATAGCTTCCAATGGCATTCCATTCCAGTTTACACCGCCATTTTCCGGGCTGGTAATTGGAATATCGTCTAACATTACCAAAACACGGCTTCCTGCTCCGTCAGAAAAACCGCTACCGCCTCTTATGCTTATGTTTTTTCCAAGCATGTTTACGCCTGGAACATAGTTTAATGCTTCTTCTGCTTTAGCGCTACTTTGGGTAATTTGTTGCCCTTTCAGCACTTCCATCGAAACAGTTTCTTCGCCTAATTTTTTTTCGTATTTACTGCCTGTAACTACTACTATATCTAACTCTTTTTGAGTTTCTGCCATTCGGGTAGAAACTGCTTTTGTTTCTCCTTCTTTTACAAATACTTCTAAGGTTCTTTTATCGTAACCAAGATAACTAAAGTCTAAAATTACTTTGCCGGGCTTTACTTCTAATTCAAAATTGCCGTCCATATCAGTTGAAGCGCCACCAGAAGTGCCTCTAACTGCAACAGCAACACCAATAAGCGGAGAGCTGTCTTTGTCGTCAATTACTGTTCCCTTTACTTTAGTTTGACTTTGTGCGTAAAGTACGAATAATATATTTAAAGCTAATAGAAATCTCTTCATCAATTTTGTTTTGGTTAGTCAAAATTCGGAGTGCTACTTTAATTTCACGCGGTGAAAATAATAGTTTAATGAAAGTTGAAAATTCATGATGTGGAAAAGTATTAGAAAATAATGTTTACATAAAAAAAACCGAAGAAAATACCTTCGGTTTTTTATGCGTAAATTTTCTTACTTATTAAGGTAAGCCGTATAGTTTACAGCTTGTGTAGTTTCTTGTTTTACTGCTTGAATTTCTTGCTTTACCGGCTCAACAGGTTTAGCAGAAGTGGCATCAGATTTCACAGCAATTAGCGGAGCAATAGTTAAGCCCACCAACGATGAAAGTTTAATTAAAATATTCATTGAAGGGCCGGAAGTATCTTTGAAAGGATCGCCAACTGTATCGCCAACTACGGCAGCTTTATGTGGTTCAGATTTTTTGTAGAAAACTTCTTTTTTTCCATTCACTTCAATTTCGATACCTTTTTCAAAAGATTTTTTTGCATTGTCCCAAGCGCCACCGGCATTGTTTTGGAAAATAGCCCACAACACACCGCTCACAGTTACACCAGCCATGTAAGCACCTAAAGCTTCAGCGCCCATGATTAAACCAACTGCAATTGGAGTTACAATTGTGATAATGCCCGGAGCAATCATTTCGCGCAGAGCTGCTTGTGTTGAAATTTCTACACATTTGCTATAATCAGGTTTCCCTGTTCCTTCTAAAATACCTGGAATTTCGCGGAATTGTCTGCGAACTTCATTTACCATATCCATTGCAGCTTTACCTACGCTATTCATGGCAAGTGCAGAAAATACTACTGGAATCATTCCGCCAATAAATAATGCAGCAAGTACTTTTGCATTAAAAATATTGATTCCCGGAATGCCGGTAATATTTACATAAGCTGCAAATAAAGCCAAAGCTGTTAATGCCGCAGAAGCAATGGCAAAGCCTTTACCAACGGCAGCAGTTGTGTTTCCTACAGAATCTAATACATCGGTTGTTTCACGAACTTCTTTTGGCAATTCGCTCATTTCTGCAATTCCGCCTGCGTTGTCAGCAATTGGACCAAAAGCGTCAATAGCTAATTGCATTGCGGTATTTGCCATCATAGCTGCGGCTGCAATACCTACACCATAAAAACCTGCTAAAGCATAAGAACCCCAAATTGCTCCGGCAAAAAGCAATACTGGCATTGCAGTAGAAAGCATTCCTGTGCCTAATCCTGCAATAATATTTGTAGCTGCTCCAGTTGCTGATTTTTGAACGATAGCAACTACCGGTGCTTTGCCTAATCCTGTGTAATATTCAGTAATAACCGAAATAACTGCACCAACTACCATTCCCACGCACACTGCAAAGAACACATTCATTCTTGCAACAGATGTAACAACACCATCCAATGTCATTTGAATGCTTTCCGGCAACATTGCATTGATTAAGAAGTAAGAAGCAACCAATGAAATAACTATTGAACTCCAGTTGCCTAAGTTTAATGCACTTTGTACTTTATCGGTACTTACTTCACTACCTTCTTTTACATTTACTAACCAGCTTCCTATAATTGAAGCCACAATACCAATTCCGGCAATAGCGACAGGGAGCAAAATTGCACCGATGCCTCCGAAATCATCAGTTAATCCCGGGTTTTCTTTAATTAAGTAATTACCCAAAACCATTGAAGCCAAAACGGTAGCAACATAAGAACCAAAAAGGTCGGCACCCATTCCGGCTACGTCACCCACATTATCGCCCACGTTATCGGCAATAGTTGCAGGGTTTCTTGGATCATCTTCAGGAATTCCTGCTTCTACTTTACCTACTAAATCTGCTCCCACATCGGCAGCTTTTGTGTAGATACCTCCACCCACGCGCGCAAATAACGCAATAGATTCAGCACCAACCGAAAATCCGGTTAATACTTCTAATACGCGAGTCATATCATGATAATCGTAAGTGCCGGTGGTGAACATTTTGTAGAAAATGATAAACAACATGCTTAAACCCAAAACTGCTAAACCGGCAACGCCTAAACCCATTACCGTGCCACCGCCAAAAGATACTTTTAATGCTTTTGCTAATGAAGTTTTAGCCGCTTGTGTGGTGCGCACGTTTGCTTTAGTAGCAATACGCATACCAATAAAACCTGCTAATGCAGAAAATACACAGCCTGTAACAAATGCCGCTACAATTAAAAAGTGTGAGTGTACTGCTACTTTTTCAACCTGCGATAAAATGCCTAAACCAGTTCCGGCAATTACTACATAAATTGCCAAAATTTTGTACTCTGCTTTTAGAAATGCCATTGCACCATCTGCAATATTTTTAGCTATTCCATTCATTTTGCTATCACCTGCATCTTGCTTGTTCACCCAGCTTGAAAGAAATACCATGTAGGCAAGTGCTATTACGCCAAACAAAGGAAGAATGTAAATAAACTGCTCCATACTTGTAATTATTGTGTTAAAATTTTCCTGATTTGTTTAAAAAAGGACGGCAAAAATAGAATAATAAGTAACATTTGGTAGTGCTAAAATTAAATCCCGCGCTATGCCTTATTGTAAGCTGCTATATTTCACTATTTTAAATATGGCTAACCGTTTAGAACCAACTGAAAATAGAGGAAATCACAACACAAACTCTAAAATAAAATACCAAAAAGCAATTGTTGCAAACGAAATCGGAATTCCAATACCAACTAAAGTATTAGAAAGCTTGGGATTTAGGTTGTAAGTAATTGCCAAAATACTACCCGAAACCATCGGCCCCATCGCAGCTTGTAGTGAGCTCACTTTCATAATGAGCGAAATATCCTTTTCAAAAAAGCGAAATACACAAAACACAAAAATCGGAGCAATTACAAGTTTGTAAAGCAAACCTGCTGCTATCTCTTTTTTAAGCTCTAAATCAGGCTTAATATTTAGTTGCAACCCAACCGAAAACAACGCCAAAGGCACAAGCAGCATAGCAATGTAAGATAGCAGCACCGAATACGGTGCAGGAATTTGAACTTTAAAATTCCACATTACAACTGCTATAACAAATGCCCAAAGTGGCGGGAATGAAAATATCTTTTTTGCAATCGCAAAAATATCTGCCTTGCCCGAAGAAAAAAAAGCAGCAGCAAATATACCTAAAGTACTTAATACTAAAAACGAGCCTGCTTGGTCTGTAACAATTGCGATACTCAATCCCTCTTCACCATACAACGCTTTCATAACCGGGAAGCCAACAAATGCACTATTAAGCAGACCGCAACAAAGTATTAAACTGCCTAAAGTTGAATTATTAAAACCAAGCAATTTCTTCCCCAAAAGAAAGAAAGGAATTGCCAATAAAAACACCATCCATGCCATAGAAACAGGCATCCACAAATCGCGACTAAACTCTAATTTTGGAAGACTTAGCAAGGTAAGTGCCGGCAAGCAAATATTGATAACAACAAAATTAAGCCGTGCAGAAAAAATTGGCTTCAGCAAGTTGAATTTTACTGCACACCAACCGCTTATCAGGTAAACAAAAATCAATAGGATATTTATCACGTGGCAAAACTAATTGCAATTAGGAATTAGACTGTGATTGTTTCACAATTCCTTGTGTAACTAAATCTTGAATTTCATTTTTTTCAACTCTCAAACTTTGAAGCAATGCAATGCTGTCTTCGCCCAAGTCCGGTGCGTTCCATTTTTTTGAAAAATCAGTTTGCTCAAACACAAGCGGATGGCGCAATATTTTTAGTTTGTTATTGGCAGAAAATTCTGTTTCAATAAACATACTTTGTTCTTTAAAATAAGGTGATTCTAAAGTTTCTTTTGGTGAATTTACAGCCGAAAAACAACAATCTGCTTTAACTAAAATATTCAACCATTCAGCTTTTGTTTTCGATAGGAATAAAAGCTCCAATTCCTTTTTCAATTCATTCATTTTTTCACCCGATGAAAGAATTTTTTCTTTCCATTCCGGTTTGCTGATAGCAATACAAAAATTATTCCAAAACTTTGGTTCTAATGCTGCAAGCGCAACAAAATTTCCATCGCTACACTCGTAAATATTGTAATTAGCAACAGCGCCTGCCAATTCAAAATTTTGGGCTGAAATATTTTCACTCTTAAATTGCTGTAAAGCTAATGGCAAAGCCATCAACGGCAATGCACCATCGCTCATCGAAACATTCACAAAAGTGCCTTTCCCTGTTTTTTCACGTTGAAAAAGTGCTGTTGCAATTGCATTCATTGCCATATACGAACCTCCGGCAACATCAGCCGCTTGAAATCCAAACAGCGTTGGCTTGCTACCGGAAATATATGGCAAGCCACTTTCGGCAATAAAATTCAAATCGTGTCCTGCTGCATTCTGCAAACTTGATTGCGAGCCATAACCTGTAATTGAAACATAAATTAGCTTAGGATTTATTCCTTTTAAAGTTTCAAAATCTAAACCGAATTTCTGCATCACCGAAGGGCGAAATTGTTCTACCAACACATCTGCAGTTTTGATAAGTTCAAGCAAAATTTGCCGCCCTTTTTTATTCAAATAGTTAATTGAAAAACTTTTTTTATTTGCATTAAGCGAAAGATAAAATGCGGAGCTATTCCCAACTTTAGGTTCAAAATCCCGTATATAATCAGGATTTTCCGGATCTTCAATTTTTATGACTTCTGCACCTTGCTGTGCCAAAAACATAGTTGCCAGCGGACCAGGCAAAAGCCTTGTAAAATCTATAATTCTAACTCCTTTTAATGGTCCTTCTAATTCTATTCTTTGCTGAATATTTTCAAATAAATTTTGCTCTAATTTTGGCGTTGTGCTATAACGTTTAAAGCACTTCACAAATTGAATCATCACTGCAATATCACTCACTTGTACTTTTCCTGTGAGCAATGCTTCTTGCGGATTTAACTGCCCTATTTCTAAGGCTTCATAATTTTCGATAGAGGACGTAACAATGCAATTAGCTTTTCCATGCAACCCTTTTTGTAAATTGCATGTTTGGTTTTCAATTGCAACAGTATAGAGCAAAGCAAATTCTCCACTCAAATTTAAGTGAATAATTGCATTAAAATTCACTGCCTTTTCTGTTCTAAATCTCTCAGGAATACTTTCAATAATCGCTATTGCCAATGCCGAATTATGCACTATATTTTTCTTTTAAAAGTTTTTCATAAGCTTCGCGAAGTTGCTGGAGTTTTAACTCTGCTTGTTTGCGTTGTGTTTCGGTATAATTGGGGTTCCTATCGGGGTGAAATTTTAAAACTAACTTTCTATACACGGCAACCAATTCTGTTTTTGTGGCGGTTTCTTCTAATTCAAATAAATCGAAAAGTGATTGTGTTTTCGGTTGCCATTCGGTTAGTAATTTCAAAAAGAGTTCTTTGCTTATATTTAAAGATGCTGCGATGTAATAGAGCAATTTTCTTTCTCCTTCAGAAAGTTCTTTATCGCAAATAGCAATGGCAAAAGCCCATCGCAGCGATTGTATAGCAACAGTTTCACTTTGATAGATACGAATGTAACCACAAGATTTTTCTAATTCATATTCATGCGCCAAGCAGTGATGGAACACGCGCATTTTATCTTCAATATGGTAATCGCCATTAACAGCAATTAGCTGCTGACGCACAAACTCAATTTCTTGTAAAGTAGCTTTTCCATCAGTTTTAATTACATGAGATGCAATTACCAATAAGCAAGCCTCTAACTCGCTCACATGGCTGCTTTCTGTAGTAGCTTCTGCTTCGGGCGAAGCATTTAAAATTTCACCTGCGGCAAAGCCTAATAAGCCACCGATAGGTCCGCCAACCATCCAGCCCAAACCTGCGCCAATCCATTTGCTGTAGCTCATTTTACATTCTTTAATTTACCGCTAAAAGTAAGAGCAAACATAATTAAACCTGCTGCAATTAAAGGCAAGCTAAGCGTTTGCGTATTGCTTAAACCAAATACACCGCTGCTTTCCGGCTGCTTGGTAAATTCTAAAAGCAAGCGTGTTGAAAACACCACCGTTAAAAATACACTTAGATAAATTCCAGGCAGCAAACTTTTAATTTTTCTATACAACAAAAGCTGAAAAATAAAGATGAGCAAATAGGCAATTGCTTCGTACAAAACCGTTGGGTGGCGCGGTAATTCATCTACTCTTTCAAAAATAAACGCCCACGAAACATCAGTTACTTTCCCTACAATTTCACTATTCATTAAATTTCCAAAGCGAATTAAAATTCCTGCAATCATTGCTGTAATAGCAGTTCGCTCCATCAACCACAAATAACCGTAGTCAGGAAATTTTTTACTAAAAATCCACATGCCTACAAACACACCAACTACTCCGCCATGACTTGCTAAACCGCCTTTCCAAACTTTAAAAATTTCAACTGGGTTTTGCAGATACAATTCCGGTTCATAAAAAATTGCTTGAGCTAGTCGCGCGCCAATTAGTGCAGCAGAAAAAACATAAATCATTAAATCTGCCATTTTCTCAGGGTCTTTGCCTTCGCGTTTACAAAACCATTGCGCTAAAAAATAGCACAAAAGAATGGCTGTGCCCCAACACAAGCCGTACCACTGCACCGAAAAAGAGCCAATGGTAATTGCGTTTGGGCTTGGATTCCACAAAATATAATTTAGCATGAAGCAAAAATGAGTAAAAGTTTGCAATACACGTAAACAGAAAAGGCGAAAACAAGTTTCCCTGCTTTCGCCTTTTACTGTTCCGTTTTATACTGTAACATTCTATAGCGTATTCAACACATCGTTCATTTTACGAACAGCATCAGCGCTATTGTTGAACTGTTCTTGCTCCGCTGCATTTAGTTTGTAATCAACTATTTTTTCCCAACCTGTTTTTCCTAATACTACAGGCACGCCTAAGCAAATATCTTTTTGTCCATATTCGCCATCTAAATAAACACAGCAAGGCAATACTTTTTTCTCATCGCACACAATACTTTGAACCAAAAATGCAACTGCTGCACCTGGTGCATACCAAGCAGAAGTACCAATCAATTTGGTTAAAGTAGCACCGCCAACCATTGTATCTGCAGCAACTTTGTTTAATGTAGCTTCATCTAAAACATTGCTTACAGGCAAGCTATTTAAAGTAGCTAAACGAGTTAAAGGAATCATAGTTGTGTCACCATGCCCACCAATTACCACGCCTTGCACATCGTTTGGCGAACTGTTTAATGCTTGGCTCAAATAGAATTTAAAACGTGAGCTATCTAATGCACCACCCATACCGATAATACGGTTTTTCGGCAGTCCTGTAGTTTTTAAAGCCAAGTAAGTCATGGTATCCATTGGGTTACTTACTATCACAAAAATCACATTTGGAGAATATTTCAAAATGTTCTCTGCCACACCTTTCACAATAGAAGCATTGGTACCAATAAGTTCTTCGCGTGTCATTCCCGGTTTGCGTGGAATACCTGAAGTGATTACTACCACATCAGTTCCTGCGGTTGCAGCATAATCGTTTGTTACGCCTTTCACTTTCGTATCGAAGCCGTTTAATGCAGCCGTCTGCATCATGTCCATTGCTTTCCCTTCTGCAAAACCTTCTTTAATGTCTAATAAAATCACTTCTTCTGCAAGACCTCTTCTTGCAATGTTGTCTGCCGCTGTTGCACCTACTGCTCCGGCACCTACTACTGTTATTTTCATTTTTATATAAATTTTTAAAATTCGTGCGAAGCTAAGCGTAAAATTGAATTTGTAAACGTGTTCACCTTGTAACTAACGTTAATACATCTAAAATTTTAAAGGCAAAGTGCATATTTGTATGGAAACTTATAGTGAATGAAAATTAGAGGCGTACTTACTATTGCCATTGCCATTACGCTGGCGCTTGGCGGTTTAATATTTATACAGTTTAATTGGGTGAAGCAAAGCTACGAAGTGCGCGAAGACCGCTTTGACCAAAGTGTAATGATAGCACTAAACGCGACTACACAACAGCTTGAACGCAATGAAGCTGTACTGTATTTTTCGCAAACCGGATTGCCCGATTTAGGCAAAGCAATGACAAAAATTTACGACACTATTCAACTCATAAAATCGTTCAACACAAAGTTTACTCTAATTGACTCTATTGGGCAACATGCTTTAAAATTTGGCTTCACCGATACTTCGGGTGCCTTTATCAGTAAATTTTATGGCAGCATTGAATATTTACAAGACCACGCCAAAAATTTACACACCATTCAGAAAGGCGATGTTGCAACAGCTAAAACACCTGAAGAGCGCGAAAAAGAATTGATTGAATATCAGTTTCGGAAATACAACCACATGTTTCAGGATCTGGCAATGCAGTTTATGTTGGAAGATAAATGTTTAGACGATAAGCTCAATCAATCTTTAGTGGAAATGCTCTTGAAAACAGAATTTGCAAAAGAAAGAGTGGACACTAATTTTCAATATGCTGTGTTCGATAATTTCATGGATAAAAAACTTTTTGGAAGCTTAGAAAAAGTAAACAAAGCACAGTTTTCAAGTTACTATTCTATTCCGCTTTTTCCGAATGATTTTTACGAAAATTCGGGTATTCTAATTGTAAATTTTCCGAATAAGCGCAACTATATTTATAGCAATATGTGGCTAATGTTAAGTGCCTCACTTGCGTTCCTAATGATTATTGTAGCTTCGTTTGGCGGTGCGTTCTATATTATTTTCAGGCAGAAAAAATTAGATGAATTGAAAACCGATTTCATCAACAATATGACACATGAATTTAAAACTCCGGTTTCAACTATTTCACTTGCCAGCCAAATGCTATTGAATGAACGTGTGCAAGAAAACAAAGAAAAAATAAGTAACTACGCACATATAATTGAAGAAGAAAACAAGCGATTAAGTGGGCATATCGAAAACGTGTTGCAAGTAGCTCGATTAGATCGTGGCGATTTTAAACTAAAACACGAAGCAATAAATATTCATACGCTCTTAGAAGATATTGGACATTCGCTCACGCTCAGATTGCAAAATGAAAATGGCAAATTGACTACTAATTTGCAAGCAACAAAAAATGAAATTGAAGGAGATAAATTTCACCTCACTAATGCTTTTTACAACCTGTTTGATAATGCCATAAAATATCGCAGAGATGCCGACCCGGAAATTGAAGTAAGTACGCGCAGCTCAAAACACGGAATTTACATTACCATAAAAGACAATGGAATTGGAATTGCGAAAGAAGATTTGAAAAGGATTTTTGAAAAGTTTTATCGTGTGCCAACCGGAAACCTCCATAATGTAAAAGGCTTTGGATTAGGGCTTAGCTATGTAAAAATTGTGATGGCGGCACATGGTGGCGATGTTTCAGCAGATAGTGAAATAGGAAAAGGAAGTACGTTTGAAATTTACTTGCCTTTTAAAGAAACGCCCAAAAACTAATTTAGTTTTAAGCAATTAGTTCCACTTCATATCCGCTGTGCTTGCGAATGTTTAGCACCTTTCCGCTTTCAAACAAAAGGTATTGTCCACGAATACCGTTTAGTTTTAATTTTATATCATCAATTTTATCCAACGATAAGCTACTTACTTTGGCGGGATAGTTTATTACGGGATATTCTAACCACAAAACTTCATTGCTATCGTTTACAAATATTCGTAAATCTTCGGGTAATAAATTTGTTGCTTTTTGTTTTTCTTCCACCAAATTTCTTTCTGCTGCCGTAATATTTGTAAGCATTTTATTCCACTGAGTTTTGTCGGTCATAAACTGCTTTAAAAAAACTTCAATTTCACCTGCCTTTTGCCTATATGGAGTTTGTGCTAAAATTATTGCTGCTGCTGCACCTTGGTCTATCCAGCGCGTTGGAATTTGCGTATCGCGTGTGATACCAACTTTTACATCGCTGGTGAGCGCCAAATAAACAAAGTGTGGTTGGTTGTGGTGTTTTTCTTCCCATTCCGGGTCGCGGCCTTCGTGTAAATGTGCTTTGCAAAGTTCAGGATGCAAAATACATTCCGCACTTTCGGGAGCATTCATGAAACATGGATAGCACAAGCCTTCGCCAAAACTTTTTTTTGTTTTTCTACCACACAAAATGCAATAAATATTGCCTGTCCATTTAATTTGAATTTCTTTCCCCAGCAATTCGTTTAGTAGTACATTATCATCGCCTAATTTTAATTTATATTGAACAGGATGCACAAAACTTGTGGGCATTTTATTTAATATTCCAAGTGCTCTCATCATAAAAATTGTAAGCTAAAAAAATTGCTTAAATGCTAAAACTGATTTAACTTTCGCTTTACAAAAACATAGTGAATTCCAACATTCAAACCGGTATAAAAGTTATATGATTTTTGATATGTTAAGTCGTTTTTGCTATACCAATCTACTTCGCGCATTTTATTTCCGTTAATATCTAAAATGCTGCAATAACTGTGCAATCCAATATTCAAAAACAAGTTTTTCCCAAACCAGATATCTACGCCTAAATTTAATGCAATACCAAAATCGTACTTCCTAAATTTCTCATCGAAAGTAAAGTTGTTTTTGCTGTCAATGTAATCATATCCGGCAATACTCACCTTCTCTTTCCCACTCACCAAAGCACTAATTGAAGGCCCCAAAGCCGCATAAAATTTAGCTAATTCATCGCCATAAGTAAATTTAGCCAGTATTGGAATTTGGATATAATTAAAATCTATGCTGCGTTTCACCTTCACCCGTCCATTTCCCTTTGTGCCAAAAGTTCCCTGTGGAATAGTTGCCGGTCCAGCCATGTCGTCTTCATAATGCTGCCCTGCTCTAAGATAAAGTGCGTGCATTTCGAGCCCCCATTTATCATCAAAAAAATATCCAAAATTTACACCAGCTGTTCCGCCTCCTGTAAACAAATATGCCAGTTCAGATTGGCGCACTACCTGCTGACCAAATGGTGCAAGTGTGCCAAAATTATTTTGGTTTAAAATAAAAGAAACATTGGCAGCTCCGCTTACGCCTAAATGAAAACTTTTGCGCTGTGCAAAAACTATAGTTGGCAGCAATAATAGAAATATGAAGAATTGTTTCACCTTAGCAAATTTAATGCGAATGAAAGATATTCTACATAGAATAAAATCTTACTGTAAATATTTAGTTACTGCAAAAACAAAATACTACTTACACTCTCCTTTTGTTTTTGAGTTCTACACACATGTTTTAGAAGGGAAAAATGATATTTCTGCAATAGAAAACCTGAGATATTCTCTGCTAAAAAGTAATCACAATATCAGCTTCGTAGATTTAGGCAATGAAGGGAAAAAGTACACACGAAAAATTTCTACCATTACAAAAAAAAGTGCCATAGCATCTAAATATGGTAAAGTGCTTTTGAATGCCGTTGCGCATTTTAAACCTAAAACAATTTTAGAGCTTGGAACCAATATCGGCATAGGAACTTGCTATTTAGCAAATGGGAATAATGGCGCTCAAGTTTTCACAATTGAGGGAAGCAAAGAGTTGAGCCAAATTGCCCAACAAAACGCAAATAAATTAGAAATAAAGAATATCAATTTTGAAGTAGGAAATTTTGATGCAGTACTTCTTTCTATCTTAAAAAAAATAGAGCAAGTTGACTTTGTTTTCATAGATGGCAATCATAAAAAGGAAGCAACACTTCGCTATTTTGAAGAAATATTGAATTTTTGTAACGAATGTTCTATTGTTGTTTTCGATGATATTTATTGGAGTGAAGAAATGACTGAAGCATGGGAAATAATCAAACAACATGAGCAAGTAAAACTCACTATTGATATTTACAGAATGGGGTTTGTTTTCTTTCAAAAAAGTAAACTTAAAAAGGAAAATTTTCAGCTTTTTTTTTAAGAAAAGTTGAAATCAACTCAAAAGTTAGAATTGAAGAGCCTTCCTAATTAAATAGATTTCTTTATTATTAGCCTTTAGAAAACATCAAACTGCGACACAAGCAAACCAATTTTAAAGAATCAACGTCTATTGAGTACAGAAGATGAACATGAGAATATTTAATTTCTACCTCTACTTATTTTTAATTTTTTTCAGTGTTAAGCATATAGTTGCACAACCAATAGCAAGTTTTACTGCTGATAAATACAAAGGATGTGCCGGGCAGTTTCAGGTAAATTTTACCAATACTTCTACCGGAGCCACTTCTTATACTTGGGATTTAGGAGATGGCGATTTTTCCAATGATGTAAATCCTTCAAAAATTTACATGGCTTCAGGAACAAAAACTATAAGACTTATTGCTTCTAATGGTACATTAAGTGATACAGCTACAGTTCTTATTCAGTCTTTCCGCTCTCCTGTTCCTCAGTTCACTTTATCGAGCGATACTATTTGTATAAATTCCAATGTATGTACTTCCTCCAATAATATTTTAGGCGATGCCCCACTCATGAATTGCTTATGGGATTTTGGTATTCCACCAGTTTTAAACAATTGCAGCGATACTTGTTTTTCATACAAAAACCCGGGTACATACAATGTTACTCGCGTATTAGTGGACACCAATGGCTGCCAAGGAATTTTAGCTAATATAAAAGTAACAGTTCGGCAACCTCCGATATCTAATTTTACAGTATCGCAAAATAGTTCTTGTACTGCACCACTTTGTGTTCAGTTCACCAATAACTCTTCTCATCCACAAGGTTTCCCTATCGGTTTTGTTTGGAATTTTGGAGATGGCACAAGTAGTACAGTAACCTCTCCTGCACAAAAGTGTTATCCACCCGGCTCTTACAATATTGTTTTAAGATCAAACGACTCTAAAGGCTGTTTCTCTATAGATTCACATAGAATAAACGTAACAAAAGTGGTTGCTAATTTTACATTAAGTAATAATAATGTGTGCAGAGAAGACTCTTTTTGCTTAACAAACACTTCTACTACACAGGGTATAGGAGGGAATGTTACCTATAGCTGGAATCTTGGAGGAAATGTAGTTTCATCAGATACCAATCCTTGTTATGCTTATAGCACAAATGGTTCAAGAAGAATTTCGCTTCGAGTAAGTATGAATGGCTGTACAGATACCATTTCAAAACCAATAACTATTACCGATCCAATTACAGTAAACTTTACAGGAACTCCTCTGCAAAAATGTGTACCGCCACTTACCGTAAACTTTACAGGTAGTGCTCCCGGAGCAAGCGTTGTACAATACAATTGGGGAGATAACAACAATACTTGTCCAACACTCAATTGTTCTTATACTTACACACGCACAGGCTGCTATGACGTTACGCTATTTGCAACTTCACCATCGGGCTGTGTATCTAAAATTGTAAAAAAGAATTATGTATGTATTCAACCTTTTGATGCAGTCATCAATACAGATTCTACTGCAGGTTGTGCGCCATTAAAAGTTACATTTTCTAATGGCACTCCGGCTGGCGGATCGCCTATTGTAGATTGCAAATGGAGTATGGGAAATGGAATAATTCAATCAACTGACTGTACCAATCCTTTTTCATATACCTTTCAAAATCCCGGCACTTACAATGTTTGGCTAAGAGTTCAAACTGCTGATGGTTGCTATGACACAGCCTATACTACAATAAATGTAACTTCACCACCTACTGCAAATTTTGTTGCTACTCCATTACAGGCTTGTTTAAAAACACCAATTCAGTTTACTTGCCAATGTACAGGCGGCACAAGTTATTTATGGAATTTAGGACCAGGCACAAGCACCCAGCAAAATCCTAATTATACCTATGATCAACCAGGACCTCACACTGTTACTTTAACTGTGAAAAATGGAAGATGCGCTACTACTGTTACCAAAACACAATATATAACTTCTAATGATCCTAAAGCTGACTTTACTTACAAAACATCTTGCGGCAATCCTTTAAGTGTAGATTTTACTTCTACTTCTATTGGAGCAGATTCATTATGGTGGCGCATGGATAACGGAATGCCGACTACACCACGTGATACCGTTACAAAGAAAAATTATGTTTATCCTGTAATGGGAAGCTATAATGTTACCTTGTATGCTTACAATATTGCTACCGGATGTACAGATTCAATTACTAAAAAAATAAATCTTTTAAGCCAAACCAAAACTTTTGGCGCAGATAAGAGAAATGTTTGTGTTGGGGAGGCAATAACTTTTACAGATTCCACAAATTTTGGAAGTAAATGGAAGTGGTATTTTGGTGATGGAGATACCAGCTCTGCGCAAAATCCAATTAAAAAATATAAAGCTGCTGGAAAATATACAGTTAAATTAGTTATCAACAAAGGTTTGCCTTGCAACGATTCCATTATTAAAGTAAACTATATTACTGTAAATAAGCCTCATGCCGATTTTGTGGCAGACAAAACTTCAGGTTGTAGTCCTTTATCCGTCCACTTCACAAGTACTAGTACTGGAAATTATGCCCCTATTGTAGCATGGAATTGGGCATTTTCAGCCTCTGGAAGATATGGCAGTGATGTAAATCCTGTAAACAACGGAGATACCACTTGGATTTTTACTGGAATGAATACCTTTAATAACGTAAGACTAATTGTTACAGATTCTTTGGGCTGTAAAGATACTCTACAGAAAAATAGGTATATTGACGAAACAGTAATAGAAGCTAATTTTACTTTTTCTGGTGCCTTATGTGCCGGCAACCAACTAACTTTTAGAAATACAACCATTAGCCCTGCCCATTATAATTATATTTGGGATTTTGGTGATGGCGATACACTTCACCGACCAACCAACTCAAACGTTTTTCATACCTATGCTCAAACAGATAGCTATTATGTTACCTTAACAGCAATATCAAAAACCAATGGTTGCTCTACAACCATTGCAAAAAAAGTAATAATTCAAAGCATTGGATTAGATTTCTTCAACACAGCAATTACAGTAGCTTGCCCACCTTATGCAACGCAATTTATAAATACTACTACTGATACCGGTATTACCTTCACTTGGTACTTTGGCGACCACACACCAACTTCTAACGAAACAAGTCCATATCACATTTACAAATTTCCAGGAGATTATGATGTTGCTTTAGTTGGGCAGAAAGGTGGATGTAGAGATTCTTTAGTTAAGAAAAAGTTAGTTTCTATTTTAGGACCTCGTTTAGACAATGTACAAATATCTCCTCCTTATGGTTGCAGACCATTAACAGTATTCTTCTCCGGTAAAGTTTATGAAACTCAAAAAGCCGATATCCAATGGCGCGTGGGAGATGTTCAAACCATGCCGATTGTTTATGGCGATACGGTTTACTTTAATCAACCTCATACTTATACCAACCCTCAGTTTGATACTGGCTATGTAACTCCAGTACTTTTACTTGAAGATAATAAAGGCTGCAAAGTTACCTATCCACTTGCTGATTCATTGTATGTTGATGAATACCCTTATCCAAATTTAAGAGACACCTCGGTTTGTATTGGTGCTGTTGTTGAATACCAATTAAAAGATGGTGATTTCTTTAGGTGGGAGCCTTCTGATTTTCTTACTTGCGACACTTGTAGCTTTGTAGTATCAAATGCTCCGGATACCATTTCATACATTGTTACTGCTACCACAAAATGGGGCTGTGAAGCTAAAGATACGGTAACACTAAACGTAGAAGATTTACCTAAGCTAAATATTGCACCAGAATATATTAGATTATGCTATGGTGAAACTACAGTATTATGTGCCGGTGATGTGTATAATGCTCTATGGTCGCCACCAACGAATATTAGTTCTCCAACAGCTATTTGTCCAACACTCACTGCTATGGATACTACAACTTGGATAGTTTACAGTGAAAATAGACTGGGACATCAACCGGGTTGCTACATATATGACACCGTAACTCTTTATCCGATTGATACCGTTAAAGTGGACTTTATACAGGATACTTCAATATGTGCAGGAGAATCTTTAAAAATGGATATTACTGTTCAACAAGCTTCGTATAATGATACTGCTTTCTTTTGGTATCCAACAACATACTTAGATAATCCTAACCAAAAAGATCCAATAGCTACCCCTCCGTTCACAATGGATTTTACAGTAATTATCAAAAGCCCACTTTGTGTACCAGATTCGCACACATTTAACGTGCGCGTAGATCCTTTACCCGATATTGAATTATATAGAGATACTGCTGTGGCTGTTTCATCAGAAGTTGAATTGGCGGCTCTTTCTTTAGATGCTGTGCAATACAGTTGGTCTTCTACCGACCCGCTCAGTTGTACCGATTGTGCATCTCCTATTTTAACTGCAAATTTCACGCAATGGATGTATGTTACGGTTACTAACCAATTCGGATGCCAATCAATGGACTCAGCTTTCATAAAAGTATTGGCTTGTACACCAGACTTCGTTTTTGTACCAACAGTATTCACGCCAAATGGAGATGGGCTAAACGATAAACTCTTCGTGCGAGGTAAAGCATTGAAGAAACTCACTACCTTTATCGTAACCAACAGATGGGGAAATGTAGTGTTCTCTACCAACAACATTAAAGATGGCTGGGACGGAACTTTCAGAGGTCAAATGAGCCCAACTGATGCTTATGTTTGGTATGTGAAAGGAATTTGCACCAACGATCAAGAGGTGGAAAAACGGGGAACGATAACGTTAGTTCGCTAAAAAAAATTTCGTGCCACAATTTTGCTTTTTCAACTAAAAGTTTAACTTCGTGTAACCTTTTTTTTAAAAAGAAAGTAAAAACATTAAACGAATTTAATTCTGCCTATTCAACATCTCTACATTTTAAGAATCGTATTTGGAAAAATATTGGTTTTTGTGTGAATAGATTTTCGTACTTCATTTTAATAAATTAAACAACAAAGAAATTTGCCTATTGCATTGAGTTCTACATTTTGTTCACTTTTAAAACAGAATACGTATGAAGACTCATACTTTAAGCGATCACACTTTGTTGCAGCAATTCCATGCCGGAAATGAAAAAGCCTTAGAAGCGCTTATTCATCGCTACAAAGACAAAGTTTTTACTGCCATATTCGTGATGGTTCGCGACAAATACCTTGCAGAAGATATTTTCCAAGAAGTATTCATAAAAGCGGTTAACAAATTGCGCGCAGGGAAATATAACGAAGAAGGAAAATTGGCTCCTTGGTTACTTAGAATTGCTCATAACCACTGTATTGATTATTTTAGAAAAACTAAGAATGCTCCAGGCATTACCGTAACCACCAGCACTGGTGAAGACATCTTTAAATACATTGGTGTTGATGACAAGCAAGAAAAAGATTTTCAAGAGGTTGAAAATAAAGAAAGCAAACTAAAAATGCTGATTGAACAACTGCCTGCCGACCAAAGAGAAGTGATAATACTAAGGCACTTCTACGATTTTAGTTTTAAAGAAATTGCTGCCTACACTAATGTAAGCATCAATACTTCGTTGGGCAGAATGCGCTATGCGTTAATTAACTTGCGTAGAATTATTGAAAAAGAAAAAGTGGAAGTGATGTGGTAATTTTCAGTGCTCTTACTAAAATAAAAATGCTCAAACTGATTAACTGTTTGGGCGTTTCTATTATATAGAACTTATAGCTTACTTCTCGGCAGCTAACTTCTTTATTTCATCTTCTAAAACCAACTCATCACCCTCCACATATCCGGTATGTGTGTAAACAATTTTTCCCTTTTGATTAAGCAAAACTGTAAAAGGAACACTTTGAATATTTAACTCCCGTTTTAAATCTTGATTCGGGTCTAAAAGCACATCAAACTCCCAACGTTGGCTATCTGTATAGGGCTTTACTTTTGTGCTGCTTCGGGAGTCATCAATAGAAACTGCTACTAATTGCATATTGTATTTTTCTTGCCATTCTTCATATAATTCGCTTATGTTGTTTAGTTCCTTCTTGCATGGCACACACCATGTTGCCCAGAAACTAACTACCGTAATCTTTCCTGACTTTGCATAACTATTTACATCAACGCGCTTTCCTGCAATATCGTTTAGCGTAACCGATGGCAATGTTTTTTCGCCTAAAATTTTTTCTGACAATGTTTTTTTCTCTTGCGCCTGTGTAGCAACTGCTAAAAACAAAGCAATTCCGAATAATATCTTTTTCATATTTTTAATTACACTTTTTAAATCTGGACTATCGATTTACTTTAAACACAAAAGTTTGATGTGCGTCTAAATTTATTGCTTCTCCTGAATTAGAAACAACTTTTCCGCTAACCAAATCCTTTACTGTACCTTTAATTTTCTTTTCAATAAGTTCAGAAACCACAAACGACTTTTGCTTACTATTTGTATTAAAAACTGCATACGCAACACCATCAGAAAGTTCTTTTTTGTAAACCCAAATTCCTTTCTTTTTAGAAACTAAAGTTGCTTGTTTTCCTTCAATATCTTGGTTGAGTGCTATCAGCTCGTTATTTAATAAAATGTTTTTTGTGGCATCATTCATATTGCGCAAATCGCAACTAGAAAGCAGCGGAGAATTGAGCATACACCACAACGCAAAATGACTTTGATATTCAGTATCACTTAATCCTTTAAACTTTCCTCTTGCCGAAGTAGCATTTCCTTTACCGTAATTTCCAACAATAAGCATATCCGGATCGTTCCAAGCGCCCGGTGCTGCATATTTTTCTAACCCTATTTGTTGCTTTAAAATTTGCATCACACTTAACTGAAAAGGGTTATTCCCTTTCCAATGGTCGAAGATGTCAAAAGTTGTTCGCCAGTAACTTCCTCCTGCTGCGGCTCCCCATTTCCAAGGTTTACGAACACCCCATTCGCAAATACTAAACACAATACTTCTACCACTATTTTTTAGTGCCTCACCCATTTTGGTATAGCGCTCAATAGCCGTTTTTCTATTCCACGGAGCAAAACAATAATCGTATTTCAATAAATCTATTCCCCATTCTGCATAAGTTTTAGCATCAATTTCTTCATAACCATAACCTCCAAATCTTCTACCACAAGTAAACTCCGAAGCACAAGAATAAATCCCCAGTTTTAATCCCTTGCTATGTACATAATCTGCAACGTGCTTCATTCCGTTGGGAAATTTTTTTTCATCTACTTTAGGTTTTCCATCAGCTTCGCGCGTGTCTGCATGCCAATAATCATCAATGTTTATATACTCATATCCTGCATCGCGCATTCCTGTATTCACCATAGCATCGGCAATTTCCATAATTATTTTCTCATCAATATCAGAAGTGAAAACATTCCAACTATTCCAACCCATTGGCGGAGTTAGCGCTAATTTTTCACCAATATTTAATTCTAAAGTTTGAGTGCTTGTTCCAGATTTATTCGTAGCAGAAACTTCTACTTTGTAAATTCCAGCCTTGGGCGCTGTGCCGTAAATTATTCCCGTTGAAACATCTAAACTTAAACCCACAGGAAGTTCTTTTGCAGTGAATACAATTGGCTTTTCGCCAGTAGCAGCAATGGTGTGCAAGAAAAAAGTATTCGGATAATTACCTACAATTTTTGCACCACGAAAAACAGGTTGTGCAATTAAAAATATCGGTAAAAAAGTGAGTAGTAATAAAAAATTACGCATCGAAAAAATTATGATTGTAATACGATTTTATGAAATGTAATTATTATTTGTGTGATTGGTTTTGCAATTCCAATCATATCATATTATTATTCCTTTTCTAATGGCACATTTTCAACCTTATTGATTAAGCGTTGATACCAAGCTACACCAAAAATATAGAACCCAACTGTAATAAAAATAATATTTGAATATGAAACTCCAGCTTCACGCAAAATTGAAAATATTTTTGCGCTTGCAAACCAACATCCACTCCAAATTGAAGCATTAATAGCCGAAATCATTTCGCGATTTCTTTCGCCAACATATTTAAGCGTGAGTTCGCCCGTCATCGGAGCAGCCATATTCATAAGTGGTTGGCGCAGCACAAATGTGATTACAGCAACCAGCAAACCAAGCACGGTATGGCTATACCATTCTGTAGTTGCCATCGCAAAAAGCAAAACAATAGCAATTATTTGCACCAAAGTGATAGCGATTTTATAGCCAAATCGTCTTTTAATTTCAGGAACTAACAAACCTGAAATAGCAACCAAAGTGAATGCAAGCGAATTCATCAACGAAAAGTTTTCTGCGTTCATGCCATGTACATCATGAAAAAATAAATTGATAACCGGAATGGTAAAGCCCGCACCAAAAGCTATTAAAAACGTAGGAATCGCAGCTTCAGTAATCAAATTCCAATCGTAATCGTGGTGAATATTTTTGATAGGAATTTTAGTTCCCAAGTTTTCATTCTTAGGAAGCTTTAAAACAAAATATACCCCTGCAAAAGCTATTACTGAATACAAAATCAGCATTTTTTCAGTAGAAAAATATGGCGTAGCCAATGGTAAAAGAAAACTCATTAAACCCGCTAAAATGGTAGTAAAATTCCCCGCTGCAAAAAACAATACAATGCTTTCCGTTTCATGCTCTTTGCTTCCATTCAATAAAATATATGGCAGCACCAAAATTTGCAAAAGCGAAAACGAAATTCCCCAAAGCGACATCAGCAAACGAATTAACTCAGAATTATGCGTATGAATTCCGAAAATAAGCAAGAGCGCAATTAAAGGTGTGAGTACAGAACCTGCAAGCATAAACGGTTTTAATTCTTTTCCTTTCACAAAAAGCGCCAATGGAATAGAGCACAGCAAAACAGTGAGATAGCGATTGGCCACCATACTCGCAATTTCAAAATCTTTAAAGCCGTGGTCGAGCATTAAATAGTTCAAAAGCAGCGTGAAGGCAGCATTTATTAACTGTAAAAAAACATCAGCCACCATAAGGTAAATGATATTCCTTGGTATAGAAAAGTATTTTATAAATATTGTTTTCATACTTTGCTAAAACAAAAAACGGCTCCAAAATGGAACCGTTTCTGTGCTCTCGAAGGGAGTCGAACCCCTAACCTTCTGATCCGTAGTCAGATGCTCTATCCAGTTAAGCTACGAGAGCAAATTTTCTTTATTTTCTTTAAAAGAGGCGCAAATATAATATTCGATTGGTATTTTCACAGCAAATATTTTTATTTCTAAAAAATGGCTTCTACTCCTTCTAATATGATTCCGCTCGGCACAATCGCTCCGGACTTCAATTTGCCTGATGTAATTTCAGAGAAAAACCTTTCTTTTAAAGATGTTAAAGGCACGAATGGCACATTGGTTGTTTTTATCTGTAACCATTGTCCTTATGTGATACATATTCTTAATAAACTTGTTGAAACTATAAACAGCTATACACCAAAAGGCATTAACACCGTAGCAATTAGTTCAAACAACATTGAAAAATATCCCGAAGATTCACCTGAAAAGATGAAAGAACTTGCCTTGCAAAAACAATTTAACTTTCCATATCTCTATGACGAAACTCAAGAGATTGCAAAAGCTTATGATGCTGCTTGCACGCCTGATTTTTACTTGTTTAATGGTGAAAACAAATTGGTTTATCGCGGTCAATTCGATAGTTCAAGACCCAAAAATGAAGAGCCGGTAACTGGTGAAGATTTAAAAAATGCCATAAATGCTTTACTTGAAGGAAAAGAAATTTCATCTTTCCAGCGCCCAAGTATTGGCTGCAACATTAAATGGAAAACTGCATGAAGTATTTATTGATTTTTCTTTTCCCAATTATAGCTTTTGCCGGAAACGACAAGCCGCTCAAAATCGCGCTGCTAAAATATAATGGCGGTGGCGATTGGTATGCAAACCCTACTTCACTTCCTAATTTAATAAGCTTTGCCAATAAAAATTTAAACACAAACATTGATACAGAACCTGAAACAGTTGAGGTTGGAAGCCCCGAAATTTTCAACTATCCTTTTCTACATATGACCGGGCACGGAAACGTAGTTTTTAATACTGTGGAAAGCGAAAACTTAAGAAACTATTTGATGGCAGGAGGCTTTTTACATGCTGATGATAATTATGGCATGGACAAATTTATTCGTCCGCAATTAGACAAACTTATTCCAGGAAGCAAATTGGTAGAATTGCCATTTAATCACCCCATTTTTCATCAAAAATTCAACTTCCCAAATGGCTTACCCAAAATACACGAACACGATGGCAAGCCTGCTCAGGCATTTGGTTTGTTCTATCAAGGAAGGTTAGTTGCGCTCTACACCTACGAGTGCGATTTAGGAGATGGCTGGGAAGATGCCGATGTGCACAAAGACCCCGAAGAAACACGCCAAAAAGCATTGCGAATGGGAGCTAATATTTTAGATTATATTTTTGGAAATTAGTCTTCTGTAAGCCATTTATTTTTTCTAAAATGCAAACATTCTTAAATCAATTCTTAGCTTTTAGTGAAACCCACAAACTTCTTTCAAAAAAGAAGCGCGTATTAGTGGCAGTTAGCGGAGGTTTAGACTCAATGGCACTTTGCCATTTAATGCTGAAAGCTGAATTTCCTTTTGCCATTGCGCACTGCAATTTTAATTTAAGAGGTAAAGAAAGCGATGGAGATGAATATTTTGTGAAAGCATTTGCAAACACACATAATATTGAGTTTTACAGCACTAAATTCGACACAAAATCTTTTGCAGAAACAAATAAATTATCCATACAAGAAGCTGCCAGAAAACTTCGATATAACTGGTTTTCAGAACTTTTGAATAGAAATAAATTGGACTGCGTTGCTACTGCCCATCACTTAAACGACAATATTGAAACTGTACTTTTTAATCTCTCGCGCGGTACAGGAATAAAAGGATTGAGAGGTATTCTACCTAAGCAAGAAAAAATAATTCGTCCTTTGCTTTTTGCCACACGCGAAACATTGGAGAGTTTTGCAAAACAAGAAAATATAAGCTGGCGCGAAGATAGCTCTAACACTTCTGATAAATATTCGCGCAATTTTATCAGGCATAAAATAATGCCACTTTTTAAGGAAATAAACCCTTCTTTTGAACAAACTTTTGCAGAAAACATTGCTGTGTTTTCCGAAGTTGAAAATGTATTTAAAAACCATTTTAATAAGATTTTAAAAGCACTTGTTTTTAAGCGCCACAACGATTTTTATATTTCAATTGAAAAGCTGAAAACCTTACCAGATAAGCGAAGTATATTGTTTACATTTTTAAAAGATTTCGGCTTTAATGCACAGCAAATTGATGACATACTCAAAAATTTGACAGGGCAAGCTGGTGCAATTTATAGTTCAGGAACTGCTCGTATCATTCGCGACAGAAGGTTTCTAATTCTCACTAAAGGAAAAGAAGAAGATGCTTCTGCTCATTTCATAGAAGAAGCCACACAAGAAATAAAAACTTCACAGTTTACCTTAAAAATTGAACTGCCGGACTCACTTCCAAATTCATTAAAAACAACAACAGAAAGTGCTTTTGTAAACAAAGCAGAATTGCAATTTCCTTTGATGCTGCGCAAATGGAAAGCAGGTGATTACTTTTACCCTTTTGGTTTCAATTTAAAAAAGAAAAAGGTGAAGAAATTTCTCACCGATTTAAAACTCCCGCTACACGAAAAAGAAAATGTGTGGGTAATAGAAAGCAATAAAAAAATAGTGTGGGTTGTTGGTTTACGTGCCGATGAAAGATTTAATGTAAATGCTAAGAACCCTACTCTAAAATTCACTATGCTGCCTAATGAGAATACTTTTGGTTGAACCATTTTTTACGGGCTCACATCGGCAATGGACTTTGGGTTGGCAGCAGCACAGCAAACATAAAATTGAATTGCTCACGCTCCCGGGTTATCATTGGAAATGGCGAATGCACGGTGGCGCAGTTACTTTAGCTCAGCAGTTTTTAAAGCTAAAAGACAAAAATTTTGAGGCAATTGTAGTTTCTGACATGCTTGATTTAAGTACTTTTAAATCGCTAATTGCTGCACACACAAACACAACTCCTTTTGTGCTTTATATGCACGAGAATCAACTCACTTATCCGTGGAGCAAAACAGATGCAGATGTTCAGCTAAAGCGCGATAATCATTATGCTTTCATCAATTACACTTCTGCTTTAGTTGCCGATAAAATTTGGTTCAATTCAAAATATCATTTAGAAAGTTTTATTGGTTCGCTCCCTAATTTTTTAAAGCAATTTCCCGATTACACAAACGAAGAAACTATTACTGAAATTTCTAAAAAAAGCAGTGTGCAAAGTTTAGGCTTACAGTTAGAAAAATTCAACTTGCTGAAGCCGGAATACAGTGAAAAACACCAGCGTTGTTTAGTACTCTGGAATCATCGTTGGGAACACGATAAAAATCCCGAATTATTTTTCAATACTTTATTTGAAATTCAAGAACAAGGTGTAGATTTTCGTTTAGCCGTGCTGGGAGAATCTTTCAAAAATTCACCTAAAATTTTTAGTGAAGCGAAAGAGAAACTGAGTGAAAAAATTGTGCACTGGGGTTTTGCACCAAGCGAAAGAGAATATGCCGAATGGTTGTGGAAAGCAGATTTGTTGCCTGTTACATCTTATCAAGATTTTTTTGGAGCGAGTGTGGTTGAAGCCATTTTTTGCAATACTGTTCCGCTTTTACCTAAGCGCTTAGCTTATCCCGAACATTTACCCGAAAAATATCACAGCACATTTTTTTATGATGAAAGCGATTTTAGTGTGAAATTGCGCAAGCGAATTATGGATGTAAACTACCTTCGCGTAATGAATACCCAGCAATGGGTTCGGCACTACGATTGGGCGATTCAAGCAAAAAACTACGATATTGAAATTGAAAGTTTAAAGTAAAAAATGAATAAAAAAACCATCTCTGTTTTTGCACCGGCAACTGTTGCCAATGTAGCTTGCGGCTTCGATGTTTTGGGCTTTGCCATACAGCAACCGGGTGATATTGTTGAACTAACATTAAACACTTCTGAAAAAGTAACAATAAAACAAATTTCAGGCGATGGAGGAAGATTGCCCTTGGTAGCAGAAAAAAACACTGCCGGTGTTGCAGTAATAGAATTTCTAAAATACCTAAACCAAATACAAGGCGTTGAAATTTCAATCCAAAAAAACTTGCCTTTGGGAAGCGGCTTAGGCTCTAGCGCTGCCAGTTCTGCTGCTGCTTTGGTTGGCATAAACGAATTGCTTGGCAATCCGCTTTCAAAAAAAGAACTTATTCCTTTTGCCATGGAAGCAGAAAGAATTGCCTGCGGAGCAGCACATGCCGATAATGTAGCTCCTTCTATTTTAGGCGGTTTAGTTTTAATAAGAAGTTACACACCTTTAGACATTATTGAAATTCCCACACCAAGCAATTTATGCTGCGTAGTTGTAAATCCTCACATCGAATTGCGAACAGAAGATTCACGCAAAGTGCTGCCAAAAGAAATTCCACTTCAAATTGCCATTACGCAATGGGGAAATTTAGCAGCTTTAATTGCCGGATTTATGAAAAATGATTTTGATATTATTTCGCGCTCACTGCAAGATGTAATTGCAGAACCTTATCGAGCGCCACTTATTCCGGGTTTTTCTTCGGTTAAGCAAGCAGCCTTAAATTTAGGCGCTTTAGGATGCAGCATTTCAGGTTCAGGGCCTTCAATTTTTGCACTTTGCAATAGTGAAAATATAGCTAATGAAGTTGCAAAAGCTATGCAGCAGAAGTTTCAAGAAATTGGATTAGAAAGTACTGCTTTTATTTCAAAAATAAACGCTGAAGGCGCAAAAGTTTTGTAGATTAAGTAGTGCAATTTTGCTTTAAAATGGAGTTTTAAGTTTCAGCATAAAAAAACACCGGCACAAAAGAAACCCTCCAAAAACTCTTGCCCGGTGCTGTTGGTGTATCTTTAACTAAGATGTATTGTTTTACTCATTAGCGGCTAAAAAGTTTCACTTTCTACCAAATAAATTTTCATTAGTACAAAAGTGGAAGAATAGCCATTGTAAGCCAACTTGCAAATACCAACACAACTACGAGTTTTAAATAATTTTCGTTAATTGTAGTTCTTGTATTCATACTATTATATACGCAAGTGAAAGCGATAATGTTACCTTAGCGCCATGCGTTACGATGTAATTAACAACGAGCTTTTTACAGCCAACAGAAAAAACCTTAGCAAAGAACTAAAAAAGAATAGTCTGGTATTTGTTTCCAGCAATGCGCCAATGCCCGATAGTGCAGATGCGTTCTACAAATGGCGACAAAATCCCGACCTTTTTTACCTTACGGGAATAGACCAAGAAGAAACTTTTTTATTGCTCTTTCCCGATGCGCCAAAAGAAGAATTGCGCGAAATATTATTTGTGCGCCAAACCAACGAATTACTCGAAACTTGGGAAGGAAGAAAACTCACCAAAGCACAAGCAAGCCAATATTCCGGCATTAAACAAGTGCGCTGGAGTAGCGAAGCATTTTCAACACTTTTTTCGATAATGCACCTTGCAGAACACGTTTATTTAAACAGCAACGAACACGACCGCGCTTCGTGGAAAGTAGAAACTTATGAAGTAAAAGTAGCACAGCGCATTCGCGAAGCATTTCCGCTGCACCGCTACGAAAGATTAGCACCTATAATGGCTTCTTTAAGAACTAAAAAATCGAACTTAGAAATAGCATTACTCAACCGCGCTATTGAAATTACACGCAAAGGATTTTTGCGCACCCTGCACTTTGTGAAACCCGGAGTGTGGGAATACCAAGTTGAAGCAGAACTCACACATGAATATATTAGCAACCGAGCCACCAGGCACGCTTATGAGCCAATCGTGGCTACCGGAGAAAACGCTTGTTTTCTACATTATATTGCCAATAATACACAATGTAAAAGCGGTGAATTATTACTAATGGATTGCGCTGCGGAATATGCAAACTACTGCTCCGATTTAACCAGAACAATTCCTGTAAACGGCAAATTTACCAAACGCCAAAAAGATGTTTACAATGCCGTTTTAAGTATTCATAAACAGGCAGTGCAAATGATGAAACCCGGCATACAATTAGTTGAGTTTAATGCCGCAGTTGGCGATTTAATGGAAGGCGAACTCATTAAACTAAAACTTTTAAAACTTGCTGATGTAAAAAAGCAAGACAAGAAAAATCCATTATACAGAAAATATTTCCCACACGGCACCGCACACTTTTTAGGTTTAAACACCCACGATGTAGGCAACCGATATGGAAAAATCCCTGCCGGAGCAGTGCTTACCTGCGAACCCGGCATTTATATTAGAGAAGAAAAAATAGGCATTCGTTTAGAAAATAATATTCTGGTAACAAAGGAAAAACCGATTGATTTAATGGCAAATATTCCTATTGAAGCAGAAGAAATTGAAACAATTATGAACGAATAGAAAAAAGAACTTTGCTACTTTGAAAAAAAAAATAGTTTTGCAGCCCGTTCTTTAAAAAGCATTGCCCTAATGGCGGAATTGGTAGACGCGCACGACTCAAAATCGTGTTTCGAAAGAAGTGGGGGTTCGATTCCCTCTTAGGGCACGAATTTTTCACTTGAAACTACGAAAGGGAAAATTATATTTGCAACCGATTTTAGAAAATCGTTCTTTTAAATCATGCGGGAGTAGCTCAGTTGGTAGAGCGCAACCTTGCCAAGGTTGAGGTCGCGGGTTCGAGCCTCGTCTCCCGCTCTGTTAAGCTAAAGGCTTGAGAGCACACTCAAGCCTTTTTAATTTTATTCAACAGCAATGTTGAAATGAAGTTTTTAAAACGCTTTGTTTTAGCCGTGGTGGTGGAATCGGTAGACACGCAGGACTTAAAATCCTGTGGCACTTAAAGGCTGTGCGGGTTCAAGTCCCGCCCACGGTACAACTTCATTTTCTCTTGTTTTTTATCAGTAAACTGCTGAGAAAAAAATCTCTCCTCACAAAATTTCAAATTCGCATTAAGTTTTATACTTTCAAACCGTGGATTTTAAAGTAATTCTTTATATCATTTTTGGCATTGGCTATTTTATCTATACTTCTTACACCAAAGCAAAGGAAGAAGAAGCTAAAAAAACGCCTAAAGCACCAAAACAACCAAGCACTTTCGATGAAGTAATGAAACGCATTCAGCAGGAGTTGCAAGAAAAGTCGCAGCCCACCATGCCAAAGCCTGCAATAAACACACCTAAAAAACAAGAATCTTTTTCTTCTAAAAACAAAGGTTTACTACAAGAAAAAGCACCATATAATTACGAAGAAGGTTTTGCAGAAGAGGCAAAATATGAGCGTCCGCTTACATCAGAAGAGATTTTATACAACGAACGAATGAAAGTAATAAATGCAAAGCAGGAGGAAATAATTCAAGAAGAAACTACCGAGCCATATAATTTTAATGCCCGAGAAGCTATGATTGGCTCAATAATTTTTGAGCGAAAATTCTAAATGGAATTTAAACTATTCAATAATATTTTGTTCTTTGCACAAAGCAATTTTATATGAAGAAAATTCTGACACTACTAATAGTTAGCACTATATGTTTAGGCACACAAGCACAAATTTTTTCTTTTCAATGCGATATTGTTGAAACCTATCCTGAATTTCCGGGTGGCGACAAGTCTTTAGTTTATTACCTACGTGATACTTTGCAAAATTCACTTAATAGAAAAGGAATTTCAGCAAGTGGAACTTTGCAGGTTGATGCTGCCATTTCAGCCACAGGTAAAATTGAAAATGCACATACACACGGAAGTATCAATCCACAAGTTGATGCAGAAGCAATTCGTTTAATTGCAAACATGCCACGCTGGGCACCGGCAATTCAAAATGGTAAGCCTACCGCTTGCAATGTTGTTTTTAGAATTGACGTATCGGGCAATGCCACAATGCAAGCTAAAGCCACCAAAGGTATTGAGGTGAAAGTAACGCCTGAAAGTAAAACTGAAGGTTCAGCACAAACGCTTTCGCGCTTAGCAGGTGTGATGCAAGATTATTTGTTGCAACTACTGCCCGAAACTATTACTAACAATTCGTTTAACGGATCGGTTGAAGTACGCTTTGGAATGTACCCTGATGGTTGGGTTGGTAGAATAAAAGTTTTGAAAGGCGGCAACACTAAGTTAGAAGAAGCTGTTTCAGCAGCTATCTATACTTTTAATTCTGAACTAGCAGGTGATAAAGCAAACTTTCAAGATGAACTAATGAAAACCTTTGTAGCAAAGGTTAATAGCACTAAATAATTTTTTCACTAAACTAATATTGCCATGAAAAGTTTAATCTCCAACACTTTAGTGGCTTTATTACTACTACTCGCTACTGGTTGTGAAAAAGAAAAAGTAATAGCTGCACAAGATTTACCGGCAACAGTTCAAACATATATTTCAACACATTTTACCGGCAATTCCATTACCAAAGCAGTAAAACAAAAGGATAAAAACGAACTCTATGAAGTTACCTTATCCGATGGCACAAAACTGGAGTTTAATGCACAAAACGAAGTAATTGATATTGACGGAAAATCAAAATTACCCAATAGTGTAATTCCTAACAAAATATTGGATTATGTTACTGTCAATTACCCTTCAAACTACATTGTAGGTTGGGAATTGCAGAATGGAAACCAAGAAGTGCAACTCAACAACCAAACAGTACTTCTGTTTAATTCTGCCGGAGATTTTTTAAAAATCGAAGAGTAAGTTTTCTTTAAAAAATTGTTCGTTGCTAAAGATGTAACTTCTTTCATCTTTGCAGCATGAATATTTTGCTTTTAGGTTCGGGTGGACGTGAACATGCTTTTGCATGGAAAATTGCTCAAAGCACATTGTGCGAGAAATTATTTATTGCTCCTGGAAATCCAGGCACGGCTGCTTGCGGCACCAACGTAAATATTGGCATCAACGATTTTGAAGCACAAGAAAAATTTTGTTTAGAAAATACAATTTCACTTATTGTGGTTGGGCCCGAAGAACCTTTGGTGAATGGCGTTTATGACTATTTTACGCACAAATATCAAGATGGAAAAATCTCTGTTATAGGCCCATCAAAAGTTGCCGCACAGTTAGAAGGAAGCAAATCTTTCGCAAAAGAATTTATGATGCGCCACCATATTCCAACTGCGGCTTATCGCGAATTTAATGCAAGCAATCTAGAAGAAGGCATACAGTATTTAGCTACACAGCAGCCGCCAATAGTTTTAAAAGCTGATGGCTTGGCAGCAGGGAAAGGTGTGATAATTTCTCAAACGGTAGAAGAAGCACAAGCTGAATTGCGCGATATGATTGCGAATGCGCGGTTTGGTGCGGCAAGTGCAAAAGTGGTAGTAGAACAGTTTTTATCTGGAATTGAATTTTCTGTTTTTGTTCTTACAGATGGCAGCAACTATAAAATTTTACCCGAAGCAAAGGATTACAAGCGCATTGGCGAAGGCGATACAGGGTTAAATACCGGAGGAATGGGAGCTGTTTCTCCCGTGCATTTTGTTGATGAAAATCTTTTACAAAAAGTTGATAAAACCATCATAAAACCAACTATTGAAGGTTTAAAAACCGAAAATATTGTTTACAAAGGTTTTGTGTATTTTGGTTTAATTTTAGTGAACAACGAGCCGTTTGTAATTGAATATAATTGCCGCATGGGCGATCCCGAAACCGAAGTTGTTTTCCCTCGTTTAAAAACAGATTTGGTTTCGTTACTACAAGCAGTTGCTACCAATAATTTACATCAAGAAAATATTGAAATAGACGAGCGTTCTGCTGCAACCGTAATTATGGCTTCCGGTGGTTACCCTGGCGAATATTCCAAAGGTAAAAAAATTGATTTGCCACAAGAGAGCAGCTCAATTATTTTCCATGCAGGAACAAAAGAAAATGCACAAGAATTAGTTACAAATGGCGGAAGGGTTTTAGCCGTAACTTCTTTAGGAAATAATTTAAAAGAGGCTGTCCACACCTCGCTTTCTACCATTCAAAATATAAAATTTGAAGGTATGTATCACAGAAAAGATATTGGTTGGGAGTTTTAAACCAAGCTAAGCATTCAAGCGATTAAAAATGCTTTTCTGTTTATTGTAAATAGTTTTGTAAATCTCAAACCGTTCATCATAGAGTTGGCGATGTTGTGTATTGGGCTTAAATGAATTTCTCACCTTCACATATTTACCCATATCATCAATATCAATTTTGCCAACTGCCGCAAGTGCCAACATTGCAGCACCTCTTGAGTTTGCAGCAATTGGATCTTCAATTTGCAATATTTCGCGGTTCATGGTATCTGCCATAATTTGACACCAAATATTAGAGTTAGCGCCTCCGCCAATAAATCGTAAACCTTCAATTTGCCTGCCCATCAATTTTTCCACATACATCATCAACCAACGGTTGTTGTTGGCTACGCCTTCGTAAACTGCACGAACCATATCGCCACGAGTACTTTTTAAGCCAAGATTTAAAAATGATGCGCGTGTTTTGTGGTCGTCAATTGGGCTGCGCTCACCATTTAGCCAAGGCGTGAACATTACGCCATTGCTGCCTGCCGGCACTTTTTCAACTTCTTTATCTAATAGCTCATAAAAATTTGTAGGTACAGAAGTTTGGCTAATTTCATCTTTCGCATAAAGCAAATTATTCTTTAAAAAGTTCAAGCAATTTCCAGAAGATTCTTGTTCGTTTATCACTAAATATCTTCCCGGAATTGAGCTCGGAATTGTGGTCATGTTGTGCAACAAATCTGTTTTTTTAAAAGGCAAGTGCGTGAGCAACCAGCCCGAAGTGCCAACATACACGTGTGCTTCGTAATCTTTTACCGCACCGGAACCAATGGCAGCAGAGTGTGTATCGGGCGAACCACTTACCACTTTCACATTTGCACCCAAGCCCATTTTATCCGCAATATCGCGCTTCATTTCGCCAAGAATACAGTTTGCAGGAAGCAGCTCAGGAAGTTTAGATTTATCAATTCCCGTTTGCTTAATTAAGCCATCGTGATAGCGAACATTATTGATATCGCGAATATCTGTAATCCAGTGTAATGTAGCGCCATCAACCGATGTAGCCACTCTTCCTGTAAAATAATAATTCAAATAATCTTTTGGTTCAAGAAAATATTTTGCTTTCTCATACACCTCTTGCTTCTTGTTTTTAAGAAACAAAATGTGTGCAATACTGTCTTTCCCCGATTTGGTTGGCGCACCGCCTGTGATGCTAATCCACTTAAAAATTTTAAAAATATCGTAGCCGTCAACTTTTATCAATCCATCGGTTAGCTTTCCTGCATAAGGCGCGCCTCTATCGTCCATCCAAATAATGCAATTCATCAGTGGCATTCCATTTTCGCCCAAAGCAACGGTACCGCTCCATTGTGCTGTAATATTAAATATGTCAATATCTTTCGGGTTAAATTTTCCACGCGCAGCAATGGTTTCGTAAGCGCGAAAAATAGCATTGAGCCAATCAGCCGGATCTTGCTCCACTCCCCCATCGCTTGTATAAACTAATTTCGTAGGCGAAAATTCACTATCAATCAATTCAACCTTTTCATTAAAAACCGAAACCTTAGGACCCGAAGTGCCTAAATCTACCGTAAGAACTAATGAATTTGACATAAAAAATATAAGTTGTGCAGCGAAGAAAATTTTTCTTCTTTATTCTTACAAAAAGAAAACGTGAAGTATTACATAATTGCAGGAGAAGCCTCTGGCGATTTACATGGCAGTAACTTGATGAATGCAATTGCAAAGCAAGATAGAGCGGCACAATTTAGAGTTTGGGGTGGCGATAAAATGCAGGCTTCGGGCGGTGAAATTGTAAAACACATCAAGGAGTTGGCATTTATGGGTTTTTGGGAAGTGTTTAGCAATTTATTCACCATACTAAACAACATTAAATACTGCAAACAAGATATTGCCGAATGGCAGCCTGATGTAGTGGTTTTAATTGATTATCCGGGGTTTAATTTCCGCTTGCTTCCATTCCTAAAATCGAAGAATTTTAAGATAGTGTGGTACATTGCTCCGCAAGTGTGGGCGTGGAAAGAAAACAGAACAGAACTACTAAAAAAATATGTAGATAAACTATTAGTTATTCTTCCGTTTGAAGTAGATTTTTTTAAGAAATGGGAAATGAATGCGCAATTTGTGGGGCATCCTCTTTTAGATGTAATTGAAGAAAAAATTTCACACGCACCGGAAGTGAAAACCATTGCTTTATTACCCGGAAGCCGCAAGCAAGAAATTGAAAAAATGTTGCCTTTATATATAGCCGCAAGCAAGCACTTTCCTAACCATGAATTTATAGTTACCGGCATGAGTATTCACGGCACGGCTTACTACGAAAAATATTTAAGCGGGAGCAACTGTAAACTTTCGATGGACGCTACTTACGAAGTGCTCAAAAAATCAAATGCAGCATTGGTTACTTCGGGCACTGCCACATTAGAAACTGCGTTGCTGCGTGTGCCACAAGTGGTTTGCTACAAAGGAAATTTTATCTCCTACTTTATCGGTAGAATGTTGGTAAAAGTACCTTTTATTTCCATCGTGAATTTAGTTTGCGAAAAGCAAGTGGTAAAAGAACTTATACAGTATGAAGCAAACGAAACACAAATAGTGAGCGAGCTAAATAAAATTTTGCAGCCCGATATTCGTAGTTTAATATTGAAGGAATATGAAATGCTATGGCAGAAACTTGGAGGCACAGGTGCTTCTCACCATGCAGCAATGGCAGTAGTAGAAATGGCGAAAAAATAATGGAAGATTCAAAAGCATTTTGGCGAAGGCTATTGTTTGCATTTGCATTAGTAGCCGTACTTTGGGCAGTAAAACTTTATGAATGGTTTACCCAAATAGATTTAGGAAGTTGGGGCATTTTACCGCAGCATATTTTCGGTTTAAAGGGAATAATTTTTGCGCCTTTTATTCATGGCAGTTTTGAACATCTTTTATCTAACACAGTTGCTATTCTTCCGCTCTTAGTTATTCTGCTAAATGCATATCCCACCATTGCGCTTCGCGTTTTAATATTCATACATTTAGTAAGTGGTTTTTTAGTTTGGGCATTTACATTTCCAAATGGTTTTCACATTGGTATAAGCGGCATTATTTATGGCATTGCAGCTTTTTTATTAGCCTCCGGCATTATGCGCAAAGACAAAACTTCTGCCACCATTTCTATACTTGTGGCGCTGCTTTATGGCAGTATGGCGGCAGGTTTTTTTCCTAAGGCAGGAATAAGCTGGCAAAGCCATGTTTGGGGTGCCGTGAGCGGAATAATTATTGCCTTTATTTTTAGAAAAAAGGATTTGCCAGCTCCAGAAAGTAATGAAGAGCAAGTTGAGGAAAAGGAGCACTTTTTTGAATAATGAAAACTTTCAATTTAAGGTTCAGCTTCAATTACAGACTCTTCTTCATCATTGTAAAGACTTGGATCAATAATAATACCTTCAGGCAGTTGGCTTGCAACAAACAAATCAATAGACTCGCCAATACGAATTTTTTTACCTGCCACTTTCTCCGGCACTTGCTTGTAAACCACTGCAGAAAGGCTATCGGTAGTTCCGGTAGCCAAAATAACAGCGCCCACATTTAATCCTTTTCCTTTTAAGCTAAAAATAGCTTCTTGCAAACTCAAGCCCAACACGTAAGGCACATTAATTGCATCACCACCAATTCCATCGCCTAAAACAATATCTACGGTTGTTCCTTTTGGCACTCTGCTCCCTTTGCCAACAGGTTTGCCATTTACTTCTAAACCAATTACAGCATTTAAGTGTGGGTCAGGTCTGTAAATTGAATTTCCTGCAACCAAGCCAACACTTTGCAACTGCAACTTAGCATACTTCAAAGATGATTTCCCTGCCAAATCTGGCACTTCCACACTTGGCACTTTGCTCGCATTCAACACTAAATAAATTTTCCGGTCTTCTTTCACTTTTGCTCCTGCCTTCGGGTTTTGTTCCAAGATAGAGTTAAGTGGCTTTTCTACATTATATGCAGAATCCATCACCACCAACGAAAGGTTTAGAGCATCTAAGGTTTTTTGTGCCTTATCGAGCGTCATTCCTTTTACATCCGGCACAGATATTTGCTGCCCATGTCTTGTATATGAATTTAAACTCCAAGAAACAATCATTAGTAAAATACCTACAATGCCAATGGCAATAGCAAAATTGATGGCAATAATTTTTGCAAAACTTTTATTCACCCTCCAAACGTGATAAAAAAATATCACTTGCAAAAACCTATAATAAACTTTATGTGAATGAATTGTTTTCAGCACCTGATTTTACTATCAAATTTTGGTTTACAGTAAAGGCTAAAATTGCTGATGCCGCATAATTTTTTACCTTTGCGCTTCACATAAAAAGTTTGCAACATGCAATTGCACAACAAATTCAACAGAAAAGTTCTGAAAGAAAATATACAGAACGACAGTACCGTGCGTACTACTATTTCATTTTACCAATACACTAAAATTACAGATCCTGATTTGTTTAGAAATACAATTTACAAACAGTTAGAAATCTTAGGTGTTTTAGGTAGAATTTATGTAGGTTTTGAAGGCATAAATGCGCAAATTTCAGTACCTACAGAAAATTTTGAAGCACTAAAGAACTACTTGTATAGCATAGAGTTTTTAAATGGCATAAGGCTGAATATTGCTGTTGATGACGATGGCAAATCTTTTTTTGCATTAGACATAAAAGTGCGCAATAAAATTGTAGCCGATGGATTGAACGATGCTACATTTGATGTTACCAATAAAGGAATACACTTGAAAGCCGCAGAGTTTAATGCTTTGGCATCGCAACCCGATACGGTAATTGTGGATATGCGCAACCACTACGAGCACGAAGTTGGGCATTTTGAAAATGCGATTTTGCCCGATGTAGATACTTTTCGTCAGTCGCTGCCGATAGTTGAAGAAATATTAGAACCGAATCGCGACAAGCAAATTCTTTTGTACTGCACCGGTGGTATTCGCTGCGAAAAAGCAAGCGCTTATTTTAAACACAAGGGTTTTAAAAATGTGTATCAGTTAGAAGGTGGTATAATTGAATATGCGCGGCAAGTAAAATCGCAGGGTTTAGAAAATAAATTTAAAGGTAAAAATTTCGTATTCGATGAACGCTTGGGCGAGCGCATAAGCGAAGAAATAGTAGCGCACTGCCACCAATGTGGCGAATTGTGCGACACACACACCAATTGCGCCAACGATGGTTGCCATTTACTATTTATCCAATGCCCAAAATGCAAGGAAAAGTTTGAAGGCTGCTGCTCTACTGAATGTAAAGAAACACTGCATTTGCCAATAGAAAAGCAACGCGAACTACGCAAAGGCGTAAACAAAGGCCGTCAGGTTTTTCGCAAAGGAAGAGTGGAAAATTCTTCGTTGGAAAAGTATTAACTTTTCGTGCTGAACTATTTTACCATAGAAATTTTATCCATCACTACACTTCTTACGTTTCTGCAATGATGTTCGGCTAATGGATATACCATAAACTCAGAGGTTAAATTGTGCAATTCTGCTCTCAATAAATTCTTGGCTCTAAACAATCGCACCTTTACATTGCTTTCTGTAAGCTCTAAACATGCTGCAGTTTCCTCGCTACTTAAACCTTCAATTTCGCGAAGCATAAAAACTGCTCTATATTTTTCAGGTAAATTATTGATTGCATGTTCAATAAAAGCAAATGTTTCATGTTGAATTGTCGTTTTCTCGGGTGTTGTAGTTTCAATTTCAACTTCCGGTAACTTATTTTCAGCCTCATCTGTTTCTACCGAAACGGAGTTAATATTTTTCTTTGAAGATTTTATATAGTGTAATGCTTCGTTTATACCAATACGAATAAGCCAAGTTGTAAAAGAAGCATCTTGGTGAAATTGTGCCAAATGGGTGTATGCTTTAATGTAAGTATTCTGCATTACATCGTGTGCACTTTCTTCCTCTTTTACATAGCTTCTAATTACCCTATAAAGCTGTTGATTGTTACGCTCCATCAACAACTCAAACAGTTCTTTTTCTCCGTTAAGGATACGCTGTAAAAGTTGCTCGTTTGTAATGCTTAAAGTTTGAGATTGCTTGTTGTTTTTTGACTGCATGGCTTCTTGGTAATAGTGCTAATAATAGTAATACTAAAAAAAACACTACCCAACAAGATAAGCAAATCCGCTGTTTACATTTTCACATAAATCACCAATTCGCTTTTCTGCACACATCTTTTTAAACATATCGCGCACAGGTTTAAAATCGTTGTGAAACGGGCATGGATGCGTTTCGCTACACTTGCTTAATCCTAATCCGCATTGCTCAAAAACATCTTTTCCATCTATAACCTCCACTATGCTAATTACAGGCAAACCCAGCTGCTCTTTAGTAACAAAGAAACCGCCATTGGGACCTTTAATACTATTGATAATTTCTTCCTTCACTAATTTCTGTAACAATTTCCCAACTGTGTGTTCATTTTCATTAATATACTCAGCTACTTGTTTAATGCTTGATTTTTCGCTAGAAGCGAATTTCGACCCAATATAAATTACAGCCTTAATAGAGGCTTTACAAGTTAAACTCAGCATAGTTTAATATCCTAAAAATTCGTGGCCCTCTTCCGAAATATTTTCGTAGCCCCAAGGTGGTTGAAAAATCAAATTTATCTCTATTGAGTATTCCGGAAAATCGTTTTGCAATGCGTGCGTTACATCGCTGGTAATAGTTTCGCCCATCGGGCAAAATTCTGAAGTAAGTGTCATAGTGCAAACTATCTTTTTTTCATCTTCTTGAAAATCTAACTCATAAATTAAACCTAAGTCCACTACATTTAAACCCACTTCAGGGTCATCTACAAACTTTAAGCCTGCAAGTGCAGTAGTGCATTTTGCATCGTTGTTGGTTGTTACATTCATAATACAAGTGCTTTGTGATTTATTACTTTAAATACATTAAAAACATATAGAACAGCGGTAAGCAGCATTAGTGCGGCTCCTACTTTTAAAAGCATCGGCAATATCAAAATTATTCCTGCGGTGAAAAGCAAAAGACTAACTAAGTAGGTTAAACTCATAGCATTAAAAACAGTGTGATTAAATAAATCTCTCGGGCTGAGAGTTTTGCCTATTGAAGAGCGATGTCTGTAAACTTTATTCCACGAAATAAATGTGAGTGTTTTAAAAGTCATTCCCAGAATAATTGCAGTGAGCCACCCAAAAAAAATCAAAAATCCATAAGCCAAAATAAGACTTGTATTTTCTCCATATCCCAAAATTAAAGTTGCAGATACAGTAGCTAAAGTTACAATTGGAATCAATAATAATACTATTGATAAAATAGAGATTTTCACTTGTTCATCAACAGCTCTTCGCAACCGCTTTTTGTAAGCATGATAACAGTAATAAAGAAATAAAACTACCGATAATAAAATGCCGGCTATTGGAATAAAAACATAAAAGGTTGCATCAAAAAAGAAAAATGAGGTAAAGTAAAATACTAATGCTGCGTTAATTAAATAACATATAAAATATAGTAGCTTCGGATTGGTATATTTTGAAATTAAAAACATTGGAATTAAGCGCGAGCCAACGCCAAAAACCAACAGCAAAAACCAGCCCACAATTCCTAAATGTGCATGCAACGGCAAGTAGTGCAATGAGTTGTTTGGAAAAACAGATTGAGTGAAATTAAACACTAAAGCAAGCCCAAGCAAAACAGTAAGTAACAACCAAAAAACAGCATAGAAAATAAATGTAGCGTGTGGGTTTTTCTTTTTACTTTCAGTAATACTAAAAAAAATATTAGCCAGATATGTAAGTACAGAAGCAACCACTAAACTACCACCAACTTTTGCCAATATTCCCATATCAAATACATAGAATCCTGCCACTAAAATTGGTATTCCCACCGCAGCCAAATAAAAAGTAGCATAAGCTAATTTTTCACTATGCAGTTTCCCCTCTATTAAAACAGGAACAAGCTGGTGGCTGGCTCCAAAAACTACCATACAACCCCAGCCTAAAGCCATAGTGTGTGTAATTGCCAAAATATGTGGGTGAAAATAATGTCCGGCAAAATTGCCCGAAGACGTAAGTAACAACAGTGTAGCTACAAGAAAAGAAAAGGCAGCATAAACATAAAACGGGATTACAACTTTGTGCGATGTGGTTTTTATTAAAGCTGTATTAAATGGTGAACCAATCATGCTCTATGCTTTAAAAATAAGTAGAAAAACTTCTCCTTCGCTTATTTCTTTAATACGAAAATCTAGCTTGCGTTCTTTAAGTTCCGGCAATAAAAAAACAGGAATACGCTTGTGATGAACATAAAGTGCCATGTCGCTTGGTAAATTATCCACTTCTTCTAAAATGGTGAGCATCGGCAAAGGCATTTCTAAATGGCGTACATCTATCTCTTTTAGTTTTCCTTCAAACCGTTTGTAAATTTCTTCCCAATTTCCATCGGTTTGTACATTTTCCCCATCACTATCATCTGCTCTTTCAGGTTTTAGAAAATATGTATAAACCAATTCTGTTCCCGCAATTTCAGAATAGGTTTTATAGCCGCGCTTTCCAAGCATTTCAATAAGCGGTGTAGGTTCAAAACTATTGATGAGTTTTAGTGTTTGAAGCGGCTGTATTTCTTTTGTTTTTTTCAATATTAAACTTAATGGATCTTTGCCTTCATCTAATACCGAGCGCACGTCTAACTCAATTGTATTTTCAGGCGTAAGTTGCTTCATAAACTCAGGTATTTCTACATTATCTTGTACATCATTTCCGCCCACCGAATTATCAATTTTAAAGCCAAGTGGTTTTAATTTTTTAAAAAAGTCGTTTACAGAACAACCGCCAACTTTACTTGCCATACTTATAGAAGTTCGCGAAGCCATAAGCTTTCGCAGCAGCGGATTGCGCAGTTTAGTAAATCTTGGTGAAATACTTACGATTGCTTCCAAAGCATCGGGATGAGCTTTAAGAATGGCAGCAATTTTTGTATCGGCATTTATGGTAATCATTCAAGTTCATTTTTAATTCCGCCAACTAATAGTAAACATTCACTGTTTGTCTTATTGCTAATGGCGTGATTTACTCGTGTAGGGAAAATATAAAATTCATTTGGCTGTGCATCGTATTCTTCGTTACCGATTAAAAAACTTGGGTTGCCCGAAAGCACATACACAAACTCAGTTTTATCAGGATGTCGGTGTGCCGGATATTCAGCAAGTGGAGCTACTTTTACCACTTTTACTGTTCCGTTTCCTACTTTAAGTAAATCTTTTCCAAAGAAATTTTTTACTTGTCCTTCGTGCCACTCCATTTGGGCAGGAACTACTTTATTGCTCATTGTTGTTATCTCTTTTTTAAGTATTACTTCATGTGAAGTAATTATATTTTATGTAAAAAAACCCGCTCTAACAGTTTTGCTATGGAAGTAACTTTACGCTAAAGCGGGATCATTCACATGAAAAAATTGCGTGTATAAAAATTAAAGTTTTAGTGCTTTAGGGAATAGTATATTGTTTTCTAAATGCAGATGTAGAAATAAATCTTCTTCTAATGCTTTTAAAAGATTGTAGAGCAAAGTATAGCTTGCACAAGCATCTTGCGGCACTGAATACGCTTTTGTTTCTTGATGTAAGTCTTGCAAATAGCGACTCAAAACTTTGTGTTCATTTTCGGTTGCGGTAATTTCTGCTTTTAAACTTTCGCGCAAAGTCTGCGGAGCAGTTTTGTCTTTTACCAATTGCTTAATTTTGGGAAATAATTCTTGCTCTTCATTTGCCATATTTATAGAAAGATTATTGCTTATAAATTCCACTAATTCATGAACCTTTTTCAACTCCGGATGCGATGCTCCGTGTACTTCAAAAACTTTTGCTGCATAAGTTTGTATATCGGGTAAATTCTTTTTCGCAAAACTGTGATGTGTGTTCACAATAAAATCGGCTAAAAAATCTAAACTCCAATCGTTGTACCGCATGGAACTGTGCGATTGCTCTTTATCTACTTGTTGTAACTCTTGCTCCACTTTAGTAACATCTAAGCCTTTTTCGGCACAAAGTTCTTTTACTGTTTTTTTGCCTTTGCAATAAAAATCTAAACCGTATTTTTTAAATACTTGTGCTTTGCGCAAATCTCTTGCAGCAATTTCGCCAAGAGTAGCATCTTCTTCACCGGCTTTGCGTTTTCTAATTTTTACTTTCCACCATTTTGGGCCTTGTTCCAAATATTCCCACGAAAACACATTTCCTCTTTCGCCCAACATTTGGTAGTAAAGCGGCTTTGGATCGTGGTCGTTGTGAATCACAAAATACTCTCCTTCTTTTAAGTTATCAAAGTGTTCAAAAATTGTTGGGTGCTTACGCTTAGGTTCAAGTTTTGTAACATCTAAAATGTGTCCATCGCCTTCTACTTTTTCCGCAGTAGATTCTTCTTTCTTTTTCCGCAAGCTAATTCTTACTTTCCACCATTCAGGACCTTCTTCTAAATATTCCCAATTAAAAATTTCACCGTGCATATTAAGCAAGTGAAAATAAAGTGGACGCGGATTATGGTCATTCAAAATAACCAAACTGTTGCCGGGTTTCAATTTATTAAACTCCCCAAAAATAGTTTCATGTTTTATTCTTGGATCTAAAACAGTTACATCTAATACTTTTTCTTCTGCGTTATTTGATGTATTTTCTACTTTATCGTGATTTGTATCTAATTTGCTAATCTTAATTTTCCACCATTCAGGTCCGGCTTCTAAATATTCCCATGTAAAAGTATCACCACGCAAGTTTTGCAATTGATAATAGAGTGGGCGCGGATCGTGGTCATTATGAATTTCAAAACTCTTTCCCTCTGCTAATTTATCGAACCATTCAAAAATGGTAGCATGTTTTAAACGCGGTTCCAACTTTGTTACATCTAAAATATTTCCGGTTGCTGCATCTGCCTTGTTTAAACTTTGCTTTGTTATTCTTATTTTCCACCATTCCGGGCCGGCTTCCAAATATTCCCATGTAAAAATATTGCCGTGCATATTCATTAGTTGAAAATAAAGTGGCTTAGGATCGTGATCGTTATGAATAATAAAAAACTCTCCATCGCCTAAGCGATTAAAGTGGCCGAAAATGGTTGCGTGTTTCTGCGAAGGTGCTAACTTGGTTACATCAAGTATATTATCTGATAAAGTTTCCATACAGATTTTTTTATGATTAGTAGAATAATTTCGAAGCAAAGAAAACAATTTTTCCAAATAAAAGCATTTGACTACTTTTATTTTTTAGAATTGTTAATATTCTTCCTTAAAACACGCAACTTGGCGATATTATTAAGGTTTATAGAAAATCAGCGACTATTTCTATTTGTTATTTATTCCGCTACTAATATTATATAAGGCTACAAATTATCTAATCTGTATTCAATTTTTATATTTGCGCCTCTTTTTTAAAGAAAATCCACATAACTAAGTTAATTAGAACACAATGCAATTAAAAGGTGTAATTCGTTTTTTCACGATTGTTCTTTCGGTTGTCTGCTTGTACCAGCTATCGTTTACCGTGGCTGCACGTATGGTAGAAAGTAAAGCCGAAAAATTTGCGAAAGCCAAAGTAGGCGTAGTTCCTGCTACCCTTTCGGGCTACGAAAGAGTTGTAGTTGAAGACTCATTAGAAACTGAATTTCGCAAAACGCGCAAAGCTTATTTAGATAGTATTCAAAACGAAACAGTTTTGAATTTAGGTATTGTAAAATATACCTATAAAGATTGTGCCGATAAGCAAATTAACCTTGGTCTCGACTTAAAAGGCGGTATGAATTTGGTATTGGAAATTTCAGAAGACGATGTGTTGAAGAAATTAGCCTTTAACAGCAAAAACCCAACTTTTAATAAGGCAATAGAATTAGCTGTAAAAAAGCAAACTGAAAAAGAAGGCGATTTTATTACCCTTTTTGGTGAAGCTTTTAATGAAATTGACCCAAATGCTAAGCTGGCAGCCATTTTTGCACCGTTAGAAAACTATCACGGAAAAATAAACTTTAATAGTTCTAATGATGATGTATTAAAAGTATTGCGCACCGATATGAAAGCTGCAATCGGCAATACATTTAATGTATTAAAAACCCGTATTGACCAGTTCGGTGTAGCATCTCCAAATATCTCGTTGCAAGAAGGCGCAGGTAGAATTATATTGGAACTTCCGGGAGTGGACGACCCAAGCCGTGTTAGAAATATTCTATCGCAAACTGCACAATTAGAGTTTTGGGATACTTATGAAAATGAAGAAGTAATCAACTACTTAGACCAAGCTAATACTGTATTGCGCACACATTTCGGTGTGAACAAAGAAGCAGCAGCTGCTACCACAGATACCACTGTAGCAGATAGTGCAAAAACTGAAACTGCTAATAATGATGCAGCTTCAATTTTATTAGGCGATTCTGCAACAACAGCAGCCTCAACTCCGGTAGCTGATTCTGCCACAAAAGCACAAGCCGATACTGCAAACAAAAATGTGAACCCACTTTTTGATGTGTTGTATCCATCAGTTTTCCAAGATGGACAAGCCATGCGTACCGCAGAAGGCCCGGTTGTGGGACGTGCAATGGGCAAAGATACAGCTAAAGTAAATCGCTTATTGGCAATGGAAGAAGTACGTGGGCTTTTCCCGCGCGACCTTCGTTTGCTATGGGGCAACAAACCGGTTTCTGCTGATGCAAACGTGTTTGCTCTTTTTGCAATAAAAAGAAATCCTGCCAGCGATGAAGCACCGCTTACCGGTGATGTAATCACTGATGCCATACAATCTTACGACCAATACGGCATTCCTGAAGTTGATATTACCATGAACAGTTTAGGCGCTTCTAAATGGGAAAAAATGACTGAAGCCGCCTACAATGGCGAGGTAAATGGAAAACCAGTAAAAAAATGTATTGCCATTGTATTGGATAACCGCGTGTATAGCGCACCGCGTGTACAAGCTAAAATTAGCGGTGGTCGTTCACAAATTACAGGCATCGATAATTTAGATGAAGCTGTGGACTTAGCAAACGTATTAAAGAGCGGTAAACTCGAAGCCCGTACCAAAGTGGTTGAAGAGCAAGTTATCGGACCTTCACTTGGTAAAGAAGCTATCCAATCGGGCTTATTGAGTTTATTGGCAAGCTTTGTTGTGGTATTCTTATTTATGGTTGCTTACTATAGCAGTTCAGGTATGATTGCCAATATTGCCATGTTCTTGAACCTATTCTTAATTATTGGTATTGTGGCATCAATTCCAGGTTCTACATTCACCTTGCCTGGCATGGCGGGTATAGTACTTACGCTCGGTATGGCGGTAGATGCCAACGTAATTATTAACGAAAGGATACGGGAGGAATTAAATCGAGGAAAAGGAATAAGACTCGCTATTGAAGAAGGTTACAAACATTCCTATGCGGCCATCATAGACGGTAACTTAACCACAATGGTGGTAGGTATAGTTCTCCTAATATTTGGATTAGGTGCCATAAAAGGTTTCGCAGTTATTTTGGTTATTGGCTTGTTTACTTCAATGTTTACTGCGGTATTCTTCTCTCGCTTAGTTTATGAATACATTTTCACCAAAGGCTGGCATGTGAACTTCGGCAATAAAGTTACCATGCACCTTTTCGACCATTTCCATTTCGATTTCATACACAAAAAGAAAATATCTTATGCTATTTCTGTAGTTGTTTTAACTCTTTCGTTAGCATCAATAGTTTTCTACGGATTCGATTTAGGAGTTGATTTTAAAGGAGGAAGAAGCTATGTAGTTCAATTTGACCGCGATGTATCAACCGTAGAAATTACTGATGCAGTAGAAGCAAAAGTTGGCGGAGTGCCACAAGTAAAAACTTATGGCGCTTCTAATACAGTAGATATTACAACTGCTTATTTAATTGACTCTAAAGAAGATAATGCAGACAGCCTTGTTTTAGCAGCTATTTACGAAGGCGTAAAAGGAATTTACAAAACTCCGGTTGATAAAGCCAATTTTGAAAAGACCTTTGTGAAAAGCTCTGTAAAAATTGGGCCAACTATTGCCGATGATATACGCAGAGGTGCATTTTGGGCAGGTTTATTCGGAATTTTAGGTGTGTTTGCCTATATCTTTATACGTTTCTCAAAACTAGAATTTGCATTAGGCGCTACCATTGCATTGATGCACGATCCAATCGTAGTATTAGGTATCTTCTCCGCTTGCAGAGAGTTTATGCCTTTCAGTTTAGAAATTAACCAACACATAGTAGCTGCTGTGCTTACTTTAATTGGTTATTCCGTAAACGATACGGTAATTGTATTCGACCGTATTAGAGAAAACATTGGTTTGCACCCAACACGCCCATTATTAGAAAACTCAAATATTTCTATTAACCAAACACTAAGCAGATCAATTATGACCTCTGTAACAGTTTTATTAGTGGCAATTATTCTCTTTATTTTTGGTGGTGAAGCCATAAGAGGTTTCTCTTTTGCCTTAGTAATTGGTGTATTTATGGGAACATACTCTTCTATTTTTATTGCAACACCACTAATGGTTGATATTGCAGCATGGAAGAACAAGAAGAAGTAATAATAAATTCAACTACTTTTATCAAAGCTTCGGCAAATTGCCGGAGCTTTTTTTGTTTCTGAAGAATTATATTCAAACTTGTAATAAAGAATACTATTCTGTTTTAAAATTTTCACTTCGCTTTATGAATAAATTTGCCGCTATATTTTCAGCCGTTGCCACATTGTCAATTACCGTTGCCCTTAACAATAAACTTGGTCCACTGCCGGCAATGGGTAAACTACTCAACCCTTTTTGCGGAGTTTGGCAAAACACCGAAACCCAAAATAATTTTAAGGATAACGATATTCAGCTAAAAGGTTTAAGCGGAAAAGTAAATGTGCTGTACGATGAAAGATTAGTGCCACATATACAAGCAGAAAACGAAAATGATTTATACTTTATGCAGGGCTTTATTACTGCCAAAAACCGCTTGTGGCAAATGGAAATTTCTACACATGCAGCAGCAGGCAGAGTAAGTGAAATTGTAGGCGAAAAAGGATTAGAAAACGACCGTATTATGCGCAGAATCGGTATGAGTTTTGGTGCCGAAAACGCCCAAAATTTTATTTTAAAAGATGAGAAAAGTAAACAACTAATTACTGCCTATTGCAATGGAGTGAATGCCTATATACAATCGCTAAAAAAATCTCAACTTCCGATAGAGTATAAACTACTCGATTACAAACCGGAGGCATGGACACCAATTAAAGTTGCGCTGCTTCTAAAAAACATGGCAAACATGCTTAGCGTGTATGAATACGATGTTCAAAATACTGCTTTTATAGAGCAATTTGGGAAAGAAGAATACAGCAAACTTTATCCCGATTTTATTCAAGATGAAGACCCAATAATTTCTAACGAAACCACTGAAAAAAAATATCAAAACCAAGGATTATTTTCTTCTGAAAACAATACACAGCAAGCACAAAAAGTTCAAGCATTTTCAACAGAAAAAACAATTCAAAAAAATATACAACAAGCGCAATTCAACAAGCAAAATACAGAAACTGAATACGAAAGCGCTATGGCTTCAAACAACTGGGCAGTTGGCGGTAGCAAAACAGCAAGTGGAAAACCAATTTTATGCAACGACCCACACCTGAAATTATCACTTCCCTCAATATGGTACGAAATGCACCTTTCGGCTCCCGGCATAAATGTGTATGGCGCAACTATTCCCGGTGCTCCGGCTGTAATTATTGGTTTTAACGATAGTATTGCGTGGGGCGTAACCAATGGCGGGCGCGATGTGCGCGATTGGTACAAAACAGAATTTAAAGATGCTTCACGAAAGGAATATAAACTAGACAACGAGTGGAAACCAACTACTTTTAAAATTGAAAAATTTAAAATACACGGCAAGCCCGATTTCACAGATACTATTGTTTTTACACACTTTGGTCCTATAGTTTATGATAGAAATTTTAAAGATGCACCCATTCGCGAAAACTTAGCCATGAAATGGACTGCACATCTACCATCAAACGAATTCAAAACATTTTATTTAATGAACCAAGGCAAGAATTACGATGATTATCGCGCAGCTTTGCAATTCTATACTTGCCCTTCGCAAAACTTTGTTTTTGCATCAGCTGCCGGAGATATTGCCATTACGCAACAAGGGAAATTTCCCATACGCGAACGCGCCACCGAGCAAGGAAAATTCATTCTTTCATCAGAAACAAAAAACGATTGGGTAGAATATATTCCGAACGAAAAAAATCCTACGGAAAAAAATCCGCAAAGAGGTTTTGTGAGCAGCGCCAACCAGCATCCTACACTTGCTGATTATGAATATTACTATCCCGGAGTTGGCGTTTATGAAAATTATAGAAATCGCGTAATCAATAATCTATTGCGAAATATGCAAAACATCTCTGCCGAAGACATGATGAAGATGCAAGACAACAACTACTTTTTGTTGGCACAAGAAGCGCTTCCAGTATTGGTAAATTTATTAGACGAAACACAACTTTCAACCGAAGAAAAAGAAGTTTTAAGCACACTAAAAAAATGGAATTTTTACGTCAATCCACAAGAACTTGCTCCCGTTTATTTTGAAATTTGGTGGAATGAGCTGCGCATACTTTTATTCGATGAAATGCGCGATCCAAAAACAGCTTTAAAGCAGCCTACTTTCTACACTGTAGTTCAAATGCTAAAGCACGACAGCACTTCTGTGTTTTACGATATAGTCGCTACTCCGCAAAAAGAAACTCGCGCAGACATTGTAATGAAATCATTTAAAGTAATTGCCGAAAGCTTGCGCAAAAAAGAATTTGTAGAAGTACACGAACCTTATGGCAGAGATGAAATCCACAAAATTGAATCAACTGAAAATTTAGACTGGGGAAAATACAAAGCAACCAAAGTAGCGCACTTGGCAAACTTAGATGCATTTAGCCGTTTGAATGTTTACAACGGAGGCAACTTAGGCGTTATAAATGCCACCAATTCTTCGCACGGACCAAGCTGGCGTATGGTAGTAGATTTTGGAGAGCGCAAAGCACACGTAGTTTATCCGGGTGGCGAAAGCGGCAATCCTGCAAGTAAATTTTACGACAACATGGTTGATACTTGGGCAAAAGGAGAATACTACACAGCAGCTTTTTTTAATGAAAAGCCTAAGAAATTATTCGAAGAAAATTACCATCCGTAAGCTTTGAACCCAATTAAAAAAATTGCAATTGTAGGCACTGAAAGCACAGGAAAATCAACGCTTGCAGAAATGCTTGCGCGGCAATTCAATACTATATTTGTGCCTGAAATTTCTCGCAGCTATTTGGAAACTATTTCTCGAAAGTGGAACTATGAAGATGTGCTTAAAATAGCTGAATTACAACTTAAAAAAGAAGATGAATTATGCAGCAATACAAACAAATTTTTATTCTGCGACACAGAAATGATTTGCATCAAAGTGTGGCTCGAATTTTATGGTTTAGAAGTTCCTAAATGGATAATTCAGGAAATTGAAAATCGCACCTATTCGCATTTCTTCTTAATGGATATTGATTTGCCGTGGATAGCTGATAATTTGAGAGAAAATCCACACAATAGGCTTCAACTTTTTGATGCTTTTAAATACGAGCTAAACTTTTTCAAAAAGCCTTTCACCATTATTAGCGGAACAAACGAAGAGCGTACCAAACACGCATCAGATATAGTACTTTCGCTATAATTCAATCGCTACTTTCCGCTTATATTCTGTAAAAAAATCAGAACTACAGCTTTAGCAAAATTTCATTGCTTACATTTGCAGCATGAGCAAAATGGGAAAAGTATTAGTTGCCATGAGCGGTGGAATTGATTCTACCGTGAGTGCGGTAATGCTGCACGAGCAAGGCTATGAGGTTGTAGGCATTACAATGAAAACGTGGGATTACGCAAGCAGTGGCGGCAAACGAAAGGAAACCGGCTGCTGTAGTTTAGATTCTATTAACGATGCTCGACAGGTTGCTGTAGAACTCGGTTTCAACCATTATATTATTGATATTAGAGGTGAGTTTGGTAACCACGTAATTGATAATTTTGTTGATGAATATTTAGCAGGACGCACACCAAACCCATGTGTTTTATGTAATACGCACATTAAGTGGGAATCGCTGCTAAAGCGCGCAGATGCTATGGATTGTGAGTTTATTGCAACCGGGCATTATGCTCAAGTGCGCGAAGAAAATAACCGCTTTGTGGTATCAAAAGGTTTAGATGCCAACAAAGACCAAAGCTATGTTTTATGGGGCGTGAGCCAAGATTGCTTGAGCAGAACTATGTTTCCTATCGGGAAGTACAACAAGCCATACATTCGCCAAATGGCACTGGATATGGGCTACAAAGAATTAGCAAACAAGAGCGAGAGCTACGAAATTTGTTTTGTGCCCGACAATGATTACAGAGGTTTTTTAAAACGCAAAGACCCAACTTTGGAACAACGCGTGCATGGTGGAAATTTTGTAGATAAACAAGGCAATGTAATTGGTGTTCACGAAGGCTATCCGTTTTATACCATTGGGCAACGAAAAGGTTTGGGCGTAGCATTTGGCAAACCAATGTTTGTTACCGAAATAATACCTGAAACCAATACTGTTGTTTTAGGAGAAGAAGAAGATTTGGAAAAATCTTTTATGACGGTAAGCAAACTAAATATGCAGAAGTATGAACAGCTATCCAACAAAATGCCTGCCATCACAAAAATACGCTATAAGCACAATGGCGAAAGCAGTATTATAGAGCAGGTTGGCGATAAAATTGAAGTGGAATTTATGACAAAAGTTAGCGCTATTGCTCCCGGACAAAGTGCTGTTTTTTACGAAGGCAACGATGTAATTGGCGGTGGAATTATTTACGGTGGGAAATAAATTCTCCTGCTATAATTTTACATTAGTTAAGTATAAAACTCACTTATTCACCACAAACTTTTTTGTAATTCCTGAAGCACTTAGTTTTAAGAAATAAACACCATTGGAAAGGTTTTCAATTCCTACATTCAATTGATTTTTTCCTATAGAAAATTCTTTATTCAATTCAAGTATTTCTCTTCCTGAAACATCAAATATTTTCACTTGCTCCATGATCGCTTTAGTTGAAAAACACTTCACTATTAAAGCATCTTTTGCAGGATTGGGTAGCAGTTCAATTTGGCTCATAGTTTCTACATTATCTATGCTGCTTACTGTTATCATTTGCGATATAATGCAACCACTTTCATTCTTTGTATAAACAATATAGTTGCCTGTTTGCGAAATTGAAAAAATATTATTGAATTGCCAGTTTATACTATCTAAAGAATACCAAAGCGAGTCGTTTCCGCCAATAGCATTCACCACAATATTTCCACTGCCATTTATTGGTGGCACAATATTTATTCCATCAAAAATAAGCGTATCCGGTTCGCGGAGAAATACTACTCCTTTTTGCTCACAAGCATTACTATCGGTAACAGTAAATTGATAAATACCCGGCTTTAAATTAGTTCTAAAACTTGTAGTATCTCCATCGCTCCAAAGCAATGAATAAGTAGAAGTATTTTGCACTAAGATGCTTGCTCTACCATCGTTTGCACCTTTGCAATGCGCATTGGCAATTTGAGTAGATACTGTATAATTACAGTTGTTGCAATTATAGTTATGTGTGTTTAAAATTGCCTGATACAAATTCAATCTTCCATCGCTGGTAACTTTGTTATTAAACGATGGCGATTTAGAAACCGATTGCAACATCCATTCCTTAATGTAAAGCGACAGCGAATCGGGATAAGAAAAATAATCGTTGATAAAATTTGGGCAAGCCTCAGCAAACATAGCAGCAACAGTACCTGCAATGTGTGGACACGCAAACGAAGTGCCGGACTGTGAACTATAATTATTGCTTACCACTGTAGAAATTACGCTTGTAGCAGGTGCCGCAATATCAATATTTTGTGCACCATAGCCGCCATAGCGATAGTCTGCTGCCGAAAAGCCATTTACGTTAATCAACCATTTACTTGGGCAGGTAGTTGGAATATCGCCCACAACATCAACATCTAAACCTTGGTTGGTAGTTGAGGCTGCGTTTAAAATTCCCAAACTACCCATGGTATCGTAAAGCGCGCACCAAATTGGAAAGTTTACAGGCTTGCCTTTATCAACGCCAAACGAAGAGTTTCCCGCTACAATCAATGCTCCTTTTAAACCATTGGTTTGGTTCCATAATTTACGCATTTCTATTGCGTAATCGTAGCCTTTAATCACTACACTTTCATCAGTTTTGGAACAGCCAATTGGCAAAATCTTCACACCCCAAACTACACCTGCAACTCCCTTTGCATTATTGCCATAAGCACCAATTATTCCGGCTATTCCTGTGGAGTGATTGGAACCTCCTACTCCCACCACATCACCCGTGTTTGTATAGGCATTCCAGCCATTGTAATCATCAATAAAACCATTGCCATCATCATCAATTCCATTGCCGGGAATTTCATTTCTATTTACAAAAAAGTTAAGGTCTTCTTGCTGTAAATCGAAGTATTCATCAAACACGGCAACAACCAAAGTGTCGCCATTTTTTGTAAGCGGAGAAGTATTTAAACTCCAAGCTTGTGGCGCATGAATATCCACTCCTATTTTGCCATTAAACTGCCCGGTGTTCATCATGTTCCATTGCTGCGAAAAGTAAGTATCGTTCGGCACAAAACTTCTTCGTTCAACTTTGTGATTATACTGCGCTGCAATCACATTTTTTTGGTTTGAAATGAGCTGAATTTCTTCTGAACTGAAATTGCCTTTTCGTTTTTCAATCAAAAAAATATTCATACTTCTTGAAAGCGTTTCTTTTACTGCTGCGTCCGAAATATTTTGTAGAACACTTTCAAGTGAACTATCATTTTTCAGTTGAATAATGCACTGATGTTCTACAGCAAAACTTTCAACTTGTGCTAAAAGATTTCTCGTAAAAAAACAAAGCACAATCGGCAAAATAAATCTTGCAGTATTTTTGATGTATGATGCTTTCATAACTTTTCTCGCAAATCAAAAATTCATTTAAAAATATTCGCTCCAATAACCAGCTTTATACGGATAGCGCTCCAAGTATAATTCTTTCACTTTCTTAAAAATTCTTTCGCGTAAAGCCGCTGTGTTTCTATTGGTAGTGGCACTTACAAAAATAGCATTGTCGTTTGTTTTTGCCATCCAAGTTTGTTCCAATTCACTCAGCAAGCCCTTTTTTATTTCCTGCGGAAGAAATTCATCAAAAGTTTTTTGCTCGTACAAATCCATTTTGTTGAAGATGATAATCGTTGGCTTGTCGTTGGCTTTTAATTCTTCCAAAATATTATTTACCACATTTATTTGCTCCACAAAAGCAGGGTGCGAAATATCCACCACATGCAGTAAAATATCGGCTTCTAAAGTTTCGTCTAAAGTGCTTTTAAAACTCTCAATTAAGTGATGCGGTAACTTGCGAATAAAACCTACGGTATCGCTCAACAAAAATGGCACTGTATTAAAAACCACTTTGCGCACCGTAGTATCCAATGTGGCAAAAAGTTTATTTTCTGCAAATACTTGTTCTTTTGCAAGCAAATTAAGCAAGGTACTTTTGCCAACGTTTGTGTAGCCAACCAGCGCCACCCGAATCATTTCGCTGCGATTTTTTCTACGCGTTTCGTTTTGTTTATCTATTTCAGAAAGTTGCCGTTTAAGAAGCGAAATTCTTGTTTGTGCAATTCTTCTATCGGTTTCAATCTCCTTCTCTCCTGCTCCTTTCATACCAATACCGCCTTTCACGCGATCTAAGTGCGACCACAAACCTTTTAAGCGCGGCAGCATATATTGCAGTTGTGCTAATTCCACTTGTGTTTTTGCTTGAAGTGTTCTCGCACGCTGTGCAAAAATATCGAGAATCAACATGCTTCTATCTAGCACTTTACACTTGGCATATTTTTCGATATTACGTAGTTGCGAAGGCGAAATTTCATCATCTACCAACACTAAATCTATTCCGTTTTCCTTCACGTATTCTGAAACTTCTTCAATTTTTCCTTTGCCCAAATATGTTGCCACATCAGGGTGTTGAAGTTTTTGCCAAAATCTTTTCTGGGTTATTGCACCAGCAGTTTCAGCAAGAAACTGCAATTCATCTAAATATTCATGCGTTTTCTCTTCGTTCTGCTCACGCGTTACCAAGCCAATTAAAACGGCTTTTTCTTGCTCTTTAATCGTATTATCTATTTGAAATGTTCCCATCTATTTTTCTCTGAAAGATGTTTCTTTTGAAATATATTTTTAACCTAAATCCTTAGTTCCTAAATCGCCTTTAAATCTTTGCAAAGGTATTAAACATAAGCTTTTTAAGGCACATTTCATTTATTTATGTTTTGTTAGATATTTCACTATCAACACTTGAAAGCTACACCATTGCTCTGTTCCACAACAGAATATGTTTTTACAGTGTGAATAGAGTGTTAAAACCTCTGTGCGGAAATTTCTTTCCGCTTTTATTTTTTAACTTCATGGAGGTAATGCACATTCGCAGCCCTTTCTAAAAAAATCTATTCAAAAGCAAATAAATGAGCGATCCGCAAGACATAATAAAGCAAACCCGAGATTCTATACGAAAGAGCAAATTACTCCTAAGCGATTCTCAAAATGTATTGGATTACGGCAAAATGCCGCCACAAGCCGTTGATCTCGAAGAAGCTGTTTTAGGTGCTGTAATGATTGAGCGCGATGCTATAAACGAAGTAAGCGACATATTGAAAGAAGAGAGTTTTTATGTGGACAAAAACCAGCGAATCTGGCGCGCCATAAGAGCTTTAGACCAAAAGCAAATGCCAATTGATTTGCTCACTGTTACCGAGCAGCTAAAAAAACAAGGCGATTTGGATATGGCTGGCGGCCCTTTTTATGTGGCACAACTCACCAATAAAGTAGCTTCTGCTGCCAACGTGAAAGCACATGCACATATTATTGCAGAAAAACTTATTCAGCGCCAACTCATTTCTACTTCTACCGAAGTAATTAAAGAGGCTTATTCTGACACTTCTGATGTGTTTGAATTATTAGATAAAGCTGAAAAAAACTTATTTTCAATTGCAGAAAGTAATTTAAAAAGAAGCTCAGAAAATATATCAGACATTCTATTGAGTGAGTTGAAAGAACTCGATATCAGAATGAACAACAGCCAAGATAATTTAAACGGTGTGCCATCAGGATTTATTGATTTAGACAAAGCTACCGGAGGTTGGCAGAGAAGCGATTTTATTATTGTGGCAGCGCGCCCTGCGATGGGAAAAACTGCTTTTACTTTAGCACTTGCGCGCAATGCTGCCGTTGACCACAAAAAACCTGTTGCAATATTTTCGTTAGAGATGAGCAATGCACAATTGGTGCAGCGTTTAATTTCAATGGAAACGCACATTGCTGCCGACAAAATTCGCAGAGGAAATTTAGAAGAATACGAATATCAAATTCTTACTTCAAAAATTGATGGGTTGCGCAATGCACAGCTTTTTATTGACGATACTCCTGCCATAAACGTGTTTGAACTGCGCAGCAAATGCCGCAGACTAAAACAACAGCACAATATTGAAATGGTAATTATTGATTACCTGCAACTGATGAGCGGCACAAACGAAGGCAAAGGTGGCGGTAATCGTGAGCAAGAAATTAGCCAAATTTCGCGCTCTTTAAAAGGCTTGGCAAAAGAGCTGAACATTCCTGTAATTGCACTCTCGCAACTTTCGAGAGCACCTGAAAAACGCGGTGGACCTCCAAAGCCTGTGTTAAGCGATTTGCGTGAATCCGGTGCCATTGAGCAAGATGCCGATATTGTAATTTTCTTGTATCGCCCAGAGTATTACAAAATACCAACTTTTGATGATGGTACGCCAACCGAAGGCATTGCAGAAGTGCTTATTTCTAAACACAGAAACGGGCCGGTGATAGATGTGCGCACACGCTTTATCGGTAAATTTGCCAAGTTTGAAAACTTAAACTCATTTAGTGCAATAGATGAATATGGCGCTATTAGCAAAGAAAAACAAAAGCAAAACTTTATTACCGCGCAATCCAAAATAAACAAAGAAGAAGAGGACGACTTTGAATTTAAACGCAAGCATAAATCAGAAGATTTTTCATCAGACAGCGATGGACCTCCGTTTTAAACGGCTGAATTAAAAGTGCTGAGCTCATATAAAAATGCAACTCGGATTACGCAGTAACTCATTTACTGCAAGGCAATGTTGCTGCACATCTAAAAAATATTTTTGAACTGAAATTTTTCCGTTTAGGTTTGAAAAAAAATAACGATGAGTTTACAGTTCATAAAAGTAAATACCCAAGCAGAAAAATTTATTGCCTTAATTGAGCTAAACAGGCCTAAAGAGTTAAACGCACTTAATCGCGAATTGATGTTGGAAATACGCGATACTTTACGGCTTTTAGATGATGATGAAAATGTACGCACCATAATTTTAACCGGAGGTGAAAAAGTGTTTGCAGCAGGTGCAGATATAAAGCAGATGGCAAATGCAACAGCAATTGATATGCTGAATATTGATCAGTTTAGCACTTGGGATCAAATAAAAAAAACCAAGAAACCGATAATTGCTGCCGTGAGTGGTTTTGCACTCGGTGGCGGCTGCGAGTTAGCCATGACCTGCGATATGATTGTAGCTTCAGAAACTGCGCGCTTCGGGCAGCCTGAAATTAGAATTGGTACCATGCCTGGAGCCGGAGGAACACAACGATTAACAAGAGCAGTTGGTAAAACAGTGGCAATGGAAATGGTTTTGAGCGGGCGATTTTTAACCGCTACTGAAGCATTGCAATATGGTTTGGTAAATCGCGTGGTGCCTGCGGAACTTTTAATTGATGAAGCACTAAAGCTTGCTCGTGAAATTGCCGCAAAATCTCCCGTTGCCGTTAAGTTAGCTAAAGAAGCAGTGAATGCAGCTTTCAACAATACTTTAGACGAAGGCTTACTTTTTGAACGCAAAAACTTTTACTTAACTTTTGCCAGTGAAGACCAAAAAGAAGGTATGGCAGCTTTTGTAGAAAAACGCACTCCTGATTTTAAAGGGAAATAATTTACCCTTCTAAGCTTATTGTAAATAATTCGGTGAGCGACAAACCAAAAGCGCGCGCTTGCTGTGGCACAAGGCTTTCAACAGTGAGTCCCGGAATGCTGTTTACTTCCAACAAATAATGTGTGTTGTTTTTTACAATGTAATCTATGCGGCACATGCCTTTCATACCAAGCGCATCGTAAACCCGCACCGATGTTTTTTGAATGGCTTCTGTTAGTTCATTAGAAATTTCTGCCGGAGTAACTTCTTTGCTTTCACCTTTATACTTTGCTTCAAAATCGAAAAAAGCATTTTTGCTTCTAATCTCTGTAAGTGGCAATGCTGTTGGCTTACCATTTATCTTTAAAACTCCGCAAGTTACTTCTATGCCTTTTAAATATTCCTCTACAATTACTTCATCATCATATTTAAAAGCTTCGTTTACGGCATTTTCTAAAGTTGCTTTTTCATCAACTTTTGAAGCGCCATAACTGCTGCCATTTTTATTTGGTTTCACAAAAACAGGAAACTCAAAATCTACATTAAAGTTGTGCTCCTCTCCTGCTCTAAAAACTTTTCCTTTCGCAACATTCACGCCATAATTTTGCAAATATTCTTTGCAGCGAAATTTATCGAAAGTGAGTGCTGCTTGCAACACTCCACAGCAGTTGTAAGAAATATTCAACAAATCGAAATAGCCTTGCAATTTGCCATCTTCGGCAGGCGTGCCGTGCAATGCCACAAACACTTTATCAAACAAAATTTTGCTGCCGTTTATAGTTGCCGAAAAATCATTTTTATCAACCGTTGCAATACTCTTGCCTCCGGCTTCCACTATCCATTCCTTTTCGTTAAGCACTACCTTGTATGGTGTAAATTTGCTCTTGTCTAAATATTGGCAAACCACATCTGCGCTTAATAATGAAATACCGCGCTCTGCGGCACTTCCTCCGGTAACAACTGCAATATTTTTTATTTTCATTTTACTTCGTTCCATTGCTTGAGCAATTCTATAAATTCGGTTTGAATATCGCGGGTTTTGTTTTCATCATACCAAACGTGGATTTGTTTAACTTTTTCGGCAAAAGTCATTTCCGTATTATTCTTTTGGTTTAAAACTATTTGTTGAATGGTTTTCGGGCGCGGTCCCCAAACGCCTAACTCCGTCCAGCTTTTTTCATCAATGCAAATAAACTTTGGAATACTTCTACCGCCATTGGTTAAGTAGCTATCCATCACCTCTAAATTACTGTCGCGCAATAGAATTTTGAAGGTAATATTTTCAGAAACTGCTGCAAAAGATGCCAATGCCGGAACTATTTGCGAAGCATCTCCGCACCAAGGTTCGGAGAGTACCACCCAAACCATTTTCCTCTGGTTGGTGCTAAGCAAATTATATAGCTTTTGATCAATAGAAATATTGGTAAGCACCCGTTTCATTCGCGCCATATTGTCAACTGTATAATTCATCATCTTCACATCGCTGTATGGCTCCGAAGGTGTAGGATTATCAATAATCTGTTGAGTTAAATCCATGTATTGTTGAAAGCTGAGTGCTTTTTCTAATTGAAGTATCGAAATCATAATTTAAAATTTTCTTGCTGTAAAATTGAAAGTTAAAACTTAATATAAAACGAATTGCTTTTGTTTTCGCAAATAATAGGAATTGATATTTCTTATGCTTGCTTTTAATGCTGGATAATTACATTCGCTCAAAATAAAAATTTGTCTTTATGAAAAAGTTATATACGCTCTTTTCAGCCCTACTTTTCTTGCAAATTTCTTTTGCATCACAAAACCGCAAAGTACTTATAATTGGAATTGATGGCACACGTAGCGATGCTCTGCAAAAAGCCAATACTCCAAATATTGATGGGCTGCTGCCAAACTCCTTATACAGTTACGATTCTTGGCATACCGCAATAACTTGGAGCGGACCTTCGTGGGCAACTATTTTAACTGGAGTTTACTTTAATAAACACGGTGTTGTAAACAATGGTTTTACAGGCAAGCATTTTAATCAATATCCACCAATTTCGGCATTAGCAAAACAGGTGAAGCCAAACTTAGATTGCGCTATTGTTGCTGAATGGGATCCGCTAATTGATGAAATAGATTATGCTAATTGGAACAGAGCAGTAAAAACACCCGATACAGAAACATGGATTACTGCCGATAGTGCTGTGGCACAATTACAAAAACCTAATATTGATTTGCTATTTGCTTACTTCGACAAAGTGGATATGACAGGGCACTCCAGCGGCTTTGATACTGCTAACCAACTTTATATACAAGCAATAGAAACAGTAGATAGTGCTGTTGGAAAAGTATTATCGGCATTGTATGCCCGACCAAATTACTCAAACGAAAACTGGTTAGTATTTGTAGTTACCGACCATGGCGGCCAATCTATTTTACATGGCGGAAACACCTACGACCAACGCCATATTTGGTGGATAGCAACAGGAAATGCCGTGGCGCACCAAAAAATTACTAAGGCAGATCCGGGCACTTACAACTGCAACAACAATTTGGTTTTTGATAATTTATGTGTAGATGCCAACTTAATGAAACAATCGCCTGTGCATCCTGATGTTGCTGTTACTGCTTTACATCATCTATTGTACGATACACTTAACCCTGAAACTGTTACTGCATGGAATTTAGACGGTAAATCATGGCTACAGCAAAGTACCGGAATTGCAAATATTGCAAGCAATACCCAACTAAATATTTTCCCTAATCCAAGCTCCGGAATATTTGAAATTGACAACCTACAATTTGCAGTTGAGCAAAAAATTCCGGTAGAAATATATAGTATAGATGGGAAAACAATTTATACCGAAATGCCCAAACAAGCTCAGGTTAAAGTTGATTTAAGCAATATTAAAAACGGTATCTATTTCTTAAAAGTAGGTACTATTACTCAAAAAATAGTAGTTGAATAACCCTATTATTTATTGTTTCATTTATCTAAAAAAGAAAATTTTAAACTAAAAAACTAAAACTCAAAAGTTTACGTTTACTTTTACATAAACAAACTCTGTACGATGAACAAGAACATATTTTTTATGGCAATAGCACTTACTGTTGCCATTGTAAGCAGTTGCTCAAAATTAGGAACGCCTAACAGCAAAGCCGACCCGAATTCGCAACAACACAATCAGGATTTAAACAACACACGCTCCGAATCCGACAATTTAAACACTGACATAATCAATGTTTTAAAAGATGTTCGTGGTTTTGGCAAAACCGATGAAACTGATGTTATATCTATCTGCGGTGCCACCATTGATACTTCTCAACAATACGCTTCTACGCCAACAGTAGTAATAAATTTTGATGGAACAACCGTTTGTGGAGATCCGGGACGCAAAAGAGCAGGACAAGTAAAAATTGAATTGATAGAAGGCAATAAATGGACAGATGCAGGTGCTAAATTGCGCATTACACACACTAACTACAAAGTTACCTTCATAAATTTAAACAGCCACTATGTAACATTTAACGGAGTGAAATATTTAACCAATTTAGATGGTATTGATTACATCGCATTATATCTTTCCGGAGGAAACCTTACTGCGCGCTTTCGCGAACGTAGCCAAAACATGAATGTAACATTCGAAAACGGACAAACCGATTCTTGGAATTTTGCACGATTAAGCACTTGGCAAATAACAAATTACACTACCATTACAGCAACCGTAAATGGCGACTCTATTAGCGGAAATAAAACAATTGACTCTTGGGGAACTACCCGTTTTGGAACTGCATTTACTACCGAAGTAATTACTCCTTGGAAATCGGGAACAGCTTGTGGCTGGTGGAAACCAACACAAGGAAAATATACCAGCACTACTGATGATTTTACAATTACGGCAACCTGCGGAGTAGATAGAAATGGTAATCAAGCAAGCGGCTGTGGAGGCTATGGCTACAAAATTGAATGGGACTATAAAAACGGCACAGCCAAAGGCGATGCAGTGATTCAGTATTTTTAAATCAATTTATTTTCAATATAGAAAGCGCAGTAAACCAACTGCGCTTTTTTATTTTATGAAAAAATGTTTACTGCCCACACACTTTAATACTTTGAAATACTATATTCGTTTCCTTCCATTTTTAAGTATGAAATACAGCTATCCTTTTCTTTTAATTCTACTTCTTTTTTCGTTACAAACTAAAGCACAGCGCGATTATGCAGCCAATGTGGAAATTGTGCGCGATAGTTTCGGGGTACCACATATTTTTGGTAAAACTGATGCCGATGTTGCTTATGGTTTAGGTTGGGCAACCTGCGAAGATGATTTTGAAACACTGCAATGGAGTTTGCTTGCAGGAAAACATTTAATGGCCCGTTGGAAAGGGAAAGATGGTGCTATAATTGATTATGCCGTTCAACTAATGCGCGTAAAAGATTTTGTTGATACCCACTACAACGATATTTCACCCGAAGTGCGCGAATACATTGAAGCAATGGTACTTTCAGTAAACAAATATGCAACACTCCACCCCGAAGAGGTAATTGTAAAAAAAGCGTTTCCCGCTACCGGAAAAGATGTAGTTGCCAGCTATATGCTTTCGTATGCTTTGCTTAGCGGTATAGATGGCCCGCTACGCAGAATTGCAGATGGCAAACAACCAGTAGTAGATATGAAACAAGCAGGAAAAGGCTCCAATACTTTCGCTGCCAATTCAAAGTTTACTAAAGATGGAAATACCTATCTCGACATCAATTCCCACCAACCTTTAGAAGGTCCTTTAAGTTGGTACGAAGCTCATTTATGCAGCGAGGAAGGTTTGAATATTGTGGGCGGAACTTTTCACGGAGGCGTTACCATTTTTCATGGCGTGAATGAAAATTTAGGCTGGGCACACACCGTAAACGAGGTGCAATTGGTAGATGTGTTTCAGCTTGAAATGCACCCAAAGAAAAAGAATTATTACATGGTAGATGGCAAGGCACTGAAATTAGAAACCGGCAAAGCAAAATTAGAAGTAAACTTGAGCAAAAAGGGTAAATTTATTCTTCCTGTTTGGAAAAAAACTTGGTATAGTATTTATGGCCCCACAATGGTAACCAAACAAGGAACTTTCGCCATTCGCTTAGGCGCATTGCAAACCTGCAAAACCATAGAACAATATTTCCGCATGAACAAAGCGAAAAACTTTACCGAATGGCGTGGTGCTTTAGACACAATGGCTGCTGCCATGATGACTTTTGCTTATGCCGATAGGTTTGACACCATTTATTGCCTTAGCAACGGACTTGTGCCACAAAGAGCAGAAGGCTACGACTGGAAAACTACTGTGCCGGGCAACACAGAAAAAACTTTGTGGAATAAATTTTACCCTGTAAAAGATTTACCTCAAGTGCTTAATCCAAGTTGTGGCTATATTTTCAACACTAACAATAGTGCGTTTGAAGTTACTTGCAAAGAAGATAATCCAAAGCCCGAAAATTTCAACCCAAATATGGGTTACAAACTAACCAAAACCAATCGTAGCAGGCGCTTTTATGAAATGGTGAAAAACTACAACAAAATAGACTGGAACGATTTTTTGAAAATAAAATACGATATCAAATACCCCGAACACGACATTTCCATGCCTTTTAGAAAATTGAATTTAGGCGATTTTTTAGAGTTGAGCGAAAGTGATTACCCCGAAATTGCTAACCTAATTTCTGAAATAAAAAAATGGGATAGAACCACCAATGCAAAAGATACAGTTGCTTCATTTTTTTTAAAAGCACTTTGGGGTTTATATGAAGAAACCGGCAATCCCGAAATTGAAAAAAAATGCTTAGAAGATGCTAAATACCGCCACGATTTATATGCAAAGCATATTGCAAAAGCAAAAGAAGAGTTGATTAGAGATTTTGGCAAATTGAATGTGCCGTATGGCGAATTGTTTGTGCACGAAAGAGGCGGAATAGAAATGCCGGTGAGTGGCGGACCGGATCAATGGTGTGCAAAATATCCGCAACCTTACAAAAATGGAAAGTTCAGAGCTTGGATTGGAGAATCTTATATCTGCTTAGTAAAGTTCACAAAAAACGGGCCCGAAATTCACACCGTTTCGCCTTATGGCGCTTCTAACAAACCAAGCTCTAAACATTATACAGACCAAATGAAACTTTACACCAACAACCAAACCAAACCAATGCCGCTAAGCAAAGATTATTGGTATAAACACGCAGAAAATATTTATCACCCAAAGTAGGTTTTAAATGAAAATTGCAACATGGAATTTGCAGCGTTTAGATAAAAGAAAAGATGCTCAAATACTTGATAAACTTGCAGAAGTAAGTGCCGATATCTGTGTGCTAACCGAAACTAAATTAAGTATTCAACTTGCGAATTATACTTGCCTTTCAACAAATATTTTGCCAGCCCACTTTGATGGCATAAAGTACAAAAACGGGGAATGTAGAGTTAGCATTTTAACCCATTACAAAGTAATAGCACAACATACAACTTTTGATAGCAATACAACTGTTTGTGTAGATTTAGAAACGCCTTATGGAGAGCTTACTGTTTATGGCTCTATTATAGGTGTTTTCGGCAATAAGCAACCCCGCTTTAATCAAGATTTAGAAGGGCACATTTCTGACTTTAAAAACCTTTTTCCGAATAAACAGATTTGTTTTTTAGGCGACTTCAACACTACATTTTCAGGTAGAGCATGGCCAAGTACATTAGCAAGAAATACGCTTAACAACACTTTTAAAACTTATGCACTCACTAATGCTACAGAACAAATTTTCGACACGGTTGAACATATTGTTTTAAGCAGCAACCTTATTGAAAACAAGCAAGTTAAAACAAGCCTATGGAATACTGATAAGGAACTAAGCGACCACTTAGGAATATGCATAGATTTTTAGGAAGACTACAGCACCCACCATTAAGCCAAACGCCTGTTATAGGGTATTTTTATTGTTAGAATAAGGTCAAGGATTCTTCTTCATATTTTATTATTTTCTTAATTTTTCCTGGCTGAGCCCAATTCATTGTTCCTTCCATTTTTAATGAAAGAAGATAGTTCTCTATTTGTTTGTCGGATAAGTCCTTCTGAATTCTATCGGCTTCCGCTAATGACTTCAATGGAATAAATGCCTGCAATGATTGGTTTGCTTGCCAATAACCTTCAAATATTGTCGGATTAAAAGTTGTCTTGCCGTATGCTTCCCACACTACCTTGTATGGAAAGAAATTGTATTCACCAACTCCTAACATAGCCCACCAATGACCACGATTAAGCATAGCATTAAGCATCACGCCTTTTCTGCCTTGTAAAATATTCTTGTTTGATTCAAGGTAAAAACAAAGTTCAGGGAATTGTTGAATTTGTTTCCATTCTAAAGGTTTACCGTTTCCGTTGTATGGCAATAAAACCCACTTTGATGGATTTGACAATTCACCTTTAAACTCTTTAGATGTAATCAGAGGGAAAATAAATTTCTTTGGTAAAATGACTTTGTCTCTGATCTTATTAGAAACACTAACCAAATCTTCATTCACATCAGTCAATTTATCAAAGAAATATACGTCATTAGCTCCGCAAGTATTAATTCCTTGTCTTGGGCTTGACTCTTTCTTTATTAGTACAGGCTTTATATTGTCAAAATTTTCACCTTCATCATTTGACATTATGCTCAATGGGTCGGTGTCGTGAAACATTGGTTTGGCAATGTAATTATTCCAAGTTCCGCCTTCATTTCGATAATATGGTATTGGAAAAATTGGTTTTTTGTCTCTAATAAAATGACTTAGACCATATCGAGTTGCAATACCACCAAACACATCTTCGTCATTGAAATCAAAAACAGTATCCACACTGTATTTAATTTCTCCGATGCTGTATGTTCTGAAATATCTATTCGCTCCATCATTTAGAAACAATGAAAGCGGCATAAATATAATTGCTTCACCATCCTGAATTAAAAAGTCTTTAATTGATATTTGAATGATAAGAGCTGCAATATCAATTCTACTTCCACCTAGTAAAAGATTTTGGGTATTCCCAACTAAGTCAAATTTAAAAAAGTAGCTTTTAATTTGTTCTTTGTAGCTTTCTGGCAAGTCTACAAAATTTTGCCAAGGGGGATTCCCAAAAATGATATCGTATTTTTTAGGTTTAAGCCTTAGTAAATCTTCATTGGTGAGGTTCTTGGACATATCTAAATCATACTTTTCCTTGAACTTATTTATTGCTTTATTGAAGTAATGAGTATTTAATTCATTGCCAAACAGATTGTTGGTTGGCAGATTTTCAATTGCAAAGCCCTTTGATAAACCATAAGAAATTAAGGATTCGAGCAGGTTTCCTTCTCCCATTGTAGGGTCAAAGATTGAAGCCCCCTTTAGCCATTTGCTAAATAAGTCGAATTTTTCAATAGCAAATTCACCCCATTTAATTGGTGTGAAGACATCGCCAATTTTCAAGTCCTTATCTGACAAATCGAAAGTTTTGATATCCGCCATCTTTAAATTGCTCTATTGATTTAATTCGCTTTTCTGCATCTGCTTTTACTCGCTTGTAATGCGTTACCGCAAGATCGCAAAAAATATCGAGAAAATCGCTGTAAGACCTATTCCATTCAATTTCATCCCAAACTTGATTTATTGTGTAGTTTAGCCTTACTTGACCTGTCCCCAAGTTCTCAATTCGATAGGTGTTTTCTGGAAGACAATGAAAAGGTGCGACCCGAATATATTCAATGTCCCTACTGCTGTTTTTTGTTGTTGATTTGTCATGTCCAAATTCAACAATCATAAAAACCCCTTTGTCATTAGCTAGAAACTTGAGTAGATTTCCAACCGCACACACACCACCATCAGAATACCTTGTTGAATCAAGGTCTTTGGTTTTTACATCAAAGCCAAATAGTTTGTTTTCAATATTACAAGCGAAGTCAAATATTGTCCTTCTGCCCGGTATGTCAATGGCTTGATAACCCAAGTTGGAACAGACATTATCCCAATTTTCTGTTATTCGTTTTCAATCATCGCACCAAAGGCTCGGCTGTCTTCCCTTGCCGAAATTCCTGACCTGAGTTCTTCAAAAAGTGTTCCTATCTGAAGTTCAATTTTTTCTGAGATTTTCTCGTAATTCATATTCTTTTTTGTTTGTTACTGTATCTTTTTAAAATCTCCTATAACTTAGGAATATGCGTAGATTTTTAGGAAGACTACAGCACCATTTCTTTTAATGAATCGCTGATAGTCAGTTTGCCTACAGTTTTACTTTTAACTTCATCAACAGTAACTCCCGGAGCAATTTCAATTAAATGAAAAGCACCATCTTTAATTTCATAAAAACCGAGTTCGGTAACTACTCTTTGTATGCAGCCTTTTCCGGTGAGCGGAAGTGTACATTCCGAAAGTAATTTTGATGCACCTTTTGGATTGGTTTGCATCATGGCTACAATTATATTTTTGGCAGAAGCCACCAAATCCATCGCGCCACCCATGCCTTTCACTAATTTTCCGGGGATTTTCCAACTGGCAATATCTCCATTTTGTGCTACTTCCATTGCGCCAAGCACCGTTAAATCTACTCTTTGCGAACGTATCATACCAAAGCTCATGGCAGAATCAAAAAATGCAGTACCCGGCAATGTGGTAATTGTTTGTTTTCCTGCATTTATTAAATCAGCATCAACTTCATTTTCATAAGGGAAAGGCCCCATTCCCAATAAGCCATTTTCTGATTGCAGCACTACGTTTACGCCTTTTGGAATATAATTAGAAACTAAAGTTGGAATGCCGATACCAAGATTCACATAAAATCCATCACGCAATTCTTTAGCAATGCGCTGAGCTATTTGTTCTTTTGTAAGCATGGTTTAAAAATCTAAAATTTTTGATTGAAAGCAAGGTTATACCTTTTTTCATTATTAAGCAATTGAAATACTTTAACCCAGATTTTGCAGTAGGAATTTAATCGAGATGAAATAATTCAAAATAGTTAGTAAAAATGCAATAAAAGCATAATAAACTATGGTTTTTGAGCAGTTGAAGCAGATATGAAGTAGTATTTCATCGTAGCAAAGAGTTTACTGCAAAATCTGGGGTTTAATCTAAGTGTCAATAAAGAAATCTATAGCAATATGCTTTCACATCTCCCTTCTTAATTTGAATTCCTACTTTTAAATCTACCTCAATATTTTGCAAGAGTTGTAAAATGAATTTAGATTTTGAAAAGTAAACAACAGTTTGACTAGATTAATTTGTAAACGATCTTTAGCTAAACTATAATGAGTACATAGTGTTGTATCAGACCCGTACACTTATTAATATATCTTAAATAACCCAATGGTTATATATACATATATATATGCGAAAAATATCACTATGCAATACCGTAAAAACAATCAGCAAATTGGGGAAAACCTAAACAGAATGCTTTGGAAACAAATTCCCCTATTTCTACTCGTACTTTTATCCTTGGTAAGTTGTAATAAAGATGACAAGCCAATTAAAGAGCCTAACCAAAAGCACGTAATAAACAGGCACGCTTGCCTGATTTCACAAAAGATGTGTATCCTTGTCCCTATCCTCAAAAAGGATTGCGCTGTATTCCAAGAGGTCAAGATTGCAGAATTTTAATTGGTTGTAAGGGAAGTAGTATCTTAACGTTAGACGAAATAAGAGTTTTCTTTCCTGAAATTGAATCTTGGGAGCAATGGATAAATTATGGACGAATAACCAATAGGGATTTATTTAAATATATAGAAGATAGAGGCTATTGTGAAAAGGGAGCTTTTAAATACTAATACAACATGAGAGTTTGTATTCTTTTTATCTTTTTTATTTTTTCTTGTAATGAGAAAACAAAAAAACAAAGCATTCCCACAATCACACCCATGTTATCTGACTCTATAGAGATTAGCATGGATACTACTAATTACTATAACATTGACTATGTTTATCAAGATTCTTCGGATATATATCTTTGCCTTCCTAATAGCAACCGAGTATTTATTTTAAATACCGGCACCAATGAATTAAGAGATATTTATTTTGATAAGAACATAAATGAACAAGAAGGCCTTGTGTTTATTGCGAAATTTAAAAACAACAGCTATTTAATTGAAAACTCTTGCAATGTTTTCCACATTGACTCAATAGGAAAAACTGTGAACCAAATAAGGAAATGCGAATGGGAGAAAGAACCAGTGGTGCTTATGTCGCACACCTTTGAAACTCCTCTTATTTACTACAGTAAGTCCGATAGAATTTTTATGCAAGTATTGAATGATACAACCATGAAAGACCCTTTCCAGCTAACGAATTACCCTATTGAAGCAGCAATAAATGACACGGGGAACATTGAAGAAATTTTAAAAATTACTTACCCCAATGCTTTTGGCAAACATTACTTTGGAATGCTAAAAAGATACTCAAGAATACTTTCTGGAAATAGTCTGATTTATTTATTCAACCCAGTCGACTCCATCTACCAATATTCACTTGATAATAAGTTAGTAAAGTCATTCTTCATTGAAAATCCATTTGCCACATCTCCAACTATGCCAGCTAATTATTCAAAGCGAAAAAGTACACAACTACTTTATGACCACTACAACTCTCAGCCATTTTATTTTAATATTGCTAAAAACCCATATAATAGTAACTATTATGTAACCTATTTTCATGAATATAAATTAGAAAATGAAGATGGTACTTTTAATAATCTTATGAATAGAAAAACTTCTATTTTAGTGCTAAACGACTCCTTTAAAACTATAAAGACTATTGAACCACCAGCTAATTTCAAGTTTGAAAAGCCTTTATTCCACAAAAATGGTTTGATGTGGAAAAAGTATAATAGCGATAAAAAGACAATGACATTTTATATTTACAATGAAAATTAAATTTATATTCTCATTCATCATCTTCTTGTTTTCATGCAATACTAAAATTGACAGTAGAAGTCTTAACTCAGTAAAACTACTTCACAACAAGAAGATAGATTGTAACAATAAAAAACTCCTATTTCTACCTACCAACTTTTGTGGTGCTTGTTCTCAAGAATCAATTGAACTTATTAAAAAGTATTTTACCAATAAAAAGAATGTATTGATAATATACAATGATGAAACTACTGCCACCTTAGAGTTAAAAAAACAATTGTTATCTGCAAAATTCATCTCGTTCCCATCAGATAGTTTATCAAAATATGGACTTAATTTTGCTAAAGCGAGATTTATAAATATTAGTAATGAAAAAGTAATTTGCTCTTATGAGTTAAAGTATGATTTTGAAGAGAGCATAAAAAATTGTTTTGCCGAAAAATAATACTCGTATCAAAAAAGCCTCGCTAACAATAATGCTAACGAGGCTTGCTTTTGGTAAACAACTTTTGGTTTGAAAACTATTAGTACATTCCTCCCATACCACCATCAGGCATTGCCGGCATAGCTGGTTTGTCTTCTTTTTTATCAACAATTACCGCTTCGGTAGTAAGCAACATTGAAGCAATTGAAGCTGCGTTTTCTAAAGCTACACGGCTCACTTTGGTTGGGTCAATTACACCTGCTTTTTTCAAATCTTCGTATTCATCAGTGCGGGCGTTGTAACCATAGTCTCCTTTGCCTTCTTTCACTTTTTGAACTACGATGCTACCTTCTAAACCTGCGTTTGCCACAATGGTGCGCAAAGGCTCTTCAATAGCACGTTTCACAATTTGAATGCCTGTGTTTTCATCATCGTTATCGCCTTTTAATTTATCTAAAGCAGCAGTAGCGCGAATGTATGCTACACCACCACCAGGAACGATACCTTCTTCAACAGCAGCGCGTGTTGCGTGTAAAGCATCATCTACTCTGTCTTTTTTCTCTTTCATTTCAACTTCGGTTGGTGCACCAACATAAATTACTGCAACACCTCCGCTTAATTTAGCCAAGCGCTCTTGCAATTTTTCTTTGTCATAATCAGAAGTTGCTTTTTCTACTTGTGCTTTAATTTCGTTTACGCGGGCAGTAATTTGGTCTTTATCGCCTTTACCGTTCACGATAGTGGTGTTGTCTTTATCTACACTAATTTTTTCTGCTTGACCTAAGTAAGAAAGGTCAGCATTTTCTAATTTGTAGCCTTGCTCTTCGCTAATGGCAATACCGCCTGTAAGAATTGCAATGTCTTTCAACATTTCTTTTCTGCGATCGCCAAAACCCGGAGCTTTTACTGCAGCTACACGTAAAGTACCACGTAATTTATTCACTACTAAAGTTGCTAAAGCTTCGCCTTCTACTTCTTCAGCTATAATTAACAACGGACGACCTGCTTGTGCTGTTTTTTCTAATATTGGCAACAACTCGCGCATGTTGCTAATTTTTTTATCGTAAATAAGAATATATGGTTGTTCTAATTCTGCTTCCATTGCTTCTGCATTGGTAACAAAATATGGAGAAAGATAACCTCTGTCGAACTGCATACCTTCTACTACATCAACATAAGTAGAAGTTGTTTTTGCTTCTTCAACAGTGATTACGCCTTCGGTAGTAACTTTTTGCATGGCATCGGCAATCATTTTTCCGATTTCGCTATCGTTATTAGCAGAAATTGTAGCTACTTGTTCAATTTTTTTATTGTCTTTTCCTACGTTTTCGCTAATAGATTTTAAGTTATCTACCACTACTTTCACGGCTTTATCAATACCGCGTTTTAAATCCATTGGGTTTGCACCACTTGCCAAAGTTTTTAAACCCGGACCCACAATTGCTTGTGCCAAAACGGTTGCAGTAGTTGTGCCATCACCAGCTAAATCAGCAGTTTTTGAAGCTACTTCTTTAGTCATTTGTGCGCCCATGTTTTCAACCGCATCTTCTAATTCAATTTCTTTTGCTACGGTTACACCATCTTTAGTAATTTGTGGTGCGCCAAATTTTTTGTCAATTACCACATTGCGACCTTTAGGACCTAACGTAACTTTTACGGTATTTGCCAATTTATCAACGCCAGTTTTTAGCTTATCGCGAGCGTCTTTTTCAAATAAAATGTTCTTTGCCATTTCTTTTTTAATTTAAAATTTAAAATTCTTTTGATTGAAAATTTATGTGTGTTAGCGGATTTAAAATTGCTATTTATAGAATAGCAAAAATGTCGCTTTCGCGCATGATTAAATAATCTTCTCCATCAATTTGGATTTCGGTACCGCTGTATTTTCCGTAAAGAATAGTGTCGCCTGCTTTTACTGAAGTTGGCTCATCTTTTTTTCCCGGACCTGCTGCTACTACTGTTCCGCGTTGAGGTTTTTCTTTTGCACTATCAGGTATAATAATTCCACCTGCTGTTTTTGTTTCTGCATCTGCCGGTTTCACCAGCACTCTGTCTTGTAAAGGCTTTACTTTTACGCTTGCCATAACTTATGATGTTTTTTTAGTTAAACAATAAAATTTTGTCTTGTTGTTATCGAATTGTGTGCCAATTTTAAAAAATACAGTTTTTGGCAGTTACCAAAGGCTACTTGACAGTTTACTTTAAGAAATTGCGACAATTTGGCAAAAGGCTCAATCTGTTTTTACTTCATCATCGTTTTCATCAAAAAACTGATAATTCATAAACGCCAGCGATTCGTTGCTGTATATTTTCACGTAAACACGATATTTCCACCACCATTTCATTCTTATGGAAGGGAAACCTTTCTTTAAATAGGCTTCAACTATTGGATGAACATAGAGTTTTAAAGCATTATGTGTCTCCACAATTACTTGAAGGTTTGCTTCAATTTCATCTAAAAGCAATAGCGAAGATTGAATAGCGCCTGTGCCTGCGCAAGTAGGGCAAACCTCGGTAGTGCTGATGTTTATTTCGGGACGCACTCTTTCGCGCGTTATTTGCATAATGTTGAAGCGCGAAAGTGGCAGAATCGTATGCGTGGCTCGGTCTCCGCCCATAAAATCGCGCATTGCCTGATAAAGTTCCTGTTTGTTTTCGGAGGTTTTCATGTCAATAAAATCAATCACAATTATTCCTCCCATATCGCGCAATCGCAGTTGGCGTGCAATCTCTTTTGCTGCTTCAATATTGGTATTTAGCGCATTTGTTTCTTGGTTTCCTTCGCCAATACTTCTGTTGCCGCTATTTACATCAATTACGTGCAGGGCTTCGGTTTTTTCAATAATTAAATAGCTGCCGTTTGGCATATTTACGGTTCTGCCAAACGAACTTTTAATTTGCTTTGTAATGCCGAAATGGTCGAAAATAGGCTGCTTGCCATTGTAATAGGAAACAATATTTTTTCTTTCGGGAGCGATGCGTTCAATATATTCTTCAAGTTCTGTAGAAAGGCTTGAACTATCGGTTACCACTTTGTTGAAATCAGGATTAAGCAAATCGCGTAAAATCCCTGTGGTTTTATCCACTTCGCTCAGCACTTTCTTTACTGGCTGCGCACCACGCAAATTGTTCACCATTTCCTTCCATTTTTCAATCAGCATTTTCAAATCTTCTTGAATGGCAATGGTTTGTTTTCCTTCTGCTTGTGTTCTAATAATTACGCCAAAGTTTTTAGGCTTCATAGCTTCCACAATTCCTTTCAGGCGCTTGCGTTCGTCATTGCTGTCAATCTTTTTTGAAACGCCTACCACATCGTTAAATGGCGTAAGCACCAAATATCTTCCGGCAATAGAAATTTCGCAAGTTAAGCGTGGACCTTTGGTAGAAATTGGTTCTTTTAAAATTTGAACCAGCAAATAATTTTTCCCAGGCAAAACTTCTTTTACGTTTCCTGTTTTTTGAATTTCAGGTTCTATTGAAAAATTATTTAGCGTTCCATCGTGAGAACCGGCAATGGTGTGAGCCGTAAATTTCATTAAGGAACGAATGGTTGGACTTAAATCTGTGTAATGAATAAAGGCATCTTTTTCGTAGCCCACATCAATAAAAGCAGCATTTAGCCCGGGCATAACTTTTTTAATTTTGCCCAAATAAATATCTCCAACATTAAACCTGTTTGTCAGGCGTTCTTGGTGAAGCTCTATCAGTTGCTTATCTTCTAATATAGCAACATCAGTACCTTCTGGTGAGGTACTTACAATAAGTTCTTTATTCACAAATTATCACGTTTGGGAGATGCAACACTTACATACACAAAGTATTTACATGCAAAAAATTAGATACTTTTTGCATGTAAAACCAAATAAGATTGCAAACACCTCCGGTTATCAATACTCGCAATAGTGCGAAATCAATTACAGGAAATAACAATAAGGCAGGATGAAGTACATTGTAATTACCAACTTAAATAGGCTAAATAAATTAGTAATTACAACGTATTACTTCTTCTTATGACGGTTCTTGCGCAAGCGCTTTTTACGCTTGTGTGTAGCAATTTTGTGACGTTTACGTTTTTTTCCGCAAGGCATAATTCGCTTTGTTTAAGTTAAAAAAATTTATTATTTAATATTTTTAGTCTCTTCTATGTAGCGATCTATTTCAATCCGTATAGCTTCATTATCAATCTGCTGCTTACACTTTTCAAAATATTCCACTGCCTTAGAAATGTTTCCCATATTCCTATACGCTTCCGCAATTAAGAAAAGCGCTTCGGAATTTTGGGGCTGCGAATGTAATACTTTTTCCAATCTATTGATAGCTTTTTCAAATTGACCGCTCACCATACTAAATTTTCCGAGTGTAAATTGCGCATCAATATTGGTTGAATCTTGCTTGGCAACGTCTAAAAGCATGGTTACACCTTGCATTGGGTTTGTTCCTTGTTCCACATACGCTGCGCCTAATTTCACTTTATGGTTTAAATTATTTGGCTCTGCATCTGCTGCTTTTTGAAAAGCGTTGATAGCAGCATCAAATAAATAGCTTTGGGTTGTAGGAGCAGAAATACTATGTGCAAGTGCTAAAAAGTTTTCTCCGGAACCATGCCAAAGCGCAGCTGAATTACCAAGTTTAGCAGCTTCATTGTAATAATAAGCGCTGCTAAGTGGATCTCCGGCTGAAACTAGCAACGCAGCCAAGTTTTCTGCTGCTGCTTGTTTTGCTGTGCTTTCGGATGCAACTTTAAAAGCGTTTTCTGCATTTTCAATTAAAGTCAAAGTGTCTTTAGATTTTAAATTTTGTTTGGCTAGTTTTAGATATTGTTGAATATCAAAAACCTCTTCTTGCGATGCAGGAGCTTTAGCTTCAACATTTTTTTTAGTACTTTTTGTTTTCCCAAAAAGGAAAAAACCAATAAGTGCTACCACCGCCACACTAACAAGTATAATCTGCTTAATGTTCATGAATTATTTTTAAACGCCTCAAAGATAGCCTTTGTGCTGTGATGCCGAACTTTGTTTAAATTTTTTGTATGCCTTTATATGCTTTTTGTAATTTTTGAAAGAAAGTGTGGCACAAATAAAATTTCCTCTGCGAATTTAGGTTTCAATTTTAAACAAAATGATAAGTTTACGGAATGGATAAAATATTCATTCCCAAAAAGATTTTTGGTTTTTTTCTGTTTGGCGTAACAGGTGTGTGCATAGAAATTTTCTTCACCGCTTTTTACAATCTGTATTTTGCCTACAGCGATGGCGGAATTCCAGATTGGGGGCTAAGCGGACATTCGTATGTCTGGATGTTTCCCATTTATGGAAGTGCTGCATTTTTTTTGGATTGGCTCATGCCATATTTTCGCAAATTTAATTTTTTCATCAGGCTGTTTTTTTATCCTATTGGCATTTTTATAGTTGAATATATTACCGGTTGGCTTTTAGATATGCTCACCGGAAAATGCCCTTGGGAATATCACAGTCCGTATGCCGTTCATGGCTATATTAACCTTGCATATACACCATTCTGGATGCTTTTCGGAATTGGTTTGGAAATAATTTACAACACCATTCAAAAATATAAACCGTGATAGATTTTATTGCAGAAATAGTAAAACAATTTGGACCTCGCTTAGCAGGCAGCAAAGCTGAAGCCGGGGCGCAATTATTTGTAAAAAATGAGTTAGAAAAGTTTGCCTCAAACGTAAAGCAACAAGAATTTGAAGCTCCGCTTACAGCAAAATTTCGTAAGATGAAAATTTATGCAGCACTTTATTGGCTTAGTGTGGCACTTTTCTTCTGGAATCCAATTATAGCTTGGATTTTAGCATTAGTGAATGCAGTAATTACCATCAATGATTTAATGCGAAATGGAACATTATTAGATTCATTTTTTCCATTACTAAAATCGAGCAATGTTACTGCAACAATTGAACCAAAAGAAGAAGCTAAACAAACAATTATTTTTTCCGGACACATTGATTCGACAGAAGAATGTCAATGGTGGTTTTGGCTGAAACAATTAGGCGGTTATCTCACTTTTATTTGCGGAATTTTAATTGTGCTTTTTGCTGTTTATTCTACTTTAGAAGTCTTCTTTTTATTGGCCTTCAGCAAAAATTTATTCGCACCATTAAATTGGTTTTTCGTGTTGCTTAGCCCACTGCAATTAGTATATTTCACTTTCCATTCCAAGCGTGTGGTTGATGGTGCTGCCGATAATTTAAGTGGCATTTCTATTTCATTTCACTTATTAAAACACTTTCATCAAAACCCTTTAAAGCACACGCGCATTCGCTTTATTAGCTTTGGTTCCGAAGAAAAAGGACTGAGAGGTTCTAAAGCTTATGTAGCTGCAAATCTTGAACAACTGAAAGCAGAAAACAGCAAATTGGTGAATATTGACACGATAAGATTAACCAACGAAATTTCGGTAGTGAACAAAGAAGCGATGATTGGTGTAACGCACGATTCTAATTTGGTGAATGGCATAAAATCTGCATTCGACAAACTAAAATTTCCTTGCCAAATTAATGCATTAAATATGGGAGGAACTGATGCTGTTCCATTTAGCCAAAACAATATTTCGTCTATTTCAATTATTGGATTAAACACTAAAAAGTTAGACCCAACTTATCACACTCGCTTAGATAAGGTTGGAATGATTGAACCGCAATCGCTAAAAAATGTTCGCGATGCTTTAATTGCTTTTGCACAAGATAGCGACAAACAGTTGTAAACTATTTAGCAGCAAAGTGTTTTTATTGATACTTTAGAGGCGATGCGCAGCATTTATTTTTTACTTTTTCTGTTGTTTTTTTTGTTTGAAACCAAAGGACAAAACGTGCCGAAATTTTCACCAAAAGTGAATCGAGTTTTATTTCTTTTAGATGTTTCGGGCAGCATGAAAACAGACTGGAATAACGAAACTCGCTTTGAAACTGCAAAGAAACTTTTAGTGCGTTTAATTGATTCTGTAGAACAAAAAAATCCACATGTTGAATTTGCAGTGAGAGCTTTTGGTTTTCAGTTTTCGCGCGAACAAAAAAACTGTACCGATTCAAAATTATTAGTGCCGTTTGCACAAAATAACACTACAAAAATTAAAGCTGCTTTAGACAAAATTTCACCAAAAGGTATGACACCGATTACCTATTCAATTGCTGAATGTGTAAGCGATTTTCCTACTGATGAAAAAGCGCTCAATTCCATTATTTTAATTTCTGATGGTGAAGAAAATTGCAATGGCAATCCTTGTGAAGCAGCCAAGCTACTTTCAGCAAAAAGAATTGCTTTAAAACCATTTATTGTAGGCATAAATTTACCCATACAAATTGCCGAAAAATTCAATTGTTTAGGCACGGTTTTCACGCCCAACGATGAGCAATCTTTTAGCAATACAATTGGTGTAATTATTAAGCAAACGCTCAATACCACCACCACACAAGTAAATTTATTAGACCAAAACGGCAACGCAACCATTACCAATATTCCTTTCTCGCTTTTAGATCACAGCAGCGGGAAAATTCTCTATAATTTCGTGCATAAGCAAGATGCAAAAGGCAATGCTGATACGCTGTTTTTAAGCCCTGTTGGCACTTACGATATTGTAGTTTATTCAACACCTCCGGTTAGAAAAAACGATATTGAACTTACTGTTGGCAAACATAATATTATTGCAGTAGATGTGCCTTTGGGCAACATCAATGTAAGTGGAAATACACCAAGCGATATGTCGCTGGTTTTGCACAGCAATGGCAAAATATTAGCACAGCAAAATACAGGCGAAACCAAACAATATCTCACAGGTGTTTACGAAACTGAAGCCACCACTTTGCCCAACACGATTTTGCCTAAAACTTATCTTGCAGCAAGCGCTACAAAGAATATTGACATTCCTGCGTTTGCTACTTTATCATTAAGTTCTTTAGAGGCTTTTTCTGTGAGTGTGATTGCAGAAAAAGAAAAACAACTAACAACACAATTTGTGCTTAGCGATGTAAAACAATTACAACTGCAGCCAAGCAATTATTTGGTTATTTACAAACCAACAAAATCATTAAAAACTGAAAGTACTAAATCACTAAAAATCGCTTTAGAGCCGGGCAGATATCAAAGTGTTTTATTAAAATGAACGAAAGGCTTCTGAGCTGGAAATTATCCGTTCATTCCAATTAGAAACTCTTCGTTGCTCTTTGTTCCCTTCATTTGTTGAAGCAAGAAAGTCATGCTTTCTTCTGCATTCATATCGCCTAAGTGCTTACGCAGTACCCACATGCGTTGCATTACATCGCGGTCGAGCAATAAATCATCTCTTCTTGTACTTGAAGAAACCACATCAATAGCAGGATAAATACGTTTATTGGCAAGTCTTCTATCTAACTGTAATTCCATATTTCCCGTTCCTTTAAATTCTTCAAAAATCACTTCGTCCATTCTGGAACCTGTGTCAATTAAAGCAGTAGCGATAATGGTAAGAGAGCCTCCATTTTCAATTTTTCTGGCAGCACCAAAAAACTGTTTAGGCTTTTGCAAAGCATTTGCCTCCACACCACCGCTAAGTACTTTTCCTGATGCCGGAGCAACAGTGTTGTAAGCTCTTGCAAGCCTTGTAATAGAGTCTAAAACAATTACCACATCGTGTCCGCACTCCACCAATCGCTTCGATTTTTGCAAAACCATGTTGGCAATTTTCACGTGTTTATCGGCAGGTTCATCAAAAGTAGAAGCAACTACTTCTGCGCGTACACTGCGCTCCATATCGGTAACCTCTTCCGGGCGTTCATCAATAAGCAAAACAATCAAATAAGCTTCCGGATGGTTTGCCGCAATACCGTTTGCTATTTCTTTTAAAATAGTTGTTTTACCGGTTTTGGGTTGCGCCACAATCATACCGCGCTGCCCTTTTCCTATTGGCGAAAACAAATCAATCATGCGCAATGTCATGTTGTTGCTGTTTCTATCAGAAAGTCTAAAACGCTCTTGTGGAAAAAGTGGTGTAAGAAAATCGAACTGAACGCGGTCGCGCACTTCTCCAGGAGATTTTCCGTTGAGCAAATCCACTTTTAAAAGTGCAAAATACTTCTCTCCTTCTTTTGGTGGGCGAACGGTGCCGTGTACGGTATCTCCTGTTCTTAACCCAAACAATTTTACTTGCGAAGGCGATACATAAATATCATCAGGAGAACTTAAATATTGATAATCGCTGCTGCGCAAAAAACCGTAGCCATCGGGCATCATTTCCAATACACCTTCGCCTTCAATTACAGCATCTGCTTCTACGCTAAAAATCGGGCGAAATTCTTGCTTAGGTCGTTGTTGAAATTTTTCGTGTTTATGTTGGCGTTGTTCATTTTCGCCTTGTTGTTGTTCAGGTGCATTTTCAGCAGTATTTTCTACCGCTTTTTCTTCTTGCTTTTCTGCTCCTGCTTCTTCGTTGCGCTTCACTTCGCTTACTGTATGTTTCACTTCTCTGCGGTCTTCTCTTCTTCTGCTTGGCGCTGCTTCGGTTCTTTCTGGCTTTGGTTCTTTTATTTCTTCTACTTGTGGCGCATCTAAATTCAATGTTTGTTGAACTGGTTCTGCTTCAGGCGTTTCAGTAGCTTCAGCTTCAGCTTCGCCTTCTTCTACCACTTCTTTTTTCGTTACTTTACGAACTCGTGGTCGCTTAGGCTTTTCTTGTACCGAAGCATCTTCCGGCTTTGCACTTTCTTGCGAAGTAATTATTTTTTGAATTAGTTCTTCTTTTCCTAAAGATGAAAAATTGCTGATGTTTAGTTTCTCTGCCACTTCGTGTAATTCGGGCAAAATCATTTCATTCAACTGCTGAAGGTTGTGCATTAACTATAAATTAAGTTTGGAAATTGCATTAAAAATCAATCTGAAATTAGGCTCTTAGTTTGTGAGCGTTTTATACATTAAATATTAGTAGAGTTTGGAGCGGGTGTCTCTTTCTTGAACGATTAACGTGCTGCAATGATAAGCGTTTTTTGAAAAAACCAAATATCCTAAGGAATTTTTCTTGTTTGGATGTTTCTTTTTAATATGTTTTTTTGGGGAGTTAGGATACAAAATGCAAATACTATCTTTCCAAAAAAAACTGAACAAAGAATACCCTTCTATAACTAATTTTTTAAACCCAAGCAAGTAAGAAAATTAACTTCATATACCATGAATTTGGTTTTGCAGCCATCAATGTTGGCGATGGCGATGTTTCCTCTCATAATTAAAACTTGTAAATGCACTTCGTTTGGAAAACCTGTAAAATCAGATTGCTTAAAAATATAATTACCATCATCTATTGCAAGTATTACATTCTGTGGTGAGTTAATAACTGGCTTATCAGGATTGGGAACTCCATTACTAAGATAGCTAGTCGGTCGAAGTAAAATCAAGACTCCATTCTCATTTTTACTATCACTATCCCAATTGATTTGAAAATTTCCAATACGTGAAATTTCCAAATAACTATCTATGGTAGAGTTTGCATATTGAATATTCAATAACTTAGGAATATACATACTAATTTCTGTTTTAGGATAACCAAAGTTAGTATTGCCATCAATTGAGAAACTCACCTCATTACCATATAGGTTTGATAAATTAACTCCATTAGGCTTCCACTCATATACCTTTTTTTCATTGATAGGCACACTATTGCCAGCAATAATTAAGTTTCCTACAGAAATATATTTTACATCATCTTCCAATAAAGAGGAGTTGCTTGTAAATCCACTTAAAGATATAAAGTCTTCAAAATTATTTATAGGGTCTCCAGAACAACCAATATTTTCATTTATATTAAATCCTACATATCCTCTTGTTGTTTCAAAATGATTGAGGTAAGAAATTTGGCTTCTTGAAGCAATTTCAATATTGACATTGTTAACTTTGCCACTCACAAATGGAATTATTGCTTGCAATAATTTCATTTCCCTTCTTACAAGATAGAAATAGAATAAAAATTGTAATTATTGTAAGTTTATGGGATTTTGAATATTTCATTATGATCAAGTTTTAGTTACACAAATAAGTATTGCATAATGCCGATGAAACATTATGTGGAGATAAATTATTAATGATGTGAAATGTAGCATCATAGGAGGTTGCAGTTAGGTTTACAATGTTTTTATCAAAAGCGCGTGCTGTCTGAAACTGCCATCGTTTTAATTCCAAGTCACCAACAGTACAATAGCTACAATTTGTTGCAGCGGTAATAGAAAATATCAAATCTCTATTTACTGAAATCCCTACTTTAAAACCATACCAATTCTCATTTGGGCTTCCGTATATCCAATCATTAAACATATCATTTCCTAAAATTGGAGTCATTATGACTTCACCACCCTTGGACAAAATCTTCTCTCAAATAAAAATGGATAAGTACAATTCTCTCCATCTTTTACTGTTATCCAAATAAACCAATCATTATTCAGTGCAGTTATTATTGGTATCTCTCCTTGAGGCCCTGTCTGAAACTCAACACAATAATTTTCACTAAAGACTTGATTGCCATAAGTTGTGTTGGGCAGCGGAGCACGTACTGTTACATAAGCAGTTTGCTGTTTAATAGGGCTACAACTTAGTGTATGGTTAGTATCATTTGATTTATTACAATCGGCCTGCACTAGAATTAAACATGTTGATAATAGCAGAATCAGGTATTTAGCAACGTTCATCAATATTGGTCTTAGTCTGTTTTAAAGTAAATAAAAAATTCTAACAACTAAAAGCAACTCACAACCAATATCTGAATTTCCTTTCTTTGCAACCTACAATGAATTTCTCCGGTAAATATTTTGATGGAAAAACGAGTAAAGTTTATCCTACAACCATTCAGCTATTCGACAGTTTTATTCGCATTGAATTGGAAGAAAATGGCGAACAAAAAGTAATTGAATGGCAGATTGAATTTGTTAGTAATTTAGAAGAAAAAGCCAATTCTATTTTTACGCTAAGTTTTGGAAGTTATCCGCAACAAACTATTGAAGTTTCAGGCAAAGACTTTAAAGAATATTTCAATACTGCCTATCCAAATAAAAAACTAAAGCCATCTTTTTATTCTCAAATAAAAAAAATGGGCGCAACAGGAATAATGCTATTAGTTGTAGTACTTGTGGCGCTGGTAATCACCATTTATTTAATAGCACTGCCTTTAATTATTGATAAAACAATTTCAATTATTCCACCAAAAGTTGAAAAAGAATTAAGCATAGCAGTAAAGCAAAATTTTCTTTCGGAATATGAGGTAAACGAAATCCAAAGCCAGCTCTTAAATACCTTTTTCGATTCACTAAAAATTAAAGAAAAAACACCGGTAAATATTACCGTAGTAGAAAGCTCAAACCTGAATGCTTTTTCACTTCCGGGTGGTGAAATAATAGTGTTTAGCGGCTTGCTAAAAAAACTCGAAACCTCTGATGAATTAGCAGCTTTGCTCCTTCATGAATATGCGCATATAAAATATAGACATGCCACACGTGCTGTATTAAAAGGCACTTCTGCTTCGCTTTTTATTTCCATTTTATTTTTTGATGCCAACAGCATCGCAACCATTTTAGCCACAAGTGGAAATACTATAAGCAATTTGCATTTTTCAAGAGAAAATGAACGAGAGGCAGATACCAAAGCGCTGGAGGAAATGCGCCAACTGCATTTTAACCCAACCGGAATGGAAAGCTTATTACTGCATTTGCAAAATGGCGAAGCCGGGCAAACAAAAACCACACCTGCATTTTTACGCACTCATCCACTCACCAAAGAGCGCTTAGCATACATCAACGCTGCAATAAATACAGGTAACTTTTCTGTTTTGCCGCATATTGGTTTAGAGCAAATTTTTGCAGCGATAAAAAGCAATTTGTAGATAGTATTTTCTCAGTTTCCACAAAAAATAAAGGTCAATCAGCATTTGCTAATTGACCTTCTAAAAACGTTGTCCTTTTTTAATCTCCCTTACAAAAGAGAAAAGTATTTATCGAAAAAATTATTCAACAATAAATTTACCTTTCATCATTGCTGAGTGACCAGGGAAAGAGCATAAGAAATCGTAAGTTCCTGCAGCTGGTGCCGGAAATTCAACTTCTGTAGTTTCGCCACCACCAATAGTTTTAGTGTGCGCAATTACTGAGCTTGCTAAATCAGCAGGAATATAATCGTTGTCTTTTGCTGCAACTGCGGCAGTAGCAAATTTTGCTAAATCGGTACCTTGAGCCAACAATACGAAATTGTGTCCCATTGCAGCCACAGGCGCTTTTCCTGTATGGTGAAGTGTTAATTTTACAGTTTGTCCTGCTTTTACTTTAATTTCAGTTAGGTCGTATTTCATGTCGTCTCCGCCATTAAGTGTAACTACTGCTGTATTTGCGTCAGCAGGAGCTTCAGTTGCGGCAGGTGTTTCTGTTGCAGCAGGTGTTTCTGTTGCTGTAGCTTCTGTGTTTTCGGTAGTTGCGCTGTTGTTACAAGAAGAAAGTAACAATGCTACGCTTGCAAATGCTAAAAGTGTCTTTTTCATTTTTACTTGTTTTTAGTTTTTAATTGATTGTTTAGTTTTTATTAAAAGAGTTTATATTTTTTATTGTGTTACTGCGTTTAGTTTCTCTTCCAATTCTATTGATTTAGGGAACAGAATATTGTTTTCCAAATGAATATGTAAATGTAAATCATCTTCAAATTCTTTTAGCATGGCAAATGTAACTTTATATGTATTACAACCATCAGCAGGAGTGGTATAATCGTTAGTTAATTTTGAAATTTTACGAAATCGTTCACCTTCGGTATCGTGTTCGTGCATCATATTTTGAATTGGATTTTGCACTGTTCCAAACGGTGCTTGAACCGAAGTGCCTGAATTTGCTGCCGTTACCATCTTTCTGATATATGGAAAAAGTACCAATTCTTCTCTTTTCATGTGCATTGCCAATTCTCCTACCGATTCATTAAAAAGTTGTTCAACTTCTAACAATTCCGGGTGGCGACCTCCATGTACATTAGCTATTTTAGCCAAGAAAGGTTTTATTTCACTTGCTTTAGATTCTACGTAGCGGTGATGCTTTTTTTCAATATAATCTGCAAGCAAATCTAATGGCCAAGAAGCATAATCAATATTTGCTCCAGATGCTTGTTTTGAAACTTCTGCAAGTTCGCTTAGCACCTTGTCTGTATCAATGTTTTTATTGGTACATGCATCGCCAATAGAGCGGTTTCCGTTACAGCAAAAATCAATTCCGTTTTGCTTAAAAACAGAAGCGGTTTTGTAGTTCTGTGCTACTAAATCTCCAATGTTGGTGTCTTTTGTAATATTCATGATTGTTTATTTTATTTTTTAATTTTTTTCGGCAATAATGGCTACTGCGTTAATGTGCTGTTGGTATTTTTGAAAAATTTCACGCATCTCAAATATTCGTTTTCTGGCTGCTCCAAATCGAAGAATATTAAAACCAATTTTTAATGTTCTAAAAAATCCTTCATCATCAATTATACGCTTTGTTTCTAAGAGAAGCATTTCGTTTGTATAAACTTGTTTTACGGTAAATCCTTCTTGTTCCAAGAGCGTTTTCCATTCATTTACGGTAAGTGGACGTGCATTTACTTTTATTGAGAAAGCCAAGTCTTTTTGAATTTTGTTTTTGAGCTCTTCATCAACTTCTACTAATCCCATTTCGTGAATAGCATATAATCCTCCTTTCTTTAAAATACGGTGCGCTTCCTGAATAATTTCAGACTTGCGTTTATCTGCGTGCATGGTAAGCATTGCTTCGCCATAAACTTTATTTTTTGAACTATCAGCCAATTTTGTGCCTGCGGCATTTGCCAAAACAAACTGTACATTTTCACCTTTTACCTTTTGCGATAGCAGTGCAACTGCATCTTCATCAGCATCAACACCTACATAGGTTTTGGGTTGCTTGGTTAATGCCAAAGCTGCCGTATATCCCAAGCCTGGAGCAAACTCCACCACATTATCAGCCGAAGAAATTTGAAGCCCTGAGATGAGCTTTTGTGTAAGCTCTTTACCTCCGGGGCGCAGTACTCTTTTACCCATTCGGGCGAGTATCCAGTGCCCTTGTGCTTTTGCAAAATTATCTCTATCCATTTTTATTGTTATTTAGTTACTCTGCACCCCATTTTTCAAGTTCTTCGCCACTCCATAATTCGGGGAAAAACTTTCGTTGTTGAAATTTAGGATGTAAATATTTTTTCCATTCGCTGCCTCCGGTAGCTGCTTTGGTTTCGCCTTTGCTATCTAAATAATGCTGCGCAGTTTCTAAGTGCACCAAAGGCCATTTCACATTATACATATCATCAAACTCTTTTAGCTTTTTGATGAACGCATCTGAAGGATTCTTAAATTTCTTTGCTTTTTCTTCTAAAGTATTGCCTTTTACTTTGTGCGCAAGAGCGATAAAACTATCTAAATATTTTTCTTCAAACAAGCGAAGTGTAAGTGATTTATTTCCGGTTTGGCGATTGGTTCCGGCATCTTTCCAATAAATGTTTTCAAACAATTCTTCTACTGAAGGGTTTGCTCCTAAACGCTCCACTCCTGCTTCGTTTATTAAGTTCTCTAAACGTGTGCAATAAATTTCAATGTATCTAAAAGTGGCTGATTGAAAACCGCTTGCCGGAGCTAAAGTGCTTCTGAAAGTATTGTAATCGTCATAATTCATTCCCGAGCGCATTACATCGAAAGAAGTAATGAGCATGGCAGTATAGCGGTTCAATCGGTTCAATTTATCTATCCAAATTTCTTCCGATAAATCTTCAAAAACCAATTGTTTAATTTCGTGAACCATCATGTTTAGTACTAATTCAGTAACTTGATGATACATTACAAAAATGGTTTCATCTTTAAAATCGGTACGTGTTTTTTGTAGAGTCAATAAAGTATCAACTTGAATGTAATCCCAATAAGTAATAGGTTTTGCTTGTAGCAATCCTTTAAGGTATGTTTCAGGATTTTCGCCTAAGTGCTGATACTTTTCTTCAATGTCTTTAATTAGTTTTTCTGTACTCATTTGTTTGTCTGTTTTAATAGTAAAAGACCAAATGTAAATAAACTTGCTACTTTAATTGTTTCCATGCCCACAAACCAAATATGCAGGTGCGAAGGCGGCATTTCTTTTCCAGCAACCACTAATTGTGCTCTGGCATCCATTGCCGGTAGCAGCCAAATAGTTTGAATAACCAATAAAACTACAGGAACAAAAAATGCAATGCTGCCTGCTTTTAATAATGGTTCACTACGAAAAGCAAGGTTTAAAACTATGATTGCAGCTAAAACCCATTCTATTTTATTTAATGCGCTAAACACCAATCTGCCGATACCTAAACCCAATGGAATAGTGATGCCCGGAGCTTTAAACTTGAGCCACGATTCCAAGAAACTGATTCCACCTAAGAAACCAATCCAAACAAACGATGCAATAATAATTAAATACCCTTTTGCTAACATTTTTACATCTCCAATTCCTTTACTTTTTATCTTAAAATAGTTGCTTTACCCGATTTTAGTTTTTGTGCCAAATCATACACTGTTGTGGTTTCCAACATGCTTTTTAACTCTGTGCGCACCTTTACAAATTTATGATGCATGGGGCATGGATCCGCATCATTACATTCTTTTAAACCCATTGAGCAACTTGTATAAACCGCATCACCATCAATGGCAAAAACTACTTCACCAATTTTCAATTCCTTCATTTTTTGTAGATCAATTTCAAAGCCACCGTAAGGACCTTTTAGTGAACTCACAATCCCTGATTTAGTAAGTGTTCTCAATATTTTGGCAATAAATGCTTGTGGTGTATTGGAGCTATCTGCCACATCGGCAATTTTTACACGCCTGCCTTCCAGCGATTGCGTGGCGATGTAGATAACAGCTTTAAGTGCGTACTCACAAGATTTAGAAAACATATTCCTTTCTTCCTTTATGGGAGGCAAGATTAAACGATATTTTTATTTAGGACAAATTTATCCATAATAAAACACGCTTAGAATTGTCAATTTATTGTAAAAGCAGTTTGCTAAAGCATGCCAAAAGAAAATAGCTGTGAGCCAATTTCACAAAATATGCTCTGATGATGCTGGAACGTGTCGAATAGCAAAACTATTTTGTAAGTATCACAGAGTTTTTGCACTACTGCAAAACACAACATATACCAAAATGTAATTTTTTCAATTCCTTTTGTTAAATATTTTAAACTAACATAAAAAAAGATTTAATATTGAACATCCATTCACTTTAAAACTTTTGTTATGAAAAACCATTTCAGTTTTACAAAATCTCGGGGGAGGGGGAGCAGACCTGCAAAGACCACCATTTTAGCAATTAGTTTAATGGCGCTTATGTTTGGGGCAAAGGCGCAAGGCATTAGCGGAAGCGGCACGGCAGGCTACCTGCCCAAGTTTACGGGCACAAATACGGTAGATAATTCCTCTGTTTACCAAAGCGGTACTTTTATAGGCGTAAACAGTGCTACGCCCCAAGCCAATGTAGATATTTATGGCGCTTGCGGCTCTGCCAATGCAGCAGCCCTGCGGGTAACGCAATACGGAGGTTTTAATGCGCTGTGCTTGGGAGGAGGCACTTTAGGCGATAACTTTATAGTAAAAACAGAAACCACACAGGGTACACTTTTTAATTATACCCAAGTTACGCTCTACGATTTTATAGTAAAGAATACAGGCAATGTAGGCATAGGCACATTTTCTCCGGCAGCAACACTATATGTGCGCCCCAACAGCAGTACCAAAAACCCTTTGCAGATAACCAACAGCGCAGAAAGTGCCACTTACCTAATGGTGAATAAAGACGGCAATGTAGGCATAGGCACGGCAAGCCCTGCGGCACCGCTGCACATAAAAAACAGCGTGAGCAACCAAGCCGCATTAGTAGCCTACAACTCCACCAATTACCAAACACTCACATTAAGAGACGAAGGCTCTTTAGGCATAAACACAAGCAGCACTAATGCCATAGTAGATGCCAAAATGGATAGCTGGGGCATACACGGCTGGCTCTACCACGGGCAAACAGCAGCAGGAGCCACCCGCTTTGTGGTAACGGAGAACGGCAGGGCAAGCATAGGCAGCACACCGGCATTTAACGAAAGCACGCTCACCTTAAAATCTGCATTGGGCAGCAGCAGCACTACTAATTTAGATATAGTAGCCCCCGGCAGCACAGGCTGGGCAAACCAGCTAAGATTTTTGGCAGGCAATAATGCCATAAGGCATGTAATAGCCGATGATTACACTAATGGCAAAAACGACCTTTTGCTCGCTCCGGGCAATGGCGGCAATGCAGCAGCAGTGGTGCGCATAAAAGGGAAAGCAGAAGTGGGAGCTGATGTAGCCAACCCCAACCGGAGCAACTATACAGGCGCTCTGTTTGTGCGGGGCGATGGCGTGGGCATAGATATATACAACCAACAGGCAACCAGCGGCTGGAACAACCAGATACGCTTTAGCAGCACAAGCGGTATCCGCCACCTGATAGCCGATGATTACGGCACCAACAACCTGCTCATAAAACCCGGGCATGGCGGTGGAGCGAATAATGTTTTAAAAATAGAAGGCAAAGTAAGAATAGGCAACCAAGCACCCACAGGAACATGGGCGAGCTATCAGTTAGGCGTAGATGGCGATATAGTGGCAAAACGGGTAGTGGTGCAAACAAGCAGTTGGGCAGACCATGTATTTGCCGATGATTACAAACTGCTGAGCCTTGAAGAAGTTGAAACATTTATTAAGCAGCACAAGCACCTGCCTGAAATACCAAGTGAAAAAGAAGTGCAGGAAAGCGGTGTGAGCTTAGGAGAAATGAACAGGCTGCTGTTGCAGAAAGTGGAGGAGCTGACGCTGTATGTGATGAAGCAACAGAAGGAAATAAATTTACTGAACAATAAATTGGAAAGACAATGAAATGGTTTGGTTCATTATTGATAGCTTTGGTCTTTGGTCTAAATATATATTCTCAAAGCTGCAACACAACAATACCTGGAACTCTTTCAACGTCCGGTAGTGAGATTATTTGTACACCGGGACAAACAGGCATGATGGTTGTGTCAAACTACCAAGGAGATATTCAACGTTGGGAACGAAAATTAAATAACGGTAGCTGGGTTACAGTTTACAGCCTCCCCTCAAATATATTTACCGATTATAATATAAACAGCCAAGGAACATATACATATCGCGTGGCTGTACAGTGTTCAACCGATGTTGTAAAGTTTACAAATGAAATAACATTTATGGCAGGCGGATTAGCTTCAAAAGCAGCATGTAGTAGTACTTATGGCGATTTGCGATTTGCTGTAGCAAGGGTACATGTGCCCGGAGTAAGTAATGATTTCTCGGGTTTTTTAATTAATAACACCAATAATGATGGGCGGCTTTTATTTATTACAACATCGCAGTTTTTAACTAATGGCTGCTCTAATCCATCATACAGTATTGCCAATGCAACGTTTACTTGGAACGAAGATTATGCTTCATGTAGCGGTAGTACATTATCCCCTGTTACCTCTAATGGTGCAACCATACTTGCCATTGATGGACGGGTTGCATTATTGGAATTGGCTAACGCTCCCGACCTTGCAGAGTTGACTTATTTAGGTTGGGACATTGCTACGCCCTATACCGATATAAGTTGTATTTATCCAACTTATGACCCCACTATTAAAAAAGGTATAGTTAGCGCAAGCACATATACCTCCCCGGGCTTAGGCATAGAATGTAATGATAATTATTTCGAGAGCTTAGGACTGCCACCTGTGGTAAAAATAGCTAAATGGAATAGCGGAGAACCTAACTTATTGGGGCGCGGCTCTCCTCTGATAATGAGTAACAAAAAAGCAGCCGGTATTTATCTAATCGGCAACGAAACACATTGCTCCAACGGACCTTCTTATTTTGAAGATTTTCAAAGTATAAAGAATGGCTCGGTTTTTAATTATCTCCGCTCCGGCAGCCAAACTAACAGCGCTACGGTAAGAATGAATTATTGTAAGCCTGACTTGACTTTATTAGGTAATAAGAGCAACTCTGAAACGTACTCAGTAAAAAATTCGATTACTTCAACTCAAAACATTATTGAGGGCAATTCTATTCGCTACCAAGCTGGAACCTATATTGAACTAAATAATGGGTTTTCATCAGGTACTGACTTTGTTGCCGAAATAAATCCGTGTGTAAGCAATATAATAGTCATTGCTGCTAAAACAGATGATGAGCAATCGTTTAACCGAGAAGCAGAGTACGTTCAATTTAAAGAGAAGTTAGCAGATAATTGGTTAAAAATATATCCCACAATTTTACCTCTTGGGAATGCTATTATGATTGAAGCAAATGATGCCACAAATGGAGTTGAACTCATGATGTTTGATGTTCAAGGTAGGCATATTCGTTCATTCAGATTAAATCGGCTTGAACCTAACAGCAAAGCAAGTATATTACTAATAGATTTACCTTCCGGCTTATATATTCTGAAAGCACAAGATGTAATCCATTCACTTACCCAAAAAATCATTATTCAATGAAGCAATTATATTTTATTGCAGTGCTAATTTTAGTAACTGCCGGAGGATGTCAAAAAGAAAAATGCAGTAGATGTAATAGTACGTCTTTTAAGGTAACTCCATTTATTGAGCGATATGCAAAATTTGAGTGCAATAGCAATGATGAATACACATATATTTTTCGCAGGAAAGCACAGATAGATTCCTTAGAGCCTAATTGCTATATAATTAACTCTATTGCGTTTCCTCTTGATGAAACAGATATGACCTATATAATAGTAGGAAGGCTTTTTGAACATTACAAGGATACATTTAAAACAGTTTTAATAAATGATACCTGTAACAAAGTTCTCTCATACGAAGTTACTGGGATTCAAAGAGACACTATAAAATATTGTTGCCCTTATGGGGTAAACGCAGTAAGTAGCGTATTCTGCTCCGTAGAAAACATACCTGCCGATTATCAAGTAGAAGTAAAGTATAAATATGTGCCGTTGGGTGAATAATACCGAAAAGCAAGGCAGGAGCGCACCGCTGCTTTCTACTAAAAAAGCTCGTGGCGGTTACATAGCCGGCACAGAGGAAAACTGCGGTAACGGACCTTCTTATTTTGAAAATTTTCAAAGTATAAAGAACGGCTCGGTTTTTAATTATCTCCGCTCCGGCAGCCAAACTAACACCGCTACTGTAAGAATGAATTATTGTAAGCCGAGTGAGAATTTGAGTAACCCTTTGAACCAATCAAAAATATACCAAGTATCCAACTCAATAGTTTCTACACAACAAATATCTGATAACTATGTAGTCCGCTATCAAGCAGGGACATACATAGAGTTAAATAATGGTTTTGTTTCAGGAACTGATTTTGTGGCAGAAATAAACCCTTGTAGTAATGACGTTACAGTGATTGCAGCTAAGACGGATAATGAAGAATATCAAAATCAAGAAGGTAAAAATACTCAAGGAAAGCCGGAAAATGAATGGTTGAAAATTTATCCGACAATCTTGTCATCAGGAAGTACTTTAATCATTGAGTCAAATACTATTCTTGATAATATTGAATTGCAGATGTTCAATATACAGGGTAAGCATATTCATTCGTTCAGATTGAACAGTTTGGTTACTTCTGTTTTGTTAGAGGCGGTATCAGGGGTTTATGTATTAAAAGCTTATAACGGCACCAATTTCTTCACTCAAAAAATAGTAATACAATGACAAAAATTGCTTATAATTTAGTTGTATTAGTGTTGTTTGCCTCTATTTTATGGGGGTGTTGCAAAAATAAAAATGAGTGTGTAGAGGGCAGCTTTCGTGTACAACCGTTTATTGAAAAGTATGGAGATTTTTGGTGTACAGGAAATAATGAATATACATACATCTTTAATCATAAATATCAGATAGACTCTTTAAGTTATTGCACCTTTTCACCGCCTGTTGCTTTTCCTATTGACGAAACCGATATGGTTTATATTATGGTTGGAAAAATGGCTTATCATTATAGAGATACTTTTTACAGCAAATTATTCAAAGATACTTGTAGTAAAAAACTTACTTATGAGGTAAATATGGTACAGCGAGATACAGTGTATAATACTTTTCCGGGTGTAGTTTCTATGTTCTGCTCCGTAGCAAACATACCTGCCGATTACCAAGTAGAAGTAAAGTATAAATATGTGCCGTTACCGGAGTAAAGCAAACAAGCACCTGCCTGAAATACCAAGTGAAAAAGAAGTGCAGGAAAGCGGTGTGAGCTTAGGAGAAATGAATAGGCTGCTGTTGCAGAAAGTGGAGGAGTTGACACTGCACTTGATAGAGGTAAAAAAGGAATTAGATAAACTTAAAAAATGATGGGTTATGAAAACAATATTTCACATAGCAATTTTATTGCTTTTATTACCTTCTTGCAAAGAGGAAAAATTAAAAGGCTTCAAACAATATCAATATGGAGAATCATTTGTGATGAAGAAAGGAGAAACTGTTGAGCTCGTATCGGGAACTGATAAAAGTAGTCTCACATCAATTGTTTTTTATGATGTTATGAATGACGACAGATGTTATCTTTCACAATGTGAGCTTTGTTATGGCTCTGCTGCAGAAATACAGTTGTCAATAAGTCATCAAGGAAAAAGCACAACTCTTCCTTTGTCTATTTTAGGCTGTTCGGGAGAACTATTGTGTGACGAAAATTACTATTATCGTAAGGATACATTAGGTTATAGAATTTGTCTGTTATCGCTTGACCCATATCCTGACACCAATAATGTTCCAATAGAAAAATCAACATATCAAGCAAAAATTAAAATTAGTGAGCTATGAAACGATTAAAATTACTTGGCGTTTGTGTTCTTTTCGCCTTAAATATCTGTAACATTAAGGCTCAAGACTTTTGTACAACAAATTCAGATGTAGAGGATTTTTTACAATCAATACCACAAGAATACTATAAGTCAGGAAGTAATGCGTATGTGATTCGCGTGTTTATTCACATAATTCGTAGAAGTAATGGAACAGGTGGGCAAACTATAGCAGAGGTAAACACGGCATTAAACACCATTGTAGTGGACTATGCACCATACAACATTTGTTTTTCATTACTTGGTATTGATGAAATACACAACGATAATGCCTATAACAAAACTGCTTTTGCTAATGATAATAATGGAGACGGCAAATTTGATGATTTTAATATCAATGCACATTCCAACGCAATAGATATATATCTTCTTGCCAATGACGGAAATTTTAACGGAGGAAAAGCAAGCAATATACCCGGTACTGCATTAGTAATTGGTGGAAATGTATATGGAACCAACCTCGCAAGTTCTCACGTTTTGTCACACGAAATGGGGCATTGCTTAGGTTTATATCACACTTTTCACGGCTTGTGTGGAGAGAGTGGGTGCGCAGAGTTGGTTAATGGGAGCAATGGTAGTTCCTGTGGTGACTTAGTGCAAGACACCCCCGCTGACCGCCAAGCGCACAACGTAAATCAAAGTACGTGCGTGTGGAGTGGAGTAACTTGTGATGGAATTAACACTGATGCAAACGGAGATTACTACAGCCCCAATACTCATTTGTTTATGGCATATATTCCACCAAGTTGTATGCAGAGCCATACAATAGGACAAAAAAACAGAATGTTTAGCATAATTGCCAACTCTTCTCTGCTTCAAAATAGTTTGGTATCTGATTATTATACCTTGGCAAATACAACCGTATCATCAGGCCAAGACGTTTTGTATGATACTCAAGTTGGTATAACAACGCAAGGAAATGTTACTGTTCTGTCGGGTGGAAAATTAACGTTAAGAGCTGGGGAAGAAATAATTTTAAATAATGGATTTATAGCTGAAACAGGTAGTGTCTTTATTGCAGAAATAAACTCTCAGTGCAGCACTATTGACCATAACAACTCTGCAAAAACAGATGAAACTGTTGTGGCTAATGCATCTTTTAATGAGAACAATAATATTGCACAATCACTTTCAATTTACCCCAATCCGTCACACGGAAAATTCAATATTGATTTTTATCCGTCAGATGAAACAATATACTTCTCGGTTGTGGATATGGTTGGACAAAATGTTCTTGATTTCAAAAAAACTTATGTAGCAGGACAAACGATAGAAACACTTGATTTATCTAATCAAGCAGAAGGAATTTATATTGTAACCATTAAAGGAATGTATTACAATATTGCTCAAAAAATTATTCTACAAAATAATTGACTATGCCTATGAAAGAGTTGTTAGTAATATCGCTGTGTATAGGTTTGTTTGCATGTAATAAAGATAAAATAGTGAAAGACCCCGCATTAGTGGGTGCGTGGCGCATGGATAGTGTTATGTACTTGACCAGTACAACGGCTGTTTATAAAGACACTATCTATTGGGGCGAGTCAAACAACAAACGTTTACTGATGGAAGTAAAAGATGATAACTCTTTTGCATTTGAATATATTACAAAAGCTGTTGAAGGGAAAGGGCATTTTACTCTAACAAAATACGGTGATATGAAATCGCAAGCCTACGCAACCAATTATCCATTGACAACTTACTTAATGGTCTATCATTTTATGGAGGCTATGAACAATACAACATCATATAGCATTCATGACAATCAACTATCTGTTTTTTACGTAGCAGGGCATAAGAGCATTGTAAAGTTCACAAAGGAGGAGTAATCCAAAACAAACTAAATATTATGAACAGGCTACTGTTGCAGAAAGTGGAGGAGTTGACATTGCACTTGATAGAGGTAAAAAAGGAATTGGATAATATAAAAAAATAAGGGGTTATGAGAAAGGTTTTATTCTTTAGTTTAATTAGCTTACTCCTTATTTGTTCTTGTAAAAAGCAGCCCTATGCAGATAAAGAATTATTAAATTATCGTTGGCGGTTTGATAGTATCGGGACTAATAATTCCTTCAAAACAAATACTAATAAATTTCATTTCTATTTCTGCACTTTTTCAGATACAAAACAGGTATCTTTTGGTGATGAAGGAATTAGTGCAGTAGGAATATTTAATTATGATTCTAAGCACAATATAACTTGTAGAGATATAACAAGGATGGTATCATTACCTATTCAGGACGATTGGTTCGATACTTTAGAGATTGTCCTGATTAACGCAAGCACTTATTCCATCGTTGATGAAATTCTAACAGTAAAAAGATATAACAGTATGCAGGAGGCAAAATTTAGTAAAGTAAAATAAAAATTGAATTTCTTATGAAAAATGCTATAAATATACTAACCTATTTAATGTTGATTTTTAGCAATAAAATATCTTCTCAAATAAACATAGGTGGAACTCCATATTCTTGGAAAAATAATATTGCGAATCAACAAAAAATACCAATAATCCACTTTTCAGAATTAAACAGCAAATACTTAGGAATAGAAGATAAACAAGATGAGCAAAACGGAGTACCACCACGTTTTGGATATAAACATCAAACAAATTTAAGTACAGCGAATAGTGGGGTTTGGACAGAATTGCCAAACGGAGATAGGTTGTGGCAATTAGAAGTAAGTTGCTCTTCTGCACTTTCAATAAATTTTTTGTATAGTAAGTTTTGGTTGCCGAAAATGGAAAATTCAATATTGATTTTTATCCTAATGATAAAACAATGCAATTTACTATTACTAATACCATGGGGCAAACGGTATTTAGTTTAAGCAAGATATATATGCAAGGACAAGCAACAGAAACGATAGATTTATCTAACCAACCTGTAGGTATTTATATTGTTTTTATAAAGGGAGGAACATATAATAGCTCTCATAAAATCATTTTACAACATAATCAATAAATTATGAAGAAGAGTATATTACTGTTGGTTTGTATTGGTGGATTATTTGCTTGTGGAGATAAAGATAAGATCGTTAAAGACCATGCATTAGTTGGAATTTGGCGCATGGATAGTCTTATATCTTTAACACAAACTTTAGCCTTTTATAAAGATACTATTTACTGGGAAGACTCTCCCAATAAACGCCTACTAATGTCGGTTCAGGAAGATAATACTTTTAAGTGGGAATATATCACAATGGGAGGGCAGGGAGTAGGCTCTTTTGTTCTTACAAAAAATGAATACGGGTATAATAATATCAAGTCTAACGCATGTCTTACCTCATATCCGTTAAAGTCATATTTAATGCTATTTTATTTTATGGAAGTTATGAATAATCAAGGAGATAGACAAAACTCATACAGTATTAGCGGTAATCAACTTTCAATTTTTTATATGGAAGAATCTCGCATTGCAAAGTTTACAAAAGAGGAATAATTCAAAACAACCTAAATATTATAAATAGGCTGCTGTTGCAAAAAGTGGAGGAACTGACACTACACTTGATAGAGGTAAAAAAGGAATTAGATAATCTTAAAAAATAACGATATGAAGTACTTAACGTTTCTAATCATTTTTGGGATAACAATATCGTCATGCAAGGATAAACCTGTAAATCCTTATGAAAACGGCTTTGTGGGCAATTGGAAAATGGTATCGGTTACCACCTCGTTAGGCGCAGTTACAACCAATACTACTTCTGCCGAAATAGTAACTACTTTTTCAGAAAACAGCAATAAATTCTGGTTTGAAAATGGATCAAGCGGAGGAGGAACCTATACGTTATCAAAAAACAACGGAATAACAATTACTGTACAACGGGGAGATTTTGGAGGATGGCCCAATGGTCCTTGGTTAGATTTATACTTAGAGGTGATGAACATCGCTAAATCATACAAGATAGATAATGACCAACTGCTTATTGAAACCTCTGACAAACGGAAAGTCCTTTTCACTAAACTTTAATTTAAAATACATGAAGCATATAAAACTATATTTCTATACTTTAGCATTCACAGGTCTTGCAATAAATTTATACGCACAAATTAACATAGGTGGCGAGCCATATTCATGGAAGAACGGTATTAGTAACAAACAAGAAATTCCCATCGTTCGTTTTCCTGCACTTGACTTACAACGTTTAGCTGAAGAAGATAAATGGGATGAACAAAACGGAGAGATTGCTTCTCCCAACACTTAGTCTTGACTGGTTTGCGAGATGGAAAATGTGCTAGTTGGCAGTAATACAAAGCGACAAAAATCATAAATTATGAAAATGACAAAAATCATTACAATACTTTTAATCTTTGCAAGCAGTTTGACTGTTTGGGGACAGACTTTGCTTGAAACGACAGGCAAGACACCCCAAAAAGTTGTGGAATTTGAGACACGAAAAGCTGTAACCGACTATCAACCAATAAATATCAATCTTGATATTCTGAAAGAGGGGCAGGGAAAAATTTCCTTCTGGGGAATAGATGAAACGGTGTTTCAAACCAAACTCACAGTTAGAAGTTTCAAAAACTTTTCGTGGTTCGGTAGTAACAAGGACAAAACAACCTCTATTATTCTGACTGTTGCAGACAACGACATACAAGGACTTGTTACACACAAAACAGAGGTGTATCGCATAGAAACTGTTGGTGACATTTATTATATTACCAAAATTGACCACAGTAAATATCCAAGTGAAGAATGTGGCGTTGGTTCTAAAAATAATGACACTAACGCGGTTCCAAACAATCCTTTCAATGAAGACAGTATAAGCTATCAACAAAAAATGATTTCGGGAGAGCCGTTTACTTGTCGGTTACGGCTACTTGTTCTTTACACCCCTGCCGCTAAAAATGCTGTTTCAAACATTTCAAATACGATACAACTTGCAGTTGATGAAATGAAACAGTCTTTTATCAACAGTAATGTTTACAGAGAAGTAGAGTTAGTGTATGTGGGAGAAACCAATTACACAGAAGTGAATACTCCTACCGACTTAAATCGATTTTATGGAAATGGAGATAATTATATAGATGAAGTTCATAATTTTAGAACAAAGCATCAGGCAGATATTTGTGTTCTTATTGCACAAGAAACTGATTATTGTGGCGCGGCAAAATATGTTAAGGTTTCCGCTTCGTATGCTTTCTGTGTAGTTGATGTTGATTGCGCTACAGGATATTATTCCTTTGCACATGAAATTGGGCATATTATAGGGACAAGGCATGACCCTTATATAGACAACTCTAATACTCCATATCCCTATGGACACGGATATGTTGCCTCAAACAACCAGTGGCGAACAATCATGGCTTATGGGGATGCTTGTGGAGGTTGCACAAGGATACAGTATTGGTCGAATCCAAACGTTTCATACGGTGGCTTACCAATGGGAACAACTAGCACACACAATAACGCAAGAGTGTTAAACGAGAAAATACCTAATGCAATGTCTTATTTACAGCCTGCAAATACGGTTACGGTTCAAAACGCTGATGTGGCAGCCGCAAGGGACGGAGATATTATTGCAAAAAGTAAAGTTGAGACATCAGGAACAGTAGCCATTCAAAACGGACAATCTTATTCTTTTAGGTCAGGAGGAACGGTTGTATTAGAACCCGGATTTACGGCAGAAGTGGGTAGCAACTTTGTTGCCGAAATAGTTGAAGTAACTGACTGCGGACAGCCTGACGGTGAAGCATCTAACTACAGCAAAACAGATGAGTTCTCAAATTACGCATCTGAAAGTTCAGCAAAATTCATTTCTGACTTTGTTGTTTACCCTAATCCAACTAATGATTTTATTACTGTAAATCTCAATGTTACAGCAAAAATTGATGTAGATTTTAAAGTATGCGACTATACCGGTAAGACTGTAAAAAAAATAGGAAAATATACTTTAACTACTGAAAAATTCAGCCGAAACTTTAATTTGTTAGACTTAACCAGCGGAGTATATTTTATTGTCGTAACCTTCGATAATCAGGAAATATTAAATCACAAAATCATTAAAATTAAATAATATGAAAACTCTTTTCATAACATCATTGATAGTAACTATTTTACTTTGCTCTTGTAAAAAAGAGAAAAAGGAACAAATTGAAAAAAATGTAACAATACACTTGAATTTACGTTCAGGCGATTACACTTGTGCTGAAGAATGTGGCTCTACTATTTCAATAGTGAATAGCGAATGGAACAATTTAAAATCTAAGTATGCCCTGCCAGACTCAATTACAAGTAAATGGGAGTATTGGAACAGAGAGTATATAGCTAATATTAAATTTTATAATGACACCTGTCATTGTAAAAACACTTTCTATGAACCAACGCCACCGGGTTCAACGAATTACCCGACTGAACATCTACAAATGATAGAAATACTAAAAATCAGGGAAAAGTAACTACTGAAAGTAGAGGAATTAACACTACACTTGATAGAGGTAAAAAAGGAATTAGATAAACTTAAAAAATGATGGGTTATGAGAAAGGTTTTATTCTTTAGTTTAATTAGCTTACTCCTTATTGGTTCTTGTAAAAAGCAGCCCTATGCAGATAAAGAATTATTAAATTATCGTTGGCGGTTTGATAGTATCGGGACTAATAATTCCTTCAAAACAAATACTAATAAATTTCATTTCTATTTCTGCACTTTTTCAGATACAAAACAGGTATCTTTTGGTGATGAAGGAATTAGTGCAGTAGGAATATTTAATTATGATTCTAAGCACAATATAACTTGTAGAGATATAACAAGGATGGTATCATTACCTATTCAGGACGATTGGTTCGATACTTTAGAGATTGTCCTGATTAACGCAAGCACTTATTCCATCGTTGATGAAATTCTAACAGTAAAAAGATATAACAGTATGCAGGAGGCAAAATTTAGTAAAGTAAAATAAAAATTGAATTTCTTATGAAAAATGCTATAAATATACTAACCTATTTAATGTTGATTTTTAGCAATAAAATATCTTCTCAAATAAACATAGGTGGAACTCCATATTCTTGGAAAAATAATATTGCGAATCAACAAAAAATACCAATAATCCACTTTTCAGAATTAAACAGCAAATACTTAGGAATAGAAGATAAACAAGATGAGCAAAACGGAGTACCACCACGTTTTGGATATAAACATCAAACAAATTTAAGTACAGCGAATAGTGGGGTTTGGACAGAATTGCCAAACGGAGATAGGTTGTGGCAATTAGAAGTAAGTTGCTCTTCTGCACTTTCAATAAATTTTTTGTATAGTAAGTTTTGGTTGCCGAAAGGAGGGATTTTGTATATCTATAATAAAAACAAACAATCGCTGATAGGCGGCTTTACAAGTGCAAACAATAAAGGGAATTTAGAACACATACGAGGATTTGGAACAGGCTTGGTCTATGGTGATGATGTAATATTAGAATACTATGAGCCACATTCTGTATCACAAACCGCAGTAATTCATATTTCTGATGTGGTGCACTATAGTGTGGGAGTTGTACGATAATAACACTAATCGAATCTGGTAGGGATAATATAAATGTAAGGAAATGAAGAACATGACTTTAATATTATTGCTGGCTATTGCTTCTGTTTTAAGTGCTTGCCGGAAAGATATTCCAGCAGATAAAATTACAGTTAAGCGGGTTTTTGTTGCGGAACGAATAAAGAGTATGGTATTTAAACCCGGCAGTTATTGGATATATAAAAATCAATCAAGCGGTATCACAGATACTTTCAAAGTAATCAACTATGGACTTAGCACTACCGACAACCCTCCTTGCGGACATCTTAGCGCAGGATGCTCAACTGTAAGAAGCGATTTCTATGGTGTTACGTTTACTTCCACTCTAAGAGGAGAAGTGGTGCTGTTCTATCAGGATAAAAGGATTTTCAGTAACATAGAACGAATATTGACCTATTTTGAAGGAACAGTTGAATACTACGAGCAAAAGAGTACTACTAATGTTGCATACCTCCAGTACTACGATAGCTTGCAGATACAGGATTCTATTTATTACTCGGTAGATAAAATAAAAGTGGGTACAAGTGTAGTGGGAGGAGATAGTGCAGTGATGTACTGGGCAGCCAATAGAGGAATAATAAAATTTGAAAAACAAAATGGAGAAATATGGGAACTAATCAACGGAAAATATATCGGCTTGTAAAAAGCCTTATTATTGTAACAATAGTTGCTTTTGCTGTTGCCGATAGCATGGCGCAGTGTACACCAAATCCACTCACCCAAACATATCCTGGCTGTTCTAATTGTTAGCACAAGATGGAGTTAAGTTTTTCACTCAGAAAATTATAGTACAATGAGAAGGTTAAATCTATTTTTAGGACTGACTCTGTTATATTTACTGTTTAGCGGCTGCAAAAAAGATAAATGCCAAAAACAAAATGAATGCAAGGGTACACCTTATGAAATATCGCCTTTTATAGAACGCTATGGCTCAATTTTTTGTGGCGTAAATGACTATGAATACACTTATATATTTCGAAAAAGAGCGCAAATTGATTCAATTTCAAAGTGTACATTTTCTCCATCACCAGCATTTCCCATTGATGAGTCAAATATGGCTTATATTATGTTTGGCAAACTCTCATATCATTACAAGGACACGTTAATTACAAATTTAGTAATAGATACATGTTCAAAACTACTGACGTATGAAGTTAATATGATACAAAGAGATACCACAGTACTTTGTTGCCCATACGGTATAAGTGTTGTTAGAACAATCTTCTGCTCCGTAGAAAACATACCTGCCGATTACCAAGTAGAAGTAAAGTATAAATATGTGCCATTACCGGAGTAGAACAAACAAGCACCTGCCTGAAATACCAAGTGAAAAAGAAGTGCAGGAAAGCGGTGTGAGCTTAGGAGAAATGAATAGGCTGCTGTTGCAGAAAGTGGAGGAGTTGACACTGCACTTGATAGAGGTAAAAAAGGAATTAGATAATCTTAAAAAATAAGAATTATGAATATAAAAATTGTAATGATCTTTTTTTCAATGAGTATGATATTGTGTATGGTAGAAGGGTGTAAAAAAAATACCTGCGAAGGAACAAGTACAAATTACTATGGAGAATACAGATTTAATTATACTGATAGTGTATTTGAAATTCAGTTTAAAAGCAATTATACTAAGGCATCATTAATTATTGGAGAAGATGTAAGTGATAACTTCTTCCCTATTTGTATGTCAAAAGAGTTTTTGGGTTTTTCAAAATCAAGTGGAAAAGTATGCTTCAATTTTAGCTTACCAGATTCCACTTGTACAAATTTCCCTATAAGTGGAGGACCCGGTCAGGTTAATACAAAGCAATATATCAGATTAGATAACTTTTTTGAACAATAGAATTCCTATATTATGAAAGAGCATATATTTATATTAACACTATTGATATTTATTTATGGAAGCAGCAATGGACAGTTTATTCGCAGCAGAGTGTCCTGAAAGACACTCTGCTGCGAAGAGAATTGTCAATTTATTGTAAAAGCAGTTGCACATAATTTTCTGTTTTAGTAAAAACAGAGCTACCGCTATATTCACAGTTGTTGTGGCAGCTTGGAACACTTCATTTCTAATGTTACCAAATCTTAAAATAAACAGCTAAAGCAATTTCATACAGAATGAATTGCCATTCCTTCATTATACTTGCTTAATTATTTAACTAATTAAAACTAAATATCATGGCTTTTACATTACCGGCATTACCTTATGCCTACAACGCATTGGAACCGAATATTGATGCGCGCACTATGGAGATACATTACAGCAAACACCACAATGGCTACGTAAACAATTTAAACGCTGCCATAAAGGATACAGAATGGGACAATAAATCTATTGAAGAAATTTTATCGAATGTTTCCAAACTTCCTACTGCCGTAAGAAACAATGGTGGCGGACATTTTAACCACTCTTTATTTTGGAACGTTATGGCTCCAAATGCAGGTGGCGCACCAACAGGGAAATTAGCAGATGCGTTAAATGCAAAGTTTGGCTCTTTTGATAAGTTTAAAGAAGAATTTACCAAAGCGGCATCTACTCGTTTCGGTTCAGGTTGGGCGTGGCTCACACTTACGCCAACAGGCTTAGAAGTGTTTTCTACCGCTAACCAAGACAATCCTTTAATGGATATTCCTGAAGCAAGAGGCAAAGGTGGCTCACCACTTTTGTGCTTAGATGTTTGGGAACATGCTTATTACTTAAACTACCAAAATCGCAGACCTGACTATATCACTGCATTTTTTAATGTGGTGAATTGGAATGAAATTGGAAAGCGTTTTGAAGAATTGAGCAAGTAATTTGCCACATAACCTTACATGAAATGCCATCGAAAAAATCGGTGGCATTTTTATTTTACAGCGAAACAAGAATTGGTATAAATTCGCAAAAACTTTACTGCAATGAATAATGCTCTTACTGTAGTTTACGCCATTGTGGCACTACTTGAACTTACGGCTGAATTTGTAAACAGCTCTGCACTACTTACCGGTGGCGAACCAATACTAAATGCACAACTTTTAAGAATGACTACTAAGCCTCTATTGATGATTGTGCTTATTGCATTATTCGTCATTTCGGCAAACAAAGATTTTAAGCTACGCAATTTGTTAGTGGTTGCATTTGGTTTTTCGTGGTTGGGCGATGTGGCATTGATGCTCACACATATCAACGAAAATTTCTTTTTAGCAGGGCTTGCAAGTTTTTTAGTAACTCATATTTTATACATAGTTGCTTTTGTAAAAACCGGGAACCTAAACACCGGATTTTTAAAGCGAACTCCCTTGGCGGCCGCACCTTTGCTCCTCTATTTTATCACACTTATTTTTTGGCTTTACCCAAACATACAAGCAGATATGAAAATTCCGGTAGTGATATATTCTGTTACCATTGCACTAATGGTACTTGCTGCAATGAATAACTTTGGAAATGTTTCTAAAGCAGTTTTTTTAAGTAGTTTTTCGGGAGCATTATTATTCATGATTTCCGATAGCATTATTGCCATCAATAAATTTATTTCACCTGTGGCTTTTGCCGGTGTTTTAATTATGGTACTTTACATTAGCGGACAATATTTTATTGCGAAAGGTTTTGTGGCTTTAAGTAAAGAAAACAAGCCATAGGTTTAGCACTTTGTCTATTGAGCAATGCAAAAGAAAAAGATAATTTGCTGTGTTACCAACGACCTTTCATTCGACCAAAGAATGATAAGAATTTGCAATAGCTTATCCGCATTTGGCTATGATGTTTTGCTCTGTGGCAGGCAACTTCCAAATTCAATTCCATTAGAGGAAAAATCGTTTATCCAATATAGAATTACTTGCATTTTCAACAAGGGAAAATTGTTTTATCTTGAATATAATATTCGCTTATTTTTCTTTTTACTAAGCCAAAAATTTGATGCCGTAAATGCAATTGATTTAGATACCGCAATGGCAACTTTAGCGGCTTCAAAAATCAAGAAGAGAAAATTAGTTTACGATGCGCACGAACTTTTTACAGAAGTACCGGAAGTTGTCAATCGCCCATTCACCAAATCGGTATGGCTTTTTGTAGAAAAATTTTTTATTCCGAAAACAGATTTGGCTTACACCGTTTCAAATAGCATTGCTGAATTTTTTAAAAATAAATACGGTAAAAAGTTTGAAGTAATTCGCAACGTGCCACTTTTAAAACCATTTGAACCTTCGCAAAAAGAAAATGCAATTATTTATCAAGGTGCTTTAAACGAAGGCAGAGGTTTAGAGTTTTTAATTGATGCCATGCACGACATTGATGCTACACTTTGGATTGCCGGAGATGGTGATTTAGCGAGTAATTTAAAAGCGCAAGTTCAGAAGGAAAAATTAGAGAATAAAATTCAGTTTTTAGGTAAACTTTCTGCAAACGAGCTTTCGCATAAAACACAAAAAGCACTGGTAGGTTTTAATGTTCTAGAGCAAAAAGGTTTAAGTTATTACTATTCCTTGAGCAATAAAACTTTCGATTACATACATGCCGAAATACCGCAAATAATAAGTGCTTTCCCTGAAATGAAACTGTTGAATGCGCAACATCATATTGCTATAGAAATAGAAAAAATTTCAGCGAAGGAAATAAGTGTTGCCATCAACCGTTTACTAAAAGACAAAGAATTGCATAATCAATTATCAAATAATTGTGCAAGAGCAAAAAAGGTTTTAAACTGGCAAAACGAAAGCCAAAAATTACAGGATTTCTATGAACAACTTTTCCGGTAAACATATACACATCGTTTCTTTCAATGTGCCTTATCCTCCAGATTATGGCGGAGTTATTGATGTGTTTTACAAAATAAAAGCACTACATGCTTTAGGTGTGAAAGTGCATTTACATTGCTTTCACTACGGCAGAGAAGAATCAAAAGAATTAGAAGCAATTTGCGAAACAGTAAATTATTACGAGCGCAAAAAATTCTACCAAGCAATTTATCAAAGCGTGCCTTACATTGTTGGCTCGCGTAAATCGGGTGAATTGCTTGCAAATATTTCTGCTGATGATTATCCTATTTTGTTTGAAGGTTTACACACTTGCTTTTACCTTTCACACAAAGCCATTAAAGAAAAAGCAAAAGCTGTGCGCATGCACAATGTAGAATGGGGCTACTACAAAAGCTTAGGCGAGCAAGAACGAAATTATTTGTTTAAGTTCTACTACATGTACGAAAGCCAAAAGCTGAAGAAGTTTGAAGAAGAATTAAAGAGTGCCAATCATGTTTTCACCATTAGCCGAAACGATTTCGATTACTTCTCAAAATACTGGAAAAATATTCACTACGTGCCGGCATTTCACTCAAACGAAAAGGTAACTTCAAAAACTGGAAAGGGCGATTATATTTTATATCACGGCAATTTAAGCGTAGTAGAAAATCACCAAGCTGCATTATATGTTTTAAAGAAAATTGCAGCACTCTCAAAACGCGAATTTATTATAGCTGGAAAAGACCCTTTAGACTCTTTACGAAAAGAAATAAACAATCAACCCAATGTAACTTTGGTTTACAATCCATCGTTTGAAACCATGAGTAGCTTGGTAAGCAATGCGCACATTAATTTACTACCTACATTCCAAAACACCGGAATAAAATTGAAACTGCTTAATTCTTTGTACAAAGGAAGATTTTGTATGGTGAACCAAAACATGATACAAAACACAGGGCTTGAAAAACTGTGCATTGTTGAAGAAAATGCTGAGGAAATTTTAAATACTATCGAAACACTTTTTGAAAAAGATTTTACAGAAGAAGATAAAAACTACAGAGCAGAAGTTTTACAAAATGATTTCTCTAACCAAGCCAATGCACTAAAAATTTGCAGCGTGCTTTGGAAATAATCTCACTTAGCGTACAGCACCCATTTTGCGCAATTCGCTCAAATAAAAATCAGACTTTTGCGTATTGCCTTTTTCATTCCACATTTGATACAGAATTTGAGCTAAGCCCGAATCGTTTGCTCGCAGTGGATATGCTTTTTCAAAATAATAAAGCGCGCTATCGCCTTGGTTAATATTGATATATATTTTTCCAATGTTCACCAAAGGATCGGTACTTGTTGGATTTAATGTGTATGCTTTTCTACTTACTTCAACTGCCTTATTGTAGTTTTTATCTTTAAAATACAAAAAGCTTAAATTATTGAATGCTGTTACGTTTGAAGGGTTTACTTGAACAACTTTTTCATAGCAAATAGCAGCAGAATCCATGTTTGATAATCCTTCATAACATATTCCTGCCCTAAAAAGTGCATCGCTAAATGTAGAGTCAATTTTAAAGGCGCTTTTGTAAGCAGCAACTGCTTCATTTAATCTGCCAAGTTGCTCCAAATTCCTTCCCATATCGTAAGTGGCATTCAAAAAATCAGGCCAAATTTCCACTGCTCTTCTAAAATGATACACCGCCTTTTCTAACATTACATTTCGCTCTTGCAAATTAGGAATTGTTTGAGCAGTTTGGCTTAGCTTAAAAGCTAAAAGGTTATGTGCTTGCGCAGAGTTGTCTATGTGTTTTATATCTGTTTCAAACAAAGTGAGTTTATCTTTCCAATCGCTGTTTCGCGCAATAGATATAAGTGAATAGCAAACCAAAATTATACCTAAACCATATTTTAATTTCGGTTGGAACTTAGAAAAATTTAAACTCTTCTCATTCAAATTTACCTTAAAAACCAATGTAAAAATTCCTACTACCACAAATGCCCAACCCAAAGTAGGAGCAAATAAATATCTATCTGCAATTACGCCAGGAATAGGATAAAACAATGTAGAAAAAGGTGAAATGGTAATGAGGTAAAATCCAATTCCAAACGCAATAAAAATGCTTCGCTTAAAATAATAAATAGCCGCGCCAACCAAAACTAAATGAAGCAGAAAAGATAGTATCACAGGAAAACTTGTGAGTGGCAGCACTTCAATTTCTTTGTACCCATAATAGAAAGCTAAAGGATAAGGCAACACCGTAAGCTTCAAATACTTTAAAAGTGCCGAAGCAGAAAGTGAAAGTCTTTTATCAAAAGGTTTCGGATATTCTGCAATAGGATATTCAGCAAACTCAACAGGTCTATATGATGCCGTTGGTACAATCTTTGGCGCAGCAGTTTTAGAAACTACTTGTTGTGTATTTCTTGAATAATTTGTATTAAAAATACTTTTATAGTTCTCCCGTATAAAAGTAAACTGTGTAGCAATAGCAACTATTGTAAAGAAAACCGTTACATATCTCCAAGTTGAAATTTGTTTAGTGATTGGGCTAAAAAACACTAAGGCAACAAACAAAAAAGCTAGCGCAATTTGGGGAGGAATTTCAACAGCATCAGCAGTAAAAACCGAAGGAAGAAGCAGGCCAACCGCTATTGCAATAATTGAATAGGAAATAATTCTACGATATTTAACTGTACTTTCTGCCCAAAAAAATGCAAGGCTAAATATGGGCAATGCAAAAGCATAACCATACTTACCTTTTAAAAGAGTGGGTATAAGAAATGGAATAAGCATCGCAGGATGTATCAATCTTAAATTCCAAGCTAAACCAGCATACAGAATCCCAATATTTAGCCAAAATGAATCTCTATTAGTAGAACTAAGCAAGTAGATTTCAAAACTTAGCACGATAAACAATAAAACAATCAGTTTCCTAAATTCCTCAGATTTTGAAAATGCAATAAGTAGAATCATCAAAGCCATCAAAGCCAATAAACTCCACACTAATGCCCCAAAAACTAATACTACAATATTCAATACTGCGATAACGAGTAGCCACCATTTATACTTCAATACTACCTGAGCTAACGAAGTAAAATTTCCGATAAAATACTTTGGCTCGGTTTCGAGAGAAATTTCTTTTGATGCCGTTGTTTCCTTTTTTAGTTCTGAAATAATTTTTTTTCCATACTCATAAATTGCTTCATAATAAAACGCGGCAACTAAAAACAAACTACCAAGCACCAAATATAACTGCTGTAAAAAAGAAAATGTTTCTATCCAAAATGCTGCAAATAATGCAAGTCCAAGTGTAGCCAACAATGGCTTTACATTGTGTTGTTGCTTTAGCAAAACAATAATTGAAAGCGGAATAACAACAACAAATGGCAACACTGTTACCTTGCTTCCCATTGCCAAATTAAAGAGTAGCAGCATGGAGAAAATTCGCCACCACTGCTTAGTTAAGCTAAACTTTATTGCCTCTTTAAATGCTAGAAATGTAAACAAAAGCGCAAAAATTTCATCGCGATTTTTTATGCTAGCAACCACTTCGGTGTGGGCTGGGTGTAGTGCAAATAAAAGTGTTACAGATCCTAAAATATATTCATTTGCTAAAGGAAAAAGTTGCTTTAAAAGTGAAAACGAAACGGCAATTAAAATCAGGTAAAGCACTAAATTTACAAAGTGGCTCATACCTGCCGATTCACCAAAAAACTGATGCTCTATTGCAAAAGAAATATGAACTATAGGGCGGTACTCATAAGAATAAATATCTGCTTTAAAATAAGGTGATTTTAAAATTTCAGGAATGGCAGAAATACCTTTCGAAGTAAGCGGATGATGTATGGTAACAATCTCATCGTCCATACTGTAATCGTTCAGCAACGTATTTGCAAAAACTAAAAACACAATGCCTAGCAATGCAACCAGCAATTTATTTTTAGTAAAAAAAGAAGAAGTTGATACAGAAGAGGCTTTAGCCATTTCAATACATAAAATCGTGTGAGGGTCAAAGAAAGAAGAAAAAGAGGAAAAAGCTAATATGCTTTAAACGAACATACTGCAAGTTTATATTTTTATTTCCTTCGCTCATTCAATTTATATCTAAACATGATGAACAATATATTTTTCCAACGTATCGTTTTGGCGCTTATCGTTTTTGGTTTCACAAATAATTCATACACACAAACCTTAAAAAGCCGACCTAAATTAGTGGTAGGAATTGTGGTGGACCAAATGCGCTGGGATTATCTTTATCGCTATTCCGAAAAATATACCGCAAATGGCTTTAAAAGATTGTTAGGAGAAGGCTACAGTTGCGAACAAACTTACATCAACTATTTCCCAAGCTACACCGCTCCGGGACATACTGCAATTTATACCGGAAGCGTGCCTGCTGTTCATGGCATTGCTGCCAACGATTGGTTCGAGCGCACCGAAAACAAAGTAGTTTACTGCACTTCCGACACAAGTGTACAATCAGTTGGAGGGAGCAAAAAAGCAGGGCAACAATCGCCACACAGACTTTACACCACAACCATTTGCGATGAATTGCGCTTAGCCACAAACTTTAAGTCGAAAACAGTAGGTATTGCCTTAAAAGATCGAGGCTCCATTTTACCCGCAGGGCAAGCTGCAAATGCTGCGTATTGGTTTGATGGAATTTCAGAAAATTGGATTACAAGTACCTACTACATGAAAGAACTGCCTGCATGGGTGCAAAAATTTAATGCAAAAAAGCTACCTGCAAAATATGTAAAAGAAAACTGGAAAATGCTCTTAGATGCTTCACAGTACCACGAAAGCACCGAAGACGATAAATGGTACGAAAGACCTTTTCCTAACGAAGAAAAACCAGTTTTTGAGCACAAAGTTTCCGAAATAAAAAACCAACCACTTGCCGAAGCAATAAAATCTATTCCCTATGGAAATACGCTTACAGCAGAATTTGCAAAAGCAGCTATTGAAGGCGATACACTTGGCAAACGCGGCACAACAGATTTTTTAACCGTGAGCTTTTCTCCTACAGATTATATCGGACATCAGTTTGGCATTAACGCCATTGAAACAGAAGATACTTACATTCGTTTAGATAAAGAAATAGCTTCGTTTATAGACTTTTTAAATGAAAAAGTAGGCAAAGGCGAATACCTGCTCTTTTTAACTGCAGACCACGGTGGCGCACATGCTGTAGGCTTTAATAAAGAAAACAGAATACCGGCAGGAAACGTTTCAGAAAAAGAAATTTTTAATATGGCAGATTCTGTACTTCAACTGCATTTTCAAAAGAAAAACTTAGTGAGTGCAGTAGTAAACCAACAGCTTTATTTAGACCACAATAATTTTGTAAAAGAAAAATTAAGCACCAAAGAAGCGTGCGAAATTTTAATTCCTGTGCTAAGCAAAATTGCAGGCGTGGATAGAGTTGTAGCTTACGAACAACTTTCTGAAACTACGCTCACACCTTGGTTTAAAGAATGTTTAAGCAATCAATATAAACCATTGCGCACTGGAGATTTACAATTACTTTACCACCCTGCTTGGATGGACGATTGGGCAGTGAAAGGAACAACGCACGGCAGTATTTTCCCTTACGACACACATATTCCACTTGTGTTTTACGGCTGGGGTGTGAAGCATGGTGAAACAGTATCAAAAACCTACATCACAGATATTGCACCAACCATTGCAGCACTTTTAAAAATTCAGATGCCAAACGGAGCAACAGGCACACCTATTACCGATTTATTTAAATAGCTGAAAACATTTTTTACCGCTTCGCAGTAATAAAAATAGATTGACTTACTTTGTTTACCAACGGTATTTTTTCAAGTACCGAACCAATGGCAATAGAAGGAGAAATTAAACTATCGGGAATGCCTGGCAACAAAAAATCAAGGTATTTTATATCAATATTCTTGTAACCTGCCTTTGTTAGTTTTTCTATTGCAAAACTTTTTGAAAAAGCCATTTCATCTGGCTCTAAATTTGCCTTTTTCCGAAGTGCTGCGTAAGAAAAAATTAGATAAATGTATGGGTTGTAAATATTGGGCTCCCAAAAAATAATCTTTCCATTTTCCTTTAGCAGACTTCGCATATTGGCACATGCTTCATCTAAGTGATAATAAAGATGATGCAAAATTCCATTACCAATAATATAATCAAAACGCTCGCCTTTGAACTGTTCTGCCTTATTAAAATCTAAAATATCGTATCGAAGATTGGGTAATTTGTAAGTTTCATTTGCACCATCAATAAACGGCTGGCAAATATCGGTTCCTAAAACTTTCATTCCCGTTTTTTGTGCCACATAAAACGACACATCGCCAATGCCACAGCCAATTTCCATCACACTTTTTTCAGGGCTTTGCTGCATTTCGGCAATAATTTTATCTGCTCTTCTTTCAGATCTAATACGGGTTGCTTTGCTATCGCTCCAACCTTGGTTGTAGCCTCTATCATCAATAATACTTCTCATGCTTCGACCTGAAAATCTTATGTTTTATTTATGAAGCAAAACTACGCAATTAGCAATAAGTACAAAATGATATACTTGGCAGGTAAACTTTATACACCTAAAAGTTCAACACACATTACTATTTCCACCTTGCTAAAGGTTCAACAGTTAAATCTGAAAATTCTTTTTCTAAATACTTAAAATAGCCTGAAATAGCAATCATTGCAGCATTATCGGTGCAATATTCAAACTTAGGAATGTAACAGGCAAGCTGAAATTTTCGTGCAGTTTCTTCAAACCTTTTTCTCAAAAGTGAATTAGCGCTCACACCACCGGAAAGCGCAATTTCTTTCACACCTGTTTCTTTAATGGCTTCTTCAAGATTTGCAATAAGCATTTCAACTATCGTATGTTGAATTGATGCACATAAATCATTCAAATTTTCAGCAATAAAATTTGGATTCAGCTTTTCTTGTTTCTGTAAAAAATAAAGTACTGAAGTTTTTAAACCACTAAAACTAAAATTTAAACCACCTGCTTTTGGCATGGCAAATTTAAAAGCCTGCGCATTGCCGAGTTGCGCATATTTATCAATCAAATGCCCTCCCGGATAAGGCAATCCAAGCATCTTAGCTGTTTTGTCAAATGCTTCTCCCGCAGCATCATCAATAGTTTCGCCAATAATTTTAAAAGTATTGTGGCTTTGAACTAAAACCAACTGCGTGTGCCCACCGGAAACAGTTAAACACAAAAATGGAAACGTAGGACTCGCGTCAATAAAATGCGCGAGAATGTGTGCATGAATGTGATTAACTTCAATTAAAGATACACCAAGCGCAAGCGATAAACCCTTTGCAAACGAAGTTCCAACCAAAAGTGAACCAATCAATCCGGGGCCGCGTGTAAACGCTATAGCGTTAATATCTGTTAGTTTCTTACCACTTTTTTTAACTGCCGCATCTATCACAGGTATAATATTTTGTTGATGCGCGCGCGATGCGAGTTCAGGAAACACTCCACCCCATTGCTCATGTATGGATTGTGAAGCAGTGATGTTGGAAAGAATTTTCCCATTTTCGCATAAAGAAACGGCTGTGTCATCGCAAGATGACTCTATGCCGAGAATAATAATTGACACGTGCGCAAAAATAAACTTGAAAAACAAATAATTGCTTAGAAAAACATTTCGCTTCTTACTAACCTTTATTTTAGTGCTGTTCATGTTAGCAATGGCAGTGCTAGTGGTATTTGATATTCCTGCCGTTCAGAATTACTGCGCACACAAAGCCGCCAATTTTCTTTCTGAAAAATTAAATACAGAAGTAAAAATAGGTACACTTAGAATTTCTCCTCTCCGCAATATTATTTTACAAGATGTGCTAATTAAGGACTTGAACAACGACACCATGATTGCCGCAAGAAAATTAGATGTTAGTTTTAGTGGCAGGGCACTTTTTAAAAAAGAAATTTTGGTGAAAAATATTTCCTTAGATCGAGCATATTTTCACTTACAAAGAGATACTAATGGCTTATTAAATCTCAACAAACTTTTTGGGCTAAAAAAGAAAAAACAGAAACAGAAATCAACCTTTAATTTAAAAGTAGAAGCGAATGAATTAAGCTTGCTAAACACACACTTCGATTATACTGATAAATTTGGTGGAACTATTGTAAACGTAGAGGTAGAAAGACTTGCTGCAAAAATTAACGACTTAGGTTTAAAAACAGGACGCATGAATGTGCATTCACTCACCTTAGTGCGACCTGTTGTGGATATAGTTATCAATCCGCTGCAACCTAAAAACCCGAGCGACACGCTCAAGGCGGTACACTTTATGATTGGCGAAACCAAAATTGATTTTGGCAATGTGGTTCTTGCCGATGCAAGCGTAAAAATAAACAACATACAAAAGCCCTACATTTATCCGGGAATGGATTACAACCATTTAGATATTCGCAATATAAATATAAACGTAGAAAAAGGCTGGCTGAATCGCGATACAATTGTTGCAAGCGTGAGAAAAATTTCGGCACAAGAAAAATGCGGTTTAGTACTCAGCAGTCTTCGCACACAAGCTATTGTTACTACCCAGAATCTTGAATGTAAAAAACTGCTATTGCAAACGCCAAACAGCTATGTTTCAAAATATATTTATCTGCAATATTCTCACTTCCACGACTTCACTAAGTTCATTACCGGAGTGCGCATGAAAGGTGATTTTGTAAACAGCAAAATATCGCTAAAAGACATCAACTTTTTTGCAAAAAAGCTCACTGCAATGGAGCATAACACCGTTTACCTAACGGGAAATATTGATGGAAGAGTGAATAACCTGCGCGGCAGAAATGTAGTATTGCGAACTGGCACTTCTACGTATTTTAAAGGAAACTTTTTCACTTATGGATTGCCGGATGTGTTTGAAACCTCTCTAAATTTAAGAGTAAACCAATTGGTAACAAATGCAAGAGATATTCACACTTTTCTGCCAACTGTTACCTTGCCAAAGAATATTGAAAACCTTGGAAACATAAGGTTTACCGGCAACCTTGATGGATTTTTAACTGATATTTTTTCTCAAGGAAAACTCACTACAACAATTGGCTCTGCAACTACTAATTTGAATTTTAGATACGATAAAAAATTGCAGGTAGCTTCTTACAAAGGCAACTTAGCATTGCAAGATTTTGACCTTGGAAAATTTACTGGAAACACCTCCACTTTAGGCACTATTACCGCAGTAGCCGACATAAATGGCAAAGGCTTAAAATTAGATGAAATTGATGCTCGAATTGATGGAACGATTCAAAGCATTTTTCTAAAGCAATACAACTACCAAAATGCTTCTGTAAATGGCTTTTTCAAGAATAGCACTTTTATTGGGAAGCTCAATATCCGCGACCCAAATATTGGTTTAGATTTTGATGGAATGGCAAATTTTAATCGGAAAGAACCGGAGTTTAATTTCACTTCTACAATCACCGGTGCCAATTTGAAAGCATTGAACTTAACCAAGAGAGATTTAACTGTGAGCGGAGAAATTTCAAGTAATTTTCTTGGAAAAGGAATTGATGATATTTCAGGAACTATTGTGCTTAGAAATTTAAGTTTATCCAATGCAGATACTAATGCAAGCGTAGATTTTATTCAGTTACAAGCTTACAACGAAGGCGATGGAAAGAAGTCTTTAATTCTAAAAAGCAAAGTATTAGAAGCTGAATTAGATGGTTATTTCAACTTTACAAAAATAGTTGGCGCACTAAAAAACATAGCGCAAAGAACATTCACAAACGATGTTCCATTTAGAATGGAAAGTGCAGGAACAGATGCGTTTAATTTTAGTGCCAGAATTTACGAACCAGGTGCGCTTACGCAATTTATTCATCCTAAATTTAAGTTGATTCGAAATTCTAAAATTGACGGAACTGTAAATGCACAGCTCAATCAAATTTCTTTCAATGGATTTGTACCGGAGTTTCAATATGGAAATATCACTGTGCAACGAACCAATTTCTTCTCAGGAATTATTGATAAAGAATTAAACGCTTTCCTTTCGTGCGACAATATTTATTTATCGGATAGTTTACTTGCGGATAGTGTGCAAATTGAAGCGCACAACGAGGTAAATGGCTTTTTGCTCAAATTTTATGCCTTAGATAAAAACCATATAAACAAGGTAGATTTAATTGCAGATTTATATCCGCAAAGCAATAGCTTAAAAATACAAATGCGTCCTTCAGAAGTTTGGCTATCCAACAAACTCTGGCAGTTTTCGCCTAACAACGAAATTGAAATTGCAGGCAGAAAAATCACTTCAAAAAACTTTGTCTTTGCAAACAATGAACAAAAAATTTCGCTCGATGCTTATTTGAAGAATGACACTTCAACTTCTTTCAATATCAACTTAAACAAGATTATACTCAGCGATTTCACTAAAATATTTATGCCAAAAGATGCAGGAATAAATGCAGAAATAAATGGCATTGCAAAAATTGAAGATGTATTTTCTATTCCTTCAGTAATTGCTGATGTTACTGCTTCTAATGTGATGCTTGGCGAAGTTTCTATTGGTGATATTGAATTGCAAAGCAAGTTACTGCAAGCACAAAAACAGATTGCGTTAAACCTACAAGTAAAAGGTAATGGAAATGATATTTCAGGCAATGGATATTACTCTATTGACCCTGCAAATCCTGAGGTAAATCTTGCTTTCAATCTGAATAATTTAGCCTTAGATTTTCTAAACTATCCCTACTTTAAACGCTACGTAATAAATACTTTTGGCAATGCCAACGGACAACTTCAGCTCAAAGGAAAACTTCCTAAATTAGCACTCACTGGAACTTTAAAAGTTGATACTGCTTCAACAACCGTAAGCTATTTAAACACCAAATATTCGTTGAGCAAACAAACAGTTACACTCACTGAAAACAATATCAATATCAATAACATTACTGTTCAAGATTTAAACAACAACAATAATTACACCGCTACTGCAAACGGAAAAATTTATCACTCATGGTTTAGAAATTTCGGTATTGATTTAAAAGTAAATACTGCCAATGCCATGATGCTAAACACAAATGAAAAACTAAATCCTGTCTTTTATGGTTCAGCCTACGCAGCCGGAAACATTACATTTAAAGGGCTGTTTAATGATATGACCATACGCGCCAATGTAAAAACAATGCCGGGTACACATGTGAATTTACCCATTAAAAACACTAAAGAAACAGGAAGATACACGTTCTTTCAATTTGTAGATAAAAACATTGACACCATAAAAATTGAACCTAAGCAAAAACTAAAACTTAATGGACTTACTTTTATTTTAGAATTAGAAGCAACTCCTGATGGCAAAATAGATATTGTGTTAGATCCTGTTGCAGGAGATATACTTTCTACTACAGGAAGTGGAAATATTAAACTTGAAATACCAAAAGCCGGAGATATAACTATCTACGGAACCTATGAAGTAAGCAAGGGCGATTATTTGTTTACACTTCAAAACATCATCAACAAGCGATTTAATATTGAGCAAGGCGGAACTATAAACTTTACGGGCGATATTTATCAAGCGCAATTAGATGTAAATGCAGTGTATGGCGTTAGAACTTCACCTTATGATTTGATTAGCGACTTTTTTGAACATAGCAAAACAGGAAGCGGCAATTCATCAACATCAGAAACTGAAATTGAAACCCGCGCCAGAAGAAGAATTCCGGTTAAATTATTGATGCACTTAACTGGTGTTCTTTCCACGCCAAATGTTGCATTTGATATTCAAACTATTGACCCAGACCCAAGCATTAAAAATTTGATTGAAAATAGATTACAAGTGATTAGAACCAACGAAACCGAACTAAACAAAGAAGTATTTGGTTTATTGATAATGAACCGTTTTTTACCAACAGGCAACACACTAAACAATGCCATTGGTACAAATGCAATCGGTGGGGGCGTAGCAAATACTTTAGGCGAATTCGTTTCATCACAACTTTCGCTTTATCTCAATAACTTCTTCTCGAATTTTGTAAACGATTTTGATGTAAATTTTGGTTATCGTCAATACAACCAACAAGGTGCTACAAACGGCACAGGAACTGACGATGCAGCATCTGATACCAGAAGAGAATTACAACTTGCTTTAACTAAACGTTTCCTTAATGATAGACTTGCGCTAACTGCCGGAGGCAATGTGGATTTTGGTAATGCAACTGTTGCAAACACTACCGGCACAGGAACAAGCAGAGTGCAAACAGCTAACGTAGCAGGCGATTTTCAATTAGAATATAAACTCGATAAAGATGGTGTTTGGCGGGCCAAAGTTTTTAACCGAACTGATTACGACAATTTCACTTCCAGAAATATAAATAGAACCGGTGTGGGGCTAACCTTCCGCAAAGATTTTGACAAGTTTAAAGACCTATTTAAAAAGCGTAAGAAGAAAAAAAACAAATCAAAAACTCCTGATGCCACTATACAAGAAGAAGAAAACCAAGAAGACAATACTCCCTAATTTGGGCAATTTTATTTGCTAAAACTCGAATTTTTTAGCGGTGCTACCAGCCAATTATACACATAGCAGCCAATGCAAATTTTGAAGCCAGATTCTAATACTGCGCAAAAAATCAATATCCCTCCTACTGCATGTGCGGCAACATCTAAACCGAGATAAAACAAGATAAAAATTGCAAAGGAAAACACTGCACCAATTCCGGCAGCAAACTTTTTGGGCGCTGCAAAAATCGGTATTGATTTTATGCCAAACCGGGCTTTGATAGTTTTTGCTGCTAATGCCAATGGCGATGGCAAATAAGTGAATGAGCGAATGGCAAAATCAACACCTAAGAGTATTGCCAACACATAGTATTGAGTTGCTAAAGTAACAGCTGTGATTACAACTACTTCTGCTGCAACTATTCTTACCATATTTTCTTCTACATACATTTTACTGTTAAACGAATTGCTTACGATTTTACTTCCATTTTCTTCTGTACTTCTTTCCATTTTTAGTTTGTATTTTAAGTTTAATTCAAAAAAAAGCCCCACAACTGTGAGGCTTTAAAAACATCTTTTACAATGCAAGAGACAAATAGCTATGCCCACCAATAGCTTATCCACTGTGCTTTACAGCAGCAGCAACAACAACAAATGGTGATATTTTGGCTATTCAATTTCATACGATTGTGAGGCGAATATAACTGCTAATATTTCTTGCGCAACAGTAATTTTTTACTTCTATAAACTATTTCAATGTGGTGTTAATTCTTCTTTCAAAAATTTAGCGGTATGGCTTTCTTTATTTTCACTCACTTCTTCAGGCGTTCCTTGTGCAATTATTGTTCCACCTCTAAAACCGCCCTCCAACCCAATATCAATAATATAATCAGCTACTTTTATCACATCTAAATTATGCTCAATAACTAAAACTGTATTTCCTTTCTCAACTAATCTTTGCAACACAGTTAATAGCACTCGAATATCTTCAAAGTGTAAACCTGTGGTGGGTTCATCTAAAATATAAAACGTTTTCCCGGTATCTCGTTTGCTTAATTCGGTTGCAAGTTTCACACGCTGTGCTTCGCCTCCGCTAAGCGTTGTACTACTCTGCCCTAAACGTAAATAACCCAACCCAACTTCCGCCAATGTATTTAGCTTAGGAAAAATTGCAGGAATGGCTTCAAAAAATTCGAGTGAATCGGCAATTGTCATGTTCAACACATCACTAATGCTTTTTCCTTTGTAGCGCACTTCCAAAGTTTCGCGGTTATAGCGTTTGCCGTTACACTTTTCGCAAAGCACTTCCACATCGGGCAGAAAGTTCATTTCTATCACCTTCATTCCGCCTCCGTGGCATTCTTCGCATCTTCCACCTTTCACATTAAAAGAAAATCTGCCAGGCTGATAACCTCTAATTTTTGCTTCAGGAAGTTGCGCGTATAATTTTCTTATTTCATCAAAAACTTTGGTATAAGTAACCGGATTGCTGCGTGGGGTTCTACCAATTGGGCTTTGGTCTATTTCTATTACTTTATCAATATGTTCAAGCCCTTTTATTGCCCTGTATTCTAAAGGTTTTAAGTTGCTTCTGTAAAAGTGCGAAGAAAGAATCGGATAAAGTGTTTCGTTTATCAATGTAGATTTTCCACTGCCGCTTACGCCTGTAACACAAATAAAAGTTCCCAATGGAAACTTGGCTGACATGTTCTTTAAATTGTTGCCATTTGCACCGATGAGTTCTAAAAAATTTCCATTACCTTTTCTTCTTTCTTTAGGAATTTCTATTCCTTTTTTACCATTCAAATAATTAGCTGTTATTGTGTTTAACTTCGCAAATTCTTTAGGTTCACCATGTGCAACAATTTTGCCTCCATGCTCTCCGGCAGCCGGCCCAACATCAATAAGATAATCACTTTCAAGCATTATTTCTTTATCGTGTTCAACTACCAAAACGCTGTTGTTATTCTTTGCAAGTTTGCGCAATGCTTGAATTAACTGTCTATTATCGCGCTGATGCAATCCAATACTTGGTTCATCAAGAATATAAGTAATACCACTGAGTTCTGCACCAATTTGAGTAGCTAAACGAATACGCTGCGACTCGCCACCGCTCAAGCTTTTTGCAGGTCGGTCTAATGCCAAATAATCTAAACCTACATCTAAAATAAAACCAATACGCGCACGAATTTCTTTGAGTAATTCGCGAGAAATGGTCTGCTGGCGTTCGCTTAAGCGCGGCTCAACTTTACTAAACCATTCTGCCAAAACACTAATATCCATTGCAGATAATTCTCCAATATGTTTACCGTCTAACTTAAACCAAAGTGCTTCTTTTTTTAAGCGATAGCCGTTACAACTTGGGCAAGTTACATTTGTCATAAAACCTTCGGCCCAAGAGCGAATACTTTCGCTTGCCGTGAAGCGAAAACAACGCTTGAGCATATTCACCACACCACCTTCATAAATTGAATACCAACGCGGGTCTTGGTCGTTTACATCTTCTAAATCTTCTTCCAGCAAAATACCATTCTCTGTACCATAAAGTATGCGGTGATAAATTTCAGCAGGCAACTTTTTTATAGGGGAATTTAGGCTAAAATCATATTGCTTTGCAAGCAATTCCAACTCGCGAAAAAGTCCTGCTTCGCGCTTTTCGCCAAGAGGTAAAATACCTCCTTGATTAATGCTCAAATTTTTATCGGGAACAATCACTTCTTCTTTCACTTCGTGAACTACACCCAAGCCATTGCAAGTGCGGCAAGCACCATAAGGTGAGTTAAAAGAAAATGTATTAGGCGAAGGTTCTTCGTAAGAAATACCCGAATCCACGCACATTAAATGCTTGCTAAAACCTGAAATTTCATTGCTATCAGCATCAAGTACTTGCATAAAGCCTTTGCCCTGCCGCATACATAGCTGTACGCTTTGGCGAATACGGTCTATAACATCCGGTTCTACCTCCAAACGGTCTATTATTATTTCAATATCGTGAACCTTAAAACGGTCTAATTGCATTTTGGGTTTCACCTCCAGCACTTCACCATCTACACGCACTTTTAAGTATCCTTGTTTGCGAATATTTTCAAACAATTCGCGGTAATGCCCTTTTCTACCACGCACTGCCGGAGCAAGTAACATCACTCGTTTTCCTTTGTATTTTTCAAGTAAGTGTTGAATAATTTGCTCTTCAGTAAACTTCACCATTTCCTTGCCTGTGGCATAAGAAAAAGCTTGTGCCGTTCTTGCATATAGCAATCGGATAAAATCGTAAATTTCGGTAATGGTGCCAACTGTAGAGCGCGGGTTGCGGTTGGTACTTTTTTGCTCTATAGAAATAACTGGCGACAAACCTGTTATTTTATCTACATCGGGGCGCTCCATGCTACCAATAAACTGACGTGCATAGGCTGAAAAACTATCCAAATATCTGCGCTGACCTTCAGCATAAATAGTATCGAAAGTGAGTGAACTTTTACCGCTGCCGCTAATGCCGGTAATCACCACCAATTTATTTCTTGGAATTGAAACATCTATATTTTTCAAATTATGCGATCGTGCACCAAAAACTTCAATCGTTTGCGGCTCCAAGGGCGAAAGCGAAATTTCATTATTTATAGTTTCGGCAAGTTCCGCTATATCGGGATTATTCTTTTCGGTAGTCTCTGGAATTATATTACTCTTTTTTAACATAGAACCTGCGAAAATAATAATAGAAACCTAACAAATTTCAAATCGAACTATCTGTTTGGGAATTATTATTAAAAGCACAAAAATAAATGTGAAGTAAAATACTAATTTCGCACAGTGGAGTGGTTATTTATTATCCTTATACTTTCGCTGATTGCATTTTTTTCGGGTATAGAAATTGCGTTTATTTCTGCCAACAAATTACGTATTGAACTTTTAAAAGAGAAAGACAATACTTCAGCTGCAATTATGGCGCGATTTAATCGCGAACCGGCTAAATTTATTAGTACTTTATTAGTTGGTGTAAATATTTGTTTGGTGGCATTTGGCAACATTGCTTCCAGTATTCTTTCGCCTGATAACTTTAGTTTTTTACCTCAAACCGAAGTGCTTTTATTGATTGTACAAACGGTAATTACCACATTTGTAGTTTTAGTTTTTGGCGAGCTTTTACCCAAAATTCTTTTCAGGGTAAACTCCGATGCCACCTTGCTTTTTTTTGCCTATCCGGTCTATTTTGTTTACATTATTTTAAAGCCAATCACCAATTTATTTCACTGGATTTCGCGCCATATTATTTCTTTCTTTGTCCACAAAAACTATACAGAACAACACACTGGATTTACCGAAGAAGACTTAGAATATTTAGTAAAAGAAACTGCTGCCAACGAAATAAAAGAAGCAGATGAAACTGATGAACTGAACAGTGAAATTTTTGAAAAAGCACTTTACTTGCGCGAAGTGAAAGTGCGCAACTGCATGATACCGCGCACTGAAATTGCAGCAGTTGATATTACTTCCGGATTAGCTGGCGTACACAAAAAAATTATCGAAACAAAACATTCGCGCATTTTTGTTTTTAAAGATTCTATTGATAATATTTTAGGCTACATACACCACTTTGATTTACTAAAAAAGCCTGAAGACCTAAGTACAATTTTATGGCAACCTTTGGTGGTGCCGCAAACCATGAATGCGCGCGATTTACTTACTGCTTTCACCAAACAGAAAAAAAATATTGCCTGGGTAGTTGATGAATATGGCGGCACTGCCGGCATTGTTACGCTCGAAGATATTATGGAAGAAATTTTTGGTGAAATTGAAGATGAACACGACAACGAAAATTTTACCGAAAAACAAATTGATGAAAACACTTTTGTTTTTTCTGCAAGATTAGAAATAGACTATTTGAACGAAGAATACGCACTCGATTTACCGGAAGGCGACTACGAAACTTTGGGCGGTTTACTTATGCAGGAATACGAAAATATTCCTGAACAAGGTGAAGAGTTTGAGATTGAACATTACAAAGTTCGTATATTAAAAGCAACCGACCGCAAGGTTGATTTAGTGAAGCTTTCCAAACTTATACAAGAGCAAAAAAACTAAGCTATTTCATCTGCTTTTACTTCTTCTAATTACAGAATAGCAGGAAAAGAAAAATTTTCTTTAACAAAACATTTCTAAATACAGAGTTTAATTCTTAATTCGCCCAAAATAAATCATATCGTTATGAAGGACTATATAAAACACTTTTTATTCGGCATTCTTTGCTGCGCTACTTTGGTTTTAACTGCACAAAACAAAGACATTGATAAAGGTAAAGAAATTTTAGCCAAAGCAATGGCAGAAAAAGACAATGCAAAAAGCGGAGAACTTGTTACCAAAGCAAGAGAATTACTAATGAAAGGCGGTTTGAAATCACCTCAAATTTCAGAACTTTTAGGCAATGCATATTTAGAGAAAAAAGACTTTACCCGTGCTGCAAGTTCATTTAGCGCAGCAGGAAAAGAAGAACGCAAAGTTGGCTTTAAAAAATTGGCTTATTTACAATTAGAAGATGCTTTTGCTACCACAGACCCAAAAATGGAAGCTAAAACTTTAAGAGCAGCAATGAGTGCTTTTACCAAAGCTGATGCACTTGCTGAAGGTTCACGCGCAGCAGGCGACAAATACTACGATAAAGGTCAAATCGATAACGCCTTAGTATATTACATACAAGCAGATGCTAAAGATAAAATTGAAAAAGTTGCTACGGATTACAAAGCAAAGGGAGACGATATTAAAGCTGCCGAGACCTATTTATTAGCCAAAAATGAAAACGGATATAAATCTGCTGGCGATATTTATTTTGCAAAAAAAGACTATGAAAGAGCATTCGATGCTTACTATAACGGTAAAATTACAGAAGGCTTAATAAAATATGCCAACCAATTACTTGCAAGCGGAAAAACAGAAGAAGGCGAGCAAATGTTTGGCAAAGTTGCAGAAGCATATATCAACAAAGACGACAAAGCAAGTGTGCTAAAAATGGCCGAAGAACAACTAAAAAAGAACAACTTCAACTTAGCAACAACTTTATTCGACAAAGCCGGTGAAGATGTAAAAGCCAATAAATACAGAGCTTACACCAAAGTAATGGAATTTAGCTTTGATGAAGCCAAAACATTATTAGAAGCAAATGGTGAAGCCTCTTTAGCAAATGCAATTACTACTAATATGAAATTTTTATCGCCTTTGGCAAATTGTAATTACACTTTAGATGAAATTAAAAAAGCAGAACCGCAAATTGACTATTCAACTGATGAAAGTGGCAACAGAACTGCAAATAAAGCTGATGTGCAAGCATTAGAAACCTACTACAAAACAAGTAAAGATGCTATTGTAGGTGAATTGTACAAAGTATCTGCAAACGTTTCTAAAATTTCAGACCCGGAACTTAAAAATTTAATGCGCTTGCGTTTCTTAAAATACCAAGCAACCGGAAAGGTTCTAAACCCAGAGTCATTTGCTATTAAATTGCAAAAACCACAAGTAAGTTTTAAAGATGCAATACTATAAGTTCATAAAATCTTAAATAAAATTTAAAAAACGCTTTCTTTCGCAGAAAGCGTTTTTAGTTTAAAGCATGCACCAAACAGAAACTATTTTTGTTGAACAACTCAGCACAGAAATATTCTCAAAATCGAAGAAAATATTTCTACTTGCCGATGAAAATACTGCCCAGTTTTGTTTCCCTAAAATTAAAAAAAGCAGCAGTATAAAAACCATCATTTTCCCTGCAGGAGAAAAGCATAAAAACATTATTACACTCACAAAAATATGGGAAGAATTAGCACTAAATTTTGCTGATAGAAATAGCCTTATCATAAATGTGGGCGGTGGCGTAGTTTGCGACATCGGAGGATTTGCAGCCGCTACTTACATGCGTGGAATTTCCTTTATTCATGTGCCTACTTCACTTTTGGCAATGGCAGATGCCGCACACGGCAACAAAACCGGAATTGATTTATTGAACTATAAAAACATGATTGGAGTTTTCGCTCAGCCTGATTATGTTTTTATTTATCCTGAGTTCTTAAAAACGCTTCCAAAGCGAGAATTACTAAGCGGTTGGGCGGAAATAGTGAAGCACTACATCATTGCTGATGCTGCTGCATTTCACAACTTATGGAAAGAGAACACAAAGATTACCTCAATAGCAAATTGGCAACCTATTTTAGAAAAAGCAATTCGCATAAAACAAACCATTACCAAGCGAGATCCATTAGAAAAAAACATTCGCAAAACGCTCAATTTCGGGCACACTATTGGTCATGCTATTGAAAGCACATTTCTAAATTCAAACAATAATTTACTACATGGCGAAGCTGTGGCAATTGGCATGTTGATTGAAACACTCATTGCCGAAGACTTAAAACTAATACAAACAGAGGAGGCTGAAAAAATATATGATGTACTCACCAACACATTTGAAATTCGACCAAAGATTTTGCCTATTGCAGAGATAATTAAAACTATGCAGCACGACAAAAAAAATCAAAATGATGTACTGCAATTTTCGTTGCCAAACCGAATTGGAAATTGCTTATACAACTGCGAAATTTCTGAAGACAATATTCTAAAAGCCATCGAAAAATATAATGAGCACTATACAACTAAATAAAATAACCACAATTCCATTTCAATATAATCCTAAGCTGCCCAGTAGCAAAAGCATGAGCAATCGCGCTTTAATTCTACATAAACTAAGCAACGGAAGAATTACAATCACCAATCTTTCTGAAGCAAACGACACTAAACTTTTGTGGAATTTACTTAACTCAGCCGAAACTATTTTAAATGCCGAAGATGCTGGAACCACTGCACGATTTTTAACTGCATACTGTTGTGTTGTAAATCAAAATGCAACTATCACAGGCACAGAAAGAATGAAGCAGCGACCAATAAAACCATTGGTAGATGCGCTTTCTAATATAGGTTTCAATATTCAATATACAGAAAAAGAAGGCTTTGTTCCAGTACAAATTTCAGCTCTTGAAGATTGGAAAAACATAAAAAACGAAGTTGAAATTGAAGCCGGAATCAGCAGTCAATTTATTTCAGCTTTAATGATGATTGCACCAATATTGCCTAAAGCTTTAACCATAAATTTGAAAGGTAATATTGTTTCAGAACCCTATTTAGAACTCACTTTAAAAATGCTGAAACAATGTAAAGTTGAAGCCAAAATGAGTAACAAGCAAATTGTGATTCCCAGCACTCCTTTAGCCACTACAAATTTTGAAATAGAAGCCGATTGGACAAATGCTTTTTACTGGATTGCTTTAGTTTCTCTTCTACCTAAAAGTAAAATTTTGCTGCCGCACCTAAAGCTAAACTCCATACAAGGTGATGCAAAAGCAATTAAATTTCTCAATCTTTTTGGTGTGGAAGCAGAGCAATTTCCAAATGGTGTTAAGTTTAAAAGTAATGGCTTCAATTTTCCAACAAATATTGAAGTTGATTTCAATTTTTCATCGTATCCGGATTTAGCACAAACCTTTATTGTGCTTTGTGCTGCAAAGAATTTACGCGCAAATTTTACAGGGCTTTCTACCTTAAAAATAAAAGAAACCAACAGAGTAGAAGCCATGCAGCAAGAGCTAAAAAAATGTGGTGTAGAATTGGTTGAAACTAAAGATGATTACTATAAATTAAGCGGTAGTTTTCACCTGCCTGCACTGCCGATTTCTACCTACAATGATCACCGAATGGCTATGAGTTTTGCTCCGCTTGCTGCCTTAGGAAATATTACAATCGAAAACCTGGAAGTAGTGCAAAAATCATATCCGGATTTTTGGCAACAATGGCAGCGTTTAGAGTAAGTATATTACAGCGCACCACAATTTTTTAAGCAGGTTTCTATTACCTCTTTTTCTTCACTGCTAAGTGTTGGCAAATGTTGAACTTTCTTTAATAGTTCAACGCTTTTTACGCAGTTATTTTTTCTATAATAAAGCACTCCTAAATTCAATAAAATATTTGGATTGTTTGGGTTTAAACTATTCGCTTTTTCAAAGCAAATAATTGCATTTTCTAAAGCCTCAGGAAGTTGCAATGTCGCTTTGTAGCACTCTGCCAAACTCACCCAAGCATTCACATTATCCGGTGCATTACTGCTTGCTTTTTCAAAAATAGTTTTTGCATTAGCATAAAATCCTTGCTTAAAAAGAATTGTTCCCGCACCCATCAATGCAGGCACATAATTTTCTTTCAATTTTAGTGATTGAGTAAAATACTGTTGTGCTGTTTGAATAAAAATTTCTGAACTGTCTTTGCCCGTGTCAAAACTCTTCTGATAATAAATTTCTCCCATTACCGAAAGTCCTTTCCATGCTTCGTTTGAGCGCGATAATTTATCAGCATATTTCAACGCTAATGCAGGTTGAGCAATATTTAAGTAATACGAAGCAGCAGCAAGATTACTTTCTACAGAAAAATCTTCTTGTACGTGATAAAATGGGTTTACAAAATGATTGATACCCAAAGCTAATTTAGAAGTTGAAGCAAAGCTCATCGGCTGAAACACATCTTGTAACGATGATGTATCCTCACTTTTTACATAAACCGCAGCAATAGCATCTACATATTTTAAGCGAAAACCATTTCCATTTGCCAACCAAATATGTAAATTTCCATACTGCGGACGAAACAATACAGCATAGTTGAAATTATATTTTTTATCTAACTCTTGAAACTTCTCCGGCACTAAAACAGCTTCGGTAAATGTGTCAAAAAATGAAGCAGGAAACACATCTAAATCGCGCAAATCTATAAAGGTTTCAAAGCCTTTAATTTTCCAAAGCAAATACGATGAAGTAAGATAATCTGAAAAACACTTGCCTTGTAAATTTTGCTGTTGAATAAATGCTGCTGCGCCAATTGGATTATAGTCTGGCCGCACTTGCAATCCAAAGCTGTCGCGGCTTTCAACAGTTTTGTAATACACATTTGTAATTACTAAAACATAAAAAAACAATAAAGCCACAGCACTTATTGGTAATAAAAATCGTGCTGAGTTTTTAAATTTTCCAACCACCAAAGAAAGCCCGCAAACAACAACAGGAAAGAGAATTAAATCGAGAAATACAATATTTCTAAATGCCGATTGTACCAAATAAATAAATGCCAAAATCAACAACCAATAGGCAAGAGAATATTCAACAAATTGTTTCTTGCTCTTGACCATTAAAAATGAAACAAAAGCAAGCACAACAGTTAGCAAAGCTAAACCTAACCACGCTTCTTTTTGCCAGTACAGATGCGAGGTAAAAGGTAAAAGCTCTGTAGTGTATTTATTTTCAAAAACTTGATTAAAAATATCGAAGGGTTGCAACAGCATTTTTGCACCATACGGATTAAAGAAAATAGCTGCAATGCTTAGCAAAACTGCCACAAAATGCAATACGTACTTTTTAATTTCAAACTGTTTTAAAATGAGTTTTTGCTCCACAAATGCAGCAACTAAAAATACTAAGTTAATGACTATGCCAATCGCAAACGCTTCATGCACATTTGCCCAAAGGCACTGCAAAGGAATAATCCACCAAATAGCATTTTTACTTCCGTTTCTATACTTCAAATTCAGCCAAAGAAAAACTACGCTTAGCAAGTGGCTACTCATTTCCGGGCGGCCATTTATGCGATAATCTATGCTGATAAAAAGCAGCGGTAGCAGCAGTAAAAACGACTCAAGTAAAAAAGCTTTTGCTTTAAACTGCGCAGCTAATTCAAGGCTAAGTTTATATAGAAAAAACAGCAGCAACAAAAGCATTACTGCTTGAATTAAAAATACATTTTCTGCACCGAAATGTTGGCTCACAAATGCCGCAACAACTTCAAAACCCCATTTAATATTTATCCAAGGTTCTCCTTTTTGTGTATATGAAAAAACATCTTGTGTTGGCACTTTTCCATTCTCTAAAATCCATTCGCCTGTTTTTATTTGCCACCACAAATCGGGCTCACGCAAGCCTTTTAAACTAAGCGCCACAGCACATAATACTGCAAACAAAACCGATATGGTGCGGAGATGTTTCACTACAAATTATTTTGCATCAATTTCTTTACCTTGTAGAATTTCTTTTGTGCCACTAAACTTGTGCACAAATGCAACCAATTTCAAATTATTCAAATTAAGTGTTGGCGGCAAATCTGTTTGATACATCTTCTTCACTACTCGTCCTGCTTCGGTTGTGGTAGTTATTTCATCACCCAAAGCATTGGTTAAAAACACTCTTTGAATATCATTATGCGTATAAAAAGTGTCAATTACATTTCCAGTGTTTAGCTGCGGCTCCACAATGTTGTTTTCAATAATTACCAATGTAATTTTTTGCGCATCTGTAATGGTTGATGTATAGTTTAATTCAACAGTGGCGGTGAGTTTGCGCGAAGCAGAATCTACCATTGAGGAAAGCAAAATATTTACAGGAGAAGTTTTTGTGAGCTCTTGTTGCACACGATTGCTCCAAGTATTTCGAGTATAAAGCAAAGATGTTTGTGAAGAATTAAACGCAAATCTATCAATAGAAGCAGCTGGTTTGTAGCCATCGAAAACTAAATAATCTTGTACTTGCTTTGCCGCCTCAGTTCGTAAATCTTCAGTAGTAAAAGAGAATGGATCACCTAAAAAATCGGTGTGATAACTTATCACAACTAATCTTTCGCCATAAGAGGCTTTTAGTGTTTTAATAATTTGATGACCAGCCGGGCAATTCACACATTGAACCCCTGTAAATTCTTCCATCACCACATTTTTATCTTCGGGAGTTTGTGGTGTTTCTAAATAAGTAGTATCCACCAAAGCTTTACTCTTGCTGCCTAAGTTGATGTTGGGGCCAACTTCTTTACACGAAAAAAGCATTGTAAAAGCAAAAATTACGTTTAACCAAAACAAGCTGCCTACAACATTTTTCATTTACTATTAAAATTTAAAAGTAAAGGTAGAAGAAAACAAAACATAGCCACTTAAAAATGAAACCACAAAAGATATAATTCCTCTTACTGCATTATTTGAATTTCAAAAACTTTGCGCTCTTTATTGCTTAAATAATTATCGCGCAGCCATGAATTTAGAAGTTTAATATGGCGATACTGCAAGCCAAACTCAGCAGCAAAATTTGTGATGTTTGAAATAGAAGAATCAACCGTAATTGTTTTGTAGTTGAATGGTTGATATAAATCATTGGGAGTTAAATTGTAGCCTGCAGCCTCGGGGTTTGAAAAAATCACTTTCATTGCCAACATTCTAAACACATAGCGCGAAGTTTCTTGCGTAAGCAACAAGCTGTAATAATCGCTTACCTGTTGCGTTTCGCAGCGATTCATCATTCCACTCAAACCTAAGTTGTATGAAGCTGCGGCAAGTGTCCAATTTCCTAATTTCTCCTTTGCATTTTTAAGATAAGTGCAAGCCGCACGCGTACTTTTTTCTATGTTATATCTCTCGTCCACATCAGAGCGCACAATTAAATTGTAATGCTTCGCAGTGGTAGGAATAAACTGCCAAAATCCTGCTGCTCCGGCAGGGCTTACCACATCTCGAAAACCGCTTTCTATTAGCGGCAAATATTTAAAATCTGCCGGCACACCTTCTTCTATTAAAATTTTCTCAATAGCGGGAAAATAGCGGTTTGCCAATTTCATGGTGAGCAAAGTATTCGATTGCCAATAAGCATTTATTTGCAACTCTCTATCCAAACGTTCAAAAACTTCAGGGTCGTTTAGTGGCACAGTTTCTCCTGCAAAAGTCATTTCACCCGAAATGCGCAAAGGCTCAATACGCATACCCGTATCAATTTTATTTTGCCATTTAATTCCCGCTGCTTCTTGGCGCGTTTTTTCAAACACATTCACCTTTTTTGATTCGAACCAGTTTAGTTTTTGCAAAGCAAAAGCAGCTCCAAAACCAAAACAAAGGCTCAAAACAACAGCTATAATCAATATCTTTTTTTGCTTCATTCTTAATCTATTTTCTTTTTAAAAACCGGTACTGAAGAGCAAGCTTCACCGTACATAATAGCACGCACATTCTTTGCTAACTTTTGAGCAATAAGCAGATAAGCGCGTTCGTCAATTTGCTTATTGCCGCAACCTTTTACAATAACGCGCTTGCCTTCAAAAAATTCAGTATTGAACGAAAGAATATTGCGCTCTAAAAATATTTGTGAGGCATTTTCAGGCTTACATGCTGCTGCATCTTTAGCGAAAGGTGCTAATTCTGCTGCTAAAACCATATACGCCCAAAATGGCACAATAGCATTGGTGCTGCAATAAACACAAACATATTTTTCAATGTATTGTTTGAAATCAATTTCGCTTATTGCTTTCCTAAAATCATCTTCTTTCAGCAATAAACCTTTAAATAGAAATGTAGCAATATCTATTCCTACAATTTCATTTTCAGTTGGAAAAAATTGTACTAAATCAATTTCTTCCACCGCACGGTTTGTTGCCTTATTTACTATCGGCTGAATTGGATTCATGCCGTAAATGTAGCTAAACTAAAGCATTGCAGTATTTGCTTTAGCAAGGTTTAAAGATTATATCAGAAAATATATTACTACAAACTTCACAAAAAAGAAGAAATAGCTTTTTTAAGGTCGTTAGTAGCAAAGTAAGCAAACCAATGGCATAACACATAAAGCACAGGGCAGCCTAAAAAGTATCTCACCGAATACTTTATTTCCTGCACAAGGCATAGATTTCCTTTTTTATGGAACATGCTGTTCTTTCGGCAATTCCAATCTTTTTAGCCACTATTAGCAAATCTTCTTCATCGGGAGTTCCTTTCCCGTTTATTGTAGTAGTATGGTTTCCATTAAACCCACTACTTGGAAGTAAATCATAAGCCGGTGATAATTTCCACTGCCCATTTTCAAATTGGAATGAAAAATTTTTAGCATGATCGTCTTTATTTCCAATAGCAACATTAAAAACCATAATACGGTAAAGCTGAAGTACTTCCTCCATATTTTTAGTGAGTAAAAAGCAGGCTCGCAAAAGCATTTCATAATCTAAACTTGGAATGCGATAATCAGCATTTAATAACCCTGCGGCACTAATAGTATGTATTCTCTTGGTGGCATTGCGATCAAAGCGCTGCACACCAAAATACCTCTTTTCAAACAAGCATGTGAGCGGCATTTTAATTCCGCACTGTTGGGCTAAAATTGAATAATCATATTCCGTTTTTCCAATATTAGGAGGGTCGGCAGAGGATTTGAATTTTATCAGCCATTCCTCATTTTTTATTTTCAAAAATACTTTTGGCCTTGCTCCTCCCGATGAAGCACCGTTTTTAAAAAGTATGTCTAAACCGTTTCCATGGTATTTTGTTAGTAAAATTTTCTCTGCATCTTTTGCTAATATATTCAAATCGTGCGTAGTTGCTTTTTCGGTTATACTCCAATCCGGCACATATTCCAAAGCGCCACGTCCACTACTTCCAATAATTGCCAAACGCTGCAATTGGTTTAATTTATCAACTTCAATTCCATTCTTTTTTAAATACCTATCTAGTAGCAAACTTCCCCAACCATCAGGCAGGCTATCATTAAAAACTCCAAAGTTACCTGAGAATGGATTTGGTTTAGCAACAAAAACTTTACGCTCAAGTGGAAGGTGAAAGGGAGAAATTGAAAAACCATTTTGCAAGAACGCAGCATCATACTGAAATGCACATAAATTTTCATGCGTTAAAGCCAGCACCCCTACTTTTTCTTGGTTGCAATAAACTTCCAATCGCTCTATTTTACTTATTCCCAGAGGCACGTTTTCTAAATTTTAATTGGTTTTGCTTTATCACTTCTTCAATGTTTTGATAGATTCTTTGGGTAAACAGTTGATTAATGTTCTCTACATCATCTAATACAACTGCTATCAAAACAATATTTTCAAAACTGGTTTTGCCTGTCGCTTCTAAAGTTCGATACGCATCATAGCCTATGCCCGTGCGCTTGGCAAACTGCTTTTGTGTAAGATTTAATTCTAAGCGTCTGGCTTTTATTCGTGCTGCTATATTAGAGAGAATATCACTTACTGAACCGTATTTAATTGTGCTAATATCCATAACTGTAGCATAATTATAGCAATAATTGTGGAATTATCCAATATTGAAAGTATAAATCTGAAAAATGAATTATGATTTTTGAACTACACTAAAAACCACTTGGGGTAATTCTACAGCATATCACTTTCGGCTTAGTTTGAACAATTCTTTTTATTTGGAATAAGATTACTCCATTAACTTGATTACCTTAACCGTACTCTCGAACATATAATTATCATTACCGAATTGAAAAATAACCGCATCACAACCTAAGTTCAAATGGTAAGTGCAACACTTTAGCCAAGAGCAAAGATGCAAAATTGAAGCATTAAAAAATGCCGGATTTTCTCAAACAAAAATTGCTGAATAAATAAGAGTTCACAAAAGCACAATTAGCAGAGAACTCAAACGAAACTCCATTGCCAGAGCAAAACCGCCTGATAAGTATAAGGCAAAACAAGCTCATGATTTCGCTTGTAAAAGGGCTTATAAGCCCTTGAGGCATCAAACAAAAAACAGCGCTATTATTAGGCTTATTATTTGGCTTATTAAGCGGGATTGGAGCCCAGAACAAATAGCAATCACTTGTAAAAACAGAGCCATTCCTATGTTAAGTACCGAGGCTATTTACCTATGGCTATATACCAACAGGTTTCATAAAGGGGAAGACCTTTTGAAACACCTAAGAAGAGGCCATAGAAAACGAAGGAAAAGAAGGTTAAATAAACAACCAAGAGTGACTATAAAAGGCAAGGTTTCCATTCATCAAAGAGATGATATTATTGATAATCAGGCTCGTATTGGAGACTTTGAAACAGATTTGGTAAAATGCACAAACGGCTACTTTATCACCATTACCGAGCGAAAATCACTATTCAATTTTATAGTAAAAATACCATCAAAAAACGCAGAAATCGTGGAGCAAAAGCTAATTCAAACACTAATGCCCACCAGGTGTAAAACACACTCCATAACTAGCGATAATGTAACCGAATTTGCAAAGTTTAAAAAGGTTGAAGAGGCTCTTAATATTAAATGGTTTTCCGCTGACCCATATTCATCCCAGCAAAGAGGTTGTAATGAAAATAAAAACGGATTATTAAGGCAATATTTTAAAAACAACACCGACCTGAAACTCATCACTGAAAATGAGGTTATGGAAATCCAAAACATACTCAACAATCGCCCAAGAAAGAAAAACAAATTCGTTTCTCCTAATAAATTTTTATCTTTACATAACGTTGCACTTGGAACTTGAATTCAGCATTGTCTATACCTTTTAAATAAATAAACACTTAATTAAAAGTGTATTTGATTCCAATACCGTTATCACTCATAGATATTCTATCAAAAAAAATATTATCTGCACTTTTCCTTTGATGCCTATGCCGGAAGTACTGTATAAAATCAAATAGAAGAAGAAACCCACCATTGATAAGAAAAGAATCTCCATAACCATTTAAGCGAGCTTCTTGCTTAGGGTATTTAGCTGCAATACCTCTTAAAAATGCTCCTGTTCCAAGGTAAAGAAAATCTAACCCACCATTTATTAGATATGCTTGCTCGCTTGAATATTGCATTTTTATTAACCTTCCGGTAGAAACATTGTTATCAATTTTCTTAAACGAACCAATTAAACCGGGAATTGCAATACTTAAATTTATAGCACTCCAAACTACATTCATTTGCCCAAAATATTTGCCTTCGCCTTTGCCGGCAGCCCAAAAAGCAATTCCTCCAACCAAGTTTGCTCCAGACCATGTGGTATATGCAATAGAGCCTGTCTTTCCTATTTGTTGCCTTTTAACTAAATAATCGTAGTTAGTAGTGTATTTGTATTGTGCTTCTGCATTACAAAAGGTAAAAAGAAACAATATAAGCAATAGCGGTAGAAATAAATTTTTCATGTGTTATCGTTTTTTAATTTGGGCTGTAAATTAAAATCCACAGTAGAATTTCCAGTACAGAATACAAACAATAGAGCGCATAAAGACCCGAATGGTTACAAATCGCTACTGCGCAACGAAAGAGATTTTAGAATCTATTATAGATTTACAGTTGGTATAACTTAGCTTCTCATTTTTCAACCATTATATTTGTTTTTCAAAATATTAAACATGAGTGAAATTTTAAACGCCATAAAAGCAAACCAACAGCGATTTTTAGATGAATTATTTGACCTTCTGCGCATACCATCGGTGAGTGCCGATACAAAATTTGCAGATGATGTGAAAAAAGCTGCCGAATTTGTTGCTCAAAAATTAAAAGAAGCCGGAGCCGATAAGGTAGAGCTATGTTCAACCCCGGGTTTCCCAATTGTGTATGGCGAAAAAATAATTGATGAAAAATTACCTACCGTGTTGGTTTACGGACACTACGATGTGCAGCCGGCCGATCCTTACGAATTATGGGATTCTCCACCTTTTGAGCCGGTGGTGAAAGATGGAAAAATATTTGCCCGCGGCAGTGCAGACGATAAGGGTCAAATGTATATGCACGTAAAAGCATTTGAAATTTTAATGAAGCAAAACTCACTGCCTTGCAATATTAAATTTATGATTGAAGGTGAAGAAGAAGTAGGTAGCGAAAACCTGGAAAATTTTGTAAAAGCTAATTTGGAAAAGTTGAAGAGCGATGTAGTACTTATTTCGGATACTTCTATGATTTCTAACGAAGAGCCAAGTATTACCACCGGCTTGCGCGGGTTAAGCTATTTGGAAGTAGAAATTACGGGGCCAAATCGTGATTTGCACAGTGGCGTTTATGGCGGAGCAGTTGCCAACCCAATAAATATTCTTTGCGATATGATAAGCAAGCTGCACGATGAAAAACGCAAAATCACCATTCCTGGTTTTTACGAAGATGTGGAAACTGTAAGTGCTGAAGAAAGAGCAGAAATGGCGAAAGCACCTTTTAATCAAGCAGAATACAATGCAGATTTAGGGATAAAAAAAGAATTGGGGGAAGATGGTTTTACTACATTAGAACGAGTTTCTATTCGCCCTACCTTAGATGTAAACGGAATTTGGGGCGGATACATAGGGCAAGGTGCTAAAACTGTTTTACCTTCAAAAGCCTATGCCAAAATTTCGATGCGCTTAGTGCCTAACCAATCGAGCGAAAAAATAACGAAACTTTTTACCGAATACTTTTTGAAAGCTGCCCCAGAATATGTGCAAGTAAAAGTTACGCCAATGCACGGTGGCGAAGCAGCAGTTACGCCAACCAATTCCATTGCTTACCAAGCTGCGGCAAAGGCAATAGAAGCCACTTATGGCAAAGCACCAATTCCGTTACGCACCGGAGGAAGCATCCCAATCGTTACCATGTTTGAAAAAGTATTAGGCACCAAATCTGTGCTCTTGGGCTTTGGTTTAGATAGCGATTCTATCCATTCGCCCAACGAACATTATGGAGTTTGGAACTACTTTAAAGGCATAGAAACTATCCCTTATTTCTTGAAATATTTTACAGAAATGAGTAAGTAAAAACTACTTGTTTTATTTTAAAAACAGAAAAATTCGTATGGAACTTATTTCCGATAAGATAAATGAATACATAGAAAACAACTCTTCGCCCGAAGATGCTGTACTGGCAAAACTAAATCGCGAAACTTATTTAAAAGTGCAAATGCCGCAAATGCTTAGTGGCAATATTCAAGGTAAGTTTTTAGAAATGATAAGCCAAATGCTGCAACCAAAACGAATTTTAGAAATAGGAACTTTTACTGGGTATTCAGGAATTTGTTTGGCAAAAGGTTTGCCAAAAGATGGAGTGCTGCACACCATTGATGTGAATGAAGAATTAGGCGAGTTAGTTTCAAAATATGTTGCCGAAGCAAGTTTAGAAAGTAAGATTGTGTTGCATCACGGAAATGCCACACAAATAATTCCAACACTCAACGAAACTTTCGATTTAGTTTTTATTGATGCAGACAAACAAAACTATTGCAACTATTTTGATTTGGTGGTTGATAAAGTTCGCTCGGGTGGTTTTATTGTTGCTGATAATGTGTTGTGGAGCGGAAAAGTAGCTGAAGAAAAACACGATAAAGATACAGCTGCACTTCATGCTTACAACCAAAAAGTATTGAACGATTCACGAGTAGAAAATTTTATTCTTCCTTTGCGCGATGGCTTAAACATTGCGCGAAAGTTGTAGTGTAATATGTGCTTGTTACTCTAAATTTTGCACTATATTTTATTTACTCCTCAAAGAAAATCAAACTTATTTTTATTGAATGAAAAACTGGAAACGATATACTATAACTGCCGCTTTGCCTTACGCAAACGGACCGATACATATTGGTCATTTAGCTGGTTGTTATTTACCTGCAGATATTTATGTGCGCTATTTACGCAGCCAAAAACGTGATACTTTTTTTGTTTGCGGAAGCGATGAACATGGCGTGCCAATTACAATTAAGGCACGAAAAGAAGGAATTACACCGCAGCAAGTGGTAGATAAATATCACAACATGATGAATAATTCGTTTGCTGAATTTGGAATTTCTTTTGATGCCTATGGAAGAACATCAAGTAAAATTCATCACCAAACGGCATCTGATTTTTTTAAAGTAATGTTTGAGAAAAATTGTTTTGAAGAGCGCGAAACAGAGCAGTATTACGATGAAAATGCACAGCAGTTTTTGGCAGACAGATATATCACAGGCACTTGCCCCAATTGTGGCAACGAACATGCTTATGGCGACCAATGCGAGAAGTGCGGCACTTCACTTTCACCAACCGATTTAATAAACCCCAAAAGCGTTTTAAGCGGAGCACCTCCGGTAAAAAAACTAACCAAAAACTGGTTTTTACCGCTTAATAAATTACAACCTAAAATCGAGAAATATTTAGAGCAACACAGCGATTGGAAAACCAATGTTTACGGGCAGTGCAAAAGCTGGCTACAAAGTGGCGATGGCTTGCAGCCGCGCAGCATGACACGCGATTTAGATTGGGGAATTCCTGTGCCAGTAGAAGGTGCAGAAGGTAAAGTTTTGTATGTGTGGTTCGATGCTCCGATTGGCTATATTTCAAATACTATTGAGCATTTTGGAAATGATAGTGATTGGCAAAAGTGGTGGAAAGATGCTGATACAAGACTTGTCCATTTTATTGGCAAAGACAATATCGTTTTTCACTGTATTATTTTTCCTGCCATGTTGATGGAGCATGGCGATTTTATTACTGCCGATAATGTGCCTGCAAATGAGTTTTTAAATTTAGAAGGAGATAAACTTTCAACTTCCAGAAACTGGGCGGTGTGGCTGCATGAATACTTAGAAGAATTTCCCGGAAAGCAAGATGTGCTGCGCTATACTTTATGTGCAAATATGCCCGAAACAAAAGACAACGATTTTACATGGAAAGATTTTCAAACAAAAAACAACAGCGAGTTAGTTGCTATTTTGGGCAACTTGGTAAACCGCGTTTTGGTACTTACCGATAAATATTTTGAAGGTAAAGTTCCACATGCAGGAACGTGTACAGATTTACAAAATTTCATACTTCAACAAAAAGAGAAGGTAGAAAAATCGCTTGAAGAATTTCGCTTTCGTGAGGCGCTGCACGAAGTGATGAATATTGCGCGGCACGGCAATAAATTACTTACTGAAAAAGAGCCTTGGAAACTGATAAAAACAGATAAAGATGCCACCGGAATTGTACTGTACGATTGCCTTCAAATCATTGCCAATATTGCATTGATTGCAGAACCGTTTTTGCCCTTCACTTCACAAAAATTATTTACAATGTTGAATTTGATTGACAATAATTTAAGCTGGAAAAATATTGGCGAAATGGAAATATTGAAATCGAATCACCAGCTCAATAAAGCAAACTTGCTATTTGATAAAATTGAAGATGATGTAATTGAAGTACAAGTGGCAAAACTGAAAAGAGCAGAAAGTAATATTAGTACAGCTTTGCCTATAAGTACAGAAAATGCAGTACAGAAAATTGCCGCTGCACAGCCTGAAATTGTGTTTGATGATTTTGCAAAAATAGACTTGCGTGTAGGCACTATCCTTTCAGCAGAAAAGATAGAAAAAGCAGATAAACTTTTAAAGCTAACAGTTGATTTAGGCTTTGAAACCCGAACAATAGTTTCTGGCATAGCACAGCACTTTAAACCGGAAGATTTACCCGGCACACAAGTGTGTGTGGTTGCCAATCTTGCACCGCGCAAGTTGCGTGGCATAGAATCAAAAGGAATGATTTTAATGGCAGAAGATGAGAACGGAAAACTAATTTTTATTGTGCCCAAAGAAAAGATCACCAACGGCAGCGAAGTGAGGTAAGAGTTGCGAGACTCTATACCAGCCCTTCTTTTAAGGCTTTAGCTACGGCTTCTGCCTGTGAGTGGACCCCCAATTTTCCATATATGTTTTTAATATGTGTAGTTACAGTGCCTATGGAGATTTCAAATTTATCGGCAATCATTTTAAGCTATTGCCACAAGTTAATGACTCCAATATATCTTTCTCCCGGAGAGTTAATTCGTATGTGTTTTTATTCTTTCTTTTATCGTTTACATACTGTAGAATTATGCGTGCTACTATGGGAGACTATAGCAGCCGTATAACAAACTAAAGTTTAGAAAATCGTAATACTAATACATTCATTTAACTTTGCTAATCCCTATTTCAAAATGCTATACTTTAAAATTAGAGCCAGCAATACACAAGAACAATAAAAAAGGCTAATTATGCAACCCTCAAACCTTGTATTATTTTGCACTCCTCTTCCGTTTTTTATCTTCGCCTTTACTAATTATTTTAAAAAATGAATATATCTATCAGCATAAGTAATGATGTAAGCCAATCAGCCAATTTGGTGGTATTGGTAAATGAAAAAACCAATTGGAAAAGTTTAGAAAGTATCGCATCTCCCGCAATAGCAAAAGTTATTCAAGATAAATTAGCTAAAAAAGTAAATCCTTTCGTATTAAATTCCGGATTGGAAACACTTTATGTAGCAAGTATTGATAGCCAAAAAGAACTATGGCAACAAAGAGAAATTGCTCGCAAATTCGGCTACCAAATCAACAAGAGTTTAAATGTGCAAAAGATTGAATCTGTTGCACTTTTTAATGCTACAAACGAAGCTGTACTTGCCTTTTCATTTGTTGAAAGTTTGCTATTAAGCAATTACGAATTTCCTAAATACTTTACTCAAAACACAAACACAAAATCACTTTCTAAAATTACCATAGATAAAAATGCACTCACAAAAGCAGAAACAAGCGAGCTAAGTATTTTAGCCGATGCTGTTTTTAAAGCAAGAACATTGGTAAATGAGCCTGTAAACTTTCTCACTTCGGTACAAATGGGTGAAGAGTTTAAGAAAATGGCTAAAGAAGCAGGAATTAAAATTCAGGTTTTCGACAAAAAGAAAATTGAATCTTTAAAAATGGGTGGCTTGCTTGCCGTAAATTATGGTAGCCAAGAACCGCCAACTTTTAGCGTTTTAGAATACAAACCGGCTAAAGCAAAAAACAAGCAACCTATTGTTTTAGTTGGCAAAGGTGTGGTTTACGATACCGGAGGTTTAAGCTTAAAACCAACTGCCAATTCAATGGATCAAATGAAATGCGATATGGGAGGAGCTGCATGTGTTGCTTCTACAATTTACGCAGCAGCAAAAGCAAAACTTCCTTTACATTTAGTTGCCTTAGTACCTTCAACCGATAACAGACCAGGCGAAAATGCATACACTCCGGGAGATGTAATTCGCATGATGGACGGCAGCACAGTTGAAGTATTAAACACCGATGCAGAAGGCAGAATGATATTAGCCGATGCGCTTCACTATGCAAAAAGATACAAGCCGGAATTGGTGATTGATGTAGCCACACTTACCGGAGCAGCCATGCGCGCTTTAGGTACACATGCTACCGCATATATGGGAACTGCAAATAAAAGTGTGAAAGAAAAAATTGAAAAAAGTGGTTTTGATACCTACGAAAGACTTTGGGAATTTCCACTTTGGGAAGAATACGGAAAAATGCTCGAAAGCAGCATTGCCGATAAAAAGAATATTGGTGGCGATTTAGCAGGAATGATTACAGCCGGAAAATTTTTAGAAACATTTACCGATTATCCTTGGTTGCATTTAGATATTGCAGGTGCAGCGTTCACGCTTTCTGAAAGTGAATATCGCGGCAGAGGTGGTACAGGAATTGGTGTGCGTTTACTCTTTGACTTTTTAAAGAATTACTAACTATAAACTATAGACTTTGGTCTATTCAACATATCATGGAAAACAAACCTACAGTTGGAATTACACTTGGCGATTACAATGGAATTGGCCCCGAAGTAGTAATTAAAACACTTACAGATGAACGAATTTTTCACTTTGCAAATTATGTAATTTATGGCTCGCGTTCTGTAATACATTATTACACAAAAGCACTTAAAATTCAAAATTTTCAAGTAAATGAATTAACCTCTTTTGAAAAGTTAAACACTAAAATTCCTAATGTTGTAAACTGCTGGAACGATCAAGTACAAATTGCGCCCGGCAAAGCAACAAACGAAGCCGGAGCAGATGCTTTAATAGCTTTAGACAGAGCAATAAGCGATTTACAGCAAAAGAACATAGATATTTTAGTTACAGGACCGGTAAACAAACAAACTATTGCCGCAAAACTACCCGATTTTAGAGGTCAAACAGAATACATTGCTTCTAAAGTTGGTGCAGGAAAAAGCTTAATGATGATGTGCGATGATAAATTGCGTGTTGGTTTAGTTACAAATCATTTACCATTAAAAGAAGTAGCTGGCGCAATAGATATGAATGGCATTTTCTCTAAAATAGAAATGCTTCACCAATCACTAACACAAGACTTTGCAATTCACAAACCAAAGATTGCCGTTTTAGCATTAAATCCACATGCAGGCGACAACAACTTGTTAGGAAAAGAAGACCGCGAAATTATTGCTCCGGCAGTTACCAAAGCACGCGATAAAGGCATGATAGCTTTAGGCCCTTATCCTGCAGATAGTTTCTTTGGCAATCATTATTACCGCCATTTCGATGTGGTTCTTGCCATGTATCACGACCAAGGTTTAATTCCTTTTAAAACACTTACTTTCGATACAGGAGTGAACTACACAGCAGGCTTACCAATTATTCGTACTTCGCCCGACCACGGCACTGCTTATGATATTGCAGGAAAAGACAAAGCAAATGCAGGTTCACTTCGCAATGCTATTTTCGCAGGATTAGATATACTTCGCAATCGTGCCGATTATGCCGAAATGACTGCCAATCCAGTAGAAAGAGTTTCAATAGAACGAGAATAATAAGAATTAAACAACCCTAATTTTTATGTTTGAAATAAAAAAACAACCACTTACTGAACTTGATTTCTTCAGGCAAAGATTAAGCTCAACCGAAAGGCTCGCTGCAACTAAGCAACAGCAGCTTAATTCGCTTTTAGAAATTACCGAAGCAGTAAACCACAACATGCCGATTTATGCGCTCACAAAAATCTATGAAAATATTTTAAGAGCGCACCAAGGTATAGGTTCTGTTACTTTAATTTTAAAAAGTACAGAACACCAGTGGGCTTGCGAACTTCGAAACGAGAACCTTCAGCCAATTAGTGCTTTTTCAGCATTAGTTAGCCATTTATTAAAATGCAAAAGCACTTACAAAGTACAAGAAAATGACCCTGAAATACTGCGCGAGTTTCAATACATCATTCCTGTATTTCACAAAAAAGAACCAATTGGTTTTTCACTTGTGGGCAACATGAAAGATGCTGATGGCAATGCACAAGAAGAGAAGCTGAAATTTATACAAGCCATCACCAATATTGTTGCCGTAGCAAACGAAAACAAAAAACTATTTAAAAGTCAATTAGAAAAGCTATTGATAGAGAAGGAATTTACGGTTGCCGAAGAAATTCAGCGCACACTTATTCCAAGCAAATTGCCCAACAATGAAAAGTTAGAAGTTGCCGCATTTTACAAAGCACAAAAAAGTATTGGTGGCGATTATTACGACCTCATCAAACTTTCTGAAACCGAGTATATATTTTGTATTTGTGATGTTAGTGGCAAAGGTGTTTCCGCAGCCTTAATTATGGCAAATTTACAAGCCAACCTACGCATTCTTGCTGTTCGAAATTATCCATTGGAGCAGTTGGTAGATATGATGAATCGAAACATGCGCAGCATCACACAAGGCGAAAAATATTGCACCATGTTTATTGGTTTAATCAATACAGAAACACGCAAATTAACTTATGTAAATGGAGGACACACTTCTTCACTTTTACTCAATGGAAATGAATTGATTCAGTTAGATAAAGGCTGTACTATCATTGGCATGTTCGAAATTCTACCATTCATAAATGTTGGTGAAATTTTGCTTGAAAAAGATGCTTTGATTTTAAATTACACTGATGGGCTTTCTGAAGCAACAGACCCAGATGGGAACTTATTCGACACCGATAGAATTGAAAATTTCTTATTAAACAATTCAACTTCTACACTTGCAGATTTCAATAAAAATCTAATTCAGGAAATGGTAGATTTTAAAAGAGGGACTGAATATGATGATGACTTAACATTGCTCACGCTTCGCGTGCACTAAACCTTGAGTTGCCATTATTAGAATTAAGGTAATTGCAAACAAATACAGCGTTCCAATTTTATCTGTTTCCAACATATCGTTCAGCATAAGTGAAATATAAATGCTCATTAGTGAAACAATTGCAGTAAGCACAATTCGTTTATCCTCCACCAAAGACTGAGCATGATAAGTGTTTTCACCTACAATAAAAATTGCAATCGTAAGCACTACAAATATCAGCAGCCCTACAATTCCTTGTTCAACCCAGAGCAGTAAAAAATAATTATGAATGGTTGAACGCTCTTCGTTATCACTCACCCAAGTTTCAAAACTTGTAACAGCATATTCTTTGTAATACGGATAAAAATTTCCCGGGCCAACACCCATCAATGGTCTATCTGCAATCATGCGTGCGCCCGCAATCCAGCGATAAACTCGCTCCATACTACTTACATCTTTGCCTTCAATTGTTGCACTTAAATGGTCGCCAAATTCATCGTGCCAAATTGTTTCGTCAAATTCCGGAGCGTGTTTCAAATATCGGTTTCCTTCTGCAATGTATGCTACGCCAAGAATTGCGCCTATAACTGCTACTGCTAATACAACCTTGGTTAAACGCCATTTAACTACATAAATAAAAGGAATCATAAGCACAACAGCTCCTATAGCCGCGCGGGTATATGAAAAATATATTGCCAGCACAAAAAATATTTTTGCAAAGTCTAATAATATTTTCTGCCAAGAGCCCTTTTTATACCAAGTAGCAGCCAGCCAAATAAAAGGATAAAATGCCATTAGCATTAAGGCATAATTCACGTGATTGATAAAAAACGGCCCAACACATTGGTTTATTTCTTCAAAACCAAAACCGGTAAGTGCATGGCGTAAGAAAATAATTACGGTTGCAAACAACATTGTACTGAAGATGCACCAAAAAGCAATTCTTAAGCGTTCGTAAGTGTTTACAACAATAGCGGTGAGGTAAACAAAAACAGTAGCATACCATATTTTTGCCAGAAATATTTTGAATGAAACTGTGAAGTTGAGCGAATTAAGTGCACTGATAAAAAACCAAGAAATATAGAGCAACAACAACAGTAAAACCGGATGGTTCACAAATCTTTTTGAAAGCGCATCGGGATTGGTTAATAGATAAAAAAAAGTAACCAGCATCAACCCTACCATCAATGGCTCTGCAGGCAAGTCAGTAGATAAAGATGAACTAAAACTAAACTCAAAAGCAATAGGCAATGAAGCCAATAATGCAAAATACAACCAACTAAAATTTGTGAGCCCCAACCAAACTACCGGAACAAGTATCGGCAAGCCGGCAAGTGGCAAAAAATCAAAAGCAAATGCTCCCGAAATACACAAAATGGTGAGTATTCCGTAGCTCCAAAATATTCCCAAATTCAGTTTGGAAATAGCATTCATTTATGCTGCGTTTAATTGCTTTTTAAAAGCATCAAATTGCTCTACAAAAAGTGCACCGATACATGAAAAAATCAACGCAATCACAAATGCAATCACAACAATCAATGAACGTTGTGGCTTATCGCGCCTATCGGCAGGTTCTGCTTTTTCAATAATACTTAAAGAGGAAACTGTATTAGAAATTGAAACCTTTAATTGGTCTTGAATGTTTACTTTATTCAAAATTTCGCGCTGTGTGTTATTGATAATTTTAAACAATTGACGAACTGTTTCCCGCGCCAAAAAATTATCGCCATCAACCATCAATTCTCCATACTGGCTAAAGGTAACTTTTAAATGATTCAACTTTATTAAAGAATCTGCTTCACTATTTAAGCTACTAAGCTTAGCAGAACTTGCAGTAATATCATCTTGAATTGCTGAAAGCAACAGTGCTCTATTGCTTTTTATGGCTTGGCTATTTTGTTCATCTAAAATTTCTACAACTTTATTTACAATAGTTGCAGCCAGCTTCGGATCGGTATCATAAAGCGAAACCTCAATCGCATCTTTTTCAGTTTTTATTGCAGTATAATTCTTTAAAAATTTCTTATACACCGTTGTTTTCCAAAACTTCTTTGTAGTATCTACTTTATAGTGTTTTGCAATATCAAACTGAGCAATAATATCTTCAATCAACTGCTTTGAATTTGCCATTGTAAGCAAACGGTTTACATCATTTTTATCACCAAAATAATTCATTACCTGAGTGCTGTTGAATATCATATTTCTATCGTTTTGCGACTGGTTCACAGGATAAAAAACCGACTGAGACAAATAATATTCATCTAACACAAAAAGCGCCACCAACGCAGCTACAACTGCTGAAAGAATTGAAACACCTATAATATGTTTCTTCCATTTCAATAAAACTTTCGTTGCCGAAACTAAATTCTGTTGCTCATTCATTCTTTAAAAAATATGGAGCGAAAATAATGGAATAACTTTTCTACACTAAAAAGAATAGCAAATAGCAAGTTCTCTACCATATTTTAGAAACTTAAAATACGAATATCTGAATAGTTCATAATTTTATGCAAAAACTTAAATTGCTATTAAATTCGCGCATCAATTAAACATAAAAATGAAAATAGCTGTGGTAGGTGCCACCGGATTAGTAGGCACCAAAATGTTGCAAGTTTTAGAAGAAAGAAATTTTCCTGTAACCGAATTGTTTCCTGTAGCTTCAGAAAAATCAATTGGCAAAAAGGTAATTTTTAAAGGTAAAGAGATTGGCGTAATAGGCTACAAAGAAGCCATTGCAGCTAAACCCGATGTGGCAATTTTTTCTGCCGGAGGAAGCACTTCGAAACTCATTGCGCCAGAATTTGCAGCAGCAGGAATCACAGTAATTGATAATTCTTCAGCATGGCGAATGGAACCCAATATTCCGCTTGTGGTGCCAGAAGTAAACGCTGATGTGCTTACTAAAAACGATAAAATAATAGCCAACCCAAACTGTTCAACCATACAAATGGTATTGGTTCTAAAGCCGCTGCACGATAAATATAAAATTAAAAGAGTGGTTGTTTCTACCTACCAAAGCGTAACCGGAACTGGTAAAAAAGGTGTTGATCAACTTTTTGCTGAAAGAGAAAAAAAAGAGGCAACCGAAAAGGCTTACAACTATCCTATTGATTTAAACGTGTTACCACACATTGATGTGTTTTTAGAAAATGGCTATACCAAAGAAGAAATGAAAATGGTAAACGAAACCCAGAAAATAATGGGCGACAAAACCATAAAAGTAACTGCTACAACCGTGCGTGTGCCAGTGGTTGGCGGCCACAGCGAAAGCCTTAATATTGAATTTGAAAACGATTTTAATATTGAAGAAATACGCCAAATTCTAAATAAAGCTCCGGGCGTAGTTCTTTCTGATGATGTGAAGAATAATATTTATCCCATGCCACTTTTAGCACACGAAAAAGACGAAACTTTTGTAGGCAGAATAAGGCGCGATGAATCGCAAGAAAACACTTTGAATTGCTGGGTTGTTTCTGATAATTTACGTAAAGGTGCAGCTACAAATGCCATTCAAATTGCTGAATATTTATTGCAAAATAAGCTGCTATAAATTATTGCAACAAGCTCTATTCTATCATATATTAAACACTACCTAAAATGAATTGTAAAATTATTTACCCTATAATTTTAATTTTCATTGCAAGTTCTTGTGCAAGTACAAAACAAACAGAGTTTAATTTACAAAGCACGCAAAACAAGTTTACAGGTTCAAATTATTTACCCTTTTTTAGAAGCGAAAAACCTACGCCAATCCACGATTTACAGATTGATACTTTACTTACAAAAAAGTTTTCATTCCATTCTTTAAACGCTGCCAATGCAATCGGAGTGCTTAATATTTTAACCGAATACATAAAAGCCGATAAAGATTATCGCACCAAACCAACGCTTGAAAAAAGAGTTGAGCGGCTTGAACTTTTACAAGAAATAAACCAAAAAATAAATGTTGCTTCTTTAGAAATTTCTGCCGTGGCCGGTGAATTAGATTATGAAGAAGAAAGAATAAATCAGGTAGCACAATACTTAAAAGGAAAAGAAGAAACCACCGAAAGAGCTCTCATTATTAGCTCAATTATTGTTGGCGCCACAAGCGCCATTGCCGCAGAAACAATTTCACTTACCCAATCTGAAAGTACTGCTCCGGCTTACATTGGAATTGGCAGCAGTATTGTTGAAGCCACCTTAGGTGTATTGATGCTCGTGAACAAAAGAAAGATAACTTTTTACCATAAAAATAACCCACTGAAAGATATTTGGGAAGCACCGGAAACTTCTAAATTCTATCCGCCTTCTATTTGGTATTACTTAAACTACCAAAACCCAAAAGATACCGTAAAATCTCTCCGCCTTCAATTAGCAGATAAGTGGATTAGCCTCGGGCAAATTGCAAGTACTAAAGAAAAAAACAGGCATAAAATGTATGAACTATTTTTTGGTGAAGGCGGCAACTACAGTTCTGGTCAGCTTAGCAACCGCGCTGTAATGCTCGATCAAGTAGAAGCCAATATCAAACTAATGAAACAAGAACTAAACTTGCTGCTTATTGATATTGATAAACTCAACAGCAAATAAAAAGCACGAAATCAATATGTCTTTAACGCTAAAATACAGACATAACAACTTAGCATTCAAACATCCATTCACCATTTCAAAAGGCACTAAAACACACCAACCTTCGCTATTGGTTGAGCTAAGTTTTAATGGCATAAAAGGCTATGGCGAAGCGCCTGCAATAAGCTACTACAACATTTCGGTAGAAAAAATGATAGCCGATATTGAAGCACAAAAATCTATGCTGGAAAATTTCGATTTCAAAGAACCCCATACTTTCTGGAATTTCATAAATCAACTTTTTCCCAACAATTCATTTTTAGTTGCTGCATTGGATATTGCCGCTTGGGATATTTATGGAAAAATCCAGTTGCAGCCGCTATATAAACTTTGGAACACATCACAAAACAACACTCCACTTTCTGACTACACCATTGGCATTGATAGCATTGAAAAAATGCTTCAAAAAATAGATGAAATGCCTTTGCCTATCTATAAAATAAAATTGGGCACGGCACAAGATATTGCAATAATGAAAGCGCTGCGAAAGCATACCAATGCTACATTTAGAATAGATGCAAATGCTGCTTGGACAATATCAGAAGCCTTAAATATTTTGCCTGTATTAAAAGATTTAGATGTGGAATTAGTAGAGCAACCTTTAGCAAAAGATAATTGGGAAGGAATGAAAATTTTATTTAAAAACTCACTCCTGCCTTTAATTGCCGATGAAAGTTGTGTAGCAGGATCTGACGTGAAAAAGTGCTTAAATTATTTTCACGGTATCAACATAAAACTCACAAAATGCGGAGGCATTACACCCGCATTGCGCATGATAGAAAATGCCCAACAATTAGGATTTAAAATTATGCTCGGCAGCATGAACGAAAGCACTGTTGGCACTGCGGCAATTGTTCAATTAGCACCACAAGCAAATTATTTAGATGCTGATGGTCCGCTGCTTTTAAATGAAGATACAGCAGAAGGTTTATACTATAATTTTGGAAAAGTTTCTACCACCGAAACTCCTGGTTTAGGCATAAACTTAAACTCTGAATTTTTGTTTTAGAAATCTCCCATCACCAATTTTTAAGTACTTTTGCAGCACAAATGAGTACGCAACAAGATATTAGACTTCTTTCAAAAGAAGAAATAGAAACGCGCTTATCCGCTTTGGGCGAGCCAAAATTTAGAGCTAAACAAGTTTTAGAATGGCTTTGGAAAAAAGGTGCGCTCAGCTTCGATGAAATGACGAATCTTTCAAAACCGCTGCGCGAAAAACTAAGTACGGAATTTGTATTCAATCCTGTATTGGAAGATGTGGTGCAAAAAAGTAATGATGGCACCGTGAAATTAGCCATGCGCTTACACGATAACCGAATTATTGAAGGCGTGATGATTCCTGAAGATGACCGCGCTACAGCTTGCGTTTCTTCACAAGTGGGTTGTACGCTTAGCTGCTCCTTTTGCGCTACCGGCTTTTTAAAACGCGAACGCAACCTTTCTACTGCCGAAATTTACGACCAAGTAACTTTGCTTAACCGCCATGCGGCACGCTCTAACAATGGCAGAGGTTTAACCAACATCGTTTACATGGGAATGGGTGAACCACTTTTGAATTACGACAATGTGATGCAAAGTATAAGAATTCTCACTTCTCCAGATGGCCTAAATATGGCTGCAAAACGCATTACCGTTTCTACTTCCGGCATCGAGCGCGGTATTAGAAAAATGGCTGATGAAGGCGTAAAATTCAACTTGGCATTTTCGCTACATGCACCAACTAACGAAAAGCGGGAAAAAATTATGGACATCAACCGCAGCAATAAATTAGAAGATGTGATTGCGGCACTCAATTATTTCTACCAAAAAACAGGCAATAAAATAACTTTTGAATATATTTTATTCGATCACTTTAACGACTCGCTTGAAGATGCCGAAAATCTTGCAAAACTTTATAAACAAGTGCCGGCATTCATCAATTTAATTGATTACAATAATGTGGAAGGCGTAACGCTTAAACGCGCAAAACCCGGGAGGCGCGATGCGTTTTTAAACTACTTGAAAAATAAAAATATAGAAGCAAAAGTTAGGCGCAGCAGAGGCGATGATATTGATGCTGCTTGCGGTCAATTAGCTAATAAGCACTAAGCGCAATTACGCCAAACCGTGTCCTGAAGCAAATAGTTCAACAATGTCAATTACTTTCACATCATCTTGCTTGTCATTTGCTTTCACACCATCGCTCATCATAATATTGCAATAAGGGCAAGCCGTAGCAATGTAATCTGCTTTAGTTTCTAATGCCTCTTCTGTACGCTTCACATTTATACGTTTAGAACCGTGTTCTTCTTCTTTAAAAACTTGCGCACCTCCGGCACCGCAGCACAAGCCTTTGGATCGGCAAGAATTCATTTCTACCAAATCTGCATCTAAGGTTTCTAAAACTGCCCGTGGTGCTTCGTAAATATTGTTTGCTCTTCCTAAATAACAGCTATCGTGGTAAGTAATTTTTTTGCCTTTAAACTGAGTAGAATCACTAAGCTTAAACTTGCCTTCGTTTATTAGGTTTTGCAAAAAAGTGCTGTGGTGAATTACCTTGTAATTTCCGCCAAGCGAAGGATATTCATTTTTAATAATATTAAAGCAATGCGGGCAAGTAGTTACAATTGTTTTCACGCCATAGCCGTTCATTACTTCAATATTTTGAAGTGCCAACATTTGGTAAACAAACTCATTTCCAGCACGTTTTGCAGGGTCTCCGGTGCAACTTTCTTCTGTTCCTAAAACAGCAAATTTTATGTTTAAGTGATTCAAAATTTTCACAAAAGTGCGCGTTACGTTCTGAGCTTTTTGGTCAAAAGAACCTGCGCAGCCAATCCAAAAAAGAACTTCAGGAGTTTCGCCCGCTGCTGCGTATTCCGCCATTGTTTTTACTTCCATGTTATATGCTTAGTTTTTGTTCAATTACCTTCCAAATAAAACAAGAGTTTGAAAAGTGTGCAAGGTTACAATTTTTTGAAGAGTTTTTGAAGGTTCAAAAATATTTAGCATTTAGAAGCTATTGGGATTTATCACTTCATTTTTTCTAACACTTCCAGCAAAACCACAGCTTGGTTGTGTATTTCATCTTTTGCAGAATAAAGCAGCGTAGTAGGTTTCTTTTTTGAAATACTTTTTATTCGTTCTAAAATAGCAGTACAAGATTTCAACTCTTCTTTGTAGCGCACTTTAAATTCAGGATATAATTCTGGTTTGTGTCCAAACCATTTTCTTAGTTCAGTTGAAGGTGCAATTTCCTTTTCCCATTCATCTAAAGCAGCAGTTTCTTTACTAATTCCTCTGGGCCAAATTCTATCCACCAAAATCCTGTAACCATCAGCTTTATCGGGCTTTTCATAAATACGTTTTATTTTCATGGCAATTAGTTTTGTTTCCCTCAAAGTTATAGCTGAATTTCATCATGTATTGTTAAACTATTATTAAACCTGTCGCAATATTCTGTGTTAAAAGAAGTTGGTACTTTCTATAAGATTTAAAGAGAACTTATATTCGTTTTTAGAGATGCGCAAAAATTTGCTTTTACTTTTACTGGCGGTTCTATCGTTTACCGCATTCAGCCAAACTGAAAAAGAAGAAAAACTAATACAGTTTAGCGGCTTGGTAATGACTTCTGATAGTTTACATGCTGTGCCGTATGCAACTATTACTATTAAAGAGCGGATGCGTGGAACCTCTGCCAATGCCGAAGGGTTTTTCTCATTTGCCGCCCGCCTTGGCGATACAATTTATTTTACCAGCGTTGGCTACAAACCTGCGGTGTATATTATTCCAACAGCTTTAACCGTTGATAAATACTCAGTGATACAGTTGATGACCAAAACCGAATATTATTTGCGCCCAACTATTATTTACCCTTGGGGAAGCAGAGAAGCATTTCGACAAGCTTTTTTGGATCTGCGCGCGCCAAGCGATTTAGAAGAATTAGCACGCCAAAATACCGAGCGCGAAAAATTAGCCGAAGCCGCAAAAGAACTAGAGGTAAATGGCAACGAAGCCGCGCGAAGGCAACTGCAAGCTCGCGCTGTAAAATATTCGTACATGGGTCAATTGCCGCCACAAAATATTTTTAATCCATTGGCTTGGGCAGAATTTATTAAAGCGTGGAAACGTGGCGACTTTAAAAAGAAAGACTAACCGAGCATGACTTTTAATGAAACCATTGTGGCACCGGCAACTGCGGCAAGTGTTAGCGCCTTAGCAATCATTAGAGTTTCTGGTAAGGAAGCGCTCAAAATTACTTCATCTGTTTTTAAAGGTAAGAATTTAGAAGAAGCAGTTTCGCACACCGTTCATTATGGTTTTATTGTGAATAAAACAACGCATGAAACCATTGATGAGGTAATGATTTCAGTTTTCAAAGCCCCAAAAAGTTTCACTACCGAAGACACTGCTGAAATTAGCTGCCACGGTTCACCTTTCATTGTAAATAAAATTATTGAAGCACTAATTGTTGCAGGTGCGCGATTAGCAAAACCTGGTGAATTTAGCTTACGTGCTTTTATGAATGGCAGAATAAATTTGGCACAAGCCGAAGCCGTTGCTGATGTAATTGCAAGCGAAAATGAAATGCAACACAAAGTTGCCATACAACAAATGCGAGGTGGCTATGCCACTGAACTTCAACAGCTGCGCCAAGAACTTATTGATTATCTTGCTTTAATTGAATTAGAATTAGATTTTGGAGAAGAAGATGTAGAATTTGCCAAGCGCGAACAACTAATTAGCTTCCTTGTAAAATTGGCGAAACACATAGCGTATTTAACCGATTCTTTTAAAGTTGGCAACGTCATAAAACAAGGAATTCCTGTTGCAATTATTGGCAAGCCAAATGCAGGAAAATCAACACTTTTAAATGTATTACTCAACGAAGAGCGTGCCATTGTGAGCGATATTGCCGGCACCACTCGCGACACTATCGAAGATGTGATGCACTATAAAGGTTTTTCGTTTCGGTTTATTGATACCGCAGGAATAAGACATACCGATGACAGCATCGAAAGTATTGGAGTAGAAAAAGCGCTTCAAAAAGCACGAAATGCAAGTTTGGTAATTTATCTTTTCGATATAGGTTCGAGCCAAGCACAAAATATTTTAGATGAAATAAAAGCACTGCAAATTGCCGAAGCAATCGTGGTACCTGTTGCTAATAAAATTGATAAAGTAAATTGGAAAGTTACTGCTCCTTTTTCTCAAATTCCAAATGTTCAATTTATCTCTGCTACTACTAAATTTAATGTTGAAAGGCTAAAAGAATTTTTATATCAGTTAGCCACACAAAATACGCAAGCCGTAACCGCAAATTCTATTGTTACCAATATTCGCCACTACGAAGCACTACAAAAAACATCTGAATATTTAACCCGAGCCAAATTAGGATTAGAAAACAAACTTAGTGGAGAATTAGTAGCCTCAGACTTGCGCGAAACACTAAACTATTTAGGCGACATCACAGGGCAAGTCGACAACGAAGAAGTGCTTGCTTCTATCTTCAGCCGCTTTTGTATAGGGAAATAATTTATTCTAAAAAACTACTACTTTTTTATTGCTGTTCAACATCAATATCTATATTGCACAAGCAATTATTTTCAATAAAGAGAACTTCATTTTTCACCATAAATTATATTGAATAATGTTTAAGCAGTTACCTGAAAAAGGATTAGATAAAGCACAAATTTTCTCACATTTAGAAGACTTAAAAAAGAACGATGCCGATTGGAAAAAAGGTAGAGTTTTCAGCTTAGTTTTTCATCCGGGCGATGAAGCTTCTGAAGTGGTGAAAGAAGCCTACAAAATGTACAGCTCCGAAAATGGTTTAAATCCAACTGTTTTTAAGAGTTTAAAGCAAATGGAAAACGATGTAATCTCATTTACGGCAAGTTTGCTGCACGCTCCTGAAACCGCTGTTGGCACAATGACTTCAGGCGGAACAGAAAGCATAATTTCTGCAGTGAAAGCTGCAAAGAAATTTGCAATGGATAAAAATAAAAGTCTATCAAAACCTAATATTGTTTTACCCGAAAGTGCCCATCCGGCATTCAACAAAGCAGCAGATTATTTTAGCTTAGAAGTTCGTTCAGTTAAATGTTTAGGCGCTTTAGAACCAGATTTAGAACAATATCGTTCTTTTATTGATGGCAACACCGTGATGATTGTTGGCTCTTCACCTGCATATCCGCATGGGCACATTGATCCGTTAGAAAAGCTAAGCGAATTAGCAATTGAAAAAGATTTGTGGTTTCACGTTGACGCTTGTGTTGGCGGCTTCCTTCTTCCATTTTTAGAACAACTTGGACATTCAGTTCCTGTTTTTGATTTTCGTTTACCGGGCGTAAGTTCTATCTCTTTAGATATTCATAAATATGGCTACGGACCAAAAGGCTCTTCGGTAGTGTTTTACAGAAATTCCGAAAAGCGCAAAAAGCAATTTTTCGTTTACACTAAATGGATTGGCGGCTTGTATGTTTCGCCTTCCATTTCGGGAACTCGCCCCGGTGGCGCTATTGCCGGCTCATGGGCTATCATGAATTTTTTAGGCACTGAAGGCTATAAAAAAATGGCACAAGAAACTTTAGAAGCAGCACAAAAAATTCAAAGAGCCGTAAACACCATTCCAGAATTACAAGTAACCGGAAATCCACTCACAACAATATTCTCCATAAAATCTACAGGCAAAATAGACATTTACCGTTTAGGTGATGAACTTTCAATAATGGGTTGGCACTTAGACCGCCAACTTACACCACCCACTTTACACATGACAATTAGCTACGGGCATGTTGCTTATGCTGATGAATTTATTCGCGATTTAAAATTGGCAGTTGAAAAACTAAATTCCACTTCGCTTGAAAATATTGGCGACTCACTTAAACAAACATTGGTGAAACAAGGCGCAAAATTATTACCAGAAAGTTGGCTAAAAAAACTATCTGAAAAAAGTATTGAAAATGTAGCAAGCCAAGAAAGCGAATCAAAATCCGCTCCTCTTTATGGGCTAATTGGCGAACTCTCTGGCAGTGGCACTTTAGAAGATATGGTGCTTGATTTACTTGACAATATGAATAAGCCGAGCAAGGTTTAATTCTTGCTAACAAACTAGGCTGAAACAAACAATTCGTTTTTCCGTACACATCAAGGCTGCAAAGTTTTTGTGGCACGAAACGATTTTGTAAAAATGCCTCTCGTTAATAGAAATATTGTTGAAACTCCTTCAACCGGAGAAAACGTAGCGAATAAAATAGAAGCTATGTTCTCTGCCGCACAAGGGTTAATGAATGTAGATGCAAACCTCGCTATGCGCTACATCAATCAAATTATTTCTCTTTCAAAAGAAAACAATTACGAAGTTGGTTTTGGCAAAGCAGACCTTTTGCTTAGCGCTTATTACTGGTTTCATGGTGATTTGGAAAAATCGTTAGAAGCAAACCAAAAAGCACAAAACTGCCTACTTAAAAACGAAGATTTCTTACACCTTTCTATCGCCACCCGATTGCTCGGAATGATATATGGCGAATTGGGAGACTACGATAAATGCCTAGAGCTATATTATGAAACGCTTGCAATGCAAGAAAAGCTAACAAATAGTTCGCAGCTCGCAATTACACACAATAATATTGCTTCGGTGCAAATGAAAATGGGCGCACTCGAACAAGGTTTAATAAGCTATCAAAAAGCGCTAAACGTTTTAAATGAAATAGACAGCAACGAGCCGCAAATACTTACCAGCAAAGCAATGATTTGCACCAATATGGGTCAGGCATATTCTTCAAAGCATGACTTTGCACAGAGTTTACACTACCACAAATTAGCACTCAGATGGAGCGAATTGCTCGATAGAAATTCAAGATTGGTTGCTCAAACTTATTACCACATCGGATTTCTTTATATTGAGTCAGCAGATTACGAACAAGCATTTTCTAATCTTTTTAATGCGCTTTCAATTTCAGAAAAGTTGCAGAACAAAAGATTGATGAACGATATTTATTTGCACATTGCTAAATGCTACTGCACAACCGGAGATTTTAAAAGTGCACTTGAATTTGCTTACAAACAACGCGATTTAGTTATAGATTCCGAAAGCGATTTAGTAAGTTCTGATATACTAAACAGTCATAAAATTTTTGCAGATATTTATGAAAAAATGAAAGACTACCATCGAGCTGTTTATCACTTTAGAATGGTGATGGATTTGAATGAAAAAATTAAGCAGCAAGATAAAGCAACACAAGCAAGAAATAAGACGATTCACCACCAACTTGAAAAGCAAAAAAGTGAACTACAACAATCTAATGAAGATTTGCAAATGTTTGCCTCTATTGCTTCGCACGATATGCGAGCGCCATTGCGCACCATTGCTTCCTTTATGCAACTGCTCGAAAGAAAAAACAGCGATAAATTTGACGAAGTAGATAAACAATACATTCAATTTGCTGCAAATGGTGCAAAGCATTTAGAAAAAATGATTGAAGATCTTTTGGCATATAGTAAGTTAGATAAAAATTTAGGAAAGGCCTCGATAGTAGATTTAAACCAAATTGCTGCCCAAGTTGATTACCATTTAAAAGCACTTACAAGCGAGAAAAAAGCAGTATTTAATATTGGGAAATTGCCAAGCATCATGGCACACCAAAGTTTAATGGTGCAGCTTATTCAAAACATTGTAAATAATGGCTTTAAATATAATAGGAGTGCTATACCAACAGTTTCTATAAGTGAAGTGAGCGACCAACACGAAACCATTATTTCCATTTCAGATAATGGCATTGGTATTCCTGAAAAGCAAAGAGAGAAGGCTTTTAAAATGTTCTCACGACTTCATTCTTCAAGCGAATTTGAAGGAACAGGCATTGGCTTAGCCATGTGCAAGAAAATCGTAGATTTCTACAAAGGAAGAATTTGGATTGAAAACGGAATCAATGGCGGAAGTATCTTCTACTTAGCTTTCCCAAGCACAAAGCAACCAAAAGAATCTAGCAATTAAACACTAATATTTTCAGTTATTTTATTGCAAAATAAGTAGCACTTTTGCCCACATTGCTATGGAAGGAATTGTTACTAAAAGCACTGGAAGTTGGTATGAAATTATCTTAACCGATAAGCAAAAAATAAGTGCGCGGTTAAAAGGAATTTTGCGCTTAGACGAATCTGACACTACCAATCCTATTGCCGTAGGCGATAAAGTCTTGATAGAAAAAGTAGAGCAAGATTTTGTGATTGCACAAGTGCTTCCCCGCCATAACTATATCATTCGCCAATCGCCCAAACACGAAAAAGCACGGCAGGTAATTGCCTCAAATATTGACCAAGCTATACTTGTTGCCACAGTTGGATCTCCGCGCACAAGCTCCGGTTTTATCGATCGCTTTTTGCTCACTGCCGAAGCCTATCACATTCCAACAATTATTGTTTTTAATAAGTGCGATAACCTTTCAAAAAAAGAGGAAAAACTTTTAGAAAACATGATTGAAATGTATGGAAAAATTGGGTACAAACTTTTGCAAACTTCCGCAACTGAAAAGAAAAATTTAGACCAATTTCAGCAACTGCTTCAAGATAAAACATCGTTACTTGCAGGGCATTCCGGAGTTGGAAAATCTTCACTCATAAATAGTATTCAGCCTAAGCTGAAACTCAAAACACAAGCAGTTTCTTCCTTTAGTGGAAAAGGAATGCACACCACCACATTTGCCGAAATGCACGCTTTAGATTTTGGCGGAAACATAATTGATACACCCGGCATTCGCGAGTTTGGCATAAGCGGATTTAAGCCTGAAGAAGTAAGCCACTATTTTATTGAAATGCTGCCATTTTTAGCACATTGCAAATTTCATAATTGCCTGCACGAAAACGAGCCGGAATGTGCAGTAAAGCAAGCAGTAATTGATGGAAAAATTGACGAAGAGCGCTTTGGTTCCTACTTAGTTCTATTGGCAGATGTGCAGCAAGCACGAAAGCACTGGGAATAGATTTCAACCCAGATATTTCTTCTCACAAATACATTAAAAACAATATCATTGTAAAAGTGAAAATCTTAGGTATCTCCGCTTTTTATCATGATTCAGCAGCAGCAGTTATTCATAACGGGAAAATAATTTGCGCAGCACAAGAAGAGCGGTTTACACGCAAAAAACACGATGAAAGTTTTCCAATCAATGCTATTGAATTTTGCATTAAACAATCAGGCATTTCAATTAGTGAATTTGATGCCATAGCATTTTACGATAAGCCATTATTAAAATTTGAGCGTTTATTGGAAACCTATTACGGCTTTGCACCAAAAGGCATAAAATCTTTTGTTACCGCCATTCCTGTTTGGCTAAAAGAAAAACTTTTTTTAAAACGCTTAATGCACCAAGAACTTGCAAAAATAACTGGATACGATAAAAAGAAAGTAAAATTTCTGTTTCCCGAACATCATCTTTCTCACGCTGCAAGTGCCTTTTATTCTTCACCGTTTCAAGATGCAGCAGTGCTCACTATTGATGGTGTTGGTGAATGGACAACCGCTTCCATTTGCCACGGCAATGGCAATAAACTCACTATTTTAAAAGAGCTTCACTTTCCAAATTCCTTGGGTTTATTGTATTCTGCATTCACTTATTTTCTTGGCTTTAAAGTAAATAGTGGTGAGTATAAACTTATGGGTTTAGCGCCATACGGCAACCCTGATTCTCCCGAAACAGAGAAGTATTTAAACCTTATACAAACTGAATTGGCAGACTTAAAAGAAGATGGTTCTTTATGGCTGAACCAAAGCTACTTTAGCTACGCCACCGATTTGCGCATGGTGAAAGATGCTGATTGGAAAAAACTCTTTGGCATTGCAAAAAGAAATGAGGGCGAAGAATTAACGCAACAGCATTGCAACTTGGCATTGGCAATTCAACTTTTTACAGAAAAAGCAGTGCAGAAAATGGCGACTGAAGCCAAGCGCCTAACCGGCAGCGAAAACTTGTGTATGGCAGGTGGCGTGGCGCTAAATTGTGTAGCAAATGGCAAGCTCCTTCGTTCAGAAATTTTCAAAAATATATTTGTGCAGCCAGCCTCCGGAGATGCCGGTGGCGCTTTGGGTGCAGCACAAGCAGCCTATTTTATTTACTACAACAACGAGCGAAAAATAGTATCTGAAAACGATGCCATGCAAGGTTCGTTTTTAGGTCCCGAATTTTCTGATATTGAAACCAAGCAAACCATCAATAAATTTAATGCCATTGCAAAAGAGTTTCAGAATTTTGATGAATTAGCCGCTGCAACAGCAACCATAATTACCGAAGGAAATGTGGTTGGTTGGATGCAAGGCAAAATGGAATTTGGTCCGCGTGCATTAGGAAACAGAAGTATTTTAGGCGATGCGCGAAATCCTGAAATGCAGAAAAAACTTAACCTTAAAATTAAATACAGAGAAGGCTTTCGCCCATTTGCTCCGGCAGTTTTAGCAGAAGACAGTTCTAAGTATTTCGATATAAAAGCCGAATCGCCTTATATGCTTTTAGTAGCACCAATACAAGAAGCTATAAGAAACAAAATGCCTGAAAACTACCACGCGCTTTCTCTTTTAGAACGGCTTTATATTGAGCGAAGCAATTTACCTGCCGTTACACATATTGATTTTAGCGCGCGTGTGCAAACCGTAAAAGCAGAAACCAACTTCCGCTTTTGGAAATTATTAGCTGCTTTTAAACAACAAACCAATTGCAGTGTGCTGGTAAACACGAGTTTTAATGTGCGTGGCGAACCGCCTGTTTGCTCACCCGAAGATGCCTACCGCTGCTTTATGCGAACCGAAATGGACTACCTGGTTATCGGCAATTTTTTATTCAGCAAAGCAGAGCAACCCGAATGGAAAGAAAAGGAAAACTGGAAAGAAGAATTTGTTTTGGACTAATACATTTTAATGGAAAACACTATAATGGAACAAAATAAAGCCAAAGAAAAAGAAACAATACTCACACTTTGCACTGCCTTAATTATTATCTTTTTAATAAGCAAGGGTAAAAACATATATCTGTTAGAAGCCGCAGCAGTATTAGGCTTTATTGGAATGTTCTCAGATTTTTTGAGCGCCAAAATACATTGGGCATGGATGAAACTTGCCGAAGCGATGGGCTTTGTAATGAACAAAGTAATTCTTGGTATAGTCTTCTATATTTTCCTTACCCCAATTGCTTTACTTTCAAAATTGGCAGGTAAAAAAACCTTTGAGAAAAATAAGCAAGCACAAACTTTTTACGTTGAAAGAAACCACACTTACAGCAGTAGCGACTTAGAAAAACCTTGGTAAAACTTATGTTCCTTTATAGGCCTACGCTTGCTATGCTTTTTGGAAAGTATCAAGTAGAAACAGTTCTATTTTATGTGTTAAAAACTTTAAAACAAGATAAAGAATGTTTAGCATTGTGCATTACTCAATAAAACCAATCTCTAATGAAACCAATATTTCAAATTCTTTGGGAATTTAAGGGGGGGCAAATAATAAAGACCTCATTTCACGTAATTTGTTTAATACCACCTAATTAAAATAAATGTCGAACTTCTAAAGTTTAGCATTAGGTTACAATTACTTTTGTAAAACAAAAACCTCGCAGCAGCAACTGCGAGGCAACCGAACAAGGAAGCTTTGCGCAGCTAATCCTTGCCGTACTTAATAAAAAGCATTACAAAACTAAAAAAATTAGGCGCAAAAGCAGTAAATATAATCTCAGGCTTAGCCCATTATGTGGATATCCTCTGCCTTTGTTTGCGGCAGTATAAGCAAACAAAAAACTGTTCTTTATATAACCCTGCCCATATAAGGTTACAGTAAATTTAAGGGCAACTAAACTAATAAATTATGAAAAAGATTATCTCAATACTACTTTTAGTAATTTCTGTTTCATCTGCTTTTGCAGTTTATCAAATGCGCAATTGGACATTGCCGCCAAATAAAGTTTTTATGCAGTATGGGAATACTACACCTTCTGTAACTTCCATTACTGGAGCACCAAACAATACTTATGTTGTTGCCAATGGTGCTTACGATGAAAACAATAATCTGCTGTTTTATGTAATAGATGACACGCTCAAAGATGCTTCAAGTAATTATGTAGGCATGATATCTAACTCTCCTATCTTAAAGGAAATTGTTATTGTGCCGGTGCCAGGCAAATGCCGCAAATACTATGTAATTGTAGGGTGTCCGGTTCCAATGAACTCATCCGAAGTTTTGGTTACAGTTGTAGATTGCAGTTCAGGCAGCCCCTCTATTCTATCCGGCCCAACACAGGCAGCTTTTTTTAATGGCGGAGGTAATGTTCTTGGATTGGCAGCAAGTACAATAATAAGTGGATCCGGGAGCTCTGCTACCAGATACCTTTATATAATTTCTTATACCCAACTCCATCGGCTTACAATTAGTTCAAGTGGCATAGACTCGTTAACTACGCTAACAAATTTCTATCCGGTTATAGGTGAGCCAACAGAGTTGGAGTTGCGGCATGATGGCGCAAAGTTAGCTTGGGGTAATTGCAACCGTGCAGAAGGCAAAGTTTATGAAATTCTTACAAGCAGCCCTTATACTTTGACTACATATACACTACCTCAACAAGGGGTGTGTGCCACTTCAAATCAAGACATTAGCGGTATTGAATATGATTTCTCGGGTAATTTATGGGTATCAGCAACATCCACATGCCCTGACAATAAAGGTATTTACAAAATCACCACCACTACCACACCCTCTTATCTTCAATTAGCTAACACAGGCAGCTATGATAAAACCCAGTTAGAATTAAGTATCACCGACTACATTCTTGGCTTGAGCAACAGTGGTAGCTTTGGGTACATCAATCCCTCATCAAACACATTCAGCACCACCTCACTTAATATTCCTATTACTGTAAAAAGTAACGGTTCCGGCTTTATCGGTAATGTTTACTCCCTCCCCGACCAGATAGACCATGAGAACTATGCTTACTTTAATGGTATTGAACAAGGCATAGCAGATTTTAAAATCAATAATGTAATACCATATATCAATTGCTCTCCAATACAAGAGGTGTATAACTGCAATCCTATTGCCTTTACCAATCTGAGTACAGGCGCTACCTCATACACGCTGGAAGTAACATCGGTAGATGGCAGTTGCAATGTTACGGGCGGCTTAAATTACAATTCGGGAACCATCACTACGCTGCCCACAGACCTGCGCTCCATGCCCGGCACAAACGGCACATGGCTGGGAAGCAACACGGGCAGATTCAGAGTAAGGTTAACTGCAAGCAATGGTTGCAGCACCACTTCAAAATTCGGTTACATACAGGTAAACGGAACACCCACTGCGGTTACTTCCTGTTACACTTATGTAAACAACACCACCTGCACGGGCAGCGGTATTAGCGGTGGTGTCAATTGCGCTTCGGCTGTTTCTGTATGCCAGAACAATCCTAAAATAAAAGCGGATTGCAGTGGTGGACAATTTGTGCAGGGTTCTTACGATTTGGTGATTGATGAATATAACTCGTCTTGTGTTTTCATTCAAAATGTTGCCAACTCGCTTAATAACCCGCTTACATCCACTGCCGATTTGGTTTGTTTAAGCCTGAATGATTTCACTACAACTCCCGGGTATTTTTATACCAACTTTGCCAATCTCAGGTATAGGGTTGCATTAACTATCCGCAATGTTTGCAGTTCAAATACTACCACTACATGGTTCATAGATAATGCCGGAGGTTGCAAAACCGATGGTGATGAACTAGGATATGAAGAAAGCATCAGTGCTGTTTTTGAAAACTCAACAGCAGCATTTGCACAGATATTTCCCAATCCTTCATCCGGCAATTCCACTTTGGAATTTAATTTAGATAAAGTGGGTAAGACGAACGTAACTTTCAGTGATATGCAGGGCAAGGTTATTTACCGCCACTCTGCAAACGCGATGAAAGAAGGAACGCAAAGTATAGCAATACCTTCGGCTGACTGGGCAGCAGGAGTTTATTTTTACCAACTCGCTGTTGGCGATGCGGTATTGCAAGGGAAAATGATTAAAACAGATTAAACCATTCAACACGCATGAGCGGAGGCAATATGCGCCACGCTCATGCGTTTTTTTAGTTCAATAGATGAAAAAACTGAAACTGTTTTCATTAGTTGTAATAGTAATACTCAACTGTATTTGTAAAAATACTTATGCTCAAAATTTAGTCCTCAATCCAAGCTTTGAAGATTATGATACTTGTATCCTTACCCAAATAGGCTATGGATACCCGATTATAAATAATTGGGTAAATCCTACACAAGGTACGCCAGATTATTTTAATTTTTGTTCATCCAACCCCAATTGTCGTCCTGTTGCTAATGTTTTTGGTAGTCAAACACCCAAGTTCGGTAACGGATTTTCTGGGATTTCAGTTTTTAGCCTTAATCAATCTGGCACAAACCCATCAAGTGAATATATCCAAGGTAAAATGAATAACAAGCTAGTTAAGGATAGCATTTATTGTGTTAAATTTTATTTGAGTTTGGCAGACAATCGCAAGTTATCAATTGATAGAGTTGGAATCTGTTTTACAAATACTCAAGCTATAAGCAATACTTTTTTTTTCCCATTTACATCTAATATTGAATCAGAACTAAACTACTTCTTCACTGATACAGTAGGTTGGATGTTATGCCAAGGTATCTATAGAGCTAAAGGAGGTGAGCAATTTATTACACTTGGTAATTTTAATTCCTTCTCAAATACCAATTCAGTTTTATCAGGCACACCAATAGGCGATTTTAGAGACAGTATTTCTTACTATTACATAGACGATGTATCAGTAGAAATGCTGCCTTCTTACATAGCCTCATTGGATTTGGGCAGCGATTCGATTTTATGCGATACAATAGGCTTTACAAAAATATTAAGCGTACCGCAAGTGTATGATTCGGTGCGGTGGAACACAGGCGCAACAACTTTTAATATTACAGTTTCAACCATCGGCACATACAGCATAATTGCTTACTATGGCGAATGTGCGGTGAAAGACACAGTTGCTTTTTCACTTTTCAATTCAGGTATTCAGCTTGCGCCAATCAGCGACACAGCCGTTTGCAAAGCAAACACGCCTGTCCGTTTCAGCGTTGCAAACGGTTTTGATACTTACTTATGGAGCAATGGCGATACAAGCAGCTATACAGATATTTCACAGCCGGGAATTTATTTTGTTCAGGCAGGCAATCAATGTTTCAGCTATGCAGATACATTTACCGTTACGATTTTTGAAATGCCACCGCCACCGCTCACAGCAGATACCGCTTTGTGCGAAGGTGCACCCGAACCATTGGCAACTGCCGTTGGCGAAAACCTACAGTGGTACGCAAATACATCTGATACTTCGTTGCTGCCCAATACTCCCACAATAAAAACAAACACGCTTAATGAACAATATTTTTTTGTTTCACAAACAATTAACGGTTGCAAAAGTGCGAAAGCAACATTTACCACCCGCATCAATGCTTTGCCGCAAATGGATTTAGGCAGCAGCATACGCGCCTGTGAAGGAAAATTTATTGAACTGGCAGCAACAAAAAACCTTGTTGCAAGCTATTTGTGGAGCAATGGCGACACAACAGATGCGATAATGGTGAGTGCAGACGGAACGTTCTCTTGCACGGTTACAAATGCCTGTGGCAGCGCGGAGGATGCCGTTGAAATTGTATTTGTTGATTGCAGCAACTGCCTGTATGTGCCGAATGTTTTTTCGCCAAACAATGACGGCAGCAATGATTTTTTTCAGGTTTATTCCAACTGTCCTTTAGTAAGTTTCAGGCTTAAAATATTCAACCGTTGGGGCGAAAAAGTTTTTGAAGCAACAAATGAGAATAACAGATGGGACGGTTATTACAAAGGAATATTACAAGAGGCTGGCATTTATATTTACACATTATCGCTCACCAACGAGCTGGGGCAAACATCTAACGCAAAAGGCAGCATTACTTTAGTGAGATAAGTTTTTTTGAACTCCAAAACAAAAAACAACCTGTTGCGAAAATCCAAAATTTTAAAGCAGGATAAAATTCCTGCGGGCTGAAAAACGTAAATAAACCAACAAGTATCAGCCATGCTCCGTAATATTTTGTGTATCTCAATACCAATCTGTTGCGAGTAAATATTAACGCAAGTGCCAACAATACATTAAAAGGTAAAGCCCAAAGCAGATTTAGGTTATTCGCGGAAAGTGTATGTGTTGTGAAAAACCATAGATAGCACAACAAGCACCCGATAATACCTGTAAGCATAAGCATCACGCCAATTGATAAAACATACAATTTTTTCTTGTCTAAAAAGCAAGTGCAAAACACCAAAAGTAATGCTGCGGAAATAACAAAAACGGGTTGAGTCAATACACTGCTTTTTATGTATGTTGCAGCACCTTTCAAAATTACTCTTTCACTTCCTGCAATTATCTTGCTGCCGTCATTTGAAGCGAGCATTGCCTTCTTTAAATATTCAGGTAAAAAAGTTGCTTGTTTAGCAGAAACCGGCATATCACTTTTAAGCCCAAGTAACAGATAAAATGTAAATTTCATCCACGGCATTTCGTTTAAATGTTCATTTAATAATTGTCGGATAGTTTTCTGGCTGTTGCAGTAATCCAGTTGTATTTTATTGACAGGCTTCGTTTCCAATACATCTCTTAACCTTGTAGCGCAGTTATTATTTAAAAAATTATAGGAATATGCGGCATTTTCAGATTCTGCGTTCCACATCAGGAAATTAAAAATCTGTTGCTTATCGTTTTGAGACAACAACAAAGGTATTTCTGTTACTTCCCTGCCCTCTTCAATATAGCCTGTAACAAAATCCTGCATCCGCTCAATTACCAAATAAAAATTCAGATTGTTACTTAGAAAATTTACATAAAACTCTTGCACACTGGAATTGAATGCGCCATAATTAAAAACAACATCAAATTTGTTTATGCTATCGGTAAATCGCAATGCACTATGCCCAAAAGCAGAATAAGGCTTACTTCCTGATTTACAATTTATGAAGCTAACTTTCGCAGAATTGCTGAGAAGCCATTCTGCTTTACATAAGTTACAAGATAATAGCAGAAAACAAACCAACAATAATATTGTAGTACTTTTCATTTACTCATTGTACATAGCTAATTGCCTAAAAAATCACGAATAATCTTCTACTTGTTTCTAACAATCACAAGGTTCATAATACCATTACAAAAGCACTGGTAAACTCCCTACGTCTCAAAAACTCTTTAAAACCGCAGTTTCTATTTCTGCCAATAAGTTTTCAGGATTTGTTTTTTGAAATTTATTTCCGGTTACTAAATCGTGTAATTGAATGTAGCGATTGGTAATTTCATTCACAAAACTATCGGGCATAAACGGCATAGTTTGTCCATCTTTCCCTTGGAAATTATTTGCCATCAACCACTCGCGCACAAACTCTTTTGAAAGTTGCTGCTGCGCTTCGCCTTTGGCTTGTCTTTCTGCATAGCCTTCGGCATAAAAATAGCGCGAAGAATCCGGTGTGTGAATTTCATCAATCAAGTAAACTTCACCATTGTGAACACCAAATTCATATTTTGTATCAACAAGAATTAAACCCTGTTTCAAAGCCATTTCAGAGCCGCGTGCAAATAATTTTAAAGCATACTTTTCCATAGTAGTGTAAATGGTTTCATCTACCAAGTTTCGCTTTAAAATATCTTCGCGCGAAATATCTTCATCATGTCCTTCAACCGCTTTTGTAGAAGGCGTAATAATTGGCTCCGGAAGCTTGTCGTTTTCCTTTAAACCTTCTGCCAAAGTAACACCGCATAAAACTCTTCCACCGGCTTTGTAAGTTCGCGCAGCATGACCTGCCAAATAGCCGCGCACCACCATTTCAATACGCACAGGTTCGCACTTTATTCCGATGCAAACATTTGGGTGTGGCGTTTGCTGCAACCAATTCGGGCAAATATCTTTTGTGGCTTGCAAAAAATGTGTGGCAATTAAATTTAGCACCTGTCCTTTGTATGGAATTGGTTTTGGTAAAATATGGTCGAAAGCAGAAATTCTATCAGTAGCAATTACTGCAATTTTTGTGTCGAAAAAATACACATCGCGTACTTTTCCATGATAAACATCTAACTGGTTCGGAAACGTAAAATTGGTAGAAGAAATAGTTTGCATGGCGCGAATATGCAACTCAAGATTGAATTTGCAGCAATGCTTCTTCCACATTTTGTGCAGGAAGTCCGCAAGTCTTGTTTTTACAAGCATAAATTGCTGTGTTTATACTTTGTTGCTTATCACTTAACGAAGGAATTAAACTTGAATTTCCACCCGCAAAAAAGCAGTTTGGCAAATAATTTCCACCCAATTTTAAGCGAGTTTCAGTAGCGTTATTTCCTGTAATTGCTAAAATAAAAGGTTCATCTGTGAGCCAACGCATTAGCATTGCCCAGTTTGAATAGAATGAAGTGCGCTCTATAATCTGCGGCTTAAAATTCAATGCCATTGCTTTGGCTGTGCTAATAAATTTTTCGTTCTCTGTGAGTAAACCAAGTTTAAACAGGTTTTTTGCCATAGCAGAATTTGATGCGGGAATCACATTATCAGAAGTTTCTGTTTTGCGTGCAATCAGCTTCTCTCCTACTTTATTGGTATAGTAAAAAATCTGCTTTTCTTCATTAAAAAAGTGTTCAAAACAATAGTTGCTAAGCTGTAGTGCCAGCTTCAACCATTCTTCTTTAAAAGTAACTTCGTACAACATCACAAATGCTTCTATCGTAAAAGCATAATCATCTAAAAATCCATGAATGGTGGACTTTCCATTTTTAAAATTTCTATACAAGAAACCTTCCGGTGAAAGTTGATTTACCTTAATAAAATCAGCACTTTTTAAAGCTGCTTCCAAATAACTTTTTTCACCCAATATCAAATAAGCTTCAAGATATGCTTTCAACATTAAAGCATTCCACGCTGTGATAGTTTTATCATCTAACAATGGGCGATTGCGCTTACTTCTTTCGCTTAAAAGTTTTTGCTTCCAAGTATGTTCTTTTGTAGCGTTAGTAACATCTTTTTCTTTTCTTATCAAATTGTTTGCGCCTTCAAAGTTTCCATTTTCGGTTACAGAATAAACCTTGCAGAAATTTTCAAATTCATCACCTAAAATCTCCTTTAACTCATCATATTCCCACACATAAAACTTACCTTCTTCTCCATCGCTATCCGCATCTAAAGCGGTGTAAAAATTACCGTAATTTCCGGTTAGCTCACGCGCCACAAATGCAAGTGTTTCTTCCACAATTCGCTTATAGTTTTCATCTTTTGTAATTTGAAATGCTTGCGCATACAGCGATACCAACTGCGAATTGTCATAAAGCATTTTCTCAAAATGTGGAATTGCCCAGTATTCATCAACCGAATAGCGCGCAAAGCCACCGCCAACTTGGTCGTAAATACCGCCCATCATCATTTTATCTAAAGTGATGCGAACTGCATTTAAAACGCTTTCATTCTTTGAATAGAAAAAATATTGCAACAAAAACTGATAGTTGTTCGGCATCGGAAACTTAGGACTACCGTAGCTTCCTCCTAATTTTAAATCTTGATTTTGTAAAATACTTCGTGCAGCAGTAGTGTTATCTTGTTGCGTAAAATCAGTTTCATTTTTTACTTCAAAATTATCCATCATCGAAATGCCATGTGTAACATTTTCTGCCTGCTCTAACATTTTATGCTTATTGCGTTTGTTCTCTGTTACAAAATATTGTAGTATTTGAATCCAATTTTCTTTTGGGAAATAAGTGCCTGCATAAACCGGTCTGCCATCGGGCAAACAGATGGCGTTGAGCGGCCAACCACCGCGTCCGCTAATCAACTGAGCGCAATCCATGTAAATTTGATCCACATCAGGGCGCTCTTCTCTATCTACTTTTATACTCACAAAATAAGTATTCATAATTGCCGCTACTTCTTCATCTTCAAAACTTTCGTGCTCCATTACATGGCACCAATGGCAAGCGCTGTAGCCAATACTCACAATTACTAATTTATCTTCTTCAATAGCTTTTTGCCATGTATTTTTGTTCCAAGCACACCAATTTACAGGGTTGTGTGCATGTTGCAATAAGTAAGGACTGCTCTCGTGAATTAGGTCATTTGTATATTTCATGTTTTTTTGTTGTTAGAAATGAATAAATCTGCACCGTGATTGTACGCGATATTAAGTTGAATAATTTTAGAAACCACAGTGAGCGAAGTTTCGCTTTTGAGGCTAAAGTTACAGCTATTGTTGGAAATAATGGCACAGGAAAAACCAATCTGCTCGATGCTGTTTACTACTTGTGCTTAACCAAAAGCAATTTATATGCGGATGATAAACAAAACGTGAAGCACGGTTCTGATTTTTTTCGTTTAGAAGGAAATTTTGAGCTTAAAAATGAAAACACAAATGTTGTTTGTAAATACTCCGGCAGTAGAAAAAAAGAGTTCTTGTTCAATGAAATTCCATACACAAAATTAAGTGAGCATATCGGTAAAATTCCTTGTGTAATGATTTGCCCTGCCGATGCAGAAATTGTGTTGGGCGGAAGCGAAGAAAGACGAAAAGTAATTGATAATACTTTATCGCAAACCGATCAGCAATATTTGAATAATTTAGTGCAATACAACAAGGTTTTAACACAACGTAATGCCGCATTAAAGCAGTTTGCCGAAACAGGAAAAACAGATAAAAATTTACTTACAATTTACAATGAGCAATTAGTTGCTTTTGGCAATTACATTTTTGAAAAACGTGCTGCTGCATTTAAAGAAATTTTACTCTATTTCAAACAAGTTTATAGCCAAATAAGTGATGCAGAAAACGAAGCAGATTTTAGCTATAAGAGTCAATTAGAGAATAACAATTTTGCAGAACTATTAGAGAAAAATTTACAACGGGATCTAATTTTAGAACGCACTGAAATTGGCATTCATAAAGATGATGTTGATTTTTTTTTACATTCCTTTCCGCTCAAGCGATTTGGTAGCCAAGGACAACAAAAGAGTTTCATGCTCGCCTTTAAACTCGCCATGTTTCTTTACTTACAAGCGGCAACAAAAACCACTCCTATTCTGTTGGTTGATGACGTATTTGATAAATTAGATAAAAAGCGCGGACAAAACCTGTTAAACTTCTTCAATTCAGATAAAACAACACAAGTAATCCTTTCTCACACCAAAACAGAGGACTTTAAAGAGGTGAATTTTGTAGAAATATTATCCATTTAGCCTCGTTTTACTTTCTACTCAAAAGGACAACCATTTTTATTTGTTGAAATTGCTTTTCAAATTCAGCTATACTGTAATCTAACTTTGTTTCGTTACATATAGTGTATATGAAATTTTTAGTGCCGTTTATCTTTTTTGTTTCAAGTTTTCTTTCTGCCTTTTCGCAGCAAACATTGGTATATTCCGATTTGTGGGTTGCCTACCAAAAAGGTGTTGAATTATGGACTGAGAAAAATTTTGTTTCCGCAAGAAATGCTTTTGAACAAACGCTGAATCAGCCTTTTACCAATTCAACAAAACCGGAATTACTCGTTCAGAATGCACATTTCTATATCGCTGCCTCTGCTGCTGAAAATAACGATAAAGATGCAGAGCAATTGCTCAATAATTACATTCTGCATTTCTACGAATCATCAAATAGAAAACAGATTTATTACTACTTGGGAAAAGTACATTTTCAGAACAAAAAATACAGCGATGCAATTGTAAGTTTAGCCAAAATAAAAGATAGCGATTTACAGCCTGAACAGCGCAACAACTATACGTTTATGCTTGGCTACAGCTATTTTACCAAAAAGAAGTTTGAAGAAGCAAAACCTTACTTCAAACAACTTTTAACGGCAGAAGAGAAATACTTTTATCCTGCAAATTACTATTACGCTTTTATTTGCTTTTACACCAAAGATTTTAATGCAGCACTCGAAAGCTTTTTAAAAATTCAAGATTCAAAAATGTATGCAGGCGTAATTCCTTATTACGTTGCACAAATTTATTACGCCCAGCAAAATTATAAGAAAGTGATAGAATATGTTCCCACAAAAGTGAACGATAGCGGTGTGATGTATAAGCCCGAATTGAATTTTTTATTGGGGCAAGCATACTTCCAAATTTCAGATTACACAAAAGCGTTGCCACTGTTAGATGCCTATCTTTCAAAACAGAGTAAGGCAAACAAACACGAGCTTTACCAACTTGCGTATTCGCAATACAAAACAGGCGATTACAAACGCGCAATTGAAAACTTTGTTCAGCTAAATTTGCTCAACGATACGCTTGGACAAAATGCAACTTATGCTTTGGCAGATTGCTATTTAAAAACAAACCAAAAAGAGAAAGCAATGACGGCTTTCCAAAGTGCTTCTAACATGAATTTTGATAAAGAAATTCAAAAGATAGCACAGTTTAACTATGGCAAACTTTTGGTTGAAACTGAAAGTTACAGCGAAGCGGTGAATACTTTGAAATTGTTTGTAGAAAACAATTCCGGTAGTAACCTTTACGAAGAAGCAAATGAACTTTTGGCAACAGCACTTTTCCAAACTAAAAACTATGAAGCTGCTTATCAACTTATTGAAAGCATGAACCTGAGAAGTCCGAAACTAAATGATACTTATCAAAAACTAACTTACTTCCGCGCAGTACAATTATACAACGATGCCAAGTGGGAAGAGGCTGAAACTTTGTGCGATAAAAGCTTAAAAATAGTAAGCGATAAAAACATCACTGCGAAAGCATTTTTTTTGAAAGCCCAAACACAATATCAGCAAGAAAATTACAATGGCGCAGCTTCAAACTTTGCAAAGAGTTTAGAGTTTAATGCCACTTACGACAACACATTTTCTCCGTTTTTAGTCAATTACAATATCGGGTATTCTTTCTTTAAACTAAAGCAATACAAGTATGCTGCTGCATCGTTTGAAACTGCTGTGAAAGAAAACAGCACAGGACTTTCTTCAACTCAAAAAGAAAAACTATTGCCTGATGCTTACGTGCGATTTGCTGATTGCGCTTTTGTTTCAAAACAATATGATGAAGCACTAAGTGCATATACTAAAATTGAAGGCAGTAATTGGCCGGGTGCAGAGTACGCCTTGTTTCAAAAAGGAATTTTACTTGGTTTAAAGGGCAACAATGCAGGGAAAATAAGCACAATGGAATCATTGATTACACGCTATTCTTCGAGCCGATTCCGCGACCAAGCTTACTTTGAAATTGGTGAAACTTACTTAGAAGATGGCAACTACAATGCAGCTCAAAATGCTTATGAAAGCTTGCTTTCTAAGTTTCCTGCAAGTGTTTTAGCACCGCAAGCATATTTGAAAATCGCCTTAGTTGCCTACAATAAAAACAAAAAACAAGAAGCGTTTGATGGTTACAAAAAAGTAGTAACGCAGTTTCCAAAAACATCGGAGGCAAAAGATGCTTTGGTTGCCATGCGCGAAATTGCTGTTGAAATTGGAAAAACCGATGAATACGTTGCGATGGCTTCGGATTATGGAAGTATCTCTTCCGCAGCGCAAGATTCACTCACTTGGCAAGCTGCCGAAAATGCCTTTACCAACGGGGAGTATAATCGTGCCATCACATTACTTTCAAACTATATCACAAAATTCCCAATGGGATACTTTATAAACGAAGCACTGTTTGCACGTGCAGAAAGTTATATTCAAAATAAAAATTTCCCTTCTGCTTCAAACGACTTAAAAGCAGTGATAAACAACAAGCCTTTTAAGTTTTACGAGCGTGCCCTGCTGAAAGCTTCAGGCATTGCTTATTTTGAATTAAAGGATTACGCTGAAGCATTTAGCTTATACGAAAAACTACTTGCAGCAGCTTCAAATCCTGCTAATGTTTACTCGGCACAATTAGGGCTTTTAAAATCTGCTGATAAGCTAAACTACGATGCGAAAATAACTGAGTATGCTGATTTAGTTCTTCAAAACAAACAACTAAACGAAACTGATTTAGTTGAAATAAGCTACATGAAAGGAAGAGCTTTATACCGCCTACAACAATACGATATTGCCTTGCCTTTACTGAATAAAGTTGCCGCTGCCGCAGTAAGCAAAAAAGCTGCTGAGTGCAAATATTACACTTGTAAAATTGCTTATCTAAATCAACAATACAAAGCTTCTTTGGATAGTTGCATTAAGCTAAAAAACAAATTTGCTGCTTATGAATACTGGGTGGTAAAAACCTTTGTTTTAATGGCTGATAATTACATTGCATTAGGCAATACTTTCCAAGCAAAAGCAACATTAGAAAGTATTGTAAACAACTATCATGGCGATGCTGAATTAGAAAAAGAAGCAGCAGAAAAATTAGAAAGTTTACGCGAAACTGAATTGAATAAATCTAAGTTATTTCAAACCGTTCCGAGCGATAGTTTAATTATGGAAAACCCAAACGATTTTAAATAATGCTGCCATGAAAACAAGTAATAGAAAAATTAAAAAGTGGCTGCAAATATTTAGCAAAACTCTTGTGCTTGTAGCATTGCCGATTCTTTCATTTTCTCAAGGTGGCACAAACGATGAAGTGGTGGTAATTAAACAATATCACTCTACTTTACACGATGCTGATAGAATAGAAGTGAGTCCTGAAATTCCCGAGTTTGAACAGCGCAAACAAAGCTATAATTACCAACTGCCACAGCGCGATTTTAAAACCGGATATTTTCAACCCAATCCTTTAAAACCAATTGCATTAAGCAAAGAAAAGATTGAACGCAGAAATCGCTCGTTTATTAAACTTGGCTTTGGTTTGCCTTGGATGCCGCTTGCGCAATTAGAATACAACGAACGCAAAGTGAAAGACTTTCAATTTGGATTGAATTACAATCACCTTTCGGCAGCAAGTTTTAAGAATAAATTTCAACGTTTTAGCGATGATAAAGTTGGTATTTACTTAGGTGGCACACCGGGCAAAATAGCTGTGGGCAGCGACTTTAGTTTTCACAACATAAGAAACCATTTTTATGCTTTTCCAGATTCATTAACTGAAAGAAAAAACATACTGCAACAGCTAAGAAGTTTTGATGGAAAAGTGTTTATTAAAAACACTACTGAAAACACTGCAAAATTGAACTTCAAACAAGATGTTCGGTTCAATTACTTTATGGAAACAAAAGGCAAAAGCCGCGAATGGTTTGTTGCCGGAACTACTTACTTAGAAAGAGCATTTGCAAAAGTTCACCACGCGGAAGCAGATTTCGATTTCGACATTTCTAATTACCGCGACACAGCTTCATTACAGCGAAACATTTTTCAGTTTAAACTTGGCTATTTCTTTGATAATGACGACTGGTTTTTGAAAGCAAAAGCCGGAATGGCAATTGATGGCAAAAAAGTTTATCCGTTAGTTCAAATTAGTGCAGAAAAACTGCTCTATCAATCAGCAATTATTGCATTTGTAGATTGGGATTGGAATTTTCATAAAAACTCATTTGCCCAATTTGCAATGAACAACAATTTTGTGAGCAGTTCACTCAACCTCACTAATACACGCAGAAGTGATTTACAAGGTGGTTTAAAAGGAACTATAAATGGCTTTTCATACAATCTTGCATTTCACTATAAATACGTTTGGAACATGCCACTTTTTGTGAACGATACCAACGATATGAAGCGCTTTAAAGTAATCCACGACAATGCAAATATTTACACTATTCATGCAGAAGCGGGCTACAACTGGCAAAACACTTTGCAGCTACTTTTAAACTTAGATTATCACATATTTAAAATGAAAACCGAAGCTAAAGCATGGCACGAACCAGGCTTAAATATTAGCCTTCGAGCAAATTACAACTTAAAGGATAAGTTTATTTTAGGCGCTGAGCTTTTTGTGTTGGCACAGTCTAATGCTAAACTTGCTGATGGCTCTGCTTCAACAATTAAGGCTACTGGCGATTTGAACTTAAGTGTAGAATACATTTTCAAAAATTACCTATCATTCTTTCTAAACTTAAACAATATTGCACATCAAAAATACCAACGTTGGTACGGCTATCCAAGTTTGGGAATCAATGGCGTAATCGGTGCGAAATTCTCTTTTTAGCAGCTTGTTCAAAGCAAAAACTTTTACATTTGCAGTTTATGGCAACTTTAATTTTATATGCAATTATTGCATTTATTCTCTTTGAATTTGTACTTACAAAATCGGTTGATTTGCTTAACATGCAAACTTGGGATAAGCCTATTCCTGTTGAATTAAAAGACATTTACAAAGAAGAACAGTACGAAAAAGCAAAGGCTTACGCAAAAGCAAATGCAAAATTAAAAACTATTTCGGGTCTATTCTCTCTTGTGGTAATTGTAGCATTTTTATGGCTAAAAGGTTTCGCTTGGGCTGATACACTTAGTGCTTCCATTACCACACAGCCAATTTTGCAAACGCTTGTATTTTTTGCACTTATTGGTATTGCAAACTACATTTTAAATTTACCTTTTTCCTTGTATGGAACTTTTGTAATTGAACAGAAATTCGGCTTCAACAAAACATCGTTTTCAACTTTCATAGCCGATACTTTTAAAACTATTTTATTGAGTGCAGTAATTGGCGGAGTACTATTATCATTACTCTCCTATTTATTTCAAATTTTAGGCAATAACTTTTGGATTGCCGGCTGGATAATTGTTTCTGCATTCACTTTGTTCTTCGCAGCTTTTTACACCACTTTACTGCTTCCTGTTTTCAATAAACTTTCACCTTTAGAAGCTGGAAATTTAAGAAGTGCTATTGAGAAATATAGTTCTACTGTGGCATTTCCGCTCACTAATATTTTTGTGATTGACGGCAGTAAACGCAGCGCAAAAGCAAATGCTTTTTTTAGCGGCTTAGGCGGCAAAAAGAATATTGTTTTATACGATACGCTTATTAAAGATTTAACTCAAGAAGAAATAACCGCTGTATTGGCGCACGAAGTTGGGCATTACAAGCGCAAGCACGTTCAAAAAAGTATGTTGCTGAGCGTAGTACAAATTGGTGTAATGTTTTTTGTATTCGGCTGGCTTTCGAGCAACCCGATAATGGGCGAAGTGCTTGGAGCTGAAAAAAATAATTTTCATTTATCGCTCATCACCTTCTCGCTTTTGTTTAGCCCAATAAGTTTAGTAACAGGAATTTTAATGAATATCTACTCGCGCAAAAATGAATACGAGGCCGATAACTATGCCAAAACTACTTTTGCAGCTGAGCCGCTTATCACAGCATTAAAAAAACTCACAGTAAACCATTTGGGCAATCCTCAGCCGCATCCGGCATTTATTTTCTTACATTATTCGCACCCAACTTTGCTGCAAAGAATGAAAGCCATGCAATAAAATCTCGTTGTATTTGCGAGAATTGAAGTTTCTTAAAAACAATAAAAAAAATTGGGCTTACTGATTTGTATTGATATACTTGTTTATAGATGAAGTATTTACTTGCTATTTTATTGGGCTTCACCGTACAGTTTTCTTTTTCGCAATTGATAGAAGCGGAAGACATTTCGCACATTGCCGATTTTTACCAAAAGCACGGCATTTCTATTGATAAGGTAAAGAATTTACAGCTTTATGAAGAAGCATTTCGTTGGTTAGATACCAAATATAAATTTGGTTCAAAAACCGAAAACGCAACCGATTGCAGCGGGTTTGTAGGTAACTTGTATGAGAAAGTTTTTGGAAAAGATTTGGCACGCTCTTCAAGAGCTATGTTTCCACAGTGCGAGCCGGTAGAATCAAAAGGAGAATTAAAAGAAGGTGATTTGCTTTTTTTCAAAATATGGAAAGGCGTTATTTCGCACGTAGCAATTTATTTACAAGACGGTAAGTTTATTCACGCAGCGGTGCATGGCGGAGTGCGTATTGATAGCTTAGAACAGCCTTACTACAAAAAATATTTCTACAAAGCAGGAAGGCTTTTAGAATAAAACTCAACAAACAAAACTCTTTACCTTTTCAGTTTCAGCAGCACTACGTTTTCTATGTGCATGGTTTGCGGAAACATATCAACCGGTTGAATTTTTGCCACAAAATATTTTTCATTTAGCAAACTTAAATCGCGCGCTTGGGTTGCCGGATTGCAACTTACATAAACAATTTTTTCTACCGCAGCTTCGAGTAAGGTTTTCACCACATCTTCGTGCATTCCTGCGCGTGGTGGGTCAGTAATTATCACATCTGGTTTGCCATGCTTTTGTAGCAGTTCTTCATTAAGCAACAGCCGCACATCTCCACCATAAAAATGTACATTTTCAATATTATTTAGAGCTGCATTTTGCTTTGCATCTTCAATTGCTGCATCTATTTGCTCAATACCAACCACTTGTTTGCAAGCTTGGCTAACATAAATTGCGATGCTTCCCACACCGGTATAAAGGTCAAATACATTTTCATTTCCTGTAAGTTCCGCAAAATCTTTGGTAACATCATAGAGCTTTTTTGCTTGCACAGAATTAGTTTGAAAAAATGATTTTGGCGCTACTCTAAATTTGTATTCACCAAGCATTTCTGTAATAAAAGAATTTCCTTTTACCACAACTGGTTCAAGGTCGTAAATGGTATCGTTTGCCTTTGGATTTATTACGTATTGCAACGAAGTAATTTGTGGAAAATTTGACTGTACAAAATCCATTAAACGAGCAATTTTTTCTTTATCATTTTCAAAAAAACTAATGAGCGTAAGCAACTCTCCCGTTTCCGTTTTTCTAATCAATAAATTACGCAATAAGCCTACTTTTTCTTTTATGTTGAAAAAAGAATAATTGTGCTCTAAGGCGAAATTTTTAATACCAACGCGAATGGCATTGCTTTCATCCATCAACCAACATTTTTCAATATCCAGCACACCCGAAAAACTTCCCGGAACGTGAAAACCTAAAGCTCTACGTTCAAAAGTTTCGCCCGAAGCTATTTCTTCATTCGTAAGCCATTTGCGATTTGTGAATGTAAATTCCAATTTGTTTCGATAATCATAACCATTTTCACAGCCAATAATATCGCTCATGCCATTGGTTGAAATTTTTCCTATTCTTTCAAAAGCATCGCGAACAGTTTGCGTTTTTATGCGCAGTTGCTCTGAATAATTTATATGTTGCAATTTGCAACCACCACACACTCCAAAGTGAACACACACGGGATTTTCACGCTCGGTAGAATTTTCTAAAACTTCAACTAAATTAGCTTCGCAGAAAGACTTTTTGCTCTTTGCAATTTGCACTTTTACCAAATCGCCCGGTGCGGTGTATGGTACAAAAACCACTTTGCCGTTATCTAATTTTCCAATGCCAAAGCCTTCGGCAGAAATTCCCGTAATGCGAACGGTTTCAATTATTACTTGCTTCACAGCACAAAAATGAGATTTTATTTTTGCTGTGCTAATTCAAAAATTAGCTTAGAAACATTCTTCTTATTTTGAAATGGGTTTTAGTTGCTTTACTTTTAAGGTTTTAAAATGATTGCCGTTCCAAACAAATTTCTAGAACTGTTGATACTCTAAAATTAAATGACTTCCCATTTACACGTTCAACTTATTGCCGATTATTTGCATAAACGCGGAGTGCGCCATGTGGTAATTTGCCCCGGCTCGCGCTCTGCACCATTTGTAATCGCGCTAAATGAATATCCTGCCATTAAAAAATATGTGATTGCTGATGAACGCTCGGCAGCATATTTTGCATTAGGAATTGCACAGCAAATACATTTTGCGGTAGCTGTAATTTGCACTTCAGGAACAGCAGCTCTAAACCTTGTTCCTGCCATTGCAGAAGCCTCAGCTCAAGCACTTCCACTTATTGCTATTACTGCCGATAGACCTGAAGAAATGCACTGGAGAGGCGAAAATCAAACGATTGAACAAAAAAACATTTTCATAGATTATATACCGGAAAAATCAGCCATCAATTTTAAACCATTGCGAATGCTGAAAGACTTCACGGATAAGCTATTGGAAATGGATGAAACCTTAATGATTGTGCATGATGAGCCTAGCTTTCCTGCACACTGGAATGTTGAAATTCCAGAACCACTTTACGAGCGCGCAGGCGAAGAAATTCCACCGTATAATTTAAGCGATAGTGAAGCAGATCTAGATTTAATACACCAAATATTAGGCGGCAACGAAGATTTACTTTTAGAAGAATGGGAAAATGCAGAGCGTATTTTAATCATTTGCGGCTATGCGCAGTTTACACCGCAAGTAATTCAACAACTAAAACATCTTTCAGAAAATCAAAATATTGTTATTGTTTCAGAACACGCAAGCAATCTACCGTTTCAGCAGAATGAAACTTGGAATTTAGACGCTCTGCTCACGCAAATGAAGCCCGACAGCGAAAAAAATTATGCCCCCGATTTGGTTATCACTTTAGGCAGACACATACTTTCTAAAAAACTCAAGCAACTGATTAAGAAAAATAAGCCGCGATGGCATTTTCATGTTTCATCGCATGGTGAAGCTTGGGATCAATTTTACTTAGAAGATAAATTCGACTTTTTCAAAACCGGCAATAGCTTATTTCTTAGCAAATTAACTAATGCCAAATTAGCCAGAGAAGAATTTAAGCAGGCTTGGATAAATTTAAGAACACAAACACAGCAACACACTCAAAGCTTTTTATCTAAAGCACCTTTCAGCGATTTAAAAGTTTATGAAAGCATTTACAGCCAACTTCCAAGCGGCACAAATTTGCAATTAGGCAATTCTACTCCAGTGCGCTATGCACAATTTTTCAACCTACCGGAAAACACAAAAGTAAACGCCAACCGTGGCACCAGCGGTATTGATGGATGCCTGAGCACGGCTGTGGGCGCGGCTTTAACGCATCATTCATTAACTGTTTGCATTATTGGCGACATTAGTTTTTTTTACGATAGCAATGCTTTGTGGAACAAATATCTTTCGCCAAACCTTAGAATAATTTTAATAAACAACGGAGGCGGTAATATTTTTAGATTATTAAGCGGACCAGAAACCGTGAAAGGCTTTGAAGATTACTTTGAAGCACAGCATAATTTGAGTGCAAAATATTTAGCTGAAATGTATGGCTTGCAGTATTACTTCTGCGAATCGCAAGGCGAACTAAACACACAACTGCCGGACTTTTTTCAACCTAAAAACAAAGCTGCAATTTTGGAAGTAAAAACCGACAACGAAATAAGTGCTACGGTTTACAAACAGTATTTTTCTCATCTAAAAAATCATGCATAAAATCATCTCTTTCAAAACCACTATAATTACAAAAACATTAGCTTTGAATTTTCGATAAACAACAAGTTATGAGCGATAAAAAATTGCAGATTTTAGATAGTGCCGCAATTACACAAAAAGTGAGAAGAATGGCTTACGAAATAGTGGAAGATTGCTATGATGATAAAGAATTAGTGTTGGTAGGAATTGAGCCAAATGGCTATCAATTTGCGCGTTTGCTTAAAAGTGAAATAGAAAAAATACAGAATCAAAAAGTGGAACTTTTTCCATTAAAAATTGACAAAGAACAACCCAATATCCAAACCATAGAAACTACACTCAAAGAAAACCAAACACTGAAAAGCAAAACACTCATTTTGGTTGATGACGTTGGCAACACCGGCAAAACGCTTTTCTATGCGTTGGCAACTTTCACCAAAATGCAACCTAAAAAAATTAAAACCGCAGTGTTGGTAGAGCGCCAGCACAAACGTTTTCCGGTAGCTTCAAACTTTGTAGGGCTTTCGCTTTCAACCACTTTGCAAGAAACAATTATTGTTGAATTTAATGGTAAAAACGGAGTGGCTTACTTGGAATAAAAACAACAAAACTTATTTATGAAATATACCGTTTATCACAATCCAAGATGCTCTAAAAGCCGCGAGGCTGTTGCCTTTTTGCAAGAGCAAAACGCAGAAATAGAAATAATAGAATATCTAAAAGACTCGCCTACCGAAAGTGAAATAAAAGCACTACTGCAAAAGCTAAATATTCCAGCAATAGATTTAGTGAGAAAAGGTGAAGAACTTTTTAAAACTAACTACAAAGACAAAACACTTTCCGAGAAAGAATGGATTAAAATATTAGCCGAAAATCCAATTTTAATTGAACGCCCGGTGATAGTGAAAGGAAACAAAGCCGTGATTGCCAGACCAACTGAGAAAATAAACGAATTATAGTAAAAACACAAAGATTATTACTTAAAAATCAACTTCATTTTTACCTTAGCGCAGATTTTATGCAACCGCGAGCAATACTTACTTCTCAGCAATTTTCGCTAACCATTCGCAGGCTTTGCCATTTGCTTATCGAAAATCATGGCGATTTCAAAAACAGCGTTATCATTGGTGTTCAGCCGCGCGGCATCTTGCTTTCTGCCCGCATAGAAAAAGAACTTCGCAGCATTACCAAATTGCCAAACTTGCAACATGGCAAATTAGACATTACTTTTTACCGCGATGATTTTCGCCAAAAAGGGAAACCTTTAGAAGCCAGCGAAACCAATATTCCTTTTTCTATCGAAGGCAAAAAAGTGATTTTGATTGACGATGTGCTTTACACCGGCAGAACTATTCGTGCTGCTTTAGATGCGATGTTAGATTTTGGCAGACCAGAAAATGTGGAATTACTTGTACTTATTGATAGAAGACTCCACCGCGACTTACCAATTCAAGCAACTTATGTAGGAAAAATAATTGATTCAATAGCACACGAACGCGTGAAAGTGGAATGGGAAGAAGAAGGCTTAAAAGACACTGTGTGGATTGAAAATGTATAAATTGAAAACCAAAATTCTTTTCAAAAAAATAGGTAAACACAAAATTTGAAAATGAGCGCATTAAGCCAGAAACATTTACTGGGAATTAAATACATACAGAAGTCGGATATTGAATTGATATTGCAAACGGCAAGCCGCTTTAAAGAAGTTTTGCAACGACCGATAAAGAAAGTTCCTTCGCTCAGAGACATTACCATCGCCAATTTATTTTTTGAAGATTCTACCCGAACTCGTATTTCTTTTGAATTGGCTGAAAAGCGCTTGAGTGCAGACACCATCAACTTTTCAGCATCAAATTCATCGGTAAAAAAAGGGGAAACTTTATTAGATACCGTTCGCAATATTCTCGCTATGAAAGTGGATATGGTAGTAATGCGCCACAGCAGCAGCGGAGCGCCTGTTTTTCTTTCGCAACATATTCCTGCAAGCATTGTGAATGCCGGAGATGGCACGAATGAACATCCAACACAAGCTTTGTTAGATGCTTATTCCATGACCGAGAAATTTGGCACATTAAAAGGTTTGCGTGTCTTAATTGTGGGTGATATTACGCACTCGCGTGTGGCAGGTTCCAATATTCCTTTATTGCAAAAAATGGGTGCGGAAGTTACCGTTTGCGGCCCGCCAACACTTATACCAAAACACTTGCCCGAATTAGGCGTGAGGGTAGAAACTAATTTGAAGAAAGCATTGCAATGGTGCGATGTAGCGAATGTTCTGCGCATTCAGTTGGAGCGAATGGATATTAAATTTGTGCCTACGCTTCGCGAGTATTCTCTTTTTTACGGTATCAACCGCGAACTTTTAGATAGCTTAAACAAGCAGATTACCATAATGCATCCGGGTCCAATCAATCGCGGAGTAGAACTAAACAGCGATGTTGCCGATAGCGGTCAATCTTTAATTTTGCAACAAGTTGAAAATGGCGTTGCTGTGCGTATGGCAGTGATGTATTTACTTGCAGGAAGAGAATAACTACCTGCTTTGCAGCGTAATTGCGCGCACTTGTCTTCCATTTAATAATGCAACTATAAAACTTTGCTTATAGCGCGGCTTAAACACGCGCAGCCAAAGCTGCATCACTTCTTCTAAGTTGTAAGAACCTTTGGAATAATATTTGTACATACCGTTTTCTTCCACTACAGAAAAGCCTTTCAAATGGTCGTAGTAATTTGTATCCAATGGAATTAGCTTCTTCATAGCATAAAACTGAATGCAATAAAAAGTGTCAATTTCTTCTTTATTTAACTGACGTTTAGCAAGCAATGGAGCATCAGTTTGCTTCATAAACTCAGGCTTAAAAATGCTGAGTTTATTATTGAGTGAAGCATTGGTAAGTTGCACGGTTTCATCAACATTATTCACCACATTATCTGTTACGTTATACTGAATTTCATCGCTGTGTGTGCCTAATGCTTTGCGAATTTCAAATGCGCTGTTTGCTGCTCTTCGTTGTTCTATGTATGGAATTTGTTTAAACACATTGCCATCTTGCACGGCAGCCGAAGGCAAAGCTGAAACTTTCGATCTGTTTTTCATAGTAATGGTATCATAGTAATTCCAAACAGGAATAAAACCATAATCGCCTAAAGTAACTGCTCCGGTAAAATTGTTTTTCTTTAATTCTACATCTAAAATAATGCCATTTCGATTGCGCAAACTGGTATCGCTACTCAATAAATTTCCTAAAGAATATACCGCCAATCCTGTTTGCGGTTGAGTGTTGTAATAATATTCCACAAACTCCATTGGCAACACCGCATTTGGGTGAACGCCAACTACCAAACCAACGCCATGCTCAAAACACCAACGTGCTAAATTCTGTTGCGTATATGACGGAATATCTTGTTGATTGCTGCCCCAATCAAAATAAGCAATCACAAAATCTACGTTCTGCATTTTTGCTGCACGCAAATCGCTTTCAATCAAATTTTTATCGGCAACATTTATCACTACTTCTTTTGAAACTTCAGAGCGATTTGCCAAAATAGCATAGTTGAGTAGCGCAATTCTAAACCCTTTTCGGTAAATCATTAAAGGACAGTTTCCATTTCGCTGCACATTGTTGGTATAAGCACCTGTAGAAACAATATCCATTGTGCCAAGCGTTTGTTGTGTGCGCTGCAAAGTGTTTTTATCAATATTTCCTGTGTTTGAATTAGCTAAAGTTAAGGTGTTGATACCGCTGTATTTTAGTGTGAGGGCAAATTCATCGGGCGAAGAATATGGCGAGCCAATATCGTTTGCAAAAGACGTTTTTAAATTGGCAATTGTAATATCGCCCAAGTTTAGTATTGGTTGAATATAGCGCAACTCGTGGTTAAAGCTGTATCTGCCCCTTGTGCTATCGTAGCTGTTTTTAATCTGCTGTTCATTTTGATAAATGTTTCCTGCAATCATTAAATGCAACATTCTAAATGAATCTAAACGCTCAAACTCTGCGGCTTCATCTCTTTCAATAAAACGCGTAACAACTTTTTGCGCTGTTGCAAAATTTACACTAAAAAGGAGTATGGCACAAACAATATGTTTTGCGAATAATAAAAACTTCATGAAATTAAAACTGCGATATTAAGCGAGCGTAAGAATACTGAAAAGCCCGAACCTAATCTCAAAAAATTACTGAACCACAATTCGCTTGGTCATTTTATAGTTGTCGGTTTCTACCAAAACAAAATAAAACCCTTTTGGAACATCAATATTTATTTGATTAAAACCGCCTTGCAACTTTTGCTGCCACAGCGAGTTTCCAAGTGTGCCAACGAGTTGAATGGTGAAAGGTTTATTGAAGTTATTTTGAATAGCAAGTTGCATTCCATTTTCAACTATTGAAGGAAAAACATCTACTGAATACTTGTTTTCCGAAAGGTTTTGAATAGAAGTAAAAGTGGTGTCGCCATATAAGCGAAGTGCTCTCTTAAAACAAGGAATAATATTGTTTTCACTAATACCTCCAGCATTAAACATGGTAAAATCTATTCCCCAATCCCAGTAAAACCAAGAGATATTATGCTGCAAAATTTTTGTTCCAACATATTCAATCCAATTGCACCTACTCACTGTATCAGCATAATGGCTCACACCGAATTCCCCTAAAAAAATTGGCTTCTGAAACGAGTCTTGAAAATGCAAAACATGCTGCCAACTTAGAGCTAATGCAGCTTCGTACATATTGCTATTATCGGGATATTTTATTCCGGTAGGATAGACAGGATTGTTCCAACTAAAACCTTGGTGTGTGAAATTTATCGGGTCGTAAAGATGCCAAGTGTAAATTAAATTAGTATCGGTAAGTGGTGTATAATTTTCATAAGCTAAACCCCAGCTCCCAAAACTTGGTGAAACTATTATTGAATGAGCGGTTGTGTTTTTACGAATAGAGTCTATTGCAATAGCAAACATGGCACTTAAAGTATCATTATCTAAAACACCGTTTGCAGGAATGCCTGGCTCATTCAACAATTCAAAAGTAAATCTTTCAGGGTCTAAGTTTTTATATCTATTTGAAAGTACCGCCCACAAATGAGCAAAGCGTGGTGCTTGCTTTCTCCAATTTGTATTTACAATATTCCAACCGTGATGATTATCAATTATGAGCATCATATCCAATTCTGTGCACCATGCAATCACAGAATCTATACGACTAAAAATTACATGATTTTCATTTACAGCATAAGGCGCTGCTGTATCTGTAACCATTGCAAAATTTATAGGCAATCGTAAAGATGTGATTCCTGCATCTTTCATTTTTTGCAAACTTGCTTTGGTATATCCCGTTGGTGTTGGCCAATTATTTTGCCAAGTAGCCTCTAACCAATTACTCAAATTTTGTCCTTTACCAAATGCATCACATCTTTTTTGTGCTACACTTTGTGCTTCAACATCTCTTGCAAAAAGAGCCGAGAAAATTAGTAAAACTAAAGTGTAAAAATACTTGTCGCTCATACTATTTTTTCGTTGTTTTTTTCTGTTTTATTTGATATAAAACTTAAAGAGGTTCCCTTCAAAATCTATGAAAGAAACCTCTTTAAGAACTATTACTATATTTTAAAGTTAGTCATTTACTTTTCGGTTGCTGCGGTCAAGAACTTCATCAATCATGCCGTATTCTTTAGCTTCCACCGCACGCAACCAATAGTCTCGATTGCTATCGTGTTCTATTTTTTCTAAAGTTTGCCCACTATGGCTTGAAAGTATTGCGTACAATTCATCTTTAATTTTTCTTATCTCATTTACCGAAATTTGAATATCGCTGGCTTTGCCGCCAATACCGCCCAAGGGCTGATGAATCATCACGCGTGCATGAGGCAATGCAGTGCGCTTTCCTTTTTCGCCCGCACACAAAATTACTGCTGCCATACTTGCTGCCATTCCGGTGCAAATAGTTGCCACGTCCATATTCACATACTGCATGGTATCGTAAATTCCCAAGCCGCTATAAACTTCACCACCGGGAGAATTGATATAAATCTGCACATCGCTTCGCGCATCGCTGCTTTCTAAAAACAATAGCTGTGCTTGAATAATGCTTGCTACATAATCATCAACGGGAGTTCCCAAAAAGATAATTCTATCCATCATCAACCGGCTAAAAACATCTACTTCTCTAAAAGGCATCGGGCGTTCTTCAATCACTGTCCTGGTAAGGTTGCTCACCGTATGCTGCGATTGCAGTTTCATATATTTTTCTAAACCCAATCTGTTGATACCTTGATGTTTCACGGCATAATTGGTAAAATCTTTTGCATCTTTAATATTCATATTCTATTTTTTATCTGCTTGCAGAACCAATGTTGCACAAGACGTTTCACAATTCCAAATATTTTTTCCATAATAATTATTTGGAGGCTAAAAAGCTTTAGAAACTGTTTAGGATTTGGAATAAATTTGCGCTATGAGTTTAATAGCAATTGAAGGAATGCAATTTTACGCGCATCACGGTTATTACAAAGAAGAACAAGTGCTGGGCGGAAAATATACCGTTGATATATACATGAATGTGGAAGTAAACGAAGCAAGCCTAACCGACAATTTGGAGAAAACCATTAACTACGAAGAGGTATATAAAATTACTAAAGCCGAAATGGAACAGCGTAGTAAGCTTATAGAACATGTTTGTGTACGCATTGCTCAAAAAGTAAAAAACAACTTTACACAAATACAATCGCTTAAAGTGAGGGTGAGCAAATTTCAACCACCACTAAAAGGCAATGTGGAGCGGGTGTTTTTTGAAACTGAATTATAGCATTTTTTAAGAGTGCTAATTTCCGGTTTAATGCAAAGCAATTTACTTTCGATTAGCTTTCATATATAGCCCACTTTCCCATTATGGTTTTTTATTCTGCTGTTGCAGAAATAATAAACGTGCGAAGACCGAGTTGATTTTTCAACCCGGTTTTTTTTACAATTCTAAACCAAACTGTCGAGCTGTTTTTTGTGCCAATTCATAACCTGCATCGGCATGACGAATTACGCCTATTGCAGGATCGTTATGCAATACACGCGAAAGGCGCACGGCTGCATCATCGCTGCCATCGGCAACAATTACCATTCCTGCATGTAGCGAATAGCCCATTCCTACTCCCCCACCGTGGTGAAAACTAACCCAACTTGCGCCTCCGGCAGTATTGATTAGCGCATTTAAAATTGGCCAATCGGCAATGGCATCGCTACCATCTTTCATGGCTTCGGTTTCGCGGTTGGGCGAGGCTACACTTCCTGTATCCAAATGGTCGCGACCAATTACAATCGGAGCTTTTAATTTACCATCTTTCACCAATTGGTTAAAAGCTAAGCCCGCTCTCTCTCTTTCGCCCATTCCTAACCAACAAATACGTGCAGGCAAACCTTGGAATGCCACTTTTTCTCTTGCCAAGTTTAACCAGCGCAACAATCCTTTATTTTCAGGAAAAAGTTCTTTTAATTTTTCATCGCAAACGTGAATATCACTTGGGTCGCCACTTAATGCTACAAAGCGAAAAGGTCCTTTGCCTTCGCAGAAAAGCGGACGAATATAAGCTGGCACAAATCCGGGAAAATCAAAAGCATTTTGAACGCCACGTTTGTCTTTTGCTTGTCCGCGTAAATTGTTTCCATAGTCGAAAGTGATAGCTCCGCGTTTTTGCAATTCCAGCATCAACTGAACATGATGTGCCATTGTGTCTAAAGACAACTCTTTATATTTTTCGGGATTGTTTTCCCGTAAAACTTTAGCTTCTTCTACACTCATTTTTTCCGGAAAATATCCAATCAATTCATCGTGTGCCGAAGTTTGGTCGGTGAGTGTATCGGGTATAATATCTCTTTCAATTAACCTTGAAAGTAAATCTACAATATTGCAAAGCACACCAATAGAAATAGCTTCACCATTAGCTTTTGCCTGCAAAGCTCTGTCTATTGCTTCATCAATTCCCACATGCCATTCATCTAAATATTTTGTTTCAATTCGTTTCTTAATTCTCCATTCTTCCATTTCAGCAATTAGCGCTACACCTTCATTCATGGTAATAGCAAGCGGCTGTGCACCACCCATTCCACCTAAACCTGCGGTTACATTTAATTTATTCTTTAGCGAGCCGCCAAAATGCTTATCGGCTAAAGCAAGGTAGGTTTCGTAAGTGCCTTGCACTATGCCTTGCGTGCCGATATAAATCCAACTGCCGGCAGTCATTTGTCCGTACATGATTAAGCCTTTGGCTTCTAACTCGCGAAAGTGCTCCCAAGTTGCCCATTTGCCAACCAAATTAGAATTTGCAATTAAAACACGTGGCGCATCTTTGTGAGAGCGCAAAATGCCAACGGGTTTCCCGCTTTGTACCATCAGCGTTTGGTCGTCTTCCAAAGTTTTTAAACAACTCAATATTTTTTGAAGCGATTCGTGATTGCGAGCAGCTTTTCCAATACCGCCATAAACCACCAACTCTTCCGGCTTTTCTGCCACATCGGGATGAAGGTTATTCAACAACATTCTATATGCAGCTTCTTGTACCCAGCCTTTGCAGGTTAATTTATTGCCTGTTGGTGGCAATGGAATATGTGTTTTGTTTTCGTTTGTATTCATGATGCTAAAGTAGCAAAAAGCAAGTCGAATATTCCGCCTAAATAGACAATTTCAAAATTATCAACAACAAAAATTCAATGCTAAAACCTGCTATGGTTTATGTTTGTAGCAATGGAAAAGGTAAGAACCAATACTTCTAATATTTACGCGGTATTTGGAATGGTTCCGGTGCTTATTGTGCTTGGATTAGCACTTATTTTGGGCTTGTATGCAAGGCAGGTTTCGCACCAAGTAAAAGAACAAATTGCTTTAGAAGTAATTTTAGCCGATACCACACAAGCAGCAACTACCACCGCGCTTTTACAAAAATTTCAGCAGCAGGAATTTACCCGTTCAGTTAAGTATATTTCTAAATCACAAGCAGCAGAAATGGTGAAGAAAGAAATGGGTGATGATTTCATGGATATTTTAGGCTTTAACCCGCTTTACTCTAAGTTTGATGTGTATGTAAAAGAAGAATTTGCCGCTCCTGCTTCATTGCAAAACATAAAAGAAACGCTACAAAAAGAAAGTGGTGTTTTAGAAGTAAATGCTCAACTTAACGTAGCTGCCACCATAGACCAATTGGTGAAAAAATTCACCCTGTTTTTAGGTGCGGTTGCCACATTGCTCTTGATTTTCGCGGTGCTACTTATTTTCAACACTATTCGCTTTTCAATTTTTGCCAACCGAACCATCATAAAAAGTATGCTTTTAGTTGGCGCTACGCGCTGGTTTATTGTGAAACCATACTTAGCACGCTCTATTCTTATCGGCTTTTTAAGTTCTTTAATTTCCATTTTGGTGATACTAACATTGTTAGCTTATGTGAATTACGAATTTCCCGAACTTGCATTAAGCAACGATTTAATTAGTTTCGCAGCCGTTGTGGGAGGAATTTTAGCTTTTGCAGAATTGGTTTCATTTGTAAGTACCTATTTTGCACTGCGCAAATACCTTTCGTATAAAACAGCGCACTATTACTAAACAAATTAGCAATGGCAAAACAAGTTGTAAAACCAAGTGTGGTAACCAAAAGCACTAAAAGCGATACTGTAAAAACAAATAGCCTACCTTTTGTTTTCGACAAAACCAATTACTTGCTTATGATAAGCGGTGTGGTGGTAATTATTATTGGCTTCATTTTAATGTCTGGTGGTGCAACTACCGATAAAAACGTGTTTCCGGCAGAAGAAATTTACAGCTTCCGCAGAATAACACTTGCGCCAATGGTAGTTTTGCTCGGGTTTGGAATTGAAATTGTAGCTATTCTTAAAAGACCTGCGCAAGCATAATTGCAACAATGACAACTTTTGAAGCTGTAGTACTTGCCGTTGTAGAAGGGCTTACAGAGTTTCTGCCAATTTCATCAACAGGGCATTTAATTTTAGCAAATTCTATTTTGGGGATTGACCCGCAAAGCGAGTTTGCAAAATTGTATATCATCAATATTCAGTTTGGTGCTATTTTATCAATTCTATTCTTGTATTGGAAGCGCTTTTTACAATCAATTTCCTTTTACTATAAATTGTTTCTTGGCTTTATTCCCGCTGCCATTTTTGGACTTTTATTAAATGATTACATCGATAGTTTATTGGAAAGCGTTACCACAGTTGCCATTTCTATGGTTCTTGGCGGTATAGTGCTAGTGCTTTTAGATAAATTTTTTGAAACCAGTATAACCGAAAGCAATACAGACAACGACCTTGAGCATGTACACGTAATAGATAAGTTAGGAATTGAAACCAAAGAAATACGTTTAAAAGCATTTCCTATAAATTACAAGCAGTCCTTCATTATAGGACTTTTTCAAGTTATAGCCATGATACCTGGAGTTTCGCGCTCTGCTGCAACAATTTTAGGCGGTTTACAACAAGGCTTAAACATGAAACGCGCTGCTGAATTTTCGTTTTTTTTAGCAGTGCCAACTATCACTGCTGCTGCGGGTTACAAGCTACTAAAAGGTTTTAACCATATAAAAGGAAGCGATATGCAAATGCTTCTTTTGGGGAATGCTATTTCTTTTATCGTTGCTATTTTTGCCATTCGTTTTTTCATAAACCTTATCACACGTTATGGCTTAAAATTTTTTGGCTGGTACAGAATAATTGTAGGCACTGCCATTCTTATTCTTTTGCTCATGGGCAAATCACTTCATATTTAGAAAATGAATTTGGTAGAAGGTGAAGTACTTTTGGTAAACAAACCATTGCGTTGGACATCTTTTGATGTGGTAAACAAAATCAGGTATTCGCTGAAAAAAAAAACAGGCAAAAAGTATAAAGTTGGTCATGCCGGAACTTTAGATCCATTGGCAACCGGGCTGCTTATTATCTGCACAGGAAATTTCACGAAGCAGGCAGAAACTTTTCAAGGATTCGATAAAGTTTATACCGGAAAAATTTTGATAGGGAAAACTACTCCTTCTTACGACCTCGAAACTGCTTTCGATTCAGAGCAACCGATTGAAAATGTTTCAACCGAAAATATACTTACTGCTGCACAAGAAATTCAACAGCAAACCGAGCAACTTCCTCCAATTTTTTCAGCCATAAAAAAAGATGGAAAAACCGCTTACAGCGAAGCCCGAAAAGGTAACGAAGTGAAATTAGAACCACGCGTAATAAAAATTCATTCGTTTAAAATAACCGATATAAACCTGCCATACATAAGTTTTGAAGTAAAGTGCAGCAAAGGTACTTACATTCGCAGCATTGCTCACGACTTTGGCAAGGCGTTGGGCTGCGGTGCTTGCTTAGCAGAACTTTGCAGAACCGAAGTGGGCGAATGGAATTTAAACAATGCCAAAACCTTAGAAGAAATTCTAAAAGAAATTGAAGAAACCAATTACGTAAAAAACGCTGCTCAACAATAAATGCTTGTAATAAAAGACCTTGCTCAGTTGCCCAAATTTAAAAATGCTGTAATCACAGTCGGCACATTCGATGGTGTTCACAAGGGGCATCAGCAACTTATTAAACGCATCAACGAACTTGCAAAAAAATCGAATGGAGAAAGTGTAATAATCACCTTCAACCCGCATCCGCGCTTGGTTATCAATCCAAATGATTCAAATTTACAACTACTAAATACTGCTGAAGAAAAAATTGCATTACTCGAGAAATATGGCGTTCACAATGTGGTGATGGTTCCATTTTCAAGAAATTTTTCGGAGCAAACTGCCGAAGAATATATTGAGTATTTTTTGGTGCGAAATTTCAATCCCAAATATATTGTAATCGGCTACGACCATAAGTTTGGCAAAAACCGTACAGGTGATATAAATTTATTGAAACAAATGAAACATCACTTCGGTTACGAAATCGAAGAAATACAGAAAGAAACTTTAGAAGCCATCACTATTAGTTCAACCAAAATTCGCCATGCGCTGCAAGAGGGAAATTTAACCGTTGCCAACGAGCTACTCGGGCACAATTATACTTTGGAAGGCTTAGTAATGAAGGGCAAACAAAACGGAAGAAAAATTGGTTATCCAACAGCTAATTTGAGCATTGCCGATACACACAAACTTATTCCTCGCAAAGGGATTTATGCCGTGAGAGTTCACCACGCAGAAAATGTTTATGGCGGCATGTTAAGCATTGGTTTCAACCCAACTTTTGGCGGGAAAAAACTTACGGTAGAAGTGAATATTTTAAATTTCAACCAAGATATTTACGGTGAAAAAATAAAATTAGAATTGATAGAATATATACGCGATGAAAAGATGTTTGAAAATGTGCAAGAACTAATTCGCGCGATTGATAATGATAAACTTAAAATAGAAAAGATATTATTGCAGTAGAGAATTATGCAAATAATAGACACCAAAGCAAGGCAAAGATTTAGGCGCAACAAAAGCGCAATGGCAGGGTTAATTATCGTAGCCGTTGCTACGCTGCTTGCTGTGTTTTGCTATGTGCTTGCACCCGATAATTCACCTTCGGCAAACGAGCAAGTTTTAGAATTAGAAACACACAATCCGGGTTTTTCAATTTCATTTTTAAAAGTGCCTAAACCAATTAAAAAAGAAACCAACTTCTTCTCAGGAATCATTAATGGTTTTGAAAAAAATTATAGCCTTGTTCCTATTTTAAAATATGAAATAAAAGGCGATTCGGTAGTAGCGCAAGTGTATAAAGGCAAACACTTTTCTCCTATTTCCGAAACATTTTCCATTGCTTCGCTCATGCAACTTTCTTCTGCTACAGTGCAAATGAATGAAGTGATGCGCAAGAAATTCGAAGACGATGTAATCACAGACAAAAAGTTTATTTTAGGAACTGATAAATTTGGCAGAGATATTCTTTCGCGCTTATTGATTGGAACAAGAATTTCTATTTCTGTCGGCTTAATTGCCGTTGCTATTTCGCTTATTGTTGGCGTAGTTTTAGGCGCTATTGCCGGCTTTTTCCAAGGCAAAACCGATGCCGTTATCATGTGGATTATCAATGTATTTTGGAGCATTCCAACTTTGCTTTTGGCAATGGGTTTATACATCAGTGCGGGCAGTTTAATCGAAAATAAATTGGTAATGATTTTTATTGCCGTTGGCTTAACCATGTGGGTTGAAGTAGCGCGTATTGTGCGTGGTCAATTTATGGTAGTGCGCGAAATGGAATTTGTTAGTGCGGCTAAAGCATTAGGTTTCAAAAGCGGACGAACAATTTTTTTACATATTCTGCCAAACGTAGTAGCTCCTGTTATTGTAGTTGCTTGTGCCAATTTTGCAAATGCCATTTTGGTTGAAAGCGGGTTAAGTTACATTGGCTTAGGCATTCAACCACCTGCTCCAAGTTGGGGAAGTATGCTCAACGAATACAAAGATTTTATTGACTCTTCACAAGCATATTTAGCCCTGTTTCCGGGCGTGGCAATTATGCTTTTAGTACTTGCTTTCAACTTAGTTGGCAACGGACTCCGCGATGCTTTAGATGTGAAAGGAAAGTCCTAATTCAAGTCTATCTTTTATAGGAATATTCGCACCATTACAATTAAAATTATTGTAACAATGAGCAAGGCATAGCTAATTGCTCTACGGCTGTATCCTAAAGGCAAAGCATTAACTTTAAAACCATATTGTGCTTTAATTAGCAACCCGGGAAGCCACAACAAAACTTGTGTAAACATTACTGCGAAAAACACCATAGAATCAGGAAATGAAAGTAGTAAAGCAACTGGCAACACTAAAACTACCGGTAGTACAAAATAGCTGAAAATCATTCCGCCAAGTTGAGTTTTGTGCTCTAAAGGTGAGCGAGTTATTGCAAATCGAATTATTAAACTGAAGCACAAAAACCCAAATATAAAATTCACTAAAACACCAAATGCAACACTTGCAATCAATCCTGCATTTCCCCAGCCAAACCAATTTATCAATACTGTAATTCCTTGATATAAACTTCCCTTTGAAGCAATAATTCCTAATGGAGCTAAAACAAATTGCGCTGAAATATACCAAACCATGAACACAACACACCAAAACACAAACCAATAAAAATGAGAAATTCTTTTAGATTCAAACATGATAAACGCCATGAGTAAAAGAGCCACAGCTAAAAAAAATATAGACGGGAAAGCATACATAAATACTACGCGATTAGTACTCCAATACTGATATGTAAACGGTTTTGACACTACTTTATCAAAGGCTATTGTAGTATTGTAATCTAAGGCTAAACTCATGCAGCCTAATAATAACTGATGTGCTAAAACTACTACTATAAAAGCAATAGTGGCTATGCAAACTGAATACATTAACTGCTTCCCTTTTGAAGAAGCATCTGCCTCTATATCATCATTCTTGTACATCTATAATTTATTACTTTTATCTTATTCCTCAGGCTAAGCATTTGGGTCAAAGTACTTCAAGGTAAATGTAGCTTTTTCGCTCTAACGCGACTGATGTCTTGTCCTGAAATAGATTGACAAAGAATAAACTTAAATTAGGGCGACACACCTTTTTATCTCACCAAAGTTACTGTTCCTTGCTTCTGTAGTTTTTGATTGTCAAGGAAAGTAAATTCAACTACATAGGTGTAAACTCCCGGACCTTGAGGTTCGTTTTTGTATGTGCCGTCCCAACCGGAATAAACTGAAGTGGCATCAAAAACTTTTTCACCCCAACGGTTAAATACAGTAAGTTTTACTTCGCGAACATTATTTCCATAAACATAAAATACATCGTTTAAGCCATCACCATTTGGCGAAAACATATTTGGCACTAAAACTTTTCCGTGTGGACCAACCAAAACTTTTAAGGTTGTTTCAGCAGTACAATATTTTCTTCCATTTGGAGAATCTTTTACGAAAAGTGTGTATTCAGTTTCCACAAAAGAAGAAATAAGCGGACTCTCGCAATCGGTGCAGCTTAAGCCTTCAGCAGGTGTCCACACATAAGTAATATTGTGCCTTCCATTATGCGAAACACTAATGGTTGCGCTTTCGCCCAAGTCAATTTCTAAAGGGTTTGGTGAAATTTGAACTTCTAATTTTTCAGGCTGCGGCACAGTTGCTACAAGTGAAACTTGACAGTTGTTTTTGTTTTTAACTTGAATAATATAATCGCCATAAGCCAAACTGTCGAATCTGCCTGTTGATCTATAATCTGAGCCACTGTTTATTGAATAAGTATAAGGTTCATTTGCGGGAGAAATTGGCGTAACAATCAATCGGCCATCTTTGTAAACATCACCAAAGCAAGTGGTACTATCTGCTTGAATATAAAAATCATCTGGTGCGGCAGGTTGCACAGTTGCCAAAATTGAAGTTAAGCAGTTGTTGTTATCGCGCACGGTTACGGTGTAGTTTCCATCGGGAATATTATCGAAAAATCCGTTTGTGTTATTTTGCTGTAAACCATTTCCATCAATACTATAAGCGTAAGAAGGTACACCGCCAAACGAAGAAAGTGTAATTGTTCCATCTGAATTATAAGTACAAGTTTCCGGAGTGGTAGCAGCTTGTATTTTTAAAGAATCCTCTTCGCCAATAGTGAATGTTTGTGTAACCGTGCAGCCGTAATTATCCGTAACGGTGAGTGTGTAATTTCCCGCTGCAAAACCACTTGCATTTGCACCATTTCCATTACCTGCACTCCAAGCAAAACTGTACGGGGCATTTCCTCCTTGTGCAGTTGCAGTTGCAGTACCGCTTGCTTGAGCAAAACACAATGCCTTAAGCGTAGTAACCGAAACAGTTGCCGGAGTTGGTTCTTCAACAGAAGCACTAAAAATATTTGTACAATTATTGGCATCGGTTATGGTAACAGCGTAACTTCCTTTGGTAAGATTTACTGCTGAGTCTGCTGTTTGAGCATTGCTCCAAATATAAGTGTAGCCGCCTGCCCCGCCTGCTGCAACTATTGTGATAGAACCATCGCTACTACCAAAACAAGAAGTACTATCTATTGTAAAAGAAGTTACGTAAACCGAATCTGGAGCGCCAATTACAACTGAAACTGTATTGCGGCAATTATTGGCATCGGTTGCAGTTACAGTATGTGTGCCCGCAGCAAGATTGATTGCAGTGCTATCAGTTTCTCCATTATCCCAACTAAAAGTTACTGCTCCGGTAGTGCCCGAAGTAGTAATGGTAGCAGTTCCATCAGAAGTGTTTGAACACTTTGCATCTGCTTTTGAAACCAAGCTTGCCGTAATACTTGGAGCTTGTGTAATAGTAGTAGAAGTAGTATCGGTACAACCTCTGGCATCGGTAACAGTTACTTGATAAAACCCTGCTGAAATTCCACTTAAATTTTGTGTACTAAAAGTGTTTCCGGTTCCTTGTTGAATCCAACTATAACCATAAGGTGTAGTGCCTCCGGTTGTAGCCACATCTATATTTCCTGTGCCGCCATTGCAGCCAATATTCACGGTGTTTTGAACTGTAATATCCAACACGCTTGGCTCTGTAATAGTTACTGATAAATTGAAAGTGCAACTATTAGCATCAGTAACGGTAACTGTATAATTTCCTGCTCCAATATTGGTTCTGTTTTGTGTTGCAATTCCACCACCCCAATCAAATGTATATGGTGTTGTGCCTCCGCTTGCGGTTAATGTGATACTGCCATCATTTGCTGCTCCGTTACACGATACATTATTGTGTGTTTCAGTTACGTTTAATGCTGTTGGTTGAGCAACCGTTTCTGAAACAGCAAAAGTGCAACCTTTGCTATCGGTAATATTTCCTGCATAAGTATTTGCTGCTAAATTAGGAAGTGTTACAGCTCCTGGCGGAAGCGGATTGCCCATAAAAGTATATGGCGATGTTCCTCCAGATGTGTTTACTGTTACAGTGCCATTGTTTAAGCCATTGCAAGTTACATCTGTGTGCGATGTGGTTGCGGTAAGCGCTGTTGGTTGGGTAATAGTATCACAAACAGTAGCGGTACAACTGTTATTATCTGTCGCAGTAAGGCAATAATTTCCTGCAGGTATATTCGTTAAATCTTTGGTTGCTGCACCATTGTTCCAAGCGTAAGTAATTGTGCCTACTCCGCCATTTTTAGTTACGCTTATACTTCCTGTTGAAGCGCCATTGCAATTTACATTGACGTGTGTTGTAGTTAATGAAAAAACGCTTGGTTCGGTAATATTGTAAGTGGCAGAATCTGCACACCCATTTTGGTCAGCAACTGTAACTTTGTAGCTGCCAACCGCAAGTGAAGTTATAGAATTTCCGGTGCCACTATTGCTCCAGTTACTTGTTAAAGTTCCTGTGCCTCCGGTTGTAGTAATTTGAATACTACCATTGCTTCCTCCATTGCAGCTTATATTTTTAACAATAGGGTTTGAAATTATTACGGCATTTGGTTCGGTTATACTGTAAGTTCCGGTTGCAGTACAGCCTGCACCATCATTCACAGAAACAGTATAACTCCCTTTTGGTAAATTACTTATGGTTGCGGTTGAATCGTTATTACTCCAAGTATAATTATAAATACCACTACCTCCGGTAGCACTTACAGTAATACTACCATTTGTGCCGTTTTTACACGATACGTTTGTAATGCTTTGTGAAGCAACAGTTACATTGTTATTTCCGGTCTGAAGTGTTAAAGTTCCGCTTGCGGTTATAGTGCAGCCTTTGCTATCGGTAACAGTAACGGTGTAAGTTCCGGCATTTATATTATCTAAAACAGAATCGGTTTGTGCAGAATTGCTCCACTTATAGGTATAAGGTGCTGTTCCCCCACTTGTTTTTGCTACGAGCGTTCCTTTTCCGGTTCCGGAACAAGTAATTTGAGTATCGTTTGGAACGGTGGCTACTAAGTTTGCCGGTTCTGTAATAGTAACATTGTTTGTAATAGAACATCCCGAGCCATCAGTTGCGGTGAAGGTGTAATTTCCCGGAGCAAGATTGGTAATTGTAGTTTGGTTGGGAGCAGTATTCCAACCGTAAGTTACGGGAGCTAATCCTCCGGTAACATGTGCGTAAGCAGCACCATTTGCTTTGCCTTTACACGTAATGTTTTTAGAGGAATCTATCATTGCCTGAAATGATAGATTAGGAGAAACAGTTACAGTACTTGTTTCAACCACAGGCGTGCCGCCATCGCAAGGTTGATAAGTTGCTCGTGCCGTGTAGGTGGTAGCAGTGCTTGGGCACACATTCACGGTTGCCCCTGTTCCAATCACGTTTCCGCCTTGCAACCAATCAACAGTAACAATTGAAGTGCCATTTGGTGTGAAACGCCATGCTTGATTACTTGCGTTCCAAACTGAGTTGTTGTAGTTAGAGGCTACGTAAGCTTTTGTGCCTGTTTCGTCTTGAATACCTAATGTTCCTAAACCATCATTCCAGCCGGTGCAGGCACTTCTGTTTTTTACATAAACTTCTATGGCATTAGTAGTTTCGTAAATCACAATTTGGTGAGTTGCTTTTGGCGTATTCCAACAACTTCCTACTAAAAATACATCATCATACATTTTTACATCACTCCAAGATATAATAAACATTCTGCAAGGTGCAGTGCCGATAAGTTGATATTTAATTGTGCCACCTTTAGAAGGATCAATATCATGGTAAACGCCCATGATTACATTTTGGTACATATTTGTAGTGGGGAAAGTTCCACTAGCCATAGTATTCCAAACACAGCCACTGCCGGCAAGTGAAGCATCAAAAGAAATTAAGCCGTTTGCGCCAACTACAACTTGGTTATACGATTTTCCAAAGAAACAGAATGTAAATGGAAGGTTAATTACGGGCGACCAAATATCATCTTGGTTTACTAGAATAGATGTTCCTGCCGTATAACTAAATGGCGTATAGGGAATTGAACTTACGCCATAAGAATTAGTATTGCCGGTATTAAAATAGGTTGCCGTAAGGTTTGTACAAGTTGTGCCACAGGCCAGTGTTTTGTTGGGACCTGCATTTATATCGGGGCAGCCGGGCTGTGCATTTGTAGTGGATGAAAATAGAAATACTGCAAAGAGAATAGCCAGTAGATGTGAAGTTCTCATCTGTTCAAAACTCATTTCCTCCAATGTTTTTTTATATGTTTTTAAAAAGTTTATCTGCTATGATGTTTGGTAGAGGATACTATGTTTTCAACCAATATTTTTGTAGTGCTTTCGCATTTCGGTCGGCTATGTTCTAAAATGCAGGGCAGTAACCTGCATATTGTACAGCACCAACTTTTTCTTTTTTAAATACATACACTATTCCAACCTCTGCTGCGCCTTGTGCGCGTGTAGCATTTCGCAATCCGCTAAAGTTAAAGTCGTAACTTACTCCTAAGCGCACATTGTAAAATTCCACACCAAATCCTCCGATTACTGCATCTGGATTGCCAGGGCTAAAACGTGCTGAAATGGAACCGAAAAATCCTAAGTCGTCTAAATAATCGTAGTTAAAACCAAGTCCACCTTGGTAAGATTGTGCAGCATTTTGTATCATAAACAAAAAGGTTGGAGAAATGCTAAAATCTAATCTTCTACTGGTGAAAAATTCCATGCCTCCATGCACAATGTGGCGAATTTGCAAGCGATTATTTCTATCGTTTAAAAACGATTCACGCGGACGCGAAACATTATTGGCAGCATAGCCAATGTAATATCTAAATCTTGTTTTTGGGTGCGAAGCCCACAGCGCACCAATATTCACCGTAGGATAAATAATTGATGTATTAGTAACGGGAGTTTCTTGGTTTGAAAGGCTTTCATTCCAATAGTTGATAGATTGGTCGAATTGAGATTCGAAAACTAAATTGTTTAAATTGATTGCTTTGTTAGTTACGCCAGCTTGCAAGCCGAGAGAAATTCTGCTTCTACCAAATCTATCAACGGCTTTGTGGTAAGCAATAGATGCCATAGCAGTAGTAGTAGTAAGTACGCCATTTCCTGCTCGGTCGTGATAAACGTTTAACCCAAAACCAAAAGCATCGTTGCCCAATCGTTCGCGTAAAATAGGCATATCGAAAGAGCCTTGAATGGTTTGGTATGGAGCTTTTAAGTTACTTGTAGGAATTAAAAACCATTGGTTGCGATAGTTTGCAGCAGCGCGAAAAACACCATTTATGTTTGCAGTAAGTGCCGGATTTAAATAAATTGGTGCGGCATAATATTGCGAAAAATGTACGTCTTGTGCTTGAACAAATAATATTGAAAAACAAGAAAATATAAAGGCGTAAATCTGCTTCATGTTGTTGCTGATAAAGGGCTAAATATAGCTGCCTAACATTAAAATTTCAATTTTTTTTTTAGAGTAGATTACTACTGCCTTTGAATGGTTGCAAAAAGGTATCTAAAAGAGTGTGGCGGTAGGTCCAAAAGTTTTGTTGTTTTGAGCCAAAACCCTTGTAAAACCTAGCGATATTTTCTACTGATGACCCCTCAAAATCTAAGATAAACTCGGAGTTTGCATTTTTCTGTATCATTTCGTCTAAAATAAATGCCATTGCTCCTGCTTGTCGTGATTCTTTAAGCGTAATTGGTGCTAAATTGATAATTCTGTTTTTATATTTTAAAAAGAAAGCTAATGCAATGGGTGGATTTTGAGGAACACTATAAGCTGCAATCATTTCGCCCATGCCTCTTTTGGTGCTTTCTCCAATTAATTTTTGTAAAATTTTAGTGTGCTTGCGCGAATATCCTTTCACATTCACTGCCGAGTTTTTTTCATAGTAAAGTGCAAATTGCTCAACATTTTGAAATGGCTCGGTGAAAACATTATAGAGTTTTGTTTTCATTAAATTACGGATAGTATTCTTTGAATAGCTTTCTTTTAATGTTTCGTAATCTTTATCTAATGGCAAAATATAATTATACCTGAGCGAAAGCATTTTTGAACTTTCGGCTATACTTTTGTAATGCAAATTGATGTCGCAGAATGAAAATTTTCGTTGCAAAAAACGCAAGCAAGTATCCTCAAATGAAGGATGTGTACCATCGGAAATAAGTCCTAATTGCTGGCAGAAAAAAGGATTATATACTATTCTAAAACCAAGTTTTTTCTTCATCACAATTGGGAATACTGCTTCATAATCGCGAAGCACCAAGCCTGCCCAATCTTCAGCCACACAATCTAAAAACCAACTAAGCGCATAAGGCAAATCGCTGTTTTGATGAATGCAGTTATCCCACTTTTCATCATTTATTTGATTGCGTTTTAAGAACCGATATTTTACCTCTGCCATAGTTGCAAATTAAGTAAATTATTTATGTTCAGAAGTTGTAGTTGTTAATGTGCTTTTTACCATTATTAGCCCTATTACTGCGGCCAGTATTGAAGAAATTAAAATTGCAAGTTTTGCCGCGTTTATCATATCTGCATCTTTAAAAGCTAAAAGGCTGATGAAGATAGACATGGTAAAGCCAATTCCACCTAAAATACTCACAGAGAAAATATGTTTGATGCCGATGTTTTTTCCTAAAGTAGAAATACCGGTTTTTATAGCAAGCCACACAAATAAAGTAATACCAATTGGCTTACCAAGAATTAAGCCAAGTGAAATACCAAGTGCCATTGGCGAAGCTAAATCTCTAAACATTTCAGGCGTGAAAGTGATGAGTGTATTGTTGAATGCAAAAATTGGGAGTATGAAAAAATTTACCGGAATATGAATGCTGTGAACCACATTTAGCAAAGTAGATTCAGTACCATTTTCTTTGTTGTGCGGAATGGTCATAGCGAAAACTACACCTGCAATAGTGGCGTGTACGCCCGATTGAAAAATAAAATACCAGAGCAAAATTCCCGGAACAAGATACCAAACAAAACGCTTCACTCCGGCATAGTTCATTAGGCTCAGAAACAGCGTAATTGCTCCGGCAGCCAATAGATAATTTAGCTGCAAACTTTCGGTGTAAAAAAGTGCAATCACAACTATTGCACCCAAGTCATCTACCACCGCCAATGAAGTAAGCATTAGCTTTAGCATAAAAGGTACACGATCGCCCGCAAGCAACAAAACTGCCAATGCAAATGCAATATCTGTTGCCATCGGAACGCCCCAGCCATGCGCAGTTTCAGGATTATTAAAATTGAAAAGTGTATAAATAGTTGCGGGCACAATCATGCCGCCCAAAGCTGCAAAAACAGGCAGAGAGGCTTTTTTGAAAGTAGAAAGTTCTCCTTCAATCATTTCGCGTTTAATTTCTAAGCCAACCATAAAAAAGAAAACCGCCATCAATCCATCATTAACCCAAGCGTGTAGCGGGAGCGAAAAACGGAACGAACCAGTTTCTATACTTGCAGGAATGTGCCAGAACTTTTCAATTAATTCGTGCACAGGAAGATTGCCTAAAATAAGTGCAAGCGCTGTTGCTCCAATTATTAAAAATCCGGCACTTTGTTCACGGCTGATAAATTCTTTAATACTATTATCAATCCTTTGTTTTAGTTGTTTAATCATTTCTTAAAGTGTGTGCGAACTTGCATATTTTAGCGTATATTTTCTCTTAAAATTTTAAAACCCTTTCTTGTTTGAAGTGTAGATTTGAAATCTAATTTTGCCGAATTGAATACACCACAGTTAATTCTTGCTATTGCTTATTTACTGCTTTTTGCTTTTGTAGTTTGGAAGGCAAAGTGGTTTAGTTTAAAGTTTTTACCAAAGCAAGTTGTAGTGTTTGCATTTGTAATAAAAGCATTTGCAGCATTTGCGCTTACTTGGCTTTACACCAACTACTACACCGATAAACAAAATTCCGACATCTATAAATATTTCGAAGATGGCTTGGTGCTGTACAATATACTTTTTTACTCGCCTAAAATGTTTTTTCAACTTCTATTTGAAGTAAATACAAATAATGCTGCTTTTAGTGATGTGGTTCAAAATTTCAACCACTGGTTTCCGCAAGCGCGCAGCATGGTTTACAACGATAGTCGTTTTATCATAAAGCTAAATGCAGTGTTTTCTTTTGTGTCGCTTCAGAGCATTTACATTCACTCTCTGTTTGGCGCATTTATTGGGTTTGTTGGTATTGTGGCTTTTGCAAAAGTAGGTGAGGTACTTTTTCCTAAGTTGAGGAATGCGGCATTGCTATTGTTGTTTTTTCCTTCAATTATTTTTTGGACAAGTGCTATGCTTAAAGAAACACTTTTAGTTTTTGTGTTTGGAATTTTCGCTTGGTATATAGTTCAACTTTCATCTCATTTCAATTGGAAAAGAGTAGTGGTTTGTTTTATATTATTTTTTGTATTAGCTCTTTTAAAGGTATATGTTTTATTGTGTTTAATTCCACCATTGATTGCTTTTTTTGTGGTGAGAAACCAACAAAGTAAACTCATTACTTTTGGGGTTTTTACTGTGGTGGTAATTGCTGTTTCTACATTTGCGTTTGTGGCAGATGCAGTTTTGCTACACAGTACAATTGCGAATGGAATAGCGCAAAAACAATTCAATATGGTTTCGCTTGCAGTTTATATGAAAGCAGGAAGTTTAATCTATATTCCCGATGTAGATGGAAGCAATCTTTTAACCTTTATTCCCGCAGGTTTATATGGAATTTTCAATGTGTTATTAAAGCCATTTATTTGGGAAACTACTTCGCCTTTGTTTCTTGCTTCAGCATTAGAAAATTTAGTGCTTGTTTTCTTAATTGTATCGTTTGTTTTTCAAATTAAAACTTTAGAAAACAAAGAGTGGAACTTGAGTTTAGTCTGTATCTTTTTTGCTTTACTCATGTTTGCACTTATCGGAATCACAACACCTGTAATCGGTTCTATTGTGCGCTATCGAGTTCCTGCATTAGTGTTGCTGCTTTTGCCTTTAAGTGCGGGCATAAACTATCTAAAGATTTTTAGCACTCCGGCAAGTTCAAAGGAATAGTAACGGCTAATCCGCCATCGGCAGTTTCCTTGTATTTGTTATTCATGTCTTTCGCTGTTTCCCACATGGTTTTTATTACGGCATCTAAACTCACTTTTGCCAATTCTGCATCGGTTTCTAAAGCTAATTGTGCAGCCGTAATTGCTTTTATTGCACCCATCGTATTTCTCTCAATACAAGGAATTTGCACTAAGCCGCCAATTGGGTCGCAGGTTAAACCAAGATGGTGTTCCATCGCAATTTCTGCAGCTTGCATTACTTGATGTGGCGTGCCTCCCAATCTTTCCGTTAAAGCTCCCGCAGCCATTGCACTACTCACGCCAATTTCTGCTTGGCAACCGCCCATTGCGGCAGAAAGTGTAGAACCCTTTTTAAATAAAGAACCAATTTCTGATGCTGTGAAAATAAAGTTCAGAATTGTATCTTCTGTGTTCTCATTATCGGTTTTAGCAAAAAGTAAATAATACATCAATACCGCAGGAATAATTCCTGCAGCACCATTTGTAGGAGCAGTAACCACTCTACCAAAAGAAGCATTTTGTTCGTTCACCGCCAAGGCAAAACAGCTAACCCAATTCAACAAATTTGGGAAAGAATGATTGGTTTTTGCCACAGCATTTAGCCACTCTTGTTTGGTTTTAAAGTTGGTGCTTGGCTGCTGTAAAAGTTTACTGCTAATTTTAGCAGCCCGCCTGTTTACAAATAAACCTCCGGGAAGCACACCTTCTATGGAACAACCATCGTAAATGCAGTCGCTCATCACTTCCCATATTGCTGCCACGCTTTCTTTGGTTTCTTTATCGCTGCGCCACGCTCTTTCGTTTTCTTTTACTAATTGCGAAATGCTAATACCTGCTTGCATACAATTTGTGCGCAAATCATCAGCATTGTTTACTTCGTATTTTAACTGGATATGTTGCTTGTTGCTTTCAGATTCATTTTCTTCGGTAACAAAGCCTCCACCGATAGAAAAATAAGTTTTAACTATTTGGGAATTATCTGAAAATGTAACCTTAAAAGTAAGTGCATTCGGATGCCCCGGGTGAATCTCTGTTTTGGCAAAAACTAATTGTGTTGAATAATCAAAAGCAATTTTTTTAGTGCCATTTAGATATAATTCCTTGTTTGTCTTTATTCTATCTACCGTTGGCATAATGGCTTTTAAATCGCAACTCACAGGGTCTTCACCACATAAACCCAAAAGCACTGCAATGTCCGTTCCGTGTCCTTTCCCCGTTTTTGCCAAAGAACCCATTAGTTTAATATCTATAGATTGAACTTTGTTTAAATTACTTTGAATTTCTTTTAAAAATCGTTCTGCCGCGCGCCAAGGCCCGAGCGTATGCGAACTTGAAGGTCCCACACCTATTTTAAACATATCTAAAACACTAATTGATTCCATTTTTCCGTTTTATGAAACTGCAAAATAGATAAAAAGAAAACAGTAAGGAGAAAGCATTACAAAAATGTTTTGCACTTTAGTTTTATCGTAAAAAGTATAGGTGAGAAGCTTTAGCTGTATAAATCTTTACTCATGTGGTGTAGTTGTTTTACTACATTTAGTATAGAGAAAAATCACTTTGAAACAAAAGGAAATCGGCTACGTACAAGGCTTTCAAGGATGCATTTAAAAATAAGTTAAGTTTGGCATTAACTTTGATAAGTAAAATACCAAGAATTAAAACCTCTATTATGAAACAACAAGTACTATTTTCAATTGCATTAACTTTTGCAACTGCCCTTTCTTATTCCCAAAGCGGCAGGGTGGGTATTGGCGAAAGCAGCCCGGGCAGTAAAGGCTCCATTAAAGGAAACCTTTCTGTGGGAAGCTCATTTTCATCTCAAACCGCTCCGGCTGATGGCGCAATTATTGAAGGCAAAACCGCAGTTGGGACAGCGAGCCCTGATGCCAGTGCAAAACTACAAATAGATGCAACCGATGCCGGCATTTTAATACCGCGGGTAACTACCGCACAAAGAAATGCCATAGCAAGCCCTGCAACGGGTTTGTTGGTGTATGTAACAGATAATACTAAAGGTTTTTGGTATTACGATGGTGCTGCTTGGGTGCAAGCAATAGGCCCCAAAGGCAATACCGGAGCATCGGGCATAAAAGGAGATACAGGCGCACCCGGAACAGCAGGTGCAAAAGGCGACACCGGAGCAGCAGGTGCTAACGGAGCTAATGGTGCAACGGGAGCAAAAGGTGATACCGGAGCAGCAGGCGCAAACGGAGCTAATGGTGCAACGGGCGCTAAAGGCGATACCGGAGCAAAAGGCGATACCGGAGCAAAAGGTGATACCGGAGCAAAAGGCGCTACAGGTACAAATGGTACAACAGGTGCTACCGGAGCAGCAGGCACTAACGGAGCTAATGGCGCAACGGGCGCTAAAGGCGACACCGGAGCAGCAGGTGCTAAGGGCGCAACTGGTGCAACTGGATTTTTGCAAAATGGAACAGCCACAGGGCAAACTCCATATTGGAATGGCTCGGCTTGGGTTATTGACCAAAATATTTACAACAATGGTGGAAATATTGGTATTGGAACAACAAGTAGCTTAACCCAAAAATTAAATATGGGGGGAAACATAAAATTAGACGACAACATGATGGTGGAAGGAAACACCTCTTATCGTGTTTATCGGAACTTGGCAAGCTATAGTGCCGGAAGCGGAGCTGCCGGAGCATTTGTAATAAACACTTCACAGCCGTGGAACTCTGCCTGTATGTTTAGAGTTAAGGTAGAAGGCTATTTTTATGACGCTACCTCTCCTTTTGAAACCACAATTGGCGGATATATGTACACCGGCAACGATTTCTACAATAAAGGTTATATCAATATCGGTGCAAAAAATTTGAGTGTGCGCTTTGCCCGAAACACCTCAACCAGTACCGTTGCCATTATTTTGGGCGATGAAGGAAGTTCATATCCTTATCCTAAACTCACTGTTACATCATTTATGCAGGGGCATAGCGGCATCAACGAGGCTTATGCCGATGGCTGGAGTATATCGCAAATTACTTCATTAACGGGATACGATTACACAACAACCGTACCCAATGTAACCACTCTACCAAGCGGTAGTGGTAATTACATACAAAACCAAACTGCCTCAGACCAAAGTGCGGGATTTAGAATAAACGGAAATGGTTTGTTTAATGGAGGAAGTGTAGGAATTGGCACAACTACACCTGCCGAAAAATTGCATGTAGCCGGTAAAATACGCATGGAGGATGGTAACCAGGCTGCCGGCAAAGTAATGACCAGCGATGCAAATGGCACGGGAACATGGCAAGCACCCAAATACAATGCCTATACTATTCCCAATACTGGGGGCACTGCCCAATGGGTAAAATTAGGCACGCTTACCATACCTCAACAGGGAAATAGTGCTTTCATAAAAATTATTTCCAATAATGGATATAATGCAAGTAACGCCCAAAACTATGAAGTATATTTGCGGTTTAAAACAAGTAATGCCACCAGTATAGATGCCAATGGATTTGCCGGTGATGCCGCTTACTGGTACTCAGGTGCAAACGCCCAATTTACAACATCTGGTAACATAAAAATTAAAGCAAATGCTGCCGGAGGATCGGCAACAGCCTATGATTTATTTGTAAATTTTGGTACTTATACAGGTAGTGGATCATTTTATACGGTAGAAACAACTGAAGGCGCATGGGTACATTCAGGAGCAACAGGACAAACAGACCCCGGTGCAGGGAGCAGTACTGTGTTAGTAGTGGATCGGCAAAATAATAGTGCAGGGCAAAGTGTGGCAAGCAATTCAATCACTACCGAAACACAGTTAGTTAGCAATAATACAGGTACTTATAGCCCATTGGCAGGTGCAGGTTGGACACCCGGCACATGGCAATCTACCGGCTTTTCGGTAACAAAAACCATTACATCGGGCAATATGGTGCAAATAGCTGTAACAGCACGTGTAGAAGGTGATAATTATAATTATTATGTGCCGAGTTGTGCTTATTTTAGATTAGTAAGAGGTAGCACAGTTTTAGCTACTACCGCTGTTTATTTAACAGCAGCAAGTTATGTACCATCAAACTTTTGGTATTTTAATAGTGGCAATCTATCTATAAATTATGTGGATACAGGTGTTTCCGGCAGCCAAACTTACACACTACAATATTGGCTGCCAAACGAAAATGCTTCTTACACGGAGGTAGTTCAATTAGGAGAAAGAAATATGCATGTAATTGAATTAGCACAATAGCAAGTAGAATATTTTAATAAAACATTAAAAGAGAAACATGAAAAAGAAAATATATTTTCCAGTTATTTTAGTTGCAGCTATGTTTTTTGCAACTGTGGCACAGGCACAAGAAGCCTCTAAAAGAGAAAGGATTATTTTTGAACCGGGCACTATTGTAAGCTCGCAAACCGGGCGTGTGGCTGATAGCAGATTGCGGGCATCGAGCACACCTTATGATGCAAATATTATTGGCGTAGCCACAGCAGAAGAAAACAAATTAAGTATTTACGATATGCTGCAAACCGATGGCATTGCATTTGTGAGATATAATGATGAAAACGGTTTAATTAAAAAAGGAGACTTTGTTACTGCATCTTCAAAAAGTGGTATAACCATGAAAGCTACTGCGCAAGGTATGGTCTTAGGTGTGGCATTAGAAGATGCTAACCCAAGCAGTAAATTTCTAAAAGTTAGAATTCTCATTCAATACTACTCCAAGCAGTAGCCGAGTTCTTTTCACCTTCTATAACTCCACTTTACAAAATGGAATGAGTGAAGAGATTTGTTATAATTTGCTTCTATAAAAAACAATTTCTTACTACTAAATACAACTAAAACTTGCAAACTTGTTTTGTAGCCATAACTTGCAGCCGCTAAACGAAAAAATATGAATTACGACTTAATAGTTATTGGCAGCGGACCGGGTGGTTACGTAGCAGCCATTCGCGCATCGCAATTAGGTTTAAAAACCGCAGTAGTAGAAAAAGAAAATTTGGGTGGAGTGTGCTTAAACTGGGGTTGTATTCCCACAAAAGCACTCATAAAAAGCGCACAAGTTTTTGAATATTTAAACCATGCTGCCGACTACGGCATCACGGTTGGCGATGCAAAGGCAGATTTTGGCGCTATTGTGAAACGCAGCAGAGGCGTGGCAGAAGGCATGAGCAAAGGCATTCAGTTTCTTTTCAAAAAAAATAAAATTGAAACTATTGTTGGCACGGGAAAACTAAAGCCGGGCAAAAAGGTAGAAGTAACCGATAGTACCGGAAAGAAAACAGAATACACTGCTAAACACATTATTCTTGCTACAGGTGGCAGAAGCCGCGAATTGCCCAATTTAAAGCAAGATGGCAAAAAAGTTATCGGCTATCGCGAAGCACTAAACTTACCGTCAAAACCGGAAAGCATGGTGATTATAGGCAGTGGAGCCATTGGAATGGAGTTTGCCTATTTCTATAATGCACTTGGCACAAAAGTTACGGTAGTTGAATTTTTAGACCGTATTCTACCGCGCGAAGATCCCGAAGTAAGCAAAGAAATGGAGCGTATAATGAAGAAAAAAGGTATTACCATTAAAACCGGAACTTCGGTTGAAAGTGTTGATACAAAAGGAAAAGGATGCTTGGTTTCAGCCAAAACAAAAGATGGCAGCATTGAGAAAATAGAATGTGAAATTGTGCTTTCTGCCGTAGGCGTTTCAACCAATATACAAGGAATTGGGATAGAAGAGTGCGGTATAAAAACCGAAAAGGGAATTGTGGTAACAGACGATTTTTACAAAACAAATGTGGAAGGAGTTTATGCCATTGGCGATATTGTGAAAGGCCCTGCGCTGGCACACGTAGCAAGTGCCGAAGGCATTGTGTGTGTGGAAAAAATTGCTGGGCATCACCCGGAACCAATTAACTACGAAAATATTCCAAGTTGCACTTATTGTATTCCTGAAGTTGCCAGCGTGGGTTTAACCGAGGAAGAAGCCAAACAAAAAGGCTATGAAGTAAAGGTAGGAAAGTTTCCATTCTCCGCATCGGGCAAAGCAAGTGCTGCAGGTGCAAAAGAAGGCTTTGTGAAAGTAATTTACGATGCTAAATATGGCGAATGGCTCGGCACACACATGGTTGGCAGCAATGTTACCGAAATGATTGCCGAAGTAGTGGTGGCACGTAAGTTAGAAACAACCGGAAACGAAATACTTAAAAGTATTCACCCACACCCAACCATGAGCGAAGCAATAATGGAAGCTACTGCAGCTGCTTTTGGCGAAGTGATACATTTATAGAAGGTTGGCTTATCAGTTGTTTCGGGCTTTGCGTTGTGGGCAGGCTTCAGAGTCCAAAGTTTCAATTTATTACTAAAAGCCGTCCTAATTTCATATTGATTGTCTAATTGTTGAGGGTCGTCCTACCATTGGCTATAACGGTTCGGGTGTCTCGTCCTGAAAAAAGTTTACACATTTATTTTAATCCTGAATACCGTTTACAGATTATATTTTAGCATAGGAGATGAAACGGAAGTGAGCTCTGCTGGAGAGCAACTCATCAGGG